>SWCA01009036.1_pt1 | contig 459797 bp, 431 predicted proteins | sample 4692961 | NCBI WGS metagenome assembly SWCA01 (sample SAMN10267275, study PRJNA491770) | bioreactor metagenome | isolation source: DHS bioreactor inoculated with | place: Japan: off Shimokita Peninsula | reverse complement strand
AGGCATCCGCTCAGGGCGTAGCGGACTTCGCTCTTGCCGGGGCTCAGCTCCAGGTACTGGGTCAGAGGGGCGATGGCTTCAGCCGTGCGTCCGAGTACATGCGAAACCTGCACCAGCCCGAAAAGGGCGACAATGTTCTCGGGATTGATGGACAGAGCCTTCATGTACAGTTCAAAAGCCTTTACTTCCTGGCCCTGCTGGGCGCTGACCAGGGCGATTCCGGCCATGGACTTGTCCGACGAGGCGATGTCGTCGGCCTTCTGATACATGGCCAGGGCCTGATTCAGATCACCCCGCTGCACGGCAATAGTTGCCAGCCCCAGATAGGGATCGGGGTGGACGCCGTTACTGCTGGCGGCTTTCTGATAATAGCTCTCGGCCTTGTCCAGCTCGCCCATGAAAAGATAGCATTCGCCAAGTTCCTTGTTGATTTCATAATCCAGATGCGAACTCATGGTTCCTCCTCCTTGTCGGCAGATCTCGGATGTTCGGATGTGTTGACTCTCCAAGCGCCAAAGCAACTTCAGTGCCACAAGCTCCATGCCCTGGCGAAATTCCCCCTTGCACGACAAATCTTTTCATCAACATTCTGATTTAAAATAGCATCCTGAACTTTGCCCGATCTGGAATGGTCATTGCAATCCTGTCGTCGTCAGCAACCCGGCCCTGCCCCGTGCAGCATAACAAAACGCCGGTACGACAAGGGGTTATCAAATGAAAAGCCTTTTTTCCGATCACATTGATCTGACGGCCAAGGTCCTGGATTTCCAGCTTCAGCGTCAAAACATCGTCAGCGCCAACCTGGCGAATATCAACACGCCCGGCTACAAGGCACGCACCCTGGAGTTCGAAAAGGACCTGCAGGCCGCCCTCGGCCTTTCCGAAGCCGGAGCCGTGGCCCGCACCCATCCCAACCATTTCCCCCTGCCCTTCTCCGCTGGTCAGACCGAGGCCGAGGTGACCAGATCTTTGACGCCACGAGTCGTGCAGGGCCTGGACAACGTGGATCTGGACGCGGAGATGGCAGCCATGGCCAAAAACAACCTGATCTACAATACCTTGGCCACGGTGCTGCAGAAAAACTTTGCCGGAATGAAACAGCGCATCGCCGACGGAGGCAAATAATGGATTTCATGACCGCCATCGATATCGGGGCGTCCGCGCTCAAGGCCGAACGCACCCACCTGAACGTCATTTCCATGAACCTGGCCAACGCCAAGACTACCAGGACAGTGGACGGCGGCCCCTACCGCCGCAAGGAAGTCATTTTCAAGGAAACCGAGGTGCAGAGCCCTTTTTCCAAGGCCATGAACTCGGCCCTGGACCAGGAGGTCAAGGGCGTGCGGGTGGAGTCGGTCCAGAACGACCGACGCCCGCTCAAGCAAGTCTACGAGCCCGGCCATCCGGACGCCAACGCGGAAGGCTACGTCAGCTATCCGGACATCAACGTGGTCGAGGAGATGACCAACATGCTGCAGGCCATGCGCGCCTACGAAGCCAACGTCTCGACCATCACCACGTCCAAGAGCATGTACTCCAAGGCGCTTGAGATAGGCCGATAAGGCCGGGCCGCTAGGCCGGGCCGTAAGAACACATTGGCCACCAGTCTGACCGAGTTCAGGAACTGGACACAGAAGAGAGACAAGGAGACATTCCATGGCGATATCACCCATGGCCATCAAGGCCTACTCCGCTGCAAGCGAGCTTCTGAACAACCCGAAAGGGCTCGACGGCAACGGCAAATCCACCAAGGAAGCGACCCAGTCCTTTGCCGCGACCATCGAAGAGTCGCTGGCCAAGGTCAACGAGATGCAATCTGAAAAATCGCTCATGATCCAGGAATTTGCGTCCGGCAAAAACCAGAACGTTCATGAACTCATGATCACCTTGCAAAAGGCCGGATTGGCCATGGACATGACCTCCGCGGTTCGCAACAAGGTCATGCAGGCATACCAGGAAATAATGCGCATCCAGTTCTAGTTCTGACTTCATTACACGCGAGGATTCACCATGCCACCCTTTCTGCAAAACACCCTGGCCAAGGCCACGGACTTCTGGGCCGACAAATCACTGGCTCAGCGCATCCTCCTCGGAGGCCTGCTCTTCTCGCTCTTCATCGCGTTCTTCGGCATGATCTTCTGGATGAACATGGTCGACTACCGGACCCTTTACAGCCAGCTGTACCAGGAAGATGCGGCCAGCGTCGTGAGTTACCTGCAGAAGGAAAAAATCCCGTACAGGATCACCGATGCCGGAGGAACCATCCAGGTGCCCGCAGACATGGTCTATGAAGCCCGGCTCAAACTCGCCGGCGAAGGCTCCCTGCATGGGCAGGGCATCGGCTTCGAGCTCTTTGACGAAACCCAGATCGGGCAGACCAACTTCGTACAGGGCATCAACTACCAACGCGCCCTGCAGGGCGAACTGTCCCGTACCATCTCCGAACTTTCCGAGGTCGAGAACGCGCGCGTGCACCTGGTCCTTCCAAGCAAGAGCCTCTTTGTCGAGGAACAGGCCCCGCCCTCGGCGGCCATCATGCTCAAGCTCAAGGGCGGTCGCAATCTGACTGCCCAGCAGGTCCAGGCCATCGTCAACCTCGTCTCCACCAGCGTTGAAGGCATGACCACCGAACGCATCACACTGGCTGACAGCCGGGGCAAAATCCTCTACCAGCCCAAATCGGAAACCGACCTCGCCGGCCTGAGTTCGACCCAGCTGGAATATCAGTCGACCATGCAGCGCAGCCTGGAGCAGCGCATCGAACAGCTCCTGCTGCCCATTGTCGGTCCAGGCCGGGTCATTGCCAGGGTCAATGCCGATCTCGATTTCGACCGCACCACCATCCGCAAGGAAATTTTCGACCCCAAGTCTGCGGTGGTCAGGAGCGAAGTCAGAAACGAAGAGGAAAGCAAGGGCACCGCCAACGTTGACGGCGGCACGCCCGACCCCAACTACCAGGGTGAGAATGACCGCATGGCTTCGGGCACGGCCCAGGAGAGCATCCGCACCTCCTCCACCACAAACTTTGACATCAACAAGGAAGAGCAGCAGATCATTTCCCAGGTCGGGAGCATCAAGCGTTTGAGCGTTGCCGTTCTCGTCGACGGCAAGTACACTCAGCAACAGGACGGCTCATTTGCCTTTGAGCCACTGAACGCGGAGCAGATGGAACAGATTCGGCAGCTCAGCCAGCGCGCCGTCGGCTTTGACGAAACCCGCGGCGACGCCATCGAGGTATCCTCGATTTCCTTTGGCGAACCCATCGGAGCCGAACAGGCACCGCTCCTCGATGTGGCCTCGCGCTACTTCCAGCTGCTCGGCAAGCCGCTGCTCAACACGCTCATCATCCTCCTGTTCCTGCTTTTCGTGGCCCGCCCCGTGGTTCTGGCCCTGATCCGTCCGAAGGTGGACAAGCCGACGACGGTGCAGAGCACGGAAGAGCTCGGCGCCTCGCAGGAACTCATGGCTCTGACCGAAGGCCTGACCGACGAGGACATGGCCGCCGTGGACGCGGTCAAGCGCATCGAAAACGCCAAGCACCTTGCGCAGCAGCTTGTGGAACAGAACATGGACCAGGCCGTCATGATCATGCGTCAATGGATGACACAGGGAGAAGCATAAGTGGCAGCACCTACCGCAAAACTGACCGGCCCTCAGAAAACGGCCATTCTCATCCTCGCCCTTGGAGACGCCTTTGCGTCGGAAGTCTTCAAGAAGTTCGAACGTACCGAGATTACGGCCGTATCGAGGGCCATGGCCAAGCTCGATACCGTGACCAAGGAACAGGCCGAGGAAGTCTTGCGGGAATTCAACCAGGCCATGACCATCGGCAAGGAAATGCTCTACGGCGGGCCTGAGCAGGTCCGCAAGATGATCTCCTCCAACCTGGATTCCGACACCGCCCGCTACATCCTGGACGAACTTGATTTTGACTCCGGACCGGTGCCCTTCAAGGAACTGGGCAACGTCAGCCCCAAGATCCTGGCCCAGATCCTGCGCAACGAGCATCCCCAGACCCTGGCCCTCATTCTCGGACACCTTCCGCCCGAAAGCGCCGGCAATCTGCTGCAGAACATGACTCCCGGCGTAAGAGCCGAGGTGCTGATCCGCCTGGCCAAGCTCGAGGCCGTGGCCGAGGAAATGCTCGTCGAGGTAGATCGGGTATTGCAAAGCCAGCTCATCGCCATCGGCGGCAAGGAAGGCCGCAAGGTCGGCGGCGTCAATTCCGTGGCGGAAATTCTCAATGCCATCGACCGTGCCACGGAAGAGGAAATCATGGCCGACATCGAAGAGGAAAGTGCCCAGCTGGCCGAAGAAATCAAGCAGCTCATGTTCGTCTTCGAGGATATCATGAAGATCGACGACCGCGGCATCCGCGAAGTTTTGAAAGAGATCAGCAACGAGGACCTGACCATGTCGCTCAAGACCGCGCCGGAAGAGTTGCGCGAGAAGTTCTTCAAGAACCTGTCGGAGCGCGCGGGCAACATGATCCGCGAAGACCTGGAGATCATGGGTCCGGTCAAGCTGTCCGAAGTCGAGGCCGCGCAGCAGAACATCGTCAAGCAGGTGCGCCGCCTGGAAGCCGAGGGCCGCATCGTCATCGCCGGCAGCGGAGGCGAAGTCCTTGTCTAGCACCCCGACATGCCCCGGGAGGATCATCTACGGCTTGCACAGCCGCGACGGTGCCGGTCTCAACCGCCCCCCCTCCCTGACCTGGAACAATGAGACCGAGGATCACTATATGGAACAGGTGCGTCAACGTGCGCAGCATATGGCCAAGGAGATTCTGGCCGACGCCCTGGCCGAGGCCGAGGGCATCAGGGTCGCCGCCCGCGCTGAGGGCTTCGCTGCCGGGCAGCAGGAGGCAACGGCTGTGGGACAGAAGGAAAAGGCAAAGGTCGGCGCCTTTCTTGACACCCTCCAGTCCGCCCTTGTCGCGGAAAAGGAGCGAGTCTACGCCGAGCACAAGGAGTGCCTTTTTCAGATCCTGCGCCTGGCCTTTGAGAAAACACTGGGAGTCATGCTTGATGAGCAGCGGGAGCAGGTCCTGATCACCCTTTTCGAAGAAGCCGTCTCGCAGCTCCAGGCCCGAACCTGCATCACGGTGCACGTCTGCCAGGCGGACCTCGATCTGGCCACCACGCTCGTTGATCAGACCAGAAAAGAGCGCGTCGATCTCCCCGAGCTTCGCATTCGCGCCAGCGAAGGCCTTGAACCGGGCGGCGTGCGCGTCGAAAGCGGAGACGGCCTGGTAGACAATTCCGTTGCCGCCCGCTTCGAGCAGGTCCGCTCCATTCTGGACGGGTATATGGATAATTCATGATCGCGGATCTGGACGGCACCCTGCAGCTTCTTTCCGGCCTGCAGCCGGCCCAGGCCTACGGCAAGGTAACCAAGGTCGTCGGTCTGGTGGCCGAGGGCAGGGGCATAAAAGCCCCCCTTGGCTCTGTCTGCCAGCTCCTGCCTGACAACTCGGGCAGACAGGTCATCAACGCCGAAGTGGTCGGCTTCCGCGACGACGTCATGCTGCTCATGCCGTACGGGGAAATGCGCGGCATCCGTCCGGGGAGCCTCATCCGCAATACCAGCACCCCGCCCGTCTTTCCCGTGGGCCATCGCTATCTGGGACAAGCCGTTGACGCCTTCGGGCAGTCCCTGGATCCGGCAAAGACCATTTTTCCGGCCCGCTACAGCCCCCTGCACGCCGACCCGCCCAACCCGCTGACCAGGCCACGCATCAACGCGCCCCTTGATGTTGGGGTCCGGGCCATCAATGGCCTGCTGACCCTGGGCAAGGGGCAGCGCGTCGGCATCATGGCCGGGTCCGGTGTGGGCAAGAGCACTCTCATGGGAATGTTCGCACGCTACACCTCGGCTGAGGTCAACGTCATCGGCCTTATCGGTGAACGCGGCCGCGAAGTTGTCGATTTCATTGAGAAGGATCTGGGTCCCGAGGGGCTGGCCAAGTCGGTGCTGATCGTTGCGACCTCGGATCAGGGGCCGCTGGTGCGCATGCGGGCGGCCTACGCGGCCACGGCCATGGCGGAATTCTTTCGTGATGAAGGCAAGGACGTGCTCCTGATGATGGATTCGGTGACCCGCTTCGCCATGGCCGCCCGCGAGGTCGGCCTGGCCGCCGGAGAGCCCCCGACAACCCGCGGCTACACGCCCACGGTCTTTTCCCATCTTCCTCGCCTGCTTGAACGCGCCGGCCGTTCGGCCAAGGGAAGCATCACGGGCATCTACACGGTGCTGGTGGAAGGCGACGATTTCAACGAACCCGTTGCCGACGCGGTGCGATCCATCCTTGACGGGCACATCGTCCTGACCAGGGATCTGGCCGACCAGGGGCACTATCCGTCCATCGATGTGCTCAAAAGCGTCAGCCGTCTGGCGTCGGATGTCACTCCCGCACCGGTGGTCGCGGCGGGCCGGGACCTGATCCGTATGATGGCTACCTTCCAACGCGTGGAAGACATGGTCAATATCGGTGCCTATGTTCCCGGTTCCAACGCCGAGATCGATCAGGCCCTGAGCATGATTCACCCCATCCGGTCCTATCTGCAGCAAAACGTCGACGAGCGCTCGGACCTGGATCAGGCGTTTGAGGCACTGCAAGCCCTTACCGGCGGCAACCTGCCCAAATCCGTCAAGCCACGGACTTAATCCGCCGACCCCCCGGCCACACGCAACACCTCTTCAATGGTCGTCACGCCCTCAGCAACCCTTCCCATACCGTCGTCAAACAGGGATCGAACGCCTTTTTTGCGGACCAGTTCGCGCAGATCGCCCAGGTCGATGTTCCTGCGGATGGCGTCCTTGACCTCCGTGTCGTAGGGCAGGATCTCGAAGATTCCGGTACGCCCGTAATAACCGGTCTGACGGCAGTGATCGCACCCGCGCCCCCGCCACAGGGACTGTCCTGGGCTGACATAGCTCTCCAGTCCGAGGGCCTTTATGTCCTCATAGTCGGGCTTGTACTGCGCCTTGCAATGCGGGCAGATGTTGCGCACCAGGCGCTGGGCGATGCAGCCGATGACGGCGGCGTTGATGAGATAGGCGTCAAGACCAAGGTCGAGCAGGCGCGTCAGGGCGGAACTTGCGTCGTTGGTGTGCAGGGTCGAGAAGACGATGTGCCCGGTCAGGGCCGATTGCACGGCCTGTTCCGCTGTCTCCAGATCGCGCATCTCCCCGATCATGATGATATCCGGGTCCTGGCGCAGGATGTGGCGCAGCATCTGTCCGAAGGTCACCCCGATCTTGGACTGCACGCCGATCTGGTTGAAATCGTCGACCACCATTTCGATGGGATCTTCAAGGGTCACCACGTTGACCTGCGGGTTGGCCAACAGCTTCAGGGTCGAGTACAGCGTGGTTGACTTGCCGCTGCCCGTAGGTCCTGTGACCAGGATGAGCCCATAGGTCTTGCTCAGAAACCTGCTGTAGATCTCGTGGTGTTCCTTCCTCATGCCCAGTTCATCGAGGGTCTTGATGGTACTGTCGCTGGACAGAAGCCGCAGGACCATCTTCTCGCCAAAGGCCACCGGGATGGTCGAAACGCGCACATCCGTCGGCACCCCGGCCAGCACAAGCTGGACGCGGCCGTCCTGGGGTCTGCGTTTCTCGGAGATGTCGAGCCTGCTCATGCCCTTCAGACGGTTGATCATGGCCAGGTGCACGGTCATGGGCAGCCGGTGCAGATCGTGGAGGATGCCGTCGATGCGGAACCGGACCAGCGCGAAGTCCCGCTTGGGCTCGATATGGATGTCACTGGCCCGCTCGCGCAGCGCGGAACGCAGCAGGTAGTCCACGGCTTTTATGATATGGCGATGGGATTCGGGGTCGGATTTCTCCGCGACCTTGACCCGTGCTTCGAGATTGCCGATTTCGCTCGAGTCCATGAACTCGATCTGCGCGGCCTGGATGGCGGTGCGGAACTGGTAGTAGTCATCGATGAGGCGGTGTATGTCCTGCCTGGTGCTCAGGAACACCTTGTAGGGCAGGTCGCTGACACGCTCCATGTCCTGCCACAGTTCCGGCCTGAAGGGATTGAACACCGCCAGCTCCAGTTCCCCGTCGCGGATCATGATGGGGACAAGGGTGTTCATGCGCGCAAAGCTCTCCGAAATGGTCTTCGTGGTCACCTCAAGGTCCAGGTCGAACGGGTCCACGCGCCGGAACTCGAGACCCTCATGCCGGGCCACGGCCCTTAGAATGACGTCTTCAGTGATGCGCGACTCCGGTTGACCGGCTTCCCGTGGAGGCCTGCGTATGTTGAATCGGAGCAGATCATCAAGCCCGTCAGGGCCTTCCGTGTCGATCCCGTTCTTGACCGCGTGGTCCATGATGATTCTGGCCTGTGGTTCGCTGATCTCATCTGCGTGGGTCAGAATCTCCAGCAGATAGTTCAGGGAGTAGACAATTCGCTTGGTGTTGAGACTATCCATTGTCCTGTCTCCTGTGCATGGCCACGATGCGGTCCACCGTTCCCGTGGTCGAATGCCCGGCCAGCAGGGGAATCGAACACACCGTCCCGCCCGCCGCCTCCACCACGTCACGCCCGACTATCCGCTCCACGCTCCAGTCTCCGCCCTTGACCAGCACGTCGGGACGCACCTCGCGGATAAGCTCAAGCGGCGTGTCCTCATCGAAGATAACGACAAAATCCACGCACTGGAGCGCTGCCAGCACCCGCGCCCTGCTCTGCTGGTCGTTGACCGGCCGCTGGGGTCCTTTGAGGCGGCGCACCGAGGCGTCGCTGTTGAGCCCGACAACGAGGCCGTCTCCCATGCTTCGGGCTCGCTCCAGGTAGTCCACGTGCCCGGGATGAAGTATGTCGAAACACCCGTTGGTGAAGACCAGCCTGCCGCCGTTGGCCGGTCTTTGGATCTGTTGCGCTGTAACTATTTTTTGCTCGGTGTTCATGGACTCTTGTGGGTTTGACGTAAGCTGGGTGGTGCCGTAAATGTCGCGAAAATTCATACGGGAAGTGCAATGTCCAAAAGCTGGCTCAAATCAAAACATGATTCTTTCGTACGCGACGTGCTGCGTGATTTCTGCCAGATTGCCAGCGCCCTTGAAAACCATTTTTCCGACTACGACGCAACCGGGTCGGTCAGCTTTCATTTTTTTGACGACATGCTCGGGCGGCAGAACAGCAAAGGCCTTCTCTGGCGTCTCAAGGACACCGCGCACCTGCTTTTCCGCAACGAGGAGCGCACGTCGTACGCGGTCTTTGGCGAATACCTCGACTGGGCCCTAGGCTACATCTTTCACGAGTGCATCAAACTCAAGGAAGACGCGTACCAGCAGATGAACTACAAGCCCCGCTTCAAGCACCTGCAGCAGGGTGTCGGCCTGACCCCGGAAGAGCTGCACATCGGGTCCGAGCTGTACGCGGTCATCAGGCAGACTTCCGAGAGCATCGAGCGCGAAGTGCGCCGCATCCGCTTCATCATTTTTCACTGCAAGCGCCTGTTCATTCTATATCTTCCCCTTCATCATGAAAACCCCCTCCTGGCGCGCTTTCTTTATGCGCAAAGCGACCTCGTGCACGGTGTGTTCAAAGGCTATGCGGAGGAACTCATTCACGCCATCTACACTGACGGCGAACACCGCATGTACGCACTGGCCGCGCAGTCACTGGAGGAAGGCGGATGGCTCGAAGAGGCTGCCAAGGCCCGTCAGTGTGAAGAGAACTCAGCCTTGCAAAAAAAACTTGATATCAGTGCCGATACTGCTAAATTTTCAAGCCAAGAACTCTAGTTGCAACAATTTTAACGTTCTTAAAGGATCAAACCCATGCGTCATCTCAAATTGCTTCTGCTGGCATTGCTGCTCACAACCTGGGGCTGCGCAACCCTGACCGGTTCCGAGGACCCCGAAATGACGCAGTCTCAGACCAGCTTCTTTTATGATTTCAGCGATATTCGCATCCCTGAAGAGATGGAACTCCAACCCGGCAAATCCATTATCACCCCTTCTGAAAACGGCAAATTCGGAACCATGATGTTTCGGGGCCGGGCCGAACCCATTTCCCTTTTCGACTTCTTTTTCAACACCATGCCCAAAGACGGTTGGACCCTCGTCACATACCAGAAATATCAGCGCTATCATCTTGTATTTACTAAAGAAAATCGAGTCTGCATGATTTCCATCGAGGAAAGTCCTTTCTGGTACACATGGCTTGAAGTCAAGGTCACCCCAAAGGCTCCTGGCACCAGCGCACCGACCTACCCCATTGGATCCCAGCCCGAAGGAACGTATCAGAGCTTTCCATCCTCGGGTTCATCTTTTGACTCTGAAAGGACTTTGTCGCAGTGATTCCATTACACTATCAGTTCGATACGTTTCACGGGAAACGTATCCACCTCGGAGTCACCGGCTCCATAGCCGCTTACAAGGCCCTGGATCTGACCAGGGCCTTTTTGCATTTGCATCTGCAGGCAGGAGTCACCCTGACCGACTCGGCACGCAAGTTCGTGACCGAACTCTCTTTTGGTGCCCTTGGAGCTGACCCGCTCTATACGGACATGTTTGCGGCCGGGGCGAACTTCGATCACCTCGAACCTTCAGTTGCCGATGCCTTCATCGTCGCTCCGGCAACGGCAAACATGGTGGCCAAGATGGCCCACGGCATTGCCGACGACCTGCTCAGCTGCCAACTGCTGGCCTACCCAGGCCCGATTCTTGTGGCTCCGGCCATGAACCCGCGCATGTGGGCCGCAACGGCAACACAACAGAATTGGGACATTCTCGGCCAACGCGGAGTCGTGCGCATCGATCCGGATTGCGGCAATGTCGCGTGTGGAGACACGGGCCAGGGCCGCCTGGCTCCCCTTGATGAAATTTTTATCCGTACGCTTGCTGCGCTGGCGCCACAGGACTTGCGAGGCAGAAAAGTCATGGTCACCCTTGGACCGACGCGAGAATATTTCGACAAGGCGCGGTTCTGGTCCAACCCGTCCAGCGGCATCATGGGGGCCAGCCTGGCCGTGGCGGCTGCGCTGCGGGGGGCGGAAGTGACCGCTATCACAGGGCCGGTCGATATCACCCTGCCAGCCATGATCAACCGGGTCTGCGTGATCTCGGCACGGGAGATGTTTGAAGCAGCAGCAGATATTTTCCCTGCCCAGGACATCGGATGCTTCACCGCAGCTGTAGCGGATTTCAAGCCCCCCCTGTGCCCTTCCGGAAAGTTCAAAAAATCCGGGGAGCCTTTACGCCTGACTTTCGAACAGAACCCCGACATCCTCGCCACCCTCAGCACAGACAAGAAAGTATGGCAGCAGACCATCGGTTTTGCCGCTGAATCTCAGGATCTTGAAGCCAACGCTCGACTCAAGCTTGACAGAAAAAATCTTGATCTCATTGTTGCCAACCCCATTGATGAAGCCGGGGCAGGCTTTGCCTCCCCAACCAACAGGGTGATGGTCATGGACCGCCTGGGCCGCCAGGAATCCTGGCCGCAATTGCCGAAAACCGAAGTTGCCTGGAGGATCTGGGATTGGATCTCAATGAACACACCCTGAGCGAGGCAGAACGAACCCTTAAACGTCTCGGGGTCACTCATGTCTTTGAGTCCATGTCGGATCGGGACGATGCTGCCGCGTCCCCCCCGCCCCTTCAGGCTTCACCGCAGGCAGAGCCATCCGTTCATGCCCGCTCCGGCCATCTGGAGTCTGCGTTGCAGGAAGAAGCACTGCCCCCGCTGCTGCGCTCATTGTTTCACGGGAAACATGCGCCCGTGCGAACGATGTGGACATACAAAGGCTTGTACGAAGACATGCAGATGGCAGAGCCTCCGGCCCGCATGTGTGTTTTCAGGAAAATCCAGGAATCAGTGTGCCTGCACCTGAAATGGGCGTCCTGCGACATCGCCGCATGGCCGCTGGACGTCAATGAACGCATTTTTCGCAAGGGGATTGCGCAGTTCCGCCCAAGAACTGTACTCCTTTTTAACGACAACCTGCTCCCCGTTAAAAATCCTGAAGATAAGCCCCATCCCCACCTTGACCAGGCAAGTTGCGACGTAATCATATTGCCGAGCCTGGAAGATATGGCCCAGGGCGACCGGCAGCTCAAGAACGAAGCCTGGAAAATTCTGCAAACAGTCCCGCTATGAAGGAATTTGACGCGATTTGACGTCAATTTCAAAAAAAGAGTTCTGAGAACTCAAATTCCGTATTGCCCGCCAAACGCCCTTGGGATAGATGTTTTTCATATTTTGTTTCACATGGAGCATTGCATGAAAATTCTTATCACCGGCGCGGCAGGATTTATCGGTTTTCATCTCGCGAAGCGTTTTCTTCGAGCCGGAGTTGCCGTTTTCGGATTGGATAACCTCAACGATTACTATTCGATACAACTGAAAAAAGATCGTCTGAGCCTTCTGCAGCAAGAAAAAGGGTTTCACTTTGAACCCATTGACCTGGCAGATGCCGGCGCCCTGAACGAATATTTCAGGACCAATCAGTTCACCCACGTCGTCAACCTCGCGGCTCAGGCCGGAGTCAGATATTCGCTCATCAACCCCAAGTCCTACGTTGATTCCAACATAGTCGGATTCGCCAACCTTCTGGAGTGCTGTCGCCACAACGACACCAGCCACCTGGTCTACGCGTCGTCGAGTTCCGTTTACGGACTCAACACGTCCATGCCGTTCTCCGTCCATGACAATGTGGACCACCCCGTCAGCCTGTATGCCGCGAGCAAGAAATCCAACGAACTGATGGCTCACACATACTCGTACCTGTACAAACTGCCCACCACAGGGCTGCGATTTTTCACGGTTTACGGCCCATGGGGACGCCCGGACATGGCCTTGTACCTCTTCACCAAGGCCATCTGCGAGGGCAAGCCGATCAACGTGTTCAACCACGGAAAAATGCGCAGGGATTTCACATACATCGACGATATCGTAGAAGGCGTGTTCCGAATCACGGGCCATGTGCCTCAGGGAAATACTGACTGGGACGGCAACAACCCGGACCCGAGCACCTCCCCCGCCCCGTACAAGCTCTACAATATCGGGAATAACAACACGGTGGAACTGGAACAGTTCATCACCGAACTTGAAAAAGCCCTCGGAAAAAAAGCCGTGCGAAATTATATGGATATTCAGCCAGGAGATGTGCCGGCCACCTATGCCAATATCGACGACCTGATCAGCGACGTGGGATTTAAGCCATCGACAAGCATACAGGAAGGCATCCAGAAGTTCATCGCCTGGTACCAAGATTACTACCGTCCGTAGTTCCCCGTGAAACATCCGGATCAGGAGGGAAGGCATTTGGCGCAGACAATCGTTTTGGCAAATCAGAAAGGTGGGGTCGGAAAAACCACCACCACCGTCAATCTGGCGGCATCCCTGGCGGCAATGGAGCAGCGCGTCTTGGTCATTGACTGTGATCCACAGGCCAACGCTTCCAGTGGGCTTGGCGTGGATGTGGGAGAGGTAAAGACGTCCATATATCAGGCGCTGTTCAATCCGGAAGAGGCGCGCAAGGCCGTGATCGGGTCGGACATGGATTTTCTCAGAATTCTGCCCTCAACGCCGGATCTGGTCGGAGCGGAGATAGAGCTTGGGGACGTTCAGGACCGGGAGTTCATCCTGCGCAGAATCGTCGGACTGCTCGGTCCTGATTATGACTACATCCTCATCGACTGCCCTCCTTCGCTGGGACTGATCACAATCAACGCCCTGTGTGCGGCCAGGTGGCTGCTTGTGCCGCTGCAGTGCGAATACTACGCGCTGGAAGGAATCGCCCAGTTGATGAAAACATACGGGCTGGTCAAGGAAAGGCTGAACCCGGAACTGGAAATCCTGGGAATACTCCTGACCATGTTCGACAAAAGAAACAAGCTCTCATTCATGGTTGAACGCGAGGTTCGCGACCACTTCAAAGAGCTTGTCTTTACGACCTCCATCCCGAGAAACGTCAGACTTTCCGAGGCGCCGAGCCATGGCCTGCCGGCCATTCTCTACGATATCAGGTCAATCGGAACTCAGGCATACATCGCACTGGCCCAGGAGCTGATCGATAAAAAACTTGATCAATCACAGGCGCAGGTAAGGTGAGGCGTGCAGGTCACGGTGACCTTGTCCTTGAAATGGCGCTTGGTGATGCGCGACTTGCACCCTACGCACATGAAAGCGAGCAGGCCGCCCATATTTGCGGCGCGGAGGATGAATTTCCGGGGATCGTCAGCCTTCCAGTCCGCGGTTTCTGCCCCGCAGGTCTCACAGGCCACATCCGTAGGGAGCTCGTAGCGAAGGTCCCAGTACTTCTCGAGAAGCTGCAAATCACCCATGGGCTCGGCTATTTCAACTTCGGAAGGATATAATTTATCAAGGACTGAGAGAACATGCTTGCAAACATGCTCCCACATCTCCTGCTCCAGAAAAACGCCCTGGGGCTGCCCCTGAGCGTCGACAACGTATCTTACGGCCGTATCCTTGTTCACTTGAGACTCCGGAAGTTGAATGTTTTGACAGTGAACTGTCATTAAATACGAATCGTCCAGGGTCAACGCCCCTGGCGCAAACATCCGCGGGAAAACCATGACCATGAAAAAACGCGGGCTCGGACGCGGGCTTGATGTACTCATCAAAAGCCGCAATGTCGAACCCGAACACGACACCGAAATCGTGACGCTGGATATCGATGCCCTCCAGCCCAATATCCATCAACCTCGCCACCACTTCGATCATATGGCTCTGGAAGAGCTGGCCGCGTCCATCAAAACCCAGGGGCTGATCCAGCCCGTGCTGGTCCGCCCCCTTGCCACCCCTGGACAATACGAGCTTGTGGCCGGGGAAAGGCGATGGCGCGCCAGCCGAATGGCGGGCCTGGATACCATAAAGTGCATCGTGCGCCGCATGGACGACTACGAGAGCATGGCCATCGCACTTATAGAGAACCTGCAGCGCGAGGATTTGAATCCCATAGAAGAGGCGCGGGCCCTCGGACAGATCAAGGACCACTTCCAGATCACCCAGGAAGAACTGGCAGACAAGATCGGAAAAAGCAGGCCGGCCGTGACCAACAGTCTAAGGCTGCTGAGACTGCCGGAAAAGGTGCAAAACCTGCTGGAGACAAACACCCTCTCCGCCGGACACGCCAGGGCTCTCTTAGGGCTTGATGATCCGCAAACAATTGCCAGGGTCGCCGAGATTGTCATGGCAAAAGGCCTGAACGTGCGGTCTACCGAAGAGCTCGTCAAAAAATTCAAGCTCGGAAAGACCGAGCAGGAGAAGCCGCGTCGGGAAAAGGCGGTGGCGACGGACATCGCAAACGCAATTGAGAACCTGTCCGGGAAATTCACGGTTCGGCACACTGGTACTCCCAAGAAAGGAAAAATCGTGTTCGCATACGCAAGCAACGAGGAGCGGGAAAAAATAGCGACGTTTCTCGAAAAAATGGCAAGGGAGCAGGAAATATGAATCTGGCATTCAACGCTTCACGCATGATCGGATCGAGGGTGCTCATCATCGGGGACATCATGCTCGATCAATACCAGCGCGGACTGGTTGAACGGATCTCGCCGGAAGCGCCCGTACCCATAGTAAAAATAACGGACCAGGCCTTCAAGATCGGAGGAGCCGGCAACGTCGCGCAAAACGTGGCTACTTTGGGTGGGTGCCCTACTCTGGTAAGTATCTGCGGCCACGATCTTTACGGAGATGATCTGCAAAAGATCTGCGCCAGTCTGCGCATCGACAGCCATCTCATTCGGTCACAGTCCCGTGAAACAACCCTGAAGACGCGCATCATGGCCGCACATCAGCAGATGCTGCGCGTGGACAGGGAAACAAACAGGGCTCTGGATGACAGCGAATTCGAAGCACTGGTGGCCACTGTGGACCGGCAGATAGAAGATTTCGCGACCATCATTCTTTCGGATTACGGCAAGGGAGTCATCTCGGAAAAATTCCTGCTCTGGCTGAAGGGCAGAAAAAAGCATGATCAAAAAATCATCCTGGATCCGAAAACATGTAATTTCCCGCACTACAGTGACTTGTATTGCATGACGCCAAACAAGAAAGAAGCATCGGAAGGAGCGGATTTACCCGTCTCAACTCGCGAGGAAATACTCAGGGCGGGCAAGGAAATCATCAAAAAAAGCAACCTGCAGAGCCTGGTCATAACCCTGGGCGCGGAAGGCATGGTTGTGTTTCTTCCGGGTCAGGGGGTCTTCCATCTCCCGACCACGGCCAAAAAGGTTTTTGACGTTACCGGCGCAGGAGACACGGTCATCGCTGTCATCGCCCTGGGGCTCAGTTCCGGGCTGGACCTTTTGAGCTCCTGCATTCTGGCCAACTGCGCCGCAGGGCTTGTGGTCGGGCAGGTCGGCGCAGTGGGCGTATCCCAGGAAGAGCTTACCGAGACGCTCAGTTCCTGGCCCTCCGCGCAGCAGGAGAAATGGGCGTCGCTATGATCCGGGGGCTGGCCTAGACCTCGCACTCTGCTCCGCAACAAGGCCCGCCCAGGCCGTCATAGGCCGCCAGTATCCTGCGCTCCTTGTCAAGCCGGTCCTCACTGAGCAAGGGGCATGGATGAGACGATGCCAGGTCGCCAAGAGCGCTCCACAGGGGTACGGCGTTAAAGCCCTGCCCCAGCAATTCACCGGACTTTGTCTCGACCAGATGCAGCTCCATGGAATCTGTAACCATCACCAACGGAAAGGGCGCGGGCAGATGTATCCTGGCCGCCGCCAGGCTTTCACGGACAAAGGTCCCAACTTCGCCAGGGCAGAAAAAAAGAGCCAGCAAAGGTTCCGCGTGTTCGGAAAAAATGGCCAGATCAATGAAGACGGAATACGGCTCATTGTTCACGGAAAAGGAGAGTTCGTATTTGGGACGTATAAGCTCACGCGGATATTTCCTGTCTTCGACCAGGAGCTTGGCCAAGGCCTGACGCAGATCCTCATAGGTCGTGTCCATGATTTCCCGGCCGGTGAGATAATCCGTAATGACTCGGTTCAGGCTGACTTCATGCATACATACCTCCTGAGTTCTTATGACAATAGTAAGCGCTGCAGAGAAAGGGGCAAGAAGCAAAGTTACGCATCGCGTTGACCGAACTGCCTGTCTACGCTAGCAAAAAAAAAAAACGGAAATGCCATGGACAAACTGTTCCTGATCAAAAGCATCGACCAGATCCATGACGGGTTATGCAACGGACTGTCGCGCTTTTCCGGTCCGAGCCGCGCCGCGCTCATTTACGCCAGGCATCGCCACGGTCCGGTACGAATCTATGATCCATGCGATCTTCTACGCGGACACGAGCCGCGTCTTCAGGAGCACTATCTCGGCCTCAAGATACGCAAAGAAAAAAAATCTGCCTCGATAAAACAAGACCTTGCCGCATTCGAAAACCCCGAACTGGCGGGGATAATAGCATGTGGCGGCAATTTCCCGAATCTGCACCTGCAGACATGGTTCAGCGAGCACCATGTGGACATGTGCTCGCCTGGCCCGACGACACGCTGGCTTGAGTACGCGTGCCGACTGCTCTCCCAGGATCTGGGAACAAAAAGCGCCATCGATCTGGAAACATCGGGATACGTGCTGCAGAATTTCGCCACGCATGCCGTACGCGACCATATTGTTGACATGCGAAACCTGAGCCTTGGACCCGACACGCGGCTTCGCATCTACCCTATCCTTGACGCCATCCTCAACATCTCAAAAACCCGCGAAGAAGGAAAGTGGCCCATGGGCGACCTCATTTTCGTGGAACCGTCGCAAGCGCATAAAATACACTACCTGGCCACGTTCGGAGATTTTGAGAGGCCGGCAATGAAGGATTTCAAACACATTCGCAAACTTTTGCAGGCTGTGGAAGGCAACAGGCACAAGCTTGTCAGCAACGGACAAAAGATCATCGGCATCGGCACCGGCAGAATGCCCGACTTCTCCGTCATCGCAGAGTTCAGGGGGAATCACGGATTCATAAGGGTGCAGGATGAAACCCTGTGCAGCTTTGCCGACGGAGGCTTCCACTCGTCCACGCGTCAAGCGAATCTGGTACAGCTTGAAGAGGTCCTGCTTGAACTCAAACTGGAGCCAAACCGCATCTACACGATCATGAAGGTGGTCAGCACCCTGGTGCGCAGTGCACAGGAACGCAAACACGGGTGCGCCCTGGTGCTCGATTTCGGCAGCCCGTTGGCCAACATCTCCGGCCAGCACCTGGAAACGCCACTTGACCTGAAGCGCCATACGGATCTGGATCTGGCGACTTCGCTGGCCAAAGTGGACGGGGCCCTGCACATAGACATGATGTACCTCAAACTGCACGCGTTTGCCGCCCTGCTTGATGGCAGGGCCGTGGCCGGTGAAAACCGGGCCAGGGGAGCGAGATACAACTCGGCCCTGAGATTCACGGCCGAAAACAATCAGGCCATCCTCGTGGTGGTCAGTTCCGACCGGCCCATTTCAATTATTCAGCACGGTGCAGAGATCAAAGCCAAGTGCGACTGGGTGCCAAGATACCAGTGCCTGTGCGAGCCGATGACCCTGGAGGAATGGCTCCAGGAATCGGCGAGACAGTATTGATCAGGCGTAGAGGCTGCAAATCAGAAGCGTCAGCGAGCGTTCCAGCGACTGACATTCGGAATCAGGAATTTTTTCACCGCCTTCCGTGATATGCAGGATGTCCATGGCCTTGTCCTTTTGCGTGGCGATCTTGGCAAAGATCAGGTCCATGCCAAGCCTGTAGAGGCACAGCGAAACGGTGGCCAAAAGGCCCGGCACGTCGGGAGCCTGAATGGACAGCACGGTGTGAAAATCGGAAGCAGTATTATCAAGCCGAACCCTCACCAGATCGGAATCCGCAGCGTAGACCTTTTTGAATTTCGATGTGAGCTGCACCGAAAGGCGGTCAAGACCGCTCTCATCATCGAAAAGACGCGTCAGACTTCCCTGGAACGCGGTAACCGTCTCATCGACATAGAGCATGTCGAGTGGCTCCGTGACCCAGAACACATCCACGACGGTTCCATCATCCCATACGCACAGCTCTGCTCCCAAAACAGACATGCCATGCTTGTCGAGCGCCGCACAGAAGCGTGCAAAAAGGCCGGGACGGTCCATGGACACGAGGGTCACGCGCAAAGAGCGTGAGTTCGGCCGGTGCTCCCAGGCAAGGTGAAAGGGGGAAGCGTCCCTTGCAGTGGAAAAAGCCAGTACCAGTTCAATATGCTCGATGATGCGCGCACAGGGTGTCTGCAGCAGGTACCGGGGCGGCATTATGGAGAGAAAACGCTCGAAATCGTGAATTGAAAGAACACCGGGCCTTTTGGCGCGCAGGGAATCACGCAGGGTGCTCAGTCTGTGCACCTGCGTTTCGTCAGACATGATACCATATTCCAGGACCTTGCGTGTCTTGAAATAGGTTTCACGCAGCAGGTTCTCGACCCAGGGATTCCAAGCCTTGGGACCGGTGGCCGCAGAGTCGGCCCAGGTCAGAAGTGTCAGGCGGTCCAGACACTCAACAGACTTGAGCGCCTGCGCGAGCTGCAAAATGACCGGTTCCTCGCCGAGGTCGTGACGAGTGGCCGTATGCACCAGCAACAGGTGATGCTCGATCAAAAAAGCGCATTCCTGGATAAAGTGGTCGTCATATCCGAGGCGTGAAAGAATACTCCGCGCAAGCTGCGCCCCCTTGGCGGCATGATCGCCGTTTCCCTTGCCGATGTCATGCAGGAGCGCAGCCCAGCGCAGACAGGGCTCGTCACGCTGGGAAAAAAGATAATCCCCGAGAAATTCATGGCTCTTGTCAAAGGACGCAACATTACGAACCGTCTCCACGAGGTGCGGCCCGGCGGGCAGCCTGTGATAGGCGTCAAACTGAACGAGGTGCTCGATTTCGGAAAATTCAGGGAGAAGAACGGATAAGAAGCCCACCTCAAGCATCTGATCGAGGATATGCCCTGCTTGGGGGCCGCACAACATGTCCTGAAAACGGGATACGATAGACTGCTGCCAGTCGCCGGTCCGTGACAGGAGCTCAAACCGATCCTGGATAATGCGCCGGGTGTGCCAGCCGATAGGAATGCCTGATATGGCGCTGTGGCGGAACAGTTCAACGATGTTGACGGGGTCGGAAACGAGAACGGAAAAATCAAGGCCCGTGTCCGCGCCGGGTGCAGCACCGCCGCGCAAAGACTTGTCCAGGCAGAGCCTGCAGAGCAACCGGATCTCCGTCATGGCCCGATGCAGGTCCGACAGAAAATGTTCTACGGCTCCCCTCTCCCCAACCGGTCCATAGCCCAGAACCTGGGCAATTTCAGGCTGCATTTCAAGATGCAGGACATCGTTTTTACGCCTGCCGAGTCGATGCAGAGCCATTCTGGCCGATGAAAGCACCTGTGACGCACGGGACAGGGCCGTCCTTTCGGAGGATGACAGTGACGCGTATTCGCCCCCGCCTGCGCTGCAGACCGCATCTAGCCAGTGCGTAGTCTGCAGGTCGCGCTGCCCCCCCCTGCCCTCCTTGAGGTTGGGTGAAAGCAGATGTGCGGCGTCGCCGAAACGACGATGACGTTCTTCGTGACGTCGCGCCAACCAGGGAAGAATCTCGACGCGCAGAGGGATGACGAGGCGCTCGATCACGGCGCTGCGGAAGGCGGAAAAAACATCGGCAGGACCGGATATGAGACGTGCGTCAAGAAGGGAAATCAGGACTTCGAAGTCCTCTGATGCCAGCGCCAGGGTTTCCGGGAGCGTCCTGATTCCGTGCCCGACGTCAAAACCGCTGTCCCACAACGGGACGAACAGGTTTTCGGCCAGGAACTGGGAGTCCGGCGGGGCCGATTCCGGCATGCATACAAGCAGATCAATATCGGAAAAGGGAAACAGTTCTTCCCGGCCGTAGCCGCCCAGGGCAAGAACAATGGTCCGGTCATGGTCAAAAAGAAGCCGTGCGCTGGTCTGCCGAACCCAGTCGTCAACGCAGGCGGAAAACCAGGCGGGACTGTGGCCCGGCTGCGCCTCCGGGGAGCGGTAAAGGTCCCGGGCCAGTCGCAGGGGTTCGATGCTCATGATGAAAAGGGGCAGCCGAAGCTGCCCCTGTCTGCTAGAGGGCTGATCCGCCGGACTCGCCGGTGCGGATGCGGATGGCGTTGTCGATGGTGGAGATGAATATCTTTCCATCGCCGATCTTGCCGGTCTTGGCGGCCGTCTGGATGACCTCTACGGTCTGGTCGAGGAGGTCGTCGTCGATGACCACTTCGATCTTGACCTTGGACACGAAATCCACCTGGTACTCGGCTCCGCGATAGACTTCCTTGTGACCGCGCTGGCGTCCGAACCCGCGCACTTCCGTCACCGTCATACCCTGTATGCCCATGCCCGTGAGGGCTTCCTTGATTTCATCCAGCTTGTAGGGCCGGGTGATTATTTCAACTCGTTTCATGATTCCTCCTCAAGTGGTTGGCGAATCAGGCCTGATAGGCGGATTCACTGTGAATGGCCACGTCGAGCCCGGCCTCTTCCTCTTCGTCATTGACACGCAGCGGCGTGACGAGGCTGATGACCTTCAGTAGAACATAAGACATGGTGAAGGCAAAGACGCAGGTTGCGACCACGGACACGAACTGGATCCAGAGCTGGCCGGGGTTCCCGTAGAAAAGCCCGTCCGCGCCGGCAGGATTGATGGCAGTGCTGGCGAACAGGCCGGTGGCCAGGGCGCCCCAGATGCCGCCGATGCCGTGAATACCGACCACGTCAAGGCTGTCGTCATACCCGAAGCGGGACTTGAGGCTCACACCGTAGTAACAGAACACTCCGGCTCCAAGGCCGATGACAACTGAAGGCATGATGCCGACAAAACCGGCTGCAGGCGTGATGGCCACCAAACCGGCGACCGCACCGGAAGCCGCGCCAAGGGTCGTGGGCTTGCCATGAAGTTTCCATTCGGCGAAAACCCAGGCGAGCATGGCCGTACCGGCGGCTATGTGCGTGGTAACAAAGGCGTTTCCAGCCAGCCCGTCAGCGGCAAGCGCGCTGCCTGCATTGAAACCGAACCAGCCAAACCACAGAAGGGCCGTGCCGATCATGGTCATGGGCAGATTGTGCGGCAGGAAGGAGCGCTTACCCCAGCCCTTGCGCTTGCCGATAACCAGGGCCGCTGCCAGAGCGGCGCTGGCGGAACTCATGTGTACAACAGCGCCACCGGCGAAGTCCAAGGCACCCATCTCGTACATCCAGCCGCCGCCCCAGACCCAGTGACACAGCGGGGCATAGACGAATGTGCACCACAGCACGATGAAAAGCAGAAAAGCGGTAAAACGCATGCGCTCGGCGAATGCACCGGTGATGAGCGCCGGGGTGATGATGGCGAACATGCACTGAAAGATCATGAACACCATATGTGGAAGGTTGGTGGCGATGGACTCGTGCGGCTCCATGCCGACACCGGCCATGCCCAGAAAGTCCAGCCCGCCGATGAGGCCGTAGACGTCGGTTCCAAAAGCCAGGGAGTATCCCCAGAAAATCCAGACCAGAGTGATGACGCCAATGGCGGCAAAACTCTGCATCATGGTGCCCAGAACGTTTTTCGAACGGGTCATGCCCGCGTAAAACAGGGCCAGGCCCGGAGTCATGAACATAACCAGGGCAGCACAAATAATGATAAAAGCGGTATCTGTCGGATTCACAATGCACCTCCATTTTTGTCAGAGTTGAGCAAGGACGGTGCCATCAAATAAAATACATTAATATCGAGTAGTTATAGGATCGACCCAAAAAAAACCGAGTCCGGCAATACAATTTCGTACAGAAAATAAGGCAAATTACCTTTTTTTGTAAAAAATAAGGCTGCCCAAAATGATCACTTCCCAATAGAGCCGAAAAAGTTCGTCAAGGACGGTGTCCATCGCGCACCAAACGGGCATATTCAGACAGAATTAGAACTGAAAAAAGAAATTCAAGGAGATTTGGCGGCAAACTCGGAGAGAAAAAAGCGGGAATAACGTTCCTGCGCGCCTGAAAAAAGCCAAAAAGTAATTCCAAAATTGAAAAACGCTGCAACTATCTGAAATAAAGCATTTAAATAAGTAAAAATTGATAAAAGCTGAATTCAGCCTTCAAGACTCCGTCTCGAAAAACGTTAATCTACATAATTGTAAATTATGCTTCTTTTTTGCAATAAAAAAAGGGACTAAAAATAACAAATAACGCAGAAAGGATGTGACTAAAAACTCAAAAATCAAATAATAACAAATTGTTAACAACTTTGGCACCTCCTATGCTGAATGCGAGTATCAACACTCACCACCACGGAGGTCAACATGTTCGAAAGCACAAAACAAACAACCGCCCTGCTCAGACCAAAAGTCTGGGCATTGACCCTACTCATTGCAGCCCTCACCCCCGCCGTGGCCTTTGCCGAAGGCGAGGCGCTCTCCCAGGAGCACGGCAACCTGCTCTGGACCCTCATCGCCGCCATCCTGGTCATGTTCATGCAGCCTGGGTTTGCGCTGGTGGAAATGGGTTTCACGCGAGCCAAGAACGCCGGCAACATCCTGATGAAGAACCTGCTCGATTTTTCGGCCGGTGTCCCGGTGTTCTTTCTGGTCGGTTTCGGGATCATGTTCGGGCAGGATGTCGCTGGATTCTTCGGCTCCAGCGGGTTTGCCCTGTCGGGCGTCGATCCGACCACCGCTGATGGGCAGTGGAGCCTGGCATTTCTGTTCTTCCAGTCCGTGTTCGCAGCCACGGCAGCGACCATCATCTCCGGCGGCATTGCCGAACGGACCAAATTTTCGACCTATATCATTATCAGCGTGGCAGTCACGGCGTTCATCTATCCCATCTCCGGGCACTGGGCCTGGGGCAGCCTCTGGGGCGGAGACGAGCTCGGCGCGGGCTGGCTTGAGTCCATGGGCTTCATCGACTTCGCAGGATCCACAGTGGTTCACTCCGTAGGCGGCTGGATGGCCCTCGCCGGAGCCATGGTCGTCGGCCCCCGTCTGGGCAAATACAGTGCTGACGGCAAGGCCAAGGCCATACCGGGCCACAACATCCCCCTGGCCGGTCTTGGCGTGTTCATCCTCTGGTTCGGCTGGTTCGGCTTCAACCCCGGCAGCACCACCGCCGCAGACGGCACTATCGGCTATATTGCGGTCAACACCGCCATGGCGGCCTGCACAGGCGCGCTCGGAGCCATGATCTTCGTGTGGATCAAACACGGCAAGCCTGACACCTCAATGTCACTGAACGGTGCCCTGGCCGGCCTGGTGGCCATCACCGCCGGATGTTACGAAGTGTCCCCCGTAGGCGCGCTGATTATCGGCCTGCTGGCAGGCATCCTGGTCATCGTCTCCATCGAGTTCATCGACCAGGTCCTCAAGATCGACGACCCGGTTGGCGCAGCCTCCGTCCACGGCGTATGCGGCGTATTCGGAACCATCGCCGTGGGCTTCTTTGCCGCTCCCGGATACGGGGACAACGCCGGGCTCTTTTACGGCGGTGGAGCCGAGATTGTCATCACGCAGATTATCGGCGCGGCTGCGGTCTTTGCCTGGGCGTTCGGAGCGGGTCTGGCCCTGTTCACCATCCTGAAGATGACCATCGGCGTGCGCGTCTCACAGGAAGAAGAGCTCAAGGGTCTCGACATCACCGAACACGGCATGGAATCCTACAACGGCTTCCAGATCTTCACCAACGAATAAGAAGGATAACGCCATGAAACTCATAGTAGCATATATCCGTCCCGAGTGCCTGAACGCAGTAAAGCAGGAGCTGTACGCCAAGAAAATCTACAACATGTCCGTCACCAACGTGCTCGGCAGCGGTCGCCAGAAAGGGTTCACCGAAACGTATCGCGGCGTGGTCATGGAAGTGAATCTGCTGAAGAAACTCAGGCTCGAAATCGGAGTCAACGACGATTTTGCCGAACAGGCCGTGGAAGCCATCAATGCCGGCGCCCGGACCGGCAAGGAAGGCGACGGGGTGATCTTCGTACTCGAATGCGCGGCCGCCGTCCGCATCCGCACCCAGGAGACCGGGCCTGCAGCCATGGGCTAGCATCGACCCGGAATTGAAAACCAAAGGGAGGCTGAAATGCCTCCCTTTTTTATCTTAAGCAGACTGACAGGGCGCCTGGCACAATGACGGGCGCGTCACCCGCCAACCATCTCGGCCACCAGGCCGCCCAGACGCTCTATGCCGCACGCCAGATCCTCGTTCCAGGGATTGCCGGAGTTGAGGCGCACATGTCCGGAAAAACGGTCCTGAGTCGAAAAGATGGTGCCGGGCGCGATACTGATGCCCGCTTCCCTGGCCCGGTACATGAGCTCCACCGAGTCCACGCCCCTCGGCAGCTCCACCCACAAGACCCCACCGCCTTCCGGCCTTCCAACCCGCGTGCCCTCAGGAAAGGTGCGGCTCACGTGCAGCTGCATGGACTGCGTCTGCTCCTGCAAGGCCCGGCGCAGCCCCCTCAGGTGACGGTCATAGCGGCCTTCGCCCAGATACCTGGCCACGGTCTCCTGGGTCAGGGTCGCGGAGCAGACGTTGGTCGTAGCCTTGACCTCGTAGGCTTCGCGATAAAACCGGCCCGGCATGATCCAGCCGATGCGGTAGCCGGGGCACAGCGTCTTGGACAGGGACGAGCACAGGATGACCAGCCCCAAGTCATCGTACATCTTGAAGACCGAAGGCCGGACCGGGCCAAAATGCAGATCCCCGGCCACATCGTCCTCGATGAGCGGGATCTCCCGTCTGGCCAGAAGCTCCACAATTTCTCGCTTGGCGCTGTCCGAAGTCAGGGACCCGTCGGGGTTGTTGAAATTGGGGGTAAAGATGCAGGCGCGGATGTCGAACCACTCCAGGGCCCGCTCCACGTCGGCCGGGTCCACCCCGTGCCGTGGATGGGAAGGTATTTCAATGGAGCTTACGCCCTGATTCTCCAGAAGCTGTTGAAAACAGAAATAGGACGGGGACTGGATGAGCACATTGTCGCCGGGCCGCACCAGGCTGCGCACGGCCACATGCAGGGCTTCGAGCGCCCCGCAGGTGATGATGATCTCCTCGGGCCGCACGGCCAGACCCGCCTGGGCCGCGCGCAGGGACAGCTGGCGGCGCAGTTCGAGGCTGCCTTCCACGGGCAGGTAGCTGACCAGCCGCTTGGGATCTTCCCGCGACAAACGGGCCGCCACCTTGGCCAGTTCCCGGTACGGCAGCAGCTCCTCGGAAGGGCAGTTGATGCCCAGCGGCACAAGCTCCCGGTCGCCCACGGTCTCGAGCACGGCGGAAATGAGCTGGCTGCGGTTGACGGTGTGGGGCCGAAGCACAGGCCGGGGATTGCGCGGGGGAGGCGGCAGCTGCCGCGTGTCGCGCCGCACGAAAAAACCGGACCTGGGCCGCGACTCGATGACCCCCTTGCGCTCCAGTTCGGCGTAGGCCTGCAGCACAGTGCTCACCGCCACCCGGCTGCGCAGGCTGACATGACGCAGGGAAGGCAGCCTGGCTCCGGGACCAAGGGTGCCCGAGGCGATCTGCTGCATGAGGTTCTGCTCGATCTGACGGTATCTGAAATCTTCCATGATAACGGCCTCTCGCATGGCACGGTTAACGGGGTGCTCCCGTCGTGACTGCGTTTCAGGTTATCGCGCTGGGCTTTTTCCGAAATCGGAGGCACCGGGCGCAGGCGGGAATCCATGCCTTTCTGCCTTTACATTCACCGAAATACCGCAGGGTTTGCCTGGTGTCGGGGGTGCCGGCCCGTCGGCTGTCTGACCGAGCCAGGCATCGTTTGACGAACCATTGCCCTACCGGCCGATCCGCCGCTTGATCGCACTGCACGCAATGGTTCGTCTCTACGAGGCCGGCGAGGGAGTTCCGGCGGGCCGCCACCCCCGACACCAGGCAAACCCCCATCCGATATCAGGCCAAGCCTCCCCCGACACCTGGCAACCCCCCCATCCGATGTCAGACTAAGCCCCCCTCCCGGCCCCAGCCTTTCGGCCTTGCCCTGAACGGACCTCCGTGCCACCATCTCATCCCCGGTTTGCAGCCCGTCGACCCTTCCAATCTGTTATGGTCGAAATTTATGCAAACTGTATCTGTACTGCAAACAGTTTTTGACTAGGTTGAGCCGCACGAGGATAATCGATTATGAACAGCGACACCCTTTCTTCCACCAACCGGGCCGAATCCCCGCTGGTCTCGGCCTTCCGCCAGACCCTGCCCATCATCCTGGGCTACGTGCCCGTGGGCTTCGCCTATGGCGTTCTGGCCCAAAAATCCGGCCTCTCGGGCATAAACACCATTCTCATGAGCCTTCTGGTGTTTGCCGGTTCGGCCCAGCTCATTGCGGTAGGCCTTTTTGCGGCCAAAGCAGCGCCGCTGGCCATCGTGGCCACGACGTTTGTCGTCAATCTGCGCCATCTGCTCATGTCGGCGGCCCTGGCCCCCTATCTGCGTGGCTGGAGCAAATCGCGGCTGGCCCTCTTCTCCTATCAGCTGACGGACGAAACCTTCGCCCTGCACGTCGGACGCTTCGCCAGAGGCGAGACCGCTCCGAGGGAGACCTTCGGCATCAACGTCATCGCCCAGAGCGCCTGGGTCGGCGGCACGGTCCTTGGCCTGGCCGCGAGCACGCTCATCACCGACATCCGGCCCATCGGCCTCGATTACGCCCTGCCGGCCATGTTCATCGCCCTGCTGCTGGGTCAGCTCAAGTCGCGGCAGCACCTCGCCGTGGCCCTCATCGCGGGCGTCCTGTCCACCGTCCTGATGCTCGCGGGCCTTGACCAGAGTCATGTCCTGGCCGCGACCGTCATCGCCGCAACCATTGGCCTCGGAGTTCACGCATGGACCAGCAGACGATCTTCCTGACGATTCTCGGCATGATGGCCGTGACCTATGTCCCGCGCGCCCTGCCTCTCCTGGCTTTGGCGCAGCGTACCCTTCCCGATTCCGTTGTCCGCTGGCTGGGCTTCATTCCGGTAGCGGTGCTTTCGGCCATGCTGCTGCCGTCGCTTGTCGTGACGGAAAAAGGGCTTGATTTCTCCGCTGAGAACATCTTTCTGTGGGCGGCCATCCCGACGTTTGCGGTGTGCTGGAAAACAAAGAGCTTTGTCGGCGCCATCGTTACCGGCATGGGCTGTGTGGCGCTGGGCCGACTGCTGCTGGGAGTTGCGTGATGAAAACCATCGGCATTCTGGGCGGGATGAGCTGGGAGTCAACCCGGACATACTACCGTCTCATCAACGAGGGGGTACGAGAGCGCCTGGGCGGGCTCAATTCCGCCCGCATCCTGCTCGACAGCGTCAATTTTGCCGACGTGGAACCGCTCCTGCGCACCGGGAAATGGGACGAGCTTGGCGACGTCCTCTGCTCCCACGCCGAACGCCTGGAGCGGGCCGGAGCGGACTTCCTGCTCCTGGCGACCAATACCATGCACAAGCTGGCCCCACGCATCGAGGAGCGCATCTGCATCCCTCTGCTGCACATCGCCGACGCCGCAGCCGAGGCCGTGACCGACATGGGCCTGGACACCGTGGGGCTCCTCGGCACCCGGCCGACCATGGACGAGGACTTCTTCTCCGCGCGCCTCGCCCGGCACGGTCTAAAGGCCATCGTGCCCGACTGCGAGGAACGCAGGTGCGCGGTGCACCGTATCATTTTCGACGAACTCTGCCAGGGCCGCATCCTCGACTCCTCGCGCCGCACCTACGAAGACATCATCAACGGGCTCGTCGGGTGCGGTGCCCAGGCCGTGATCCTCGGCTGCACGGAAATATCCCTGCTCGTCTCGTCCGGCCCTGTCCCCCTCATCGACACCACAGCCGTACACGCCCGGGCCGCAGTAGCCCGCGCCCTGGACGGCCTCAAGGAGAAACCATGAACTTCCGCTTCACCAATCGCATCCAGAACACGCCTAAATCCTTCATTCGCGAGATACTCAAAGTCACCCAGGACCCAGACATCATATCCTTTGCCGGCGGACTGCCCAACCCGAACCTCTTCCCCATCGAGGCCCTGCAGGAAGCCGCCCGCGAAACCCTGGCCACGTCCGGAGCGCGCGCCCTGCAGTACTCCACCACGGAAGGCCACGCCGAGCTCAGGGCCTGGATCGCAAACCGCTACTCCCGCCACGGCGTGAGCGTGGACCCGGACCAGGTACTGATCACCACGGGCTCCCAGCAATGTCTCGATCTTTTGGGCAAGCTCTTCATCGAAAAGGACGACGAAGTCATCCTGGAGCGACCGAGCTACCTGGGCACCATCCAGGCTTTCACCATGTTCGAGCCGCGCTTCGTCACCGTGGACTTGGAGGCCGACGGACCCAATCTCGCGCAGGTCGAAGCCCTGCTCGCCACGGGTCGCCCCAAGCTCTTCTACGCCGTGCCCAACTTCCAGAACCCCTCGGGCCTGACCTACTCCAGGGCCAAACGCGAGGAATTGGGCAGGCTGCTTGAGAAATATCCAGAAACCCTCTTCATCGAGGACGACCCCTACGGCGAGCTGCGTTTCTGCGGCGAGCATCACAAGCCCGTCTTCGCCCATACCGGCGGCCGCAGCATCATGCTTGGCAGCTTCTCCAAGATCACGGTACCCGGCTTTCGCCTCGGCTGGATGGTCGCGCCCCCGGAAATCATCCGTCTGGCGGTCAAGGCCAAGCAGGCCGCGGACCTGCACTCCTCGACCTTCAACCAGTACGTCATCGCCGAGTACCTCAAAAAGCACTCCATCGACGAACACATCGCCAAGATAACCGCCTGCTACGGCTCCCAGGCAGCGGCCATGGTGCGGACCCTGGAGCGGGAGGCCCCCGAAGGCGTGACCTTCACCCGCCCCGAAGGCGGCATGTTCTCCTGGGTCACACTGCCCGAGGGCAAGGGCTCATGCATGGACCTTTTCAACCTGGCCATCGAACAGAAGGTCGCCTTCGTGCCGGGCATGCCCTTCTACACCGACGGCACCGGCCAGAACACCCTGCGCCTCAATTTCTCCAACGCCTCGGAACAGGTCATCGACGAAGGCATCACCCGGCTGTGCCGGTGCATGAGGGATTTTTTGAGCGCGTCCTAGGACGCCTGCCTTCCAAACAACACAGGCCCCGGTCCAGGACATGGACCGGGGCCTGTTCTTTCCCCCTTGCTCTTCATGATTCAAGGCTGAATATATGCGAAGTCCTTCCGCACGGATGCGCTTCTGCAACGATACGAGCAGCGCATCGCCCGGAACCACATCTCCCAGCTTGCCGCTACTGTCCAGCCAGCTCGCCTCACCATATTTCTCGAATCGGTAATGGTCTGGTGCTTGCCGTTACTGAAGAGCTGGAGAGTGCGAGGAGGCTGCAAGGACCGATGAGGTTATGCACTTCCCTGGCGTTACGGAAATGTCTTTTGAGGTCATCGGTTATCTCTGCATCATCGGCACTCGGCTGAAACCACTCTTCGTGAATCATGCTCCAGTATCCTTGCTGGTGGGTACGGGCGTAGATTTCCTCATACGGATCGTGTTCGGGGTAGGAGGAAAAATTGTCAGGGTCGTCCAGATCCTGGACATGCAGCCATGCCCGTTCACCCTTGTTGTTACGGTAGAACTGATTGGACAGGAGTTGCAGGACACCCAGCGAATGGGGAAGACGGCCGTCATGTGCGGGCTGCTCACGACCAAGGCTCCCGCTCCTCATGACCTCCTGCCGTAAAATTCCCGCACCGTCGTAAAGTTCCGCATGACCGCATCCCATACACGCAAGGCGTATTCCTTGCCGGCGGGGTGACAAGTGAGTTCGATGTCAATGTTGGGCTTGTCGTGATCTCCTCCGACGCCCTGAAACTTCCATTGAGCAGTCAACTCGGAACGCACTTTGCCATTCTTTGTTTCACTCATGATGAAAATCTCTTCGAGTCCGTCCATCCCAGCCAAAACCCGCCGCTGTGATCGGAGAAACTGAATATCAATACCAACGCTTCGTGCGACTCCGATGGCGCCCATGAAGCTTTTGGGTGGAGTAGCAGGCTTGGCAAAAAGATATGTACCCACTTCAAGATGCATTTTGGGTACGGTAGCATTTCCGAGAGTGCCTATTCCAATATTAATCTGCTCATACCACGTTTTCATCCCCTCAAACCGTCCCGTTACGCAAAAGAAACTATCAGGACTGACGTTTTGGCTACCGGAATGATAGTGTTTGAGAAGATTCAGGATGTTTCCCTCCATATTCAAGCATTCCTTGCCGACTTGGTATAAGCGTTCTTCCTTGAGTCGAAGAATAACCTCCGGCATGGCCACATGCACGTCGATGTAGTGGTCCGCCATGCTGTCTGCGTAGCAGAGAAGCATTGCCGGGTGTCCGCAAAGGGCACTTATGTCTTCCTCGGCAAGACCTCCTTGTATGACAGGGCCAAATGGTTCTGAGTACTCATATTTACTTCTCGCCTCATCGCGCACAGGCTTCCAAAGAGATTTAAAATACTCGGATCTATCTATGCCTTTTTTCCAGCCTGTCTCGTCAATGCTAATAGCATTAACTTTGAATAGCGAGCCTGATATTTGCAGTCCGGTTGGAACTGGCAGCATGAATCGTCCCAAGGCATACATTGTCACACCAAGTTGCGGCAATTTTGGGTTTGGATTGGCCGTGTCAAGGATCATGGGATAGCGTGTCCCAATAAAAAATATGACAAGGAAGAGATATAAAATAACCCTGCATGGCGTAGTCATGCAAAATCATCCTTTTTGTTGTGACAGAACTGATTGGACAGGAGTTCCAGAACACCCAGCGAATGGGGGGGATGACGGCCGTCATGTGTGGGCTGCTCTCGACCAAGACTCCCGCTTCTCATGACCTCCTGCCGTAAAATTCCCGCACCGTCGTAAAGTTCCGCATGACCGCATCCCATGCACGCAAGGCGTATTCCTTGCCGTCGGGGTGACAGGTGAGTTCAATGTCCATTCTCGGCTTGTCATGATCCTTACCCACGCCTTCAAAAGTCCACCGCGCGGTCATTTCTGAACGGACATCGCCCCCCTTGGTTTCACGCATGATAAAAATTTCCTCGAGGCCGTCCATCCCTGCCAAAACCCGACGCTGGGATCGAAGGAACTGGATATCGATACCGACACTCCGCGCCACGCCTATTGCAGCCATAAAGCTCGTCGGAGGTGTTGTCGCTCTGTTATAAAGGTGGGTATTCAATGCGAGAGATATTTCCGGTACCGTGGCATTGCCGGGATGGTATGCACTAACGTTGATTTGTTCATACCACGTTTTCATCTCCTCAAACCGTCCCGTTACGCAAAAGAAACTATCAGGATTGACGTTTCGGCTACCGGAACGATAGTGTTTGAGAAGATTCAGAATAGGTCCTTCCATGTCGAGACATTCGCTCCCCATTTCGTATAGGCGACTCTCGGTCAAGCGAAGAATCAAATCTGGTAAAGCAATATGCACATCTATATTGTGGTTTGCAGTTTTGCTTCGATAGCAAAGAAGCCTTGCAGGATAACCACACAGATCACTGATATCTTTTTCTGCCCATCCGCCTTGAGTGGAAGGTCCAACATGCCCTCTGCGTTTATATGCATTTTTTTCTGCATCGCGAATAGGAGACAAAAGAGATTCAAAGTATTCAGACCTTTCTACTCCCTTTTTCCAACTCATCTCATCTATACTGATAGCGTTAATCTTAAATGATGAACCTGATATCTGCAGACCGGTAGGCACAGGAAACATGAACCGTCCCAAGGCGTACATTGTCACGCCAAGTGTCGGCAGTTTCGGGTTTGGATTGGCCGTGTCAAGGATCATGGGATAGCGTGCTCCTATAAAAAAGATGATGAGAAAGAGATACAAGAGGGCTCTGCATGGCGTGGTCATTCAAAATCGCCCTTTAACCAGCCGAGACACAAATTGAAAACGGATTGCTTCACGGCGCGTATCGCCACCTCGTCGTTGTAAAACTGATCGTGACTCGCCTGATTTGCCAACCCTGTGACATACTTGATTTCACCGCTTGGAGTTTGCCAGGTAGGGAGCACTTGGATACAGGGAGTCCAAGCATCGAGATCAGGATTCATAGCCGTTGCCGATGATACGGGTACGGTACCGTCTCCAAGGTGACACATCGCATTATCCGTAATGCCGGACACTGTTTCGCCCGATGCGGTCATCCAAACCTGAAATAGTCGCATCCCCCCAGTGTTTAGGGGTTCTCTGAGATCTTCCAGACGGGTCTCGGAAGGCACGATTTCGCCTAATTCCCCGTTCGCATGGCGCCAGCGGACCTCGCTGTACTTACCGAATCCTTGAGGTTTGGCTTCTTCGATTTCGCCAAGAAAAGAGCGGGGATGCAGCGATGTCTGGGACGCGTAGTGGGCAAGGTGTGTATAAGATTTTTGCTGTACGGGAATTGCGTTCAACACAGTTTGTGTTATATCCTTGGCGCGCCAAAAGATTTCTGTGATAGTCGTATGCCCACCACTACTAAAAAGTTGTACCGTACGTGGATGAGCGTAAAAACCGATTGTGCTGTGAAACTCTCTCGCATCGCGAAGAAGAATATTCAAATTACTCGATATGCTTCCTAAATTTTTTTCTTCTGCCTTATTTACGGAATCCATCGTAATACTTCGCTCAATAACATCAGGACTCTCCGGGACTGGCTGGAACCATTCCCCATGAATCAAGCCCCAGTATTCCCGATGATGGCTCCTGAGATAAATTTCCTCATAGGGATCTCCCTGAGGATACGATTGGAATTCATGCTCGTTATCCAGATCCTGAATATGCAGCCACGCCTGTTTACCTCGGTTCGAGCGATAAAACTGATTCGGGAGTAACTGCAGAATCCCCGGCGCATGAGACGCGATGGCTGTCATATGCTCTCCGCTCGCACCCATGACCCTGCTGGCGATTTTTCCTATGAAATTCTCTGCCCCGGTGCCTGCAACCTGGCGGTGATAGGCATCCGGTGCGCCGTGCACGGGTTGAGCGCCATGAATGACGCCAAGCACTTTATCTGCCAAGGCGTCTCCTCCTTCACCTGCCAAAGCATAACGGGTCACCAAACCTCCCATGGAATGGGTGACAATTATGACCTTGTCAGCCTTGACTTGTTGAAGGATGAATCGCTGTAACTGGAAACCTGACAATTCGTTGGAATCGACCCAATCATACCCAAAAGCGTAAACAGGCAGGTCCAGCAACGTCTTGAGCGGGGTGTCCCAGTCGTGCAGGCTGCTGATGAGTTCACCGTAACAACTCCACGCGACTCCGGGCCAGCCTTGCTCATCGGCTTTATTATTGTGTTTATGATCTGCGTTGGCTGTTGTGATGACTTTGCGTTGTTGGTCAAAAAAAAGCTCATATCTCTTTTCTGGGGTGGCGGTGAAGAATGTTTTGACCATCATGACCAAATCGTCCGGATCCCATAATTTTGGTTCCTTTCGCTTTGAAATCTTGGATTTCTGCTCCACCTCCAACCGCGACCCCATGACCCCCGGCACAAACACGATGGCCACGGTCTGGCGCTTGACCCGGAAGACGTGGGTGCGGTTCACCTCACAGTTGGAGGCGACGCGGGGGTTGAGCATCTCCTGCGGGGTTTTCTCGTGGATCTTGGGGTTGATGTACTCGTCCTTGGCATACTTCGCGATGACTTGATTCTTCATGGCAGCACCTTCCCGTAGGCGAGTTCCTCAAACAGGTTCACATGGGCCTGAATATCCCTGCATGCATGGTATTCGATGAGCACGTCGTTCATCGCCCTTCCCTGCGTATCGAGCCACACGACATGGCGGACAAGGGACAGCGGGAGAGCGTCCGCCGCGGTTCCGGAAACCGGCATGAACGAAAACCGGTCCATACCCGCGGTGGCAACGTGCGGGACCGTTCCTACGCGGGACGACCCCTCCCCCTCTGATTCCAGCACGAAGGCGATCCAGTATGTTTTGGGGCAGGCCAGGCAGGGCAATTCAGCCATGATGAACTCCTTGGTTGCAGATTGTGCGCATGGCGCTCATGGCCGCGTCCTCGTTCATGACTTGGGGCGTGAAGGCCCTGATGGCAGGCTGTCCTTCACGATTGGGAAAGGTGCCCCCGCAAAGCAGGCAACAGCGGACGAAGAGGTCCAGCGCCTGCTCGCTGCAAAGCCCGAGGGCGAGCCCGCGCTCCACATGGCGAACGGCGAACTCGAGGAGCGACTCGTCACCTGGCAGTTGGGACGATGGCGTGAGCGGATCCGACCCGTACATCGAGAAGACGATGTTGCGAGCAATGACCTGGGCGCGTCCGTCACGAAAGACTTCGGCATGACGCGCGCCGAACATGTACCACGGGCAGGGATGCACAGTCCGGGGAGCGTCCGCTTTATCGGACTCGTGGTCGATGCGCATCCAGGCTCCGCCGCTCATGCGTGTCAGGGCGAGCCGCGCAGGACCCATCAGCGAGGGGATTTCTTCGGGCATTGCCTTGCATATGCGGCTTACGATGCGTCCGTCCCAGATACGGAAAATGACGTCTTCCCCTTCGGTCTTGACCAGCAGCAGGCTGCGCAGATGGGCCAGAATTTCTCCTGCGTGGACGTCCGAGGCCAAGACCATGCCCCAGCCCGGCGGATTGTGGCGTTCGAGCCAGGCAACCATTGGAGAGTCCGGCATCACGGCAGCGATCCGGGGCGAGAGTTCGTGCATGTGTTCCAGGGGAGAATTGAAGAAGAGGAGCGTTTTTTCCGCATCGGGTTCCGTGGCATAGAGTTTTGCAAGGGCCTGCGGGTGACAGCCCGGGTCAAGCACAAGCCACATGTTCCAGTTCTTGCTTCGACATACCGCTTTCCGTCCTTTCGCAGCTGGTAAAGATGCGGGTAACGGTACTGCTCCAAATTCATGCCCACAGGAACGGGCGCCTTGACGGGATCAGTTTCGGACAGCTTGACCTGCAGGTCCAGGCGGGTCTTCTCGAAATTCCACTCCCTGAAGGTGAACGAGTCACTGCGGATGTCCCGCCCCATGTCAATGGTCCGGACTGTGGCCGTGTCCGTCTCGGTTCCGGCACCAGGATGGAAGCGTAAGAGGCTTTCCCCTTCGATCCGGGGGCCATCAGGCATGTCCGAGAAGCAGAGCACATGCCGGTCCTTGAAGTGATCGAAGTAGAAGTAGAGCCCCTCTTCCTCGCACAGGCGGGAGATGAAATGCAGGCTCGTCTCGCCGTACTGTACGCAGTACTCGCGCGGAGCGTAGTCGAAGAAGCATTTGAAGGCGTAGGAATCGTCCGTGAAGTTCTGCTCCCTTAAGATCTTTTCGATGATCTGGGTCACGTTCATGTTTTGAAAGATGCGGTGGTCCGTGACCTGATTCAGGAAATGAAGCCTGGGCACGAGCAGGCAGCGGTAGTGGGTGCGCCGATTTGACGTGTGCAGTTGCATGAAGCGATGGACGACGCCGTGCACGTGCCGGACCCCGCCGCTTTTGTCGGCGATGCTCAGGCACGCGGCATGGCCCAGAAGCTCCGCGAAATCGACGGGCGCGGATTCGTGCACGAGCTCGATTTCGTACTCATAGGGTTTGTGGACTTCTTCCGTGCCGGAAAAGGAGTAGACTTGAAAACCGGAGCAGGACGGGGCCGTGAACGTGAACCACGGGCTGTCGGCAGATAGCTGGGACATGAATCCTCCCTAGGTGCTGGACGTTTTTCGTCCAGGCTACCAGCTTCTGCCGGGCTGCACACTGGGGAAGGAGGGTGGTATTTATTGAATGATTATGGGTACAAGTAGGGGGACAGGGTGTCGGCCGGTGCTGACCTTTCTAGGGTCATCGTTCCCAGTCTTCCGCTTCCCTGTTGCCTTGCACACTTGCGACGACAGTTTTTCCCTCGCGACGGTCCGTCATCTTCATGCATGGTTGCTTCTGGCACTGCCATGAAGGAACGGTGTCAACCGAGAACTGAAACCGCTGACCAGCTTATCCGTGAAGTCAAGGAATATTTGATAACCATTGGCTAAAGAAGCAGTCACTCATTGCTAAAACGAGACTTGAGTCGAATCATTTTGCTTTGAAAATATAAAACAATACCCCTCACTCCACCAGCACCTCGAGCCCTTTGAGGTAGGCTCCTTCCGGGAAAACCAGGGACACGGGATGGTCACCGGCCTGGGTCAGGCGACGGATTATGCGGCCGCTGCGGCCTGCGTCCAGGGCCGCGTCGGCCACGATTTTCTGGAACAGACCGTCTTCCATGAGGCCGGAGCAGGAGAAGGTGAACAGGCGGCCTCCCGGCGCGAGCAGCCGCAAAGCGCAGAGGTTGACGTCCTTGTAGCCCCGGCAGGCCCGGTTCAGGCTGGCCTTGGAATCGACGAATTTGGGCGGGTCGAGGACGATGAGGTCAAAGGTGCGTCCTTCCTTGTGCCAGTTGCGCAGGATCTGAAAGGCGTCACCGCAGACCGTGTCCATGCTCCCGGCCGCGAAACCGTTCAATTCCCGGTTGCGTTCGGCCAGGGCCAGAGCCGGGGCCGAGGCGTCGAGCTGGGTCACATGCGCCGCGCCGCCGCCAAGCGCGGCCAGGCCGAATCCGCCGGTGTAGGAAAAGCAGTTCAGCACCTCGCGTCCCCCTGCGGCCCTGCCCACGGCGAGGCGGCTGTCGCGCTGGTCCAGGTAGGAACCGGTCTTGTGGCCGCCATGTACATCGACCAGATATTTCACGCCGTTTTCATGGATCTCGACCAGTTCGGGAATAGCGCCATGCACGAGCTCCACTCTGGCGGGCAGCCCCTCTTTGGCCCGCACTTCCACATCGGAACGCTCCAGGATGGCGTCGGCGGGAAAAAGTCTGCGCAACGCATCAATGATCGCCTTGCGCCAGAACTCCATGCCTGCGGTCAACAGCTGAAAAACAAGCACGCCCGAGTAGCGGTCCAGAATCAGCCCGGGCAGCCCGTCGGATTCGGAATGCACCAGGCGCAGCGCATTGCTTGAGCTTTCAAAATCATTTCTCCGGCTGGCCGACTGAAGAATGCGGCGCAAAAAGAATTCCTCGTCGACGGCCTCCCCGGCATCAAAGGTCCAGACCCGGCCCATGATCTGCGATTTGGGAGAATAAGAGGCCCGGGCCAGCCATTGTCCGTTCTGCCCGAGGACTTCCACGGTCTGCCCGGATGCGGGTCTGCCCTTGACAGTGGCCACGGCACCGGAAAAGATCCAGGGATGACGCCTGAGCAGAGATTTTTCCCGGCCCGCGACGATGATGAGTTGAGGGTCCACGATGATTTCCTTGCTGCGCACGGGGATGATCCGCGCGGTGAAGTCCTGCGCGCCCAAGGCACGCCGGCTGGGCAAGACATAGGAAAAGCTCCGCTGGCCGTCCACGGGAAAAATAACCCTGCTCCTGCTCCGGAAACGTCAACCGGACGTTCGTTTTCGCCCTGGCAGTTTCTTGTCTCCACCCTCTGCGCCCTGATGGTTCATGCCTTGGTCCTGAGCGCCGCCGTAGTCTGGTTTGGCGGTGGCGGGGATGGAACGGGCGGCCCCATGCTCATTGCCCTGGAGCTGTCCGGGGGCGGCACCGGCGGTGAAATGACTGCCGGAATAATGTCGGCCTCTGCCGGACCGTCCAAAGCGCCCCAGGATGGACCCGCCATCCAGTCGCCTGCAGCCCAAGTGGCGGCGCAGATTCCGGAGCCTTCAGCCCCCGCCGTGAAGAAGCAGGCCCAAACAGACCACTCCCCTCCCGTGTCCACGGCTAAAAAAACCGATTCCCCGCCCGTCGCGGACACGCCGGCCAAGCCGGCCCCGCCCGTCAAGGAAATCCCCGAGCAAACCGTGGCCCAGGCGCCGGTTCCTGCAGAGACAGAGGAATTGGCCACTGTGAAGAAGGGTGATGAGCCTGCAAAAGACATCGATGATTCGGAGGATGTTGCCGAAGCTGGCGGCGGAGCGCCCGAAACCACTGCTTCGGCACCCAAGGGCACAGGTCATTCACCAGGCGCAGGAACAGGAACCGGGGCAACCGGGAGCGGTGATTCCGAAACTGGCGGGACAAACGGCAAGGTGGGCACAGCGGGCGATCCGGGAACAGGGGGCAGCCTGATACGTTTTGGAGCGCCCGGCGGTCCAGGCATTGTCCGCATGGCGCAACCCCGGTACCCGCACGAAGCCAAGAGGCTGGGCAAGGAGGGCGTCGTCGTCATGAGGCTCTCCCTGGATGCAACGGGAGCCGTCTACGATGTTGAGATCCTGCAGGGGGCAGGCTTCGGCATGGATGAGGCTTCTCGCGAGGCGGTCATGCTGTCGCGCTTCCGCCCCGCGACGTCCAGGGGCAAACCCATACCCTGTCAGGCCATTCTGCCCATCCATTTCAAGCTGCGCTAGACCACGTTCGGGTCGCGTCGGCCATTGCCAGGGAACAGCACCCTGGTCTATGTCCCGAGGACCCCCGTCAACCGGCATTTCCAACACAAGGCAGGCTCCCCATGAGCGAAAGAATCGAGTGGTCGATAAAGGTTCCAATCTTTCGAAACCCCATCATTCTCAGACAGTTGGGGCTGGGAATCGGCATTCCCTTCGGGCTGATTTTCGTGCTCATGCTCGTGCTCGGCGCAAAGCCCGCCGACCTTCTCTACCCGGCCATCCTCATAGGCGCGCTCTTCTTTCTGACCTGGCTCTTCATCAGGGTCGTCTGGGGTGGCAAATACGACGCCGAGTTCGTCATTGATGGCAAGGGGATACGTTGCCGCACCGCCGCGCGTCAGGCCAGGCAGAACCGCGTCATCAATGCGCTCACCGTGGTGCTCGGCCTGCTTTCGGGCAAACCGGCTGTGGCCGGTGCCGGTGTGCTGGCGCAATCCCGGCAGGATGTGCTGGTCAAATGGGGTAATATCAGAAAGGTCAAGGAGTATCCGCGGCGCAGCACGATCATGGTCTACGGCGGATTCGCCCAGAACATTGCCGTCTTTTGTACGGCTGAAAATTACGAACAGGTGCGCCAGCAGATTGCGTCCAAGGTACGCCCCGGACGCTGACTTGATGGACGTCTCAAAAAGAACCGCCCCGCCAGCACATTCGCTGACGGGGCGGTTCTTTTTTGCCGTGAGGATTCCGCTAGAAAATCTGCGGATAGGTCTTCACATAGGCGTCCAGGCGTTCGCGAGACCTGGCGATGCGCTCGCGAAGGCTGGCGCGGTAGGCGTCCATATCCGCGATGGGCTTCTTGGCCACGCCCGTATCCATGGCGGCCTGGGCCACGGCGGCGGACTCGAACTCGATGAAACGCAGGTCCACGGGTTTGGGGATGATGTAGTCGATGCCGAATTCGAGCTTCTCGAGGCCATAGGCCTTCAAAACGTAGTCCGGCACCGGCTGCTTGGCCAGTTCGGCCAGGGCCTTGGCCGCGGCCATCTTCATCTCCTCGTTGATGTCCGTGGCCATGACGTCAAGAGCCCCGCGAAAGATGAAGGGGAAACCGAGCACGTTGTTGATCTGGTTGGGGTAGTCAGAGCGGCCGGTAGCCATGATGGCGTCAGGGCGGGCTTCCTTGGCGTCGTTGTAGGAGATTTCGGGCACGGGGTTGGCACAGGCGAAGATGATGGGGTCCTTGGCCATGCTCTTCACCATGTCCTGGCTGACCACTCCGGCTTTGGAGAGGCCCAGGAAAACGTCGGCGCCGACCATGGCCTCGGCCAGGGAGGCGTAGGCCTTGGCGGTGGCGAATTCGAGCTTCTGGGAGTTGAGGTCCGTGCGGCCGGTGTGCAGATGTCCGCGCGAGTCGAACATGGCGATGTTTTCAAGCCGCATGCCCATGGCCACGTAGAGACGGGTACAGGAAATGGCCGCCGCGCCCGCGCCGGAAACGACCATGCGCAGGTCCTCGATCTTCTTGCCGGTGATCTCCAGCGCGTTGAACAGACCGGCGGCGGAGATGATGGCCGTGCCGTGCTGGTCGTCATGAAAGACCGGGATGTTCATTTCCTTTTTGAGCTTGTCCTCGATGTAGAAGCATTCCGGGGCCTTGATGTCTTCGAGGTTGATGCCGCCAAAGGTCGGTTCCATGGCCTTGACGATCTCGCAGAGCTTGTCGGGGTCGGTCACGTCGAGGTTGATGTCGTAGACGTCAACGTCGGCGAAAATCTTGAAGAGGAGCCCCTTGCCTTCCATGACCGGCTTGCCGGCATGCGCGCCGATGTTGCCAAGGCCCAGCACCGCAGTGCCGTTGGAGACCACGGCCACGAGGTTGCCACGGCCCGTGTACTTGTAGGTCAGGTCCGGATCCTTGGCGATGGCCAGGCAGGACTCGGCCACGCCCGGACTGTAAGCCATGGTCAGATGCTTCTGGGTGGAATAGGGCTTGACCGGCACAACCTCGATTTTGCCGGGACGCACTTCGGAATGATAATCCAGGGCTTCCTGGGGTGTGAAAAGGGCCATGTTGTCCTCCAAATGTGATGCCGCCTCAGCGACGTTGACAGTTTCGGTGATGGGGCCGGGGGACGTAAGGGCGAAAAATTTTTCGCCCCTACGCGGATATTCGCACAGGGCGTGCGTGTCTCATTATGCGCCTAACATGAATAAAAATAATAAACGTCACGCCCGGATTTATGGGATGGTGGTAGGGGCGAAAAATTTTTCGCCCCTACGGTGCGTCGCCCTGGAATCCGTGCATACCGTAGGGGCGGCCCCCCGTGGCCGCCCTCTTCCGCCTATTCCAGCCCCGCCGCCTTCCGGTCGGGCTGCACGTACAATTCCCCTCCGTGGGAATCATTGATGACCAGCAGGGGGAAATCAACCACGGTCAGTTCGCGGATGGCCTCGGGCCCAAGCTCCTCGAAGGCGATGACCCTGGCCGCCGTGATGCATTTGGACAGCAGCGCGCCAGCTCCGCCCGTGGCGCCGAAGTACACGGCCGTATGGTCCTTCAGGGCCTGCTTGACCGCGTCGCTCCTCTTGCCCTTGCCCACCGAGGCCTTGCAGCCGAGGGAATGCAGGCGCGGGGCGTAGGTGTCCATGCGATAGCTGGTGGTGGGCCCGGCCGAGCCGATGGGGCGGCCGGGAGGCGCGGGGCTTGGCCCCACGTAGTAGATAACCGAGCCCTTGAGGTCGAAGGGCAGGGGCTCGCCCTTGTCCAGCAGGTCGATGAGCCGCTTGTGGGCCGCGTCGCGCGCGGTATGGATGGTTCCCGTCAGCCTGACCACGTCACCGGCCTTGAGTTTGGCCACGGCCTCGTCCGTCAGCGGGGTCTGCAATGTGTATTCGGCCATCAGATTTCCACCTCCTGATGTCTGGAGGAATGACACTGGATGTTCACGGCCAGGGGCAGACTCGCGATGTGGCAGGGGCTCATGGCGATCTTGACGCCAAGGCAGGTGGTCTTGCCGCCCAGACCCATGGGGCCGATGCCGAGCTTGTTCAGGGCTTCGAGAAGCTCCTCCTCCATGGCGGCCAGCTTGGGGTCGGGGTTCACGTCATCGAGTTTTCTGAGCAGCGCCTTCTTGGCCAGGATGGGGGCGTAGTCGAAGGTGCCGCCCACGCCGATGCCGACCACGGTGGGCGGGCAGGGATTGGGGCCGGCCTCGGCCACGCGCTCGATGACGAACTTCTTGATCCCTTCCCAGCCCTGGGCCGGGGAAAGCATGGTCACGCGGGACATGTTCTCGCTGCCGCCGCCCTTGGCCATGAAGGCGATTTTGAGTTTGTCACCGGGCACGATGTCGAAATGGATGATGGCCGGGGTGTTGTCCTTTGTGTTGGCGCGGGTCAGGGGGTCGCAGGCGGACTTGCGCAAAAAGCCGTCGGCATATCCCTTGCGCACGCCTTCATTGATGGCTTCGCGGATGTTCATGCCCTCGACGCGCAGTTCCTCGCCCATCTCCACGAAGAAAACGGCCAGGCCCGTATCCTGACACAGGGGCAGCCCCGTTTCCTCGGCCAGTTCATAGTTCTCGGTCAGCTGGCGAAAGACTTCCTTTGCCGCAGGGGATTCCTCCCGGGCCGCGCACTCGGCGAACCGCTGCCGCACGTCCTTTGGCAGGTAGCGGTTGGAGTCGATGCACATCCTGGCCACGGTATCGATGACTTGGGTGGCGCTTAGTGTTCGCATGTCTATTTCCTGATAAACTGTTTGATGGCCGTGATGCCCATTTTGCGCCGCAGAAAGCCGAGCTGGTTCTGCAGGGGCAGCTTCTTGGGACAGACATCCTCGCAGGCGAGTAAGCCCATGCAGCCGAAGATGCCGTAATCGTTGCCGATGATGTCGAAGTACTGATTGTCCGTGCGCTGGTCGCGCGGGTCGATGACAAAACGGGCGACACGATTCAGGGCGGCCGCGCCCATGAAGTCGTCGCGCAGCCGCGCCGTGCCGCAGGCCGAGATGCAGCAGCCGCATTCGATGCAGCGCTCGAGCTCGTAGATCTCTTCGGCCACGGCGTTGTCCATGCGCTCCTCTTCCCTGGCCGGATCGAACTCCTTGGTGGTGTGAATCCAGGACTCGGTCTTCTGGTACATCTCGCGGAACCAGATGCCCGTGTCCACGGACAGGTCACCGATGAGCTTGAAGACGGGCAGGGGCATGAGCGTGATGGTCTCGGGCAGGTCCTTGGTCTTGGTCTGGCAGGCCAGCCCGGGGCGGCCGTTGATGACCATGGCGCAGGCGCCGCAGATGCCGGCCCGGCAGCAGAAATCGAAGATGAGGCCGGGGTCCTGTTCCTCGCGCAGACGGTTCAGCGCGATGAACAGGGTCATGTTGGTGGTCTCCTCCATCACAAAGGTCTGCATGTGCGGAGCGGATTCCCTGTCCTCGGGATTGTAGCGGAATATTTCAAACTGGAGCAGTCGTCCCATGTCGTGTCCCTCTTACTTGCTCTTCGTGATGGTCTTGGCCTCGATTTCCTGTGGGTCGGCATGAATGATCTTGCCGCCGCCATAGCCGCGCTCTCCCGGAGGAATCTCGAAGTGCGGGGTCGCCTCTTCGTATTTGAGTTCCGGCATGGCCCGCCCTTCAGGCCAGTAGGCCAGGGTGCGGTTCAGCCAGTTCTTGTCGTCGCGGGCGGGGAAATCCTCGCGGTTGTGGCTGCCGCGGCTCTCCCGGCGCACCAGGGCGGCCTGGGCGATGCACATGGCCAGGCGGACCTGCCCCTGGATCTTGAGCGCCGCGGCCACTTCATGGTTGGCGCCAAGGCCCTTGGAGACCAGACCGATCCTGCCGGAACGCTCGAGCAGGCCCTGCAGCACCTCCACGCACGTGGTCAGATCCTTTTCGTTGCGGAACACGAAACAGCCCTGCATGAGCGCTTCCTGCATCTCGGCGCGGACCTTGTAGACATTCTCACGGCCCAGACGGCCGCTGATCAGGTTGTCGATGCGTTCCTGCTGGCGCCTGGCCTCGGCATTGATGACGCCGGTATTGAAGGACGTCTCGTTGCCCTTCAGGAACTCGACGATCTTGACGCCGATGATGCCGCCGGCGACCACGGTCTCGGCCAGGGAGTTCCCGCCCAGGCGGTTGAAGCCGTGCATGTCCCAGCAGGCCGCCTCGCCGGCCGAGAAGAGGCCTTTAAGGCCGTAAGCCGCGCCGTCCTTGTCCGTGCGCACGCCGGCCATGGTGTAGTGCTGGGTGGGGCGCACGGGGATGAGCTGGGTTCGGGCATCGACGCCCAGAAAGTTCTGGCAGATCTCGTCGACTTCGCGCAGCTTGGTGGAGATGTGCTTGTCGCCCAGGTGGCGGATGTCGAGCCAGAGGTGCTCGCCGTAGGCCGAGGGCACGCCCTTGCCTGCGCGCATGTGCTCGGTCATGCGGCGGGAGACCACGTCACGGGAGGCCAGTTCGGCTTTCTCGGGCTCGTAGATGTGCATGAAGCGCTCTTCGTTGACGTCCAAGAGCGTGCCGCCGTCGCCCCGGCAGCCTTCGGTGACGAGGATGTCCGTGGGCACGATGCCCGTGGGGTGGAACTGGATGGACTCGGGGTTGCCGATGGGCACCACGCCCGTGTCCTGGGCGATGACGTGGCCGCCGCCGTCGCAGATGACCGCGTTGGTCGTGGCCTTGTAGAGACGCCCGAAGCCGCCGGTGCAGATGGCCGTGGCCTTGGCCAGATAGGTCTCGAGCTTGCCGGTGCGCAGGCAGCGCACGATGGCGCCCATGCACTGCTCGCCGTCATGGATGAGGGAAATGGCTTCCTTGCGGTCCAGGACATTGATGCCAAGCTCGGCGCACTTGTTGTCCATGGTGCACATGACCGCGTGGCCCGTGCCGTCGGAGGTGTAGCAGGTGCGCCATTTGGCCGTGCCGCCGAAGGAGCGGGCCGTAATGAGGCCCTCCTTTTCGGGCTTTTCGAATTTCTCGAATTTCTCGCCGCCCTTGAAGTAGGTGGAAGTGCCCGGTACCACACGGTTCCACGGCACGCCCCAGTGGGCCAGGCGTCGCATCTCGATGGGCGCGGCGTCGGCGAAAAGCCGGGCCACTTCCTGGTCGCAGCCCCAGTCCGACCCCTTGACCGTGTCCATGAAATGCACATCAACATTGTCACCCTCACCCATGGCGCAGTTGCCAAGCGCCGCCTGCATGCCGCCCTGGGCAGCGGAGGAATGGGAACGCCGGGCCGGGACGATGGACAGGCAGATGACGTTGAAACCGGCAAGCGCGGACTCGACGGCCACACGCTCACCGGCCAGGCCCGCGCCGATAACCAGAAGATCAGAATAGTAGGTTTGCATGCCTTCCCCCTTTAGCCCAAGAATGCGAAACGCAATAAGGTAACCAGACCAATGGCCATGAACACGGCGAACATGATATTTTCGGCCCTTTTGGCCTTGGGACGGTCGGCAGTCTTGATGAAGCCCCACTTCACGCCGATGCGGTAGAAACCGACCGAAACGTGCAGTTCGATGCTCGGCAGCAGGATCAGGTAGAACCAGCCCCAGCCTTCCTGCACCCGCGCGGCGGATTTGACGGCGGTGATGGGCAGGTCGGAGAGGACCACGAAAAGATGGATGGAGCCCATGATCAGCACGATCATGGCCGTCACGGCCTGGACCACCCACAGCCAGGTATCGGCGTGATGCATCATCCTGGCATGCGCCCAGATGGTCTTCTGCCCTTCGGCGCGAAAGGGAATCTTGCGCGCGGCCAGAATGAAGTGGAGGATCATGGTGATGAAGATCACGGGGCCGCCGACCTGGGCCATGTACGTGACCTCGAAGAATTCGGCGATGGCGTCCATGAGTCGCGGCGAAATGACCACGGACGAGACCAGCAGCATGTGGCACCACATGAACAGGACAAGACCGGCGCCGGTGAGCATCTGGAGCCAGTCGAGGTACGCATCCCGGCGTCCCGGACGCACGACATGCATGGTGGCATCAACGGACATACTTCCTCCGAAATTGCGGAGCCAATGCATCGCTGACTCCTGGTTGAATAACCAATTTGTTTTTCAAGAAACGATGGGAGTCCGAGGACTTTCGGAAAAGGATTTTTGTAGGCATGTTGGCTACGCGAATGCAATTGATCAGTCAATCACATGCCGCAAAAACGCACTTGCAACTCGCGCGTCAAAATGTACAAAAAAGGTTCGAAACGATTGGACTATCCCGGAGAGAAAGATGAGCTCAAAATCACGTTCGGTACGTTTGCCCGTTGGCGGAATGCACTGCGCGGCCTGCTCGACCCGCATCGAAAAAGTGGTCGGCGCCATGCCGGGGGTTGAGAACATCTCCGTCAATCTGGCCAGCGAAGAGATGGATCTGCGCTACGATCCGCAAGACGCACCGCTCGAAAAGGTGCTGCAACAGGTGCGGGAACTCGGTTTTTCCGTGGAGGCTCCGCAGGAGCAAAGCGTGCTGGAGCTCAAAATCGGCGGCATGCACTGCGCGGCCTGCTCCTCGCGCATCGAGCGGGTCACCGGCCGCCTGGAAGGGGTGAAGGAAGCCAGCGTCAATCTGGGCGCAGAGAGCGGCCGCTTCGTCTTTGACCCGGCCCTGGTCTCGCAGCGCACCCTTCGCCAGACCATCCACGACGCAGGTTTCACCACGGACATCCCGCAAAAGGAGAATGTTGGAGACGAAGAGGCACGGATCGCCGCCCGGCTCGAGGAGAAAAAACGGGTCGTGATCTGGTCCATGGCCTTTGCCCTGCCGCTTCTCATCCTGTCCATGGGGCACATGTGGGGCATGCCTCTGCCCGGCTGGCTTGATCCCATGCATGCGCCGGGAACCTTTGCGATGGCCCAGCTCCTGCTGACCCTGCCCGTGGTCTGGAGCGGGCGGAGCTTCTACCTCATCGGCTTTCCGGCTCTTGCCAGGCGCGCCCCGAACATGGATTCGCTGGTGGCGGTGGGCACGGGAGCGGCTCTGGTCTACTCGCTTTGGAACACCATCGAGATCTGGCTCGGCGTGGACGCCATAGCCCGCGCCATGGACCTTTATTACGAATCGGCCGCCGTGCTCATCGCCATGATCTCGCTGGGCAAATTTTTCGAGGCCCGCTCCGTGTCGAAGACCACGGGCGCGGTGCGGGCGCTCATGGCCCTCGCGCCGGATACGGCCACGCTGGTTGACGGCGAGGAAGAGCGCAAGATTCCGGTGGAGGAGATCGAACCCGGCGACCTCCTGCGCATCCGCCCCGGCGAGCGCCTGCCGGTGGACGGCGACGTGGCCGAAGGCGACAGTCATGTGGACGAGTCCATGCTCACCGGCGAGCCCCTGCCCGTGCGCCGTGGTCCCGGTGACCGCGTCTTCGGCGGCACGCTCAACACCACGGGGGCGTTCGTCATGCGCGCCGCCCTGGTGGGCGAGGACACCATGCTCGCCCGCATCGTGAAGCTGGTCCGGGACGCCCAGGGCTCCAAGGCGCCCATCGCCAGCCTGGCCGACACCATCAGCTACTATTTCGTGCCCATGGTCATGGCCCTGGCCCTTGCTTCTGGTCTGGGCTGGTATTTCCTGAGCGACGAACCCTTTGTCTTCGCCCTGCGCATTGCCATCTCCGTGCTGGTCATCGCCTGCCCCTGCGCCATGGGCCTGGCCACGCCGACCTCCATCATGGTCGGCACGGGCCGGGGCGCGCAGCTCGGAGTGCTGATCAAATCCGGCCGGGCCCTGCAGCGCGCAGGAGAACTTGGCACGCTGGTCTTCGACAAGACCGGGACCCTGACCATCGGCAAGCCGGTGCTCTCTGAAGTCTGGATCGACCCGGCCGCGGGAATCGAAAAGGATGCCCTGCTGCGCCTGGCCGCCTCCATCGAGGCTCAGTCCGAACACCCCCTGGCCCGGGCCGTGGTCGCGGCCGCACAGGGCCCCCTGCCCAAGGCCGGGGATTTTTTGTCCGTACCGGGACAGGGCGTGACCGCCACGGTAGATGGCCGCACCGTCGCCATCGGCAACGAGCGGCTGATGCAGTCCCGGAACCTGAATCCGGAATCGGCCAGGGCCGAACGCGAACGCATGGAAGAAAACGGGGCCACGGTGGTGCATGTGGCCGTTGACGGACAGCTGGCGGGCCTGTTGGCCGTAAGCGATCAGCTGCGGCCCGAATCAAAGGAGGCCGTGCAGCGCCTGCGTGACCTTGGCATGGAGATAGTCCTCTTGACGGGAGACTCCGAACGTGCGGCCCAGGCCGTGGCCGCACAGCTTGGCATAACGCACGTCGTGGCCGGTGTGCTGCCGGACCGCAAGGCCGAGGAGATCGTTCGTCTGCAGGCGGACGGGCGGGTTGTGGGCATGGTCGGCGACGGGATCAACGACGCCCCGGCCCTGGCCAAAGCCGACCTGGGGATGGCCATGGGCGGCGGCATGGATGTGGCCCTGGAGTCGGGAGATGTCGTGCTCATGCGCGAAGACCTGTCCGGCGTGCTCACGGCGCTGGCCCTGAGCCGCATGGTCATGCGCAACATCCGTCAGAACCTGTTCTGGGCGTTTGCCTTCAACACCATCGGCCTGCCCATTGCCGCAGGTCTGCTGTACATCTTTGGCGGACCGACCATGAGCCCCATGCTCGCAGGCACGGCCATGGCCCTGAGCTCGGTCCTGGTAGTCGCCAATGCCTTGCGGTTGCGTTTTTTTGTTCCACCTCACGCATAAATATACTACGATAAGAATCAGTCATCATTTTTTGCCTGGAGCGGAAAGCATGAACAAACGCATCGATCAGGTCCTGCCCGGTGAAATTCTGGCGGCAGACCTTTATGATTCCGCAGGCCGCCTGCTTTTTCCCCGGGGCGCGAAGCTGACGGAAAGTGCCATCGAAGCGTTGAGCCAGCGCGAAGTGACGGATGTGGAGGTCGAAGAAGTCCGCAAAAGGCTGAGCACGACGCAGCTCAAGCAGGCCGCCGAGCTCGCGCGTAAATTCTACGCCAGACATGACGTGAGCCTGCCGCCAGGGCCGGTTCTGCTGGGCCTGCGCACCGAAGCCGAAGCCCTGCGTATGGAGAAGGGACTCGCCCCGCTGCTGCGTGACTGCCGGGGTCCTGTCGGACCGATACCCTCACCCGGGGAACTGCCCATATTCTGCCTGGAGAGCTTCGAGCCTCCGCAGCTCTCCGCCTTGGCCCGGGAGCTCAATCTGGCGCTGAGCGTGCCCGATCCCTCAAGCAACAAGGTCGTGGAGATCATCAGCCGCAGCCCCGGCCTCACTGCCAGGCTCCTGCGGCTGGTGAACACGCCGATCTATGGTTTCCAGCGCAAGGTCGAAACCATTTCCAGAGCCGTGTCCATCGTCGGCCTGCGCGAAGTGGGCCTGCTCGCTTCCAGCCTGCTCATGGTCGAACAGTTCGGAGTCATCCCCAAATCCTTGATCGAGATGCGCACCTTTCTCGAGCATAGCCTCGGTTGCGCGCTGACATGCAAGGACCTGGCCGAGACCACGGGCCTGGCCGAGCCAGAGCAGGCTTTTGTGGCGGGCCTGCTGCACGATGTTGGCCGGCTCTACTTTTTCACGTCCTTCCCGGAGCGCTCCAGATTCTGCATCGACAGTGCATTGAAACACGAGCGGCCTCTATTGAGCGAAGAGGCCCTGTTCTTCGGCGTCGACCACCCAGCCATGGGACAACGCCTGCTCGACGGGTGGAAAATGCCCAAAAATCTTGGCCGCGTCGTGGGTTGTCACCACGATCCTCTGCTGGCCACCGACCTGCCCCTGGCCGGCATCATCCACATGGCCGACATCATCACCCACGCCACCGGACTGGGATGCAGCGGAGAGTGCGGACCGCCCCAGACTCACCCCGAAGTCATGGATCTGGTACCCATCGAGCCGGAGCAGATGGTCGATATCGCGACCCGCATCGAACAGCGGCTCAGCGTGATCATGGGTGCGTACTGAACAGTTTCTTTCAAACACAGGAGAATGCATGCTGATAGAACGCAAAAGCATCCCCGCCGCCACGGTCATCGAGGCGGTCGCGACAGTGACCATTCCCGAAATTGCGGCCCATGCCGCAAAAATCATCCCCGTGCTGATCGCGGAAATAGAATCCAGGAGCATGGCCGTGACCGGTCCGTGCACATTCACATACGAGGGCTGCGACGGATCACTCGACAGGGAGTTTTCCCTGAGAATATCCTTTCCCGTGGACGCCTGCCGGGGCCAGGGTGCCTTCGCCTGCGTGGAGATCCCGGCGCACCAGTGCCTGAGCACGAATTTTCGGGGTCCCATGAGCGGGATCGGTCCCGCCTGGAGCGCCTTCACCCCGCAGGCCCTGCAGCAGGGGCTTGCCGTGCAGCCCGTGGGCCGAGAAGTCTATGTGGAGTGGATCGACCAGGACAGCCCCGAGAATCTGGTCGAACTGCAGATTCCCCTGCAGGCGTGAACCCTGAAAGGACCGTTATCGAGGAGGAAAAATGGGCCGGGAAACAAGGCTGTTCAAGAGCCAGGAGCGCAAGAGCAGGGCCGAGGTGGCCGAATTCCTGCGCCAATTGGCCGACAAGGTGGACGCAGACGGGGTTGTGCTGCGACAGGGGCAGGAGGAGATCGCCTTGCGCCTGCCCGAAAGCCTCATTCTGGAAATACAGGTCGAGGATGAGGACAAAGGCGCCAAAGGCGTCCAGCACAGCCTGGAAGTCGAAATCAAGTGGTTCGAGGGCGATCAGGGAGGTCCCGTGGAACTGGGCTAGCCTCTTTTGGCTCAGTCCTCCTCCACCAGCAACCAGACGCTCCGGGTGTCGCGTGTCTCCACTGACCCGACGCCCGTGAGTTGTCCCGTGTCCTCGCGGCCCTGTTGCGCGCTGCCGCCGAGTTCGATCCACTCGCCAAGCTGCCCCGTGACCGTAGTCGAAAGTTCCTGGGTGTCCACATCAAGGCCCTGGCCGGGACTGTCAAAGAACGGCCTGATCTCGATGCTGACCCTCTCGCCCACCAGCCGGGGAACGGCAAAGAAGCCCTGACCGACATCCATGTAGACCACCCCCTCGCTGACCCGCACCCCTCCCGAACGCACCGCGATCCGGCGGAAGGGCACGGCCAGGGACCTGCCGATGCGGATGAAGGCCTCGCTCCCGTCCATGACCCGCACGAACTGCTCTGCGCTGCCCTGCGTGGTGCGCCGAGTGTCCCGGCCATAAACCGAGACCGAAGACCCGCCCTCCCGGATTTTGACCCCGCTGCCCCCGTGCATGGTGCCGCCAGGCCCAACAATCTCCACGTTCTCCCCGATGCGGATACGTCCGGACACGTCCACTTCACGCTGCCGGACCATCGCGTCGCGGCTCTGGCTGACGTGGATGAGCAGTTGCCGGGGCGGACGGTCAATGACAGCCAGCACCTTGCGGAGTTCTTCGAGGTTTGCGGGCGAGGTACGCACGACAAGGTGCCCGCTCATGCCCGAGATGGCGCCTCCGTCTTCAAGCATTGGGCTGAGCACCGGCAGGACATCCTCCACGACGCGGTGGCGCAGTTCGATGATTTCGACCTGCTGCGCAGCGGATACCGGCAGGCAGAGAAAAAAGACAAACAACAGTGCGAGGCGCATGGTTGCCTCCTTGGATGGTCGCTGGTTCAGGGCAAAACGGCCTTGAATCAAGGCACGTCAACCCATGCATACCCCCATGCCCGCAGCCCGTCGAGAGATGCGATGCGGCCTGCCCGTCAGGCATGAAAAAGGCCGCCCCGGCAAAGGAGCGGCCACGAAGTTCAATACAATACAAAACTGACGATCCTAGAGGCAGGAATCGGCAGGCGTGTACGGCAGGTCGAAGGCTTCGGCCACGCCCTTGAAGGTGATCTTGTCGCCGACCATGTTCAGGCCGTTTTTGAGACCCGCGTTTTCCTTGCAGGCGGCCTGCCAGCCCTTGCTGGCGATCTGCAGGGCATAGGGCAGGGTCGCGTTGGTCAGGGCCATGGTCGAGGTGATGGGCACCGCGCCGGGCATGTTGGCCACGCAGTAGTGGATGATGCCGTCCACCTCGTAGATCGGATCGGAGTGGGTGGTCGCTCTGGAGGTCTCGAAGCAGCCGCCCTGGTCGATGGCCACGTCCACCAGCACGCAGCCGGGCTTCATGTCCTTGAACATCTCGCGGGTGATGAGCTTGGGAGCCTTGGCCCCCACCACCAGCACCGCACCGATGATGGCGTCGGCCTGAGCCGCCAGCTCGCGGATTATGGCCGGGGAGCTCATGAGCGGCGTAACGTTCTTGGGCATGATTTCGGACAGGTAGCGCAGACGATCGAGATTCATGTCCAGGATGTAGACCTTCGCACCAAGACCGGCCGCCATCATGGCCGCGTTGGTCCCGACGATGCCGCCGCCGATGACCAGCACCGTGGCCGGGGCCACGCCGGTCACACCGCCGAGCAGGATGCCGCGCCCGCCGTGCACGCGCTCGTTGTACTTGGCCGCTTCCTGGGCAGCCATGCGTCCGGCCACCTCGCTCATGGGTGTGAGGAGCGGCAGACCGCCGTGAGGTCCGGTCACGGTCTCATAGGCAATGGCCACGGAGCCGGTCTTCATGAATTCGCGGGTCAGCTTCTCATCGGCCGCGAAATGAAAATAGGTGAAGACGATCTGGCCGGGCCTGACCATCGCGTACTCGGACGGCTGCGGCTCCTTGACGTGCATGACCATGTCGGACTGGGCATAGACCTCGGCCGGAGCCGCGACGATCCGCGCCCCCGCCGCAACGTAGTCGGCATCGGAAAACCCGCTCCCGATACCGGCCGAAGCCTCCACCAGCACATCGTGACCATGCTGCTTCATGACTTCAACACCGGCCGGAGTCATGCAGACCCGGTTTTCCTGCGCCTTGATTTCCTTGAGAACTCCGACGATCATCTGCCTGCTCCTGTATGCATTGTTGAGGGGTGAAGAGACTCCGTTCTTCGCAAAAAGCTTACCACAATAGCATTCCTGGGCCAGCTTTGACGAAAAAACCCGTAAACGTCGAACAGGCAAGGCTTCAGCCATGTTCGGCAGGACGGTGTAAAAACTCATTGGTCCTACAAGGTGGACGCTGCGCGATATTTTTTGGAACAAAAAATTTCCATTATCAGCAAATAAATCATAAAACCAAATAGATAAATGCTATCTCAGCATTGGAACTATTAATTTCCATTAATATACAAAGATTACCATTCCGGGCAAGATAAAAGCGCCAAAAGCCCACCTTGACCCCGGAACCGATGATTGCCATACGCCAAAGCGTCTGATTCGTGCAAGACGGAGAAAACATGCTGGAATTTCATGATGTGACGGTGCGCCGCGCGGGAAGGGTCATCCTGGACAAGGTGAGCCTGACTGTTACGCCCGGCGAACACCTTGCCCTGACCGGACCGTCGGGGGGCGGCAAGTCCACCCTGCTCAAAGCAGCCCTCCTGTTCGAACCCGTGGATGAGGGGGCGATTCTGTGGAACGGGACCCAAGTCACGCCTGTCGATCTGGCCGCCCACCGTGCCAGGTTCCTGTACATCGGGCAAAAGCCGCTGCCATTTGACGGAACGGCGTTGGAATATCTGGATCTGCCCTTCACCTTTGCGGCCAACCGCCACCTGCAAGCGGACCGGGGGGAGCAGGATCGGCTCATGGAGGCCGTGGGGCTGGACCCGGACTTGAAAAAAAACCCCTTCACTCGCCTGTCGGGCGGTGAGCAGCAGCGCCTGACCATCATCCAAGGGCTGCAACTTTCGCGCGGCTTCTGCCTGCTGGACGAGATCACCTCAAGCCTGGACCCCGACTCCATGCATTCGGTGATCCGTCTTTTCGCCGAGGATTCGGCCCGCGCCGTGCTGGCCGTGACCCATGACCAGGAATGGGTGAACGCCGGCTTCACCGAGGTCCGCCTCGAATCCGGGACGCTCTGGAGGCAGGAATGAACGAAACAATGGCCATTTCCATCCCATCCCTCGTCATGTTTTCCGTCATCCTGGTCTTGCCGGTGCTCATCTTCCGCCACCTGCGCCTGCGCCTGACCCGCAGCCTGCTCATCTCCATGGTGCGCATGGCGGTGCAGCTGGCCCTGGTTGCCGTGTACCTCGAGTACATCTTCAAGCTCGACATGTTGCTGGTCAACGTGGCCTGGGTACTGGTCATGATCGTCGTCGCCACGGGCTCGATCCTGCGCCAGAGCCTCCTGTCCTGGCAAAAATGCCTGTGGGCGGTCCTGCCCGCGCACCTGCTGACCTCGCTCGTCATCCTCTCCAGCTTCCTGCTGGTCTTCGATTTTGCCACCATCACCTCGGCCCGCTATCTGGTGCCGCTCATGGGCATGGTGCTGGGCAACATCCTGCGCAGCAACGTCGTGGCCCTGGACCGATTTTTCTCGGAGCTTCGGGCCAACGAGGAGGTGCGCATCCAGTACCTGACGCTGGGCGCAAACGGCACGGAAGCGGTGCGCCCGTTCCTGCGCAACGCCCTGCGCGCCGCCGTGGGGCCGCAGATCGGAACCGTGGCGACCATGGGCATCGTGTCCCTGCCGGGCATGATGACCGGCCAGATCCTGGGCGGGTCCTCCCCGGCCGTGGCCATCGTGTACCAGATCATGATCATGATCGCGATTTTCACCGCCGCCACGGTCTCGTCCTTTCTGGCCATGCATTTTGCCCGAAAGGCGGCCTTTGACCCGTTCGCCCGGCTGGACGAGGGGATTTTTCTGCAACGGCCCTGAAAAAAAACGGCAACGGGCCGCGCTCCTCAGAGGGGGGCGCGGCCCGTTGCCGTTTTGAAACAACCGTTTACTACCAGGCGCCCTGTTTCCAGACTTCGGTCAGGGGCTTGCGCGGGGACGGGCCTTCCCAGTCCACATAGGGCTTGCCCAGGTTTTCCTTCACGTCCAGGATGCCGATGGCGAACCCGGCCACGACCTCGAATTCCTCGCGGTCGATGGCAAAGGCGTCGTAGATGGCCTCTTTTTTGATTCCGGACATGCCGTGGGTGTACAGCCCGAGCTTTCTGGCCTGCAGGGTCAGGGACATCCAGGCCGAGCCGCAATCGTACACGGCCGTGGGGTTGGGCTTGTTGTTGTGGGAAAAATTCTTCCTGGCGACCATGAAACCGATGAGCGAGGCGTTCACCGCCCATTTCTGGTTGGCATCGACAAGCAGGCCGAGAAACGTGTCGAACGTCTCCTCCGTGGAAGTCAGTATGCGCCAGGGTTGTTCGTTGTAGGCCGAGGGTGCCCAGCGGGCCGCATCGAAGATGATCTTCAGGTCCTCGGCGGGAATGGCTGTCTTGACAAAGGAACGCGGGGACCAGCGGGCCGGAAACTCCTCGGCCACGCCGGTCAGGGGATCGCGATTGCTGAAGTCGGGGGCATAGGGGGACGGGTATTTCATGATCTGCTCCAGGGTTATGTGCGGTGTTCACGTTTCCCGCAACATATCCCTTGCCGGGAGGGGCGTGTCAACGTGGACGATCATCCCCGGCGATTTTTCATGATCCGCCCGAACTGGACCCGGAACTGCCCGGCCCCGCCGTTGGCCGGATGCCTCAAGGCCGGGGCACTGATGCCCATGGCTGCGAGCAGCGCGGCCGACTTTTGCCCCACGGCCAGGATTCGGGCCCCGGAGGCGTAGGCCATGAGCGCCCGCAGCACGGGCTGCCCGAGCAGCACCTCATGGTCGCAGGGCGTGCGGTTGCTCAGGAAACCCTTGTCCGGCTTGTAGGGATGCCAGGGAAAGGCGTTCCACAGGATCACGTCGCGCGTGTCCACGCGAAGCTCGTGCATGGCTCCCCAGACAATGGTGGCCGTGGGCTCGGTAAAGCCGTCCGGCTTTACGTCCTCACGGCTCGTACGCCGGGGCTTGCCGGCAAAGACCATCTCGGGACCAAGGCCCTTGTGACGCAGATGCCCCAGCAGCAGGCGCTCCGAGGTCATGGCGATGCCCGAGAAGTGTCCGCCCTGATAGCCCAGGGCCTCGGCCAGAAGAATGACCGTGGCCTTTTGACGTTCGCCAAGATAGGATCCCAGCTGGTCCAGCCGCACGCCCGGCGCGCCGGGCGCGGCGTCGTGGTCGGGATCACGGTCATGCCAGGGATTGAAGACCGCTCCGGACGGAGAGTTTTTCAGCAGTTTCATGAAAGCGTGCATGGGCTCTGCGCTACACACTGGCCGCCTGCGGTGCAAGACTCTGCAAGCACGAATCAAAACGATTGGAGCCATCCATTATTCGCTCGCACAGGGCGCGCGGCTGGCTTTTTCAGGCTAGCCCTTGACGTGCCTCCCGGCGGATTTACCCTCTATCTTTGCAGCCAGGCGACCGACCTCAGGGAGACCAACTGATGAACACAGACTCAAGCGCAAACCCCAGGAATCCGAATTTCAAGATCGGCCTTGCCCTGGGCAGCGGGTCCGCGCGCGGCTGGGCTCACATCGGGATAATCCGGGCACTGGCCGAACAGGGCCTGCGGCCGGACATCGTCTGCGGCACCTCCATCGGAGCGCTTGTCGGCGCAGCCCACGTCGCGGGCAATCTGGACAGGCTGGAAGAATGGATACGCTCCCTGACACGCTTTGAGACCGCGAGCTTTTTCGAGCTGAACTCCTCCTTCACGGGATTCGTGAACACCTCCAGGCTGCGCAAATTTCTGGAAAAGCACGTGGTCAGAGCGGACACGCGCATCGAGGACCTTGAGCTGCAATACGGCTCCGTGGCCACCGGCCTGGAATCGGGCCGAGAGATATGGTTCACCAAAGGACCCATGCTGGAGGCCGTGTGGGCATCCATCTCCCTGCCGGGACTTTTTCCGGCCATCCGCCATGAAGGCCGCTGGCTCGTCGATGGCGGCCTGGTCAACCCGGTACCGGTCTCCGTCTGCCGCGCCCTCGGAGCCGACGTGGTCATCGCCGTGAATCTCAACGGCGACATCGTGGGCAAACATCTGGCGAAGACGCCAAAAAAGGAAAAGAAGAACGGTATGGCCGAAGCTTTCTCAAATCTGGTCAAGGAATACGCCGGGCCCCTCTTTTCCTTTTCCGAGGAGGAAGACGAACCTCCGGGACTTTTTGACGCCATCGCCGGCTCCGTGAACATCGCCCAGGAGCGCATCACACGCAGCCGCCTGGCCGGAGACCCCCCCGAAATCCTGCTCGCGCCCAAGCTCTCGCACATTGGCCTGCTGGAATTCTTCAGGGCCGAAGAAGCCATTGAAGAAGGCAGAAAGTGCGTGCAGCGGGCCATGCCCGAGATCGAGCACCTGCTGCAAAAAATTTGATCGTCACCATTGCCTTAACAACCCGGTCAAGGAGGCTTTATGCCCATATTGCGTTTTGTTCTTTTTTTCCTGTTTATCGCCCTGCAGGCCCAGGCCGCGCAGGTGCGGATTTCGGACACGGATTACCGCGCCTACCGGACGCTGACCCTTGAAACGGGCCTTGAGGTGCTGCTGGTGCATGACGAGCGCGCCTCCAAGGCCGCGGCCGCCCTGGCCCTGCCCGTGGGCAGCATCGACAACCCCGACTCCCAGCTCGGCCTGGCCCATTACCTCGAGCACATGCTCTTTCTGGGCTCCAAGTCCTATCCCGAACCCGAAGAGTACCAGTCCTTCATCACCAGAAACGGCGGCCAGACCAACGCGGCCACGGGCTACACCTTCACCTCGTACATGATGGAGGTCGACCCGCCCGCCTTTGCCGAGGCCCTGCGCCGCATGGCCGACACCCTGGCTTGGCCCCTGCTCGACCCCGTCTATGCGGACAAGGAGCGAAACGCGGTCAACGCGGAAATGGAATCCAAGAAGCACAGCGACGGACGCCGCCTGGCCATGCTCATGCTCTCGACCCTGAACCCGGCCCATCCGGCCACCCGCTTCACGGGGGGAAATCTGCAAACCCTGTCCGACAAGCCGGACAGCCGTCTGCACGATGAGCTGATCAGCTTCCACCGCCACTGGTATTCGGCGAACATCATGAAGGGGGTGCTTTACGGGCCCCAAAGCCTCGATGAACTCGAAGCCCTGGCCAGACGGGAGCTGACCGTCATCCCCGACCGCCAGGCCAAAGTGGAGATCCCCGCCGCCCCGCCGGTGACCGAGGCCGAAAAGGGCGTGGTCATCGGCGTGCGTCCCGTCCGCGAGACGCGCAGCCTGAGCATCGAATTCGTCCTGCCCCTTGAACTGGCCGATGAGCGCACCAAGCCCGTGCAGGTCGTGTCCGCAGTGCTCGGCACGGAGACCTCGCACTCCCTGGTCGAGGTCCTGCGCGACAAGGGCCTGGCCCTGCACCTGTCCGCCGGCGGCGACAGCAACAGCCTGCGCAACGGCGCGACCCTGTCCCTTTTCGTACAGCTGACCGAAGAAGGAGACCGGCGTCGCGACGAGGTGCTGGCCACCATCTTCTCCTATCTGGAACTGCTGCGTTCCAAGGGCCTGGATCAGGCGTATTTCGACCAACTGCGAAGCATGTGGGACATGGAGTTCCGCTTCGCCCCACTTGCCAGCGGCTTCGACTTTGTCGCCTCCGCCGCCGTGCGCATGCTGCGCTATCCGGTGGAGGACGTGAATTTCGGCCCCTACCGCCTGAACTATTTCGACCGCGAGGCCGTGAACGCCGTGCTTGCGGCCCTGCGCCCCGAAAACGCGCGCATCTTTCAGGTCGGCCCGGATCAGCCTGCGGACCGGGAGGCCTTCTTCTACCAGACACCCTACAGCGTGCGCCCCGTGGCGGACGCGGACACGGCCCGCTGGGCCTCGCTTTCCGCCGCCATGGACCTGCGCCTGCCGGACCTGAACCCCTTCCTGCCCGATGATTTCTCCGTTGTCCCGGCCACGGGCCAGACCCTGCCCCGCAAGCTCGCAGACAGGCCGGGCCTGACCTTGTGGCACGGCCAGTCGACAATCCGTCAGGAACCCCGCGCCATCCTCATGACCCGCCTGCAATCCGGACACTTCGCCTCCACCCTTAAGCAGTCGGCTTTGCAGGGCGTGCTGCTGGAGCTGTGGAGCCAGAAGCAGGCCGGGCTGCGCTATCAGGCCATGGAGGCGGGGCTTGGCCTGTCCGTTTCCGGCGACGAAGGGATCTTGATCCGCATCGACGGGTTCAGCCAGCACCAGACCGACCTTCTGCCCCGGGTGCTGGAATTTCTGGAGCAGGGGATCAGCCCCGAAGATTTCGAGCAGGCCAAGGCCGAACAGCTGCGCAACCTTGCCAACAGGGAAAAGCAGGGCCTCTTCGGTCAGGCCATGGGTTCGATGCGCACCCTGCTCAAGGTCCCGGCCTGGGATCACCGGGTTATCGAGGAGGCCACGAAAGGACTGACCCTGCAGGATCTGGAAGGATACCTGCGCGCCGTGCGCCAGGACCTGCGTTTCACGGTATTTGGCTTCGGTAATGTTCGAGCAGACGAACTGAATGGGCTGGCAAGGGTTCTTGAGCCCCTCGTCGGACCCGAAGCGGACGCGCCACCGACAGCGATGCGCATCGCGCCGGTGCAGGGCGTGGTCGCCGACTTCCGCAAGGACAGCGTGCTGGAGGACAGCGCCCTGGTCGAACTCTTCCTCGACCCCGAGCCCGGCCCCGATTCCAAGGCGCGCATGCTGCTCCTTGAGGGACTGCTTTCCCCCCGCTTTTTCAACAGGCTGCGCACCGAGGAACAGCTGGGCTACGTGGCCACGAGCTTCCCGGTCATGTTCGCGCACAACGCCGGAATCGGGTTCGGCGTGCAGAGCCCGGTGCAGGGCACGGCCGGCCTGGCCGACAGGTTCGAGTCCTTTTATTTCCGGGCGTTGGCGCAGATGCGGGCGGTAACGGAGGAAGAATTCGAGAGCGTGCGCCAGGGCATTCTGGCCTCCATGACCAAAACCCCCGACACCCTGGCCGAAGAGTTCGGCCCCCTGGAAACCGACCTGCGCCTTGGCAACGCCGCCTTTGACGGCCGCGAGCGGCTGGTGCGGGCGCTGGAAAAAACGACCCTGGCCGAAGTGGTCCGCACCTACGAGACCATTGTTCTGGGTCCGGGCGGGACCCGGGCGCTGATCCAGATCCAGGGTTCGCGCTTCGAAGAGTTCGGCTGGGCCCGCAAGAAAAACGCGGTCGAGGTTGCAAGGCCGGAAGAATTCCACCGCATCATGGGTCTGCAGCGCTACCAGGGCCTGTAGAACTCAGGACAAAACAAGGGCGCCCGTCATCGACAGGCGCCCTTTTTCAATCAAGCTGTACGCGGTGAGAGGGAAGCGTCCCGCCCACCGGGGCATCTTCTATTTTCCGCCCAGCTTCCGCCCCGCCAGGAAGGCCGCATAGTTGGCCTGCCAGATGGCCGGCTTGGGGCTGACGTTCTTGAGCGCCTGCAGCCAGTACTCCGTGGGGAAGGAGTCAAACGGGGCCAGGGTGCTCAAAACGCCGATCATGACCACGTTGGCGCTGCGCCCCGTGGGGTCGCCAAGGCCAAGCGCCGTGCCGAGCACGTCCACGTCGATGACCTTGTACCCGGCCAGGGCCTCGCGCACGGCTTCCACCGTGGGGTAGTTCTCGGCCTTGAAGAGCGGGGGCACGATGGCCGTGTCGGCCAGGATGACCGTGCCGCCGGGCCGGAGCATGTCCAGAAAGCCGGGGCGGAAGACCTCGCTGCGCTCCATGCTGACCAGGCACTGGCAGGTGCCGGGCATGAGCACGGGGGAGTGGACGGTGCCACAGGCGAAGGTGCTGATGACGGGCCCGCCCATCTGGGCCATGCCGTGGGTCTCGCCCTTGACGATGTTCTGCTTGTCGTAGCCGAGCAGGTAGGCAAGCTGGGTCAGGACGCGGCCGAAGAAGAGGTTGCCCTGACCGCCCACGCCACGGATGCCCACGGACAGGAAGGCTGGCAGGTTGCCCGTGGCCGGGAGATCGACGCTCTCGGGCGGAACGGGCAGGTCCGGGCAACTGACCAGACCGCAGGCGCTCTGGTCCTTGGCCGGAGCGATGGCGCCCTTGGGGCACATCTGCGCACAGGCCGGATTCTGGCTCACGCAGCCGGTGCAGATGTTGTTGAAGAAGGGCAGCCCTTCCGCATCGGCCTCGATGCCAGAACAGATCTGGCACATGCCGCAGCGCACGCACAGGTCGGAGTCCACCGCCATTTTCACGCCGTAGCTCTCTTTGGGCACCTTGCGGATGCAGACGCCGGTGACCACCAGAGTGGTGAAGACACCCTTTTCGGCGTTGGCGAGAGTGTTTTTGAGAGCCCTCTCCAGCGCCTTCTTGTCATACCCGCTGACCACGACGACCTTGGCTCCGTGCGCCTTCAGGCTCCCGTTCAGGTCGAAGACGTTGGGGTCCCCGGCCAGGTTGGTGGGCGAAGTGGGCGAAGGCTGGCCGCCGGTCATGGCCGTCCACTCATTGTTCAGGATGACCTTCACGCCGGGAATGTTGCGGAAGATGGTGTTGCGGGTCGCGTCCATGCCGCTGTGACACTCGGTGCCATCACCGAGCAAGGACAGGCATTTGCTGGCGGCCTCGGGCCGGGACAGGACATAGCCCAGACGCTTGGCTTCGCTCGCGCCCATGGCCAGGGCCGTGTCCATGGCGTTTAAAAAGTGCAGCAGGGTGTTGCAGCCGATGTCACCGAACACCGCCTCAAGCTTGCCCTTCTTGCGCATCTTCCCGACGATCTGACCGAAAAGACGATACGGGCAGCCCGCGCAGATCATGGGCGGGCGCGGCAGGCTGGCCACGGCGGCCTTTCCGCCCGGTTCGGCCAGACCCAGGCGGCTGGCGATGAGGGCCGGAGTCCACTCGGTGATCGTCTCGTCCTCGCCCTTGCCTTCAACGGCAATGCCTTCCGCCAGGGCCGCTTCCTGGATGAAGCGGTAGCCGTCCTCGATGACAAAGACCGGCCCGTCGATGCTCTCGCAAAAACGACGGATCAGGTCCATGGGCAGAGGGTAGGTGAAGCCCAGGGACAGCACGTCGATATCCTTGCCCGTGGCGGCCTTGACCTCTTCCACGAAAAGGGCGTTCACGCCGTGGGTGATGATACCGATCTTGCCGCCGCCCTTGGTCCAGACGTTGAGCGGGCTTTCCTCGACCATCTTGCGCAGGGCGGGAATGCGGGTGGTGCGGACCTGATCGTGAAACATCCGCGCCCGTACGGGCAGGGTGATGAAATCACTCATATTCTCCGGCAGCGGCGCCTTTTCACGGGTGCTCTTCTCGATCAGACGCACAAGGCCTTCGCTGTGGCAGAGCAGACCGCTGGCGATGACCGCCACAGGGGTGTTGAACTCGCGTCCGAGGTCTGCGGCGATGCCGGCCGCTTCGTGCATCTCCTGATGGCTGCGGGGCTCAAAGACCGGAATGCAACAGCTTTTGAGCATGTAGCGAGGGTCAACCAGATGCTGGGTGGAGCTTGGCGTGTAGTCGCTGGCAATATAGTAGACAAGACTGCCGCGGCGGCCCGTATAAAAGGAGGCGGAGGTGACCACGTCGGCGGCCTGAAAGAGGCCCGGAATTTTCATTGTCACCACGCAGTCACTGCCGGCCAAGGTATGCCCGAAGCCCACTCCCGCCGCCACGGCCTCGTTCACGGACCAGCCCACGGTGATCATGTCCTGCACCTGGGACAGGCCCTTGTCGATGGCCTCGGTGCTGGGCGTGCCTGGATAGCCATCCGCGGCGTGAATGCCCGCTCGCACGCAGCCCACCGCAAAGGCCATGTTGCCTTGAATGACCACGCCCTTGCCCGCCGTATCGGTACACATCGCCTTCACTGCGTTCATGAATCCTCCAATAAGAATATGTCGTAAAGAAGCGCCCCGCCAGAGGCGGGGCGACAACACTCGTGACGCAAATTTCGGTTCGAGCGAGCCGAAGCAGGATCGCTCCCCGTAAAGTTGAGGGTACGCAAAGCACCGGCCTTTCTCAAGTCCCAAGAAAAGCAAACTTCCCGCTGAATCTTGCCGGATTCCTTCGGACTAAAGCGGCTCAAAACCCAGGCTCCGGAAATATGCAGGGCCGAACATCTTGAAAGACAACCCGATCATAAGCTTGCATCTTGAACCAGAATCTGTTTGAAGAAACCCCATATGGGAACCACATACGCCAATATCACGCTCAAAGGTCCAAGGGCTCAGGATATCCTGCAGGAACTCGGCAACCAGGGTCGCAGCGCCTTTGTTTCTCCAACTGATGATGACCTGACCACTGTCTACGACATGGACAGCGACGAGGGCGACACCACGGCCCTCACCGATCTGGCCGAAGATCTTTCCGGCTACTTCGGTTGTCCTGCCCTGGCCGTGCAGACCCTTGACGAAGAGCTTTTCAATTACTGGCTCTATTCTGACGGCGAACTGCTCGACACCTACAAATCCCCCACCCAATCCCTTGATCCCGAAGGCAAGGGCAACACCCGGAGCAAGGGCGGCAAGCCCGAGCTGCTGGCCCAACTCTTCAACACCGACGCAACCCGCGAAGAAATCATCGATATCCTGCACTGTCCGGATCAGGACTGCGGCTTTTCCCTGGCCGTGGATCGCCACCTGAGCCTGGTGGAACTTTTGGGTCTGCCCATGTGTGCCGTCGGTTTCGGCTTCTGCGATCTGGACTCGGGCGAGTACCCCGAGGATCTCGATGAGGAAGATCTGCTGCGGATCGATTCGGAATAGCCACTACTGCGCAAAGCAGTGTGAACACACGCCTGGCTTCAGCCCCCGGCGCATTCGGCCCGACCTTCTCCAGCCAATTCTCACAGTAACGACCGCAGGGTCTTGCACCCCTCCTTGAAGGAGGCCCCGTCTCTGCTCCACAGCGTGGCGTGCCCGACCTTGCGCCCAGGCCGCTCCGTCTTGCCGTAAATATGGACATGCAGGCCGCGCAGGGCCAGGAGCGCTGCCAGATCAGGCTGCTTTCCGATAAAATTGACCATGGCCGAATGACCGGTAACGGCGGTCTTGCCCAGGGGCAGTCCCGCGATGGCCCGCAGGTGGTTCTCGAACTGGCTTGTCATGGCCCCCTCGATGGTCCAGTGACCGGAGTTGTGCACCCGCGGTGCCATCTCGTTGGCCAGCAGCGAGGGTCCGACCTGAAACAATTCCAGGGCCAGCACTCCCACATAGTCCAGATGCCGCAGAAGCTTGCCTGCCAGCTCCTCCGCCGCCTTCTGCACCGGATCTTTCGGACAGCTCCTGGAAAACCGCAACACCCCGTCGTGATGAATGTTTTCACTCAGCGGATAGTACAGAATCTCGCCGGCCTGGTCCCGAACCCCAAGCACCGAAATTTCGCGATCAAACGAGACCAGACTCTCCAGCACCAGCGAAAAACCGCCGAGCATCTCCCACGCCCTGTCAACATCGTCGCGGCTGCGCAAGACGAACTGCCCCTTTCCATCATACCCGAGGGTTCGTGTCTTCAGTATTGCAGGCAGTTCGATCTCCTCGATTGCCGCGTTCAATTCCGTGAGCGAATCAACCGCCCTGAAGGCAGGGGTTGGAATGCCCAGCTCCTGGAAAAGCATCTTCTCGCGCAATCTGTCGCCGGCGCAGGCCAGCGCCTGCAACCCGGGGTGCACGGGCGTAATCTGTGAAAGAAATTCAATGCACTCAAGGGGGACGTTCTCGAACTCGTAGGTGACGATGTCCACCCGCTGGGCGAAACGTGAGAGCATGACACGGTCTGTATACTCCCCACGCAGATGCTCGCCCAGAGGGGCGGCGCAGGGGTCCGGCACAGGGTCATAGAACACGAAATCAAAACCCAGGTGCAGCCCGGCAAGGGCGAGCATGCGCGCAAGCTGCCCACCTCCGAGCACTCCGACGATCATTGCGGCTCTCCCGGCACGGGATTGTCCAGAACGATCTGCGTTTGCTTGCGCCTGAACTCCGCCAAGGCCTCCCGGATCTTTGGATACTGCGTGCCGAGGATGGCCGCAGTCAGCAACGCGGCATTGACGGCTCCGGCCCTGCCGATGGCCATGGTCCCCACCGGCACTCCGGCCGGCATCTGGGCGATGGACAGCAGAGAGTCCATGCCGCTCAAGGCCTTGGAACGCACCGGCACTCCGATGACCGGAAGCAAGGTCATGGCGGCGGTCATACCCGGAAGATGGGCCGCACCGCCAGCTCCGGCAATGATCACCTGCAGCCCTCGCGCTTCGGCCCCGGCGGCATATTCATAAAGCAGGCCCGGAGTCCTGTGCGCCGAAACCACTCGCGCCTCATGGGGAACCGACAGCGATTCCAGTGTCCGGGTACAGTGCTGCATTGTCTCCCAGTCCGAGGAAGATCCCATGATGACGCCGACTAAAGGGGTCATGTTGTGCTCCATTGGGTTTTGCCTTTCGGGTTGCCTTCAATCCGCGTCCGGCCGCAACTCCTCCACGTCCGCGCAGAGCACGATCATGGCGTAGTGGCTGTAGTAGTGTTCATGAAGATGTTTTATGATCGCCTCGGCCGTGGCTGCGTCGCACACGATCTCGACACGGATGTTGCTGTTGGGCATCCATTCGGCATGCCGTGCTCCACGCCTTCCCTTGCCCCGTGTGGAGGAAATGGTGTACCCCTGCGCGCCAAGGCTCTCCATCTCCTTGATCAGGATGCTCTCCACCGCGGCTTCGGTGACAACCGTCAGGAGCTTGCGCGTATATCTTCTCATCAGAGACCTCCCCACAAGAGATGGGCATTGACGGCCAGGCCGTGGTATATGGGTATTCCCACGATAACGTTGAACGGAAAGGTCACGCCCAGGGACGCGGCCAGGGACAGGGTCGGATTGGCCTCCGGGACCGAGATGCGCATCGCCGCGGGCACTGCGATGTAGGACGCGCTGGCCGCCAGAGTGGCAAGCATGGCCGTTCCGCCAACGCTCAAACCGAACCAGAGTCCGAGGACCGTGCCGACCAGGGCCGAAAACAGGGGCATGACCACGCCGAAAACAATCACCACCATCCCATGTCTCTTGAGGCTGCCGAGCTGTGCCGCTGTGATGAGGCCCATCTCAAGAAGAAAAAGGGCCAGGACGCCCTTGAACAGGTCGAAAAACAGGGGCGTGATGGACTCGATTCCATCCTCTCCGGCAATCCATCCGATCAAAAGCCCGCCCAGAAGCAGAACAATGCCCTTGCTCAGGAGCACCTCGTGGGCCACACTTTTGACGCGTATGCCAACACTGAAGCCCCGTGCCAGGACAATGCCCACCACAATGGCTGGAATTTCGAGAACCGCGAGCAACAGCGGCATGTACTCCTCGAAAGGGACCCCGCGGTTCGTGAAATATGACACCGCGACGGCGTAGGTGCCGACGCTGACCGAACCGTAATGAGCAGCCACGGACGCCGCATCGGCCCTGCTCAATCGGCCCAGACTTCGCAGCACCGGAAACGCGGCCAGAGGCAGAAACGCTCCCATGGCCATGACTCCGAGCATCTGTGGCAGGACCACGGCCAGATCCTGCCTGGCCAGTTCGATCCCGCCTTTGAGCCCAATGGCCAGCAGGAGCAGGATGATGACGAACTCGTTGACCGCGCCGGGCAGACGCAGCTCGGACCGCAGCGCCCCGGCCACGATACCGAGCAGGAAAAACAGAACAACGGGCTCAATCAAGCAGGCTACTCCTTGTATTCGTCAACTCCGCGAAGCGGGCGAAGCGCATCCGTCCGCGGCCTTCCTTTCGCGCATCACTACTTGTCTATTTTCAGCAGCAAGTATATTCGTATTTAATGAATTAATTGTTCGTGAAAAACTGACAAAAAGCGACACCATGCTCAACTACAAGCAACTCTTCTATTTCTGGAACGTGGCCACGGCGGGCGGCATAAGACGCGCGGCCGAGCGAATGCACCTGACTCCGCAGACGCTCAGCGGACAGATCGGCGAACTTGAGCGGAATCTGGGCGTCAAGCTCTTCGTGCGCACGGGACGGCGGCTTGAAATCACCGAGGCGGGCAAACTCGCATTGGCCCGCGCCGAAGAGATATTCCAGATCGGTAACGAACTGACCGAAACGCTGAGGGCGTCCCCTCCGGAAGAGGCCTTGCCCTTTCGGGTGGGACTGGCGGATTCGGTACCCAAATCCATCGCCTTTCGCCTCCTGGCTCCGGCTTTCAAGCTTCCAGCGCCCATCAGGCTCTTCTGCCACCGGGACAAGCTGGAGAACCTGTTTGCCGAGCTCGCCATTCACAAGCTGGAGCTTGTCATTGCCGACCGGCAGTTGCCATCAGGGCTCGGAGTGAAGGTCTTCAACCATCCTCTGGGCGGCTGTTCGGTCACGTTTTTCGGAGTCAAGGACCTGGCCCGGCGCTACGGGCCTGGCTTTCCGGACTCCCTGGAAGGCGCTCCCCTGCTCATGCCGACAGGAAACCTGCGCAAAGCACTGGACAGATGGTTTGCCGAACACGGAATCTATCCGCATGTGGTGGGGGAGTTCGATGACACGGCGCTCTTGAAAACCTTCGGCCAGGCGGGCCTGGGGCTTTTTCCCGCGCCAAACGTGATGAGGGAGGAGGTCCACCGCCTGTACGACGTGGAGACGGTGGGTGAAGCGGCGGATCTGGATGTGCGCTATTTCGCCATCACCGCAGAAAGACGCCTCACGCATCCGGCCGTAATGGCCGTGAGCGAGCATGCGCGGCAGAATCTCTTCGTTGGATGACCGTCAAAGGAGAGGAAGGCCCATATTCAGGGAATTGGTGCCGGGGATGCGAGGCGCACCCCCGGTGGGAATCACTGCAGAAAATCCAGGTAATCCTTGGCCACCTTGGCTTCGCTGGAATTGGGGTATTGCTTGACGATGCGTTCGAAAAGCTCCGCGGCATCGGACGTCTTGCCCATGCGCATCTGGTGCTCCGCCAGTGCAAGGATGGTGGGGGTGCTGTTCATGTCCGCCTCCAGACCGCTTCTGAGCACCGCTTCGGCGTCATCGAGGCGGTTCTGCGCCACAAAGGCATCGGCAAGAAGCCTGTAGGCGGGGATATAGAGCCAGTTGCGGGCCAGCGCCTTGCGCCCGAACTCCTCGGCCTCCTTGGCCCGTCCCTGGCGCAGCAGCAGCACGCCCAGATTGTAGGCCGAGAACTCCGGGGTGACGTAGGTCAGGATGCTGAACGCCTTGCGGTAAGCGGCCTCCGCTTCCTTGTCCCGGCCCAGAGCCTCCTCGATCTTGCCGAGGTTGTTCCAGGCTTCGCCGAAATCATCGTCGATCTCAACGGCCCTGGCAAAGCCCTCACGGGACTGTTCATACTCCTGCAGGCCAAGATAGATCATGCCTGAATCAAAATGAAAACGGGACATGTGCCTGGCCGCATCCTCCACCTTCAGGAGTTCCTGCAGGGCCAGCTGGTACTGGTTGTTGTTGATGTGCGACTCGACCAGGTTGAGCCGCAGGTCCACTTCTTTGGGATTCATGTTCGAAGACGTTCCCCTGGAAGCTCCTTTGGCACCGCAGCCGGCCAGGGCAAGACATAAAACAAGTACAACCACCCATGTTCTCATGTCCGTGCTCCTTGTCGACGCCCCGTGAGGGGCGCTCGTTTAGATGACCTTGTTCAGAGAATACTCGATGATGGCCTGTGCGCCAACTGTCTGCAGCCTCGGGATCAGATCCCGGACCTGAGCGGTCTCGACCACCGTCTCGATGGACAGCCAGTCCGAATTGTGCAGATGGGCGACGGTCGGCGAATTCATGCTCGGGAGCAGGGCCATGACCTTGTCCACGGCGTCGGCCGGGGCATTCATCTTGAGCGCCACCAGCTTGTCGGCCCGCAAGGCGCCCTGCAGCAGAGTGTTCATGTTCTCGATCTTGGCCCGCTTCCAGGGATCCTTCCAGGACTCCTTGTTGGCGATGAGCTGGGTGTTGGTCTGCAGCAGCTCGGCGATGATGCGCAGGCCGTGGGCCTTGATGGTCGTGCCCGTCTCGGTGATCTCGACGATGGCATCGACCAGCCCTTCGACCACCTTGGCCTCGGTGGCGCCCCAGGAATATTCGACCTCGACGGGAATGCCCGCATCTTCGAAATAACGCCGGGTGAAGCCCACGAATTCAGTGGCGACCTTTTTGCCGGCCAAATCTTCAGGCCGCTTGAAGGGGGAGTCCCCGGCCACGGCCAGAACCCATTTGGCCGGGCGGTTGCTGGCCTTGGAATAGATCAGGTCATCCACGACCACGACATCGGACTGGTTTTCAAGGATCCAGTCCCTGCCGGTCAGGCCGGCGTCGAGCAGCCCGTTTTCCACGTAGCGGGCCATTTCCTGGGCCCGGCACAGGGAGCAGGTCAGTTCGGGGTCGTTTATCTCCGGGAAGTAGTTCCGGTGGTGCGAGGTCACCTTCCAGCCAGCCTTGGCGAAAAGCTTGACCGTGGCCTCTTCCAGGGAACCCTTGGGAATCCCGATGCGCATCTGTTTTCCATCAACCATTATTTGTAAACCTCCTTGGGGTCGAACACCATGGGGGAGCAGTCCGTCCACAGCCCCTGTGCGTCTCGTTCACGATAAAAGCAACTTCTGCGGCCCGTGTGACAGGCCGCCCCGCCGATCTGCTCAACCTGGACCAGGACGGTGTCCCGGTCGCAGTCCAGACGGATGGAGCGGACCTTCTGCACATGCCCGGAAGTGCCGCCCTTGTGCCACAGGGTCTTACGGCTGCGGCTGTAGTAATGAACCTCGCCAGTGCGCAAGGTCTCGTTCCAGGCGTCCTCGTTCATGTAGGCGAGCATGAGCACCTCGCCCGAGGCCTCGTCCTGGGCGATGGCCGGGATGAGGCCACCGCATTTATCAAAATCAGGCTGTTCCATTGTTTGATCCTTCGTTGATCGTCGTCGAATCCATGCGGCCCTGTACCTCGGTCTTGAGTTGACCGCAGGCAGCCGCGATATCCTGCCCCTTGCTCTTGCGCAAGGTCACGGTGAAGCCCTTTTTGCGCAAAAGCTCCTCAAAAGCCAACACATCCGCCGGTTCCGGGGCGGCATAGTCGATGCCCGGTCCAGGGTTGTAGGCGATGAGGTTGATCTTGCATTTGAGGTGCGACAGCAGCCGCACCAGCTGCCTGGCGTGCTGCAGAGTGTCGTTGACGCCCTTGATCAGAATGTACTCGATGGTCACCCGCTCGCGGGCCTTGAGCTCAAGGCTCTCAAGAGCCGAGATCAGCTCGCCGATGGGCCAGCGGGCCGCGCCGGGCATGAGCTTCTCGCGGATCTCCTGGGTCGGGGCGTGCAGGGAGATGGCCGGCAGGGCCAGGCCTTCGGCGTCGAAGACATCGAGCTTGCCCTTTATGGCGCAGGTCGAAAGCGTGATGCGGCGACGCGAAAACTCAAGTCCTTCCGGATGGGAAAGAATCTGCAGGCTGCGCCGCACCTCTTCCCAGTTGGCCAGGGGCTCGCCCATGCCCATGTACACGAGATTCTTCACTTCATCGGCCAGACCGTGCGTACGCAGATAGTCCCTGGCCACCAGCACCTGGGCTGCGATCTCCCCGCCGGTCATGTTGCGCGAAAAACCCATCAGCCCCGTGCTGCAGAAGGTGCAGCCCATGGGGCAGCCGATCTGGCATGACAGGCACTGGGTGTACCTGTCCCTGTCCGGGATGAGCACGGTCTCGACCAGGGCTCCGTCATCAAGGCGCAACAGCAGCTTGAGCGTCCCGTCGCTGCTGGTCTGGACCTCGTGCACCTGCGGCCAGTAAAGCGACCACTCCCGCTTAAGCTGCTCCCTGAAATTCCGGGCCAGGTTGGTCATGGCCGAAAATTCCCGCACACCCTTGCGCCACAGCCACTGCCACAGCTGCCTGGCCCGAAAGGCCTGATGCCCCATGCCCTGCACGGCCGCTTCAAGCTCAGGGTAAGTCAGTTCAAGAATATTGCGCATGACGCTCCATTGTCCGGAATCGCAAAGGCACAAAGGGCGGCAGACAACAGCCCCTCGTGCCTTTGGCGGAAAAAAACCAACGCGGATCAAACCCGGCTAGAGTTGCTCCTTGGCCTTGTAGGCAGCCACAAAACGCTCGGCCTCCTCCACGGTGTTCACGTCACCGGCGATCTGGGCCTGGAGCAGGTTGTCGCGGATCAGGCCCACGGCGGGGCCGGGCTTGATTTTGGCGATGTCCATGATCTGCTTGCCGTTGAGCAGGGGTTCGAGCAGCTCCTCGCGGATGTCGGCCCGCTCCAGCATCTTCATGTTGTGATTGAATTCGGTGTACTTGGCGCTCCTGGCCTTGATATCGGCCCGGGCCATCTCAATGAGGCGCGGATAGTCGTCCACGGCCTTGAAGCGGCGGATGCCCTTGTCCGTGAGCATGAAGTGGAAACGCATGTGGTTGCGCACCAAGTTGACGATCATGTCCACTTCCTCGGTGTTGAGACGCAGGCGCTTTAAAATCTTGCGCGTTACCTTCGCCCCGATGCGGTGATGCTGGTAGAAGGTGGTGCGACCGTCGTAGACCTCACCGGCGTAGAGCTTGCCGCAGTTGAGGAACAGGCAGCCCAGGGTGCCGTACCAGTCGTAGGGCAGTTCCTCGGGATAGTGCTTCATGACCCTTAAGGTATGTTCCCAGATGGACCGCGGCCCGTCCTCCTCCTCGACCGTCTGGAAAACCCTGCTCAGGGCCGCCAGTTCAGGCACCAGGCCGTGCAGGATCATGGAGTCGAACATGAGGTCGACAAATCGCCACATGTTCTCGGCCTCGACCTTGCGCCACTCGTCCATGATGTCCGTGACCGAGACGTAATCGAGCACTCGGCGTGAAGCGCGGACAATGGACATCCAGGAATTTTCCTCGATGGGCAGGTGATAGTTGGCAGAAAAACGCAGGGCTCTTATGGCGCGCAGATAATCGTGCTTGAGCGTCTCGTCGGGGATACCCTGAAACTTGATCAGGCCGCCGGAAATATTTTCGAACCCGTCGTACACGTCACGGGAGCGGGGGATGAAGGGGCAGGCCAGATTCATGGGAAAGCTGCCGTCCGCTTCGAGTTTTTTCAGCATGTGGGACGTGATCTGGGCCACGCAGGCCTCTGGATGGGAGGCGTCGGCCATGTCCGCGGGATGAAAGAGAAACGTCGCGCTGCCCTGGTCCATCCTGGCCACGATGTCTCCGCTTCCGGCCGATACTTCCGGAAAAAGATTTTTGAGGCCGGCAAGATCGATATCCGTGCAGATCTCCACCTCGGCATCCTTGGATGTACCAAGGATCTTACGCTGCAGCGCGGCGTTGATGACGTAGGCGTCATAGCCGTTGCGCATGATGGTTTTGCAGATGGAGGCGGCTTCTTTTATCGGCTGAGGCATCAAGGTCTCCTTGAGTGAGCGTGTTCGTTAAATGCTGCGTCCGATTATCGGATGCAATTTAAATATCTTCATCTTTTTCCCCCGACTTGGTCAAGCGGTAGCGGAACTGCCGGAAGTTGAGACCGACCATCTCCGCGGCCCGGCCCTTGTGCCCCCCGCAGCGTCGCAAAGCCTCGGAAATGACCTTGTGCTCATGCGCGGCGAGGTATTCGTCGAGGGTCATCTGACCGGACAGGACCTTCTGAATTCCGCCGTCCTGTTCGGAGGAGGAAATCTTTTCGTAGATGACCAGTGAATCCGCAGTGACGATGTCTCCCGGCTCCAGGGCCACGGCTCGCTCCACGATGTTCTCCAGTTCACGCACGTTGCCTGGGTACCCGTAGGCCAGCAGCTTGCTGCGCGCCTCGGCGGTGAAGCCCCTGAGCTGGCGCTTCTGGGCACGGCAGGCCTTTTCCAGAAAATGTTCGGCCAGGGCCAGGGCGTCGTCGCCACGCTCCCTTAAAGGGGGCAGGTGCACCTTGACCCCGCTCAGGCGATAGTAGAGATCCTCGCGAAAATCCCCATCGGCCACGCTTTGCTCCACGTTGCGGTTGGTGGCCGCGATGATGCGCACATCCGAGCGCAACTCTTCGGTACCGCCAAGGGGAATGAAGCAGCGTTCCTGCACGTAGCGCAGAAGCTTGACCTGGGTCGAGTGCGCAAGCTCCCCGACCTCGTCCAGAAAAAGGGTCCCGCCCTCGGCCATTTCAAGGAGGCCCTTCTTGGCGCGATCGGCGCTGGTGAAGGCCCCCTTGCGGAACCCGAACAGTTCGCTCTCCACCAGATTTTCGGGGAGCCCCCCGCAGTTGATGGCCAGGAACGGTTGCTTGGCGCGCTGGCTCTGGCTGTGGATGCAGCGGGCGAAAAGCTCCTTGCCCGTGCCCGACTCCCCGGTCACCAGCACGCTGATGTTGGTCGGGGCGATGCGTCCGACCAGGTCGAAGACGGCCTGCATCTGCGGACTGCCGCCAATGATCTGCCCGTAATGCTTGCTGATCTGCCCCTTGAGCCAGTCGTTCTCTTCCTTGAGACGGGCCGTCTCCAGGGTGCGCTCCACGGTGTAGAGCAGATCGTCGAGCTCGAAGGGTTTGGAGATGTAGTCCTTGGCCCCGTGCTTCATGGCCGTGATGGCGCTCTTGGCGTCGGCATAGGCCGTGACCATGAGCACCGGCACTTCGGCCCAGGTCTCGCGGATACGAATGAGAAGATCGATGCCGCTCTCCCGGCCCAGACGCAGATCGAGCAGGATGAGCGCAATGGACTGCTGGTGCAGTACGGCCAGGGCCGCAGCCGAGTCGGGGGCGGTCCAGACCGAATGCCCTTTCTTGATCAGGGCGATCTCCAGCACCTCGCGCAGGCTTAAGTCGTCATCGACGATGAGTATGTTGGCCATGTTCTCCCCCTATGCCGCCGTGATCCGGTTTACATTCGCCTTTCAAGGCTTCTTCGGGACGATCGCCTCCAGCCGGGAAAATACGGCCCGGCCGCCCAGAAAATGGGCCATGACCCGCCCCGGCACCTCCCTGTCCAGGCAGGGTGTGTTCTTGCCCTTGGACAGAATGGCCCCGGCCGTGGCCACCCAGGCTAGGTCCGGATCAAAGAGCACGAAGTCAGCCGGGTCACCGGGCCGCATGCGGTTGGCGGGCAGGGCAAAGATGTCGGCCGTGTTCCAGCACCACAGGCGGCTCAAGTCGGCAAACTCGAGCTCACCGCTGCGCACCAACTCGTAGGTCAGGGACAGGGCCGTATCGAGCCCCGAGATGCCGTTTGGCGCGTCGGCAAAAGTGACTTCCTTTTCGTGATCCGCGTGAGGGGCATGGTCGGTGACCAGAATGTCGATGACTCCCGTGCGCACCGCCTGGCGCAGGGCCAGTACGTCGTCGCGGGTGCGCAGGGGCGGATTGACCCGCACACTGGTGTCATAGCCCTCTACCCGCGACTCGTCCCAGAGCAGATAGTGCGGGCAGGTCTCCGCCGTGACCCTGATCCCGCGCTCCTTGGCCGAGGCAATGAGCTCCACGGACTGCCGGCAACTGATGTGGGCCAGATGCACAGGCAGGTCAAGGTAGGAAGCGAGCAGGATGTCACGGGCGACCTGCATGGCCTCGGACGCTGTCGGGATGCCCTTGAGACCGAGACGGCTCGACACTTCGCCCTCGTTCATGACCCCGCCCCTGCCCAGCCAGGGGTCCTCGCAGTGGTCGATGACCTTCATCCCGAAATCCGCCGCGTATTCCATGGCCCGCCGGAAAAGCTCCGTGTTCTCGACGGGCAACCCGTCGTTGGACAGGGCCACGCATCCGGCCCGGGCCAGTTCCCCGGCCGGGGACAGCTCCTTGCCCAGAAGACCCACGGTCAGGGCGCCCACCGGACGCACCCAGGGGCCATGCGGAAATGCCTGAGCCGCCTGCTGAAGCATGAAGCGCGTCACCGTGGCGTTGTCGTTGACGGGACTGGTGTTGGCCATGGCCATGACCTGCCCGAAACCTCCCCCGGCCGCGGCAAGAAGACCGGACGCGATATCTTCCTTGTATTCCTGGCCCGGCTCGCGCAAGTGCACATGGGCGTCGATGAGGCTCGGCAGAAGAGTCAGCCCTTCGGCCTCAATGACGCTGGCCCCGGCAGGCGCGGCCACGGTGCCGGCCTCTGCCAGTTCCAGAACACGGCCTTCTCCCACGAGCAGATCGCAGCTGCGATCATCAAAGGAAACATTGCGAATCAGACAGTCTAGTTGTGCCATGCTACCACCCTGTTGAAATTTCTCATGCTGAAACCTGGGCCCTGGTCAGGTAAAGGTGCAAAAGGGTCATGCGCACGGCCACGCCCGAGGCGACCTGGTCCAGAATGAGGCTGGACCCGCAATCGGCCAGTTCGGAGGCGATCTCAAGGCCGCGGTTCATGGGGCCGGGGTGCATGATCTTCACATCCGGACTGGCTTTTTCCAGATGCCTGGAGGCCAGGCCGTAGGTGCAGGCGTATTCCCGCAGATCCGGCAGCAGCCCGGCCTGCTGGCGCTCCAGCTGCAGACGCAGGCAGATGACCGCGTCCACGCCCTCGCAGGCCTTGCCCACGTCGGAAAAGACCTCCACCGGCCAGGTCCCGACCTTGGCCGGGAGCAGGGTGCGGGGTGCGCAGACCCGCACGCGGGCTCCAAGCATGGTCAGCATTTCCACGTCGGAACGGGCCACCCGGCTGTGGGCTATATCGCCCAGGATGCACACGGTCTTGCCTGCGAAAGAACCCCAGACCTGATGCAGGGTGAACCCGTCCAGAAGGGCCTGGGTGGGGTGGGCATGCCAGCCGTCCCCGGCATTGATGATGGAGCAGGACAGCCGCTCGGCCAGAAACCTGGCCGCCCCGCTGTCCCAGTGGCGGATGACGATGGCGTCGGGGTTCATGGCCTGCAGGGTCAGGGCCGTGTCTTTGAGACTCTCGCCCTTCTGCAGGGAGCTGCCCGACTTGGTCAGGCTGAAGGTGTCGGCGGACAGGCGCTTGCCGGCCATGTCGAAAGAGGTTTTGGTGCGCGTGGAGGCCTCGGCAAAAAACAGGACCACGCTCTTGCCCTTCAGGATGGGCACCTTCTTGATGGGCCGCTGGTTCACTTCCGCGAACCGAGCCGCCGTCTCGAAAACATGGGAGATCTCGTCCACACCAAGCTGGGAAATCTCCAGAAGATCCTTGTGCCGCCAGTTCATAGCTCCGCCTTGCCGCCCCTGCGGGGGTTGTGATTGCTCCGTGCCCAAAAAAAAGGGACTCGGCTTCTCGCCCGTCCCTTGCTGCTTACGTACCGCACGGTCTTTCGTACACGATTCATGCCATGGCCCCATACACGACCAGAGTCTTGACGTCCAGTGCAACGGCCAGCGCGGACGGCGCATTCAAAAAAAGGCGCGCCCCAGCGGAGCGCGCCCGAACCGATCATGCCGAACCCGACGCCTACTCCGACCCGTCCACTTCGTCCACGCCATCCAGATCCGGGTCTGCGGCAGGCACGGCGGAGCGGGGCGCCCCGATGGCGTCGGCCGCTTCGGTAGGCACATGGTCGAAGCAGACCACGGTCTGTTCGTCCTCAAGGCGAACCAGGCGCACACCCTGGGTGGCCCGGCCGACCAGGCTGATGTCGGAGATGCCGATGCGGATGATCTTGCTGCCCGAGGTCAGCAGGATGAGCTCGTCCGTGGGATAGACCATCATGGCACCCACGACCTTACCGGTCTTGGGGGTGATGCGCATATTGATGATGCCCTTGCCGCCGCGTGACTGGGCGCGGAAGTGCTCGACCTGGGTGCGCTTGCCGTACCCGTTCTCCGCGATGGTCAAGAGCTCCTGCTTGGTGTCCCTGTTGACCACCACCCCGGCCACGATCTGGTCGCCCTTGCGCAGGGCCATGCCTTTGACGCCCGTAGCCGTGCGGCCCATGGAGCGCACTTCGGAGCAGGCGAAGCGGATGGAATAGCCGTCCATGGTGACCAGCACCATCTCGTCGTCGGCGTCGACCTCGCGCACGCCGATGAGCTCGTCGTCATCGCGCATGCCAAGCGCAATGAGGCCCACGGCGCGGATGTTGCGGTAGAGATTCACGGCGCTGCGTTTGACCACGCCGAACTTGGTGTAGAAGAAGTAGAACTTTTCCTGATCCAGGTCGCGGCAGGTCATGGCCGCGGCGATATACTCGTTGCTGTCCAGCGGCAGGAGGTTGGCCACGTGCTTTCCCCTGGCCGTACGTCCGCCCTCGGGGATCTGGTGCACCTTGATCTGGTACATCTTGCCCTTGTTGCTGAACAGGTTCATGTACTGATGGTTGGAGGTGGTGATGATGAAGGTGATAAAGTCCTCATCGGCCACCTGCACCCCGGTGATACCCGTGCCGCCCCGGCGCTGCTGACGGTAGTTGTCGAGGCTGGTGCGCTTTAAGTACCCGTTGCGGGACAGGGTGATGACCACCGGCTCGTCGGGGATGATGTCCTCGATGTCGATGGAGTCGGGGTCATGGGACAGGAGCTCGGACTTGCGCGGAGTGGCGAAACCGTCGCGCAGGTCTTCGAGTTCCTGGCGAATGACGGATTTGAGCACCTCGGGGTTCTCGATGATGCTGGTCAGGTACTCGATCTGCTTCAGAAGCTCGGCGTACTCCTCCAGGAGCTTCTCGCGCTCCAGGTTGGTCAGGCGCTGCAGACGCATGTCGAGGATGGCCTGGGCCTGGATCTCGGACAGGCCGAAGCGCTCGCGCAGGCGCTCCTTGGCCTCCTGCGGGGTCTTGGAAGCGCGGATGAGGCTGACCACCTCGTCGATGAAATCAAGGGCGATGCGCAGACCTTCGAGGATGTGCGCCCTGTGCTGGGCCTTCCTGAGATCGAAGCGCGAACGGCGGATGACCACCTCGCGGCGGTAATCCAGAAAATACTCCAGCACCTGCTTGAGGTTCAGAAGCTGGGGCCGGTTGTTGACAACGGCCATCATGTTGATGCCGAAGCTGGTCTCCAGCGACGTGAACTTGAAGAGCTGGTTGACGATGACGTCGGAGAACACGCCCTTCTTGAGGTCCATGACGATGCGGATGCCCTTCATGTCCGATTCGTCGCGCAGGTCCGAGATGCCCTCGATCTTGCGCTCGTTGACAAGCATGGCGATCTTTTCCACCAGGGTGGACTTGTTCAGGGCATAGGGGATCTCTTTGACGACAATGGATTCCAGATCGCCTTTGCGCTTTTCGATCTCGATGCGCGAGCGGATGCGCACCGAGCCGCGACCCGTGCGGTAGGCCTCGCGGATGCCGGCTTTGCCGTAGATGAGCGCGCCCGTGGGAAAATCCGGGGCCTTGATGTACTGCATCAGATCTTCGATGGACATCTGGGGCTCGTCGAGCAGGCGCAGCGTCCCGTCGACCACCTCGCCCAGGTTGTGGGGCGGGATGTTGGTGGCCATGCCCACGGCAATGCCCGAGGAGCCATTGACCAGCAGGTTCGGGACCTTGGTCGGCAGGACTGCGGGCTCCTGCAGGGAGTTGTCGTAGTTGGGGCGAAACTCCACCGTGTCTTTTTCGATATCGGCCAGGAAGGAACCGGCGAGCTTCGACATGCGCACTTCAGTGTAACGCATGGCCGCCGCGGAGTCGCCGTCGATGGAGCCGAAGTTGCCCTGGCCGTCGACGAGCGGGTCGCGCATGTTGAAGTCCTGGGCCATGCGCACCAGGGCATCGTAGACGGCCGAATCGCCATGGGGGTGAAATTTACCGATGACGTCACCGACTACGCGGGCGGATTTCTTGTAGGCCCGGTTGTAGGTATTGCCGAGCTCGTGCATGGCGAAAAGAATACGGCGATGCACGGGCTTGAGGCCATCACGCACATCCGGGATGGCCCGGCCGATGATGACGCTCAGCGAATATTCCAGATAGGATTTCTGAAGTTCTTTCTCTATACTGATGTTGGACACATCCACCTCAATTTCTTGTAAAAGCTGTTGAGCCCGAGCTAAATGTCCAGGTCCGTGACCAAGAGGGCATTGCGCTCGATGAATTCGCGCCGGGGTTCGACCTTGTCGCCCATGAGCTTGGTGAACAGCTCGTCGGCCTCGATGGCGTCGTCAATGGTCACCTGCAGAAACGTGCGCGCCTCGGGATCCATGGTCGTGCTCCAGAGCTGCTCCGGATTCATCTCGCCCAGACCCTTGTAGCGCTGCACATTGATCCCCTTCTGGGCCAGATCGAGCACCTGGCGCAGCAGGTCGAAGGGGCCGGTGGCCTCCATCTGCGCGTCCTTGTGCCGGATGGTCCAGACCTGATCCGAACCGATCTCCCTGATCTTGCCCAGCAGTTCCAAGGCCCGACGGTAACGCTTGGAGTGAAAGAACTCCACGCCAAGACGAATGACGTGGTTGTTGGCGTCGGTGAAGCGCAGATAATAGCGCGCCTCGGTGTCCAGCACCTCGCCGTTCTGGGGCTCGTCCTGTTCGCTGATCAGCTCCATGGCGAACCCGCCTTCGGTCATGTGCGCCGCAAAGACGCTGTCGGGTCCGCTTGCGCGCAGCTCGTCGGGCTCAAGCACGCCGGGCGCGCCCACGATGCGCATGAACAGCGTGTCCGGAATGCCCATGTTGGCCACGTCAATGGCCAGTTCGCGCAAGGCCAGGACAGTGTTCAGCAGCCCCTTGAGCTCCTCGCCCGTGACCGGGTCGCGGCCGGGCACGTCCAGGCTGACCTCTTCGGTCACGCGCTGGATCAGGAACTGGCTCATCTCTTCCTCATCCTTGATGTAGCGCTCGAAGGAGCCCTTGTGCACGCGGTAGAGCGGCGGCTGGGCGATGTAGAGATAGCCCTGCTTGATGAGTTCTTCGTAGTGCCGGAAGAAAAAGGTCAGGATCAGGGTGCGGATGTGCGCCCCGTCCACGTCGGCGTCGGTCATGATCACGATCTTGTGGTAGCGAAGCCGCGCGAGATCCACGTCGTCCTCGCCGATGCCCGCGCCCATGGCCGTGATGAGAGCCTTTATCTCCTTGTTCTGGAGCATCTTGTCGAAGCGGGTCTTCTCCACATTGAGGATCTTGCCGCGCAGGGGCAGGATGGCCTGGAACTTCGGATTGCGCCCCTGCTTGGCGGAGCCGCCAGCCGAATCGCCCTCGACGATGAACACTTCGCACTCGGCCGGGTCCTTGCTCTGGCAGTCGGCCAGCTTGCCGGGCAGGGCGTTGTCGGACAGGGCGCCCTTGCGTCGCACCAGGTCCTTGGCCCGCCGGGCCGCATCACGGGCACGGGCCGCGTCGATGACCTTCTCGATGATCAGGCGCACGTCCTTGGGATTTTCCCCGAAGAACTGGTTCAGGGCCTCGTAGACCATGGTCGCGACGTAGCCGGCCACCTCGGAGTTGCCGAGCTTGGTCTTGGTCTGGCCCTCGAACTGCGGGTTGGGGATCTTGACGCTGATGATGGCGGTCAGGCCTTCGCGTACATCGTCGCCGGACACCTTCTGCTTGAGCTTCTTGGGCAGGTCCGCGCTGCTCTGGATATAGGTGTTGATGGCGCGGGTCAGGGCCGTCTTGAAGCCCTGCAGGTGCGTGCCACCTTCCTTGGTGCGGATGTTGTTGGCGAAGGTGAAGACGTTTTCCTTGTACCCGGCCGTATATTGCAGAGCGAAATCGATGCTCACCCCGTCCATCTCGCCGGTCCCGCCGATGACCTTGTGGATGCCGTTGTCCTGGTTCTTGTTCTTGACGAACAGAGGCAGGCCCCCGTCGTACTTGAACACATCGCGGCTCTGCGTCTTCTCGTCGAAAAATTCGATCTTGATGCCGGGATTGAGATAGGCCAGCTCCTCGAAGCGCTTGGCCAGCACGTCGTACTGAAAGTCGAGCTCCTCGAAGATCTCCTCGTCGGGCCGAAAGCGCACCAGGGTGCCGGTCTTGTCCGTCTCGCCGACCACGGCCAGGGGCGCCTGGGGCACGCCGCGCACGTAGCGCTGATAATGGCGCTGGCCCCCACGGCTGACCGTGACCTCAAGATATTCGGACAGGGCATTGACCACGGACACGCCCACGCCGTGCAGGCCGCCGGAGACCTTGTAGCTGTCGTTGTCGAACTTGCCGCCCGCGTGCAGCACGGTCATGACGACCTCCAGGGCGGGCTTGTTCTCCTTGGGGTGCATGTCCACGGGAATGCCGCGGCCGTTGTCCACGATGCTGACCGAGTTGTCCATGTGCACGACAACCTTGATGTGATCGCAGTGGCCGGCCATGGCCTCGTCGATGGAGTTGTCGATGACTTCGTAGACGAGGTGGTGCAGGCCGTTGGTGTTGGTCGAGCCGATGTACATGGCCGGACGCATGCGCACAGCGGACAGGCCTTCAAGGACTGTAATGTTGTCTGCGGTGTAAGTTGATGCTTTTGTCATGGGATATTCTTGTTTCATGAAAAGAGTGCGGGCTCCGGGAGCTCCTACAGCTCTTCCTCGCTGTAATAGGTGTCTTCGGTGATTTCCACGGGCATGGTGATGATCATGTAGTTGGGGTCGTCCTTGCCGGTGATGCGGCAGGGTTCGGACGGGCCGACAAAGGAAAAGGTCAGGGAGTCGGACACGAAATGCCCCAGAATCTCGAGGATGACCTTGGTCGGCAGGGCGATCTTGGACAGTTCGCCTGCATACTGGCAGCTGATCAGCTCTGTGCCCTCGCCGATATCCTGCCCCTGGCAATAAAGGGACAGCTCCTCGGGACCGAAGTCGAAGAAGGTGGCCTTGTTGGCTTCGGTGTTGAAGACGAAGATGCGGTCCAGGGCGTCGGTCAGCTCGTGCCGGTCCACCACGAGGTTGGAGGCGAAGCGGTCCTTGTACTGGTTGATGAAGTTGCGGTAGTCGGCAAAAACGTAGGCCTTGAGCGGAAGGCTGAACGATTCCTTGCGGTTCTCGGTGCGCAGGAAGAGGCGCTTTTCCGAGAGGCTGATCTCGATCTCGTCGTTGGTCAGCCATTTGCGGATTTCGAGCAGGTACTTTTTGGAGACCAAAAACCCGTCCTGGCCCAGGGCGGTGCGGATGTCGGGATTGGAGAAACGCAGCAGGCCGAACTGATGGCCGTTCAGGCCGCAAATCTCCACGTCGTCGCCTTCCACCGGCGCGAACTTGATGCAGTTCATGCTGGTCAGGTCCTCGTCATCGGCGATGCAGAACGCGATGCGGTCGATGATCTCTTTAAAAAGGTCTCCGGACCAGAGCACGGCGTTCTCTGCCGGGAAAGGATTGAAATCCTGGAACCAGGAGGACTCGTTGGCCGGAAGTTTGTATTTGCGGCGGCCCTGTTCGATGAGCAGGTGCTTGGCGGTGGGATCGAGCTTCAACGTGATCTCCCCGGGGGGAAGGCGGCGCATCAGTTCGCAAAATTTCTTGCCCTGCACGCCGACCAGCCCGCCGTCGCTGATCACGGCCGGGTAGACGCCCACGAATTCGATGCTCGAATCCGTGGCCAGGATGGAGATGCTGTCGCCTTCGGCCTTGAGCCAAACCGTGCGCAGATAGGCTGCGCCGGTCTTGGAGGGGATGATGTTGGCGGCCTTGAGCAGCCCGTCAATGATATCTTCCTTACGCACTTTCAAAAACATCGCCGACTCCTTTTCCCGACTAGGCAAGGGTTGTTTCGTTCATGGCCAGGCACTTGTCGCTCAGCTCATGTAACATGTTTTTTATGCTTTTATCATCTCTTTGCAATTGTTCGACTTTTCGGCAGCTGTACAGAACCGTGGAATGGTCCCTTCCGCCAAAGGCCCGGCCAAGCTCCGGAAAGGACAGTCCGAGGTGCTTGCGGCACAGGTACATGGCCACCTGCCGGGCAAAAACAAGGTCGTGCCTGCGGCTGGCGGAAAGGATCTCTTCCGGCGTCAGTCTGAACTCGGCGCACACCGCGTCCAGAATCTGCTCGACGCTCAGGCCCGATGTGGCCCGATCGTCCAGGTAATTGAGAATATTGTCAAACTCCTCGTCGGAGATCTGGTCGTGAACCAGCTCGCGATAGGCCCACAGCTTTAAAAGACACCCTTCCAGGTTGCGCAGGTCGGCGAAGCGCTGGGCAAGCAGCAGAATCCTGTCTCTGGAAAGCTCCAGGCGTCGCTCACGGCAGCGCGAAAGAGCGTACTGGGTGCGGATATCGAGGTCCGGAGCCTTGAGCATGACGCTCAGTCCCCATTCCAGGCGCGACTTGAGCTTGGGCGCCAGAAACGAGAACCCGCCGACCTTGCCCGTGCAGGCGAAAACCATCTGCTTGTGCTGCAGATGGAAGTGGTCGAAAAGCGCCAGCAATTCGGCCTGCAGATATCTGTAACGCGCCAACTCCTGCAGTTCGTCCAACGCGAAGAGCTGCATGGACATCAGAAATTTTCGGGCATCGGACCTTGAGGTGTACAATTCGTGCAGATCGTCGATGCCGCCCACATAGATTCCGCCCCTGCCATGTTCGCTATGGGCGTTGGCGATGGCGCGCAGCAAAAAGGACTTGCCCGAACCGCTTTCCCCGCAGAGCAGAAACGGGTTGTACAGGGCTTCCCGGCTCTGCGCCACTTCCTGGGCCGAGGCCAGGGGGAAGTAGTTCTTGTTGTTGACCAGAAAATTGTCAAAAACGAACTCGGATCCGAATGGCAGCTCCTGCACGGCTGGCCGGGACTCACGCACGATGCGACAGCGGCCGCTGTCGCGGCATTCGTAGACAATCCCCAGGTCGGACCCGGCCAGGGCCTGCTCGAAACGCTCCCTGGCGTGATGTTCGAACCAGTCCGCGAAATACCTGTGCGGAAAACGCACCGTGAGCACGGAATTCTCAACGCTGAGCCCCAAAGACGGACGCCATTTGTCCAGCTCTGCGGCGGAAAATTCCCGCGCCAGAGCCGCCTCGACCTGCACCCCGTTCATGCGCACTCCGCACGGGCCGCAACCCGCAGCTGGTTTACTCCGGCGTACAAATCAGACATAGTCACCCTTTGCGGACCGGTTGCGGCCCGATATCATATTTTGGAGGACCTGCATGAGCGCACCATTTGAAGTCCACAGAACCATAAGCGAAATCAACGAAAAAATCCGACAGGGAAAAGCGGTCGTCCTCAACGCAAGCGAAATGACCAGCTTAGTTCGCAAGGAAGGCAAGGTCAAGGCCGCCAGACAAGTCGACGTCGTCACCACCGGCACGTTTTCGCCCATGTGCTCATCCGGACTGATCTTCAACATCGGCCAGCAACCCCCCACCATCAAGACCGCCAGGGTCTGGCTCAACGGCGTGCCCTGCTATGCGGGCCTGGCCGCAGTGGACTCATACCTGGGCGCCACCGAACCGACGGAAGAGGACCCGCTGAACAAGGTCTACCCCGGCCAGTTCAAGTACGGCGGCGGCCACGTCATCGAGGATCTGGTCAAGGGCAAGCGCGTGCACCTCAAGGCCGAGGCCTACGGCACGGACTGCTATCCGCGCAAGGCCATCGAGAAAAAGATTTCCCTGGCCGAGCTGCGCAACGCCATCCTGTTCAACCCGCGCAACTGCTACCAGAACTACAACTGCGCCATAAACCGCACGGACAAGCTCAAATACACCTACATGGGTCCGCTCAAGTCCGGCATCGGCAACGCCAACTATGCCACATCCGGGGAGCTGAGCCCACTGCTTAATGACCCGTATTTTCGGACCATCGGACTGGGTACTCGTATCTTCCTTGGCGGGGGCGTGGGCTACGTCCTCGGCGAAGGCACCCAGCACGTGCCCGACCCCCAGCGCAACGAACGCGGCGTGCCCATGAGCGCCTCGGGCACCCTCATGGTCAAGGGCGATTTGAAGGGCATGAACGCGCGCTACCTGCGCGGAGTGAGCATCGTCGGCTACGGCAGCTCCCTGGCCGTGGGCCTTGGCATCCCCATCCCCATCTTGAATGAGGAGATGGCCTGGTTCACCGGCGTGGCCGACGAGGACATCCAGATGCCCGTGGTCGACTACGGTGAGGACTATCCCAATGGATATCCGTCCAGATACGGGCATGTCAGCTTTGCCGACCTGAAAAAGGGCGTCATCACCGTGGAGGGCAAAGAGGTGCCCACCACCCCCCTGACCAGCTACAGCCTGTCCCTGGAGGTGGCCGAGGAGCTGAAAAGCTGGATCCAGGAAGGCAAATTCCTTCTGACCGAAGCCCAGGAACCCATCCCCGCGAGGTGAGCCATGACCGCGCCCGTCTATTTCTGGAACCTGCGCGCCTCGCGCAAGGCGCCGTTTGAAGCCAAGGTCAAGCGCCTTCTGAAGCTGGCGGGGCTTGGCGCAAAGCTTCGTACGGGCGACCTGGCCGCCGTCAAGCTGCACTTCGGAGAAGGCGGAGGAACGGGTCATGTGCGGCCCCTGCAGCTTTTGCCCCTGCTGGCATTTATCCGCAAATGCGGGGCCAGGCCGTTTCTGACCGACACCAATACGCTCTACGTGGGTCAGCGCGGCGAATCCGTGTCCCACTCCCTGCAGGCCGCCACCCACGGCTACGACCCCAATGTTCTGGGAGCCCCGGTCATCATTGCCGACGGTCTCAAAAGTGGCAACGAACGGGCCATCCCCTGTCCCGGCAGGCATTTCGAAGTCGCCTATCTGGCCGGGGACATCGTTGATGCGGACATGATGATCACGGTCAGCCACTTCAAGGGCCACGATCTGGCCGGATTCGGAGGGGCGCTCAAGAACGCGGGCATGGGCTGCGCGACCCGCAAGGGCAAGATGCAACAGCACTGCGGGCTCGGGCCTGCCGTCCACCCCGAGCACTGCACCGGCTGCGGCCAGTGCGTGGAAGTTTGCAGCCACGGAGCGCTCAAACTTGACCTGAACAATAAAATATGGATCGACCGGGACAAATGCGCGGGCTGCGCTGCCTGCTTCCTGGTCTGCAAGCACCGCGGGCTGGAGGTGGACTGGCGGGTGGACGTGAACACGTTTCTCGAGCGCATGGCCGAATACGCCGCGGCAGCCCTGCTGACCAGAGCCAGGCCGACCTTTCACCTGAGCTTTATCCAGCAGGTCAGCCCCGGATGTGACTGCACCGGCTTTTCCGACGCGCCGATCTGCCCGGACCTCGGCCTTCTGGCCTCCTGGGATCCGGTAGCCCTGGACCAGGCCTGCCTGGATCTGGTCAACCAGGCCCAGCCCCTGCACCCCAGCGCCCTGCCCGCCAAGATCGCCGCCGGCGAGGACAAGTTCGAGGCCATCCACGGCCACGTGCGCGGTCGGTACCTGCTCGAATATGCCGAGAGCCTGGGTCTTGGTTCGCGCAAATACACGCTGCAACCGGTCTGAAACAGAGTTTCCGGCCACATTGAGACTGGACAAAAGGGCGAACGCTATTATATGTGCCCTTTCTTTGAATCCGCGCATAATTTATCCCATTGGAGGAATACATAATGGCTCAGAAGAAAATCGAACGCAAAAAAGAGATTGATCGCCGCCGCAAACGCCGTGCCGAGCGCATCAAGGAACGCATCAAGGAAGCCAAGGCCGCTGCCAAGAAGTAGGCCGTGTTTTCAGGGAGGTAACCATGCCCATTTATGAATACTGCTGTGAAGACTGCCGTCAGATCTTCGAGGAATGGCAGAAGGATTTCCAGGACAGGGAGAAAATCTGTCCGGTCTGCGGGGGCACGTCCCAGAGGCTTATCTCCAACACCTCCTTTGTTTTAAAAGGAGGCGGCTGGTACGCGTCCGGCTACAGCAAGGACTCCGGCGGCAACGGCAAGAAAAAGGACACCCCGTCCTCTCCGGCCCCGGACACAACCTCTTCGGCGTCCTGACATGAGGCAGCTCCGGCTGCCTTTTTCATTTCATGCCGCGAAATTACCGCGGCCTCAAACATCAACCCACCCTCACCAACATGATCGATCGTTATACCCGCAAGGAAATGGGCGAGATCTGGGCCCTGGAACAGAAATTTCGGGTCTGGCTCGAAGTGGAGCTGGCCATCTGCGAAGGCTGGCACGCCATGGGCGTCATCCCGGCCCCGGACATGGCAGCCATCAGGGAAAAGGCCGATTTCGAGCTGGACCGGATTCTCGAACTTGAAGAGACCACCAAGCACGATGTCATCGCCTTCCTGACCGCCGTCGAAGAAAAGGTCGGCCCCTCGGCCAGATACATCCACCTCGGGTGCACATCCTCGGACATAGTGGACACGGCCAACGCCGTGCTGCTGACCAGGGCAGGAAAAATCATTCTGGCCGACCTGGATCGTCTGCTCGGCACCCTTGAGACCATGGCCCGGGCCCACCAGGGCAGGCTGTGCATGGGCCGCACCCACGGCATCCACGCCGAGCCGACCAGCTTTGGCCTCAAGATGGCCGTATTTCATGCCGAATTTCAGCGCCACAGAAAGCGCTGGGTCGACGCCCTTGAAAACATCCGCTTCGGCAAGATCTCCGGTGCGGTGGGCACCTACGCCCAGCTCGAACCAGAGCTTGAGGAGCGCGCCCTGACCATCCTCGGTCTTGAGGTGGACCCCATCTCGACCCAGGTCATCCAGCGCGACCGCTACGCCCAGTACTTCACCGCCCTGGCCCTCATTGCCGGCGGCATCGAGCGCATCTGCGTGGAGCTGCGGCACCTGCAGCGCACCGAGGTGCTGGAGGTGGAAGAGGGTTTCGGCAAGGGCCAGAAGGGATCGTCGGCCATGCCGCACAAGAAGAACCCCATCTCGGCCGAGAACCTGACCGGACTTTCCCGCCTGGTGCGCACCAACGCCGTGGCCGCCATGGAGAACATGGCCCTGTGGCATGAGCGCGATATCAGCCATTCGTCCGTTGAGCGCGTCATCATGCCCGACTCGACCATTTTGGTGAATTACATGCTCAGCCGTTTGAACGGGCTGCTCGCGAACCTGCGCATCATCCCCGAGAACATGGAGCGCAACCTGATGGGCTCCTACGGCCTCTTCTTCTCCCAGCGCGTGCTCATCGCCCTGGTGGAAGCGGGGCTCGACCGGCAAAAAGCATACGTCATGGTTCAGGCCGTGGCCATGGACTGCTGGCGGGACCGGACCTCGTTTGAGACGGCGGTCCGCGCCAATGCGGACATCACCGCCCATCTCTCCCCGGCCCGTCTGGACCAGGCCTTTGATCTGAACTATTATCTGCGGCACGAACAGACCGTGTTCAACCGCGTTTTTTTAGCAGAGGAAAAAAAATGATTGATCTGAAGAGACGCCTGGCCAAACTTCTCATCGAGAAGTCCTATCTCGAGGGCGACTTCACCCTGACCTCGGGCAAGAAGAGCGACTACTATTTCGACTGCAAGCACACGGCCCTGCATCCCGAAGGCGCATGGCTCATCGGCAAGCTCTTTCTGGACATGATCCGCACCAAGGGCGGGATCAAGGGCGTGGGCGGAATGACGCTCGGCGCCGATCCGCTGGTATCGAGCGTGACCGTGGTTTCCCACCTGGAAGGCTACCCCCTGCCCGGATTCATCATCCGCAAGCAGTCCAAGGGGCACGGCACCAACCAGTACCTGGAAGGGCTCAAGAACTTCGAACCGGGTCAGAACGTGTGCCTGCTCGAAGACGTCATCACCACCGGCGGCACGCTGCTCACGGCAATTGAGCGCGTGCGCGACCAGGGCCTGAGTATCGTCGGCATCATGGGCGTGCTCGACCGGGAGCAGGGCGGCCGGGAGAATCTGGAAAAGGCCGGATTCGAACTGCAGACCATCTTCACCCGCAAAGAACTGCTCGAAACCGCGAAAAGCTAGGGAGGCTCCGGCCTCCCCCCCATAAAACATGGGTTCCCGCACCTTCATCCTGTTCGCGGCGCTCCTGTCCTTCCTCTTCGCCGCCCCGGCCAGCTCTCAAAGCTGGACTCCTTCCTTTTCCGCACATCCAAGCACCCCTGCGGTTTTCATGGCCGTGGACATGGGCCGACAACGCGCCTTTGTAGTCCGCAACAAGGACGGGGAACTCAAGAAAATGAAGGACATGCCCTGCACGACGGGCATGCGCGGCGGCGGCAAGCTCCTGGAGGGCGACCGCAAGACCCCCGAGGGCGTCTATTTTCTGGAAGGCAAGGCCACGGGCGGGCTCGACTTCGACCTCTTCGGCAACACGGCCTACCCCCTCAATTATCCCAACCCCGTGGACCGCATCCACGGCAAGACCGGGAACGGGATCATGATCCACGGCCGGGGCAGGAGCTTCGGGCCGCGCCAGACCCTTGGCTGCGTGGTCCTTGAAAACGACGACGTGGACACTCTGGACCGGCACGTGCGCATCCACGCCACACCGGTCGTCATCGCCGAATCGGTGAACCTGACGGGCAAGGCAGGCCCGCCGCCGGAAATCGTTCTTGGCACCTGGGGCTGGATCAAGGCCCGGGAGCGGCGCGAGAATGCCTTTTTCGAGATCTACGATCCCGCGCGTTTTGAAAAATCATCCGCCATGAGCTTTGCCCGCTTCCGGCAGAAAACCCTGCAGGAATTCGCCACCGCCCAGTGGGTCGACATCCGCATGGAGAATCTGCAGGTCCTGCAGGGACCGGACTACATGGTCTCGGTCTTTGCCCAGCGCACCTTTCCCCGCGGGGAGCAGGGCTGGCGCAGATTGTACTGGATGCGCCAGGTGGAGCTGTGGAAAATCGTGGGCGAGGAATGGATTCCGCAGAACCTTGGCGGCAGCTTGGACTACGCCGGGCTGGTCGGCAGGGAGATTCGCGAGCGGTTGCACGAATGCGCAAAGGCCTGGGACAAAGGGGATCTCAAAACCTTGCTGCGGACCTACGACCGGACGGGCAGCCGCAACGGCGTCCAGGGCCGCGAAGCCATCGCCGCATCGCTTGATCGCGACATGGCGGCCAAAATGAAGAATCCCTTCAGCGCCGAACCCGTGGTACGCATCACCAAAGAAGGGGTCGAGGCCAGACTCCAGACGGACGGCCATGCCCGGACCTTCCTCTTTCTGCCCGGAACCTTTGACACCTGGCTCATTGCACGCGACGAGGCTGCAAAGCCATGACCTTCACCAACCTGCCCCTGCGCTACATTGAAGAGCATCCCCATTTTCTGGACCTCTTCTTGACCCGTGGACTCAGCCCCGAACTCGGCCTTGACGCCTTGGCCCTCGATACGTTTTCGGCCGACTGGCACAAAAAGACCGCCCGCATTTTTCACGATGCCGGGCTGACCTGCGCCGTGCATCTGCCATTTTTCGACCTGCGGCCGGGAAGCCTCGACCCCATGATCCGCAAAGCGAGTCAAGAGCGCCTGCTGCAGGCCGTGGATGCGGCCGGGGTCTATGACCCGGCCCACTTCATCGCCCACCTTGACTACCACCCCGTCATCTACTCCCATTTTGAAGAGGCGTGGCTTGAAAACTCCCTCGGCACCTGGGAGATGGTGCTTGACCGGGCCGCAAGCGTGCCGCTCTTTCTTGAAAACGTGTTTGAACCAAACCCGGAGCATCATGTGCGCGTGCTGCGGGAACTCGCAGGCAGGGCCGGAGCCTGCCTGGACGTGGGGCACTGGCACTGTTTCGCCGGGGGAAGCAGGCGAGGCAACCTGATGGAATGGATCGCGGCGCTGTCCCCTTTTCGCCTGCACCTGCATCTGCACGACAACGATGGTCAGTCCGACGCTCATCTTGGGCTCGGAGAAGGCTCCATTCCCTGGGACCAGCTCTGGACCGGCCTGACCGGACGGAAATTCACGACCACCTTCGAACCGCACACCGAGGCTGCCTTCAAGGCCACCCAGGATTACCTGCGCGCCCACGCCCTGAAGTTCTGAACGAGTGCAAATCGCGACATTAATCACGACATAAATCACGACAAAACCTTGCTAATCGCGACATATCGTGACATACAACATGTCGTGATTCGTCATCATTTGTCACGACAAGGTTCGCGCATGCATATTACAACCCAAAGACTCGAAGAAATCCGGCGGCTTCTGCTCCAATATCCTGACGGACTGACCAGCACCGCCATCAGCGCGCTTTTGCATGATCCACCGCATCAACGCACGGTGCAACGCTGGCTGGCCGAGCTCGCGGCGGCCGGAGTCGTGACCGTTTCCGGTCGCGCACGAGCCACCGTGTATCAACTGGCCACTCCTCTTGGCCCCGCACCGGTGCTGCTGTCGGAACCGTCGGCACCGTTTGACGCGCCTGACGGCATTCCCGTCTCAGAGCAAGGCAGAGAGATCTGTGCCTATGTCAGGCGGCCGCGCACAGGCCGAAACCCCATTGGTTATGACCGAAACTTTCTCGACGACTACGTTCCAAGCCGGACCTGGTATCTGAGCGAAGCGACCAGAAGGCACCTGCGGAGCACTGGCGAGACGGACGCGATCGGCCGACCGGCGGGCACGCATGGCCGGGCCATTTTAAACCGGCTCCTGATTGACCTGTCCTGGGCCTCGAGCCGCCTGGAAGGCAACACCTATTCGCGGCTTGATACGCAGAAGCTGATCGAATTCGGGCGTCATGCACAAGGCAAGGGAGCCCAGGACGCCCAGATGATCCTCAACCACAAGGCGGCCATCGAACTGTTGCTCGACGACGCCGATTCCGTGGGTTTTGACGCGCATACATTCCTCAGCCTGCACGGCCTGCTCTCGGAGAACCTGATGCCTGATCCGGATGCATCCGGGCGCCTGCGCTTCAGACCGGTGGAGATCAGCGGATCGGTCTTCGTTCCGCTGGCCATGCCGCAGGTCATCGAGGAATTTTTTCATGGCATCCTGCACAAGGCGGCGGCTATTCCGGATCCTTTCGAGCAGGCGTTTTTCGTGCTGGTCCAGCTTCCGTACCTCCAGCCGTTCGAGGATGTGAACAAGCGCGTCTCACGGATCGGGGCCAATATTCCGCTGCTCAAAAACAACCTCGCGCCGCTGACATTCATCGACGTTCCGGATCGCACATACATCGATGCGATCCTTGGCGTGTACGAAATGAACCGCATCGAATTGCTGCGCGATCTCTTTGTCTGGGCCTACGAGCGCTCGGCAAGGGAGTACGTGGCGGTGCGCAAGAGTCTGGCCGAGCCTGATCCGCTGCGCCTGCGCTACAGGCCGCAGTTGCGGGAGATTGTCATCGATATCGTACGCTCCAGACGACAGGATGTACTGGAGGCCATGGAGCGATTTGCGGATGAACAGGTCGAGGCCCATGACCGCGAGGCCTTTGTCGAGATGGTTCAAGACGAGTTAAAACGCCTTCATCCGGGAACGCTGGCAAGATACCGGCTTCGGCTTTTTGAATTCGAAGCGTGGCGGGAAGCGAGGAAGCTCTGAAGATATGAAAAGCCCCGAGCGCAAAACGCGGATCATCAAGGTGCTGATCGAGGCATTCTGCGTCCAGGGCGGTTTTGAACTCGTCCACAACGACAGGGATTTTGATGCGAAAAAAGAACTGTTGGGACGCGAAGTTCGGCGGGCGTAAGAGCCCGCCGCTTCAAAACGACGTGCCCTCGAAGGCCGGCCATTCGCCCTTGTAGCCCCGGCACAGATAGATGGTGAAGGTCTGGCCGGTACGGTTGCCGTGCGCCGTGGTCACGACCCTGGGTTCATCCACGCTTTCAAACAGTTCCAGCACCCGGTCCGAAACCGCCTTCTTTTCACCCTTGACCACGAAGACCGCGCTCTGCATGGCCTGGTCCGGACCAGGCCAGAGATCGTACTGGTTCATCTTGCGCCCTCCGGCCAGACAGAACGCGCGCGTTTGTCCCGGAACGTAGAAAGACAGCTCCGCCGTCACTCCGTACTGATTGGAGAAAACGAAAACCGACTCCTCCCCGCCAAGCTCGTCCCTGGCCTGGGCCACCTGCGCGCCCAGGTCCTGCCAGCCGAGCAGGCGGTGCACCGGGTTTTTGGGGCCGTCAAAAGGAATGAAACCCTGCAGGTGCAGCAGAATGAACACCACCGCGCCCAGCGCGGGCCAGGCAAAGCGCCATTTGGGGCGCGGGTCGCGATGCACGAAGCGCTCCACGGCCAGGGCCGCGAGCAGGATGCCTGCGGGGTAGGCCGTGGCCGACCAGTTGGCCTCGATCTTGGTGTGCAGGCTCCAGAACAGGAAAAAAAGCCACACCGGCCAGAAAAAGACCGTCAGGATGATGCCCGTGGAGCGGGGCAGCCAGGCAAAGACCGGTTCGGTCTGTCGCCGCAGAAGCTGCCGCAAGACCAGCCAGGCCCCGATGAAAAGAAAGACGAACCACCACGGGGTCAGCACGCCCACCTGACTGCCCAGATATTCGGGAAAATTCTTCAGCTCGAAAAAGACCTTGGCTTTGTCCCCGGCCAGGGCCCCGCGATAGAGGACATGTTTGATCCCGACCCAGCCGCTCCCGGCATTCCAGATCAGGATGGGCAGCATGCCAAGAACGCCGCCGATTCCAAGGGCCTTGAACAGCCGTGGCCAAAAGAGCGCCGGCAGCTCCTGCTTGCGCCCGATCCAAAACGCGGCCACGAGCGCCAGGGGGATGAAAAGCGCCATGGTGTACTTGGCCGTGATGCCAAGCGCCAGGCTCAGACCGAGCAGCACGAAGGCCGCCAGATGCCCCCTGTCCACGGCCAGACTCAGACAGATCATGGCACCGATCCAGCACACCAGGAGCGGATTGTCCGTGGTCATGAGCAGACCCCCGGCCATGAAGAGCATGGTCGTGTTGAGCACGAAAAGTGTCCAGAATGCGGTACGGATGCGTTTTAAATAAACGCCGATCCAGCCCAGCACTGCCAGCTGCATGATCAGCGCGCCGACCAGAGCCCCAGCGCGGACCCCGAACTCCGTGGCCCCGAGAAATGCCGTGCCCACGGAATTGATGACCGCGATGAGCGGCCCCTTGGAATAGTACGACCACTGCAGGGTCCGGCTCCAGTCCCAGTACTGGGCCTCGTCCGGGGCGAGGTTCAGCTGGCCGGAGACCACGAACCAGTATCTGGCCAGGGTCGTGACCGTGATCAAAAGAAGGCTCAAGGCCCAGAAAAGTGCGGATTCTTGGCGGTTCGTCATATGGCCCCCTCCTTGGCGGGAGCGGTTGCGAGAATATCTCGTATGTCCTGCGCACAAATGCGCTTGATCCCAAACTCTCCCTGCCAGGGCGGCAGGACGAAAAATGCGTGTCCCGGCCAGGAAAGGTCGGCCGCATGCAGCAAAAGCCCGCCGCCCCGGCCATAACGGGGATCGCCGACAATGGGGTGCCCGAGGTCGGCCAGATGGACCCGGATCTGATGGGTGCGCCCGGTACCGAGAACGACCAGCAGCAAGCTCTTCTGCCCGTCCCCAAGCAATGGATGCACATGGGAGACGGCCCGCTTGCCCTGTCCGGAGACCACCTGTTCCCCGCGCCCAGTCTCGGCCTTGGCCAGCTCCGAGACAATGGTCCGCCAGCCGCCTGGTTCCCATGCCCCTTCCACCCAGCACAAATAGGCCTTGGTCAGCGCGGACCATGAGGCATGCATGGAGCGCAAAAAATCATGGGTCTTGGCACAGAGCAGAAGCCCGGACGTATCACGGTCCAGACGATGCACCGGGACCGGCACAAATTCTTCCTCATGGCGGGACTTCAGGCGGTCATGCACGGAATCGCTCCAGCCCGTTCCCCCGTGCACCGGGAGCCCTGCGGGCTTGCTTACAAGAAGCATCTCGTCGTTTTCGAAGACGACGTCAATTCCGGGCAGAGCTGGCCCTGCCTCCGGCTTGCGCTGCACATCGACCGGAGGGATGCGCACCTTCTGGCCCGTCAGCACGCGGTCGAAGGGCTTGCAGCGGCGGCCGTCGATACGTACCTGCCCCGTGCGCACCAGGCGCATGAACAGGCCCGTCGGAAGCACGCCAAGGCGCGCCTCCAGAAAGGAGACGAGCTTGCGACCATTTTCCTCGCGCCCGACTTCCACCACCTGAACCGACGTCCTTTCCGACTGCATGGACCCTCCGCTTTGACAGGCCCTTTCTTGATGGCTACAGGGGCTCTTGTCAAACAAGCCCTTTAGCCAACCCCCAATGAAAAATACCCCTCGCTCCTTCAGGCTGGTGTGCGCACAGGACCAGGTCCTTGATGTGGAAGCCCTGCTCCATGCCGAAGGCTTTCGCTTCGATCCGCATCCCTGCTTCGCCCTGGCGCGGACCCTGACCGCCGAGCCCATGCCGCTTGGGCGGAGCATCGCGGCCAGGTTCGGTTACATCTACATCCAGGACAAGTCATCCATGCTGCCGCCCCTGGCCCTGGCCCCGAAGCCGGGAGACAGGGTGCTCGACATGTGCGCCAGCCCCGGCAGCAAGACCGGCATCCTGTCCCAGCTTGTCGGACCCACCGGGCTGGTGCTGGCCAACGAGCCAAGCCCGGACCGCCTGGCCACCCTGCGCGTGAACATGCGCCACCTTGGCTGCTACAACGTGGCAACCTGCAAATATGAAGGCCAGTCCCTGCCTCTGCGGCATGATTCATGGCCGCTCATCCTGCTTGATGCGCCGTGCAGCGGATGGGGCACGGTGGACAAGAACCCCAAGGCGGCGCAGATGTGGGCCGGGGAAAAGACAGCACCCCTTGAATCCCTGCAGCGGGAACTGCTCGCAAAGGCGGCGGATCTGCTTGCCCCTGGAGGGCGGCTGCTTTATTCGACCTGCACCACGAATGTGCGCGAGAACGAGGAGCAGGTCCGCTTCGCCATGGAGCACCTCGGCCTTGTGCCTGAGCCCCTGAGCGGATTCGCCGGTTTCAGTTTTGATGAGTCCCTGCCCGGATGCCTGCTGGTCAACGGGGAAGACAGCATGGCGCAGGGTTTTTTCCTTGCTGCCCTCGGCAAACCGGGAACAGAGGCTGCGAGCCACGGCCTCCCCAGAGCCGCTTTGCCGGGCGAACGTGTTTCGCGCGAAGAATTTTCGGCCCGCACCGGACTGGACACACGCTGGCTCCCGGAGCACTGTTTTCTGAACGTGGGCGGCCGCGTCTACCTCATTCTGGAACAGGCGGCCACTGAGCTTCCAGGGGAACTGCGTTGGCAGGGATTTGCCGTAGGCAAGAGTGCCAGGGATTCCATTCTGGCCGACGCCACGCTGCGCATGTTCGTTCCGCCAACACCGGACGACACAAGCCTGGTTCTCGAAAAGGTTCAGACCATCCGCGAACTCCTGTCCGGGCAGAGCCTGTCCTGGACCGGAACCGGAAAACGCCTGCCTTTCTATTTCAGGGGCCTTCCCCTGGGTTTTTTGACTGTCAAGGGCAATCGCTGCCTGTGGTCGGATCGATAACAAAATACAGGAGAGCATCATGATCGGATACCTGCGCAAGGCGGCCCGCCTCTTTCATCCGGGATCCAAACGTACCATCATTCTGCCGCTTGATCATGGACTTTCCGAAGGGAACATCCCCGGTCTTGAGGATCTGGGAAGCCTGCTGCGCAGTGTGCAGCACCTGCCCACCCAGGGCGTGATCCTGCACAAGGGCATGGTCTTGGCCCATGCCGGAGATATCCGCCTGGACCAGTCCCTCATCGTGCACCTCTCTGCGGGTACGCGGCACGGGCTGCCCTCGTACAACAAGGCCCTGGTCTGCTCCGTGCACGAAGCCCTGCGGCTCGGGGCGGACATGGTCTCCATGCACATCAACATCGGCAACGACCTCGAAGACCGCATGCTTTCGGATCTTGGGGCCTGCGTGGAAGACGCGCATCAGCTCGGCCTGCCGCTTCTGGCCATGATCTACGCCCGTGGCGGGCAGATCGTGAACGAGAACGACCCGGCCCTGGTCGCGCACAGCATCCGCATCGGCGCGGAGCTCGGCGCGGACGTGGTCAAGGTGCCCTATTGCGGCCACAGCCCGAGCTTTGCGCGCGCCATCGCGGCCTGCCCGGTGCCGGTGGTCATGGGCGGAGGGCCGCGTAACGGGGAATTCAAAGCCTTTGTGCGCATCGTGCGCGAATCACTCGATGCAGGGGTGGCCGGAATGTGCATCGGACGCAACATCTTCCAGCAGGAAAACCCGGCCAAGGCCCTGGAAGAGATCTGCAATCTGGTTCACGGGAAGGGATAGAATCAGGCCGTGGGTTCGGTCTTCCAGGCCATGAGCGGAGTCTGGGCGGGCTGGGCGGTCAGGTCGACGCGCACGGCCGTAAAGGCACCCATCCAAGGCGGGAGGGTGGCGCTGTTCACAAGGCGGATGCCCGGAGCCTGGTTCCAGGTGCACGGCGGGCCGAGCAGGATGGAGCGGCCCACAATGCTTCCCGGAGAAAGGTTCTCCTGGATCAGCGCTCGCATTTCGGGCCAGGAGAACCACCGCGCCACGGCCAGGGTCGATTTTCTTTTCTCCAGCCGCACGGACAGCCCGTACAGGGACCAGCTGTTCAAAAATCCGATGACCAGGCCCTTGCGCGCCACTCGCGCCGCCTCACGCAGGGCCTTGTGCGGATCATCCACGAACTCCAAAACCGTCAACAGCGAGACGTAATCGAACTCGCGGTCCTCGAAAGGCAGATGCTCCACGCTTCCAAGGTGCAGGTCGGCCCGGTGACCGATCTTTTCCCTCGCCCGGGACAGCATGTCCGGACTTTTGTCCAGGGCCGTCAGATCAAATCCGCAGGACCAGAAGAATTCCAGAAACATGCCTGTGCCGCAGCCCACATCAAGCAGCTTCTGCTTGCGCCGGGGCCAGGGTGCTATGATGCCCTGCAGCAGCTTTTCCTCCTGCCGCAGGGCGAAGCCGCCTCGCGTGGTTGAAGACCATTTGTCATAGCGGGCCGCGCTTTCGTGGTTCCAGGGCATCAGATTTTGGTCACCGCTCCCTTGGCCGCCGACGATGCCATGCGGCTGTAACGGCGCAGGATGGAAGAACGGATTTCCTTGGGATAGGGTTTAAAATCCTTGCGTCGCTGATCAAGTTCGGCCTCATCCACCAAAAGCTCCAGACTGCGGGCCGGGATATCGATCCTGATCTGATCGCCTTCCCGCACCAGGCCGATGGTCCCTCCCTCGGCCGCTTCGGGGCTGATATGCCCGATGGCCGCTCCGCGGGTGCCGCCGCTGAACCGGCCGTCGGTCAGCAGGGCCACTTCGCCGCCAAGCCCAAGTCCGGAAATGGCCGAGGTGGGAGTGAGCATCTCGCGCATGCCGGGTCCGCCCACTGGGCCTTCGTTGCGGATGACGACCACGTCTCCGGCCTTGATCGCGCCGTTCATGATGGCGGCCACAGCCTCTTCCTCGCCCTCGAAGACACGGGCAGTGCCAGTGCGCTGCATCATCTCCGGGGCCACCGCGGACTGCTTGACCACCGCGCCGTCCGGAGCAAGGTTGCCCTTCAAGATGGCGATGCCGCCCTCCTTGGAATAGGGCTCGGCCACGGTGCGGACAACCTCCGGCCGCAGGATGCGCGGCTTGAGGGCGGCGAGGTTCTCTTTCAGGGTCCGGCCGGTAACGGTCATGACATCGAGCTCGATACGCCCGCTGGCCGCCAGTTCGTTCATCACCGCCGGAATCCCGCCGGCCTCGTGCAGATCCGATATATGGTGCGGTCCGGCCGGGGACAGGCGGCACAGATTGGGAGTCCTGCGGCTGATGCTGTCGAAGATGTCCAGGGTCAGGTCAAGCTCTGCCTCGCGGAAGATGGCCGGCAGATGCAGCACCGTGTTGGTGGAGCAGCCCAGCGCCATGTCCATGGTCACGCCGTTGGACACGCTCTTTTCGGTCACGATGTCGCGCGGGCGGATGTTCTTCTCGACCAGGGTCATGACCTGCATTCCGGCGTCCTTGGCCAGACGGATGCGCGCGCTGGTCGGAGCGGGGATGGTCCCGTTGCCGGGCAGGGCAAGCCCCAGGGCCTCGGACAGGCAGTTCATGGAGTTGGCCGTGAACATGCCCGCGCAGGAACCGCAACCCGGACAGGCGCACTCTTCCATGCGCTCGAGGTCCGCTTCGGTCATGCCTCCGCTTTTCACCTTGCCCACGCCCTCGAAGACGGTGATAAGGTCAATGGTCCGGCCATCGAACTTGCCGGGCAGCATGGGCCCGCCGCTGATCATAATGGAAGGGATGTTGAGGCGCAGCATGGCCATGAGCATGCCGGGCACGATCTTGTCGCAGTTGGGAATGAAGACAAGGCCGTCAAAGGGCACGGCCGTGGCCGAAATCTCGATGGAGTCGGCGATGAGTTCGCGGCTCGGCAGGCTCATCTTCATGCCCTCATGGTTCATGGCCAGGCCGTCGCACACGCCGATGGTCGGAAACTCCATGGGCGTGCCCCCGGCCATGCGCACCCCGTCCTTCACGGCCCGTGCGATGATATCAAGATGCATGTGCCCCGGCACGATCTCGTTGGCGGAATTGACCACGCCAATGAGCGGGCGCTTCATCTCTTCCCGGGTCATGCCCAGGGCAAAGAGCAGGGAGCGGTGCGGGGCTTTTTCCAAACCTTTGGTCATTTTATGGCTGCGATTCACGGCTATCCTCGGATGGTTTTAATTACGAAATGCCACAAGGGAGCTCAGCACTCCGACCACGGCCAGGATGGCGAGAATGGCCAGGGTGTGGACTTGCGGCAGAAAGGAAATGGTTATCCACAGGGGCGGAACATTGAACATGTCTTCGATGCCGTGATGCAGGAGCTTTAAAAGCCCAAGGGCCAGGCTTGCGCCGAGCAGCCCCTGGAATGCCCCACCCACGAGCAGGGGAAACTGGATATAGGCGCGGCTGGCACCCACGAAACGCAAAATTTCCAGTTCGTCACGGCGGGCCAGCAGGGCGAGCTTGATGGTGTTACCCACCACCAGGGCCACGACCACGAGCAGAAAACCCGTTACCGGCCAGAACGCCAGCTTGGTCAATCCGACCCAGGAGGTCAAAAGATCGACCTGCAGCGGATTGAACGTCACCTTGTCGACCTTGGGCAGACCCTGCAGCCGTTTGACCATGGCCGCAGCCCACTTCTTTCCATCATCCTGGGGCAGTTCGCATTCGACCAGAGCCGTGGGCGGCAGGGGGCTTCTGCCCTTCATCCATTCCATATCCACGTTCTTCTGGAATGATTCGGCGAGCACTCCCAAAGCCTGATCGGGTGTGTAGGTGCGCACGTTGACCACCCCCTCCATGGAAGACAGGCCGGACCAGACCTCTTTGAGCTCGTCCGCCGTAGCATCGGCCTTCCAATAAACCTGGAACTGCACATTGCCCTGGCGGCTGCCGATCTGCAGGTCGAGATTGTGTACGAGCATGAGAAACGCCCCTCCCAGAAAGGAGACCAAGGTGATGGCGGCGATGGTCATGCACAGGGACCACGGGGCACGGAACAGGTCGCGCACGCCCTGGCCGATGAGCTGGAAAAATACGCTCATGACAGGCCTCCGTCAGTGGGGCAGCCTTCTCGCATATTCCCGTCATCCAGGGTCACGACACGTGCGCCGGCCATGCGTTCCATGATCTCGCGGTTATGGGTGGCAATCATGATCGTAGTTCCGAATTTATGAAATTGCTGAAAAATATCCATCATGCGCATGGACAGTTCATGGTCAAGGTTGCCCGTGGGCTCATCGGCCAACAGGAGCTTTGGTTTAACCACCACGGCCCTGGCCACGGCCACGCGCTGCTGTTCGCCGCCGGAAAGCTCCTCGCACGGTGCGCCGGTCTTGTGATCCAGATGCAGGCTGCGCAAAACGGCGCGCACTCTTTTTTCGATGATGTGCTGCCCGATGCCGCGCACTTTGAGCGGCAGGGCCACATTGGCGAAAACCGTCTGATTGGTCAGGATCTTGAAATCCTGGAAAACCACGCTCACGTCGCGGCGCAGCAGGTGCTTGCGGCTCTCGGGCAGGGTGTTGAGGTCATAGCCGGCCACGTCGGCCTTGCCGCGCTGTACGGGCAGAGCGCCGTGCAGAATGCGCATGAAGGTCGTCTTGCCGGCCCCTGAAGGTCCGCACAGGAAGACAAATTCCCCCTGCTTCATGCAGAAGTTGATGTCTTTCAAAGCCAATTGGCGCCCAAAGGAATAGGAAAGCTTGGAAATGCTGATCATGCGTTGTCCCCGGATTTTTCGCCGTCGTGTTTGTGTTCCTGTGCGTTTATCTGCGTCAGGAGCGCCTTGGCTTTTTCAAAATCAGGATCATTGCCCAAAGCGTGAGCCAAAAGCGATTTGGCCTTGCCGTATTGTTTTCTGTTCACGTAAGCCACAGCGGCGTTGAAAAGAATTTTCGGATTGTCAGGCTCCTTGGCCAGGGCGGTCCGGTATATCTCCACAGCCCTGCCGAGCTCCCCCTTGCGGCGGTAGGCCACGGCCATGTTGTTCAGGGTGTCGCAGGTCAGGGAAGAGAAAATGTAGGACCCGAAATCGCGCTGCACTTCATCGACCATTTCCAGATCGACATAGGCGTTCCAGATGTCCTGCTTGATCTGATCGTTCTTGCGGTCGATATTGAGGGCCGTCATGAAATGCTTTCTGGCCTCGTGCAGATTTTCCTTGTGCAGATTTATGGAGCCACGCAAAATATGATATTCGGTATTGTTGGGACTGATGGAAACAGCCTTGTCAATAGCCCCCAGCGCCTGATCCCACTTGCCCTGCCAGGACTGGATCTTGGCCATGGTTTCCCAGCCTCTGGCGAAAAGAGGATTTGCGGACAGTAATTTACACAGTATTTCTTCGGCTTTTGGGAAGTCCGAAAACTGCATGAGCACGCGCACATGTTCAAGAGCTATCCTCTGCGCCTGGCCAGGATAAAGGAGTTCGAAGCGGCGGAGCATATCAAGAGCCCTGTCCTGCTCCTTGGCTTCACACAGCGTGCCTATCTCCGTCTTGAGCAGTTCAAAATCCTGTTCAAAGCCGCCGTCAAGAACCGTGTTCAGAGCCTCGGACAAGGCCTTGATCGTCACGGGTTTGACCAGATACGCCGAGGCCCCCCCATCCGAGGCCAACGCCACGTCCTCCACCTCGGATTTGGAAGTCAGGAATATAAAGGGCACATAGGACGACTGCGACTTTAAGCGCACAGCTCGCAAAAGGGAAAGCCCGTTCATCTTGGGCATGTTCCAGTCGGAAATGATCAGCCCGGGGCAATCCCCGTTCATCTGCTCAAGAGCGGCCTCTCCGTTCTCCGCTTCCTGAAAATTGGAGAAACCAAGGGCCCGCAGCAGGTTGATCACCGTCTCCCGCGCAGACAGGATATCTTCGACCACCATGACGGTGATATTCTTGTCCATCTCAATTTTCCTCGGGAATGAAAAGAATGACGCAAAATCTGCTGCCATGTGGCACCACATCCTCAACCCAGATCTTGCCCTGGAACATGGTCACTATCTTGCGACAGATGAAAAGACCTATCCCGGTACCCTTTATCCCGCTTTCAAGGGATTTGTCCGTGCGAACGAATTTGTCGAAAATGGATTCCTTGTAGCGATCCTCAATTCCCTCGCCATTGTCCTCGACCCAGAATTTGAGCACCGTATGCGTGGGATCCCCGGTTCTGCGCGATTCCCACGTTCCCATGCCGATTCTGATCGCTCCGCCTGCCGGCGTGTACTTGATGGCGTTGGAAATCAGGTTCTGCACCAGATGCCCGAGCAGCATGGGATCTCCAAGCACCTCGACATCCAGTTCGCATGAGTTTTCGATGGTCATGCTCTTTTCGCGGGCCAGAGGCATGAGCGCCTCGATCTGTTCACGCACCAGCGGCAGAAAGGAAACCGGCCGGATAACGACCCCTTTTTCCTCGTATTCATCCACCCGGGCGATGTGCAGAAACTCGTCGATCATTTCCAGCAACTTGGTCGCTCCCTTGAAAGCCGTCTCGATGATCGGCTTCTGGGATTCGCTTGGCCCCAGATAGGAGAGCAGGTCCATGTTGGAGATGACGGCTGAAAGCGGGCTTTTGAAATCATGCACCACCATCTGCACCAGTTCGGAGCGCTCGGTGGAAGCGATGATCAGTTCCTTCTGCTTGATTTCCAGTTCTTGCGCCAGTTCCTGATAACGCACCTTCTCCGTTTCCAGTTTTTCAAACATGGCCAGACTTTCGATGAGGGGGGTGATCCAGCCCGCATATTCGAGCAACGCGGACAGATCCTCCTCCGTGAACGGCACATTTCCTTCCTTGTCGGAAACGTTGATGACGCCGATAATCTGTCCCTGGTCGGCAAACAGGGGAACGGAAATGAGCGATTTGGTCTTGTAGCTGCCGTTTCGGCAACAAAAACGGCTGTCCGAATCAATGTCCTTGATGAGCAGCGGGACCTTGTGCGTGCAAACATAGCCGGAGATACTTTCCGGAGAGAGGGGCTGGGTCAGCCCCACTATCTCCTTGCGGCTGGCGGCCACGACTTTGAGGCCCTTTTTAAGTTCGTCGTAGAGCATGACCGAAGCGTTGCGGCTTTCGATCCTGGTCTGAATGAGCATGCCGCCGCAGTGCAGCTTTTCGGCCGCAGTCATGGACCTGCTGGCCAAAATGGCCATCATGCTCCGCAGAAACTGCTCTATGCCGCCGGATTTGACCATGTCGCCTTATCCTACCCGCACTTGGTGAAGCCGCAGGAAGGGCACACAAAGCAACCTTCCTGGAAGACCAGCTCCGTCGCGCATTCGGGGCACTCGGTCTTGGACAGGGATTTGTAGGAATTTTTGGACGTCGCACCCTGCAGGTACTTGTTCTCAAGTACCCAGGACACGGCGTCGGGAATGGAGAGGAGCATGCCTTTTTTCTGAAAAACCGGATGCTCTCCGCCTATCCCTTTGAGCTGCGTCACGATTTCACGCACATGCACGCCCGAGCGCAGGGCCAGGGAGACAAGCCGCCCGATGGCCTCGGCCTTGGCCGTGATGGATCTGCCCGAACGACCGATGGTGGCAAAAACCTCGAAGGGCTTGCCGTTGACTTCGTTGACGGTCAGATAGAGGTCGCCAAGACCGCACCGGACCTTCTGGGTGAAGCCGTACACGATGTCGGGACGGTCCATGGGTCGGCAGTGACCATTGTTATCCTTCTCATCCTTCTGCCCTTCTCCGGTACACAGAACCTGCACGCTCTTGCAGCCGTCGCGGTATACGGTGACGCCTTTGCAGCCTTCTTCGTAGGCCATCCAGTAAATCTTGTAGATGTCTTCCTGAGTCGCCGAATTGGGCAGGTTGACTGTCTTTGATACGGCATTGTCGGTGTGTTTCTGGAAAGCCGCCTGCATCTTGAGGTGCCACTGGGGTTCGATGTCCATGGACGTGACATAGACGTTTCGGAGCTCCTCAGGGAGAAAATCCATGTTCCGGACCGATCCCTTTTCGATCACCTCGGCCATGAGCTTTTCCGAGTAGCATCCCTGGTCATGCAGGGCCTGGACGAAAAAGCTGTTGGCCTCGGTCAACTTTTCCCCGTCCATGACCTGGCGCACGAAACACAGGGCAAAAAGCGGCTCCACCCCGGAAGAGCACCCGGCGATGATGGAAAGAGTGCCCGTGGGCGCAATGGTCGTGGTGGTGGCGTTGCGGTAGGGTCCCAGATTCTGTTCCTTGTAGACGGAAGTCTCAAAGGAAGGGAAAGGACCGCGTTCGTCAGCCAGCTTCTTGGATGCGGATCTGGATTCCCTCTGGATGAAATCCATCATCTTCTCGGCAAGGACGATGGCCCGGCGGCTGTCGTAGGGCAGGCCAAGCTGATAGAGCAGATCAGCCCAACCCATGACGCCAAGACCGATCTTGCGGTTCCGGCGGACGGTTTCGGTTATGCGATCAAGTGGGTACTCGGAAGCGTCGATGACATTGTCGAGAAAACGCACGCTCAAGTGGATTACTTCGCGCAGCCTGTCCCAATCAACCTCAAGTGTCTCATCTTTGGTGATGACAAAACGGGCCAGATTGATGGATCCGAGGTTGCATGCCTCATAGGGAAGCAGGGGCTGCTCGCCGCAGGGGTTGGTGCTCTCTATCTCGCCCTGGTCGGGGTTGGGGTTGTCGCGATTGATGCGATCGATGAAGATGATGCCGGGATCTCCGCTTTCCCAGGCCTTGCGCACCAACAATTCAAAGACCTCGCGCGCATTCAGGGTTTCGATGACCTCCTGCGATTGCGGGGCGATGAGGGGATATTCTTCATCGTTCTCCACGGCCTGCATGAACTTCTCGGTCAGGGCCACGGACAGGTTGAAGTTGTTGAGGTCCCCTTCGCGTTCCTTGGCCCTGATGAATTCCAGGATATCGGGATGGTCGATACGCAGAATGCCCATGTTGGCCCCGCGCCGCGTCCCGCCCTGTTTGACCTGTTCAGTGGCCGTGTTGAAAATTTTCAGAAAGGAAATGGGACCGGAAGCAACGCCGCCGGTGGAGCCGACCCGGCTGTCCTTGGGACGCAGACGGGTAAAGGAAAAACCGGTTCCGCCCCCTGACTTGTGGATGAGAGCCGCGTTCTTCACCGCGTCGAAAATCTCGTCCATGGAGTCGCCCACGGGCAGCACGAAGCAGGCCGCCAGTTGCCCGAGCTCGGTTCCCGCGTTCATGAGAGTGGGCGAATTAGGCAGGAAATCGTACTCCGTCATCATGGTGTAAAAGGTGCGAGCCAGATCCTCTGGCTTCAAGGTGGAGGCGGGATAGTTCTTCTCCATGGATGCTATGTTTGCCGCTACTCTCCAGAACATTTCCTTGGCACTCTCAATGGGTGTCCCGTCCAGCCCCTTTCGCTGATAACGCTTTTTCAGCACCAGTTCGGAGTTGGGATTGAGGGTCACATCGGGCAGATCAGCCGGCATTTTCATAACATCCATGGATACCTCACTTTCCTTGAAATTATTGTGTAGATATTGAAAATTATTGGTTCTTCTTGATTGGTTTTTCTCTGTACTGGAGAAGGGCCAAGACTTCAATCGCCAGAAATGAAGGGCGGCTTTTCTGAGGTTCTTCTGCCTTTTAAATAAAGAATATATTTGGTTGTTAGAATTATTAGCAGGGGTATTATGTGCGTTATGATTCTATCATATTGATATTATTATAAATTAAAGGTTTGTTATTGGTGATGGCAAGTGTGCCTGGCCGCTTTTGATATCGGCCAGGGAAGATGGAACAAACACGGTGACATGTTTCGAACATAGTTTTCAACAGGTGTTCGTTCATATTGTAAGAGTCTATTTTTTATGAGTTAAAAAGACTCGCAGGCAACTTCATGCAGATATTTTCCGTATTCGTTCTTCCTGAATTTCGCGGCCAGGACCTTGAGCTGTGCGGAATCGATAAATCCCTTCTTAAAGGCGATTTCCTCGATGCAGGCGATCTTGAACCCCTGCCTGTCCTGAATGGCCTGTACAAAGCTGCCGGCCTGCTGCAGGGATTCGTGGGTTCCCGCATCGAGCCAGGCATAGCCTCGTCCCAGCAGTTCAACCTTGAGGGTGGCGCGGCGCAGGTATTCGCGGTTCACATCGGTGATTTCCAGTTCCCCGCGTGCCGAGGGCTGCAGGTTGCGGGCTATTTCGACAACGTCGTTGTCGTAGAAGTAAATGCCTGGGATAACATACTTTGATTTGGGATTTTGCGGCTTTTCCTCGATGCTTACGACTTCGCCCGCCGAGTTGAATTCAACGACGCCGTAGCGCTGGGGATCTTTAACCGGATAGCCGAAGACGATTCCGCCTTTTTCGAGTTTGGCGCACTGCTGAAGGACCTTGGACAGCCCCTCGCCATAAATGATGTTGTCGCCCAGCACGAGGCAGACATTGTCCTGGCCGATGAAATCCGCCCCGATAATAAAGGCCTGAGCCAGCCCGTCGGGGGAGGGCTGCACGATGTACGAAAAACGGACCCCGAGTTCGCTGCCGTCTCCGAGCACGTCCTGAAAGCGCGGCAGATCCTGCGGGGTCGAAATGATGAGGATGTCCCGGATGCCTCCCAGCATGAGGATGGAGAGGGGATAATAGATGAGCGGTTTGTCGTAGACGGGCAGAAGCTGCTTGCTGGTGCCCAGCGTCAGGGGATAGAGGCGGGTTCCGGAGCCTCCGGCCAGAATGATTCCTTTCATGGGTGATCCTTGTGATGCTGTTTATGAAAGCACGGAAACACTACTCCAGAGCAGGTCTCCGGACAAGTGCCGGTACATTGCATTAATGACAACAGCGCCCGGCTTTGGTAGGCATAACAGGTCAATACAAATAAAAGTCAAGCAGAAGGGACCGTCATGCGCGTAACCTGGAAAGATGCGAATCACTTCGATGCGGCCGTCATTGGCCAGGGACAGGATCATCCTCTGGCGCACGGGTGGGTTGATGCGGACATGACGCTGCGGGCTGGAGAGGTCATCGAGGATGCAAACTGCCGCGTACAGCTCGAAAACCGGATTCATCTGTGCCGGGAAGACGGACTCTTCATGCCTGCATGGATCGTGCGCAGGGAGAAGGGCGTCGCGGTTGCAGGGGAGTTTTCATGCACGTGGGCAAGAAAAGGGTTTTCCCTGGCCTGGATCACCCTGAGCGATAAAGGTTCGCGGGGCGAACGGGTCGATGCGAGCGGCCCGGCCATTCGCGATGCGGTCATGGGTTCCATGGAGGTAAGCCTTGCCCGGGGGATCATCATCCCGGACGAGGCGGACATGCTCAAAGCTACCCTGGTCGATTGCTGCCTGTTCCAAGGGTTCGACCTGGTCTTCACCACCGGTGGAACCGGGGTCGGTCCCCGCGATATCACCCCGGAGGTGACTCTGCCTTTACTCGACAAGCGTTTACCGGGATTTGAAAGGGCCATGACCCAGATATCCTTGGCCAAAACCCCTCACGCCATGATTTCCCGCGCCGTGGCCGGCACCATGGGCGCAGCCCTGGTGGTCAACCTGCCGGGCAGTCCCAAGGCCGTGCGAGAAAATCTGCACGCCATTCTGCCCGCTCTCAAGCACGCGGTGGAAAAACTGCAGGGAGATCAAAGGGATTGTGGACAATAACCCCGAACTGAAACCCTCCGACGAATTCAAGAATTTCTATATCAAGTTTTCCGTGATCCGTCTCGGGATCATGGTTTTTCTCTTGTTTCTGGCTTTATCCGATGTCATGAATATTTCTGACAGAGGTATGAGGCTGGAAGTGAATCGTGATTTTCAGTATATACTTTTTTTTGTATGTGGTTTTACTCTAAGTATAATTTATCTTATTGCCGCTAAAAAAATAATTGGTTCTTTTCTACTTTTCAGATTTCAACTTTTTGCTGATATTATATTGACAACATGGTGGGTTGTTCTGACAGGTGGGTCTTTTAGCGCATTCGTTTTTCTTTATGTATTGTGTCTCTTTTTTTATGGTCGAATAATTGGGTTCAAAACAATAATTATTTCATCTTTTCTTGTCTGGATTCTTCTTTTCATTATCTCCTGCGTGCAATTCTATTACCCACAATACTGGGCTCAGCCTCATATTCGCGGTTCCGATCTCGCCTACAATTACAGTTTGCTGACTCTGGCCCTCATTCTGGTCAGTTCCCTTGTCAAACTGAGTCGTACTGCGGAAAACCGTCTGCTGCACAGGATCATTGAACAGGAGGAAGCCCTGCGTAGGGCCGAGGAGATAAAATATCGCGTTTTTGACTGGATTGATGCAGGTCTTTTGGTCGTGAATCACGACGGAAGGATAACGACGGTCAATCAGCGCACCCTTGATTGGCTTCCCGGATATGACCGTAACGAGATGATCGGATCTCGGTTTGACGCCTATTTTCCCGAATTTATGCCTTTCTGGAAAGAGCGGGAGATTGCTTCCCTGCGCCGTAACATGGTCATCAGCAGCCAGCGCGGCCTGATTTTCGGGTTCAAGATGACCGAGTTGCCTGAGAATCAGGGATGGATGATCCTGTTTTCCGACATCACTGAGGTGCAGAGGCTTGAAAGACAGGTCAAGGAAATGGAGAAACTGGCCACCGTCGGCGAGTTGGCCGCGGGTCTGGCTCATGAAATGAAAAACCCCCTGGCCGGGATCAAGACGAGTCTGCAGCTTCTCCTTTCCGACGACCTTGGAAAGGAATTTTCCGAACGGCTCTCCAGGGTCATTCTGCGTGACATCGACCGGCTTGACTTTCTGCTCAAGGATTTTCTCATTTTCGCTCGGCCTCAGGCGCCAACGCCCCAGGCTCTCAATTTGGCCAAGGAACTTGAAGATGTGCTGATGCCGCTTCGTCTGCAGTATCCGGACGTGGCCATGACTGTTGATGTCGGGGAGGAGCCGTTTTACTTTGACCGCAACCAGCTGCACCAGATTCTTATCAATCTTGTGGTCAATGCCGTGCAGGCCCTTGAAAAGACGGAAAATCCCAAGGTGGCTATAACCGATTCCATCGAAGGAAGCACCAGAACCCTGACCATCGCCGATAATGGTCCGGGGCTGGTTCCGGAGATGATCGACAAGTGCTTTGATCCTTTCGTGACCAGCAAGACCGTGGGGTCGGGCCTGGGGCTGGCCATAGCCCGCAGGCTTGCGGCCCAGAACGGCACATTCATAGATCTATCCAATATTCCTGCGGGGGGAACCCAGGCCGTCATGGTTCAGGACCTTTCGTTTTTCCGGACCGAAAAGGATACCCAGGACACAACGTGAACACTTTTATTGCCGATCTCCACATTCATTCCAGATTTTCCCGGGCCACGAGCAAGAACCTCACTCCCCGAAACCTCGTGGCCTGGGCCGCAATCAAGGGTATAGACGTCCTGGCCACGGGTGACTTCACCCATCCGGGGTGGATGGAAATGATCACCAACCAGCTCGCTGCCGAAGAAAACGGTCTCTTGCGTCTCAAGGACCCCAAGGCGCTGGAGCAGGAATTGCCCTGGTATTCCGGCAATCTGGACGCGGCGCATATCCGTTTCATGCTCTGCACGGAGATAAGCTCAATCTACAAGAAGAGGGGCAAGGTCCGCAAAATTCACAATCTGGTCTTCATGCCCAGCCTCGACGCGGCCATGAGATTCAACACCCGCCTGGCCCAGGTCGGCAATCTTGCCTCCGATGGGCGCCCCATCCTTGGTCTTGATGCCCGTGATCTTCTGGAAATGGTCCTTGAGACCGATCCCCTGGCCTATCTTGTTCCGGCCCACATCTGGACGCCCTGGTTTTCCCTTTTTGGATCCAAATCGGGGTTTGACCGCATTGAAGATTGTTTCGGCGATCTGAGCCCGGAGATTTTCGCCCTGGAAACCGGCCTCTCCTCCGATCCCGAGATGAACTGGATGCTCAGCGCCCTGGACCGGTTTTCCCTGATATCCAACTCCGATGCCCATTCCGGGGAGAAGCTGGGCCGGGAGGCCAACATTTTTTCCGGCGAACCTTCCTTTGCGGGCATTCGGGCCGCCTTGCGCCGCGAAGACGGGCAGGTACGTTTTGAAGGCACCTATGAATTCTATCCCGAGGAAGGAAAATATCATCTTGACGGTCACCGCAAATGCGGGGTCGTGTTCGAGCCCGAGAAAACTTCGGCCCAGCGGGGTCTTTGCCCCGTTTGCGGCAAGCCTTTGACCATCGGTGTCTTGAACCGCGTCTTCGCCCTTTCCGACCGGGACGTGCCGGTGCGCCCCGCCCATCACCCGGATTTTTTCTCTCTGGTGCCCCTGACCGAAGTCCTGTCCGAAATTCTGGGGGTTGGTCCCGGGACCAAGAAGGTGCAGGGCATGTACAGCCAGCTGGTGCGGGATTTCGGATCCGAGTTCACCATACTGCGCAGCGTTCCCGAAGAGGATCTGCGGCGTTCCTCCAAAGTGCTTGCCGAGGCGCTGCGCAGGATGCGCACCGGGATCGTGCACAGAACCTCCGGGTATGATGGGGAATACGGGCGCATCAGCATGTTCAGCTCGCAGGAGCTGCTGGAATTCAAGCATGGGCGGATGCTGTCCATGGCCGCCCAGTCCGCGCCCGCCGAAGTCCGGGGGCAGCGCTGGCGAAAGACCAGGGCTGCGGCGACGCCGGTGGCCGATGCAGGCGCTCTGGCGGCCAACGAGATGCAGATGGCCGCGATTCTGGCCGGCCCCGGACCGGTGCTGGTCCTGGCTGGTCCTGGAACGGGCAAGACCCATACGCTGATGGGGAGGGTGCGTCATCTGATCGAGCAGGGCGCCGACCCGGCCCGCATTCTTATCCTGACCTTCACCCGCAAAGCGGCCCGGGAACTCAAAGACCGGCTGCAGCGGATCTGCCCGGACCTGTCCACACCGCCCAGGACCGACACATTGCACGCCCTGGGTCTGGAGTACTGGACCTCTGTCATGGGCGAGGCCCCCATATTGCTCTCCGAAGAGAGCAGTCGCAGGCTTTTTGCGGCTGCCAATCCGGATTTGCAGGGCAAGGAGCTGCGGTCGGCCTGGAATGAGCAGGCCCTGGCCCGCGAAAGTGGGGTGCGCGTCCCCGGCGAGCACAGCAGGCGCTACCTGGACGACAAGGTTCGCTTCAATCTGGTCGATTACACGGACCTGCTCGAATTCTGGCTTGAACATCTCGAGCTTGGGCAATGCGTCCCCGGCTACGATCATGTCCTGGTCGACGAGGTGCAGGATCTGTCCGCCCTTCAGATCGGGTTGATCACGGCTCTGGCCAGCAAGGGGGGGCGGGGTTTTTTTGCCATCGGCGATCCCAATCAGGCCATTTACGGCTTTCGCGGTGCGGTGCGCGACGTGGAACAGAGGCTTCGCAACCTGTGGCCGGACCTGAAACGGATCAGGCTGGTCTACAACTATCGCTCGGCGCAGGAGGTACTGAACCTCGCGAGTCACCTATTTCCTGAAAAAGAGAGTCTTGTGGCCCAGAAATCCCTGCCTGCGTCCCTGGTGCTTTTTGAAGCCCAGGGCGCGGAGCAGGAGGCGGGCTGGATCGCGGGGCGGGTGCGCGAATTGATCGGCGGAACGGGGCACTGGCAGGCGGACCGGGGCACGGAAAAAAACCTTTCCCCCGGTGACATCGCCGTGCTGGTGCGCTTCAAGGCCCTGGTCCCGCCCATAGCCAAGGCCCTGGAGAATGCGGGCATACCCGTGTCCGTGCCGGAACAGGAAGCCTTTTTCGTTGATGCGAGGGTGGAGCTGTTGCTGCGCATCGCCGGCAACGTGCTTGGTCTGCCGGATATGCTGGACGGGGAGATTACCTCCTGCCCGGAAGAGGTGGTCGAAAAAGGCCCCCTGGCCATGGCGGTCCATTTTTCCGAAACCCCGCCCTTTGACGCACTGTTCTGGAAGAGCAGGGCCTTTGTGGATCTGGTCAAGGCCTTCCAGTCCTGTTCGGGCTGGCGCGGGCTTTTGAACATGGTCCGGCTTGAGACGGAGCTTTGCGGTATCAGGGCCAAGGCCCAGAAGGTGCAGATCATGACCATGCACGGGGCCAAGGGGCTTGAATTCGAGGTTGTTTTTCTGCCCGGCCTGGAAGAGGGCATCCTGCCTTTTGCCGGGATGGACATGCTCCTTGGCAAGCCGGGCGATGAGGGCGCGCTTGATATGGAAGAGGAGCGCCGTCTTTTCTATGTCGGCCTGACCCGTGCCAAATCCATGCTCTTTTTGAGCCACTCGGCCAGCCGGCGTGTTTTCGGCAAAACCCTCAAACTGGCCCTGTCTTCTCTGGTGCGCCGCCTGCCGCAGGACATGCTCCGCAAAAGCGCCATCAAACGGCACGTGCGTTTGAACGAACGACAGCTGAGCATGTTCTGATCACCATGCGTTTTCGACTGGCCGCGCCTTCCTGCGTCATCCCCGACCGGGTCGGGCCAAACTGCCGCAGACTGTCCTCTCTGGTGCGGGAGGTGGCGCTCATGCTCCTTGAGACTCGTGGTTGCCTGGACTACGACGAGCGCGACCTGCCCCTTGACCTGCCCGGTCTGGGCCTTTCCTACCATGCCCATCTGCCTGTCGACCTGCCCTGGCAGGACGGCGCAGAGGCCGTTTCCGCCGCGATTTCCAGGCTCGAACAAAAAATTGCCTTTCTTTGCCCACGCGGTTATGTGCTCCACCCTCCTGCGCCCGGCCAACTTTCCGGGCTGCTTGCGCGCCGGCCCGACCTGGCTTGCCTGCTCTGGATTGAAAACACGGGGCAGGGCGATCTGGCCGGAATCTGGGATGAGATAGGCGCGTTAAACCTTGGCGTCTGCCTGGATGTGGGGCACTTTGTCAGCTATGGCCAGGAAAGGCTGCTCAGTCTGCCTGGATTTTTTGACCGGGTGCGCATTTTGCATGTTTACGGAGGGGAATCGCGGCGTGGTCATGCCGGTCTGGAATGCCTGCCCGATCCGGATCTGCTGCAGGGCATCCTGCAACGCGTACGCGGGGACGCGACGCTGGTGGTTGAGGTTTTTTTTCTTGACGAGCTTGAGCGTTCCCTGGGCCTGCTCAAGTCCTGGCTTCTGGAGTGGGGCATGGAATATGATTGAACTGGTGCTGGGCGGCAACAAATCCGGAAAATCCGATTTCGGGCTTGAGCTTCTGCGCCGTGGCCCGCGGCCCTGGACGCTCATCGCCACGGGCAAGTCCCGTGACCTTGCCTTTCGGGAACAGATCATTACCCATCGTCAGGAACGGGACACGGACATCGCGGTGCGGGAAGTAAATGCCGATCTGGCAGGGGAGCTGTCCGCCCTTGCTCCCGCAGCCGGGAGCGTGCTGGTTGACAGTCTTGATTTCTGGATGTTTTCGCTGGCGAACGCGTCCCGTGAAGACAGAATGCGAATGCGGGGGGAATTCCTGGCCGGGCTTGAAGCCTGGCGGGGAGGAAACCTGACCCTGGTCTCCACCGAGATGGGACTCGGGCCCCTTGCCTTTGATGGTGAAATACGGGCATTTGCCCGTGATCTGGGCCAACTCAACCGTGAAATTGCCAGTATCAGCACAAGTGTGTATCTGGTCATTGCCGGGTTGGCCCAAAAACTCAAGTGAGAAGGTCATGGCCTATTTTCGAAAGTTGGACCCAAAGCTCGCCAAGCTTCAGGAATTGTTTAATAAAAATGAGCGCTGGCTGATTCTCATCAACGCCGATCCCGACGCCCTGGCCTCGGCCCTGGCCTTGAAGCGCATTCTCGCCGGCCGTGTCGAACAGGTCGCCATCGCCCACGTCAACGAGATCACCCGGCCCGACAACCTGGCCATGATTCGCCTGCTGCGTATCGCCACCAAAAAATTGACTCCGCTTCTTCTGGCCCAGTACGACCGCTTCGCCCTGGTCGATTCCCAGCCGCATCATCATCCGGATTTCGCAAGCATCAAGTTTTCCGTGGTCATCGATCACCACCCCAAGGTCGCCGGCGCGCCCGTGGAGGCCGAGTACGTAGAGATCGTGTCCGAATACGGGTCGAATTCGACCATCATGACCGAGTATCTCTACAACCTGGGCCTGCGTCCGGGGAAGCTGCTGGCCACGGCCCTCTTGTACGGGATCAAGACCGACACCCAGAGCTTCGAGCGCGAGTTCCACGACAATGACATGAAGGCCTTTCGGTACCTCTCCAAGTTCTACAACAAGCCCCTCCTGCACAAGATCATCCGCTCGGAATTCCGCCTGGAGTGGCTCAAGTATTTCACCCAGGCCTTTCGCAAGATGCGGGTCACGGGCAAGACCATCACCATTTTCATGGGCAAGGTCGATTCGTCGGATATCCTGGTCATTCTGGCCGACTTTTTTTTGCGTGTTCACGGGCTTTCCACAACCATGGTCAGCGGAATAAACGAGGACAAGCTCATCATTGTTTTTCGCGGCGACGGTCTGCGCCGCGACATGGGCAAGTTCGCCAAGCGCCTTTTCGGAGATGTGGGTTCGGCCGGCGGGCACAAATCCATGGCCCGGGCCGAGATTCCCATGGAGAAGCTGGGCTGCCAGCACGCCAGCCAGTTCGTGTGGGAGCGTCTGCACAAAGCGCCCGATACGCGCAAAAAGAAAAAAGAAGTGGAGAATTGCCCAAACGGGGCCTCTTGAGGAGAAACGATTCCCCCAAACCGGAGGGCGCATGAGTTTGCAGACAAGGCTCGGACTGAAAACCGAGCCGCTTTTTTTGATCGACGGTCACGCCTTCATCTATCGCGGGTTTTACGCCTATCCCGACTTCAAGCGTTCCGACGGGTTTCCGACCAGCGCCATGTACATTGTCTTCAAGCTGGTCCTGAAGCTTTTGCGTGAAGAGAATCCGTCCCACCTCGTCTTTGTCACCGACGGGCGCGGCCCCACCTTTCGAAACGAACTTCTGTCCTCCTACAAGGCCAACCGTCCGCGCATGCCTGAAGGACTGGCAGCGCAGCTCGAACCGCTCAAGGCCGGACTGCGCCTGCTGGGCATTCGCGTGCTTGAGGCCGAGGGCGCGGAAGCCGACGATTGCATCGCTTCCCTCGCGGACCGCTTCAAGGACCGGCGCAGCGTGGTCATTGTGGGTGCGGACAAGGACCTGCGCCAGTGCCTGGATGAGAATGTGGTCATGTGGGACCCGGCCCAGGGCAAGGAAAAGCTGGTCACCCGTGATGGCTTTGTGGAGGAGACGGGGCTGCGCCCGGATCAGTGGGCCGACTTCCAGGCCATGACCGGTGACGCGGCGGACAATATCCCCGGCATCCCCAAGGTCGGCCCCAAGACGGCCATGGGCTTTTTGCGCCGTTTCCCGAGTCTTGATCTCCTAAAGGAGAATTTCGACCGCCTCACGGCCAAGGAGCAGACCCTGCTCGGGCCCCACATGGAGCAGGTCTTCGTGTACCGACAGCTGACCACCCTGCGCACTGACATATGTACGCAGTTCAGTCTTGAGGATCTGGCCGTGGGAGAGATCGACGCTGCAGCGCTTGATTTTTTCAAGGAATACGAGTTCCGCTCCCTGCTGTCCGAATTTCAGGCCATGGCCCGCAAAAACGGGCTTATCAGGCGAGGCGACGATTCGCCTGCGGCGGCCCCCGAAACCGGCCCGGCCCCGGGCGGAACGGAAAAACCCGGTCCGCTGCGCATCGAGCCGAGCGTGGTCGCGGCCCTTGATTCCCTGGCCGGAGTGGAGGTGGGCCTGCACGCCGAGGGGGAAAAATGGATCCTGGGCACGGACGGCAGCGAGGTGCTGTACATGGGCGCGGTTTCCGAATTGAGCCGCGCGCTGGGCGGTGCCCATGTGTATCTGACTTCCTACAAGGATGCGCTTGAACAGGGGCGCCCCGACCTCTCCGGCTGCGCCGAGATCTTTGATATCGAGCTGGCGGCCTATCTTTTGAGCCCCGAGGAGCGTAACTATTCCCTGGAGCGGATTCGGGACGGGCTTGGCGACGAGGTCGAGGTGCACCGGGAGAATCATGGCCAGGCCGTGCTGGCTGTGGGGCGTCTGCTCCGCAAAAGGCTGGCCGGATCGGAGCTGCTTGCTCTCATGCAGGACCTTGAGATGCCTCTGACCGAGGTGCTGGTGCGCATGCAGAAGCGCGGCATCCGTATCGACGCGGCCAGGTTCCAGGACTTTCTGTCCATGGTCCAGGCCGAGCTGGACCGGCTGACGCAGAAAATTCACCTCCAGGCCGGAGATGAATTCAACATCCGCTCCAGCCAGCAGCTGGCCGAAGTGCTTTTTTCCAGACTGGGCCTCAAAAGCAGGCAAAAGACTCCGGGCGGGGCGCAGTCCACGTCAAGCTCCGTGCTTGAAGCTCTGTCCGGCGAACACCCCATCGTGGCCGACATCCTGGAGTTTCGGATGTACGAGAAGCTGCGCTCCACCTACCTTGAGCCCATGCCGCAGCTGGCAGGCAAGGACGGGCGCATCCACACCACCTTCAACCAGCTGGCCACGGCCACCGGCCGTCTTTCAAGCAGCAACCCCAACCTGCAGAACATTCCCATTCGCGGCAGTCTCGGGCCGCGCATGCGCTCCTGCTTCGTGGCCGCGCCGGGCAACATGCTCGTGGCCGCGGACTATTCGCAGATCGAACTTCGGGTCCTGGCGCACATGTCCGGGGATCAGACCCTGCAGGACGCCTTTGCCGCGGGCGACGACATCCATGCGCGTACGGCCAAGATCCTCTTCGACAAGGCCGAGGTCAGTCCCGACGAGCGGCGCAAGGCCAAGACCATCAACTTCGGCCTGCTCTACGGCATGGGTCCGCAAAAACTCGGACGGGAGCTGGGCATCAGTCTCAAAGAGGCCAAGGAGTTCATCGCGGTCTATTTCAGCAAGCTTTCCCGCGTGCGGGAGTTTTACGAGGAGATCGAGGCCAAGGCCAAATCCCTGGGCTTTGTGACCACCCTGGCCGGACGGCGGCGCATGCTGCCCGATATCAATTCGCGCAACGCGAACATGGCCCAACAGGCCCGGCGCATGGCCATCAACACGGTGGTCCAGGGCTCGGCGGCGGATATCATCAAAAAGGCCATGCTTAAAGTGGACAAGAGCCCGGTTATTGGCGAATTAGGCGCGAGCCTGATCCTGCAGATCCACGACGAACTCCTGCTGGAGGCTCCACAGGCCGTTGCCGGTGATGTGGGCAGGGCCGTGGCCGGGATCATGGCCTCCGTGTACAGCCTTTCCGTGCCCCTGTCCGTGGACTGGGGTGTCGGCGCGGACTGGAGCGAGGCGCATCAGTAATCATCATTTTCGGACAAACCATGCTCAATAAACTTCGACTGCTCACTCCCGGACCCACTCCCCTGCCGGAAGAGGTCCGTCTGGCCCTGGCCAAAGACATGATCCATCATCGCAAGCAGGATTTCGTGCGGATCATGGAACGCATCCAGCCCGGCCTCAAATATCTTTTCGGCACCGGGCAGCAGGTTCTGCCGCTGTCCTGTTCGGGCACCGGGGCCATGCATGCGGCCGTGACCAACCTCTTTGCTCCGGGCGAGAAGGTGCTTGTGGTTGAAGGCGGCAAGTTCGGGGAGCGCTGGCGCGAAATCGCCCAAGCCCACGGTCTTCATGTCACCTCCCTGGTGCAGGAGGACGGCGTGGCCGTCTCGGCCGGGGATGTGCGTGCGGCCCTGCAGGCCGATCCCGCACTGCGCGGGGTGCTGGTCCAGGCCTCGGAGACCTCCACCGGCGTGCTGCACCCGGTGCACGAACTTGGAGCCGTGACCCGTGGCACGGACGTGCTCCTGGTGGTGGACGGCATCTCCGCCGTGGGCATTTCGCCCTGCCCCATGGATGCCTGGGGCATCGACTGCCTGCTGACAGGCTCCCAGAAGGGGCTCATGCTCCCGCCGGGCCTGGCCCTCTTGGCCATGAGCGAGCGTGCCTGGGACAAAGTCCGCAGCGTGGGTTCCACCAATTTCTATTTCAACCTGCTGGCCGAGCGGGACAAGAGCCTCAATCACCAGACGCTTTTCACTTCCCCGGTCAACCTCCTGCAGGGGCTGGCCGTGAGTCTGGGCCTCTTCCGGGAGCAGACCCTTGAGGCCGTGTACGCCAAGCAGTGGGCCCTGACCTCCATGGCCAGGGCCGGAGCGAAAAGCCTGGGCCTTGAACTGCTGGCCAAAACCCATTTCACCTGGGGCCTGACCTCCATCAGGCTTCCCGCCGGCATCGACGGGGGCGAAGTGCTCAAAGTCGCGGCCGATCGCTGCGGCGTGGTCATGGCCGGAGGGCAGGGCGAGCTCAAGAAGCGCGTGGTCCGGCTCGGGCACATGGGCCACGTGGACTGGAGCGACGTCCTGGCGGGCCTGCATGCCCTGCGGGAAGGGCTGCACGCCGCCGGCGGGTACTGCGCCGCACGGACATACATGGAAGACGCCGCAGAAGCTTACAAAGACGCATTGCGTGAAGGCTGGCCCGAGATGCGGGCATAAGGAGCGAATATGAGCGAAGAAAAAAAGATTGCCGAGGAATACGAGGAACTGTCCTGTTCCTGCCCGGAAATGCCGCAGCTGGATTTCGGGACCTTTGTCCTTTCCATGAGCTCTTCGGCCCTGGTCTATCTGGGTGAGGTGCCGGAGCCCGAGAGCGGGCAGATTACGGAGAACGTCCTGGCCGCCAAGCAGACCATCGACATCCTGTGCATGCTTCAGAGCAAAACGAAGGGTAACCTGACGGACCAGGAAGCCCGGCTACTCAGAGACATGCTTTTCGAATTGCGCATGAAGTACGTGCAGAAAGCAAAGTAGGGGGTTCCATGGTCAAACGCGTCGGACTGGTCGGAGTTACCGGCTACACGGGAATGGAACTGACCCGCATCCTGCTCGGCCACCCGCATCTTCGCCTGACTCAGGTCACCTCGCGCAAGGAGGCCGGGCAGCCCCTGCAGAAAATCTATCCCTTCCTGCAGGGCACGGAGCTTGGCGAGTTGGAGATCACGGCGCCGGACACCGCCTTTCTGGCCGCCAATTGCGATCTGGTCTTTCTGGCCGTGCCCCATTGCACGGCCATGGAAATGGCTGCGGAACTGCGCGGGCTTGGGGCCAGGGTCGTGGACCTGAGTGCGGATTTTCGGCTGCGTGACAGCAAGGTCTACGAGAGCTGGTACGGAGTGCCCCATACCCGGGCAGCCCTCCTGGACGATGCCGTTTACGGCCTGCCCGAACTGTATGCCGAGCGCATTGCCGGGGCCTCCCTGGTGGCCAATCCCGGCTGCTACCCGACCTCAGCCATCCTGGCATTGTATCCGGCGCTGGCCGCCGGGCTCATCTCACCCGAAGACCTGGTCATCGATTCCAAGTCAGGGACCTCCGGGGCCGGACGCAAGGCGGCCGTGGGCACCCTTTTCTGCGAGGTATCGGACACTTTCAGGGCCTACAACCTGACCAGACACCGCCACACCCCGGAGATCGAACAGGAGCTGGGACTGGCGGCGGGCCGGGAAATACGTCTTTCCTTCAATACGCACCTTTTGCCCATCAATCGCGGCATCCTGACTACGGCCTACGCCAAGCTCTCCCCCGGCGTCGGGCTGGAAGAGGTTCGGGCCTGCTACGAGAATTTTTACAGCGGCAAGCGCTGGGTGCGCATCCTGCCCGAGGGCGTGCTGCCCGAAACGCGCTGGGTGCGCGGCACCAATTTCTGTGACCTCGGGCTGGTCACGGACCCGCGTACGAACCGGCTCATCGTGGTTTCGGCCATCGACAACCTCTGTCGGGGCGCTTCCGGCCAGGCCGTGGCCAACGCCAATCTCATGCTGGGACTGGACGGGGACGCGGGTTTGCCATTCGCCCCGCTCATGCCTTAAGGCACGGAGATGACCGAACACCACGCACAGGAATTCTACGACAGGATTTTCGTCGCCAGGCAGCCCATCTTCACCACCCAGATGGGCATCTGGGGCTACGAGCTGCTTTTTCGGCATGAAGAGGCCCATGCCGCCGTGTTCACCGACGGAGACCAGGCCACGACCCAGGTCATTGCCGACGGGTTTGCCCTTGGAACACGGGGGATGGGAACCAAGATCAAGGCCCTGATCAATTTTCCGCGCAATATTCTTGTCGGTCGGGCACCGTACGTGCTTCCGGCGGAGCGCTGCGTGGTGGAGATTCTGGAGACGGTCCTGCCCGAAGAAGAGGTCATGGAGGCCTGCCGGGAGCTCAAGAGTCATGGCTACACCCTGGCCCTGGACGATTTTGTGGGAGAGCCGGGTTTCGAGCCGCTGTGCGAAATCGCCGATATCGTGAAAGTCGATATCCTGGGCAAGTCCCCGAACGAAGTCATGGCCATCGTCAAGGGTCTGCGAAGGTACAAGGCCCGCCTGCTGGCCGAGAAGGTCGAGAATATCGACATGTTCAACGTCTGCAGGAAGCTGGGATTTGAATTATTCCAGGGGTACTTCTTCAGCAAGCCGGAGATTGTTCCCGGCCGCAAGCTATCCGCCAGCCAGACCACCAAGATCAAGCTTTTAAAGGAGCTCAACGAGTCCGAAGCGGAGCTGTCCCGCCTGGTGGAGATCATCCAGACCGACCTGTCCCTCTCTTACCGGCTGCTCAAGTACATCAATTCCGCCCGGTTCAGTCTGCGCGGCAAGATCGAGTCCATCCAGCGCGCGGTGAACATGCTCGGCCGCCAGAACCTGCGTCAATGGTTGCAGGTGGTCATCCTGTCCGATATCAATTCCACGGACAAGGGCCAGGAGCTGGTGCGTATTTCCGTGCTGCGCGGCCGTTTCCTGCAGCTTCTTGCGGCCGTCCACCCCGCGCCATTTCATCCGGACAGCATGTTTGTGCTGGGCTTTTTCTCCGTGCTCGACGCGATCCTTGACCAGCACATGGATCAGGTCCTTGACGATATTTCTCTTGATCCGGAGATCAAGGCCGCTTTGATAAATCCGCATGGCCCCAATTCCGCGTGGCTCGAATTGTTGGCGCAGCTTGATCGTGGCAGATGGTCCGATCTCGAGCTAAAGGCCGCTCAGCTGGACATTCCCATGAATCTTGTCGACAGCGCCGCCATCGAGGCCGCCATGTGGACCGACGAGGTCATGGGCAGCGCGTCCTGACGGGTGCGTGTGCCTTTCAAAGTTGTCCGGGGCGTTGAATTTTGGGTTGTGCGTTGTGTTCAAGTGACAGGACCCGATGATGGAAGAAACGTATCCGGAACAACTCTACGACAAGTTTTTTGTCGCCCGCCAGCCCATCTTCACTGCGCAGATGCGCGTATGGGGCTATGAGCTTCTCTTCCGCCACGGGGAAGACATGGAAGAGGCCGTGTTCACGGACGGGGATCAGGCCACGACCCAGCTCATCGCCGACGGCTACAACCTTGCGGTGCGCGGAATGCGTCAGGGAGCAAAGGCGCTGGTCAATTTTCCGCGCAGCATCCTCGTCGGCGAAGTACCGTATGTGCTGCCCGCTGATCAGTGCGTGGTGGAGATACTGGAGACGGTCAGGCCCGAGCCTGAGGTTTTGGAAGCCTGCCGTGAACTCAAGAGACGCGGCTATGCCCTGGCCCTTGATGATTACGAAGGCGAACCGGGTTTTGAGCCCCTGTGCGAGCTGGTCGACATCATCAAGGTCGATGTCCTGGGCAAGACCCCGGCGCAGGTGCAGGCCATCGTTCAGGGTGTCAAAAAATACGGTGCCACGCTGCTGGCCGAAAAAGTCGAGAACCACGACATCTTCAAGGTCTGCAGGAATCTCGGGTTCACGTATTTTCAGGGTTTTTTCTTCAATCGCCCCGAGATCATCCCCGGGAGAAAACTCTCCGCGAGTCAGACCAACAAGATCAAGCTGCTGAGAGAACTGAGCACCCCGGATGTGGATCCGTCACGGCTGGTGGAGATCATTCAGACCGATCTGTCCATCTCCTACAGGCTGCTCAAATACATAAATTCGGCGTTTTTCGGATTGCAGATAAGGGTCACATCCATACCGCGCGCGGTGTCCATGATCGGGTGCCGCAATCTGCGGCAATGGTTGCAGGTGGTCATCCTCTCCGATGTCAGTACGGAGGACCGGGCGCACGAGCTGGTCCGTATTTCCGTGCAGCGGGCCCGCTTCCTGCACCTTCTTGCAGCCAGGCATCCGGTGCCCTTTGATCAGGACGGCATGTTTCTGCTGGGCTTTTTTTCCCTGCTCGACGCCATCCTGGATCAATCCATGGGACTGGTGCTGGAGGGGATTCCCCTGGACCCGGCCATCAGGCAGGCCCTTGTTGACGGAGATGATCCGAGTGCGGTCTGGATCGAACTGCTGGACGAGATCGACCGCTGCAACTGGGCTCGACTGACCACAAAGTCGGAACAGATCGGAGTGCCCATCACCCTGGTCAACAGGCTTGCCGCCGAGGCTTCAATCTGGGCGACGTGGGTCATGAGTTGAGGGGACGAAGGCTCCTGGTGTATTGAGCCACTTCGTTGCAAGTTTTGAAATTATATCGAATGTAAAAAATTTCAGGATGGCCGCATGGCAGATCTCTTGTTTCATCCCGTGTTTTTCAATTCCATCGCTCTTGTTCTTGGCTTGTGCCTGGGCAGCTTCTACAACGTGTGCGTGCACCGCTATCTGGTGGGGCAGTCCGTGGTGCGCCCCGGTTCGCATTGCCCGGCCTGCGGTCACGTCCTGTCATGGTGGGAGAACATTCCGGTGCTGTCCTATGTCCTGCTTGGGGCCAGGTGTCGCTCCTGCAAGGGCGGCATTCACTGGCGCTACCCTGCGGTGGAGCTTCTTTCCGGCATCCTGGCCCTGCTTTTCGCAATGAAATTCGGGCCAACGGCGCAGTGGCTGACCTATATGGTTTTCCTGGGAATTTTCCTGGTGGCCAGTTTCATCGATCTGGACTCTTTCATCCTGCCCGATATCCTGACCTACCCGGCGGCCATCCTGGCCATGTCCACTCCCCTGTTTCTGCCCGTGGACTGGTTTGAGACCGTGCTTGGAGGGCTTTGCGGCGCGGGCATCTTCCTCCTGCTGCAGCAGGGCTACCTGCGTCTGCGCGGCATCGACGCCCTGGGTACCGGCGACATAAAGCTCATGCTCAGCCTCGGGGCCCTGGTGGGCCTGACCATGCTGCCGCTCATGATCCTGCTTTCGGCCCTCTCGGCCCTGCTCGTGGCCATTGTCTATCTGCGCAGGCCCGATGGACAGGGGATGCGCACGGCCGTGCCTTTCGGCCCGTTCCTGTGTCTCGGAGCCGTGCTGACACTGCTCTGGGGAGACAGGATTCTGGACTGGATTCTTCTCTTCTGAGAGAGCAAGTCGACTCTCACTTCTCCCCTTCCTGAGCTGTATTTTACCCCGCTGGTTGGTTATTCAATGCATTGTTTGGTTAACCAAATCGTGCACTGCGTTGCACATCCTTGTGTTCTTTTGTGCTGAGAACTCCATTTATATTGACCTGTTGCTTATCTTTGGGTAGCAACTGCGTTTTTCAAATCGTACAAATACAGTACGCTTTTTCCTTGTTTCTTCGGATCACGTGGCACATCTTCAGCCGGCCTGCCGGCTCAAGCGTATATTGGTGTCGTTGGTGGCTGGACAAATTTGCAAGGAGGTTTTTTGCCTATGCTGGCCCCGCAGATGTTAGGGATTAGCATCATCGTGCCGTTCATCGCGGCAGCGCTGTGTCTGATCAATGTTCCAACCCTGAGGTCCGCGCTGGTGATCGGTACCGGCGTGGTCGTTTCCCTCGCATCGCTTATGCTGGTGCAGTCGGGGACGTTTTCCCTTACCCCCGGGAGCATTCTCGGGATCAACCCCGACGGTCTGATCGCGATTCTTGATTTCGCGCTTCTCTTCGTCATCCTGGGCATCGCCTACCGGCTCAAGAACAAGCTTATCGGGATCCTGACCCTGCTGCAGATCGTGCCTCTGGCCTTTCTCGAGCTGTTCATGAATCCGGGCGAGAACATGGGCCCGGCCCTGTACGTGGATCAGTTCTCCATGATCATGTGCATGGTCATTTCCATCGTCGGCTCCCTGATCTGCCTGTACGGCCTGCCCTACATGCGGGAGCACGAGCATCACCTGAAGATTGAAAAATCCAAACAGGGAAGATTCTTCTTTTTCATGATCCTCTTTCTGGGAGCCATGAACGGCCTGGTCTTCTCCAACAACCTGCTGTGGCTCTATTTCTTCTGGGAAGTGACCACGCTGTGCTCGTTCATGCTCATCAAGCACGACGGCACCGAAATCGCGGTCAAGAACGCCACCCGCGCCCTGTGGATGAACATGCTCGGCGGCGTGGCCTTTGTCTTCGCCATGATCATCTTCCGTTCCCAGGGCGTGCCGCTGTCTCTGCAGGAGGTCATTACCGCCGAATCCGCCTCCAAGCTGGCCCTGCTGCCGATCGGACTCCTGTGCTTCGCCGGTTTCACCAAGGCCGCCCAGATGCCTTTTCAGAGCTGGCTGTGCGGGGCCATGGTCGCGCCCACGCCCATCTCCGCGCTGCTGCACTCAAGCACCATGGTCAAGGCAGGCGTGTATCTGGTCATCCGCCTGGCCCCGGCCTTCGCCGGAACCCTGTTCAGCAACTACGTGGCCCTGTTCGGTGCCTTCACCTTTCTGGCCGCGGCGGTCCTGGCCCTGTCCCAGAGCAACGGGAAGAAGATCCTGGCCTACTCGACCATCAGCAACCTTGGCATGATCGTGGCCTGCGCGGGCATCAACACGCCGGCGGCCATCTCCGCGGCGGTGCTCCTTATTGTCTTCCACGCCATATCAAAGGCGCTCATGTTCCTGTGCGTGGGCAGCATCGAGCAGAAGATCGGCAGTCGCGACATCGAGGACATGCGCGGCCTGGTCGACATCATGCCCCGCACGGCCATGATGGCCGCAGTGGGCATGGTCACCCTGTTCCTGCCGCCCTTCGGGGCCCTGCTCTCCAAGTGGATGGCGGTGGAGGCCTCGGCCCATCTGCCCCTGGTGGTCATCATGCTGGCCCTGGGTTCGGCCCTGACCATGGTCTTCTGGGGCCGGTGGCTCGGCATGATCATGACCTCCGTGGTCCCGGAAAAGGCCCTGGAAACCGAGCGGATGCCCATGTTCATCAGCGTGCCGCTGTGGACCCTGGCCGTGTCCGCCGTGGTCATCAGCTTCGCCGCACCGGGCCTGTACACCTCCATGGTGTTGCCGGTCCTGGAGCGCTTCTATTCCGCTGACCTCTACATCGCGGCCCGCGGCGTCATCTCCAACAACATCGGCATGTTCGCCATCTACCCCGTGTTCGTGGTCATGGCTCTGGGCGTCATCTACGCGGTGCGCGCTTCGTCGGCCAAGCGCTACTTCAGGCGCGGCGACTACGTCACCCCCTACGTCTGCGGACTGCAGGACCCTGCCGATTCCCGCAGACTCGGATTCAAGGGCCCTCTTGGCGTCTGGTCCGAATTCAAGACCACCAACTACTACATGGAAAACATCATTGGCGAAACAAGGATCACCGCATGGATCAACCTTGTCGCCATCGGCATTCTGATCATCTTGCTGGCGGGGGTGTTTTAAATGGACTTCAAGACAATCAGTTTCGTTATCCTGGCAATCATCCTCGCTCCCATCGCCGGCGGACTGCTGGCCGGCGTCGACCGCCGTCTTACCGCCTGGTTCCAGGGTCGCTCCGGGCCGCCCATCCTGCAGCCCTTCTACGACGTGATCAAACTCCTGGGCAAGGATCGCCAGGTGGTCAACTACTGGCAGATCTTCTGCGTGCACATCTACCTGATCTCCGCCGTGCTGTGTGTGGCCCTCTTTGCCATGCAGGCCGACCTGCTCATGATCTTCTTCGTCATGACCATCGGCGCGGTGTTCATGGTCGTGGGCGCCATGGCCGTGCCTTCGCCCTACTCGCAGCTGGGCGCCCAGCGCGAGCTGATTCAGATGCTGACCTACGAGCCGCTTCTGATCATCGTCTTTGTCGGCATCTACATGGTCACCGGCAGCTTCAAGATCGACGACATCCTCACGTATGAGCGCCCGATCTTCCTCATGCTGCCTCTGCTCTATCTGGTGCTGACCTTCGCCCTGACCATCAAGCTGCGAAAATCACCCTTTGACATCTCGACCAGTCACCATGCCCACCAGGAAGTGGTCCGGGGCGTGCTGACCGAGTATTCCGGCCCCTATCTGGCCATCCTGGAAATCGCCCACTGGTACGAAATCGTGCTCATCCTGGCCATTTGCGGCCTGTTCTGGAGCACGAGCTGGATCGGTCTGGTGGTGCTCTTGGCCCTGACCTACATGGCCGAGATCATCATCGACAACGTGACGCCCAGAATGACCTGGAAGTGGATGCTGACGTACGTGTGGGGGGTGGGCATCAGCCTGTCCTTCTTCAACATGGCGCTTCTGTACGCCAATTCCTTCTAAGCACTTAAAGAACGGAGTTCAGATATGGGCTTTTTTCAAGAACTGCTGCACAAATCCCGGATGAAGTCCCCGTGGCTCGTCCATTTCGATTGTGGAAGCTGCAACGGGTGCGACATCGAGGTCCTGGCCTGTCTCACCCCGATCTACGACGTCGAACGCTTCGGCGTCCTCAATATCGGCAACCCCAAGCACGCCGACATCCTCGTCGTGTCGGGCACGGTCAATCCCAGAAACGCCAAGGTCCTCAAAAACATCTACGACCAGATGCCTGAGCCCAAGGCCGTCATCGCCATCGGCGCGTGCGGCACCTCCGGCGGAGTTTTCCGCGAGGCCTACAATGTGCTTGGCGGCGTGGACAAGGTCATCCCCGTGGATGTCTATGTGCCGGGCTGCCCTTCCAAGCCCGAGGCCATCATCGACGGCGTCGTGCTGGCCCTGGAGAAGCTCAAGGTCCGTCAGCCCGCCAAGGACACGGAGCCGCTGGTGGCTGACCTCAAGAAGGCCAGGGAGTTTTACGAAAACCGCGAAGAGCGTCAGGTAACGGGGTAAGATATGGCATTTGAAACCAAGAATGTGGAAAAAAACCAGCTCATGGCCGAGGTGCAGGCCCTCAAGAACGCAGGCCAGCGCCTGCTGACCATGACCAGCGTCGACCTGGGCGAGAGCTTTGACCTGCTGTACCACTTCGACCTGGATCTGCACATGACGCATCTGCGCCTCACTGTGCCCAAGGGCGAGTCCGTGCCGAGCATTTCAGGGATCTACTTTGCGGCCCTGGTCATCGAGAACGAGATCCAGGACCTTTTCGGCATAAAGTTCGAAGGGCTGGCCCTTGATTTCGGGGGGAACTTCTACCTGGAGGAAGAGGTGAAGAAATACCCCTTCTGCAAAGTGACCGTCGGGAAAACCGAAACAGCCGGGGAGGGAGCATAGCATGGCCACCATAGTACCTTTCGGCCCCCAGCATCCGGTTCTGCCGGAACCGCTGCACCTGCGGCTCGTCCTTGAGGACGAAATCGTCAAGGAAGCCCTGCCGACTCTTGGCTACGTACATCGCGGCCTGGAGAGCCTGGCCTCCATCCGCGACATGGACCAGATGGTCCAGATCGTGGAGCGCGTGTGCGGCATCTGCAGCTGCATCCATGCCCACACCTACTGCATGTGCATCGAGGGCCTCATGGGCATCGAAGTGCCAAAACGCGCCGACTATCTGCGCGTGATCTGGTCCGAGCTGCACCGCATGCACTCGCACCTGCTGTGGCTCGGCCTTCTGGCCGACGCTTTCGGCATGGAGAGCATGTTCATGCACGCCTGGCGCATCCGCGAGCGCGTCATGGACGTGCTGGAGGCCACGGCGGGCAACCGCGTCATCATCTCCGTCAACAAGATCGGCGGCGTGCGCCGCGACATGAGCCAGGACCAGCTGCGCTGGGTGCTGCAGGTCGCCGACGAGCTGGAGAAGGAACTCGACCTCATAGCGCCCGTGCTGACGAGCGACTACTCGGTCAAGAAGCGTACCGTGGGCGTCGGCGTGCTGACCTACCAGCAGGCCTACGAGCTCGGCGCGGCCGGCCCGCAGCTGCGCGGATCCGGCGTTGCCCAGGACATGCGCATGACCGGCTACGGCGCCTACAAATACATCGACTTCGCCCCGGTGGTGGAGAAGGACGGGGACAGCTGGGCCCGGACCATGGTCCGCTTCCGCGAGCTGTACCAGTCCATCGACATCGTGCGCCAGCTCGTGTCCAGCATCCCGGACGGCGAACTCGCCACCAAGGTCAAGGGCAAGCCCACGGGCGAGATTGCCTGCCGCTCCGAGCAGCCCAGGGGCGAACTGATGTATTACGTCAAGGCCACAGGGGACAAGTATCTGGATCGCGTCCGCATCCGCACCCCCACGTTCGCCAACGTCCCGCCGCTTCTGGCCATGCTGCCCGGCTGCGAGATGGCCGACGTGCCGATCATCGCTCTGTCCATCGATCCCTGCATCAGCTGCACGGAACGTTAAGGAGGCCCATCATGTTAGATATGACAGCAACGGTGCTCAGGAACTTCCTGGGCAAGACGCATACGCGGCTCTATCCCTTCCAGGTCCGGGAGGCCTTCGAGAACGTGCGCGGCAATCTCGATATCAATATCGAAGAGTGCATCCTGTGCGGCATGTGCCAGAAGAAGTGCCCCTCCCAGTGCATCACCGTGAACAAGGAAGCCAAGACCTGGGAGGTCGACCCCTATGCCTGCGTGTACTGCGGCATCTGCGAGGAGTGCTGCCCCACGCACTGCCTGTTCATGCCCAAGGATTACCGCAAGCCGGCCAAAGCCAAAGAGCTCAACCAGCAGCTCCAGCTCAAGGGGCCGGAAAAGAAGAAGAAAGCCAAGGGATGATTCCCGGGCTGCCAAGGCATTCAGAGGCCGCTCCCTTGAAGGGGGCGGCCTTTTTTACGGCAGGTAGGCCTTGGCGATGAGGTAGAGGTCGTGGAAGGGGGTGCCGGACTTGATGGCCGAGGTCATGTGCATGGACAGGTCCATCTTCATCTCCGTGGCTTCCAGGATCTCCTTCTTGACGAGGTTGAGCCTGAACTTGACGAAATCGTAGTCGAATCCGTCGCAGATGAGGGCCAGCCCGTCCTTGAAGTACTGCGAGCAGATGTACTCCTGATAGTCCAGCAGCGAATCCGCGCCGTTGCGCCGGGCCAGCATGCAGTAGAAGATGAGGTTGATGATCAGCGCCTCGATTTTCAGCCTGTGGTCGATATTCAAAAACTTGGTCTTGTTCAGTTCGGCGTTGTCCAGATTCTTGAGCATGACCTGGGCGACCTCGAAGACCTGTTTTTCAAAGATGGGCGCGATGTGGAACTTGGACAGAAAGCGGATCATCACCTTTTGCGGGTTTTCCTTGGACACGATGCCCAGAAGGCCGATGGCCATGAGCACGTATTTGCGGTGCAGCTCGGCCAGGATGTTTTTCTTCCTGACCTGCGCCAGCTCTTCGCAGCGCTGGGGCGTGAAGGATGAGGCCGCCAGTTCGAGCAGGAACCTGACGTGGGGCTCGCGGGTGTGTTTTGCCTCTTCGAGCAAAAACTCCTGACCCTTCTTCTTGGAGTCCATGGTCTTCTTCACGGACAGCCAGAACGCGGCAACCCCCTCAAGGGGCATCTCCATGAGGTCGAATTCCTTGGGGGCCGAGGGCGACTTGGCGCTGGCCCCGAGGAGGAGCTCTGAGACCTGCTCGTTGATGTTTCCTGCGCCGTTCATGGGGCTAGTCGAAGCAGAATTCCAGGGTGAAGGTGCCGGCCTCGCAGGAGAAGGGGATGGCGATGGCCACGGCCGAGGTCATGTGCGCGATGGTGTGCCCGTCGCCCATGATGACCGAGGGGGTCGATCCCTGGAGTTTGAGGCCCATGTCCACAAGACCGACGCGGGCCTGGCCGGAGATCATGTTGGTGATCTCGCCCATGGCGTCCTGCACGTCCTGCAGGATGTCCTCGATGGCGTCGCCGAGCATCTGCTTGACGATGTGCACGGCAGTCTTGCGGTCAAAGGAGATGGAGAAGGTGCCCTGCTTGTCGCCGGTGATGCCGATGACGGCGGAGACATCGCCTCGGGCCATTTTGTCCTTTTTGACATAAGGCGTGCCGGCCGTGACTTCGAGGGCGGCCATGGCGGAGAGGACATCTTTGGTTGCTTTGATGAAGGGTTTGGCCAACGAAGGGTCCATGAAGTTCTCCTTGGTGGTGCGTGGGTGGAAAATGCCACACCTTGCAATTTCATAAAGAAAATTTGTGTCCTGGGTCAACCACAAGACGAACACAGGCTGGCTGGCCGTTGAAGCGACGGCGCGGATGTCCGACGTCCTTGCGCTTGGCAAAATCAGGCCGCTGGCTCTCAAACAGGTGCTTGCCAGTCGCACCGGGGCTCTCTACAGAAAACGCATTCAACTCTTCCGGACGGCAACGCCAGCCTTGCCGGAACAAGCAGCTTGCGGAGAAAGACATGGAGCAGCGGGTCAAGGAGCATTTGTGTCACGTCTACGGACTGGGCCTGGATGATGTCGAAGAACTTTATGAACTTGGCCGCCAGACCGTCCGGGACACTCTTTGCCGCCTGAGCGACGCCCTTGCGCGTAGCGACGCCCAGGAGGTGGCCGACGCGGGGCATATGCTCAAAGGGGCGCTTTTCAACATGGGCCTGGCCGAGCTCGCCGAGCAGGCCAAGGCGCTGGAACTGGCCGGAAAGTCCGGGCAGCTGGAGGAGGCTCGTCTTATCCATGGGTCCCTTGGCCCTGTCCTCTCCCTTTTCTGACAGGTTGCGATCCCGTTCCGATTCCCTCGTTTTCCCGTCATATCCCCGGCTGGCTTGAGGCCGGCCACTCAGTCGTGATGGTGGTGCGGCTCGTCCCCGAGCGGATGGGCGTGCACATGCCGGTGCGGCAGGTGCGGCACGTTGGTCACGAGCCGTCCATCTTTTATGGTCATGAACTGCGTGGTCGTCTGCGCCAGAAAATCCCAGTCGTGGGAGATGATGATGCGGGCCGTGGGCACGGCGTTCAGAATTTCGCCGATGCGTTCCCTGGTCTGCGGGTCCAGCCCGTTGGTGGGCTCGTCAAGAAGCAGGACCTTTGGCTGCATGGACAGGATGGTGGCCAGGGAGACCAGCTTCTTTTCCCCGCCGGACAGGCGGTGGGTGAGCCGACTTTCAAAGCCTTCCAGGCCCAGCTCCCGCAGGGTCGCAAGCGACCTTTCCCGTGCTTCGTCCACGGACAGGCCCAGATTGAGGGGGCCAAAGGCCACGTCGTCGAGGACGGTGGGGTTGAAGAGTTGGTCTTCCGCGTTCTGCAGGACCATGCCCACTTCCCGGCGCAGGGCCCGGAACTGTTTTTCGCCGCGTACCGGTTCGCCATGAAAGAGGACGCGGCCGCCTCGCGGGGCGAGAAGGCCCATGATGATGTGGAACAGAGTGGTCTTGCCGCTGCCGTTGGTGCCGTAAAGCCCGATCTTCTGGCCGGGGGCGAAGGCGAGGCTCACATCGTGCAGCACCTCGCGGCCCGACGGGTAGGAGAAAGAGACGTTCTCCAGAGCAAAAATGGGAGTCTCAGACAAAAAAAGCCTCCGGGAAAAGATCCATGAGCATGAGTCCTGTCGTGGCTGTCAGCCACAGCGCCGCGAAAAGGGCGTCCTGCCGCTGCGCCCGAAAGCGGACCACGGAGACGAAGCGTCCCTCGAACCCGCGCAGGACCATGGCCTGGTAGACTCTGCCCGAGCGATCGAAACTGTTGACCAGGACCATGGCCAGGAGGTTTCCGATGGTGCGGTAGGTGTGCATGCCGGTGCGGGGCGTGAAGCCGCGCAGCCGTGCGGCCGTGAGCAGGCGCTGCCACTCGTCGGCGATGACGTGCAGGTAGCGGTAGGTGAAAAGGAAGAGAAAGACCAGCTTGGAGGGTACGCCGAGGCGGGACAGGGCGTGTCCCATGGTCGGGGAGTCCATGGTCGTGACCAGGGCCATGAAGGCCAGGAGGATGGCGTTGGACTTGAGGGTCACAAGCCAGACCAGCGCCACGCCTTCGCGGCTGGCCGTAAGGGGACCGAGGGTGAAGATGGTCTCGCCGGGCATGGTCAGGGGCACGGTCAGCCACAAAAAAGCGACGAAGATGTTGACCAGGGCCACGCGCCTGCACAGCGGCCCTGCGGGCGGGGCGCTCAAGGCCAGGACCGCCATGGCCATCAGCAGGGCCGCACCGGCGGTCCCGGGCTCCCTGAGCAGGGCCACGCATACGGAGAAAATTCCGGTCATGGCCAGGCGCACCCTGGGGTCGAGCCCATGTACCGGGGTGCTGCCGTGGGCAAAGGGTTCGTCAAACACGCGGGCGGCTCTTGAAATACGCGGCCACGCCGATCAGTCCGAAAATCCAGCCGATGCCGCCGACAATCTCCTGCAGCCCCGGCCCTTTCTGGCCCTGTTCACGCAATTCGCGCTGGATGGGTGCGAGTTTGGCGTCAAGGGCGGCGGCCACCACCTCCTCCACATCGGCTCGGGTCAGGCCCGTCGCGCGCGGTGCCGGTTCGCCTTCGCCGGAAGCGTGCCCTTCAGCCGCACTGTCCTGCGGCGTTGCAGGCACAGGGACTGCGGGAACGGGCGCGTCCATGAACTCCGCCGCGTCCACGACCCATTCATTGCGGTGCCCCTCCCCGGCCTGCAGCAGGATGCGCAGACCCGAGCCGGATGAACGCGCCTGCTCGGGAACCGGGAAGCGAAAAAGCCCCTCCGCGTCGGTCGTCCCTTCCAGCAGCGTCTCGCCACTCACCGCGTCCCGAACTTCGATGAGGCCGTGCCTGACCCTTTTGGATTTGCTGAAGCTGCACTCGACAACGATCTCACCCCCTTCCACATAGGCGAATACATTGACCCGATGGGCCAAGGCGGGGGTCGAGGCGAGGAGGGCGAAAACAAGGATAGTCAAGAAACTACGCATGCCGTTCTCCTGCCGGGCCTGCCGCAAAAAGCAGGAGTTCGGGCCGGACCTTGTACAGAAAGGATACGGCCAGGACCGTCACGATGCCTTCCACGATCATGACCGGCACATGAGCCAGAAAAAGGAGTCGTGCGGCCTGCAGGAAGCCCTGGTCCGTCCAGGCCAGGGACAGGGCCGTGAGCAGGCCGGCCCCGGCCACGGACAGCGCGCCGCAGCAAAAGGCAGCGACCGTGCGCATGCGGCCCGGTCGGGACAGGAGGGGCCGCAGCAGCAGGAAGCAGAGCACGGCGGGAAAGGCCATGTTGAAGGCGTTGACGCCAAGCACGGTGAAGCCTCCGTACTGAAAGAGCACGGATTGCAGCATGAGGGCCACCAGGATGGCCGGGAAGGCGGCCCATCCGAGAATTGCGCCCAAGAGGCCGTTCAGGACGAGGTGGGCGCTGGCCGGGCCAATGGGGATGTGGATGAGCGAGCCTACGAAAAAGGCCGCGGCCAGGATGGCCACGGTCATGAGTCTGTCGTAGTCGAGGTGGCGCAGGCCGATGGCTGTTCCACAGGCGGTCAGCGCCGCGCCCAGGCCCAGAATGGCGAAAGAGAGTACCCCTTCGGAAATGTGCACGAGTCAGCCCCCTTATGCTTGATGCGCATCAGGCATGACAAAAAGCCGGGCACGTGTCCATGCCCGGCCCCGTCCGGCCTCCGGGATCGGAAAATGGAGCGGTTATTTCAGCTCGGGGTCTGTAAACCGCGTCCACAGCACGGCACCGAGTTCCACGTCCTTGGCCGTGCCTTCAAGATCCATCTTTTCATCGGCCGTGTTCAGGGCCGCGAAACCCCACCAGCCGGCAAAGGGCACGCCATATGTAAATATTCCGTTGGAGTCGGCCTTGACGACCTGGGTTATCATGTAATCGCTCGGAGAAGCGTACCTGTTATCCTGGTTGTAGAACACCACTTCGACCGCTGCGCCGGGCACGGGCTGGCCGTCAAGGAGCACCTGGCCCTGGAAGACGTTGCCCGCATAGTTGCCGAAGGGCCTGGTCAGGGGCACGATTTCTGTTTTGAGGCCAAGCGGTTCGTCCCAGCCCTCTTCCTCGCCAAAGGCCGGGACCACGGTCTTGGTGTAATGGACGATGAAGCAGTCCTCGGCGGGCTCCCAGTAGGGGGTTGGTTCCATGACGAACTGGTACACGCCGGGCTTCTTGATCTCGTAATTCGCTGTCCAGGCCGGATGCTCCATGACCTGCGCGGGCTTTAGCGCGTCTTTGAGCTCCTGCGCCTCGCCGTCAAGGAACACCTTGAACGACGCCGGGGCGACAAGGGGCATGCCGACCATTTCCATCGGATGAGAAAAGGAAAGGGTCAGCGAAATGGCCGCGTCTTTTTTCTCCATGACGATGTCTGACGACGGGATGACCATGCCGAAATGGGCCAAGGCCGTGCCTGAGAAGCAGAAAATCATGGCCAGGAAAAGCGGAAGAGTTCTGAACATGGAAAACGCACCTCCCATCCCGATCGATCCGTGGCATTACGGATCATCTCAAGACCTGTAAGTTAAAAATATGGAATTGAAAAAACGCCGCAGAGAGTAACACGAATTAAATATTAATATCTGGCTTTCCGCTATCGGGAAGTCCCGGTTTTTGTCAACAGACGCCACTGCAAAAAGTCGCGAAAGAACCTGAGTGTCATTCCCGCGAAGGCGGGCCATGTCGGGCAATGGCGCGAAGTCCATTCTTTTCAGGTAGTTAAAAAGGCATGGATCCCCGCCTGCGCGGGGATGACACCGAAATAACGCACAAGCGCTTCGTCATTCCCGCGAAGGCGGGAATCCATCTTCCGGTCATGAAATAGGCCGAAGGCATGGGGACCAAGAGCGCGGATTCCATCGGGGCACGGCAGATAAGTCGATGCCGGATACATGACTGCATTCGATCTTTTAGCCTTCAGAACATCCTTGACATCGTGGCGGGTCCATACATGGATTCCCTTCTTCAAGGGGATGACGACATTTTGCAGTGACGTCTCAACAGGCAGAAATAATTGGGCGTGTGGGCGTGACGAAGAGGAGGCCTGTCGGGCCATAAGAGGCAGAGGGGCTTTTTGCAGGCGTTGCCCGGCGTAGGAGGCGCGCCGGGCAGCAAGGCTCAGGAGGATGTGGTTCGTTTACCGCGAGCGCCGGGCTTTCGTCCTGGTTTCGGGGCAGGCTTGGTACCGGGCCGGCCGGAGTTTACGCTTTGTTTCGAAGACGATTCCCCTGCCTTCCGGGACCTGGGCTGATCTGCGGGAGCGGGTGAGGCGGAATCCGCACGCGGGGATTCTGGCCTGCCGGGGATGGTTTTTTTCCCACCCCCCCGGCCGGCCCCAAAGGGTCTCGGGGCAGGGCGGAGGTTCTGGGCGCTGTCGCCGGTCGCCGGGATCAGGTCGCCGCGCACGAGGCTGACCTGATCCACCTGGATATCCAGCTCCTGCGCGTAGCGTCTGGCCAGGCGGCTTTCGGCCTCGGTCATCAGCGACAGGACAAGGCCTTTGGCCCCGGCTCGTCCGGTGCGTCCGGCGCGGTGCAGGTAGTCGCGGCTCTGGCTGGGAACGTCGAGATTGACCACCAGCTCCACCCCGGCGATATCGAGCCCCCTGGCCGCGATGTCCGAGGCGATGAGGGTCTGGGCCTTGCCTTTGCGAAAATCGTCCAGGGCGGCCTGACGGGAGAATTTGTCGTGCGCGCCGTGCAGGTCGGCCACGGACAGCCCGTGATGCTCCAGGCGCTCGGCCATGCGTTCGGCGCTGGCCCCGCGATGCACGAAGACCAGGGCGCGCTGCGGAGCCAGCCCGCGCAGCGCTTTGCGCAGCCACTCGATCTTGTCGCGTTCCTCGCAGACAAGGTAGCAGTGCCGGATATTCGGGCTGATGCTGTCCTGTGCGCGGACAAATTCGAGGTCCGGAGCCAGGCCGCGCGCAATACGGGTCGTGGCCGGTCCCTCCGTGGCGGAGACGAAGACGAAACGCGTGTCGGGGCCAAGCTTGCCCGTGATCTTGCGGATGTGCTCCAGCGCCTCTTCGATGAGCAAGCGGTCGGCTTCGTCAAGGACCAGCCAGAGCGTATTTCCGAGCTTGAGTTTTCCAAGATCCATGAGGTGCGTCACGCGTCCGGCCGAGCCGATCACCAGGTGGGGCTTTTTCTTGAGCCCCTCGATCTGGCGTCCGGCCGCGGCCCCGCCGATCAGGGCCTGCACGCGTACGCCCAGCCCGGCCTCGCGGGACAGGTCCGTGGCCACGCGGGTTATCTGCATGGCCAGCTCGTGGGTCGGGGCGAGCACCACGGCCTGGACGTGCTGGCTTTCGGCGTTGATGCCGGCCAGGATGGGCAACAGGTACGCCAGCGTCTTGCCCGATCCCGTCCTTGAGACGAGCATGGCCGATTTCCCGGCCATCAGCACGGGCATTGCCGCCGTCTGCACGGGCAGGGGCGCATCCAGATGATGCGTGTTCAAGGCCTGGACCAGGGCGGGGGGAAGTCCGAAAGAGTCGAATGTCATGTATGTCCTGTCTGGCGTAAGGCCAATGTGCTGAAAATTTAAGGCCGCACCGGTAAGTCCGGCACGGCGGGATCGTCAAGGAGCGGAGTGACCCGCCAGGCCGTCGCTCCATACTACGACCCGGTCGCGCCCGTGGCGCTTGGCTTCGTACATGGCAAGGTCCGCCCTGCGCAGCAGCTCGGCCATGCCGGAGTCTCCGTCCTGGGGCTCGGGGATAATGGACGCCACGCCAAAGCTCATGGTCACGAAGGGCGCGGCTTCGGACAGGCCGTGTTCCAGGTGCAGTTCCAGGACCGCCTGGCGCAACGACTCGGCCACATGTCTGGCCCCTTCGGCGTCGGTGTCGGCCAGGATTACGGCGAATTCCTCGCCGCCGAAGCGCGCCACCAGATCCGCCGGGCGCTGCATCTGCTCTTGCAGCACCGCTGCCACGGCGATGAGGCATTGATCGCCCTGCAGGTGTCCGTGGGCGTCATTGTAATTTTTGAAAAAGTCAACATCACCCAGAATGATTGAAATGGGCGATTTGTCGCGCATTGCCCGACGCCACTCCTGTTTCAGGCGGCCATCGAACATGCGGCGGTTGGGAATCCCGGTCAGTCCGTCCCGCATGGACAAGAGCGTCAGTTGCTCGTTGGCCCTTTTGAGCTCTTCGGTGCGTTCACGAATGGTCTGCACCATGTTGTCAAAGCTGTCGGCCAGCACTCCGACCTCGTCGTCGCGGCGCAGATCAAGGCGCCGGGTGTAGTCTTCCTCGTGGCGCAGCCTGGCGGCATGGCTGGTCAGTTGTTGCAGAGGCCGAAGGATGACGGCCTGCAGCAGGACATTGAGCATGATCAGCACGATCAGCCCGGACGAGATCACCAGGACCATGGCGTAACGGATGCTGGCGATGCCTTTTTGCGTGATTTCACGGGGGAAGAGATACTGGATGCCGAAAATGGGCGTTCCCGCAGGGTCCAGGTAGGCGCTGCAGACCTTGACGAATTTTCCTTCATCCACGGTGAAGTAACTCAGGTTGCCGATGCTTGCGGGGGTGACACCTGACTTGCCGCAGATCATCTGTTCATCGACATAGGGGTAGACGATATCGAAGGCGATGCGGGTCTGTTCGGAGAGGGTTTCGACCATGGACGGGTTCACAAACCGGCCAACGATGAGGAAACCGTTGGCCGGGCCGCTTCCGTCCGATCGCAAAATATGCCTGGTGGCGAAAAGCAGGGGGCCGTGCTCGGTGTTGATGACCCCCACCGCGCCATTTTCCTCCGGAGGCAGGCTTATGAGCGGGTGGTCCGGGGGAATTTTTCCGGACTCCAGCAACTGAAGGCTTATCCCGGTTTTCTCTTCCGTGTCGCGGGCGTTGCCCCAGATGATGCGTCCATCCTTGGCGCAAAAGATCATGACATTGACCGCGATGCTGTCCAGCGCTTCGTCGTAGAGATTGCTCTTCTTGTAGACTTCCGATCCCGGGGTCATGAAATCGTGGGTGTCGTCCCAGGTCGCCCAGTCGCGGCCGATGCGTTCCAGGTGATAGTTTTCCCGGTCGATGGCGTGAAAGATGCGCTGCAGGTTCTGGCCCGCCTCATGATTCTCGAGTTCAAGGAAGCTCGGATAGACGACAAAGCGCTGCACAAAAAAATCCGCCACCCCAAGTGAAGCGAAGAGGATGAAAATGATGGTGAACACTTTGGCGCGGATGGACATGAAAACTCCTTGAACCGGCGATGCAATCAATAACTATAAAGATTACCCGAGTTCTCTTGCGGGTACAAGCCGCAAGAACCCCGGACTTGCGCTGCGCATGGGCCAGGGCGTAAGGACTTTGCGTCTGTCCGCAACAAAGGCGGGGTCATTTCAGGGAGAGACCGATGCTTGAACTTTTCACCGTCGCAACCATCACCATCCTGGCTGTCGTCAGCCCGGGCGCGGATTTCGCCATGGTCAGCCGCAACAGCATGATGATGTCGCGCCGGGCCGGAATCCTGACCGCCGCCGGCATCAGTCTTGGCGTGCTGGTACACGTGGCCTACAGTCTGCTCGGGGTGGGGCTGGTCATCTCCCGTTCGGTCCTGCTCTTCAACCTGATCAAATATCTGGGCGCGGCGTATCTCATTTATCTCGGGATATCCATGATCCGGGCCAAAGCCGCGCCTGGCGGCATTGCGCCGCAGCCGGTGTTGTCGGACGCCGGGGCGCTACGGATCGGCTTTCTGACCAACGCCACCAACCCCAAGACCACCCTGTTTGTGGTCAGCCTTTTTACCCAGGTCATAAATCCAGGCACTCCCCTTGCGGTCCAGCTCGGGTATGGCGCCTTCATGTCTGCGGCGCACCTCGTCTGGTTCGCGCTGGTGGCCTGCGCCTTTTCCTCGGTCCCGGCCCAGCGTGCCATCGGTTCTGCCCGACATCACATCGAGCGGGGCATCGGCTGCGTGCTGGTCACCCTGGGGCTGACCCTGGCCCTGGCTTCACTGAACCAGGCCTGGCCGCATTGACCCGTCACACCCTCAGCCAAGGAGAATTTTTGTGGCATCGGAACTCAAGCCGACAGTGGATTTTGAAGAATCTCTGGGAATCCTCGATATCCGCGTTGGGCGTGTCGTTACCGCCGAACCCTGCGCCGTGACGCCAAAACCCACGTACAGGATGGTCATCGATTTCGGGAAATACGGCCGTCGCACAAGCTACGGGCGGTTCACGGGGCATCCCCTGGAAGAGGTGACCGGGCGGCTGGTTCTGGCGGTGCTCAACTTTCCGCCGCGCCCCATGGGCGAAGTCGTCTCGGAAGTGCTGGTCCTTGGCGTCCAATATCCGGGCAGGGACAGCGGCGAAGCGACCTTCGTCTCCCCGGCGGTCAACGCCAAGATCGGCAGCAAGCTTTTCTAGGATGCCCATGAAACCCTATCTCTACGCGCTGGGCGCGGTGCTGTGTTGGGCCAGCTTGCCGGCGGCCACGGGCAGCGGGCTTGATGGGCTCAGCGTCACAGAGCTGCTTTTTTTCAGCTTTGTCCCGGCGGCGCTCTACCTCGTGGCCCAGGAAATGATCATCTCCCGGCGACGGGCCATCCCCTGGCCGGACCTGAAGCTTACGGCGCTGGGTCTGGCCGGCATTTTCGGCTATCACGCGCTCTACTATCTGGCCCTTGATCACGCGCCTCTGGTCGAAGGGGCCATCCTGACCACGACCTGGTCGTTCTGGATTGTGGTTTTTTCCTCGATCCTGGCGAAAAGGCGATTGTCCCTGCCCGTTCTGGCCGTGGCCCTGGTCGGTCTGGCCGGCGCGGGGCTGGTCGTATCCGGCGGCGAGAGCCTGCAGTTCGAGACCCGCTACCTGCCCGGCTATCTCATGGCCCTGGGCTGCGGGCTGCTCTGGAGCAGCTTCTCCGTGACCCTGTCGCACCTTCGGCCCACCCGCGACTACATGCCGTCCTTCACGGTTCTGGCCGCCATCTTCTCCGCCCTGGTCTACGCCACAAGCGGACCCCAAGCCCTGCCTCCGGCCAAGGCCCTGTTCTCGGCCCTGTACCTGGGCCTGGTCCCGCTGGGCCTGTCCTTCACCCTCTGGAACAGGGCCGTGACCACGGGCAACATGACGCTGATCGGCTACCTCTCCTACCTCACCCCGCCCCTGGCCGTACTGCTGGCCGCCCTGACCCGCGGCGCAGCCGTGACCGCGCATGCGGTGATCGGCATGATCGTGATTCTGGTGGCGGCCTTTGTGGGCAGAAGGATGGGCTGACTGTTGAGGGGCCCTTTCGCGGCGAGCAGAAAGGGCGGAATCAGGCAAGGGGCGGGTTATGTCTTTTGTGCTGGCAGGATCTGGCGAGAAACGACATGACTGAGCGCGGGGTCATGGCTGAAAAAGGCGGTTGCATCCTAATAATGATAGCGGCCCTGCAGAAAATCGATTCGCTCATCCCGGACCAGATACACGAGTCTGTGTTCCTGGGTGATGCGCCTGGACCAGACGCCGGGGCCGAGATATTTGAGGAGTTCGGGTTTGCCGAGGCCCTGGAAAGGATCGCGCATGACGGCTTCGACCAGTTCCAGAACACGCAGGGCGACGCGGCGGTCTGTCTGCACCCAGTGTCGCAGATCTTCGCGGAATTCGGGCTGAAATATCGCTATCCGATCCTTATTCCGCAAGGCCCGCCTCCGCCTTCAGTTGAGCGATGCCCGAGGGCTCGCCCTGACCTTTGAGCGCCCTGTCCATGGCCGCCAGCAGTCGCTCGGCGTTTTTCGGTGAGCGCATGAGGTGCGCGCTTTCGACCAGGCTTTGCAGTTCGGCCGCGTCGATCATGGCCACGCTTTTGCCCTTGCGGCGGCGGATGACGACGATTTCCTGATTTTCAGTGACCTCGTCGCACAGACTGGCGAGATTGGCGCGGGCATCAGAATATGTGGTTTGCAGCATGGGACCTCCCGGGGAGTTGTACAGAATACTTGTACGTATGCTTGCGATGCTTGTCAAACGTACGGCCCGGTTCGGAAAAACATTATATAGATGACGAGACGTTAAACTCAGGGGCCACAAAAGAAAAAGGCTTGAGAGTTTTGCTCTCAAGCCTTTGATTTCTTTGGTAGCGGGGGCAGGATTTGAACCTACGACCTTCGGGTTATGAGCCCGACGAGCTACCATGCTGCTCCACCCCGCGCCATGTGAGAAGAGCTTTCTATGTAGGTTTACAAGCGTTGTCAAATGCTATATTCACTTTTCTCTTATGAAAAACGCAATTAATAAAATTTCTTTAATTATTCCAGTATATAACGAAGAAGAAAATCTTCAGGATCTGTACTCGGAGATAACCCGCAGCTTGTCCGGACTTGCCTGCGAGTGGGAACTCCTGCTTGTGGACGACGGCAGCACGGACTCCAGTCTGGGCGTAATCCGCGCTCTGGCCGGGGCGGACGAGCGGGTCCGGTTCTTGTCCTTTGCCGCGAACCGTGGGCAGTCTGCGGCCTTTGCCGCGGGCTTTTGCTACGCTGACGGCGACGTGGTCGTGACCCTGGACGCTGACCTGCAGAATGACCCGGCCGACATTCCGGCCATGCTTGACGTCTATGTCCAGGGCGTGGACATGGTCATCGGTTGGCGGGCCAAGCGTCAGGACAGCGTGATCAAGCGCTACGCCTCGCGTTTCGCCAACTGGGTTCGCAACAGGATCAGCCGCGAAACTGTCCGTGACACGGGCTGCTCTCTTAAAGTAATGCGTGCGGAAATGGTCAAGCGCATCCCCATGTTCACGGGCATGCACCGTTTTCTGCCCACGCTCATGAAGCTTGAGGGGGCCAGGGTGGCGGAAGTGAAGGTCAACCATCGACCGCGCAGCAAGGGCGTGTCCAAGTACGGGATCTGGGACCGGGCCTGGTCTGCGGCCTACGATCTGCTCGCGGTGCGCTGGATGCAGAAGCGCCATATCGGGTACGTGATCAAAGATACCAACGTGGAATAACATTTCGGCTTTTCCCTTTTTCCTTGCCGCGGCAAGCGCATCCACAGGTGCGGGCGGCGTGGCGGGTCCGGGGGAAATTCCTTTACATGGCGCGGGTGCGCCTTGGGCGGAGCATGGACTTTTCAACGCAGTGGTGGTTGCTGGCCATCGGTTTCACGGGCCAGGGCTTTTTTTTCATGCGCTTTTTCTGGCAGTGGATCGTCTCGGAGCGGGAAAAAAAGAGCATCATACCCATCAGTTTTTGGTATTTCAGCCTGTTGGGCAGTTTTTTTCTGCTGACCTACGCCATCCTGCGCCGCGACATCGTGTTTATCGTCGGTCAGTCCACGGGCTCCATCATTTACATACGCAACCTGTACCTGATCCACCGCGAACGCAGGCGGCTCAAGACAGCAGGATAGATCGGCAGCAGAACCGAGGTCACGGCCAGTCCGGTTGCCCAGCCGGCCAGGATGTCCACGGGAAAGTGTTTTCCAAGGTAGATGCGCGAATAGCCGATCACAAGCGGCAGAGCCCAGATGGCCTTTCTGCGGTAAGCCGCGAAAAGGACGAGGGCGGCGGCTGCGGCGTTGGATGCATGGGCGGACGGAAAGGATGAGCCCCGTTGTTTGGTGGGGGTGAAGTCCTGCGGCAGGGCCGTCCATTCGCCGGAGCTCTGGAATCGGGTTTCGCCGATGCTCTGGTATGGGCGCACCCGGCCAACGCTCTCCTTGATCAGGGAGCAGGTCAGGTCGGACGCTCCGATGCTAATGGCCAGGCCCAGCACGACGGTCATGGGCGCGCGCCCCAGCCTGAGCCCGATGGCGGCCAGGGTGATGGCCAGAATCCACAGCACAGCATGGCTCGAAAACAGAGGCATGAGAATATCGAAAAGCGGATTCTGCCAAGTCTGGTTGATCCACCTGAACAGGGTCATTTCCCAGTCGGGGGTATGGAAAAACATCTCCTCCTCCTTACATTGGGCCAGTTTGGTGGAAGAGGGCGAAATTGTCCAGCGGACAAGAGTGCATGACATCTTGACGCATTGAATATTTGCGGCTACTTTCCCAGTTTACTTTTTTTGAAGGAGAAATGAAATGAGCAAGAGAACATATCAGCCGAGCAACACCAAGCGTAAAAGAAGCCACGGATTTCTGGTCCGCTCCCGGACCAAGAACGGCCAGGCTGTGCTGCGTCGCAGAAGAGCCAAGGGAAGAAAAAGATTAGCCGTCTAACCAGCCCTCCCTCGTATCGACTGAAGAGACGGCCCCAGTTTTGCAGCTGTTATGACCGGGGCCGTCGTTTTTTTTCAAAGAGCTTCACTCTCTTTGTGCTCGAACGGGAAGATGCCGGACAGTCCTGGCGTCTTGGGCTGACGGTGAGCAGGAAAATTGGCAAGTCTGTGCGTCGCAATCGGGTCAAGCGTCTGGTGCGGGAATTTTTCCGGCTTCATCAGCACGATTTCAGGCTGCGTGCGGACATTGTTGTGGTGCCCAAGCGGGGAGTTTGCGTGGAATCCATGGATCTTGCGCAGGTGTCCTCGGAGCTTGCCCCGCTTATGGCCAGAATCGTGTCCCGGGTTGGAGCGGCCTAGGTTGACCGGAGTTTTTTTCATGCGCCACGTGTTCGTACGTTTCCTTTCCCTTTATCAGTATCTGATATCCCCGCTCTATTCTCCCTGTTGCCGTTTCATTCCTTCGTGTTCCGAATATGCCCGGCAGGCCGTCTTGTCTCATGGAGTTTTTCGGGGGATGGGCCTGACCGTGTGGCGGTTGTTACGATGTCATCCCCTGTGTGCCGGTGGTTACGATCCGGTTCCCTCCCCTAACTTGTCAAAGAGAGATTGAAATCAATGGATAGCAATAAGCGCGTAATCCTCGCTGTTTCCTTGTCCCTGCTGGTGCTTCTTGGCTGGAATTTCCTTTTTCCGCCGGTTCCCCCCCAGGAGACGGCGCCCCAGAACCAATCCGCCCCGGCCCAGTCTGTTGACCAGGCTTCTCCGTCCGCGCCACCGGCTGCTTCCACCGCTCCGACGGTGCAGTTCACGCCCACTGCCGGTGAAAAGCTCACCATAGATACTCCCCTGTATCGTGCCGTGATCAACACCGCAGGTGGCGTGCTGGAAAATTTCGAACTCAAACGCTACCAGGAAACCATTGAACCGGGTTCGCGCAACATCGATCTGGTCACCCCGCAGTCGGTGACCAAGGCCCCCATGGGCCTGATCTGGAACTCCCTGCCGACCTGGGCCCAGGGTGAATGGTCCGTGCAGGGCGGCGATCTCAATCTGGCCGATGGCCAGAGCGGCTCCATCCAGCTCAGCGCGGTGGTTGGCGGCGTGCAGATCAGCCGCGTGCTGACCTTCACCGCCGGAACATACGAGGTGAAGGAAGAGGTCAAGGTTACCAACGTCACCACAGCCCAGGTGCAGGGCCATCTGGCCTTTTCTGTTTCCAGCGTTCCGCTCACGGCCGAGGGTGACAGCTACAACCACACCAAGGTCGCCTACATGACCGCAGGCAGCCTGACCGAGGAAGATAGCCACAAGGATCTGCAGCTCGGCGTGGAATCTCAGGTCCCGGCCCAGTGGGGTGGCATCGAGAGCAATTATTTCCTGCTCGGCATCGTACCCACCTCTTCGGACATGTTCGCTCGCGCCAAGCTTGAGGACAACGTCTACCGCATGACGCTGGCGGATCAGGTGCTGCTCGATCCGGGCATTACCCAGCTTCGCACCGTGTCCTACTATTTCGGGCCCAAGACCGAAAAGGACCTGGCCCACATGCCCAAGAACCTGCAGGGCAGCATGCACTACGGATTCTTCCACATCATCGCCAAGCCGCTCAACCAGTTCCTGAATTTTCTGTACGAGTACGTGGGCAACTACGGCATCGCCATCGTGATCCTGACCATCATCATCAAGATCCTGTTCTGGCCCCTGTCGCACAAGAGCTACAAGTCCATGGAGCAGATGAAGAAGCTGCAGCCCATGATGGCCAAAATCCGCGAGAAATACGCCGACGACCGTGAAAAGATGAACTCGGAGATCATGCAGCTCTACAAGACCTACAAGGTCAACCCGGCGGGCGGTTGCGTGCCCATGCTGCTGCAGATTCCCGTTTTCTTCGCCCTGTATCAGGCCCTGCTCGGGGCCATCGAGCTCAGGCACGCTGCCTTCATCCCGACGCTGCCCTTCACCGACCTGGTCTGGCTGGCCGACCTCTCCGCCAAGGACCCGTACTACATCACGCCGCTGATCATGGGCGCGACCATGTTCCTGCAGCAGCGTCTGGCTCCGCCCATGGGCGACCCGATGCAGGCCAAGATCATGATGTTCATGCCCGTGATCTTCACCTTCCTGTTCCTGAACTTCCCTTCCGGCCTGGTCGTGTACTGGCTGATCAACAACGTGCTGTCCATCGCGCAGCAGTGGTACATGATCAAAAAGTCCAAATAGCGTGCTCATGGCGTGTGGCGTCCCCTCGCGGGACGCCGGCCCATGGCCGCTGCCTTTGATCTTCCGGGAAAGTGAAGGAGAGCTGGATGAATACGTACAAGGACTTTCAGGCCAAGACAGTTGATCAGGCCATCGAGGACGCGTGCCGCTTTTTCGACGCAGAGCGCGATGCGCTGGAAATTGACATAGTCAGCGGCGGATCGTCGGGGATTTTCGGCCTGGGGGCCAGGAAAGCGGCCATCCGGGCCAGGAGGAGGCGCTTGACCGCTTCCATCGACGAAACCCCGGATCTTGCCGTGACCAAGCCCATGCCTGCCGAACCGGTCGCGCCCAAGACGACTGAGCGAGCGGCCGCACACGAGTCCGAAGCCCTGGCCGAAGCGGATGCCGACACGGCCGCCGATTTTGAAGACGAGGATGAGCCCCATCAGGTCGCGGCGCTCAGCGCCGAGGAAATGGTCCGCCTGGAAGCCGACATCCGCGCCATCATGACCGCTTTGCTCAGGCCCATCGCGGACAACGTGACCCTGACCATCGACGTGTCGGCGAGCCCGGTCGCGGTACATATGGAAGACCAGGACAATTCGGGCCTCATCATCGGCCGGGACGGACAGACCATCACCGCCCTGCAGTACCTGGCCAACCGCATCATCTCCAAGAACTGGCCGCAGAGCCCGCGCATCCAGCTCGATGCCGGGGACTACCGGCAGAAGCAGGAAGATCAGCTCATGGGGATTGCCCTGTTCCTGTCGGAAAAAGCAAAGAAATCCGGTCGGGTGCAGAGCACGCGCCCGCTGTCCTCCTTCCATCGCCGGGTCGTGCACATGGCCCTGCAGAATGATCGGGGCGTGCAGACCCGCAGCAAGGGCGAGGGGCATATGAAGCGGGTGCTCATTCTGCCGGTCAAGCGCGGCAAGCCCTCCGGCCGTCCACCCCGACGCCAGGAAGCCGCTCAAGCTCGTCAATCCTGAATCAGCGGGCTTCAGAGGCCGCCCCAAAACGGCGTTCTGCTGTGTCGGCGAAAAAAGCCAGACCGTTTGTGTATGCGCAAATACACTGCGCGTCATGGCTTTTTTCGTTTTCTTGGATCTCAACATTTTTGACCGGCCGGTGAATTCAGAGTATTTCAGTCACGTAAGCGCCTGTTTTTTTTATTATGAAAACACACACCGACACCATTGTGGCCATCGCCACTCCCCCCGGTCAGGGCGCCATCGGCATCGTGCGTCTGAGCGGTCCACAGGCCGCTCAGATTGCCCGCGCCCTTTTTTCATCCTCCCGTCCCGGATTCACGGACTTCAAGCCCTACCGCCTGCATCACGGCCAGCTGCGCGACGGCAGCGGCGGCTTTCTGGACGAGGCCCTGGTGGCTTTCATGCCCGGTCCGGGATCGTTCACCGGGGAAGATGTTGTTGAACTGCACTGCCACGGCGGCGGGGCCATACTGCGGCGGGTGGTGGAAGAGTGTCTGCAGCGCGGGGCCCGTCTGGCCGCGCCCGGAGAGTTTTCCAAGCGCGCCTTTTTAAGTGGTCGCATGGACCTGACCCAGGCTGAGGCCATCATGGAGCTGGTGGGCGCGCCGGGCGCAGTGGCGGTCGGGCTTGCCGGGAGCAAGCTTGAAGGGATGCTGGCGCGCCGTGTCGGCGAGCTGCGCGCGGGCCTTGAGGCCTTGCGCGTACAGCTCTGTGTGGCCGTGGATTTTCCGGAGGACGAGGTGGAGTGCCTTGCCCCTGAAGCCCTGGCCGGGGTAGCGGGCGAGGTGCGCGCAGCCATTGCCGAGCTGGCCGCCAATTACGATCGTGGCCGCTGCTGGCGCGAGGGAGCGCTGGTGGTCCTGGCGGGCCAAGTCAATGCGGGCAAGTCGAGCCTGATGAATGCGATTTTGGGTGTCAACCGCGCCATTGTGACCGATATTCCGGGCACCACGCGGGACTATTTGGAAGAGGCCGTGCAGATCGACGGTCTGCCCGTGCGCCTGGTGGACACGGCGGGCCTGCGCGCCGCGCTGGACAGCGTGGAGCTGATGGGCATCGAGCGCAGCCGCGAGCTGCTGGCTCGGGCCGACCTCGTGCTGCTGGTCATCGATTCCGAGCTCGGGCCGGGTGCGGAAGACCTGGACCTGGCTGCCGGAACAGAAAACCTGCTGGTCGTGGCCAACAAGACGGATCTGCTGACCGGAGAACCGGCATGGCTTGATGAGAATCCCTGGCGGGAAAAAGAGGTGTGCCGCGTTTCCGCCAAACACGGGCAGGGCGTGTCAGCCCTCATGACCGCGATCCGCAGCATGGTGACCGACTCGGGCGCTCCCGAGGATGGCGCGCTGGTCCCCAACCTGCGCCAGCACACGGCCCTGACCCGCGCGGCCGCCGAACTGGACCTCATGCTGGAAGAACTGGCCGCCGGCCTGCCCTACGACATCCTCTCCGTCCGCCTGGACACGGCCTGCGCCATCCTGGCCGAAATCACGGGCGAGATCACCTCCGATGAGGTGCTCGGCGCCGTGTTCGATGGGTTTTGTATCGGGAAGTGAAGGTTTTGTACGCAAAAATCGCCTGCGTACAGGCGGTTCAAAAATCGTGCATGCAAGAAACAAAAAAATCCAGACCCGACGCGTATTTTGATTACGCGGGGGCCTGGATTTTTTGCAGCGACGCCCATCGCTTATAAGCGGCCTTTTACGGCAACGTAAAGTTGATCTCCACCCTCTCCAGACTCACGGCCTCAAGCACCACGTCCAGGGTCTGGCCCATGGCGAAGGTTTTGCCGGTGCGTTGGCCCAGCAGGTCCTGGCGTTCAGGGTCGAAGACGTAGAAGTCGTCGAGGGTCGCAAGCCGGACCAGCCCGTCCACAGGCATGTCGATGAGCTCCACCCAGAACCCGAAATCGGCCACTCCTGAAACCACGGCGCGCATGGTCTCCCCGATCCTGTCTTCCAGGGCCAGGATGGCCGAGCGTTTCTGAATCTCCCGTTCCGCCTCCATGGCTTTTCGCTCCAGGGCGTTCAGCCCTTCGCAGATGCCCTGCACATCTTCCACGCTCAGTTTCTCGGCCTCTCCGGCAATCAGTCTTTTCAGGGACCGATGCACAAGCAGATCCGCGTAGCGGCGGATGGGCGAGGTGAAATGGCAATAGGCTTCCGACGCCAGCCCGTAATGGCCTTCGTTGTCCGGGGAGTACTGGGCCTGCATCATGGTGCGCAGGATGAGGCGGTTGACCAGATATTCGATGTCCGTCCCTTTGGCCGCGTGCGAGACCTGTTGCAGGCCCATCTGGTCCAGGGTGCCGGGCAGGCGGTCCACGAGGCTGGTGTGCGAGAGCATGCGCAGCAGGGTTTCGAGCTTCTTCTCATCGGGCTGGGGGTGGATGCGGTACGGGAAGACACGCTTGCGCGCCCCCATGTACTCGGCCACGCGCTCGTTGGCCGCGATCATGAATTCCTCGATGAGGCGGTGGCTGAACATGCGGGTACCGGCGTGCACGCTGATGATGTCCTCCACTACGCGAACCTGGGCCTCGGGGATGTCGAAATCGAGGCAGCCGCGGTCCATCCGGCGCTGCATGAAGATCTTGGCCAGTTCCTCGGCGTCGCGCAGCATGGGCACAAGGGGCGCGGTTTCCTGATCCGGCTCGCCGTCCAGGGCGGCCTGCACCTGGTTGTAGGTCAGGCGGGCGTGGCTCGTGATCACGGCGTTGTAGAGGCGCGGCGCGCCGGGTTCGCCATCCAGCGAATACGGCGTGTCGACGACCATGGCCAGCCGCTCCACGTGCGGGCGCAGGCTGCACAATCCGTTGGACAAAGCCTCGGGGAACATGGGCTCCACGGACAGGGGGAAATAATAGGAATTGCCCCGCGCCAGGGCCTCCACGTCCATGGGCGAGCCCTCGGGCACATAGTGGGCCACGTCGGCGATGGCCACCAGCAGGCGGTAGCCGTTCTCTTGTCGCTCCACATAGACCGCGTCGTCAAAATCCTTGGCCGTTTCGCCGTCAATGGTCACCAGGGCGATCTTGCGCAGGTCGGTGCGTCCCTCCCAATCCTTGGGCGACGGCGCATCAGGCAGAGTTTCGGCCTGGCGCAGCACATCGGCCGGAAAGACTTCGGGGATGGAGTAGCCGGTCTTGACCAAGAGCTCCTGGGTGGCCAGGTCGCGCTCCTCGCCGAGGCGGCGCAGCGCCGTGCAGCGCCATAAACCCTTTTCCTGCTCCTCAATGGGGGTCACGCTCAGGATATCCCCCTTTTCCGGGTCCGGGATGGAACTGGTGTCGACCACGGTGTAGAAGGGCATGCGCGAGTCCGTGGGGTGGCAGAAATAGCTGTCCTGATTGATGCGGCGAGTGACCCGCACCAGCAATTCGCGCGTGCCGCGGTCCAGGACTTCCACCACGCGACCTTCCGGGGAATCCTTCTTGCGCGAAGTGTCGATGGCGGCGACGACCCTGTCACCGGGCCATGCCCCGCCGAAATTACTGGGGTGGATAAAGAGATCTTTCTGCTTTTTGTCGTCAGGCAGCAGGTAGCCCACGCCGGAGCGGCGCACATCGAGGGTGCCGGTCATGCGCGGCAGATTGTCCATCAGGCCGTAACTCTTGCCCATCTGCACGATTTCGCCGCTCTCGACCATCTGCGCCAGAGTGGATTTGATGACTTTTTTCAGGGAGGCGTCGGCGTCGAAGTGGTCGAAGATGTTTTTGCTGCGTAGCGGTGCGCCGGACTTGCGGAGTGCGTCGAGCAGGGATTTTTTGGAAAATTTGGTCTTAGTCTGTTTTTTCGGGGGCATGTAAGGTCCAGGGTAAGTTGTGAAAAAAGGCGTCCAGCCAGTCGCGGAAGGAGACGGACCCGGCGGCCGTGAACGAGGTCGTCAGCTGCGGGGTCCACAGTCGCTCGTCGGCGAAGGGGGCCAGTTTGACGGCGTCTTTGGGCGTGCACACGATATGCGTGCAGTCGTTGCGTTCGGCGGCTGCGACAATGGCCTGCCAGTCGGACAGGCTGAACGGGTGGTGATCGGGATAGATCAGGTGACGGACCGGCTTTTCGCCAAGGTCGGTCTTGCAGGTCTGGCAGACCTTGTCCGGGTTGGCGATGGCCGTGACGAGCAGGAAGCGCTGGCCGTCAAGCGTCTCGAGCGTCTCGCCGGTCAGGGCGTTGGCCACGCCACGTGCCGTGACCCGGAAGAAAAAGATGGGCTTGCCGAGGATCGCCAGCTTGATGTGCGCGATGGTCTCCAGGCACCCGTCGTTGTCGAACATGGTGTTGATCAGAAACGCATCGGCCCTGGCCAGGGCGGAAGTGTCCTCGCGCCATGATCCGGCGGGGATGACCCGGTTCCACTCCTCGTCCAGATCGCGTGGGCACAAAAGGCACAGGTTCAGGTCGCGCGCTATGCGCAGGTGCTGATACCCGTCGTCAAGGACGAAAATGTCGGCCATTTTCCGGGCAGCGATCTTGCCTGCCCGTACCCGATTCGGATCGACCAGGATCTGGGCCTGGGGGTGGGTGCGCTTTAAGAGGAGCGGTTCGTCTCCGGCCTCGTGCGGCGGGCTCAGGAGCTGCACCGCGTAGGGCAGATGGGGCGGCTTGCCGCCGTAGCCGCGGGTCAGCACCGTGGGGCGCAGGCCTTCGTCGCGGGCCCAGTCAAGCAGCCAGGACACGACCGGGGTCTTGCCCGTGCCGCCCCAGGAGATGTTGCCGACGCTGATGCAGGGGGCCGGAGGCCGCCAGGAGGCGCGCTTTCCCGACGCGTAGAGCCTGGCGCGCAGGCGCATGAGCCGGGCGTAGACCCGGCTTATGGGGCCGAGCACGTGCGGCATTTGGCTTTGCAGTCGAGAGATGCGTTCAGGAGTCATGTTTGGCGCCGAAAAAGTAAAAAGGGCGGCTCTCGCCGCCCCCGGGATTAATCTCGGGAAGTTCCCAGGAATCGAAGCAGAAAGAGAAACAGGTTGATGAAATCGAGGTACAGGGTCAGCGCGCCAAGGATGGTGCCGCGGCGGACGGCCAGGGCGTCGTCCATGGGCGCGGATTCGCCCATGACTTTGAGCTTCTGCGTGTCGTAGGCGGTGAGGCCGGTGAAGATGAGCACGCCGATACCGCTGATGACGAAATCAAGGGCGGAGCTGGCCATGAAGATGTTGACGATGGAGGCGATGATGATGCCGATGAGCCCCATGAACAAAAAGCTGCCCCAGCCGGTCAGGTCCTTCTTGGTAGTGGCGCCGTAGACGCTCATGGCCGCAAACATGCCTGTGCAGACAATAAAGGCCTTGAAGATGGACCCTGCCGTGTAGACCATGAGGATGGACGACAGCGTAGCACCGGTCAAGGCGCTGTAAAGGAGAAAAAGCCCGGTAGCGGTAACGGCGGACATGCGATGCACGGCACCGGATATGGCCAGAACCAGGCCAAACTGGGCGATGATCAGGCCCCAGAAAATGATGGGATTGGCAAAGATGACCTGGGCGATGGCAGGCGTGCTCGCCACGGTATAGGCAACCACAGCGGTCAGCCCCAATCCCAGAGTCATCCAGTTGTAGACCCCGCGCAGGAAATAGTTGGTCGCCTGCACATCGGTGCGGGTCCGGGATACGGTCTGAAAGTTCATTGCTCCTCCTGTAATCGGTATTGTTGGGTGGACTCCGGCACACTCCTCCACTCTTCGGGGCCGCATCTTACCGATGCCCGCCCTGAGCGGCTTCACGTCCAGAATCAGCCCTTCTGATTTAGGTCATCTGGGGCGCAAGTCAAGGATGGGCGGAGTCCGGCCCAAAAATGGAGCCGAACTGACAAATATTGTCACCCATGCCTTGAATCCACACCGGTTTCTCCGCTCAGGCCACCACGGAAACAAGCAAATATTCCCCCGCAATAAAAAAATCCCTCCCGCCACACCGCGGTCATCCCCGCGAAGGCGGGGATCCATCGCATTTGCAATATGCTGAAAAATAAGGACTTTCAGCCGTCTCTCTGCATGGCACGCCTCCTCTGGCACGACTCTGTGCCAGATCGATACCAAACCCAAAAGCAAAAGAAATGACTCCTTGGCACGAATAATGATAGTAGCCCAATACAAGCATGGATAACCCAACCCAACTTTATTGGAGGATTGTATGAACCGGTTCAGAAAGAATGAAAAAGGCTTCACCTTGGTCGAACTTTTGATCGTTGTGGCAATTATCGGTATTTTGGCAGCGATTGCGATTCCGCAGTTTACGAAGTATAAGAGGAATGCTTCTTTGGCAAATTGTAACTCTGATTTGAGGAATTGTATTTCTGAAGCTGCAGCAAATTTTGCTTTAAATAGTGGAAATTATGTAAATTGCAGCGGCACAGATGGTATTCCAGGAAACAAGCTTGCTTTTGGTGTAAATGCTTCTAGCACTGGGGAGGTTGCTTTGGTAGAATTTGATGGTTCAGCAGCTAGTGTGCCAGAAACAATTACAACGTATGATAATATTTCTATGGATGTTCGTATAGACGACGGAGCTGCTAATTGTACTTTTACGCCATAGAATTAGTAACATTTAGCTAATGCTAGATATTGAGGTCCTCAATGCATATTTATTGAGGACCTTTTATATTTACTGTCATACACTTGGCCCTTTTCCCTCCTCATACTTCCTCATCATCGACCCAAGAACTAAGGAAAGGGGGCACCCATCAAAAGGACCGAGGTCAAGAGAAAGTACTCCTGCGGGCCAGAAAATCAGGTTTTCTCGCCTCGGACAAAACTTATCGATAACATCATGAATTTATTTGTTTTCTGCCTTTTTCGAAATATCAGCGTTCGATGTCGGCGTATTCCGCCGCATCAGTAACCCATCGGGATCTAGGCTGCCGGAGCAGCCCCACCGTCTTGCGACGGCCAGATAATCTTCGATCCCACGCATGCTTGAAGTCCGCCCTTGATCGATAATCCCGCTCCGGGCATGATGCGCAGCATCTTAGCCTCCAAGGAGCCTGTGTGAACTCACCCGACTATATCGATTTTGCGGCCATTACGGCCCTCCTCCAACAAGCCCACGCTGAATCCAGAAACTTCCTTTACGAATTCGAAGTGTACAGCCTGCTCGCAGCTTCCGGGGCCGAGACTCCGCCGCAGGCCAATCTGCTGGTGCGCGGGGCGCGGCCTTCCGATGCGGAGCTGGTGGCCATTCCCGGTGAGCGGGCGGTGCTCAAGATCGTTTCGCCGACCATCGTGCACAAGACCGAGGTCGGAGGGGTGCGGATTGTGGCCAAGACGCCGCAGAGCGTGCGCTCGGCGCAGCGGCGCATGCTCTACGAGGTGCCCGAGAGCTACGCGGTCTGGATCGAGCGCAATCCGGATGCTGCGCCGCCTTCCTATCGGAACCTCAGCGGACAGGCGTTGGTGGCCGCCATCAGCCGGGACGTGAAGGGCGTGCTGCAGGTGCAGTTCATGCCGCCGGACTCCGACACCTTCGGCCACGAGCTCATCGTCGGCCTGCGGCGCACCCGCGAGTTTGGCATGGTCCTCTCGGCCGGACTCGGCGGCACGGACACGGAGCTTTACGCCCAGCGTTTCCGCAAAGGGCAGGCCATTGTGGCTGCGTCCACGGCCATGACCGACGGCCAGACATTTTTCGAGCTTTTCCGTCAGACCATCTCCTACAAGAAACTGGCCGGATTGACCCGGGGGCAGCGCCGCATTGTTTCCGACGAGCAGCTTATCGAATGCTTCGAGAGCTTCGTGGCCATGGCCAATTTCTATTCGCCGGACAATCCGGACGCGCCGTTCATCATCGAGGAACTTGAGGTCAACCCATTCGCTTTCACCGATTATCTGATGGTGCCTCTGGACGGCATGTGCCGCTTTTCTCTGCCCGAAGAGCGCCCGGTGGCGCGCCCGGTGGGCAAGATCCACAACCTGCTGCATCCGGAACGCATCGGTATCATCGGGGTTTCGGCCACGCGCAGGAATTTCGGGCGCATCATTCTGGAAAACATCCTGGCCCAGGGTTTTGACCCGCAAAGTGTCACGATCCTGCGCGAGGGCGGCACGGATGAGTGCGGGGTGGAGTGCGCGCCCGATCTGGCCGCGCTGCCGCACAAGCTCGACCTGCTGGTCGTGGCCGTGGGCGCGGCCCAGGTGCCTGATCTCGTGGAAGACATCATCCGTCTCGACGCGGCCCACGCGGTCATGCTCATCCCCGGCGGCATGGGCGAGACCGAGGACAGTCGCGAGCGCGCCGCCCAGGTCGTGGCCCAGATCAACGCGGCTCACGCCACGGGTGACGGCGGCCCGGTTTTTCTGGGCGCCAACTGCATGGGCGTGGTCTCCCGGCCGGGGCGCTACGACACTTGGTTCATCCCCGAGGAGAAGCTGCCCCGCGATCGGGGCAAGCCCTACCGCCGCGCCGCCCTGGTCAGCCAGAGCGGGGCCTTCATGCTGCACCGCAGCAGCCAGTGCCCGGAGCTGGTGCCGGCGTACATGATCTCCATGGGCAACCAGAACGACCTGACCCTTGGCGATATGGTCAGTTATTTCAAGGATTCGGATCAGGTCGATGTCATCGCGGTCTATGCCGAGGGTTTCAGCGACCTCGACGGGCTGGCCTTTTGCCGGGCCGTGCGCGAGGCGGTCATGGCGGGCAAGGAGGTGGTCTTCTACAAGGCGGGCCGCACGCCGGAAGGCAAGTCCGCCACCAGCGGGCACACGGCCTCACTGGCCGGGGATTTCATGGTCTGCGAGAGCTGCGTGCGCCAGGCCGGGGCCATAGTGGCTCAGAATTTCAATCAGTTCCAGGACCTCTTTCTGCTGGCCGAAACCCTGTACGGCAAGAAGATCCGGGGCAACCGGCTGGCGGCGGTCAGCGGGGCCGGATTCGAGGCCGTGGGCATGGCCGATTCCATCCTGAGCGACGACTATGCCATGCAGCTTGCGCCCTTTGCGCAGGAGAGCGTGGAGAAGATCGCCGGAGTGCTTCGCGAGAAGCGTCTGGATGCGCTGGTCAGTATAGTCAACCCGCTGGACATCAACCCGGCGGCCGATGACGACGCCCACGCCCGCATCGCCGCCATCCTGGCCGCCGACCCCGGCGTGGATGCGGTGGTCCTGGGCCTGGACCCGCTTTCCCCGGCCATGCACACCTTGGTCGAAACGGATGTCCCGGCCTTTGACCTGCATGCCGAAGGCGGCATCGCACGCTTGCTGCCGGAAGTGGCCAGAGGGAGCGACAAGCCCATCATCGGCGTCATCGACGGCGGTCGACTCTACGACCCATTGCGCGACGTGCTCATGGCCGAGGGTGTGCCGGTCTTTCCGGTCTGCGACCGGGCCGTGGCGGCGTTGGCGCAGTATATTCAGGCTCGGCTTTATGCCGATCTGCTGCGGGGCGGGTTGGCGTAGGATTATTTGAGGCTGCGCTGCCGTGATCGGACGCGGTGCAACCGTTCGGTGAAGCCGCCTTCCTGAAGAAAGGCTTCAGCCTGGGCGGCAATCTGCCGGTCCAGGAGATGGCAGGCCAGGTTCAGGAGGGAAAGGGCGGCGTTGGCGGCCAGGGTTTCAGGGGAGAGGGGGGTGCAGGGCGGGGTGGACTTTGTGGACTGGCACGGACTGACACGGACGGGTACGGACCCCGGAGCTGCCTGGACGCTTGGCATTTTGTCCGTGTCGGTCCGTGTAAGTCCGTGTTCGTCCATTCTTTTTATTTCTTCTTTGACCCACCGCCGCACCTCGCCGAGGTTTGCGCAGCGCTTCTTCCTGAAGCGCTGCAGCGCCGGATGCTCCGGTTCAAGCTGCGGCAAGCTGCGTTGGCGCAGGAAATCTTCATAGTCCAGGCGCAGTTCTTCCAGGCTGGCCCGGGCCACATTGGTCAGTTTGAGCTCCATTTTTCTCGATGTGCCTGCGGCCTGGCTGCCTTCGGCGATGTTTTGCACGCCGGAGCGTGCGGCCTGGACCATTTGATCGTGGGTGCGGCTGCGCTTTGCCACGAACTTCTCACAAAACAGTACTGTCACGTCGTAGGCCAGTTGCGCCACCTGGAAGCTTTTGAGGCTTCGGTAGCCGCCGTGCTTTGGAATGAGCGCCTCGACCATGGCCTTCTGTGCGGCCTAGTCTTCCACCACGGCACTCAGGTCGACCTGCATCCCCGCCTCCTTGGCCTTCAGGATCCTGCGCACGATTTTGCCGCTGCGGGTGCGGGGCAGGGCGTCCACGAATTCCACGGAGCGGATCACGGCCACCGGGCCCACTTCCTTGCGGATGTGGGTTTTGAGCATGCGGATGATTTCGTTGTGATCGTCGAGGGCAGCGAACTCCGGTTGCAGCACGACGAGGGCTTTTGCAACCTCGCCCTTGATCTTGTCCGGGATGCCGATGACGGCTGCGTCGGCCACGGCCTTGTGGGCCAGGAATGCGTTTTCCAGTTCCACGTTGCCGATGCGGTGCCCGGCGATATTCATGACGTCATCGGAGCGGCCGTGGATCCAGATCAGGCCGTCCTCGTCACGGGTGGCAATGTCTCCGGCCCAGTATTTGTCGGGGCCGAGCGGCCAGTAGGTGGCGTCGTAGATTTCGGGCTTGCCGTGGATGTCGAGCATCATGGACGGCCAGGGCCTGGTCACCACGAGGTTGCCGGCGACCCCGTCCTCCACGGTGTTGCCGTCCTCATCGACGATGTCCACCTCGATGCCGGGCATGGGCCGGTGTACGGAACCGGGTTTCAGCACCGAGACCGGGAAGGGGGTGATCATGCATCCGCCGGTTTCGGTTTGCCACCAGGTGTCGAGGATGGGGCACTGGGAGTGGCCGATGTATTTGTAGAACCACAGCCAGGTGTCCGGCGCGATGGGTTCGCCCACGCTCCCCAGCAGGCGCAGGGTCGAGAGGTCGTGCATGCGCGGGTACTGGTTGCCGTAGCGCATGAGCATGCGGATGACCGTGGGCGCTGTGTAGAGGATGGTCACGCCGTAGCGGGCCACGATGTCCCACATGCGGTCGGCCTGGGGGTAGAGGGGATGCCCCTCGTACATGACTGTGGTCGTGCCGGCGATGAGCGGGCCGTAGACCACGTAGCTGTGCCCGGTGATCCAGCCCATGTCGCCGGTGCACCAGAAAATGTCCGTGGGTTTTATGTCAAAGACCCAGTCGAGGCTGCGGTGCAGGCCGACCATGTATCCGGCGTGGCCGTGCACGATGCCCTTGGGTTCACCCGTCGTGCCCGAGGTGTGCAGGATGAAGAGCGGGTCATCCGCATCCATGATTTCCGTGGCCGCGTCGGAGCGCTCCTGGCGCACCAGGGCGTCGTACCAGATGTCCCTGGCCTCGCCCATGTCAACGTCGAGCTTGGCGCGGTTGACCACAACCACCGTCTCGACGCAGTCGCAACCGCTGACCAGGGCCTCGTCCACCGTGGCTTTCAGATTGATGATGCGCCCGTTGCGGTAGAACCCGTCGGCAGTGATCACCAGCTTGGCCTCGACCTCGGTGATGCGCTGGCGCAGGGCCTTGGCCGAGAACCCGGCGAAGACCGCGCAGTGCACGGCCCCTATCTTGGCGCAGGCCAGCATGGCCATCATGGTCTGGGGGATGAGCGGCATGTACAGGATCACGCGGTCGCCCTTGCCAAGGCCCAGGGAGCGCATGGCGTTGGCCAGCCTGTTCACCTCGCGGTACAGTTCGTAGTAGGTGTATTTTTTCGTGTCACCGGCCTCGCCTTCCCAGATCAGCGCCAGCTTGTTCTTGTTGGCCGTGGCGATGTGGCGGTCGAGGGCGTTGTAGACGATGTTGCACTGGGCGCCCTTGAACCAGCGGTAGCGCGGTGCCTCGGAGTCATCGAGGACGGTGTCCCATTTGTGGAACCAGTCCAGTTCCAGGGCCGCGTCCTCCCAGTAGCCCAGCCCGTCGGCCTTGGCCGAGGCCTGGGCCGAAGCGAATTCCTGCGGGTTGACATTGGCTTCGATGACCAGTTGGGGCAGGGGGCGGAAGACGAGTTCCTCGCTATAGGCCATGTCTGATTCTTTCATGGCATTCTCCTTGCGCGGCAGGCCGCGTTTCATGCCGGTGCGTCGTTCCATGTGGTGTACTCGTTTTGGTGTTCGGGGGAAGCCGATTCTCGGCTAATGGCCATTTGCGGCAGGTAAGCGCCGCTAGAGCTGCAAAATTTTCTTCAGTTCGCCGATGCGCCGCCGGCTGACCGGGAGCTCGATCTTCTTGCGTCCGGCCGTGCGCAGCATGAAATTGCCGCCGGGCATGGACGCGATTTCCGTGACCATGTCCAGGTTGACCAGGTACTTGCGGTGTACGCGGCAGAAACGATGCGGCCGCAGGCGCGCTTCCAGGTTCTTGAGGCGGTAGGAGGTCAGGAAGCGATCCTGGGCCGTGTGCACGAAACTGTAGTCCTCGTAGGCCTCCACGTACACGATCTGCGTATAGGGAATGAGGATGTGGCGGCCTTCCTGGTTGACGGGGAGCTTCTCGATTTCGGGCGAGCGTTCCCGGCTCATGTCCCAGGCCTGGCGCAGGGCGTTGACAAAGACCTCTTCTTCGTCGTCGCCCATGGACAGTTGCACGGTCTCTTCGCTGATCTGCTGCCGTGACTGCAGGGGTTGGGTCGGGGGCGCGGCCTTTTTGCGCGGCAGCAGGGGGCGCAGGCGCTCGATGGAGCGCGCGAAGCGGTTCGCGTTGGCGGGCCAGAGCAGATAGTCGGCGGCGCCGAGTTCGAAGGCGGTGAAGGCCTGGTCCTCTTCCGTGGCCAGGAAGATGAGCGCGGGCGGGTCGTCACCCTGGGCCAGATGCGCGGCCAGTTCCATGCCGCTGACCCCGTGGGGCAGGTCGGTGCCCATGAAGAAGACGTCGTAGGGGATGAATGTCAGCATCTCCAGGGCTTCGAACGAGGACACGGCTTCCCCCAGCACGGCAATCTCCTTGACAGGAGAGAGCATGTCTCGCAATTGGGACCGCACTTCGGGGTCCGGGTGAAGAAGCAATGCTTTGAGTTTGGACATGGCGCCAGCCTGGTCGCGGGTAATGGGGTAAACGATCATATATACCTGATTTCAAAAGTCCTCAAGTTCTGTTCGCGTCGTGGTCTGGGAGCTTTCAGGCGAAGCCCGCCGATGGTTTTTATTTCTGCTGCTTTAAAATTAACTATCCGATTTTATTTGTCTTTCTCTGGAGACACGCCCTCGCGGACGTATTGGACATCGCAGGGGAAATAAAATATCAATACCCGTTTAACCCGTAATAAACGCGAGTACCTTTCCCCACACAGGCAATATGGCAACACAAGAACATATCAGAAACTTCAGCATCATAGCCCACATAGATCACGGAAAGTCCACCCTGGCCGACCGGATCATGGAAAAGACCGGGCTCATTTCCGACCGCCAGAAAAAGGACCAGTACCTTGACCGCATGGAACTGGAGCAGGAGCGCGGCATCACCATCAAGGCCCAGAGCGTGCGCATCCCCTACAAGGCCCGTGACGGACGCGATTATATCCTGAACCTCATTGACACGCCCGGACACGTGGACTTCTCCTACGAGGTCTCGCGCAGCCTGGCCGCGTGCGACGGGGCGCTGCTTGTGGTCGACGCCACCCAGGGCGTGGAAGCCCAGACCCTGGCCAACGTCTACATGGCTCTCGACAATGACCTTGAAGTATTGCCGGTCCTGAACAAGATCGATCTGCCCAGCGCCGAGCCCGAACGGGTGGCGGAGGAGATCGAAGAGGTTATCGGCATCGATTGCACGGATGTGGCCAAGGTTTCGGCCAAGTCGGGCCTTGGTGTGGAAGACCTGCTCGAAAGGCTGGTAGAGAGGGTGCCCCCGCCCAAGGGCGATACGGATGCGCCCTTGAAGGCCCTGATCTTCGACTCCTGGTACGACTCGTATCAGGGCGTGGTCGTGCTTTTCAGGGTGCTGGAGGGCCGGGTCAGGAACGGCCAGCGCGTGCAGATGTGCGCCACGGGCAAGAAGTTCGAGGTGACCAAGCTTGGCGTGTTTTCCCCCGAGCCCATGGACATCAAGACGCTCGCCGCCGGCGAGGTCGGATTTCTGTGCGCGGCCATCAAGGAGCTCAAAGACGCCCAGGTCGGCGACACCATCACCGACCCCGACAATCCTACGGCCACCCCCTTCCCCGGCTTCAAGACCATCAAGCCCATGGTCTTCTGCGGTCTGTACCCAGTGGAGCCGGCGGAATACGACACCTTGAAGTCCGCCCTCGAAAAGCTGCAACTCAACGACGCGGCCCTGCACTACGAGCCCGAAACCTCGCAGGCCCTGGGCTTCGGCTTTCGCTGCGGCTTTCTGGGCCTTCTGCACATGGAAGTCATCCAGGAACGCCTGGAGCGCGAGTTCCAGGCCAGGCTCATCGCCACGGCTCCTTCGGTCATCTACAGAGTTACACGTATTGACGGCGCGACCTTTGACATTGACAATCCGAGCAATCTTCCCCCGCAGGAGAAGATCCAGTCCATCGCCGAGCCCTTCGTGCGCATGGAGATCCACGTCCCCAACGATTATGTCGGCAACGTGCTGGGCCTGTGCGAGGAGAAGCGCGGCATCCAGAAGGACATGCGCTACATGACGTCCACCCGCGTGGTCATCAGCTACGAGCTGCCCTTCTCGGAGATAGTCTATGACTTCTTCGACCGCCTCAAATCCGTGACCAAGGGTTTCGCCTCCCTGGATTACGAGGTCATCGACTACCGCGTGGCCGACCTGGTCAAGCTCGACGTGCTCATCAACTCCGAGCCCGTGGATGCCATGTCCGTCATCGTGCACCGCTCCAATGCGGCGTACCGGGGCCGCGCCCTGGCGCTGAAACTCAAGCGGGTCATCCATCGCCAGCTGTTCGAGATCATCATCCAGGCGGCGGTGGGCAGCAAGATCATAGCGCGTGAGCGGGTCGCGCCCATGCGCAAGAACGTCACCGCCAAGTGTTACGGCGGTGACATCACCAGAAAGCGCAAGCTTCTGGAAAAACAGAAAGAAGGCAAGAAGCGCATGAAACGCATGGGCAGCGTGGAGATTCCGCAGGAAGCGTTCCTGGCCGCCCTTCAGTCCGATGAATAGATTCCTTTCAATAATAACTGCTTCGGCAGATTACGTACCAGGCAGGTAGAGACATGAACCCTCGTTGGCAGACAATGCTCAAAGAATACGCCGAAGCCCTCATCGTGGCGCTTGTTCTGGCGTTTATAATTCGGTCCTTTGTGGTCCAGGCTTTCAAGATTCCGTCCGGATCCATGCTCCAGACTCTGCAGATCGGCGACCATCTGCTGGTCACCAAGTTCGCCTATGGCGTCAAAATTCCCTTCACCAACACCATGATCATTGAGCGCGACGGCCCGGAGCGCGGCGACGTCATCGTGTTTGATTTTCCCGAAGACCCGTCCAAGGATTTCATCAAGCGCGTCATCGCCGTGCCGGGGGATGTGATCGAGATCCGCGAGAAGAAGGTCTTCCTCAATGGCGAGGAGCTGCAGGAGTCCTATATCCAGCACGTGGATGCCTCCGCCTCAGTGCCTCGGCGGGATAATTTCGGGCCGGTCATGGTGCCGGAGAACAAGTACTTCGTCATGGGCGACAACCGCGATGAATCCTACGATTCCCGCTTCTGGGGGTTCGTGGAGCGCAACACCATCGCCGGCAAGGCGCTTATCCTCTATTGGTCCTGGGAAAGCCTGACCAACGTGCGCTGGGAACGCATCGGGCAGATGGTGGAATAGCATGATCGCCAAGGTCTCCACCGCTGCACTGCTGGGAATCGACGGATTCTCCATCGAGCTTGAGGTGGACCTGGCGCGCTCGGGCATGCCGGCCTTCATCATGGTCGGTCTGGCCGAAGGGGCGGTGCGCGAAGCCAAGGAGCGGGTTTTCTCGGCACTCAAGAATTCCGGGTTCAAGCTTCCGCCCAGCCGCATCACCGTGAACATCGCCCCGGCCGACATCCGCAAGGAGGGTTCGGCCTACGATCTCCCCCTGGCCCTCGGCCTTCTGGCCGGGGCGGAAGTCATTGACCAACAAAAGCTCTCCGGCCTGTATCTGGCCGGGGAGCTTTCTCTTTCCGGGGAGCTAAAACCCGTGTCCGGCGTGCTGCCCCTGGCCCTGCGCGCCCGCGAGGCCGGGGCGCGCGGCATGATCGTGCCCGAAGCCAACGGCCAGGAGGCCGCAGTGGTGCAGGGGTTGCCGGTCTTTGCCTGCAAGAGCCTGTCCCAGGTCGCGCGCTTTGTGTTGGGCGAGGAATCTCTTGAACCCCTGGCCTGCGATGTCCCGGCGCTGTGGGGCGAGCGCGAGCATTTCCGGCGCGATTTCTCCGAGGTCAAGGGGCAGGAGCGGGCCAAGCGGGCCATCGAGATCGCCTGCGCCGGTTCGCACAACATGCTCTTCATCGGCCCGCCCGGCAGCGGCAAGACCATGCTTTCAAGCCGCATCCCCACGGTCCTGCCGCCCTTGAGCTTCGACGAGGCGCTGGAAGTGACCAAGGTCTATTCCGTGGCCGGCAAACTGCCCCCGGACCAGCCACTGATGGTTGCCAGGCCTTTCAGATCTCCCCATCACACCATTTCCGATGCCGGACTCATTGGCGGCGGCCACTATCCACGGCCGGGAGAGCTTTCCCTGGCCCACCGGGGGGTGCTCTTTCTGGACGAGCTTCCCGAATTCAAGAAGCATGTCCTTGAGGTCCTGCGTCAGCCCCTGGAAGAGGGCCGCGTGACCATTTCGCGGGCCGCCGTGTCCCTCGAATATCCCGGCGACGTCATGCTCGTGGCGGCCATGAACCCCTGTCCGTGCGGGTATCTGGGCGACGAAAAGCACCACTGCTCATGCACGCCCATCCAGATTCAGCGCTACCGCTCCCGGCTTTCGGGCCCGCTTCTGGACCGCATCGACCTGCATGTGGAGGTCCCCGCCGTACCCTACCGGGACTTGAAGCAGGAGCAGGGCGGGATCAGCTCCGCCGTCATGCAGGAGCGCATCAACGCCGCCCGTCAGGTGCAGCGTGAGCGCTACGCGGGACTGCATTTTTCCTCCAATTCCGAGCTTTCGGGCAAGTGGCTGGAGCGTTTCTGCCGCCTGACCGCGAGCGAACACGCCTTTCTGGAAGGCGCGGTGCAGCGGCTGGGCATGTCGGCCCGGGCCTTTGTGCGCGTGCTGCGCATCTCCCGAACCATCGCCGACCTCGCCGGGGACACCGATCTTACGACCACGCACCTGGCCGAAGCCATCAACTATCGGGGTCTGGACCGTCAGAGCCGGGAGTGAGGCTTTGGCGGTTGTCAGCTTGCGGGCCATTGGTGTAGGCTTTGCCCATGAATGTGAATGGAGGAGCCGAAAATGACCTCGATTTTTGACGATCGCGCCTACAAAGGCACCCTGACCCGCCGGGACTTCATCAGGCTTTCCGCCCTGGCCGCCGTTTCCACGGCCGTGGCCGGTTGCGCCGCCAACCCCGTGACCGGACAGAGCCAGCTCATGCTCATGGGCGAGGGCGAGGAAATCCAGATCGACAGGGTCAACGCCCCGCATCAGTTTTCCGCAGATTACGGCGTGACCCAGGACGCGGCCCTGCTCTCCTATGTCGGCGGCGTGGGCGCGCGATTGGCCAGGGTCACCCACCGTACGCACATGCCGTACAGGTTCACCGTGGTCAACGCCACGTACGTCAACGCGTACGCCTTTCCCGGGGGGAGCATCGCCATCACCCGCGGCATCCTCGCCGAACTGGACAACGAAGCGGAGCTTGCCGGGCTCGTCGGCCACGAACTCGGGCACGTCAATGCCCGTCATACGGCGGCGCGCATGTCCAAAGGCCGAATACTCGGCACCCTGGTGGGTGGGGCCTCCCTTCTCGCGGGTGCGGCCAGTGAGAGCCTTGGCAATCTGGCCGGGACCGTGGGCGGGCTCGGCGCGAGCCTTTATCTGGCCAAGTACAGCCGGGAAGACGAGCGACAGGCCGACGAATTGGGCATGGAATACATGGTCGGCGGCGGGTATGCGCCGCAGGGCATGGTCGGGCTCATGGACGTGCTGCGTTCCATGAGCAGGCGTCAGCCCAGCGCCATCGAGGCCATGTTCTCCTCGCATCCCATGAGCGTCGAGCGTTACGACACGGCCGTGGCCCGTTCACGCACCCGCTTCGGGGGCAGTCAGAATCTTCCCGTGTACCGCGAGCGCTACATGGACTCCATTGCCTCTCTGCGCAGACTCGCGCCCATGTTCAAGTTCTTCCAGGAAGGGGACAAGGCCATGGGCGCCAAAGAGTATCAAGTGGCCCAGGGTCGTTACGCCGAAGGGCTCAAGATTTCTCCGAACGATTATGCGGGGCTGGTCATGATGTCCAAGTGCCAGATCGCCCAGAAAAAAGGAAAGGCCGCTCAAGATTATGCGGCCAGGGCGCGGCGGGTCTACCCCACCGAGGCGCAGGCCCATCACATGCATGGCGTGGCGTCCATCCTGGAAAAAGACTACTCCAGGGCCCTGGCGGATTTTTCGGCGTACGAGCGGATTTTGCCCGGCAACCCCGCCACGGTGTTCATGAAGGGTTTTTCCTACGAAGGCATGAAGGACAAGAAGAACGCAGCTCAGGAATACCATCGGTACCTCAGAGTCGTGACCCAGGGCGAGATGGCCCGGCACGCCTATTCCAGGCTCAAGACCTGGGGATACCTGTAAACCTGACGGCACACAGCAAAAAGAGGCCATTCGGGAACGGGTGGCCTCTTTGTTTGAGGAAAGCATGAAAGCGATGACATTGATCTGGACCATGGTAGTTGCCTGCCTTCTCTGTTTCGGCAATCCGGGCCAGGCCGAAGAGGCCAAGCCCGTTTCCGAGAGCGCGGCGGTACTGTCCACCTTTTTTCAAAACAAATCCAAGGAGATCGCCGACCTGCAGCGGGAAGTGAACACCCTGCAGGAGCAGCTGGGACAACTTGAGCCCGGCTTCGCCGCTTCTCTCGAAGCGGCCCGCGATCGTCTGCAGACTCTCGACGTCATGGCTCGCATGGTCAAAACCAACCCGTACGACATGCGTGTCGCTCTGGCCGAAGCCACATACCTGCAATTGACCCTGGCCAGGGACTTTGAACCCTTGACGGCGCTGGTTCGCGAGGTCCGGGCCAAGGCCGTGACTTTAGGATCCTTGCAGGAAGACTTGGAACGAAAGTGGGCTGCGGGCCAGGACAAGACTGTGCGCGAGGATGTGCAGGCCATTCGCAAGAATGTTGCGGACGTGGCCCAGACAGCGAAGGGAGTGCAGGAGCGGGTGGAAAAACTGCAGGCCCAGGTGGAGGAAATCCAGAGCCGGACCGCCGAGTGGGTCGCAACCTTCCAGACGCAGCTTCCGCTTATCTGGAAGGCCGAATTTCTCGACGCCAAGGAGTTCAGGCTTCTGCCAGCGGGAGGGTCCGACATCGAAAAGGACATGAATGACTGGTTCCTCAACCTGAAGACGCTTTTCGTCGGACAGTACTCGTCCTCCACCACGGAGCGCGAAGACTGGGCCGGAATGCTTGTCCTGTTCTGGCTGCCGTTCGTGTTCATTGGGTTTGCGGCGTATCGTTTTCTGAAGGGCGTGTTCGAAAATGGCCGCGCGGGCGGGCGACTGACCTCGGCTTTTGGCATCGTCTGCCTGTCCCTGGCCCTGTCCCTGCTCGCCGCTTTTCTTGCCGGTCAGGTCAAACAGACCTCCCTGCTACTGGTTGCCACGCATGTGCTCATGCTGCTGGGGGTGCAGGCCCTGGCCTGGGTTTTCCGTAACGTGCGCGGCGTGTTGCAGAAAAAAAGCCTGCAGCCTTTGCTCCCGCTGGTTTTTTTGTCCATCAGCGTTTCCGTCCTGGATATCTTGCGTCTGCCCCAATGGCTGGAACATCTGTCATGGGTTGGCCTGGTCGTGCTGAGCAGCCTTTTCTTTGGCATGATCCAGCCGGAACTGCGCTACGAGCGCTTCGTCCGTCGCGCCCATCCCTATGTCATGGCCATCCTGGTGGCCTTTGCCGTGCTTGGTTGGGGCAACCTCGCCGTGCTGGCCAGCACCCTGTGGGGCGTTCTGGCCCTTGCTCTGCAACTGGGTATCGGCGCGACGAGCGTGGTGCGGGCCCTGTTCGAAAAGCTGGACAAGAGCGGATTCAAGGCGCTGGTGGCGGATCTGGCCGTGACCTTTCTCACCCTGCTGGTCTGGCTTGTCGTGGTGCTCGGGATCATGGCCTGGGTCTCCATCAATCTGGGCACCAATATCGTCTATGAAAAGCTGTCGACACTGGAGTTGAACTGGGGTGATTTCTCCTTTAACTTCCTGCGGCTGGGCGTTGTGCTGTTGCTGTTTCAGGTGGTCCGTTCCCTGGCGCTGGCCTGGAAAACGGTCCTGGACAGCGAAAATCTGCGCTGGAAGAATATCGACCACGGTGCTGCGGCCTCGCTGCAGCGCATCGGCATCTATTGCCTGTGGATGCTCTATGGCCTGGTCAGCGTGAACCTGCTCGGCATCAGCCTGACCAATTTCGCGGTCATCGCCGGTGGCCTTTCCGTGGGCATCGGTTTCGGCATGCAGACCATCATCAGCAATTTCATCAGCGGGCTCATCCTGCTCTTTGACCGCGCCATTCAGCCCGGTGATGTCATCGAGGTCAACGGAATCTGGGCCAAGGTCATGAGCGTCAACATCCGCAACACCGAAGTCCAGACCTTTGACAACGCCAAGATATTCCTGCCCAACTCGACCCTCATCGCCAATCAGGTCACCAACTGGACGCACCGCAACGATGTGCGCATCCGCCGCGACGTGCTGGTGGGCGTGGCCTATGGCTCTGATGTGCAGCTGGTCAAGAAGCTCTTGCTGGAAGCGGCCTCCGAGCATCCGGCCGTGATGTCCAGCCCCGAGCCGTTCGTGCTTTTCAGTGACTTCGGTGCAAGTTCGCTTGATTTCACCCTGCGATTCTGGGTGCGGCATGTGGATTTCGGGCTGTCCTCGTGTTCCGAGATCCGTGAAAGCATCGACGCCAAGTTTCGCGAGAACCGCGTGGAAATCCCCTTTCCGCAGATGGACATGCACGTGCGCTCCGGCGATGGGTTGCTGCGGATCAAGAACGAAGCTTAGGCATTTTGCGGATCATGCTGAAAAGGCCATCCCTCGATCGGGGGATGGCCTTTTTTCGTGTTGCTTTGTCTGCGTCCTGTTCTCCATTCTCTTCGCGAAGATTGGCGCAACCTTTGAACAAAAAACGAACAGTTTGGAAACACGAAACAAACAGATTTTCTACGGCTTGGCTACATTGGCGCGGTTTGGTGGAGATATGTTCAAAACATATTTAATATGCCAAAATAAAAGTAAATATTAAGAACATGCTGTTTTCTTCAGGCAAAAACGGGGCAAAAAAGAGGAGCTGCGCACAACCGTTATGCACGGCAGCACAGTTCTGTTGGGATTGCAGGTTAGGAACACGGAAGGAACAGTGGCGGGAATTGGAGTGTTCCCATTTTTCTTTCAGGCCGACGGGGGTGTGTTAATGTTGATAAGCCATATAAGTACTCAATTTGAAATGATATTTTTTGAACATCTGACTTCGGTGCAGGCAGATGTCCCTTCGGGAGGCGTGGGCGCGTGACGGATTGCGGCAAAATGACGTTGTCATTTTGTTCGTTTCGTATTTAATAGCCTGAGATGTTGGAGAATTTATTGTTTGCTAGGATGTTCGTTCCAAACGAACGTAAAAAGGCATGCCGGTGCGCCCTGCATGATGGTGTCGGAGCGCCGCATGGACAGCCGTGGGCTGTAGCCTTGAGCAAAGGGTTCGTCCCGGGAACAGGACAACGTGTAGCCAAGCTCCGGGTCCAGACCCATGTTTACATAGGCGCTGGCATAGGCGCAGCGCGTGACGGAAAAGGAAAGGGACGATTCCGTCAGCGTCACGCCTTCCAGAACCAGGGCATCGTCTTCCTGCCAGCGTGCAAGGACCGTGGCGAAGTGCGCAAGGCTCGGTTTGTCCGGGGCCAGCTGGGCGAAGGCTGCTCCCGCCGCCCTGGCATCGGCCGTGATGGCCTCGGTCAGAATTTTGTCTGCCTGCCCGGGGCCGACATGCTCTTTCAGAGCCTCCCGGATCCGGGCGACAAGCCCGGCCTGGGCCGTGCGGACGGTGATCATGCTCATGGCGCCTCTTTGCTTTCGGTGCATACTGGGGTAGTGGGCAGAACATGCCCGCAATGCATTCTCCCCTGCTTTTCCGGGACAGCGAATTTCCCGGTCAAGGCCCGGCCCTGGCGGACCAGGACCACCTTGAACTGGATGAATCCGGCCGCAGGGCCCTCCTTTGCCGAACCTGCGCCCAGCCCGTGGCCCGCACGCGGGACCGCATCAGCGTGGGCGGCAAGCATGTTCACTCCGTGTTCAACCCCGCAGGCATCCTCTTCGAGGTCGGCTGCTTTGCCCTGGCGCCGGGGTGCCGTTTCGAGGGGGAATTCACCCACGATTTCACCTGGTTTCCGGGCTATGCGTGGCGCTTTGCCATGTGCCGGCGGTGCGCCTCTCATCTGGGCTGGGAATATCGCGGCGCGGGGGACGGGTTCGCGGGACTGATCATGGCTGAACTGCGCGAGTCCGGTTCATGACTTGTCTTTGTCCTTGGGCTGCCAACTGCAGCTCTTTGATGCCGGGCCTCAGCCCCTGATGCCGATTTTGGGAAACACGACCTTCATGAGCACCAACCAGATGCCGACCAGAAGTAACAGATACAGTAAACTTTCCATTCAATCCTCCATGGGTTTACGTGCCGAACTTACTTCATGCGCACGCCGAGGGCCTGCGTCAACATGCGCGGGGAAAATCACGGCATGACGGAGATGGATTCCTTGCCCGAACCAGGGTTTACAGACCTTGTCGACGCGCACTGTCACCTGCAGGACGGCTTTCTGCGCCGCAGCCTGGAGCCCGCCCTGATCAGGGCGCGGGCGGCCGGGGTGCGCTTGATGTGCTGCAACGGGACCCACGAGGGGGATTGGCGGTATGTGCTGGGGCTGGGCCGCAGGCATGGCGACATCTGCGTGTCGCTTGGGCTGCATCCCTGGTACGTTGGGGAGCGGGGGGGCGATTGGCTGGCGCGTCTTGAGGAGCTGGTGGCGGCCAATCCCGTCGGAATAGGTGAGATCGGGCTCGACAATGCCCTGGACGCACGCAACGACGCCGAGCAGGAAGAGGTTTTTTTGGCCCAGATGGAATTGGCCGTGAAATACGAACGCCCCGTGACGGTCCATTGCCGCAAAGCCTTTGGCCGTTTGGCGGATTTGGTCAAAGCCATGGCCGAGAGGCCGCCGTACATGATGCTGCACGCCTACGCCGGGTCCCATGAGATGGTCCCGGTGTTTGAGAAGCTGGGGTTTCATATATCCATCTGCGCCTCCATCACCAGGACCGCCAACCGCAAGGCGAGGACGGCCTGCGTGCGGGTTTCGCCCGAAAGGCTGCTGGTCGAGTCCGACAGCCCGGCCATTGCGCCGGTCGGGGTGGATTTCGAGCGCAATGAACCGACGTATCTGCCCATGGTGGTGCAGGCGCTGGCGGAGCTGCGGGGGGAGGAACCGGAGGTGGTGGCGGCGCGGACGGCGGCCAATGCGCGGGAATTTTTTCGGTGTTGCGAGGGTGATGGCGCACCGTTGTAATAAAACGTAGGGGCAGGCCTGCGTGCCTGCCCTTCTTCGCCCCCCATGCCGCCCGATATCCGGTGCCGGGCTCAGTCAGACAGTCGATCCGCTGCGGATGAAACGAACCGCCAGGCCTTGGACCGAGCAGGTGTTTACTGGGAATGGTATTGTGGTGGGTGGCGGCCTCCCGGTTCGCGTCGTCTGCATCGGCTCGAAACTCCTTCACCGGCCTCGTAAGGGCCAATCGTCGCTCCTCGAACATCGATTTGCGCTTCGTACGGCTGGCGACGATTGACCCGACGATGCCTGGCTCAGTCAGACAGTCGATCCGATGCAGACGACGCGAACCGGAAGGCCTCGGACCGAGATGTGGGCGTGATGTTTTCAGTGCATGGTGATGAAAAGCTTGGATTGCCGCGTCGAAGACTCCCTCGCAGAGCGTTATCAGGCTCGTCATCGCGAGCGCAGCGCGGCGATCCATCTTCATTCCGGACTGCGGGACATGGTGATGAAAAGCATGGATTGCCGCGTCGAAGACTCCCACGCAGAGCCTGGCTTCTCGCAATGACGACGTTATTAGGTCCGTCATCGCGAGCGCAGCGCGGCCTGGTCAGGCTCCGCGTGAGATCCCTCTTCACTTGATACTTTTGAGCATTAAGAGAGACGATACAATCCGTTATGGAGGATGAACAATGATGCAATTCGCCCGGACCATGCAGCTCATCGGCGAGGACGGTCTGGCCCGGCTGCAGGGGGGGACGGTGGCCGTGTTCGGCCTCGGGGCCGTGGGGTCCTACGTGGTCGAGGCCCTGGGCCGGGCCGGGGTGGGGAATCTTGTGCTTTTTGACCATGATACCGTGGGCCTCTCCAACATCAACCGGCAGCTCTTCGCCCTGCACTCCACCGTGGGCAGGTACAAGGCGGATGTGGCCCGCGAGCGGGTGCTGGACATAAATCCCGATTGCCGGGTGGAAGCGCGCGTCCAGTTCGTGGACGGCGACAACGTGGCCGGGCTCATGGAGCCGCGCTTCGACGTGGTCGTGGACGCCATCGACGGGGTCAACTCCAAGGTCAACCTCATCGTGGCGGCGCGCGAGGCCGACCTGACCGTGGTGGCAAGCATGGGCGCGGCGGCCAAGCTGGAGCCCTCGAAAATTCTGGCTGCGGATATTTCAAAGTCGTTCATGTGCCCCCTGGCCCAGATCATCCGCAAGCGCCTGCGCCGCCGGGGCGTGACCAGCGGTGTGCGGTGCGTGTTTTCCACCGAAGCCGCACTGAACAAGAACGAACCCGTTATCGAGGAAGCCCCGGAGCAGGGGGTCAGCGGCAGGCCGCGCGCGCCCATCGGGTCCATCTCGTACCTGACGGGGATGTTTGGCCTGTACGTGGCCAGCGAGGTCGTGCGCGAATTGCTTGGTGGATTCGAGGCGGTCAGAAACGACGAAAATGCGGAGGGTGAAGAATGAGGATGCGCCTTTATATACTGTGCTTCGCGGCCTTGCTGTCCGCCTGCTCCCAGAATCAGGACTGGCGCACGGCCAGCCGTGAACCTGCCGGGATCGCGCCGGACCCGGCCGCGACGCAGGAGGCCGTGCTGCATGTCTACGGGGCCGATGCCTGGGGCTGGCGCGGCTGGTTCGCCATTCATACCTGGATAGCGGCCAAGGGAGTTGGAGAATCATCCTATACGGTCTACGAGGTCATCGGCTGGCGTGCGTCGCGCGGTCTGCCCGTGGTGCGCATCGAAAAGGATTACGCGGATCGCTACTGGTTCGGGGCCACGCCACGGCTACTCAAGGAGCACCGGGGCGAGGAGGCGCAGAGGCTGATCGAGGCCGTGGACCGGGCCGCCAAAGAATATCCCTGGCCGACAGAATACAAGGCCTTCCCCGGTCCCAACAGCAACACGTTCATCGCCTGGATCGGGCGGCAGGTCCCGGAGTTGGGGTTGAAGCTGCCTTTTTCGGCCATAGGCAAGGGATACTCCGGGCTGAACTGAGGCCCGGCCGCAATGGGCCGAAGGCAATAAAAAACCCCGCATATCAGATGATTGCGGGGTTTTGTGCGTGATCAGTTCAGCTTGAGCTTGAGTCCGATTTTGGCCAGGTGCATGGCCTGGAAGCGCATGCCTTCAAGTTCGTTTTCCGATGGCTGGCGCGAGCCGTCACCGGCCGCGATGGTACTGGCCCCGTAAGGCGATCCCCCGGTGATTTCATCCATGCGCATCTGCCCCTGGAATGAATAGGGCAGGCCGACCACCACCATGCCCTGATGCAGCAGGTAGGTGTGGAAGGACAGAATGGTCGATTCCTGGCCGCCATGCTGGGTCGCGGAGGACGTGAACACCCCGCCGGGCTTGCCGACCAGGGCGCCCTTCATCCACAGACCGCCGGTGCCGTCCAGGAACTGTCGCATCTGACCGGTCATGTTGCCAAAACGGGTGGGCGTGCCGAAAAGGATTGCGTCGGCCTCGGCCAGGTCATCCACCGTGGCCACTGGCACGTCGGCCTGGGCCTTGGCCGCGTCAAGGGCGCCCATTTTGGCCAGAATGTCGTTGTCCAGCGTCTCCGGGACGCGGCGCACCGTAACTTCCACCCCGGGAATTTCAAGGGCCGCCGCGGCAGCAGCCTCTGCCATCGTGCGAATATGTCCGTAGGCGGAATAGTAAATGATGAGCATTTTCATGAGCGCTCTCCAAATGATTTAGGGTTGAGTGCTGAGTATCAAACAAACTTGATAAGTATTACTATCGATTATTGAGGATCTGAAAGGCTGAGTCAAGGGGGGTGGAAATGATTGCATGAGATTTCAGCATGCCATCCCCCGCGTATCCGCCGTCAGGGCGAGGCGCAGGGAAAAAGATCCGGCGCGGATAAAAACGGTGAAGATAACGCGGATGCGCTCAGCCTGCGGCCAGGTCCCTTTCCCAGGCCTTTTGCCGGGCCCTGGTTTCGGGCCAGGTCAAGGTGTCCTTAAAACCGTGGGGCGTGTCGGCGCGGACCGTAATGACCTGTTCCTGCTTGTTCCGCGTAACGGTAACTTCCACGGCGTCGCCATGGCTTCTGGCTTTGGGGGCAAAGGACGCCAGGCAAGCGGCGGCTTCAGCCAGGACCTTCGGGCTCCAGTCCTGGCCAGGAACCGGAATTCCCACGGCATCGGGGCCGGGAAAGCTTTTGAGCTCAAGGACATAGTGCTCGGGGGCGATCAGGCGCAGAAGTTTCTGATTGTCCTTGTGATCCCGGCCCATGACCATCCACTGCTCCCCGGACTCGTCCCTGCGCCAGAGCTGGCGGCCGACGTTGGCCAGGTCGAAATACGGGGCAAGGGGCCGGGGGAAGGCGCGCAGGATGGGCCAGTAGCGGCGGGCGGATTCCCTTTCGCCAAGGCGGCACCCTCCGGCCTGGGTCGGGATTGTGGTCACGCCCAGCTCTTTGGCCAAAGCGTACTGGCCCTTGCGGCCCCGTCCGCACAGCGAAGGCAGGCGGGAGCGGTCCACCAGCCCCGATTCCTCCATGGGGGTGGGCGGAAGCAGTCCCGCGCTCAAGGGGCGCAGCAGCACGTCGCGCACATCGGCATCGTTGCGGATGATGTTCAGCGTGTCGGCGCGCTGGGACATGGGACGCTGTCCGAGAACCTCGCCGGAGATGAGGAACGACGCCTTGTAAACCGGCAAAAGGTTTTTGGCCCGGCGCAGCATGAGGATCTTGCAGTCCACGCAGGGGTTTAAGACCTTGCCGAAGCCGCGCGGCGGGAAGCCCGCCATGAGGTCCACGAATTCCTGCCCCACGTCTATGACCTGCACGGGAATGCCGTATTCGCGTTCCCAGAACGCAACCTTGTCTGGCTTGCCGAAAAAGGGGCTGACGAAATGCAGCCCCAGGACCTTGTGTCCATGGCTTTGCATCAGCTTGCTGGCCAGGATGCTGTCCAGGCCGCCGGAAAAAAGGGAGAGCGCGTCGAAAGTGTCCATGACCCGTGCTGCTAGCCAAAGCCCGGCAGAGGCGCAAGGGCGAAAAATGCGACCGCACAGCCCATTTTTTCGCACCCTGCGGGAATTGTACGAATTTCCAGTCCCGCTGAAGAATTGTGTTCCAAAACCATATTTGCTACGAATCCCTGCTTGTCCGTTTTTCGGAAACCCCAACTTTCATGGAGCTGCTCATGGCCCGACCAAAAAACGTTTCTCCCGAAGATGCCCGCCGTGAGGCGCTGGAAACTGCGCTGGCCACCATTGAGCGCCGTTATGGCCTGGGCTCGGTCATGCGTCTTTCCGACACTTCCCACCAGGTGGTCCCGGTCATTCCCACCGGCTCCATCGGCCTCGACCTGGCCTTGGGCGTGGGCGGCATCCCGCGCGGCCGGGTCACTGAAATCTTCGGCCCGGAGTCCTCGGGCAAGACCACCCAGGCCCTGCACATCATCGCCGAGGCCCAGAAGCGCGGCGGCGTTGCGGCCTTTATCGACGCCGAGCACGCCCTGGATATCAACTATGCCCGCAGGCTCGGGGTCAAGACCGAAGACCTGCTCATCTCCCAGCCCGATTACGGTGAGCAGGCCCTGGAGATCGCGGACATGCTGGTCCGCTCCAGCGCCGTGGACGTGGTCGTGGTCGACTCCGTGGCCGCGCTCATCCCTCAGGCCGAGCTGGAAGGAAGCATGGGCGAGACCCAGGTCGGCGGACAGGCCCGGCTCATGTCTCATGCCATGCGCAAGCTGACCGGCACCATCCACAAGTCGCGCACGTCCATTGTCTTCATCAACCAGCTGCGCATGAAGATCGGCATGACCGGCTACGGCAGCCCCGAGACCACTACCGGCGGCAACGCGCTGAAATTCTACGCCTCCGTACGCCTGGACCTGCGCCGCATCCAGACATTGAAAGACAAGGAAGAGTCCTACGGCAACCGCGTGCGGGTCAAGGTGGTCAAGAACAAGATGGCCCCGCCCTTCCGCGAGGCCGAGTACGACGTGCTTTTCGGCACGGGCATCTCGCGCGTGGGCGAACTTCTGGACCTGGGCGTGGAGCACGGCATCGTGGACAAGAGCGGGGCGTGGTACGCCTTTGGCTCCGAGCGTCTCGGCCAGGGCAAGGAAAACGTGCGCGCCTTTCTGCAGGACAACGACGACCTGCGCATGCAGATCGAGCGCGCCCTGCTCGAACAGCTGGGCATGCCCCTGCCCGATGAGGCCGCAGCCGTGACGGAAGCTGCCGAGTAGGAGCCTGAGGCAGGCATTTTTCAAGACATCAAAGGCATGGATTTACCCAAAAGGGCACGCGCCCGCCTTCGCGGGAATGACACTGGTTTCATGCGGCAGTGTCGCGTCATTCCCGCGAAGGCGGGAATCCATGCCTTTTCCATACAATACAGGCCCCCTCTCACAAGGGCCGCAACGAGGTGTATAACGTGATCAGCGCCGGTGAAATTCGCAAACGGTTTTTGGAATATTTCGAGAAGCACGGCCACAGCGTGCAGCCCAGCTCTTCCCTGGTGCCCCAGGACGACCCGACCCTGCTGTTCACCAACGCGGGCATGGTTCAGTTCAAGAAGATCTTCCTGGGCCAGGAAAAGCGTGACTACACCAGGGCCGCCACGTCCCAGAAGTGTCTGCGCGTGGGCGGGAAGCACAACGACCTGGAGAACGTGGGCCGCACGGCGCGCCACCACACCTTTTTCGAGATGCTCGGCAACTTTTCCTTTGGCGATTACTTCAAGGAAGACGCCATCCGCCTGGCCTGGAATTTCGTGACCGTGGAACTGGGCCTGGACAAGGAGAAGCTCTTTGTCTCCATCTTCCGTGACGACGACGAGGCCGGCGAACTGTGGCAGAAGGTCGCCGGGGTGCCTGCAGAGCGCATCTTCCGCCTGGGCGAGAAGGATAATTTCTGGGCCATGGGCGACACCGGCCCCTGCGGCCCGTGTTCCGAAATCTATGTGGACCAGGGCGCGGACATGGCCTGCGGCCCGGATTGCGGCATCGGCAAGTGCGACTGCGACCGTTATCTGGAAATCTGGAACCTGGTCTTCATGCAGTTCAACCGCTCCGCGGACGGGACCCTGACGCCCCTGCCCAAGCCGAGCATCGACACGGGCATGGGCCTTGAACGCGTCACGGCCATCTGCCAGGGCAAGCGCTCCAACTTCGACACCGACCTGTTCCAGGGCCTGATCCAGGCCATGGCCAAGAAGGCCGGCGTTGCCTACCACCAGGGCGAAGATTCCGACACGGCGCTGCGCGTCATCGCCGATCACAGCCGTTCCATCGCCTTTCTCCTGGCCGACGGGATGCTCCCTTCCAACGAAGGCCGTGGCTACGTTCTGCGCCGCCTGATCCGCCGCGCCTATCGCTTCGGCAAGCTGCTCGGTTTTGACGAGCCCTTTTTGTACGAAACCACGGCCCAGGTCGTGGACGAGATGGGCGAAACCTTTCCCGAGCTTGTGGCCAGCCGTGAGTTCATGGTCCGCGTGGTGCGTCAGGAAGAGGAGCGTTTCGGCGAGACCCTGGACAAGGGCCTGCGCATTCTCGAGGACGAGATGGCGGCCCTGGCCGCTGCCGGGACGCGGACAATCGGCGGCGACACGGCATTCAAGCTTTATGACACCTATGGTTTCCCCCTCGACATCGTCAACGACATCGCGGAGAAGCAGGGCTTTGTCGTGGACGAGGACGGCTTTCGCGAGCACATGGCCGTGCAGAAGAAAAAGTCCAAGGACGCCTGGTCAGGGTCCGGCGACAAGGGCCTGGCGGGCCAGTTTGCGGCGCTGACGGGTGCGGGCCTGGAGTCCGAGTTCATCGGCTACGACTGCCTGACTGCCGAAAGCCGCATTGTGGCGCTGCTTGACGCCGAAGGCCAGTCCGTGGAGCGCCTGGCTTCCGGCACGGGTTTCATGGTTACGCTAAGGACCCCGTTCTATGGCGAATCCGGCGGCCAGATGGGCGACACCGGCCGGGTGCAGGCGCCCACGGGCACGGCTCGGGTCATCGATACCTTAAAACCCGCCCCGGCGCTTGTTGTGCACAAGATCGAGATCAGTGGAGGCGAAATCCTGGCCGACCAGGAGGTGGAACTTTTTGTCGAGGAAGGGGAGCGCGTCGCCACGGCGCGCAACCATTCCGCCACCCACCTGCTGCACGCGGCCTTGCGCCGGGTGCTGGGCGAGCACGTCAAGCAGGCCGGGTCCCTGGTCGGTCCGGCGCGCTTGCGGTTCGACTTCACGCATATTTCGGGCCTCACCGCAGAAGAGTTGAAGAAGGTCGAGGACGAGGTCAACCGCGCCATCCTGGCCGACGCGCCCATCCTCACCCAGGTCATGAGTTATGACGCGGCGGTGAACGAGAAGCAGGCCATGGCCCTCTTCGGCGAGAAATACGAGTCCGACGTGCGCGTGGTCGAGATGGCCGGGGAGTCCGTTGAGCTTTGCGGCGGCACGCATCTTGAGTCCACGGGCCAGGCCGGAACTTTCGTCGTGCTGTCCGAGGCGGGCATAGCCGCAGGCGTGCGGCGCATCGAAGCCCTGACCGGATGGGACGCACTGCGCTACTGGCAGGCGCAGCGCGAGGAAGTGTGCACGGCGGCGGCCGCCCTCAAGGCCGCGCCCGGCGAGGTGGGCAGGAAGATCGCCGCCCTGCAGGACCAGGTCAGGGCGCTGGGCAAGGAGCTGGGCGCGCTGCAGGCCAAGGTCATGTCCGAGAGCGGCAAGGATCTGGCATCGGAGGCCAAGGACATCGCCGGAATGAAGGTGCTGGCCAGAAAGGTTGACGCGCCGGACATGAACGCCCTGCGCAACCTCATGGACGACCTGCGCTCCAAGCTCTCGAGCGGCATCGTTGCCCTGGCCGCCGAGATCGACGGTAAGGCCATGCTTGTGCTTTCGGTCAGTAAGGACCTGCACGGGCGCTACACGGCCCCGGCGCTGATCAAGGAGGTTTCGGGCGAGATCAAGGGCGGTGGCGGCGGCCGACCGGATCTGGCTCAGGCCGGAGGGTCCGAACCGGGAGGCATCGACCGGGCATTGGCCCGGCTTGAAGCGTTTCTGGCCGGTTGACGGCAAGAAGGGCCGCTGCGAGGCGGCCCTTCTGTTTGGATCAAAAGATCTGGTGCGTGCCGACGGGCTTAGACCATCACGCTTATCATCGGGGAGATGGTGCGTGCGGCGGCGTGCTGCTGTCCGTAGGCCATGGCGCCGAGCCTCTGGGTGGTGGCGTTGGGCGCATAGGCTCCGGCCGGACGGTAGGGCGATACGTGCTGGGTCAGGTGCTGAAGTTCCAGTTCCTGCGCGAAGTCCCGGAGGATTTTTGGGGCCGGCTCGTCGAGGGATATGTTTTGCGTGCTCAGGCTGACGCCGAGCTTGCCGAGCTGCACGCCGATGGTGCGTGTCGATACGCGGGCGGAAAGCATGTCCCGCATGGAACCGTCATTCACGTTCGCACCAAAGCCGAGGCTTTGGCTTGAATATGAACTGATGTGATCGACGGTCATGGGAAATCCTTCCTGTGGGGGTTTGCTTTTTCATACGATTGATGGCGCATTTTGACAAGCACGGGAAAAAGCCGTCTTTTCGGGCGATTGCGCAAAATTCCGCCTGAACCGGCCATGCCGGCTGATCTCGCGTGCATCCGGACATGAGGGGGACGCGGACTTCTGCGGCTTGTCACTTTGGGATTCTCCCGATACACAACCGGTTCCGGGCATCGGCCCAGATCCGGTTTTTTCGCGCTATCGCAACACATTTGGCTACCGTTTTGCCGTTGCATGCAACGAGTAAATTTCAGGATATATTATGGCTCAATACGTTGGTGTTTCGTTCAGACGCCAGGGACAGATATATTTTTTTCTGGCCACGCCGTTCGTGCTCTCCCTGCACGACAAGGTGCTGGTCAAGACCGAGGAGGGGATCGGCTTCGGGGAGATCGTGGCCCTGCGCGACACCCTGCCCGAGGGCATTGACCCGGAGACCGTCAAGCCCATCTACCGTCCGGCCACGGCCGAGGATGTGGAGATTGGCCGCGAGAATGACGAACTGGCCAGGGACGCCCGCAAGTACTGCCAGAAGTCCATGGCGCGCATGAAGCTCGACATGAAGCTCGTGGATGTTGAAATCTATTTCGACAAGAGCAAGATGATCTTTTATTTCACGGCCCCCGGACGGGTGGATTTTCGTGAACTGGTCAAGGATCTGGTGCGCAACTACCGCACTCGCATCGAGCTCAGGCAGATCGGCGTGCGCCATGAAACCCAGATGATCGGGGCGCTTGGCAATTGCGGGCAGATGTGCTGCTGCCGTCGCTATCTGCGTCGCTTCGAGCCGGTGACCATCAAGATGGCCAAGGATCAGAACCTGTTTCTGAATCCGGCCAAGATTTCGGGGGTTTGCGGCCGACTGCTGTGCTGCCTGGCCTACGAAAAGGAAAATTACGCGGACTTTCAGCGCCGGGCTCCAAAACTGGGGCGTCGCTACATGACCACACAGGGCCCCATGAAGACCTTGCGGGCCAACATGTTCCGCGATTCGGTCAGCGTTTTGAACGAGACCGGAGACGAGGTGGACTATTCCCTGGCGGACTGGGCGGCCATGGTTTTGCCGGACCAGCAGCGTGCGGCGGCCCGCGATGACGCTTCCGAGGACGTGCCTGCCGAACTGGCCGCGTTGATGGATCCGGAAGTCAGGGGCAAGCCCTCCCGTCCGGAGCGACGTCCCAATCCCCCCCGCAGGGAGCCACGCCCCCCGCGTACGCCCGGAGCCCGGTCGGAGCGCCCTGAGCGCGCCGACCGTCCCGACCGCAAAGACCGTACAGACCGCCAGGACCGCGCCGATCGACCCGCTCGTCCCGAGCGTGGCCCCGCCCGCTCCAAGGCAGAGGGCGCTTCGGGCCCGGCGGCCGATCGTCCCGAAAGTCGTCCAGAGAACAGGCCCGAAGGCTCCGCTCCACCGAGGGAGCGCAAGGAGCATCGGCCCAGGGACAAGCGGCGCAAGTCCGGTCCCGGGCGCAAGGATCATTCACCAAAGCCGCCTGAACAGCATTAATTTCCGGTAGACAAGGAGAACAGTTTTGAAGCCGTTTTTTATATCCACACCCATATATTATGTGAACGCCCGGCCCCATCTGGGGCACGGATATACGACCATTGTCGCCGACAGCGTGAGCCGCTTCCACCGTCTGAGGGGCGACGCGACATTTTTCCTGACCGGAACCGACGAGCATGGCGACAAGATAGTGCAGGCCGCCGAAGCCAACGGGCAGGACCCCAAGACCTATTCCGACACGATCAGCCAGCTGTTCAGGGATCTTTGGCCGGTGCTCGAAGTGGAAAACGACCAGTTCATCCGGACCACGGACCTGCGGCACAAGGCCTGCGTGCGTCACGTGCTGCAGACCGTGTTCGACAACGGCGACATCTATTTCGACGAATACGGCGGGCATTATTGCTTCGGCTGCGAGCGGTTCTATACCGACAAGGAGCTGGTGGAGGGCAAGTGTCCGGATCACCAGACCGTGCCGACGTTCATCAAGGAGAAGAATTATTTCTTCCGCATGACCAAGTACCTGGAGCCGTTGCGGGAGCATATCGAGGCCAACCCGGACTTCATTCAGCCCGAGCGCTATCGCAATGAGGTCCTGTCCATGCTCAAGGAGGACCTCGGCGATCTGTGCATTTCCCGGCCCAAGACACGGCTGACCTGGGGCATCGAGCTGCCTTTTGACTCTGATTTCGTGACCTACGTGTGGTTTGATGCGCTCATCAACTACATCTCCGCCCTTGGCTTTCCCGATGGCGAAGACTACCGCAAGTACTGGTCCGGCGCCCATCACCTGGTGGCCAAGGATATCCTGAAGCCGCACGCCATTTTCTGGCCGACCATGCTCATGTCGGCGGGGATTCCCCTCTACAAGGGCCTGCGCGTGCACGGCTACTGGACCGTGAACGAAACCAAGATGTCCAAGAGCCTGGGCAACGTGGTGGCACCTCTTGATATGGCGCATAAGTACGGCCTGAGTGCTTTTCGCTATTTTCTGCTCTCGGAGATGAGCTTCGGGCAGGATTCGTCTTTCAGCGAGGAAGCCCTGGTGGGGCGCTTCAATGCCGATCTGGCCAATGATCTGGGCAACCTGTTTTCGCGCAGCCTGTCCATGACCCACAAGTATTTCGGCGGCGTGGTGCCCGAGTGTGGCGAGCTTGAGGATCTGGACCGGGAGGTGCTCGAGATCGGTCACAACGCCATGGCCAACTTCCAGGCCCAGTTCGAGCATTTCCAGTTTTCGCGGGCGCTGAAATCCCTGTGGGAACTGGTCCGGCATCTGAACAAGTACATCGATTCCTCCGCGCCCTGGACCCTGTACAAGAACAAGGACATGAACCGTTTGGGCACGGTCCTCTACGTCATCCTGGAAGGCATGCGCAAGGTGGCCGTGCATCTGTGGCCGGTCATGCCGTCCACGAGCGAAACCATGCTGACCCAGCTTGGAGTGAAGTTCAGCCTGGAAAGCGTGGATCTGGAGGCCGAGACGTCCTCCTGGTTTGGGCTTGCGCCGGGAACCCCCGTGGCCGAGCGCTCCAACCTTTTCCCCCGGCAGGACCTTGAGCCGCGCGAGGACAAGGTCGTTGAGGCCAGGAAGCCAAAGCCCGCCAAGGAGCAGAAGCCCGCTGCCAAGATTGAGATGGCATGTCCGGAATGCATCGAGTTCGAGGATTTCGCCAAGGTCGATCTGCGCGTGGGTACGGTGCTCGAAGCGACGCCGCATCCGGAGGCGGATCGCCTGCTGGTGCTCAAGATCGACACTGGCGACGAGACGCCACGGCAGGTCGTGGCCGGCATCTCCGAGTTCTTCAAGCCCGAAGAACTGGCGGGCCGCCAGGTGGTCGTAGTGGCCAACCTCAAGCCGCGCAAGCTGCGCGGCATGGTCTCCCAGGGCATGGTCCTGGCAGTGAAGAAGGAAGGGGGCCTGGCTTTGCTCGGGCCGAGTTCGGAAGTGGCCAACGGGGGCAAGGTATCCTGATTTTGTGACTGTATTCCTGAGCTGAAAGGCATGGATTCCCGCCTTCGCGGGAATGACACATCGTTCCATGCGGCAGTTCGGTTTAAGGTTAAAGTCCGGTTCCTTCACCCCACCACGGCACTCATCCCCGCGAAGGCGGGGATCCATCTTCCATACGCATGAAGCGAGCCCCTGCCACCGTCTGGCGAGGGCTCGATTTTTTTTTGCGCGCGGCCTAGAACAGCCCGCTGATCACGCCCTTTTCGTCGATGTCGATCTTTTCCGCCGAAGGCATTTCCGGCAGGCCGGGCATGCGCATCATGTTACCGGTGATGGGCACCAGAAACCCCGCTCCGGACGCGATCTCGATTTCGCGCACTGTGGCCACGAAGTCGCGCGGACGGCCGCGCAGGCCCGGCTGATCCGAGAGGGAGCTCTGGGTCTTGGCGATGCACACGGGGAGCTCTTCAAGGCCCAGCCTGGCGACTTTTTCCAGGTCCTTGAGCGCGCCGGGGGCGTATTCCACTGCGGCCGCCCCGTAGACCCGGGTGGCGATGATCTCGATCTTTTCGCGCACGCTCTGTTTCCAGTCGTAAAGCGGCCTGTAGTGCGCGGTGCAGCGGTCCGCCGTGGCCGCAACCAGCTCGGCCAGTTCCTCGGCTCCTTCCCCGCCCTTTTCCCAGCTTTCCATGACTGCAGCCTGCACGCCCATGAGCTGGCAGTGATCGAGAATGACCTGATGCTCTTCTTCCGTGTCCGTGGCAAAGCGGTTGATGGCCACGATGGGGGTGAGGTGAAAGAGGCCCACGTTCTCGATCTGTTTGGTCAGGTTCTCAAGACCCCTGGCCAGCGCCTTGGCGTTGGGCACGGCCAGGTGCGCCAGCTCCACTCCGCCGTGGTATTTGAGCGCCCGCACCGTGGCGACCAGGACCACGGCGCAGGGGTCGAAGCCGGCGGACTGGCACTTGATGTCCAGGAATTTTTCCCCGCCAAGGTCGAAGCCGAAGCCCGCCTCGGTGACCACGTAGTCGGACAGGCACAGGCCCGTGCGGGTGGCGATGACCGTGTTGGTGCCCTGGGCGATGTTGGCGAAAGGACCGCCGTGCATGATGGCCGGGTTGCCCTCCAGGGACTGGATCAGGTTGGGCTTCACGGCGTCCTTGAGCAGCGCGGCCATGGCGCCTTGGGCGCTCAGGTCGCGGGCGTGGATGGGTTCGCGTCCAAAAGTGAATCCAAGAAAGATGTCCCCCAGGCGGCGCTTGAGGTCCGGCAGGTCGTCGGCCAGGCACAGAATGGCCATGATCTCCGAGGCTGCGGTGATGTCGAAACCCGTCTCGCGCGGCACGCCGTGCGCAAGGCCGCCCAAGCCGCAGACCATGCGCCGAAGCGAGCGGTCGTTCATGTCCATGACTCGCTTCCAGGCCACAGTGCGGCCGTCGAGGTTCAGGGAGCGGCTCTTGCTCTGCAGATTGTTGTCGATGAGGGCGGCCAGGAGGTTGTTGGCCTTCTCGATGGCCGCGAAATCGCCAGTGAAATGGAGGTTGATGTCCTCCATGGGCAGAAGCTGCGAATAGCCGCCGCCCGTGGCGCCGCCCTTGATGCCGAAGACCGGGCCCAGCGACGGCTCGCGCAGCACGACCATGGACTTTTTGCCGATGCGGTTCAGTCCGTCATTAAGGCCGATGGACACCGTGGTCTTGCCTTCACCGGCCGGTGTGGGCGTGATGGCCGAGACCAGGATGAGCTTGCCGTATTTGCACTGGTCCTTTTCGGCCAGATGCAGGGGCAGCTTGGCCTTGTGCTTGCCGTAGGGTTCGAGCTGGTCGTAGCTGAGGTTCAGTTTGGCCGCGATGTCGCGGATGTGGTGCATCTTGGCTTGCTGGGCAATGGCGATGTCGGACGGCACGGCCTTGGGCATGGGGCTCTCCTGGCTTATTTGTGATCAGGGCAGAAGGGACAGAGGCACTGTTCGAGCTCAAGTTCGTGGCCGAAACGTTCCCGCACGGTTGTGCGGCAGATTTCCACCAGTTCGAGTACGTCCCGGCACGTGGCGTTGTCCACGTTGACGATGAATCCGGCGTGCTTTTCCGAAACCTGCGCCCCGCCCACGCGCAGGCCCTTGAGACCGGCCTGGTCGATGAGTTGCGATGCGTACGCGCCCGGAGGACGTTTGAACACGCTGCCGGCGGATGGAAATTCAAGGGGCTGCTTTTCTTTTCGCCGGGCCAGTATTTCCTTGCGTGTGGCCAGCAGCGGTGCGGGGTCGGACAGGGGCAGGTTCCAGGTCCCTGCCAGGATGATCGCGTCGCGCAGGGCCTGGGCTTTGCGGTAGCCGAATCCGCACTCCTCCCTGGCCAGGTTGATGACCCTTCCGTCCGCGGTGAGGATTGTGACGCTGACGAGATGGTCAGATATCTCGTGGCCGTAGGCCCCGGCGTTCATGAACAGTGCTCCGCCCAGGGTGCCGGGGATGCCGGAGAGGCATTCGATCCCACCCAACCCCTCGCGCAGGCATTCGAGGACCCAGGCGTCCATGGTTTTGCCGGCCTCGGCGCGCACCATGCCCCCTTCGCGGACGCAGGCGGTCATCAGGCTGGTGGAGATGACGGGCAGCAGGATTTCGCCGTCGGGAAACAGGGTGTTGGCCCCGCCGCCGTGAATCCAGAACGCAGTGTTCCCGGCGCGATGGCGGATCACCAGTTCGGCCAGTTCCTGGGCGTTTTCCGGGAAGAAGACATCCCGCGCCACGCCGCCGATGCGGAAGGTGCAGTAGTTTTTGAGGGCAACGTTCTGAAGGTGCTTCATGATTCCTGTCTCACTACTCCCGTGGCGGGGAGGGCGCAATATTGCGGTACGGCCTTCGACCATGTAGGGAACACGAAAGCCTGTTGGTAAAAGCTGGATGCGTGACGAATCGTGAGGTGAATCCGCACATTTCCGACGCAGCCCTTGTTGCGGTCGATTTGAATAAAATTGTAATCATTCGAGAGACTCATGAAACTTTCCGCGAAGTCCAGATATGCGTCCCGGATTCTGCTCGACCTGGCCCTGCACAATGAAGGCGTGCCCCATCGTGTCAACGACATTTCCGAGCGCACGGGAATCACCGTGCCGTTCATCGAGCAAATCATCAAGCCCCTCAAGCATGCCGGGATGGTGGCCAGCAAGCGCGGGGCCGCAGGGGGGCATCAGCTCAGTCGCCCGGCGGAGCAGATCACCCTGGGGGACATCGTGCGTATCATGGAGGGTTCGGTGGAGCTTTCAGTCTGTCTGAGTTCGCCGGAATCATGCACGAGAACCGATGTCTGCCTGACCCGCGAGGCCTGGCAGCGGGCCACGGACGCCATGCTGCGCGAGCTCGACACCATCACCCTGGCCGAACTGGCCAAGGGCGCACCCAATTGCTGCCAGTTGGCCGATGACTATTTCGAGCGCCAACTCACGGTTTGACAAAGGATTTTTCCCCTGCCAGGAATGCTGGTCCCGCCCGGGCGGAGCCAGCCTCTTTCGGAGAAGCCATGACCATCCCTAACGGTTTTCAGTTTTCCACCGCGCAGTGCGGATTCAAGCGTCCGGGGCGTTCGGACCTCGGACTGGTGATCAGTTCCGTTCCGGCCATGGCTGCCGGGGTTTTTACCACCAACCGCTTTCAGGCCGCGCCTGTTCTGGTGGCCAAGGATATCCTGGAGAAAGGGGCCTCAGGCATCCGCGCCATCGTGGTCAATTCCGGTCAGGCCAACGCCTGCACAGGCCAGGAGGGCATCGCCAACTGCCGGGCCACGCTTGAAATGCTGTCCGGGCTCGGCCTTGAGCCGTCTGCCATCCTGCCCGCCTCCACCGGCGTCATCGGCGATCAGCTGAAAATGGACCTGTGGGAAAAAGGGGTCCCCGCCCTGCGGGACAACCTGGGCAAGGTCGGGCTGGTGGAAATGGCCAGGGCCATCATGACCACGGACACCTTTCCCAAGCTGGCCGCGCGCGAGATCCGGCTTTCCACGGGCACGGTCCGGCTGGCCGGGTTCTGCAAGGGCGCGGGCATGATCTGTCCGAACATGGCGACCATGCTCGGTTTCATCCTGTGCGATGCGGGTGTCGAGGGACAGTGGTGGCAGGAGGCCCTGACCCGCTGCGCGGACAAAAGCTTCAACGCTATCACTGTTGACGGGGACACGAGCACCAACGACTGCGTCCTGGCCCTGGCCAACGGGACGGCCGTCGAGGCGCGAGGGGCGGACCTGGCCCTGCTGGAGGAGGCTCTGCTCGACATCTGCCAGGATCTGGCGTTCATGATTGTGCAGGACGCCGAAGGCGGTACCAAGGTCATGCGTGTCAACGTGCGCGGTGCGGCCAACATGGCCGACGCCCAGCTCGCTGCGCGGGCCGTGGGCAACTCGCCCCTGGTCAAGACCGCCCTGTACGGCCGCGATCCCAACTGGGGCCGCATCGTGGCCGCCCTGGGGCGCAGCGGCGCGGCATTTGTGCCCGAGGACGTGATCGTGCGCATCGCGGGCATGACCATTTTTCGACAGGGAACCCCGGTCAAGGCCGACTGGGACAGTCTTCTGGCCTCGGCCCTGCGCCGCGACACCGTCGACATCGACCTGGAGCTTTACGCCGGAGGCACCGAGCTGACGCTCCTGGCTTCCGATTTCACCGAGGAGTACATCAAGATCAATGCTGAATACCGAACCTGATACTCCGGCCATGGCGGACCAGACCTGGAAGCGCCTGGCCGATTTCGTTTTCGAGCTGGGCATGCTGCGCAAGACGCCGCGCACCGGGTACCAGTTTCTCGGCTCCGGCGCAGAGAACGTGGCCGAGCACTCCTTCCGTACCGCCATGATCGGCTACATGCTGGCGCGCAAGGCCGGAGCGGATGTGGCGCGAACGGTTTTTCTGTGCCTTTTCCATGACGTGCACGAGGCCCGCATCGGCGATTTCAATTACGTCAATCGCATCTACAACACGAGCAATCCGGTCCTGGCCTTTACCCACGCTCTGGAAGGCACGGGCCTGCGGACCGAGGTCCTTGAGCTCTGGCATGAGCTTGAAGCTGGGGAGACTCTGGAGGCCAGGCTGGCCCAGGATGCGGATCAGCTGGATTTTATCGCCAACTTAAAGGAAGAGCGGGACCTCGGGAATCCCTATGCGGCAAAGTGGCTTGACCACGCGGTGTTGCGCCTCAAAACCGACCCTGCCCTGGAACTCGCCCGCGCCATTCAGACCACGGATCAGTCCGATTGGTGGTTTGTGCGCCCGGACGAGTCCTGGTGGCGCAAGGGGAACGGCAAGCCCCGCCCCTAGCGGACCATGACAGAGCCAGAGGCACACAGGTCCCGGCACGGGAGGGCGGCGTTCAGTTTTTTCCTGGCGCTGTGTCTGCATGCAATTCCTGTCTGGTACGTTTTCTTCGCCCCCATGTATGGCCTCCCCGGCGTTCTTGAGCTCAATCTTGACAGCATCAACATGTACCGCGAACGAATCCTCAGGCAACGTGAAGCCCTCAGCCCCACCCCTTCCAGTGTCACCCCTCTGCATATCTCGGTGGATGTCCAGGCACGTCCGGACACACGCAAACGCGTCTCCAAGCCCCGCAGCGAGGCGGACCTGACCCGCGCGCGGTCCGTGCAGCGCACCATCCGCAGACTTTGGGAGAATACGTCCCCGGGCAGTACCGGCTACGCCCTGGTCAGTCTGAGCATAGAGGAGGACGGCCGGATTGGGGAGTTCGTGGTCAACCGCGTGTCGGGGGATGAAGATTTTCAGGCCTTCCTGCTCTCCTTTCTGTCCACGCTCAGATACTCCTACGGCAATTCCGCCGGGCCCGGCGAAGCGCTCTGGATTGAATGCGAGTTTGTCATCAGGCCTCAGGCGCGCAAGGGGGCTTCATGATTGTCGCGGTCATGTCCGATACGCACCTCGACCAGCCGGATGCCCTGCTGGCTGCAATTTTCGACCGCTATTGTCGCGACGCCGATGTGCTCCTGCATTGCGGCGATTGCGTGGGCGAAGAGACCTGGGCCTTTCTCAATTCCCACCCACGGTTTTTCAGCGTGCAGGGCAATTGTGACCAGCCTCCGCTGAACGGCACGTTGCCCCTGCTCAGGGAACTGGAGCTCGAAGGGTTCCGTGTGGGCATGGGGCACGGGTGGGGGCCGCGCTCCCAGGTCGGCGATGCTGTGGCCGCCCGCTTCGACGGGGTGGACATCGTCTGCTACGGGCATACGCATATCCGCGACTGGAGACGTTCCGCAGACGGCGTGTGGTTGCTCAACCCCGGTTCACTGTTCTGGTCCAGATCCGGGCCTGGCGGCATGGTCAGGCTGCACCTGGAGCCGGGCAGGGAGCCTGCGCCGGAGTGGATCACGATCTGACCTCCCTGCCTGCCTCGCCCCCGCCGCAATGAAAAAAAGCCCGCCTCTGAATGAGACGGGCTTTTTGATGTCTTGATGTGTCAGCTAGTTGTCGAGGAGGGCGGGGTTGGGGATGCGTACGTCGGCCTTGGCACGCAGGTCCGCGATAAAGGCCTGCACGGTCTGTTCCTGAGCCCTCTGGTTGAGGGAGGAGAGCCACATGTCCTTTTCCGCAGCCCATTCCTCTTCGCTCGGAGGGGTGACCTTGACAGCCTGGGCCAGGACATAACCCTGGGGGAAGGCGTACGATTCGGGCAGCCATGTTCCCGGCTCGGTCTCGAAGGCCTTGGCGGCCATCATCTGGTTCATGCCCAGCCCGCTGATGGTTCCCTGTCGCCCGAAGGGCTCGCTTTCTACCGGCGAGATTCCGGCGGGGGTTTCTCCCTTGAGCAGAAGCTCAAGGTCCTGGTCAGCAGCGGTTTTGGCCATTTTCAGGGCTTCCTCGCGGAGGATGGCGGCCGTGATTTCAGCCTTGACCTCTTCCAGGGGCCGTGTGCTTTGTGCGACCTGCTCACGCTTGGTGGCGAGCAGATACCCGTCGGCAAAGGGCAGCGGGGACTGTGTTGTCAGGTCCTGGGGCAGATCGAAGAGGATCTGGACATTCTCGGTCGAGAGTCCCGGCAATTCCGCCGGCCCCTGAGTTCTTGTGAAAAAGCCGGAATCCCGTGCCGTCAGCCTCAGGCCGATGGTTTGGGCAACGGCCTCCAAGGATTCTCCCGCCAGAACCAATTCCAGGGCCTGATCAAGGCGGTCCTGCAGGGTGTCCGCCGCACGGTCCTGGGCGATGAGGTCGGCGATGTCCTGTTCCACGGATTGGAAATCCTCGTACCCTTCGGCCCGAACGTCCTCCACGGTGATCAGGTGAAAGCCGAACTGGGTGCGCACCGGTTCGCTGACCTCGCCCTTTTTGAGGGCAAAAGCCGCGTCCTCGAAAGGTTTGACCATTCTGCCCCGGCCGAACCAGCCGAGCTCTCCGCCTGTCTGCGTTCCGGACGGATCTTCGGTGTATTTCGCGGCCACTTCCGCAAAGGACTTGCCGGCTACGAGGTCGGCCTGCGCGGCCTGGATGGTCGCCATGGCCTTTGCCACTTCTGACTCGTCAGCGTCTTCATCCACACGCACCAGCAGGTGGCGGGCCCGGACCTGCTCCTCGACCTTGAAACTCTCTTTGTTCTCGGCGTAGTAGACTTCCCGCTCCTCCACTGAAACGGCCTGCGTGTCGGCCAGGGTCTCGGGGGTCAGGAGCAGGTACTGGATTCTGGCTCTTTCGGGCAGGGCATAGTTCGCCTTGCGTGATTCATAGTACTCGGCAATCCGCTCGTCAGTGGCGTTTACCTGGTCCTGATAGGACTCCCATGGGTACACCACATAGGAGATTACCGCGGTGCTGCGACCATATGTATGGAAATCGCGGGCCTGGTCCTCGCCGAGGCGGCCTGGGAGCCCGATATAGGTTTGCAGCTTGTCCATGATCATGCCGCGCATGTATTCGGATTCGAACCTGCCGGGTGTGAGGTTGTTGGCCCGCAGTACGTTCTGATAGGCGTCCGGGTCAAAGACCTGTTCCTCGCTCTGGAAGGCCGGAATGAGATGGATCTCTTTGGCCAGCTCTTCCTTGGAGACGGTCAGGCCGAGCGTGGCGGCCTGCTGCAGCATCAGCTCCTCGATGATCATCTGTTCGAGGATCTGGCGCCTGAACCCCATCTGCGCCAGGACTTCCGCCGTCAGGCCGGGATTCTGGCTGCGAGCGAGTTCGAGGCTGCGCTGCAAGCGTTCCTGAAAAGGCTGGAATTGAATGGGGGAATCATTGACCGTGGCCACGACCGTTGCGCGGTCGTTCTGACTGGGGCTCATGCCAAAGGCCAAGACAAAAACGGCGATGATGATGCCGAAGAGAATCTTTATTCCCCAACTTTGAGCGCCCTGGCGCAGGATATCGAGCATGAAATCTCCGACAAATAATGTGAAGTTAAAAGAATTGAAAATGTCCGGACGGACTTTTACTTTTGCCTGTCGTTGACGGAATTCAGCAAACCGCCCGCCTTGATAATGGCTATTTCGTTACCCGTCAAATCATGGGTCAACGCGATCTGCCTGCCTTCTGAAGTCATGGCGTAAAGCGGCGCTCCGGGTGCCAGCGCCCCGAAATCAAAGCGCAGGACTTCGCCCTGTGTCAGGGTGTCGTAGTCGGCTGGTTCGGCAAGGGTCAGGGGCAGAATGCCGAAATTGATCAGATTGGCCTTGTGGATGCGCGCGAAGGATTTGGTCAGCACCACGCGTACCCCGAGGTGCCGTGGTGCAAGAGCCGCGTGCTCGCGACTGGAGCCCTGTCCGTAGTTGTCGCCGCCGAGGATCAGGCCCTGTCCTTCGGCCTCGGCTCTGGCCACAAAGTCTTTGTCCACCCGTTCGAATACGTGGCGGCTGATGGCCGGGATGTTGGAGCGCAGGGCTGTTATGGCTGCGCCTGCGGGCATGATGTGATCGGTGGTGATGTTGTCGCCGACCTTGATAAGCACCGGCAGTTCGAGGGTTTCGGGTAGTCTGTCAAAAGGCGACAGGGCCACGATGTTCGGTCCGCGCTGGATTTCGACGGCGCTGCCGTCCGCCGGGGGAAAGGCGAAGAGGTGCCGGATGGACGGAGCCGTGGCCGGCAGCGACGGCTTGGAGACCGGCTTGTTCCATGTTGCAGGGTTGGTGAATCTGCCGTTCAGGGCGCAGAAGGCGGCGGTGATGGGGCTGACCAGATAGATCTGCCCATCCTGGGTGCCGCTGCGGCCTTCAAAGTTGCGGTTGAAGGTGCGCGCGCTGACGCCCCCGCTTGACGGCGAACCGCCCATGCCGATGCACGGGCCGCAGGAGCATTCCATGAGTCGCCCGCCGGCGTCGAGGATGAGGTCGAGCAGGCCTTCGCTCATGAGCATCTTGAGCACCTGCTTGGAGCCCGGCGACAGAAGCAGGTCCGTGTCCGGTGCGATGTGTTCGTCTTCGAGAATCTGGGCCACGCTCTGCAGGTCGGAGTAGGATGAGTTGGTACAGGACCCTATGGCCACCTGATCCACGGTCAATCCGTCGAGTTCGGCTACGGGAACCACCAGGTCAGGCATGTGCGGCCGTGCGGCAAGGGGTTTGAGGGTGCCGAGGTCAATGACGATCTCCCTCTCGTATGTCGCCCCTTCGTCGGCGGCCAGAGGGGTGAAATCCGCCTCGCGGCCCATGAGCGCCAGAAAGGCCCGTGTCTGCTCGTCGCTGGGGAAGATGGAGGTGGTTGCGCCCAGCTCCGCGCCCATGTTGGTTATGGTGGCCCGCTCAGGCACGCTCAGGCTGGCCACGCCGGGGCCGCAATATTCCATCACCGCGCCCACGCCGCCCTTGACGGTCAAAATGCCCAAAAGGTGCAGGATGACGTCCTTGGCCGAGGCGTATCCCTGCAGCTGGCCTTCGAGCCGAATGCTGAAAACCTTGGGCATGGTGATGGTATAGGGTTCACCGGCCATGGCCAGGGCCACGGAGAGTCCGCCCGCACCCATGGCCAGGCTGCCGATGCCGCCGGCAGTGGGCGTGTGCGAATCCGATCCGATGAGGGTTTTGCCCGGCACCGCAAAGTTCTCAAGGTGCAGCTGGTGGCAGATGCCTGTGCCGGGAGGGGAGAACACGATGCCGTATTTTGCGGCCACGCTGCGCAGGTAGCGGTGGTCGTCGGGATTGCGGAAGCCCATCTGCAGGGTGTTGTGATCGACGTAGCTGACGGAAAGTTCCGTCTTGACCCGAGGCAGGCCGATGGCCTCCCACTGCAGGTAGGCCATGGTACCGGTGGCGTCCTGGGTCAGGGTCTGGTCTATTCTAACGGCCACTTCGCTTCCCGGCGTCATGTCGCCTTCGACGACGTGCGCCGCGATGATTTTCTGGGTGAGGTTCTGGTTCATGCGCGCTCCTTTAATCTTACCGCTTGATATCTTTGAAAAAAGGCTCCCGGCCGGAGCCGGGAGCCTTTGTCGGGGCTACCACGTGGATGCAAGCCGCCGAAGCTTGACCTGCAAGAACTGGATTTCCGTGTCCAGGCGAAGCTTGTCCTGCTGCAGTCGGAAAATTTCCTCGTGAAAGGTGATGCCGCGCGCGGGATCTTCCCGCAGCAGCAATTCCTTGACCTTGGCAACGGCCGCGGCCTGCTCGGCCCTGAATCTGCCGATTTCCTTTTCTATGTCTTCAATCTGTAGTGATTCTGATTCGTTTACGCTTTGGTTTGTCATCTTGGATTTCGTCTGCCTGTTCGTCGGTGCGTGACGTATTGATGAAGTTTTGCGGGCTTGGAAGGTTCATGAAAATTTTCCAGAACCAGGGCCAGGCCGAGGAGATGTTGTCCGCATTGGTCATGCACAGCCCCGGGTGCGTGAAGGAGATAAGCGCTCCGGCCAGGGTCCAGTAGGGGCCGGGGCTTTGCCACGCCGTTTCACTGACTTTCTTGGCACCAGGCAGTCCGACCTGCAGCAGACCAGGTTCTATGGAGTACCCGGCTCCCAGGTTTTCCAGCAGATCCTGCGCAAAATCGACATCTTCGTGCGTGGTGTCGAGGGTGATGGAGCATTGTCCGCGAAGGCCCATGGACATGGCCAGCACGAGCGGCAGGTATTCCTGGCAGGACGTAATGTCGAAGGCAAGCTTTTGGGGGCGCTTACCCATGACCGACGTGATCTGCTTGCTGCCGACGCTGATTTTGAGCCCGAATTCTTGCAGGATGTCCATGATGCCATGAAGATGTGGCACGTACTGCGGCCATTTGCCCTGCAGGGCCACCTTGCCTTCGGTGAAGAAGGGCAGGACCAAGAGGTGCAGGCTCATGAGCGGGTCCACGGGTATGTCCACCGCCGTGAGGTCCAGGGTGATCGGGGGCGCCGGCAGGATAATGCCGGACCCTTCGAACTGGAGCTCCGGGAGGTACTGCTGCAGAAATCCGATTCCCTTGCGCAGCAGCTTGCTGTTGGCAAAGGACTCATGCAGGTGAATCGTGAGGCCGGACCTGTAGGTGGTGGCCGCGACTACCAGCGCGAGCACGAATTTTTTTGAAACGCCCTTGGGAATGGTGATGGTCTCGGGGATCTGCCCGCTGCTCTCCACCCTGACGGGCAGTCCGTTGCTGTGGGGCTCGACAATGGTCAGGCGGGCTCCGAGTCGGGGCAGCAATTCCTGCACCGGCCTGACATCGTGTATCTTGAGCTTGGTCGATCCGGTGAACTTGGCGCGGGTCACCTGCCCGAGGGCAAGGCACAACAACAGATAGAAATGAAACTTGCTCTGCCCGGCATAGATGATCTTGTTATCCATAGACCATTGCTGCACGGGCCGGGTTTCACACTGCCGGTTCTGGAAGGTGAGATCGAAGCCGCACAGATTGAGCGCGTTGATCAGTTCGAGGGAGATGTCATTTCCCTGGAACGGCGCAATGGTCATCGGCGAGGAATTCGCGGCCCCAAGGAAGAACATCATGCTCCGTAGAATCTGGTCCCGGGGCGCCTCCAGGTCAATGTCCGCCGGTTTGCGGCGAGGAAAAAGGCAAAGGGGCTTTTCATTGGACGAGTTGCGTTCAACCCGTGCATAGGACAGGTTATTGGAGAGATGAAAGATCTTCTTGAGAATCTGGGGTTCCAGATTGTCCACCTTTGACGCGTCCCGCCAGACCTGCCACAGCACTTTCTCCTGGGTGGGGTCGGTGATGCCGAGGTTCTTGTTTCTTCTGGACGACGCGGCCCGAGACAAAAGGTTGGTGCGGGTCATCAGAAGAGCGACGAGCTTTTCGTCGATCTGAGCCAGTTCCTGGGTCAGAGAGAGTGAATTGTGTTTTTCGGCCATGCGGATTCTTCAGGCTAGGGTTATCCATGGGTGCGGGGACGCATGGTGGTGTCCGGGTTCAACTTCATTTAATAACAATAAGGCGCTATGAATTGCAAGCGGTTATTGTTCGTTGATTTTGTAACACATTGAAATAAAATGTGAAGATAGAAAGTCACACCGGCCTGCCGAACAAGGTCGGGCATTCGGGAGCGCGTGCGCGGGGCGCCTTGGTCAATGGTTGCCGGTGCGGTTGATAAAAAAATCACAAAACGGTTGACAAGACGATCGTTGCGAAGCAAAAAGGTGTCTCCGTTTTTTTATTTGTGAAAATAAAAACAAACTATATTCAGGAGGATCCACGTTATGGCTCTCGTACCCCCGCATGGTGGAAAAGGTTTGGTTTGCTGTCTGCTTCAGGGTGCCGAACTGGCTGCCGAGCAGAAAAAGGCCGAAGGACTGAAGAAGATTGACATCAGCCCCCGCGCCAAGGGCGACCTGATCATGATGGGCATCGGCGGCTTCAGCCCGCTGAGCGGTTTCATGACCAAGGCCGACTGGAAGTCCGTGTGTGAGAATTTCACTCTGGCCGACGGAACCTTCTGGCCCGTGCCTGTGACTTTGGATGTAGACGAAGAAGTCAAGGTCGGCGAAGAAATCGCTCTGTTCGACCCCAAGAAGGGTGTTTTCATGGCCACCATGAAGGTCACCGAAGTTTACGAAATGACCGAAGCCGACAAGAAATGGGAATGCGAGAAGGTCTACAAGGGCCAGGGCGAAGAGTCTGCTGACGACAAGTTCTGGGAAATCGCCCCCAAGGATCATCCCGGCGTTATCATGGTCATGGCTCAGAAGAAATACAACGTTGCCGGTCCCGTCAAAGTCCTCTCCGAAGGCGATTACCGCGACAGATTCCCCGGTTGCTACATGTCCCCGGCCGAAGCCCGCGCCACTTTCGAAGAGAAGGGCTGGAGCAAGGTCGCCGCTCTGCAGCTGCGCAACCCCATGCACCGCTCCCACGAATATCTGGCCAAGATCGCTGTCGAAGTGTGTGACGGCGTCTTCATCCACTCCCTGGTCGGCAACCTCAAGCCCGGCGACATCCCGGCTGAAGTGCGCATCAAGTGCATCGACACCCTCATCGACAAGTACTTCGTCAAGGCCAACGTCGTTCAGGGCGGCTACCCCCTCGACATGCGTTATGCCGGTCCCCGCGAAGGCCTGCTGCACGCCACCTTCCGCCAGAACTACGGCGTTTCCGACATGCTGATCGGTCGTGACCACGCTGGCGTCGGTGACTTCTACGGCCTGTTCGAAGCCCAGGAAATCTTTGACCGCGTTCCCAAGAACCTCGGCGCCGGCAAGGATCTGATCACCCAGCCCATGAAGATCGACTGGACCTTCTACTGCTACAAGTGCGACGGCATGGCCTCTCTGCGCACCTGCCCGCACAGCAAGGACGACCGCGTTGTTCTGTCCGGCACCAAGCTGCGCAAGGCCCTGTCCGAAGGCGCTGAAGTTGTCGACCACTTCGGTCGCGATGAAGTCCTCGTCATCCTGCGCGAATACTACTCCACTCTGACCGAGAAGGTCGAAGTGAAGATGCAGGGCGCAGCTTCCGGCGCTGCAATGTAATTTGTCTCAACCGGGAGGGCTGGCTTTCATCGCTGCCCTCCTGCTTAGACCTTGCGACTCTGGTCGGACGAGGTCTGCTAATGTCAATATGCGGCTTGACACGGCAAAAGTGCTTTGATAAAAGATTCACAAGCGAAAAGCTTGGGTAAAAATTTTTGTTTGTTTCGGGCCTGTGGCTAAGTTGTTTTAAACTCTTTATTCGGAGGAATTATGCCAACCTTTGTTGATCCAGCAAAGTGTGATGGATGCAAGGGCGGTGAAAAGACTGCCTGTATGTACATCTGTCCTAACGACCTGATGATCCTGGACCCTGTAGAGATGCTGGCTTACAACCAGGAGCCGGCCGCTTGCTGGGAATGTTACTCCTGCATCAAGATCTGTCCCCAGGGCGCGATCACCGCTCGTCCGTATGCTGACTTCGCCCCCATGGGCGGTACCTGTATCCCGCTGCGCGGTGCAGAAGACATCATGTGGACCGTTCAGTTCCGCAATGGCGAAGTAAAGCGCTTTAAGTTCCCCATCCGCACCACTGTGGAAGGTTCCATCAAGCCCTTCGAAGGCAAGCCTGAGGCAGGGGACCTGGAAGATGAGCTTCTGTTCACTGAGACCGCTTTGGCTACACCCAAAGAAGCTCTCGGTCAGAAGATTGAAGTCGGTGAAGCAGACCTGAAGGTCACCTTCAAGTCGGCCGTCGCCTAATTCGGCGCTTTAAACGAAAGAAATTTCAGGAGGAACATATGCCTCAGATTCCTGTTAAAGACGTGATCAAGGGCCTTGCTTGCGCAGAGCCCGAACTCGTTGAGATTGATACCGACATCCTTATGGTCGGTGGTGGTATGGGTAACTGCGGTACTGCTTTTGAAGCAGTGCGCTGGGCCGACAAAGTTGGCGGCGACATCAAGATTCTCATGGTTGACAAGGCTGCTGTCGATCGCGGCGGCGCGGTTGCTCAGGGTCTGTCCGCCATCAACACCTATATCGGCGAAAACGATGTTGACGACTATGTCCGCATGGTCCGCACCGACCTCATGGGTATTGTTCGTGAAGACTTGATCTATGACCTTGGCCGCCACGTGGATGACTCCGTTCATCTGTTCGAAGAATGGGGCCTGCCTTGCTGGGTCAAGAAAGACGGCAAGAACCTGGACGGCGCTCAGGCCAAGAAAGAGGGCATGTCCCTGCGTACCGGTGCAGCTCCTGTCCGCTCCGGCCGTTGGCAGATCATGATCAACGGTGAGTCCTACAAGGTTATCGTTGCTGAAGCCGCAAAGAATGCCCTTGGTTCCGATCGTTACCTGGAGCGTATTTTCATCGTTAAGCTGCTGCTTGACGCCAATACCCCCAACCGTATCGCCGGTGCTGTAGGCTTCTCAGTTCGCGAAAACAAAGTATACGTCATCAAGGCCAACGCCATGTCCGTTGCCTGCGGTGGCGCTGTCAACGTTTACCGTCCCCGCTCCACAGGTGAAGGCCTTGGTCGTGCATGGTATCCCGTATGGAACGCTGGCTCCACCTACACCATGTGTGCTCAGGTTGGCGCTGAAATGACCATGATGGAAAACCGCTTCGTACCCGCCCGTTTCAAAGACGGTTACGGTCCGGTCGGCGCATGGTTCCTGCTCTTCAAGGCCAAAGCCACCAACGCCAAGGGTGAAGACTACTGTGTCACCAACCGCGCCATGCTGAAGCCTTACGAAGATCGCGGTTACGCCAAGGGTCACATCATCCCGACCTGTCTGCGCAACCACATGATGCTTCGCGAAATGCGCGAAGGTCGCGGTCCCATCTACATGGACACCGCCACCGCCCTGCAGACCACCTTCAAGGATCTGTCCAAGGCCGAGCAGAAGCATCTTGAGTCCGAAGCTTGGGAAGACTTCCTGGATATGTGTGTTGGTCAGGCCAACCTGTGGGCCGCCATGAACATCAAGCCCGAAGAACGCGGTTCCGAAATCATGCCCACTGAGCCTTACCTGCTCGGTTCGCATTCCGGTTGCTGCGGTATCTGGGTTTCCGGTCCGAACGAATCCTGGGTTCCTGAAGAGTACAAGGTCAAGGCTGACAACGGCAAGGTATACAATCGTATGACCACCGTAAACGGTCTGTGGACATGTGCTGACGGCGTTGGCGCTTCCGGACACAAGTTCTCCTCCGGTTCCCATGCTGAAGGCCGCATCGTTGGTAAGCAGATGGTCCGTTGGGTTGTCGATCACAAGGATTTCAAGCCCACGCTGCCTGTTTCCGCTGCTGATCTGAAGAAAGAAATCTACGAGCCTTGGTACACCTACGAGCAGTTCAAGGGTGCTTCCACTGATCCGGTAGTCAACCCGAACTACATCACCCCCAACAACTTCATGATGCGCCTCATCAAGTGCACCGATGAATACGGTGGTGGTTGCGCTACCCTGTACACCACCTCTGACAGACTGCTCGACACCGGCTTCGCCCTGCTCGACATGCTGGAAGAAGACTCCAAGAAGCTCGCGGCTCGCGACCTGCATGAATTGCTTCGTTGCTGGGAACAGTACCACAGACTGTGGACCGTTCGTCTGCACATGCAGCACATTCGCTTCCGTCAGGAAAGCCGTTACCCCGGTTTCTACTATCGTGCCGACTTCATGGGTCTGGACGATGCCAAGTGGAAGTGCTTTGTTAACTCCAAGTACGATCCGGCAACTGGTTTAACCGAGATCTTCAAGAAACATTACTACCAGATCATCCCTGTCTAGTTTATGGGCCAAAAGGCTGCGGGTCCATCCCGCAGCCTTTTTTCTCTATCAGGAAATAGAATGGTCTATGCATGATCTGTAACCTCTGGTAGTTATAGATTATGCTTGGGCCATTCTATTCATTTTTATGGCCTTCAACTTAAGTGCTCTGGGAGGAACCGAATGGCTAGCAACAGCATACTTGTCATAGGTGGTGGCTTCGCAGGACTCACCGCCGCCCTCGAGGCCGCTGAGATCGGTCATGAGGTCTTCATCATTGAGAAGACCCCATTTCTGGGTGGACGTGTTATGCAGCTGAACAAATATTTCCCGAAGCTGTGTCCACCTTCATGCGGTTTGGAAATTCAGTATCAGCGGATCAAGAACAATCCCAATGTGAAGTTTTTTACTTTGGCCGAAGTGACCAAGGTTGACGGAAGCGTTGGAAATTATGAGGTTACGGTACAGATCAAACCGCGCTACGCTGGTCCCAGCAGCCCTGATCTTTCCGATTTGTGCGACGATCTTTCCACCGAAGTGGTCAATGACTACGAGTTTGGTCTGGCAACGCGCAAGCCCGTCTATATGGATGCGCCTTTTGCTTTCCCGCAGCGCTACGTTGTGGACAAGGCCAATCTGAGCGAAGCCGATAAGGTCAAGGTTCAGAAGTGCGATTTTCTTGATCTGACAGAGGAAGAGAAATCCATCACCTTGAGCGTTGGCTCCATTGTCATCGCCACCGGATGGAAACCCTACGACGTCACGAACCTGTCAAATCTCGGCGCTGGAAATGTCAAAAACTGCATTTCCAACATGCAGATGGAACGGATCGCATCGCCTTTTGGCCCGACAAACGGCAAGATACTCCGACCTTCCGACGGACGCGCACCCAAAAAGGTCGCCTTTGTCCAGTGCGCCGGTTCCCGCGATGAAAATCACCTGCATTACTGTTCGTACATCTGCTGCATGGCTTCTCTGAAGCAGGCGCAGTATGTCCGCGAGCAATATCCCGACGCCGAAGTGACCATTTATTACATAGACCTGCGGACTCCTGGCCGCTATGACAACTTTGCCAAGAAGATTCTGGCCGATGAGAAGATCTTTGCGGTCAAGGGCAAGGTTGCCGCAGTTGAGCAGGATAAGGCGGGGGATGACGTGTGGGTCACCGTTGAAGACGCGGTGACGTGCGCCAAGTCTGTCGAACGTTTCGATCTCGTGGTTCTGGCCACAGGAATGCAGCCCAGCCTGGCCGGCGCTTCCCTGCCCATTGATGTCCCGGTTGACGCCGAAGGATTCATTGTTGGCGGGGAGGAAAAAGGTATTTTCGCCGCGGGCTGTGCCAAACAACCTCTGGACGTGATGAAGTCGGCCCAGTCTGCCACCGGGGCAGCGATGAAAGCGATCCAGACGGTGAGAGGGAGGTAGGTCATGGCCGACAAGATTGGTGTATATTTTGACGAAGCAAGCCTTGGCGGGCTGCTCGATATCCAGATGCTGTGCGATGGCGTGCAGAAGAAATGGAAGGATTGTTGTCCCGTGGTCAAGGTGCATCCCCGGCTGGCAAGCCCTGAAGGCCGGGCTCTGATTCAGGCAGACATCGACGCGGGTCTCATCAACGCTGTCTGTGTGTGCGGATCTTCTCCGCGAGTGGATTGGGATTTTTACAAATTCGGTCATGACATCCTGGTTGACCGCGTCAACCTGCGCGAACTGTGCGTGCTGTGCTACAACGATCCCAGCGGTCAGAAGCTTACTCCGGGCAATACGCCGGAGCTGCTCTTCAAGATGGCCAATGATTACGTCAATATGGGCGTGATCAAGCTCCAGAAAGCCGCCGTGCCGGAAGGGGAGGACGTTGAAGTCGTCAATCGTGTCATGGTCATTGGCGGCGGCTGGGCCGGCATGAGTGCCGCCCTCGACGTAGCTGCCTTGGGATACGACGTCACGCTGGTCGAGAAGAAGGACGTTCTTGGCGGTGCCGCAGCCGGCATGTACAAGACCATTCCCTTTGCCTACCCCTACGATTCGGCTCACGCCACGGGCGTGGAAAAGAAGATCGCAGAGGTTCAGGCCTGCGAAAAGATCGAAGTGCTTCTTGAAAGCGAAATCATGAGCATAGCCGGCGCTCCGGGCAATTATGAAGTTACTGTGAGCGTGGGCAAGGAAGAGCGCGTCATGGGCATTGGTTCGGTGGTCCTGGCCACCGGATGGGTGCCGCAGGATACCTCTTTCCTGAAGCCCCTGGGTTATGGCAAGCTCAAGAACGTGGTCACGTCCCGTGAATTCGAAGCCATGGCCAAGGCTGGCTCCATCGTGCGCAAGACCGACGGGAACAAGCCCACCAAGGTCATGTTTCTGCTCGGGTTTGGCGACAAGCTCGCCCCCTTTGAAGTCAAGGAGCAGGAAGAGCGGGCCGCCGCCTTGGCTGCCGCCGAGAACAAGGAAGCTGACGAAGCGCCGAAAACCAACTTCATGAAACAGGACACGTACAAGCATCTGTCCTACAGCTCTGAGCTTACGTCGCTGACTGCGCTCAAACAGGCCAACTACGTGCGTGAATTCATTCCCGGCGGAATTGCCATGGTGGCTTACGAGCACATGATGGTTCCCGGACTCAATGAACTCTACTACAAGGCCGCTCAGGACGATCCGAGCGTCATGATGACCAAGGGCGTGATCAACGAAGTACGCGACGGCGGCGATGGCGATATTGTCGTGGTCCTGGAAGACACTCTCCTTGGGGCCAAGGTCGAGATCGAAGTGGACATGCTTGTGCTGCCCACGGCCATGGTGCCGACCACGGCCCTCGACCCGATCCTCAAGCTCAAATACCGGCAGGGACCGGCCATGCCCGAGCTGGACCTGTTCAGCGGGTATGCCGACTCCAACTACATCTGCTTTCCGTACGAAACCCGCCGCACCGGCATCTACGCCGCCGGCACGGTGCGTCAGCCCATGACCATGGCCACGGCCGAAGTCGACGCGGCTGGCGCGGCCCTGAAAGCGGTGCAATGCCTGGAATCCTCGAACCGGGGCATGTCGGTTCATCCCCGTTCGGGCGACCTGTCCTTTCCGAAGTTCAACCTGGTGCGCTGCACGCAGTGCAAACGCTGCACGGAAGAATGTCCTTTCGGCGCCCTGGACGAGGACGAGAAGGGCAATCCGATGCCCAATACCTCGCGTTGCCGCCGCTGCGGAACGTGTATGGGTGCCTGCCCGGAACGCGTCATCTTCTTTGACAACTACAACGTCGACCAGATCGGTTCCATGATCAAGCAGGTCGAAGTGCCAGACGACATGGAAGTCGGTGGTCCGCGCATGCTTATCCTGGCGTGCGAGAACGACGCCTACCCCGCACTTGATATGGCGGCCTTGCGTGGCAAGAGGTGGAGTCCGTATGTACGCATCGTGCCGGTGCGCTGCCTTGGCTCCGTCAACACCATCTGGATCGCCGACGCCATGTCCAAGGGCACGGACGGCTGCCTGCTCCTGGGCTGCAAGTACGGCGAAGACTACCAGTGTCACTTCGTCAAGGGTTCGGAGCTGTGCAACCGACGCATGGCCAACATCGGTGAGACCCTGGGCAAGCTTGGCATTGAAACCGAACGGGTCCAGCAGCTGCAGGTCGCCATTGACGAATACGACAAGGTTCCCGGCATGATTGACGAGTTTGTTGACGCGATCACCAAGCTTGGTCCCAACCCGTTCAAGGGATACTAGGAGGAGCATGTATGTCCAAAACAATAAAGATTGAGCCTAATCTGCAGTTCGTCAAGGAACTGCAGGAGGTGGGTGGTGCGGATCTCAAGAAGTGCTACCAGTGCGCTACCTGCTCTGTCGCATGCCCCATGTCCCCTGCGGACAATCCCTATCCGCGCAAGGAAATGGTCTGGGCGCAGTGGGGCCTCAAGGACAAGCTGGTCAACGATATCGACATCTGGTTGTGCCACAACTGCGGGACCTGCTCCGAGCTGTGCCCCCGCGGTGCCAAGCCGGGAGACCTGCTGGGTGCCCTGCGCAACATGACCTATCGTACGCTGGTCAAGCCTGCGATCATCGGCAAATGGATGAGTTCCCCCAAGCACCTGCCCATTCTGGCCGGCATCCCGATGGCGATTTTCGCCTTCATCTGGATGATCCGGGCGGCTTTGGTCGGATCCTTCTTCCCGCTTACGGAAGACGGCAAGATCGTGTACGGCAACCTCTTCCCCGGTGATTTCACCATCGATCCGCTGTTCGGCCTGGTCGCCATTTTTGTGGCCATCTGCTTTGGCCTTGGCATCAAGAACATGATCGACGGATTCAAGGCCAACGTGCCCGAGACGTTTGTCATCGGTTACAAGAAGCCGACTCTGAAGGACGCCATCATCGCAACTATCAAGTATGATGTTCTCCAGCACTCCCGCTTCAAGAACTGCGTGGACAGCCCGGCTGACGAAGAGCGGGTCAAGGGTCACCAGATTCTGTTCTACGGCTTTGTGGCCTGCGCCATCGTCACTACCGTTGTGGCCGTGGGGCATTGGGGCGGCAAGGTAATCCCGTTGCTGGCACCTGTCGGTCATACGCCAATGCCGCTGTGGCATCCGATCAAGATCCTGGCCAACATTGGTGCCGTACTGCTGGTGGTCGGCCTGACCCTGCTTACCCGCAGGCGGCTGAACGCGGACACCAAGAAATCCGTGTCCAACTACTACGACTGGTACCTGCTCGGCGTGATCTGGGTCGTGACCCTGACCGGTATCGGCGCGCAGATATTCCGTCTGGCCGGTACCGCTCCCCTGGCCTTCTTCACCTACTATCTGCATCTGGTCAGCATCTTCATGCTGATTGCGTATCTGCCCTGGTCCAAGCTTGGGCACCTGGTGTACCGCACCACGGCGCTCATCTATGCCCGGTATATCGGTCGGTTGCCCATTGATGAGAAACTCATCGAAGATGATAAAATCTTTGTTATTTAATTAAAGGAGGACACCATGTCTGAAGCTCGCAAGATTTTTCCGATGGATACTTTTGTGGCCTACCTGAAGGGTGATGGCAACGCTTCCGTTGCCGAGATGCTGGGCTACCTGACCCAGAAAGACCTCGATGGCGATTCCACTCCTTTCGCGGCTGCTCTGGCCAAGGCCTGGATCTACGAGCAGCATCCCGAACTGACCAAGATGTCCAAAGGGCAGATGGTTGAACTGGGACAGTCCGTCTCCGTGGCCCCCATGCCCGTGAAGGCCAAGGCCGAAGTTGACGAAGTGTTTGCCAAGCTGGCCGACTACAAGGGTCAGATCAACGCCAAGAGCGCCAAGATCGATGAGCTGACCAAGGCTCTGGAAGCCAAGGACGCCGAGATCGCCGCCCTGACCGCCAAGGTCAAGGAATTCGAAGGCGAGAAGAAAGGTGAAGCCGAAGCCATGTTCGTGACCACCGAAGCCCGCATCGTGGAATTCACCGGCAAGCTCGAAGCTCTGCTGAAGGAAGTTGAGGAAGTGAAGAAGACCGGTGTGGTTGTGGCTGGCGTGGCCGGTGTTGCCGCTGCCGGTGCTGCCGCGCCCGCCGCTGCCGAAGCTGGTGGCGCTCCCGCCGAAACAGCCGCTGGGACCGATTTCGGTTTCTCCGGCGGATCGCAGGACCCCTTCGCCGATTCCAACTGGTAGAACCCGGCCTGATACGTTCTCAAAGGCTTCTTCCGCGCGCGGGGGAAGCCTTTTTTCTTTGTACGTGCGAGGCGGTATTGCCGCGCGTGCGTGATTTTGGGACAGTAAACCTGACATTCATGTCGCGGAGGCTGCGATGAAATACTGGCTCATGAAGACGGAACCCGGTTGCTTTTCCCTTGACGATCTGGCGGCTCTGCCAGGCGCTACCACAAGCTGGGACGGGGTGCGCAACTACCAGGCGCGAAACTTCATGCGCGACGGCATGAGCGTCGGCGACTTGGTCCTTTTTTACCACAGCGTGACCAACCCTTCGGTGGTGGGCATCGCAAGGGTGCTCAAAGATGCATACCCTGATCACACGGCCTGGGATCCTGAGGACAGGCATTTCGATCCCAGGTCCACGCCCGAGAAGCCGCTGTGGTACATGGTCGACGTGCAGTTCGTGGAAAAGTTTGCGCGGCCCGTCCCGCTGGCTGCATTGCGCGGGGTCAATGGCCTGGAGCGGATGGAGTTGCTGAAGAAAGGCTCACGGCTGTCGGTAATGCCGGTCACGGTGGAAGAATTCGAGATTGTCACTCGTCTGGGCAGATCGTGACTGCCGTGACGTACATTGCGTGCGGCAAAGAAAAAAGCCACGCGGGGTGAACCGGCGTGGCTTTCCTTTTATTACGATGCACCAAACGCGGCTAGTGCCCGCCGCCCAGGTAGGCCTGCTGGACCTGTTCATTTTTGAGCAGGTTGGATGCCGTGTCGGCCAGGACGATGTTGCCCACTTCCATGACATATCCGCGATGGGCAAGCTTGAGTGCGGCCTTGGCGTTCTGTTCGACCAAAATGACGGTTACGCCGGCTTTGTTGATCTCCTTGACCGTTTCGAAGATTGACTTGACCAGGATGGGGGCCAGACCCAGGCTTGGTTCGTCGAGGAGAAGGATCTTGGGGTTGGCCATGAGCGCCCTGCCGATGGCCAGCATCTGCTGCTCTCCGCCGCTCAGGGTGCCCGCCAATTGTTTGCGTCGTTCCTGCAGGCGCGGGAAGAGCTCGTAAATCCATTTCAGGCTTCTTTGGATGCGTTCGTTGTTGATCGACGTGAAAGCTCCAAGGACAAGGTTTTCGTGCACTGTAAGCGTGGTGAACACGCGCCTGCCTTCAGGGCTCTGCGTAATCTTGTGCTTGACGATTTCATGGGCGGGCAGTTTGTGCAGGGCTGTTTCGCGGAAGAAAATAGTTCCCCCGGTGATGTTAACCAGGCCGCTGATGGCGTTCAAGGTTGTCGATTTGCCTGCCCCGTTGGCCCCGAGGATGGTCACGATCTCGCCTTCACTTACTTCCAGGCTGATGCCGTGCAGGGCTTCGACATTGCCGTAATTAACGCGCAGATTTTCAATTTTAAGCAGCATAAAAGTCCCTTAATCGGAGTCGACACCGAGGTAGGCTTCGATGACACGAGGGTTGGCCTGAATCTCGGCAGGAGTTCCGGAAGCGATTTTTGCACCGTGTTCTAGCACGACCAGGGCGGAGCAGACTCGCATGACCAGCCCCATGTCGTGTTCGATCAGCAGGACCGTGATGCCGCGGTCCTGAATGCACCGGATGAGGCGGATAAGGTCGTGGGTTTCCTGATCGTTCATGCCCCCTGCCGGCTCGTCGAGAACAATGAGCTTTGGCTTGCTGGCCAGCGCCCTGGCTATCTCAAGCAGTCTCTGGTTTCCGTAGGATAGATTCTTGGCCTTGTTGGCCCATTCGCGAGACAGGCCTACAAATTCGAGCTCGGCCATGGCCTGACGCAGAGATTCCTTTTCTTCGCTGCGCTGGGTCGGGGTGCGCAGCATGGCGGCTACTGCGCCTGATCGCATGCGGCAGTGTCCGCCGGCCAACACGTTTTCCAGCACGCTCATGTTCTGGAAAAGGCGGATGGTCTGGAATGTGCGTGCGATACCGCGTTCCACGATCGTGTGGGTCGGCAGGCCGACCAGATTCTTTCCGTCGAAGAGCACGGTGCCGGTGTTTGGCTGGTAGTTGCCCGTAATCAGGTTGAAGACAGTGGTCTTGCCGGCTCCGTTGGGGCCGATGAGGCCCACGATACTGCCCGCTTCAACATCGAACGTGACCTCATTGACGGCCATGAGTCCGCCAAAGCTCTTGCTCAGATTGTCAATGGAGAGAAGCGTCATTTTCGGCCTCCGGCGGGAAGAAGGCTCCTGATGTCATAATTCTTGGGACCGGGCGGGAGCAGGCCCTGATTCCGGAAAATCATCATCAGCACCATGGCCGCGCCAAAGACCAGCATGCGATACTCGGCCAGTCCGCGAAACACTTCAGGCAGGCCGACCAGGAGGAAGGCACCAAGGATCACGCCGACAATGTTACCGGACCCGCCCAGAATGACGATGGTGAAGAGCACCACCGACTCCGCGAAGGAGAAGGATTCCGGGGCGATGATGGTCATCTTCGATGCGTAGATGGTGCCGCACATGCCCGCCCACACCGCGCCGATGACAAAGGCGATGAGCTTGTGCTGGGGCACGTTGATGCCGCTGCCACCGGCCGCAACCTCATCTTCCTTGATGTACATGAGCGCCCGCCCGAAGCGCGAGTGCTCAAGACGCAGGAGCAGAAAGATGGTGATGGCCGCAAACCCCCAGATCAGGTAGAAGAACTGGTCGGGTTTTGAAATCCTGTAGCCGAAGATGGTGGGCCTGCTGATGCCGAAAATGCCGTTGGCCCCGCCAGTGATGTCGAAGACATTGTTGATCAGCGCGATGCGCACGATCTCGACGATACCGATGGTCACGATGAGCAGGTAGTCGCCGCGCAGATGGATGATGGGCCTGGCCACAATGAGGGCGAATATGCCGGCCAGGATTCCGGCCAGGGGCATGGTCCACAGGACCGGGATGCCGTAACTGGTATTGATGATGGCCGTAGTGTAGGCACCGATGGCGTAAAACGCGGCGTGTCCCATGTGAAAAAGCCCTGCGTGCCCAAGGATGACATTGAGACTCAGGGCCAGGACGGCGTACAGCCCGACGTTGTTGATGACGTCGGTCCAGTATGCGTTCAGGAACATGGGGCATGAGGCCATGACCACGGCAAAGGCGATGTAGAACATTGTGCTTGGTTTCATACTTTTTCAGCCACCCTTTCACCTAAAAGGCCTGTGGGCCGGACAATGAGGATCAGGATCAGGACGCAGAAGGCGATGGCGTCCTTCCAGGCAATGGAGATGTAGGCCGCGCCCAAGGCTTCGATGACCCCCAGCAGCAGCCCTCCGACCATGGCTCCGGGGATGTTGCCTATGCCGCCCAGGATGGCGGCGGTGAAGGCCTTGAGGCCGAACATCCAGCCCATGCTGAAGTTGATCTGCCCGTAGTAGAGGCCGACCATGAGCCCGGCCGCGCCGCCCAGCGCCGGGCCGATGCAAAAGACCAGCATGATGACGCGGTCCACATTGATGCCCATGAGCTTGGCGGCGCCCTGGTCGATGGCTGCGGCCCGGATGGCCGTGCCGATCTTGGTCTTCTGGATGAAGAAATAAAGGGCCGCCATGAGCACCACGGAGGACAGAAAGAGGATGATGCGCATGATCGGAATGTCCATCCCCAGGATGTTCACCGCAGTCTTGGGCAGGATGTCGTGGGGGTAGACCAGAAATTTTGGGCTGTAGATGGCCATGATGGCGTTCTGGAAGAAAATGGACGCACCCAGTGCCGAGACCACGGCGGAAAGTCGGGGTGACTGGCGCAAGGGTCTGTATGCCACTCGCTCCAGGATGGCACCGATGAGGGCGACCAGGATCATGACCATGACGGCCAGAAGGATGACTGCGGGCAGCGGCCCGATCTTGTCGAAGAGGCCCATGGACACGAGCAGGGTCAGGCCGAGATAGGCGCCAATGGTGAAGAGGTCACCGTGGGCGAAATTGATCAGCTTCAGGACCCCGTAAACCATGGTGTAGCCAAGGGCGATGAGGGCGTAGATACCGCCGACGGCCAGTCCGTTGGTCAATTGTTGAAAAAATTCTTCCATAATGTGCGCCGGGGAAAGATGTTGGAGTCAAAAAAAGGGGCTCCTCGCAAAGAGGAGCCCCTCTGTGATCAGGGCTGCAGAACAAAAGCGCCGGATGCGTCGACCTTGTACACGCGGTACAGGTCGCCCACGCGGTCGCCTTTTTCGTTGAAGGAGATCTTGCCGGTCAGACCGGAGAAGTCCTTCATTTCATTCTTCAGGTAGGCAGCCAGCTTTTCGCTGGAAGTTTCCTTGGTCTGTGCGATGGCCTCGACGATGACGCGGTAGGCGTCGCCGGCCAGCACGGCCCATACGGAGCCGGGAGCGCTGCCATAGGCGGCCTGGTAAGCGGCCATGAAGTCTTTGGCTTCGGGTGTGTCAAGGTCGGCCGGTACGGGCGGGCTGAGGAACATGAAGCCGTCAGCGGCCTTGTTGCCGGCGATCTTGACCAGGTCGGGGTTGTTGGTGGCGTCGCCGCCCATCATGGGTACGTTCCAGCCCATTTCCATCTTCTGGCGCAGGAGCATGCCGGCCTCAGGGTAGTATCCGGTGAAGAAGACGACTTCGGGGTCTGCGGATTTGATCTTGGTCAGAATGGCGTTGTAGTCGCGTTCACCTGGGGTCAGGGCGTCGTAGAAGGCGATGGTCTTGCCTTCGGCTTCGAGCAGGGCCTTGGCTTCGTCGGCCAGGCCTTTGGCGTACGAGGTGTTGTCGTGCAGGATGGCTATCTTGGTGAAGCCCAGGTCGCCCAGGGTCTTGGCGGCGACAGTGCCCTGCTCGTCATCGCGGGGGCAGGTGCGGAAAAAAAGCGGCAGTCCCTTCTCGGACAGACGGATGGCCGTGGAGCCGGTGGCGACCTGCAGAATGCCGGACTCGGCGTAGATGTTCTGGGAGGCTTCGGTGACGGAGGAGCCGTAGGTGCCGATAACGGCGGAAATGTCCTTGGTGGTCAGGCGGGTGGCAGCGAGGGCTGACTGACGCGGGTCGCCGCCGTCGTCCTCGACCACGATTTCGACCTGAACCCCGTTTATGCCGCCGGCCTTGTTGGTCTCAGCCGCCAGCAGCTCGACGATCTGTTTCATGTCCTGACCTTCGCTGGCCCAGGAGCCCGTCAGCGGGCACATCAGGCCGATGCGAACGGTGTTGGCCCAGGCTGAGCCCAGGGTCAGCGCCACGAGGGTCACGGTCAGTAAACCAAGCGTGAACAATTTTTTCTTCATGAAGTCCTCCTTGAAGGTTGCAGAGCCCTTGGGTTCGCAGGCTGCGAACCGGTTGTAGATGAGATATGGAACCGGAGTGTCCGGATAACCCCTATTCAGGCGTACTGGAAAAACCAAGGGACGGAGATGATAAAGTCAGGACTATTTTGTAAAAAATGTAAAAAACAGGTACATCAGGCCCGCCTGAAAATCAATTTTTTTCCAAAATGAGACAAATGCTCGCGGTCATGGCGGGCCGCTTGATGATCCTGCTGTGATGCGGCCTAGGTGTCGAATTTTATTCGAAATCAGCCGTCGGCGCAAGGCTTTTTGCGGATGTTTTGCGGTCAGGGTCCCCCAGAGGTGGCAGCAGGAGGCGGCAAAACAACAGAGAATCGATCGCGGGCTTCAGGGAATTTGATGGAAGCGCGGTAAAAAAGAAGCCCTCGCCAAAGACGCTGTCTCTGGCGAGGGCGTGTGCAAAGGATGGCTGCGGAAGTCTAGATGATCCAGTCGTCGTCGGCTTCGATGGGAGCAAAACCGCGGCGCATGGTGTTTTCGCACACCAGGCGGGGGTCCATGAACTGCAGCAGGTAGTCCGGGCCGCCGGCCTTGGAGCCGATGCCGGACATGTTGAACCCGCCAAAGGGGTGCCGTTCCACCAGCGCACCGGTGGAGCCGCGGTTCAGGTACAGGTTGCCGACGTTGAACTGTTCGCGGGCCTTTTCCAAGTGCTTGGGGCTGCGCGAGAACACGGCGCCGGTGAGGGAGTAGCGCGTGGAGTTGGCCCATTCGATGGCCTGGTCGAAGCTTTTGGCCTTCATCACCGCCAGCACGGGTCCGAAGACTTCCTCCTGGGCGATACGGTGTTCGGGCGTGATCCCTTCGACGATGGTCAGGGGCGCGTAATAGCCGGTGTCGGGGACGGGGCTCGAGAACAGGAGCTTACCTTCACTCTTGGCGATATCGATGTACTTGAGGACGTTGGCCTGGGCCTTGTCATCCACCACCGGTCCCATGAAGTAGGTGGGATCTTCGGCCGGCCCGATGGCCAGCGACTTGGCACCCTCCACCAGGCGTTCGATGAACTTGGCGTAGATGGGTTCGACCACGATGACCCGCGAGCACGCCGAGCATTTCTGGCCCTGGAAGGCAAAGGCCGAGTGCAGGACTTCCCTGATGGCCTCGTCGAGATCGGCGTCATCGTCGATGATGATGGCGTTCTTGCCGCCAAGTTCCGCGATGACCTTCTTGATCTGTTTCTGGCCGGGATGGACCATGGACGCCTTGCCAATGATGCGGTGCCCGACCTCCATGGAGCCGGTGAAGGCGATGAGTGCCACATCCGGGTGTTCGACCAGATAGTCGCCCATGACCGAGCCACGGCCCGGGACGTAGTTGAACACGCCAGCGGGCAGTCCGGCCTTGCGGAAGATTTCGGCCAGGGTGAATCCGATCACCGAGGACGGACCGGCGGGTTTGTACAGCACCGGATTGCCGGCCACGATGGCCGCCGCGCTCATACCGCAGCTGATGGCCAGCGGGAAGTTCCAGGGCGCGATGACCGCGGCGATGCCCTTGGGCTGGTACATGAGCTGGCTCATTTCACCGGGGGCGCGGCCCATGCGCTGCGGTTTGCCGAAGCGGACCATTTCGCGAGCGTAGTATTCCATGAAATCGATGGCCTCGGCCACATCGCCCTGGGCCTGATCGAACTGTTTGCCGACTTCAAGAGTCTGCCAGGCCGAAAGTGTGAATATTTCCTCTCGCGCGATTTTGGCCGCCTTGACCAGATATCCGGCACGCTCCTCCGGAGACAGCGCCTTCCAGGCCGGGGCCGCCTTTTTGGCCGCCTCGATGGCCATGTCGATTTCCTTGGTCGAGGCCTGGCAGATGGTGCCGATGACTTCGCTCGGGTCGGCAGGGTTGACCGAAGGCAGCGTGTCCGTCGTGCGCACTTCCTGTCCGCCGATGATCAGCGGGTATTCCCTGCCAAGCTGGGCGCGTACTTCGGCCACGGCATCGATGAACGCCCGGCGTACGGATTCCTGGGTGAAATCGGCAAAGGGTTCGTTCTCGAAGCGGCCCAGGCCCTTGGTTTCGGTTTCAGTCGCGGGCTTCTTTTCGGCCTTTTCACGTTCCGCGGTCAGGGCCGGGTTTTCCATCAGGCGCTCAACCTCGGCTTCCTCGGCAAAAGACTGGCGCAAAAAGGACTCGTTGGCCGTGTTTTCGAGCAGGCGGCGCACCAGATAGGCCATGCCGGGCAGCAGGTCGCCGTAGGGCGCGTAGAGGCGAACGCGTTTGGCCACTTTCTGCAGCCCTTTGCGCACCGGTTCGGCCATGCCGTAGAGGACCTGGAATTCGTAGCGCTCATCCGGCACGTTCAGTGCTCTTGCGGTCTCCATGACTGCGGCGATGGAGCGGATGTTGTGCGAAGCGCAGCCAAAATGGCAGATGTCGTGGTTTTCAAGGATGACCCTGGACTGGCGCTCAAAGGCCGCGTCGCTCTCGGCCTTGATGGTCCAGACCGGGATGTCCCAGCCGTTCTGCTTGGCGATGACGGTCTCATAGTCCCAGTAGGCGCCCTTGACCAGGCGGATGGAGATGGGGAGCTTTTCGGCCCTGGCCCACGCCAGAAGGTCGGTCAGATCCTGGTCCGTGTCCTTGAGGTAGGCCTGCAGCACGATGCCAAGGTGCGGATAGTCCCGGAACTCCTCGCTTGAGCGCAGTCGGCGGTACACTTCGAGGGTGATGTCTTTGAATTTGTACTGCTCCATGTCGATGCGCATGAAGCCGTTCATTTCCCTGACCTTGCGCAGGATGGTGGCCAGGCGCTGTTCCATGCCGCGGACCGAGCCTTCGAAATCCTTGGGCGATGCCTGGGAGAAAAGGGCCGTGGGTTTGACGGAAATGTTGACCTTGGGCGCATGCCCCCAGTCCAGCTCGCCGCCCTCGAGGGCTGCCCAAGACGAGTGTTCTTTTTTCAGCGCGTCCAGAAGCTCCATGTATTCGCGCATGTAGGCTTCGGATTCGACCTCGCTGACCGAGGCCTCGCCAAGAATGTCCACCGTAAAGGCAAAGCCGTCCTTGCGGATTTTCTTCAGGTTCTTCATGGCGTCGGAAGTATTCTCGCCGATGATGAACTGCTTGGCCATGCCCTCGATGTTGGAGCGGATGGTCTTGGCCATGAGTCCGGCGGCCAGCTTTCCGCCAAGGCCCGAGCCCATGGCCCCGGCGCCCCATTTGAGAACCTTGGGCACGTCCTGGTCGTCCCCGGCGAAATATTCGTCGATGTGCCTGGTCAGGGAGTCGGAAGTGTTCAGATAGGGCAGGACATCCACAAAACGGAACAGCTGGATCTTGAAGTTCTCGTTTTTCATGGACCAGTCCATGACCTTTCCGGTCCACCAGCCCTTATTGAAAATGGAAGGGGCCTCGCCGGAGATGCTGGCAAAGAATTCCTTGCCGCGGTCGCTGATCTTCTTGTCCAACGCCATACTGTCCATTCTTGACTCCTAGGGTTTGAAACCGGTTTATTTAGTGGATTTTCTGGGGCTCTTGCACTCGATGAACTGCAGGGACAGGGCCTGCGTTTCCTTCAAGGTGTCGAGCACCAGGGTGGTGCGGCTGTCGCGCACTCCGGGGATCTCGCCAAATTTTTTTATGAGCAGGGCCAGCGTCTCCGTGCTGCTGACCCGGGCCTTGACCAGATAGTTGTATTCGCCGGCGGTCCAGTGCACCTCTTGCACCTCGTCGATTTCGGCCAGGCGTCTGCCGATCTCCGAACTGCCCACCGCGTCGGCGGTCTTGATCTGAATGAAGGTGGACAGGGAAATCCCCAGAGCCTTGGCGCTCAGACGGACCTCATACCCTTCGATGACTCCCTTGTGTTCGAGCTTTTTGACGCGCTCCAGCACGCCGGAGGGAGCCATGCCGATCTGGCGGGCCAGCTCGGCATTGGTGATCTTTCCATTTTCTTGAAGGATGTTCAGGATCTCGATGTCTGTACTGTCTAACATGGTTGTTGGCCTCATTTTTCGGAAATATAATTCTTGATAAGATCTTCGTCAATGAAGATTGCCATAATTGAAAAAAATGCCGATCCGGTTTTGTTCAGGGCGCCCGGGTCCATCGGCAGTGCTGTTTCTTCTGTCGCCATTGTCGAATAATATTCATTAACAGGGGCGAAGAAAAGAATGAAGTTGGAGATAAAATATATTTTATGTCAGGATTTGTAATTTTGGCCGAAACCAAGCGTGTCACGTATTTGCTATCCGGCAAAGATATCTTTTGAATCAGACCTGCAAAACAGACAGCTGTTGGCACTGGGCGGCCTTCGCGGCCTGTTTGGGGGCAGGACAAGCAGTGTTTGACCTTCGGGTACACTGTGTTTAATGTGCTGGGGCCTCATTGGTGCGGGCATGACGGCTGTAGGCCGCCCGCGCTCCTGACGGGATCTCCAACTTATAACCCACCCACACATCCATGCCCAAGAGAACAGATCTCAAGAAGATAATGCTTATCGGTTCGGGCCCCATCGTCATCGGACAGGCCTGCGAGTTCGATTATTCCGGGACCCAGGCTTTGAAGGCCCTCAAGGAAGAGGGATACGAGGTCGTTCTGGTCAACTCCAACCCGGCGACGATCATGACCGATCCGAACCTGGCCGACCGGACCTACATCGAGCCCATCGAGCCCGAGACCGTGGCCCGTATCATTGAAAAGGAACGCCCCTGCGCCCTTCTTCCGACCCTTGGTGGCCAGACCGGCCTGAACACGGCGGTGGCCGTGGCCGAGAACGGGGTCCTTGAGAAGTACGGAGTGGAGCTCATCGGCGCGTCTCTGCCGGCCATCAAGAAGGCCGAGAGCCGCCAGCTCTTTCGCAAGGCCATGGAAAAGATCGGCCTCAAGGTGCCGAAAAGCGGCATCGCCTGCACCCTGGACGAAGTCCGGGAGTGGGGCGAGAAGCTCAAGTTTCCCATCATCGTCCGTCCGGCCTTCACCCTTGGCGGCACTGGCGGCGGCGTAGCTTACAACAAGGAAGACCTGGAGCACATCGCCCAGCAGGGGCTGGCCGCCAGCCTGACCACGGAGGTCATGCTGGAGGAGTCGCTTCTTGGCTGGAAGGAATTCGAGCTCGAAGTTGTGCGCGACAAGAAGGACAACTGTGTCATCATCTGTTCCATCGAGAATCTCGACCCCATGGGCGTGCACACCGGCGACTCGGTGACCGTGGCTCCGGCCCAGACCCTGACCGATGACGAATACCAGAAGATGCGCGACGCATCCCTGGCCATCATGCGCGAGATCGGCGTGGAGACCGGCGGCTCCAACGTGCAGTTCGCCCTCAACCCGGCCAACGGCGACATGATGATCATCGAGATGAACCCGCGCGTGTCGCGTTCCTCGGCCCTGGCCTCCAAGGCCACGGGTTTTCCCATCGCCAAGATCGCGGCCAAGCTGGCCATCGGCTACACCCTGGACGAGCTGCAAAACGACATCACCCGCGAGACCATGGCCGCCTTTGAGCCGACCATCGACTACGTGGTCATCAAGATCCCGCGTTTCACCTTTGAGAAATTTCCCGGTGCCGACGACTACCTGACCACGGCCATGAAGAGCGTGGGCGAAACCATGGCCATCGGCCGGACCTTCAAGGAAGCCCTGCAGAAGGGGCTGAGGTCCCTTGAGACCGGTTACCCCGGTCTTGGCAAGACCTTCGACGGGCAGCTGCCCGATGTGGAGGAGACCCTGGCCGGACTGCGCAAACCCAATTCGCGCCGTCTCTATCAGCTGCGCGACGCCATCCTGGCCGGAATTCCCGAGGAGGAGATTTTCGCCGCCTCGGCCATCGATCCCTGGTTCATCCGCCAGTTCAAGGACATCGTGGATTTCGAGGGCGTACTGAGGAATGTGGGGCTGCAGGGCACTCTGTCCGTGGACAACCCCGAGTTCGTCATAGTGTTGCGCCAGGCCAAGGCCATGGGCTTTTCGGACCGGCAGCTGGCGACCATGTGGAAGCGCAAGGAGATTGACATCCGCAAGATGCGCAAGAAGGCCGGCATCATTCCGTCCTACAAGCTGGTCGACACCTGCGCGGCGGAGTTCGAGGCCTACACGCCCTATTACTACTCCACCTACGATACCGAGAACGAAGCCCGTGTCTCGGACAAGCGCAAGGTGGTCATCCTCGGCGGCGGTCCCAACCGCATCGGCCAGGGCATCGAGTTCGACTACTGCTGCGTGCATGCGTCCTACGCCCTGCGCGAGATGGGCATCGAGTCGATCATGGTCAACTCCAACCCCGAAACCGTTTCAACGGACTACGACACCTCCGACCGCCTCTATTTCGAACCCCTGACCCGCGAAGACGTGCTGGCCATCATCGAGCAGGAAAAGCCCGAGGGAGTCATCGTCCAGTTCGGCGGGCAGACCCCGCTCAATCTGGCGGTGCCGCTCCTGCGCGAGGGAGTGCCGATTCTCGGTACCTCGCCGGACTCCATCGACCGCGCCGAGGACCGCGAGCGCTTCCAGGCCCTGCTCCGGAAACTCGATCTCTTGCAGCCAGAAAACGGCACGGCCATGAGCGTCGAGGAGGCCGTGGGCGTGGCCGCGCGCATCGGCTACCCGGTGGTGGTGCGGCCCTCCTACGTGCTCGGTGGGCGGGCCATGGACATCGTCTATGACGAGAAAGACCTGCGCACGTATTTCGACAAACATGTCACCGTGGCCCCGGATCATCCCATCCTCATTGACAAGTTCCTGGAAAACGCCATCGAGATCGACGTCGATGCCGTCAGTGACGGCGAAGATACCTATGTCGCCGGGATCATGGAGCATATCGAAGAGGCAGGCATCCACTCCGGTGATTCGGCCTGTGTGTTGCCCCCGCACACCCTGGGCAAGATGTGGATCCAGGAGATCGAGCGCCAGACCAAGGCCCTGGCCAGGGAGCTTGGCGTGGTGGGGCTCATGAACATTCAGTTCGCCCTCAAAGACGAGCAAATCTATATTCTTGAAGTGAACCCGCGCGCCTCGCGCACCTCTCCCTTCGTGTCCAAGGCCACGGGCGTGCCCCTGGCCAAGCTGGCCACACGGGTCATGATGGGCGAAAAGCTCGCGGACCTGAAACCCTGGGAAATGCGCAAGGGCGGCTACTACTCGGTCAAGGAGGCGGTGCTGCCGTTCAACAAGTTTCCCGGAGTGGACACCTTGCTCGGGCCTGAAATGCGCTCCACCGGCGAAGTCATGGGCATCGATCCGTCCTTTGGCCTGGCCTTCATGAAGGGGCAGCTGGCGGCCGGGCAATTCCTGCCGTCTTCCGGGTGCGTCTTCATCTCCGTCAACGACCATGACAAGAGCGGCATCATTCTTCCGGCCAGGACCTTTCAGAAGCTTGGTTTCTCCATCATGTCCACGCGCGGCACGGCGGCCTTTCTGGCCGGGCACGGGGTGGACTGTCAGGTGGTGAACAAGGTCTACGAGGGGCGGCCCAGCGTTATCGACCACATCAAGAACGGAGAAATCCAGCTGGTCATCAACACGTCTTCGGGCAAGCGCACCAAGGAAGATTCCTCTGAACTGAGGCGAACCACGGTTGTTTACGGGCTGCCCTACACGACCAACCTGGCCGCGGCCAAGGCCCTGGCCATGGCCATCAAGGAACGCAGTGTCTCCGGGCTCGACGTGAAGTGCCTGCAGGAATACTACAGAGAATCTGGCCGGGATTTCTAACCTCCGGACGCCGGAGATCAGGGATTTTGGTGCAAAGCTCAGGGCCAATGGCGGCCCTGGGCTTTTGCACATTCAAGAACACCTACACGGAACGTGAAGCAATATGAAAAAGGAAGCTTGCGGATTATTTGGAATTTATGGGCACCCCGAAGCGGCGCGCATGACTTATTTCGGGCTTTACGCCCTTCAGCATCGCGGGCAGGAGAGCGCGGGCATCATCACCTGGGATGGGCAGACCATCCGCGAGCAGCGCGGCATGGGCCTGGTGGCCGACGTGTTCGAGGAGCGCCATCTCGGGCACCAGCTCAAGGGCAGCGTGGCCATGGGCCACATCCGCTACTCCACTACCGGGGCCTCGCTGATCCGCAATGCCCAGCCCTTCAGGGTCAGTTACAAAGGCCTGAACCTGGCCCTGGCCCACAACGGCAATCTGGTCAACACCATCAGCCTGCGCGAGGAGCTGGAGAATCAGGGCACCATCTTTCAGACCACCATGGACAGCGAAGTGATCATGCATCTGGTGGCCAAGTACATGAACGGAGGCACCCCAGAGGAAGCCATTGCCAAGGCCTGCAGCCGCATCCAGGGCTCATACAGCCTCCTGTTCATGGTTGACCAGAAGCTCATCGCCGTGCGCGACCCGTGGGGTTTTCGGCCCCTGTCCCTGGGTCGGGTCGGGGACGCCTACGTGCTCGCTTCCGAAACCTGCGCCTTTGACCTTTTGGAAGCCGAGTACCTGCGCTGTCTGGACCCGGGCGAGATGCTCGTTATCGAAGACGGACGGATGATGTCGCACCGCTATATGGAGCCCGCCGACAAGCAGAGCTCCTGCATCTTCGAGCTCATCTACTTCGCCCGCCCAGATTCCCTGGTTTTCGATCAGGAGGTCTACAACGCGCGCAAGAGCATGGGCAAGATTCTGGCCCAGGAATGCCCGTGCGATGCCGATTTCGTCATGCCCTTTCCCGATTCGGGCGTTTACGCGGCCGTGGGTTACGCGCAGGAGTCCGGGCTGCCCTTCGAGGCCTGCATGATCCGCAACCACTACGTCGGCCGGACCTTTATCCAGCCGACCCAGGGCATGCGCGATTTTTCGGTGCGCGTGAAACTCAATCCCGTCAAATCCATGATCAAGGGCAAGCGGGTGGTCATCGTCGAGGACTCCATCGTGCGCGGCACGACCATCCGCACCCGCGTCAAGCAGTTGCGCGAACTGGGTGCCAAGGAGATTCACATGCGGGTGAGTTGCCCCCCCATCCGCTATCCCTGCTACTATGGCATTGATTTTTCCTCCAAGGGCGAACTCATCGCCGCCAACCACTCCGTGGCCGACATCGGCCGTTATCTGGGCCTCGACAGCCTGCACTACATCACCATTGGCGGGCTTTTGAAGGCCGTGCGCGGCCCGGAGAACTTCTGTCTGGCCTGCTTCAACGGGGCCTACCCGGTTTTGCCCGACGAAGGCGTGGGCAAGCTGTCCCTGGAGTGCTGCTAGATGACGGCAGGCAAGCAGCATGCGGATTGGCTGGCCAAGGCCCGCGGGGTGCTCGACATCGAGGCCCGCGGCCTCAATGCCGTGCGCGACAGGCTGGATGAATCCTTTGTGCGCGCCCTTTCGCTCATGGCCTCCTGTACCGGGCGCGTGGTGGTCACGGGCCTTGGCAAGTCCGGCCTGGTCGGACGCAAGATCGCCGCGACACTGAGCAGTACCGGGACCCCGGCTTTCTTTCTGCACCCGGTGGAGGGCGCCCATGGAGACCTGGGCATGATCCGTCACGAAGACGTCATCGTGGCCATCTCCAATTCGGGCGAGACCGACGAGCTCAACAACATCCTGCCCAGTCTGAAGACTCTGGCCGGCCATGTCATCTCCCTGACCGGGGGAGTGCATTCGACCATGGCCCGGCTTTCCGACGTGGTCATCGACACCTCGGTGCCGTGCGAGGCCTGTCCGCACGGGCTTGCGCCCACGGCCAGCACCACTGCGGCCCTGGCCGTGGGCGACGCCCTGGCGGTCTGCCTCATCGACTGGAAGTCTTTCGCGATGGATGATTTCCGTCGTTTCCATCCCGGCGGAGCCTTGGGACAGCGGCTGACAAAAAGAGTGGAGGAACTCATGCGTTCCTCGCAGCTGCCAGTGGTCCCCAGCGGCGCGTCCCTGGGGCAGGCCCTGGACGTGCTCAACACCGGGGGCCTTGGGTGTGTCTGCATCCTGGACATGAACGGGCACCTGCTGGGACTTTTGACCGATGGCGACGTGCGTCGCCTGGTCTGTGCCGATCGACTGATTCCGGATGTTCCCGTGGATTCCGTCATGACCGTTTCGCCCCTGCATGCCGCGCCCGGACAAAAGGCCGCAGAAGTCCTTGATATCATGGAATCCCGAGCCATCACCGTGCTGCCTGTGGTCGCCCCGGATCAAACCCTGGCGGGCATGGTGCATATGCACGACGTGCTGGGCCAGGGCCGGGTCAAATTTTCGCGGTCCTGATGCGGGTCCGGCCTTTCACATACATTTTCCCATGAGCGCAAACGATACATCCATGATACATCCAGATGTCTGCAGCCGTTGCGCTGCCAGGAACCGGACCTGCTGCACCGTAACCGGCGGGGACGAGGAATTCTGCTTCCCCCTCTCCGTTGCGGAGATGGAGGCCATTGGCAGCGCGGGTGCCGGCGGTGAAGACTGCTTCGTTTTCGTTCCCAACAGCCCCGGTTTCGTCAAGCAACTGGGCCTGCTCATGCCGGAGGCGGACATAGACCGGGCCTTTCCGGCGCAAGGTTCGCACTGGCGGCTGGCTATCTCTGAGCAGGGGGACTGTGTTTTTCTGGGTCCTGAGGGATGTGTTCTTCCGCGCAGCGTGCGGCCTGTCTATTGCCGCCTTTTTCCGCTGTGGGTGTTTCATGGGCAACTGACCTGGTTCACTGCCGCGGAATGTCTGGCCAACAGGGAATGCTCTTCTCTTGCGTCCATGCTTGCGGCCATGGGCACCGAGAGCGCAGAGGTCAGGGCGTTGTTTGCTGAAATGAGCTCGAAGCTTGGTCTCGGGCCTGATCCTAAGGTGAAGTCATGAAAGTTCTGAAGATATTTCTGGCCCTGCTCGTGCTGGGCGTTTTTCTGGTCGCTGGAGCGGGGATTGGCCTCTATTACTGGGCCCAGGAGGATCTGCCCGGATTCACCAAGCTCAGCGATTATTCCCCGGCCCTGGCCACCACGGTGCGCGCCCGTGACGGCAGGATTCTGGGATATTTCTATCGCGAGAAAAGGTTTCTCGTTCCCCTGTCCATGATGAGCCCGGCCACGGTCAAGGCCTTCCTGGCCGCCGAGGATTCCGGATTCTACCAGCACGAGGGCGTCGATCTGCCGGGCATAATGCGGGCCGCGATGAAAAATTTCATGGCCGGCAGCATTGTCCAGGGCGGCAGCACCATCACCCAGCAGGTCATAAAATCCATGCTGCTCACCCCGGAGCGCAGTTACGAGCGCAAGCTCAAAGAGGTCATCCTGGCCTATCGCCTGGAAAAGTATCTGACCAAGGACGAGATTCTGACCATCTACCTCAATCAGATCTTTCTCGGGGCCAAGGCCTATGGGGTGGAGGCCGCGGCCAGGGAATATTTCGGCGTGGCCGCCTCGCAGCTCAGCACCGCGCAGGCCGCGCTGCTGGCCGGGCTGCCCAAGGCCCCGTCGCGCTACTCTCCCTACGGCAACCCCGAGCGGGCCAGGGAGCGCCAGCTCTACGTCCTGACCCGTCTGCTCGATCTGGGATGGATCGATCGGGCCGAATACGAAGCCGCCGTGAACGAGCCTCTGGACTACAGCGCGCAGGAAGACCCGTCCTGGAAGGTGGGGCCGTACTACCTCGAAGAGGTGCGGCGGCAGCTGGTGGAGATGTACGGCGAGGACAAGGTCTATACCGGAGGCCTGCAGGTGCGCACGGCCATGGACATGGACCATCAGATCGTCGCGGATCAGGCCTTGCGGACGGGGCTGGTCGAAACCTCCAAACGCCATGGCTGGCAGGGACCGGTCAGGCACCTCGAAGCGGCCGAGTTCGAGGGATTTCTCGCCGGTCTGAATTCGGATGACCTGAAGCCTGGCGACTGGGTGCAGGCCTTGGTCACGGAAGTTGACAAGGCCGGGGCCAAGGTGCGCTTCGGCGGCGGTTCCGGAACGGTGCCCGTGGCGTCCATGAGCTGGGCCCGGGTTCCCAATCCCAAGCTCGCGCCGGAGGAAGCGGCCAAGATCAGCGACGCGCGCAAGCTGCTCAAACCCGGCGACGTGATTTGGGCCACGCTTGACGAAGTCCCCGAGGACAAGCCCAGAACGCTCGCTCTGCAGCAGGTGCCCGTGGTCGAAGGGGCGCTGGTGTCCATCGATCCCCGCAGCGGCGAGGTGCTCGCCCTTTGCGGCGGCTACGATTTTTTCCGCAGCCAGTTCAACCGGGCCACCCAGGCCCTGCGCCAGCCCGGTTCGGCCTTCAAGCCCATCGTCTATTCGGCGGCTCTTGATAACGGTTTCACGGCCGCGAGCATCGTTTTGGACGCCCCCATCGTCTACCAGGACGGCAGCGGCGAGATGTGGAAGCCCGAGAACTTCGAAGGCATCTTTTACGGCCCGACCCTGCTGCGCACGGCCCTGGTCAAGTCGCGCAACCTGGTCACCATCCGCGTGGCCCAGCAGGTCGGGATCAACAAGATCATTGAACGCGGAGCGGCCCTTGGCCTGACCGGCATCATGGAGCCGAACCTTTCCCTTGCCCTGGGCTCGGGGCAGTTCACGCCGCTCAATCTCTGCCAGGCCTATACGGCGTTTCCGCGCGGCGGCACGAGCATCAAGCCGCGGCTTATCGAGAGCGTGACTTCGCCGTGGGGGGAGCAGCTGTTTCTGGCCACGGAGGAGGTGGCGGAGGCAATGCCTGCGCAGACCGCCTACATCGTCTCCAAACTGCTGCAGGAAGCCGTGCAGTCCGGGACAGGCACCAGGGCCAAGGCCCTCGGGCGGCCCGTGGCGGGCAAGACCGGAACCACCAACGACGAGCAGGACGCCTGGTTCATGGGCTTTTCGCCCTACCTTTTGACCGGGGTGTGGGTGGGCTACGACCAGATCAAACCCATGGGCAAATACGAGACCGGCGCACGGGCCGCGCTGCCCATCTGGCTTGACTACCGGACCAGGGTCGAACCCGGCTACCCCGAGGAGGATTTCCAGGCTCCGCCCGGCATTGTCATGGCCCGCGTGGACGCGCGCACCGGGCGACTGGCCGGGCCGGGCGCGTCGGAAGCCTACATGCTTCCCTTTGCCAATGGCACCGAGCCGATCCCGTCGGCCCTGCCGGAAGAGTTCGATACGACTCCCGGATCATCCAACGCCGGCGGCGAAAGCCTGCTCAAGCAGATTTTCTGAGCTGCCCGGTGCCGACGCGCAACAAGGTATCCTCGGGACACGAAAGGGTCATGAAGATCGTTCACGAAGTAAAGGATATCCTGTGGCGTTCGGGGCGCATCAGCCTCGAACTCTACAAGATCATGATCCCCATCATCATCGCGGTCAAAATCCTGCAGGAGCTTGGGCTCATCGCCTGGCTCGCCCTGCCCCTCGCTCCGATCATGCAACTGGTGGGTTTGCCGGGGGAGATGGGGCTGGTCTGGGCCACGGCGCTGGTCAACAACATCTACGGGAGCATGATCGTTTTCGTGTCCCTGGCCGGACAGCATGACCTGACCGTGGCGCAGGTCACGGTGCTTGGCGTCATGATCCTCATCGCCCACGGGCTCCCCGTGGAACTGCAGATCGTGCGCAAGTCCGGGCCGCGAATGGGCTTTCAGGCCTTGCTGCGCATTGGCGGGGCGCTGCTTCTGGGCTGGATGCTTTCCAGGCTTTACGCCTGGGGCGGATGGCTGCAGGAGGCCAACGTCATTCTCTGGCAACCCGAGCCCCAGAGCGAAGGTCTTCTGGCCTGGGGTCTGGGACAGGCGCAGAATCTGGCCATGATTTTTGTCATCATTGCGGCCCTCACCCTGATAATGCGCGTGTTCACGGCCATCGGGCTGACCGGGCTGTGCGTCCGCCTGCTGGCCCCGGTCCTGCGCATGCTCGGCATCGGCCCCGCCGCCGGGACCCTGACCATCGTTGGCATGGTCATGGGGCTCGCCTACGGCGGGGGCATGATCATGCACGAGGCCCATTCGGGCAAGGTCGGTTCAAAAGACATCTTTTCGTCGCTCAGCCTCATGGGCCTGTCTCATTCGGTCTTCGAGGACACGCTGCTCATGATCGTCATCGGAGGCCATGTTTCCGGACTGCTCTGGGCGCGGATCATCTTCACCCTTGTCGTTATCGCGCTTCTGGTGCGCGTGGTGGCCTGGCTTGGAGACGAGTTTTTTTACCGGCGCCTGTTCAAACCGGTGGAAGTCTACGCAAGCCCCGAGCCCTGTTGTCCGGGCGCAGCCATGCCGGACAAGAAATAGAATTTTCCTTTCAAAACAAATCAAGGTGTACCGAACATGCCCCATGCCAATCGCCTGCAGGCCCTGAAAAAACTCATGCAGTCGCAGGACATTGACGCCCTGCTCGTGACGCATCCGGCCAACCGGTACTACCTGTCCGGGTTCGAACTGCATGACGGGCAATGCAACGAAAGCTCGGGTTGCCTGCTCATTCTTGCCGGCGCAGACGACTGGCTGCTGACCGATGCCAGGTTCAGGGAAGAAGCCCTGCGGCACTGGCCGCAAGGCCAGGTGCATGTTTACGGGTCGCCGCGGGTTGAGAAGATCGCCGACTTTGTCAAAGCTCTGGGCATTGGCGAGCTGTGGGTCGAAACCCACGCCATGTGTGCACAGATGTATCTGGAGCTGGACGGCATGCTGAACCTTCGCCGTGCGCCGCGCCTGGTGGAGGATCTGCGCATCGTCAAGGATGAGGGCGAGCTGGAAAAACTTCGGGCCTCCTGCGCGCTGAACCACCGTGTTTACGAGGCCTTGCGTCCCCGGCTTGTGCCTGGAGTGACGGAGCGCGAGGTTGCCTGGATGCTGGAGCGGGAGTTCAGGGACGGCGGAGCGGAGGGGCTGAGCTTTGCGCCCATCGTCGGGTTCGGTCCCAACGGGGCCCTGCCGCACGCCACCCCCGCCGAGACGCGTCTTGAGGCGCAGGCCCCGGTCCTTATCGACATGGGCGGACGGCTGGAGGGATACTGCTCCGACCAGACCAGGACCTGGTGGATTGGGGACCGGCCCAGTGATGAATTCCGGCGCACCCTGGACCTTGTTCAGGAAGCGCAGGCCCTGGCCATTGCCAAGGTCGCGCCGGGGGTGAGCACGGCCGAGCTGCACGCCGCGGCCAGGGATTTTTTCGTCCGTCACGGGGTGGCCGATCATTTCACCCATTCCCTGGGCCACGGCATAGGCCTTGAGACCCATGAGGCACCGGGCGTCGGCCCAATCCGCCCGACGACCCTTCGGCCCGGCATGGTTATCACCGTGGAGCCGGGGCTGTACTACCCCGAGTGGGGAGGGGTGCGCTGGGAACACATGGTCGTGGTGACCGAGGATGGCCATGAAGTGCTCTGACCTGCCCGCATGCGAAGCGCGCAGGCCGCGTCCCCGCAAGCCCCGCCGGGAGCTCGTCCCCGCACCGCCGAGCCTGGAAAGCCTGGTTTTTTACGCCGAGGTGCCGCGGAGCGAGATTGCCCTGTACCGTTTTCTGCTCGAAGGTTATGACAATCTGGCGATCATGAGCGTGGTGGATCGCTATCGCGCCGTCATCAAGCTGCGCTGCACGCCAGGTGCGCAAAGGACGCTGCGCGAGCTGCTCGCGTCCCAGGGCGCGCGCATCATTGACCCGCCGGGGCGCTCAGCCGTCTAATCCGAAGAATTTGCGTGTATTGTCACCGCAGCGCTCCCACAGCCCGGCCACGTCCTCGCCGCGCAGGCGGGCGATCTCAAGGGCCGTGAAACCGAGCAGGGCCGGTTCGTTGGTCTTGCCGCGCCAGGGTTCGGGAGAGAGATAGGGGCAGTCGGTTTCCAGGAGCAGGCGATCGGCCGGGATGGTCCTGACCGCTTCGCGCAGCGATTCCGACTTGGCGTAGGTCACCGTTCCGGGCACGGAGATGTGCCAGCCGCGTTCCGTCAGGAGCCTGGCCCAGTCCGGGCCGAGGCCGAAGCAATGCCACAGCAGAGGGCGGCCGGCAAAGCCGCACTCGTCGAGAATGGCCAGGCAGTCGTCCTCGGCGTCGCGGCAGTGGATGACCACGCGCTGGTCCAGTTCCCTGGCCAGGGCGAGCTGCCTGCGGAACCAGAGCTGCTGGTCTTCCCGTGGCGAGAAGTCGTAATAGTAGTCCAGCCCGATTTCCCCCACGGCGCACAGGCGCGGGTCCTGCTCAAAGGCTTTGCGCATGGCCTCAAGGTCGGCTTGTGTCATCTTTGCCGCGTCATGGGGATGCACGCCGAGCAGGAAGAATACGTCGTCAAGCCCTTCAAAAAGCGTCCGGCCCTCCTGGTAGGCCTGTGGCCCCAGAAAGACGTTGCCCACGGTGCGCACTCCGCAGGCCAGGGCGCGGGCCAGAACCGAGTTCAGGTCGGGGTAGCGGCCGTCAAGATGGGCGTGGCTGTCCGCGCCGACAGGAGGCAGTCCGAGGGTTTCGGGCGCCTGGCGCTGTTTTTTCTTGCTCACGTCTACTTCTCGCGGACGCCCTGGTCCCATTTTTCGACGGCGATGGCTTCATCGATGAGCATGACCGGGATTTCCTCGCGCACGGGATAGACCAGGGCGCACGCGCCGCACTTGAGGCCTTCTTCCTGGGGCAGAAGTTCAAGGTCGCCCTTGCATTTCGGGCAGGCCAGGATTTTGAGCAGTTCCTTGTTTAAAGCCATGATTCCTCCACGGGATGAAGTTTGGATGCTGAAGAGGGGCTTATCCTGATCGAAAACGCGTTACAAGCGGACAGATGGCATCCGGTCCTTGAGTTTTCAAACCAATGGGGTACAACCGCTTCCATGATGCACGAGGCAAAAACATTGTCCAATGGGCCGGTGCTGCTCTTTGACGTGGGCAACACCAACGTCAAGGTCTGCGTGGCGGATGAAGGCGGTCTTGGGCGCACCTACAGCCTGCCCTCCACCAATCGGGAGACTTCCGATTCCCTGGGCTTGACCATCGCCAGCATCTGCGCCCGGGAAGGCGTGGCCGAGAGCCAGGTCCGGGCCTGGGTGCTGTCCTCGGTGGTGCCGCCCCTGAGCGGCCTGCTCAAGGCCGCCTGCGCGGACTATTTCTCCTGCCCGGCCCTGTCCGTGCCCGGCGACATCGCCCTGCCGCTGGAGAACCGCTACGCCCGGCCTCAGGAAGTGGGCGCGGACCGCCTGCTGGGCGCTTTCGCGGCGCGGCGCATGTTCGCGGACCACACCCTCATCGTCGTCGATTTCGGTACGGCCACGACCTTCGACTGCGTGCAGGGCAACGCCTATCTGGGCGGGCTCATCTGTCCCGGCGTGCTCAGCTCGGTCACGGCGCTGGGCACCCAGACCGCAAAGCTGCCGCAGATCAGTCTGGAGCTGGACAGCGAGGATCTGGACATCGGCACCAGCACCCGGCAGAGCCTCAACCATGGGGTGCTGTTCGGATTTGCGGCCTTGCTCGAAGGGCTGACCGCGCGCCTCAAGAAGCGCCTGGACGCCCCGGACGCCCGTGTCATCGCCACCGGGGGCTTCGCCCGGCAGCTGTCGGCCATTACCACATGCATAGACAACCTGGCCCCGGACCTGCTCATGCAGGGCCTTGCGGCCGCATATTTCCAGAAACATTCACCAGACAGGATCAGGGAGCAATCATGAGCACCATTACAGGTATTTGGGCCAGGGAAATTCTGGACTCCAGGGGCAACCCCACAGTGGAAGTGGAAGTCACTCTCGAATCCGGGGCCACGGGTCGCGCCGCCGTGCCTTCGGGCGCGTCCACGGGCACGCGTGAGGCTCTTGAACTGCGCGACGGCGACGCGGATCGTTACCTCGGCAAGGGCGTGGAACAGGCCGTGCGCAACATCATGGAGGAGATCGGCTCCGAGATCGTGGGCCTTGAGGCGGTGCGCCAGGTGGAAGTGGACCAGGCACTCATCGACCTGGACGGCACCGAGAACAAGTCCCGCCTGGGCGCCAACGCCATGCTCGGCGTGTCCATGGCCACGGCCAAGGCCGCCGCGGAATTCCTGGGCCTGCCGCTCTACAAGTACATCGGCGGCATCAACGCCAAGGTCCTGCCCGCGCCCATGATGAACATCATCAACGGCGGGGCCCATGCGGCCAACAACCTCGACATCCAGGAATTCATGATCCTGCCGCTCGGCGCTGCCAGTTTCAAGGAAGCCCTGCGCATGGGCGCCGAGACCTTTCACAGCCTCAAAAAGATCCTGCACAAGGACGGCCTGGCCACCTCCGTGGGCGACGAGGGCGGATTCGCACCCAATTTCGCCAGCCACGAGCAGGCCTTCACATACATCATGAGGGCCATCGAAGAGGCCGGTTATGAGCCCGGCAGCCAGATCGCACTGGCCATCGACGCCGCCGCCTCGGAATTCTACAAGGACGGCAAGTACCATTTCGCCGGTGAGAACAAGATCCTCACCGCCCGCGAATTGACCGACTACTACGCCGACCTGGCCGGCAAGTTCCCGCTGGTGTCCATCGAGGACGGCCTGGCCGAGGCGGACTGGGACGGCTGGGAAGTGCTGTCCGACGTGCTGGGCGACCGTCTGCAGCTGGTCGGCGACGACATCTTCGTGACCAACCCGGCTCTCCTGGCCGACGGCATCATGCGTGGCGTGGGCAACGCCATCCTGATCAAGCTCAACCAGATCGGCACCCTGACCGAGACCATGGACTGCATCGAGATGGCCAAGGAGGCTTCCTTCGCCACGGTCATTTCGCATCGTTCCGGCGAGACCGAGGACAGCTTCATCGCCGATCTTGCCGTGGCCGTGAATGCCGGGCAGATCAAGACCGGATCCCTGTGCCGCTCCGACCGCACCGCCAAGTACAACCAGCTGCTGCGCATCGAGGAAGACCTGGACACCCAGGCCATCTATTTTGGCCCGGCCATGGCCGCCAACTGGTTTGACGAGGAATAGCAACCGTTTCGGCGCGCTTCGGCGCGCCTTTTTTTATACAGCCGAGGGCAACATGCATATCATCGACGGAAAAAAGACGGCCGCCACTATCCGTCAGGAACTCAAGGAACAGGTCGCGGCGCTGACGTCCAGGCATGGCCGCGCACCCGGCCTGGCGGTGATCCTGGTCGGCGGCGATCCGGCCTCACAGGTCTATGTCCGCAACAAGGAGCGGGCTTGCGAGGACGTGGGCATCATCTCCAAGGGCTTCCGCCTGCCGGAGGATATTCCCCAGGCCCAGCTTGAAGACACCATCGTCTATCTGAACAGCGATCCGGCCATCGACGGGGTGCTGCTGCAGCTGCCGTTGCCCAAGGGCCTGGACAGCCAGCGCTGCCTCGACCTGATCAGCCCGTCCAAGGATGTGGACGGCTTCCACCCTGTGAACATGGGTCGCCTGGCTCTGGGTCTGCCCTGTCTGCGGTCCTGTACCCCGGCGGGGATCATGACGCTCATGGAGCGCCATGGCATCGACGTGGCCGGGAAAAAGGCCGTGGTCATCGGGCGCAGCAACATTGTCGGCAAGCCCCTGGCGCTCATGCTTCTGCAGAAGAACGCCACGGTCACGGTCTGTCACTCCCGGACCCAAAACATCGCCGAAGAAGTGCGCAGCGCAGATATCGTCATGGCCGCCGTGGGCATTCCCAGGTTCGTGACCCGCGACATGGTCAAGCCCGGGGCCGTGGTCATCGACGTGGGCATCAACCGGACCGAGGCGGGCCTGGTCGGGGACTGCGATTTCGAAGGTCTGCGGGATGTGGCTTCGGCCATGACCCCGGTCCCCGGCGGCGTGGGCCCCATGACCATTGCCCAGCTGCTGGTCAACACCCTTGAAGCCTACCTCGATCACGTCAGCTAGCTGACTGCTGAAAAATCAAAGCCGGCAGGCCGTTTAAAAAACGGGCTGCCGGCCGCATCGCCAAAAGCAAAGGGGCCGCGCAGACCCCTTTGCATATTCACATCTTCATCCTGCCCATCTTATTCGATGATGACTCCCGCGTAGCCGACCACCCTTGAGATGTCGCCGTTGACGTCGCCGGATGTGGAATAGGCCACCAGCTCGGCCTTTTTTGCGCCCAGGATATTGGCCAGGTGCATTCCCAGCGTCATGGGCAGCACGCCGCACATGGAGATACCCTCTTCCTTGACCGTGCCGTAGAATCCCATGGGGTCCAGGGCCAGGATGCGGTCCAGGGCTTTGCGGTCCACGATGCGGGTCACTGCGTCCGATGCGAAATGGTTCATGTCCGAACTGACCACGATGGAAACGTCGCGGCCCAGCCTCGTCAATACTTCGGCGATCTTGGAGGCCGCGCCTCCGAGCATGTGTGGCCTGGGGTCCCCCACGGCGATGGGCACGATGCGCATGTCCGGGTTTTTGGCCCACAGAAAGGGCAGGACCACTTCCAGGGAGTGCTCCTGCAGGTGGGCGACGCGGTCGGCGCTCAGAGCCGGTTCGGCTGCCAGCAGGGCGGCGGCCAGCTCGGCGTCCACCTCCATGCTCGCACCGGGCAGCAGCCATTTGCCGTCGGGCCACACGGCCAGGGGGGCGCCCATGCCGGTATGGTTGGGGCCAAGCAGGATGATTGTATCGCTCAGCCTGGCCCGGGCGAGGGTCTGTCCCGCCACGCCGCCGGAAAACACATGCCCGGCGTGGGGCACCATGGCCAGCCTGGTGAACGTTTCACTCTCCTTTTCCCCGCGCATGCACGCCTGCGCGGTTGCCAGCCACTGATCCTGGCGGGCTGCGTAAAACTGACCCGCGACAACGGGCTCGCGATCAATACTCATGACTGCCTCCTAGCGAAATTTTTGCACTTCCCTTTCAATCCGTGTCCCTTCAAGCTCAGCGGCCGCCATACGACCATACAACGAGTTTGGGAAGAGTTCCTTCAGGCGGTTCAGATTTTCCCGCCATTTTCGATTTTCGGAATTCTTCTTGAAAAGGAGGGCCTTGCGAAAAGTATGCGCAGGCCAGTCCGGGTCGTTTTCGGTCACATACTCATCAAACTCCAGCGTCCAGGCCAGCGCGTCCTGATCCCGACCGCTGCGTTCCGCGGCCTGGGCCAGCAGTTCCAGGGTTTCCTTGAGCTTGGGAATATCGCTTCTGTCCTTGCGCAGCAGGGACAGGGCTTCCTGACCCAGAATGGTGGCCTGCTCGAGCCTGCCTGCGGCCAGGGCGTCACGGCCCAGAAAATAATGGGCGTACCCGCGTTGCGTGTCGGTCAGGCCCATGTCCGTGACCAGTCCGGCCCACAGCGGCCTTGCCCTGCCGGGTTGATCCAGCATTTCGTGGGCCAGGGCCGTGGCATAGTCAAGCTGGCGGCGACGGTCCTGCTCCAGATTCCAGGGCTCGACCCGTTTGGACAGTTCGACAATGTCTGCCCATTGCTGCAATTCAACCTGCATGGCCAGGATCAGGTCCATGCCCGGTTCGGAATATTCGCTCCGGGGGGTGGCATCGAATACAAATGGGCGCGCCATATCAAGGGCCTTTTGCGGCTGGCCGGTCTGCATGAAGGCTGTGGCCACCGTCAGTCGCAACTTCGGATCCGGCTCCCGCCCTTCATACAGGTCTTCGTGATTGGCCCAGTGCTGTGTCGCCCCTTCGAAATCATCTTGCTCCAAGGCATGCGTGATCCAGTCCCGAAGGGCCGTGTCCGCCACTTCCCGGGCCTTGGGCAGCAGTTCGTGGCCGGGATAGTCGGCCAGGAAGCGCCGGGCATCTTCAAGGCTTGCGGCATAATCCTTGTTCCAGAGGTGCCACATGGCCAGCTTGAGACGGGCCACGGGAGCCAGGGGACTGTCCGCGTGCTCGAGGATGCTGCGGTATATTTCCTCGGGATTGGAGGCGGGCCGGCTGAAGACGGGGTCCATGTCCGCGATGGAAGGCTCGTCGAGAACGCCCTCCTCGGCCAGGCGCATCTTGGCGATGAGTCCTCCTTCGCGGGAGGGATGCGCCGTGGCGGTGCGATGGTAAATTTCCCGCGCCGCGTCGAGCTTGCCCTCTTTGAGGAGGATGTCGCCGATGCGGGCCATGGCCACGTCTACGTCCTTGGCATCCGGGACGATGTTGGCATAGGCCCAAAAATAATCCCTGGCCCGCTCCAGGCTGTTGCCGAGCATGGCCGCATACCCGGCGGCCATCAGAAAGGACGGGTCGCTCAGATAATACCTGGGCCAGCGTTTTTCGATGCTGTCCACGATCTCAAGGGCCTTGTCGAAATAGCCCATGGCGGTGAACGCCTTGAGCAGGCCGACGGTGCTCGGCTGCACGGCAAGGCTCATGGGGTAGTTCTGGATGGCGTACTGGAAATGCTCGGCGGCCCGGACATAGTCTTTTCGCCGCAGGTAGTGCTCGCCCCAATAATAGTCGATCATGGCCACCCGCGGGTCATCGGGGTATTTCCTGCGTAAGAGATCGAAGTACCCTTTGGCCTCGGGCACATTGCCGACGAAAATGTGCAGATAGCCCATGCGTGAGAGGGCCTCGGCCACGTTGCGCGAGGCGGGGTTCGAGTTCTTGGCCGCTTCGTAGGCTTCAAGGACCTGCAGGAAATTTCCTTCGAGGTCGTCCAGGCTCTCTTTCATGGTAATGTCGGCCAGGGTGTAGAGCAGCTCTTCGCGGAGTGATTCAGAGATATCGGGGTGGCGCATCATGCGCGTCACCGCAACGCGCGCCGCCTCCAGATCTCCGGCAAGCAGAGCGGTCTGGGCCTCGGCGTACAATTCTTCGAGATTGGGAGGACCCTGGTCCTCTCCGTCGATTAGCGATGCATTGGCGGCCAAATCCGTAAGATTTCCTGCGACCGATTCAGATTCGGGCTGGTCCGCGACATCCGGGGCCGCACCGGGTGCGACAATGGTTTCGGCCGTAAGGGCTGTCGCATTGCCGACCGGATCGTTCATGGTCGGGGATTGGCTTGCTTTCAGCGTTGTTTGGGCTGGTTCGCTTTCTATGACCGTGACGGGCTTGACGTCCGTTGAAGCGTCCGGCTCTTCCTGCCTGGCCTGCGCAGGGGGTGGCGTTGCATTCTGTCCGGGCTCGGTCGCATTGGCCCGAAGGGCATCGAAGACGGTTTGATCGACAGCGGTCCCGTTCAACGTCTCGTTGCGCGAAATTTCGTCGGGGTCCTGGCCGGGCGGCGTGGCCATTCGGTCGATGGGCAGACGCACCGCAGAGGTTACTGGCTTGTTTTCAGTGTCTGGCCTCAATTCTTCCTGCCCTGGTCGCTGTATCTTGCTGCGTACGGCAGCAAGTCCTGAGATGGAGGACTCTTCTTCCAGGGGAGAGAGCGGCTTCGTCTCGTCGGCATCGGTCAGCACTTGCGTTTCCAGAGCTTCCTGTTGCGCCGAAGTGGCGTTGGCCGGGGTTCTGGTTTCGTTGTCGCCGCGGGTGGCGTCAGATGAGATGCCTTCCGGGACAGCTGGCGCCCCGGCCGCGTCTTCCGGTTCGTCCAGAGGGGGCGGATAAAATTCTAGGACCAGCTCCTTGCGCTCTTTATTGCTGGAAAAGGAGAAGATGAAATCCCCCGAGCGCGTTTCAATGAAAACACCGTCCGGCGTTATGGAGGCTTCTTTGAGGAGTTCAGATGAAGAGAAATCGGGGATTGCAGGCTTTCGCTCACGCTGCCAGAAACTCCATGCAATTGGAATCTGGATCCGAGCCAGGCCTCGTTGCCTGGGTTCCGCCACAGGCTGGGAAGAGTCGAATTTCAAAACAAGCTCTTCGCCCTCGGGCAGCCTGTTCCACGTCATTGTCGCGCCATGGGCGGCGTGGAAGGGTATGAGGCCCAGGAAGGCCGCAAGAAGCCAGGTCAGGCTGGCAATGTGGGGTGTGCGCACGCGGTGCTGTAAGCAAGAATTGGGCACATTATTATAACATATTTTTTTTCTTCAGTTTTTCGATAAGCGTGGTTCGCTTGATACCCAAAACTTCGGCGGCCTTGTTCTTGACCCCGTCCACTTCGCCGAGGGCTTCGCTCAGCAGGCGTTCTTCGACCTGGTCCAGGAAATCCTTCAGGCCCAGCTGCTGCTCGCGCAGATCCTTGAGTTCCGGCCAGCGGAAGCCCTGATCCACGACCACATCCGGCCGCTTGGGAATCTCGACCCCGGTTTCGCGCAAAATCTTGTCCGGAAGGTCGAAGATGCCGATGCGGTCGCCTTCGCACAGGATTGACATGCGCTCCATGAAGTTTTCCAGTTCACGGACATTGCCGGGCCAGGAGTAGCTGGCCAGGATGTCTCTCGCGTCCTCGGCCATTTCGAGCACGCACGGCCGACGACCCGAGCAGAAATGCTTGAGAAAGTAACGAGCCAGTACCAGTACGTCCTCACCGCGTTCGCGCAGCGGCGGCAGGTCGATGGGAATGACGTTCAGGCGGTAAAAGAGGTCTTCGCGGAACGCGCCCCTGCGCACCTCTTCATCCAGGTCGCGGTTGGTGGCCGCGACCACGCGTACGTCGGCCTTGATGGTCTTGCCGCCCCCGACCCGTTCGAACTCGCGTTCCTGGAGCACGCGCAGGATCTTGACCTGCAGCGAGAGGTCCATTTCGCCGATTTCATCGAGAAAGACCGTACCGCCATGCGCCATTTCAAATCGTCCGATCTTGGTGCGGATGGCGTGGGTGAAGGCTCCCTTCTCGTGCCCGAAGAGCTCCGACTCCAGCAGTTCGCGAGGGATGGCCCCGCAGTTGATGGGCACGAAGGGCTTGTCTGCACGGGTGCTGTTGCGGTGCAGGGCGCGTACGAGCAGTTCCTTGCCGGTGCCTGATTCTCCCGTGACCAGGACCGTGCTGTCCGAGGGGGCAACCTTGGCCAGGATCCGAAATACCTCTTGCAAGGCGGAACTCTTTCCAATTATTCCACAGGTATCAAATGACATGGCCTCTCCTGGAAGGGGAATTGGCTTGAACTCTGTTCTGACACTGCCTAACTGTCAAGATTATGACAGAAAAGCAACTCCAAAAATGCAGCATCTCTTGAAATTTCCCTCCGGGAGCCGTAGCGCCGTATTTGTCGCCCGCGAAAAACGTTTTCTGGTCCACGTGCTTGTGGACGATAAGCCCGTGACCGTGCACACCAACAACTCAGGGTCCATGCTCGGCCTGTTGCGTCCCGGCATGGAGGTGTTCCTCTCCCCGGCGGCTTCCCCGAAGCGCAAACTGCCCTACACCCTGGAACTGGTCCGCCCCTGCGGGGAATGGGTCGGGGTCAATACCTCGGCCCCCAACCGGCTGCTCAAAAGGATGTGGGAGACGGCGAGCCTGCCCGAACTGTCGGGTTACGACCGCTTCCTGCCCGAAGCCGTGCACGGGACTTCGCGCCTTGACGCCAGACTGTCCGGGCCGCGCGGCGAGCTCTGGATCGAGGCCAAGAACGTGACCATGGTCGAGGACCAGGTGGCCTGCTTTCCGGACGCGGTGACCACGCGCGGCCAGAAGCATCTCACTGAACTCATGAGCCTGGCCCAAAGCGGGGTGCGCGTGGGTGTTTTTCTGGCGGTGCAGCGGCCCGACGGCAGGTGTTTCGGCCCGGCGGATTTCATTGACCCGCGTTTTGCCGAACTTTTCTGGATGGCCGTGGATCGGGGCGTGGAATTCTGGCCCCATGTGGTGCATGCAGGCCCCGAAGGCATCGCCCTTGGGCCACGGCTGCCCCTTGTTTCAAGAAATCAAACCGTATCCGGATGATCCCCATGAAAGACAAAGACCAGCTTGTTCGCGTCATATCAGACCAGGCCAATGTGCGCGCCATGGCCTGCCTGACCACGTCCACCGTAGGCGAGGCCTGCGCCCGTCACGCCACCCTGCCCACCGCTTCCGTGGCCCTGGGCCGTGCCATGACCGGAGCCGTGCTCCTGGGCGCGCTGCTCAAGGGGCGGCAGCGCGTGGCCCTCAAATTCGAGGGAGGCGGCCCGCTGGGCAAGATCGTGGTCGAGGCCGATCCCATGTGCCTCGTGCACGGCTACGTGGGTAACCCCGCAGTGGACCTGCCGCTCAAGGACGGCCGTTTCGACATCCCCGGCGCCCTGGGCCGGGCCGGCCTTTTGACCGTGACCAAGGATTTGGGGCTCAAGGCCCCCTACCAGGGCATCGTCAATCTGGTGTCCAGCGAGATCGCCGAGGACATCGCCTACTACCTCACCGACTCGGAGCAGACGCCTTCGGCCATGGGCCTGACCACCATCCCCGATGAGCGGGGCAAAGTCGCCGTGGCCGGGGGATTTCTGATTCAGTCCCTGCCTCCGGCCAATGAGGAGGCTCTTGACAGCCTCATGCGGCGGATAAAGGACATGCCGCCCCTGGCCAAAATGCTTCTGGAAGGAGCGACCCCCAAAGAGGTTCTGGACAGGATCTTCGGGGACATTCCTTTTGAAATCCTCGGGCATCAGGACGTGGCCTTCCACTGCGGCTGCTCCCGCGACCGCATCGAACAGGCGCTCATCACCCTTGGCGTGGACGACATCAAAAGCCTCGCCGAGCAGGGCGAAGACACCGTCATCACCTGTGAATTCTGCCGGGAACCATACGCCTTCACCGCGGAGGATCTGCGGCGGTTGGCCGACGAGCGGCATTAGCAGATCACCGCATTTTCAGCGGATTGTGTTGAATTTTTCAACAGTCAGGAAGCAGAGACGTGGGGGCTGCCAGATTTTTCCCTGCTAAAATGCGATAGTTATTGCTGGAGAACGATTCTCTATAGGAGCAGCCAGGGCGAAGGATGTCAGACCAGACGGGGAGCATTGGAGAAAACTGATCCGGTTGCACGCGGATCTTTTCGTAGAGGGCGAGATTTCACCATTGGTCGGTCAGAGCGCTGAACGTCGCAACACATCACTTTGCCCACGGACTTTCTCCGATACCTTTTCGTCGGCGCAATGTTCACGCAATGCCGATGAACACGGCCAGGCATCGGCCCACTTCCACGAGTTTGTCCGCCTCAAGGGTGCCGAAAACCGCCCCGATTTTGTCTCGCTTCACGGTCATGGCCTTGTCGACCATGATCTGCGATGTTTTCCGCAATCCGTTTTCCGCAGACGGTTCAACCGTTATGCGCATGAGCGGGGCGTCAACGTGGGTGCTTGTGACAAGCAGCACCGTGACGGTGGCCGTCAGGTCAAAATAATCGGCCTGGATGACCAAGGCCGGTCTTGGCTTGCCAAAATCGCCCGGCCCGGCAATAGTTACCAGATCTCCGCGTTTCATTCCTGCCAACTTTCGGCATCCGTCAGGGCGGCGTCCATAAAGTCGAGCATGGCCGGGTCATTCATGTCCGCCTGGGCAACCTGCCCGGACTGCCGCTTACATTCCGCAGCAAAGTCCGGTCGCTTGGTGTCGGGGATCCAGATTTGCACGAGTCGCAAACCTGCATTCCGGCACTTGTCTCTGTGTCGTTGAACGCGTTCCGCTACAGCCATGATTCCTCCCGGTGTAATGCGTTTCATGTAACGCATGAAGAAGTCTTTGTCGAGGGGGCAGATGAGAATCATGGCGCCAACCATCCGACGCGCACACAATGAAAAAGACCGCTCTCCTTCCGGAAGGCGGCCTTGCTGTCTCGTGCGTCACAAAAAATAATCAGACCATCATGTTGATGATCACACCGGTCATGTCCAGTTGCGTATGCAGTGCGGCCGCGTTGGCGGCGAAGGCGTGTTCGTTTTCGATCATCTGCACCATCTCGGTGGCCAGGTCGGTGCTTGAGCCTTCGACCAGCATTTCCTCGTAGCGCAGCCCCTCGTCGGTTTCTACGTATTCCCCGCCCTGCACGAGCGGGCCGGCGGAGGTATTCTCATAGACGTCCTGCACCTGCACGCCCCGGCCGTCCGGACCGGTCTCAAATTCCACTCGGCTGGAATGAAAGCCATTCGTGTTCATGTTGGCCACGTTGTTGGCCGCGACCTGCTGGGAAAAACTGATGGCCTGCATGGCCTGAACATTTTCCATCATGATTCACCTCCGCTCAATCTTTACTTCTAACGCGGGCAGGGCATCCGTCAAGGGCCACGTGGGCGGTGTCCGCAGCCTGGTCCATCTGGTCGATACAGGCGTAGGCGCTGTGATTGTGGATGGACTCAAAGGACTCCACCTCGACCCGAAACCCCTGCACTTTGGGGTGCGCCACAAGCCTGGCCGCCGCGCCCCGGACCACATCCTCGACAAAGGTCGGGGCGGCGAAGGCCGCTTCGGTCACGAATTTCTCGTCCTCGCGTTTGAGCAGGGCGTAGACCGGAGACGATCCGGATTCCCGGGCAATGGCGATGAGATCCTCGACCCACAGCATGCCTAGGCACTGCGCTTCGATGCGGACCATGGCCCGCTGGCTGTGGGCGCCCTCCCTGGAAATGGCCTTGGAGCAGGGGCACACGGTCATGACCGGGACCTCCACGCCAAGCATGAGATTGAACTCGCCGTCCGCCAGTACCCCGCGCAGAAAGCAGGCGTAATCCATGAGTGCCGGACTGTCCGTGACCGGGGCGCGCTGTTCCAGGAAATAGGTGAACTGAAAGCACAGATGGGCGCTCTGGGCCTGCAATCGGTCGCGCAGGTCGCGCAGCAGGTTTCTGCAGCTGTCCGCGTCCAGGGTCTTGTCCATGTCACGCAGGGCTTCCAAAAACCTGCTCATGTGCGTGCCCTTGAAGCGGGCCGGAAGGTCCACGCTCAAGTCCACACGCGCCACGGTCTGCTGGCGGCCCTTGGCCCGGTCGCGCACGGTCAGGGGAATGGACAGGTGCTTGACCCCCACGCGGTCGATGGGCAGGGCCACTTCGGCCGGCCCGCTCTGCACATCGCGCATCAGGCCAGATCCTGCCCGGTGGTGGCCAGATTGAGCTTGCCGTGCTTGACGCCCTTGGTGGAGATGAGCCGTTCGGCCGTGGCCTTGATGTCCTGGCCGGTCCCGCGCAGGATGAGCACTTCCATGCAGTTGTGGTGGTCGAGGTGGATGTGCAGGGAGGAGTGGATGACATCGAGCGACGAGTGCTGGATCTCGGTCATCTTCTGTGCCAGGTCGGAATGGTGGTGGTCGAAGACCAGGGTCAGGGTGCCGACCATTTCCTTGTTCAGGTCTTCCCATTCCTTCTGCACCAGCGTGTTCCGAATGAGGTCGCGGATGGCTTCGGAGCGCGTCTGATAGCAGCGCTCCTCGCACAAGGCGTCGAATTTCTCCAGCAGGTCGGAGTCAAGGGATACTCCAAAGCGAATAGTCTGGCCCATTTTTCCTCCTTACATCACTAAAGGCGGGAAAGTTCCCACACGTTGACCGTCATGCGCGCCTGCTCAAAAGGGACCACTTCCTGGCCCTGGTGAGTGACCCTCCAGCCCCGACGGGAAAATCTGGCCCACACGTTTCCTGATACTGTCCGCTCGGGATCGCCGAACCAGACCCTGCCGCCCGGAGCCAGGCAGCGCAGGAGCAGGCTTTCCAGGGGCTCGAAAAAACGTTGCTCGTAAAAGATGTCGCCGCCCCAGATGCGCTCGAAGCAGGCGGAGGCAAAGCCCGGCCTGTTCCAGTCCATGCACAGCCACAGGGGGTCGGGCACGGCGTTGAGGCGCGCGTTCCTGGCGGCAAAATACAGGGCGTCGCGTTCGTAGTCCATCCCCGCCACCTGCGCGCCGAGATTCGAGGCTACCAGAGCCGAAAGGCCCAGGCCGCAGCCAAGATCCAGGCAGCGCCGTCCGGCCAGGTCCTGCTTGGCCAGCCAGCCGCAAAGAGCCAGGGTCGCAGGCCACAGTTCAACCCAGTAAGGGATGTGTTCTTCCGCTTCCGGGTCATCCTCGTCCATGGACTGCCAGAGGGATTCCAGATCGGCCGGACGCTCCAGGGTCCAGTTCCGGCCCGCCGCCTGCACGCAGAGGTGCTGGGGTGGGTGCAGGGGATCAGTGATCGGCATCGGGCTTCATGCCGGCCATCATCTGGCCGATGCGCTCCACGCGCTCCCGGTCGTCGACAGCAAACGTGTCCACGATCCTGCCGCCGTACATGACCGCGAGGCGGTCGGCCAGGGCCAGGGCTTCGGACAGGTCCCCGGTGACCAGCAGAATGCCCGCTTCTTCACGCGCCGCCAGCAGCGTGGTCCAGACCTCTTCGATGGCCGAGACGTCGAGGCCCTGGGTCGGCTGTTCGGCCACGATGAGACGCGGCCTGCGATGAAATTCCCGCGCCAGGACCATCTTCTGCAGGTTGCCGCCTGAAAGTTGCCGGGCCTGACAGTTGACATCAGGAGGCTGGACCTTGAACTGATGCACCAGCTCCTGGGCCACGGTTTTGGCCTTGTCGCGCTGCAGCCACACGGAGGAGCTGTAACCCTGCCTGGTGGTCAGGAGGAAATTGTCGACCAGATCCATGCCCCGGCAGACCGCAAGGCCCATGCGGTCCTCGGGAATGTAGCTGAGGCCGCCCTGCCAGGCCGGTGTGGAGAAAAAGGCCTGCCAGCTCTTGCCGAGCACGTTGACCTCGCCTCTGCGGGGCTCCTGCAGGCCGCACACGACCTCCACCAGGTCTTTTTGTCCATTGCCGGCCACGCCAACCACGGCCAGGACTTCGCCCTGGCGCAGGGTAAGGGATACATCGGCCAGTGTTGCGGTGCAGACGTCTTGCAGGCGCAGCACGTTCTGGCGCAGTTCCATGGGTTCGCGATGCACCTGGAGGAGCACTTCCCGGCCGACCATGCGCCGGGCCAGGTCGGACTGCGAGTGCACTTCGGCCGCCGGGAGTTCGTCCACCACCTCGCCCCGGCGCAGGATGGCGATCTCATCGGCCAGGGCCATGACCTCGCCCAGCTTGTGGGAGATGTAGACAATGGCCTTGCCCTGGGCCGCCATGCTGCGCAGGGCCGCGAAGAGCTGCTCGGCCTCCTGGGGGGTGAGCACGGCCGTGGGTTCATCAAAGATGAGGATGCGGCTTTTGCGCTGCAGAAGCTTCAGGATTTCGACCCGCTGCTTTTCGCCCATGGACAGGTCCGCAACGCGGGCGGCGGGGTCGATGTCCAGGCCAAAGCCCTGCGCCAGGACCCGCACCTGTTCCTGCATGGCGCGGGGGGAGAGAAAGAAGCCCGGCTCCTGGCCCAGAAACACGTTCTCGGCCACGGTCATGGCTTCCACCAGCATGAAGTGCTGGTAGACCATGCCGATCCCGGCCCTGATGGCGTCCTTGGTCGTGCGCAGGGAATGGGGGCGGCCGTCGATGAAGATTTCACCGCTGTCGGGCAGATAATGTCCGGACAGGATGGACATGAGCGTGCTCTTGCCCGCCCCGTTTTCGCCCAGCAACGCCTTGATCCGCCCGGCATGGATGTCCAGGCTGATGTCATTGTTGGCCCGGACCGCGCCGAAGACCTTGGTGATGCCGCGCAGGCTGACGGCGGCCGTGGATGCTGACACCGATCAGCCCTGCCGCATCCCGGCGATGGGCTGCACGAACTGCGACTCCGTGTCCCACGGAAAGAGGATCCAGGTGTCCTGGCTGACCTCCGTGATGAAGGTGTCGACCAGGGGGCGCCCGGCGGGCTTGGCGTAGATGGACGCGAAATGGGCCCTCGGCAGCAGTTCGCGGATGAGCTTGGCCGTGCGGCCGGTGTCCACCAGATCGTCGATGATGAGCCAGCCTTCTCCGTCACCTTCGATGCCCTTCAGCAGCTTGACCTCGCCCTTCTGGTTTTTCCAGTCGTAGCTGGACACGCAGATCGTATCCACAAGACGGACGTCCAGTTCGCGGGCGATAATGGCCGCCGGTACGAGTCCGCCGCGGGTTACGGCGATGATGCCCTTGAAGAAATCCTTGTCCAGGAGACGCCAGGCCAGGGCCTTTGAGTCACGATGCAACTGGTCCCAGGAGATGGGATAGGTGCGCTGATATCTGCTTTCGGTCATAACGGTATCCTATTCAGAAGGTTCCATGTTCACGCCCAGCGCGGCCGGGGCGTGGGTGCGCTCGCTGCGCCATGACGAGAAGGCCAGGGCCGCGATGGTCAGTACGTAGGGCAGCATGAGCAGGATGGACGAGGGCAGGGCCGTGCCCATGGCCTGCAGGCGGAGCTGAAAGGCCATGATTCCGCCGAAGAGGTAGGCGCCGATCATGGCCCTGGACGGTTTCCAGAAGGCGAAGATGACCAGGGCCACGGCGATCCAGCCGCGTCCCGAGGTCAGGCCGTTGGTCCACAGGTGCGTGTAGGCCAGGCTCAGATAGCTGCCGCCGAAGCCCACCAGCACGCCGCCGCCAAGCAGCGCGCCCCAGCGGTAGCCGAGCACGTTCAGGCCTGCAGCCCTGGTGGCGGCAGGGCATTCCCCGGCGGCGCGGATGGCCGTTCCCCAGCGGGTGTAGCGGAAAAAAGCCCACATCAGCGGCGGAATGAGAAAAGAGAAATAGACCAGGGCGTCCTGCTGGAAAAAGATCGTGCCCAGGATGGGAATGTCTCCCAGCACGGGCATGGAGAACTTGTCGAAGCCGGGAGCGGTGCGTCCGATGTAGGGGGTGCCGAAGAATCCGGCCAGGCCGGTGCCGAAGATGGTCAGGGCCAGGCCCGAGACAACCTGGTTGCCCATGAACCAGATACAGACGATGCCATGCAACGCGGCCATACAGGCTCCGGCCAGGCCGCCGGCCACAAAGGCCAGCACGGGCGAACCCGTGTGCAGGGCGGTCAAAAAGCCGACCAGAGCGCCGACGAGCATCATCCCTTCCACGCCCAGATTCAGGATACCGCCTTTTTCGGTCAGGATCTCGCCCAGGGTCGCGTAGAGGATGGGGGTTCCGGCCTGCACCGTGGCCGCCAGCAGGGCGAGAAGAATTTCGGGGGTCATCTGGTCCTCCGCAGATGCAACTGGTAGCGCGAGAAGAACCCGCCGGCCAGCACGGCCAGAAGTATGAGGCCTTCCATGATGGCGCCGAAGGCCGCCGGAATCTGCAGGTCGAGCTGCAGGCTCTCCATGCCCACGCGCAGGCCGGCCAGCAGAAAGGAGGACACGGCGATGATGAGCGGGTTCAGATTGGCGAGCCAGGCCACGACAATGGCGGTGTAGCCGTACCCGGACATGATGCTTGGCTGCAGGCGGCCGAGGGTGGCCGAGGCTTCGAGGAATCCGGCCCAACCGGCCAGGGCGCCGCTCACGGCCATCACCAGAATGACCAGCTTGGCGTAGGGCATGCGCGCATAACGGGCCGCGCGGACGTTCTCGCCGCAGGCGCGCAGCTCGTAACCCAGGCGGGTGGAGCGCAGAAAGACGGTCATCAGCACGCCCACGACCACGCACAGGGCCAGACCCCAGTTCAGGCGAGTGTCGCCGATGCGCGCGACCACGGCGGCGGGCACGAATTCGCTGGTCATGGGGAACCCGAAACTGCCGGGATCCTTCCAGATTCCGTAGACGAGGTAATCGAGGACCAGGATGCCGACATAGTTGAGCATCAGGGTGACAATGATCTCGTTGGCCCGCAGTTTGAGGCGCAGCACCGCGGGGATGGCTCCCCACAGGCTGCCCGTAACGGACGCGCAGAGCAGCATGGTCGGCAGCAGGGTGTACCAGGGCCAGCCCGGGAAGGTCAGGGCCGCCCAGGTCGCGCCAACGGCACCCAGGGCGAACTGGCCCTCGGCCCCGATGTTCCAGATCTGCAGACGAAAAGTCAGGCCCACGCCGAGGGAGCACAGAAAAATGGGCACGGCCTTGATCAGGCAGTCCTCAAGGGCATAGCCGGAGCCGAAGGCGCTGTGTACCAGAAGCCACAAGGCGGTGAGCGGCGGTTTGTCCTGCATGAGCAGAAGCACGCCGCTGACCGTGAAGGCCAGGGCAAGGGCAGCGAAAAAAATGAGACAGGAGCCCCAGCCAAGGGGCTCCTGTCGCCTGACGGCGCTGAGTTGAAGCATTGAGGGGCCTTATTCCAGGGTGCCGACGACGCCCTGCACGAACCAGTTGAACCCGAGCAGATCTCCGTCGGCCATGACTGCGCCGGCAGCGACCTTTTCGGCTCCGGCCTGGTCCTTGATGGGGCCGGTGAAGACCTGATAGGCGCCGGAAGCGATTTCAGCCTTCTTGTCCAGCACGCTTTTCTGCACTTCGGCCGGAACCATCTCGCCGAAAGGCGCGATGTCCACGATGCCCTTGTCCATGCCGTACCAGTAGAAGTCGCTCTTCCAGGTGCCGTCTTTGATCTGCTGGACCATCTCCGCATAGAAGGGGCCCCAGTTCCAGATGGCCGAGGTCAGGTGCGCCTTGGGCGCGAACGCGCTCATGTCGGTGTTGTAACCCACGGAGTACACGCCGCGTTCCTGGGCCGCTTCCTGCGGACCGGGGGAATCCTGGTGCTGGGCGATGACGTCGCAACCCACGTCGAGCAGAGACTTGGCGGCCTCTTTCTCCGTGGCCGGGTCGTACCAGGTCTTGGTCCAGACCACACGGACCTGCACATCGGGGTTCACGGCCTGGGCACCGAGGGTGAAGGCGTTGATGCCGCGGATGACCTCGGGGATGGGGAAGGCAGCCACGTAGCCCAGTTCGTTGGACTTGGTCATGGCGCCGGCGACCATGCCGGTCAGATAGCGGGCCTGGTAGATGCGGCCGAAATAGTTGGCCATGTTCTCGGAGTTCTTGTAGCCGGAGCAGTGCAGAAATTTAACCTGGGGGAAGTCCTTGGCCACCTTGAGCATGGGGTCCATGTAGCCGTAGCTGGTGGCGAAGATGACATCAAAACCCTTGCGGGCCATGTTCAGGATGACGCGCTCGGAATCCTGGCCTTCGGCCACGGACTCGACGAACGAAGTGGTCACGCCGTCCAGGGCTTCCACGGCCAGGCGGCCCTGGTCATGGGCATAGGAATATCCGGCGTCGCCCACCGGGGACACATAGACAAAACCGACCTTCAGATCTTCGGCAAAGCAGGTCGATCCCAGAGCCAGAAAGGCCAGCAGAAACAAGGGCAAACATTTACGCATCATCCGTCCTCCGTAGTGTGTTTTCAGCAAAGGGGGCCTTTGGGCACAATGCCCATTGGTGGGGAGAGTTTCAAGCACAAGGCACATAGCCAATACCCCGAAAGCTGGCAACAGGCAGGAATGCCCGCCGCCATCCATGTAAACCGGACAAATGTCAGACAGTTCTTGACAGCGTGGCGAAAAGTCCGGAAAAAACAGACAATATTTTTGGGTGCTGGCGGTGCCGGTCTTTTGCTGAAGTTCTTAACATTTTGAAATTATGAATTATAAAGAGCTTCGGCATGGTTCTGTCATACTGTCTTACAATCACCCCGCAGGATTGCGTCAAGAGAGGAAGCAAGCATGTCCAAAGATACGATGATCAGTTTTCGAACCACGGAAGAATTTAGCAAGTCTCTGAAAAAATATGCAAAAAAGAACAAGGTCACACTGTCGGGTTTTATAGACGCCGTTTTACAGGATTTTCTTCAGTCCCAGGCCGGGCAGGACATCCTGCTTCAGGACCGGCGCAGGTTTCCCCGTCAGCACAAGGCCATTCCGGCCATCATCAGCGGCCATAACGGATCGCACAAATATTTTCATGCCAGCAAGATAACGAATCTGTCCCTGGGCGGAATCAACCTTGTCGTTCCAAAAAAACGGCAACAGCAGCGATCTGGCCGACAGGGAACTGGGAAGCTTCGATGTCGTGTTCGCCCTGCCGCAGGAGGATCGCCCCATCACCATCCAATGCCAGGGCAAGCGGGTTTTTCAGACCTCCGACTGCTATCAGGTTGGCGCCAGTTTCGACGACACCGACCTCGACAGCTACCAGGCATTGCAGAGTTATCTTTACTGAGCCTGGGCGGAACTCAATCATGGCGCCCCGGAACACCTTGGTGTTCCGGGGCGGTTTTTTTGGTGGACCGGGTGGACGCTGTGGACGGAATGGACTGGGTGGACCGTGTCGGTCAGTTCTCCAGCCATTTGCGCAGGTGCGTGGTTTCCTCCTGCCACTTGGGGCTGAAGCGCAGGTCCAGGAAGCGGGCGTAGACCGTGTCCAGGTAGTCCAGGCATTTTTCGAGCAGATAGATTTTTTCCAGGATGCGGCTGTCCGGATCCTCGCCCTCTTCGAGCTTCATATCCACCTTGGGGGTCTTGAGGCCCTGCAGGGTGAAGTTTGCGGCGTCCAGAAGCACCTGCCAGCTGACCTCGTCCTTTTCGATGCGGACCTTGGCCTTGTTGACCTTCTTGCCGTTGCGAAGCCCCATGCGCGCCTCGCGCAGCTCGGCCATGGGCCCGCTGCACACGGCGGTTTCCTTGGCCTCGCCTTCGCCGCCCTGGACAGAGACCTTCTGTTCCACCGCCACGGAGAAGGCTTCGCCCTCCCTGGTGCGGAAAAGGCCGGCGCTGGTTTCGCTGGCGAACCACAGCCAGGTCAGAAATTCCTGACCCAGGGCCAGGCTCACTGTTTCTGCGCGTTCCAGATCCATCATGCACCTCCCTGGGCGAAAACGGTCGGTTCGAAGTCGTCAAGATCGGCCTTGCGGTCTGCTCCCAGGATGTGCAGGGCCTGGAAATACGGGGTCATGGGCTCCAGGTGCAGGCCAAAGGTGTGGGTGAACAGCTCTTCGAAGAGTTCGGTCAGCTTGGATTGGGTGGAGGCGATCCAGACCGTTTGCCGGTTCGTGTCCCAGATCACGTCGAAGCAGGCCGGGATGGGCAGGGTGCGGGCGCGCAGGCGCAGTTCGACCTGTTCGCGGATCTCGGTCTTCTGTTCCTTGGTCAGAAACTTCTTGCCCTGGTCCTGCATGGCCCGCATGGCTTCGTTCACGGCCACGGCGAAGTGCTTCTTCATGACCGCGGGCGGCACGCGCCTTGTGTCCAGGCGCAGGGTGAAGGCCAGGTACGGGCCCTTTTCCGGTGGGCACAGGATAAAATCCGGGTCGAGCATGTTGTCAAAGGAGACCCAGCCGAAGCTGCGTTCCTCGGCGCTGGCGTCGATATCGCGAAAGGCGTTGCGTTTGAGCCGGTCGTCCACTTCGTGCCACAGGGTGGAAGGGATATCATCTTCCACAATGCGGTAGCGGGTGATCCCCGCGCTTGCTGACATAAGTCCCAAGGCATCCTCCCCTGCCGTTCTCGTCTTTGCGCTTTGACGGCATCTTGGTTATGTTTACTTACTAAGTCCCATCAATTGAATTTTATCGGAGTCCACATGTCCAAAGCACTCTGCGTACACGGCCATTTTTACCAGCCGCCCCGCTTCGACCCCTGGCTTGAGGACGTGTTGCCTGAGGGCAGCGCCGCGCCGGAGCACGACTGGAACGCCCGCATCACCAGGGAATGCTACGCCCCCCTCGGCTGGGCGCGCAGGCTCGACGGCTCGGGCATGATCTGCGAACTGGTCAACTGCTATGCCTGGATGAGCTTCAACTTCGGCCCGACCCTGCTGCGCTGGATGGAGATCCATGCCCCCGGCACCTACGAGCGCATTATCGAAGGGGACAGACAGAGCCTTGCGCGCCTGGGGCACGGCAACGCCCTGGCGCAAGTGTACCATCACGCCATCATGCCCTTGGCTACGGAATTGGACAAGGACCTGGAGGTGGCCTGGGCCGTCCAGGATTTCCGGACCCGTTTCGGTCGCGACCCGGAGGGCATGTGGCTGGCCGAGACCGCCGTGGATCTGTCGACCCTTGAAGCCCTGGCGCGGGCCGGCATCCGCTTCACGATCCTGGCTCCGCGGCAGGCCCGGGCCGTTCGCGGCGCAGACGGGGATTTTCATCCCGTGTCCGAAGACGGCATCGATACCACGCGGCCCTATCTGGTCAGGCTCCCTCAAGGCAAGTCCATAAGCGTGTTTTTTTACGATGGGCCCGTGTCACGCGCCGTGGCTTTTGAGCGCCTGCTCGGCAGCGGCGAGAATTTCTGGAACCGGCTGACGGGCTCCCTGCACGGCGGACTTCGCAATATCGCCACGGACGGCGAGTCCTATGGCCATCATTTCCAGTTCGGCGAGATGGCCCTGGCCTATGTCGTGCACCAGGCCCGCGAGGGCCGCGATGGCGTCGGCCTGACCAATTACGCAGCCTATCTTGCGGCGCATCCGGCCACGGACGAGGCGCTCATCCACGAGAATTCGTCCTGGAGCTGCGTGCACGGGGTGGAGCGCTGGAAAACCCATTGCGGGTGCTCCGACGGCGGACATCCGGACTGGATCCAGGATTGGCGCAGGCCGCTGCGGCGTTGCCTCAACTATCTCAAATACTATGTGGACGAGCACTACTCCAAACGGGCGAAGGAGCTTTTTCGCGACGACAAGGCTGTCCTGCCGGAGTACGGGCTGGTCCTGGCCGGGAGCGAAAGCCTCGTTGATTTCCTGGACCGGCACTGCCTGCCCGGCCTTGACTCGGCGCAACGCATCGACGCCTGCAGGTTGCTGCTCATGCAGCGCATGGCCCTGGCAAGCTTTTCGAGCTGCGCCTGGTTCTTTGACGATATCGCCCGCATCGAGCCCCTGAATGGCCTGACCTTTGCCAGACGCGCCCTGGACCTGCTCGCCTCCACGGGCGGACCGGACGTGGAGGCGGGGTTCGTGCGCGTGCTGTCCGAGGCCCAGTCGAACATGCGCGAGGACTGGGACGGCGCGGTCCTGTGGAAGGAGCTGGTCACGCCCCGGCGTCCGTCCCTGCAGGAGTTTGTCGTCTACCCGCGCCGTTTTCCGGCGGCAAAGGACCGGCAGGAAATGGCCTGGCCGGGCGTTCGGCTTGTGCTCGAACCCGGTGCAAAGGGAGAAACGCTGCGTTGTTTCTGGACCTGGACCCTTAAAGAGGAGGCGGTATCGGTGTCAGGGCCGGAAGAGTTCCCGCCGCTTTCCAGGCACAAGGCCGAGGCGGGCTTCCGTCTGGCCAGGGAGCACGAACGGGCGCTCCTGGAGCAGTCTTGCCTGCTTGCCCGTCAGATGGCGCCGCTGTTGTCCGGTTTCACCGAGGGGCAGAGCGAGCCGCCGCAATTGCTGGCCATGCAGATTCCCGGTCTGGTCTGGAACTGGCTTTTCGAAGGCCAGGAATTGTCACGGGATCTGCAGGGCTACCTGGCCGCATGGTTCGCGGCCAACCCTGGAGTGCGCAAGCCCCTGGAGCGCCTGATCGAAGAGCGCGGGACCCAGCTGGCCCTGTCCCTGCCCAGCCAGGCCCACGCCCTGGTCGAGCTGATCACGCGTACACGTCATCTGGGGCTGTCCATCTACTGGTGGGAGGCCCAGAACGCGGTCATGGCCGTGCCGAACAGGGGGGTGCATGTGGAGCTGTGCACACTCCTGGGGCTGTCGGTTCCGGAGGCCTAAAACGGGATCGTTTCACGTAACAAAGGCATGGTTCTCGCCCCTACGGTTTCCTATTCCCGATCCTCCTCAATCCATCTTTTCCAGACTTCCCGCGCGCGCTGTGCGTAAAGTTCCTTGCGCTTTTTCTTGGGTGCCTTGCGGTTCAGGGCGGGCATGAGTCCGAAGTGGACATTTGAGGGCTGAAAATGTTTGGCCGGGGTGCGCAGGTGGCCGAGCAGCGCGCCCAGCGCCGTCTCCACCGGGGGCAGTTCCCGTTTGCCTGCCAGGAAGAGTCCAAGCCACAGGCCCGTGGCGGCGGATTCCAGATATCCTTCCACGCCGCTGATCTGCCCGGCCAAGTATGTGCGCGGCCTTTGCCTGAGTTCAAGGGTCGGGGTCAGGACTTCCGGGGCCAGCACGTAGGTGTTGCGATGGATGCTGCCCATGCGCAGGAACTCGGCGTGCTCAAGGCCGGGAATGGTGGCGAAGATGCGTTTCTGCTCGCCGTATTTGAGCTTGGTCTGGAAACCGACCATGTTCATGGCCGTCTTTTCCCTGTTTTCGGCGCGCAGCTGCACCACGGCATAAGGCTGCGCCCCGGTGCGCGGGTCGATGAGGCCGACGGGTTTTAACGGGCCGAAAGCCAGGGTCATTTCCCCGCGTTCGGCCATGACCTCAATGGGTAGGCAGCCCTCGAAGTGGATCTCTTTCTCGAACTCCCGTGGCGCGACCTTTTCCCCGGCCACCAGGGCGCGCACAAACGCCAGGTACTCTTCCTCGTTCATGGGGCAATTGAGGTAGTCCTTTTCTTCGGGGGCGTAGCGCGAGGCCCAGAAGGCCACGCTCATGTCCACCGACTCGGTGAGCACGATGGGGGCAATGGCGTCGTAAAACGCGAGGCTGTCCTGTCCGACGATGCGCGCCAGATCCGCCGACAGCGCGTCGCTGGCCAGGGGCCCGGCGGTGATGATGAGGGCGGCGTGTTCCTCGGGGTCAAGTTCAGCCAGGCTTGTGATTTCGCGCCGCACAAGGCTGATGCGCGGGTGGTCCGCGATGCGCCTGGTCATTTCGCGGGAGAAAAGTTCCCGGTCCACGGCCAGCGCCTTCCCCGCGGGGACTTCGACCCCTTTGGCCACGTCCATGACCAGGCTGCCAAGCTCCGTCATTTCAAGCTTTAAGAGGCCGATGCCGGTTTCAGGCTCCGCCGAGCGGAAGGAATTGGAGCAGACCAGCTCGGCCAGATCCTCGCTCTGATGGGCTGGGGAGAAGCGCTGCGGCTTCATCTCGTAAAGGACGACGTCGTGGCCGGCCTGGGCCAGTTGCCAGGCAGCCTCGCAGCCGGCCAGCCCGGCGCCGATGATTCCGAAGGTCTTGCTCATGCGTACTCCCGTATGGTGCTAACTGACTGAAAAATTGCGCAGGCTGTCTCAAAATGGCGAGATGCGCGGGGCAAGGAAAATTCAGGGCCGAAGCGCAGGTGTTCTTGCAAGGGCATTTCAACCGGTGAGGGTCTGGATTTTCTGCACTGACAACGCGGGTCGCCGTTCTGGAGCAGCCTGAAGGCCGGACTAGTGGCCCAAGGAGGGGCCGGGGTCAATCTTTAAAAGAGGCAGCCCGCCGCATGCGGTGCGACGGGCTGCGTTGTTGCGGTTTGGCCGGCGCGGCCGGATCAGGCCTGGACGGGCTTGGCCGGGCGGTTGCGCAGCCACTTTTCGAACTCGACGATGACAAAGGCCAGGATCGAGACGCCGATGATCTTGAGCCATGGCAACAGGCCGATGGGCGCGCTGCCAAACAGGGTGTTCATGAACGGCACGTAGGTGAAGCAGAGCTGCAGCGCGATCATGAAGAAGAAGCCGCCGACCACCCACGGGTTGGTCCACAGCCCAAGAGCGAACGGGGAGCGGGAGAAGGAGCGGCTGTTGAAGAGGTAGAACGCCTCGACCATGACGAAGACGTTGACGGCTACGGTGCGGGCCTGTTCCTGCACGCCGGTGGTGCGCAGTTCCCATTCGTAGAGGCCGAAGGCCGCGATGAGGAGCATGCCGCCGACCATGATGATGCGGATGTAGAGCTCTGTGTCGAGGATGGGCGTGCCGGGTTCGCGCGGACTGCGGTTCATGATGCCCGGTTCCTTGGGCTCGAAGGCGAGCATGAGGCCGAGGCACCCGGCCGTGGTCATGTTGATCCACAGGATCTGCACCGGCAGGATGGGCAGGGCCACGCCGAGGAGAATGGCTGCGAGGATGACGAGTCCTTCACCGATGTTGGTGGGCAGGGTCCAGACGATGAACTTGAGCAGGTTGTCGTACACGCCGCGGCCTTCCTCCACGGCGGCCTCGATGGTGGCGAAGTTGTCGTCGGTGAGGACCATGTCCGAGGCTTCCTTGGCCGCCTCGGTGCCGCCCTTGCCCATGGCCACGCCAATGTCGGCCTGCTTGAGGGCCGGGGCGTCGTTGACCCCGTCACCGGTCATGGCCACGACCTCGCCCCGGCTTTGCAGGGCCATGACCAGACGCAGCTTCTGGTCCGGCGCGACGCGGGCGAAGACGGCGGTGTCGGCGGCCTTGGCCGTGAGTTCATCGTCGGAGATGCGGGACATGTCCGCGCCGGTCATGACCTGGCAGGTCGGACGGCCCGGGCAGGTCGTAATGCCAAGGCCCAGCTGTACGCCGATGGCTGCCGCCGTGACCGCGTGGTCGCCGGTGATCATCTTGACCTTGACCCCGGCGCGGTGAAACGCCTGCACGGCCATGATGGCCTCGGGCCGCGGCGGGTCGATCATGGCCGTGAGGCCGATGAAGATCAGGTCGGCGGCCACGTCGTCGTGACCGAGCGAGGATTGTTCTGCGGGCAGCTCCTTGCAGGCGATGGCCAGTACGCGCATGCCCTCGATGCCGAGGCGCTCGACCTCATTGCGGATGGCTTCCGGGTCCAGAGGCTTGAGCGTGCCGTCGGCCTGCAGCTCCTTGGCCGCGCGGTCGAGCACGGCTTCCACCGAACCCTTGAAGAAGACCAGGCGCGGGCTGGACGCACCCTGGTCGTGCATGGTGGCCATGTACTGGTGCTCGGACTCAAATGGCAGGGTGTCGACGCGGGGCAGGTTTCGGGTTTCCTCTTCCAGGCGCAGGCCGCCTTTGCCCGCCGCCACGAGCAGCGCGGCTTCGGTGGGGTCGCCGATGACCTTTTCCCCGCTCTCGGAGTATTCGATGCGGGTGTCGTTGCAGAGCAGGCCGGCCAGGAGCGTGGTGCGCAGGGCCTGGTTCTGGTCGTCAAAACCCTCGATCCTGCCTTCGGGCCGGTAACCCGCGCCGCTGACTTCATGGGTTGCGCCCCCGGCGAAGATGGCGGTGACGGTCATCTGGTTTTCGGTCAGGGTGCCGGTCTTGTCCGAGCAGATGACCGAGGCCCCGCCCAGGGTTTCCACAGCCGGGAGCTTGCGGATGATGGCTCCGCGCGCGGCCATGCGCGAGACGCCCATGGCCAGGATGACGGTCACGGCGGCGGGCAGGCCCTCGGGGATGGCGCCAACGGCCAGGGCCACGGCGGCCATGAACATGTCGGCGGCCTGTTCCCCGCGCAGCACGCCGGCCAGGAAGGTCAGTGCGGCCAGGCCAAGGATGGCCCAGAGCAGGATGTGGCTGAATTTTGTGATCTTGCGGGTCAGCGGGGTGGCCAGCTCGTCGGCCTCGGAGACCATGGTCGAGATGCGGCCGATCTCGGTGCAGTCGCCGGTGCCGATGACCACGCCCGTGGCCTGGCCGTAGGTCACAAGGGTGGAGGCGTAGGCCATGTTGCGGCGGTCGCCCAGCACTGAGTCCTGCGGCAGGAGGTCGGTCAGCTTGCCCACGGGCACGGATTCGCCGGTCAGGGCCGACTCGTCCACCCGCAGGTCCTTGACGGAAATGAGGCGCAGGTCTGCGGGCACCTTGTCCCCCGAGCGCAGCACAACCACGTCGCCGGGGACCAGTTCCTCGGCAGGGATGCGTTTGGTTGCGCCGGAGCGGATGACCACCGCCTCGGTGACCATGGATCTGGCCAGTGCTTCCAGCGCACCCACGGCCTTGGCTTCCTGGATGTAGCCGACAATGGCGTTGACCAGCACGACGCCCATGATGACGGCGGAGTCCACGACCTCGCCCAGGACGGCGGTGATGATGCCGGCCACGATGAGGATGTAGATGAGGGGCTGATGGAACTGCAGTATGAAACGCTCGAGCTTGGTCTTGCCCCGGCGCGCGGTGAGGGCGTTGGGGCCGAACTCGTCGGCGCGCCACTTGACCTGCAGGGTGTCCAGTCCCTTGTCCGGTTCAACCTGGAAAACCCCCAGGACTTCCTTGGAGGGCAGGTGGTGCCAGATTTTTCCGCTAAAACAATCCATACGGACGCTCCTTGATTTTGTGAGGAAGGTACCCGGACCATCTTATACTGATCCGGGAAAAAACAAGTGTTTACTGATTAGAGCACATAATGGCAAACTTCAAGGTGTGAAGAGCGCAGGCAATGGTTCTTCGCGTCGTGGCCTGGTCGCGGATGGGCCCGGACCAGGCAGACCGGTGCCACTGAAATTCGACCAGGCGAAGCCCACTGGCCGCTACGACGGCACTGCTCGAAATATCTTCTGCAAAACCGCAAGAGCAAGAAAAAATGGTGACCGGGATGTCAGGATTCGACGTGGTCGCGCAGGAGCCCGGATTTTTTGTCGTGCACAAGGGGCCGGGCCTTGATTTCCATGATTGCGACGGCCGGCCCGGGCTGTGCAGTCTGGCCCGGCAGCGTCTGGGCGGCAGGGTTTTTCCGGTGCATCGTCTGGACAAGGCCACGTCGGGGCTGCTGCTCCTGGCAAGGGACCGGGAGTGGGCCGCGATCCTGGCCGGGCTGTTTCGCGAGAGGGCGGTGGAGAAATACTATATCGCGCTGTCGGACCTGTCTCCGGGCAGGAAGCAGGGCCTCATCCAGGGAGACATGGTCCGCTCGCGGCGGGGCAGCTGGAAGCTGGCCAGAACCATGGAGCGGCCTGCGCGGACGCGTTTTTTGAGCCGATCCGTGCGGCCCGGCCTGCGGCTTTTCGTCCTGAAGCCCCTGACCGGCCGCACCCACCAGCTGCGCGTGGCCATGAAGAGCCTCGGCGCGCCCATCCTTGGGGATGCGCTCTATCATCAAGTGGTCCCGGACTGGCCGGACCGCATGTACCTGCACGCCCACACCCTGCGCTTTGCTCTGCAGGACCGGGTTTTCAGCTACACGTGCCCGCCGCGAGACGGGGTCTTGTTTCAGGACGACGGGGTTCGGCAGGCCCTTTGGGAACTGGGTCCGCTGGAAGCGCTGCCTTGGCCGGGAAGATAGGCGCATGATGGGATGCCACTAGCAAAAAGTCGCGAAAGAACCTGAGTGTCATTCCCGCGAACGTGTGCCCAGCATGGGTAGGCGGGCCATGTCGGGCAAAGCGCGAAATTCATTCTTTTCATATAGTTAAAAAGGCATGAATCCCCTTCTCCAAGGGGATGACGACTTTTTGCAGTGACGTCTGATAGGGGCTACGTGACGGCTAGCGTCTGCCCGGAGATCAGGTATCGAGCAGATTGTTGCCTTTGATGCGCATGCGGGCGTTCAGGGCGTCGATGCGTTCCTGCAGGCGCGCCCTGCGGTGTTCGTTATTTTCACCGTAAAAGGAGCGCAGCAGGAAATTGCGGCAGTGAAACAGGGTGTGGGATTCTTGGTCGATGTCGACCAGCTTGCCGCAGATGGCGCAGGTGCTGAACTTGGCCATGACTCACATCCCCTGCGGCGCCTTGAACGGCGCGTCGGAGTTGTCTTCCCACGCCACGCCGGTCAGTAGTCTGTACATTTTAAGGGCTTCGAGATGTTCCGGCGACAGGGCCAGTGCGAGCTTGATGCATTCCAGGGCCTTTGCTGGCTGAACGTCGCAGAAATAGGCTTTGGCCATGTTGTAGTGAATGTTTTCATCCTTTGGGCTGAGCTGGACAGCCTGAAAATACGCCTTGATCGCTTCCTTGTACTGTTTTTCCTGGCGCAGCCTGATGCCCAGGGTGTTGTAGGGGTTTGGCGCGTTGATGTCATACTTGACAATTTCAACGAAAATTTTCTTCACCTTGGCGAAGTTGTTGAGCTTTGCGTATTCATCGGCCGCTTTTTGCAGGTAGTAGCGGTAGCGGTCGGTGTCGTTCTTTCCCAGGTATGCCTGGGCCAGCCCCTCGTAAGCCTTGATGAAGGTCTGGTTGCGGGCCAGGGACTGGTTGAAGGCGTGGATGGCGTCGGACCATTTCTTGTCCACAAGGAACTGGCAGCCGCGGAAGAAAAGCCTGCTGGCCTGTTCGTCTTCCTGGCTGACAACCAGGGTCAGGTCGCCGATGGCATCTTCAAAGCGGCCCTGGCCGATCATGGTTTCGGCCTGCTTTACGGTGTCGCGGTCGCTGTCGGGGGCATTTTCAAGCTTTGCGGACTGGAGCATGTGCTTTTCCAGGGCGGCCGGAGTGTAAGGCCGCAGGACCAGCCCGGAGCACCCGGCGGAGATGACGCCGAGCAGGAATTCCTCAGTACGTTCCGATGAAATGACCAGAATGTGCAGAAATTCCGCCTGCCGGACTTCGCGCAGCGCGGTAACGAATTCGGCCAAGCTCAGATCCTCGACTTCGCTGTCGACGATGATGATCCGCGCCGGATTGAACTTGATGAATTCCACGGCGGCCTTGCCTGAGGAAAAGCGCGCACAGTTGCCGTATCCGAGTTTGATCAGGTGGTCTCTGGTCTCTTGGAACAGGGAGTCCTGGCTCGTGGCCACAAAAACAAGGTCCGTCATTCCCATTGTGTCTGCATGTCCTGTTTTTCTACACGTTTTTATGTACTTCCTGCGCGTTGTCATACGCATTTCGTGCGTAGGCCACAAGGTCCCGGCACGACCCCTGCGCATTGCTTCTTGACATCCCCCCAGTCCGTTACGCTACCCCGAATCAGTTCGCCTGCCTTTTTTGACCATTCATGCGCAGCAGCGCCGCGAGCCTTTCGCTCGCGGATATCAACTTTCGGCCCTGAGCCGCGGGTCTTTCCATGGAACATAAAAAAATCGAAATCCTCGCTCCTGCCGGGGACACGGACAGCTTTCTGGCCGCCATCGCCGCCGGAGCTGACGCCGTTTACTGCGGCCTGAAGAATTTTTCCGCACGCATGGAGGCGGAGAATTTTTCCCTGGCCGAACTCGCGGCCCTGACCGAACTGGCTCATGCCAAAGGCGTCCGGGTGCACGTGGCCATGAACAACCTGCTCAAGACTCCGGAGCTGGATCAGGCCGGGCGGCTCATTGATCGGCTGCAGACCCAGACCGGGGTGGACGCGCTCATCGTCCAGGATCTGGGCTTGCCCGCCCTGGCCCGGCAGGCGGGATTCAAAGGGGAGCTGCATCTTTCCACTCTGGCCAACGGCGGGACCATCGCCGGATTGCCGCAAGTCCTGGCCCTGGGCGTGGATCGTCTGGTGCTGCCCCGCGAGCTGTCCATCGACGAGATCAAGGCCGTCGCCGCCAGGTGTCCCGAGGGATTGGGGCTGGAGGTGTTTGTGCATGGGGCGCTGTGCTACGCGGTGTCGGGCCGCTGCTACTGGTCGAGCTATCTGGGCGGCAAGAGCGGGCTGCGCGGCCGATGCGTGCAGCCCTGTCGTCGCCAGTACAAGCAGAAAAACCAGAAGGCTTCATTTTTTTCCTGCGACGACCTGTCCCTGGACGTGTTGGTCCGACCTTTGAGCGGCGTGGACAAGGCCTGTTCCTGGAAGATCGAGGGGCGCAAGAAGGGTCCTCATTACGTCTATTACGCGGTCACGGCCTATCGCATGCTGCGCGACGCAGGGGACGACCCCGTGCAGCGCAAGGCGGCGCTGGGCCTTCTGGAAATGGCCCTTGGGCGGCCGTCATCGCATTACAACTTCCTTGGGCATCGACCCTCAAACCCCATCGTCGACCGGGAGCAGACCGCTTCGGGGCGCATGGTCGGCAAGGTGCAGGGCGGATTCAAGGGAGCCTACATGTCCCCGCGCGAACCGCTCAAGAGCGGGGATCTGCTGCGCATCGGCTATGAGGATCAGGCCGGGCACCAGACCGTGAAGATTCGCCGCGACATCCCCAAGGGTGGACGCCTCGACCTGCCCAGGGGCCAGGGTCGCCCCGCGCCGCAGGGCGCGCCCGTCTTTCTGGTCGACCGCAGGGAACGGGAGCTGCAGGCCCTGATCGCGGAGCTGAAAAAGGGGCTGGTCTTTGACCGGCCGACCAGGGAATCCGCGTTTTCCCCGACCCTGCCGCGGCCCGTGCGGCGCAAGGGCAAGCCCCGCGAGATGGATGTCTGGCGCAGTCTGCCGTCCCGGCTCGGCAACCAGAGCGAACAGGCTGTGTGGCTCACGCCGGGCGTGGAGCGCACCATCTCGCGCAACATCTTCGGTCGCATCTGGTGGTGGCTGCCGCCCGTGATCTGGCCGGCGGAGGAAAAGGCCTGGACCGAGTGCCTGGACAACATGACCCGCCTCGGGGCCAGGCAGTTCGTGCTGAACGCGCCTTGGCAGATGGGGCTTTTTTCCAAACCCGAGCGCCAGACCTTCTGGGCCGGGCCCATGTGCAACACGGCCAACCCCTTGGCCCTGGCGGAGCTTGCACGCATGAATTTTGCGGGGGCTTTTGTCAGTCCCGAACTGGATCGTCAGGGTTTCCTCGAATTGCCGGCCCTCTCGCCGCTGCCGCTCGGCATCCTGGTCAAGGGCATCCACCCGCTCTGTGTTTCGCGCATCCGCTCGGAGAACCTGCGCGAGCGCGAGCCCTTCCAGAGTCCCAAGGGCGAGCAGTTCTGGTCCAGAACTTACGGCGGCCTGGTCTGGACCTTCCCCAACTGGGAAATCGACCTCAGTGAAAAATGGGCGGAACTGGAAAAGGCCGGATACGCAGTCCTGGCGCGGCTGCACGAGCCGGTGCCGGAAAAGGTGTCCCTCAAGGAGCGTCAGGGGCTCTGGAACTGGGACCTGAAGATGCTCTAGCGAGCGACAGCTCCGGGCTCTGGCAGAATTCCCGCGACGCTGTGCCGCGTATGGGTAGGCGGACTGCTACGCGAAAGCCGAGACTTCAATGGTCCGAAAGCCCAGAATCCCCGTTTTCAATGGGATGGCTTTTTTGTAAAAATCGCCATCTCTTTAAAAAAAACGGGGATTTATTTTTTTTAACAGTCTGCAATAAGCGGAGTCTGCGCCACTGTCCGACATTCGCGCCGTTTTTCTACATTGCCCGTCTGGCCAAGTTTGGTGTCACTGCAAAAAGCCGTCATCCCCTTGAAGAAGGGGTCCATCCCTTTTTTAACTATCTGAAAAGAAAGGGTTTCGCGCCATTGCCTGGCATAGCCCGCCTACCCATGCTGGGCACACGTTCGCGGGAACGACACTCAGGTTCTTTCGCGACTTTTTGCAGCAACATCATGTTTGGCCTGCGTTGACGCCGCTGCGAAAAGTCGTCTTCCCCCTTGAAGACGATCCTTTCCTTTTTAACTATCTGAAAAGAATGAATTTCGCGTGGTTGTCCGAGATGGCCCGCCTACCCATGCTGGGCACGCGTTCGCGGGAATGGCATTCGGATTCATTCGCGAAGTTATGAAATGACGCATAAGGTGATGTTAAAGCGGAGCAGCAGTGTGATAGTGAGAGGATTTGTCGCAGAAAATAGAATATAAGCCTTTTTGATAATATTTTTTCTATTTTTATAAATACTTTTATACATATAATGTCATGGATTCGTATTTTTTGTATATTATAAATCGCGGTTTTCTCATACTTAAATAAATCAATATTGAATGTTATACTGAATTTGTGCATTAATCCTCTGAAATTCATAAGGAGGATTTAAGATGAGAAAAGTGTTTCGAGTGATGATCTGCATGTTGCTTTTCGGTTTGCTTGCTGCCGGTCCTGCCTTTGCGCAGGAGTTGATCGACATCAACTCCGCCACGGCCCAGGAATTGACAGCCCTGCCCGGTATCGGGCCGGTCACCGCAGAACGGATCGTCGAGTACCGTGAGGCCAAGGCCTTCTCCTCGGTGGAGGAGATTCTTGAAGTCAAGGGCATCGGCCCGGCCAAGTTCGAGGCCATCAAGGACCGTATCACCGTGGGTATGGCAGCTTCGGGGGCGAAAGCAAAGGAATAGGCCCAGCCGGATTTTCCGGGTAAAAAAGCGGCTCCCGCTTCTTGGCAGGAGTCGCTTTTTTGCGCCCGACGCCATTGCTTATCGTTCAATATTGCTGTACGGAACCCTCATGCTTTCGGAACTTTTTTCCTCCAAAACGCGCATCCAGTTGCTGCTTAAACTCTTCCTCAACCCTGACGTGTCCTGCTATCTCAGGGAGTTGGCGACGGAGTTCGCCGTCTCGCCCAACGCCGTCAAAGAAGAACTGGATAGTCTGACCGAAGCCGGATACCTGGAAAAGAAAAAACAGGGCCGCTCCCTTTTCTTCCGCGCCAACACCAAACACCCGATTTTCCCGGAGCTGCACTCCATCGTCAAAAAGAGCCTCGGCATCGACCGCGTGGTCGAAGACGTCCGCCGGGACCTCGGCGACGTACACGCGGTCTACATCCTGGACGACTACGCCTTGGGCAAGGATTCGGGCCTCATTGACCTTTTGATCGTCGGCGAGGTCAAGGCGGACAGGCTGAGCGAGTATGTCCGCTTGACCGAAGGCAAGATCCGGAGAAAGCTTCGGGTGATGGTGATCGGGGTGGAAGAATTCGGGGTCTCGAAACAGACTTTTTTGCAGCGGCCGCATTGGAAGGTGGTGTGATGAATGGTCAGGACGGAAGCCGGCTTCAAACCTTGGAGCGCATCGAAACCATCGCCGCAGGCAGCTTCAGGATTGACGCCTTGTATCTTTATGGCTCACGGGCCAGGGACGCTGCTCGTCCGGACAGTGATTGGGATGTCGGGGTTCTGTTTTCCGATTATCTCACCGATCCGGTCGAAAGAGCCTTGCGCCCGCAAGAATTGGAGGCGCTGCTGGAGCGCGAATTCAAGATGTATGGTCTTATCTCCGTGGTGGACGTGGAGAATGCCCCGCCTCCGCTGCAGTGGAACATAATCAAAGGCATCCGGTTTTTTGACCGGGGAGTCCCGAGAGTGCGCAGAGTTGAAGGGGCGATCGCCTCGCGTATCGAGAAGGATTACAGCCATGCGGGATGAATTGTGCGAACACGAACTGCTCAGCAACACCAGGCGGATGACGCGGATTCTTGACGGCTTCCGTGATTCATAAACTGAGATCAAAACGCGGAAAGAGACATGCATAAAAACGAACCATCGCGGCCGGACGCACCCAAAAAAGCCCTCATCACTGGCATCACGGGCCAGGACGGAGCCTATCTGGCCGAGTTTCTGCTGGCCAAGGGGTATGAGGTGCACGGCATCAAGCGCAGGGCGTCGCTCTTCAACACGGATCGCGTCGATCACCTCTATCAGGACCCGCACGAGCAGGGGCGCAGGTTTTTTCTGCATTATGGCGACCTGACCGATGCGTCGAACCTGATCCGCATCATCCAGCAGGTCCGGCCCGACGAGATCTACAATCTCGCCGCCCAGTCCCATGTGCAGGTCTCTTTTGAAACTCCGGAATACACGGCCAACGTGGACGGTCTGGGCACACTGCGCATGCTGGAGGCCATCCGAATCCTGGGGCTGGAGAAAACGACACGGTTTTATCAGGCTTCGACATCCGAGTTGTACGGCCTGGTGCAGGAAGTCCCCCAGACCGAGAAGACACCTTTCTACCCGCGCTCGCCTTACGCCTGCGCCAAGCTCTATGCCTACTGGATCACGGTCAACTACCGCGAGGCGTACGGCATGTACGCCTGCAACGGCATCCTCTTCAACCACGAGTCGCCCCTGCGCGGCGAGACCTTCGTAACCCGCAAGATCACCCGCGCCATGGCCCGGATTTACCTCGGCCTGCAGGACTGCCTGTACCTGGGCAACCTGAACGCCCTGCGTGACTGGGGCCACGCCAAGGACTACGTAGAGATGCAGTGGCTCATGCTGCAGCAGGAGACTCCGGATGATTACGTCATCGCCACGGGCGAGCAGCACTCGGTGCGCGATTTCGTGCAGGCCGCGGCCAGGGAACTGGGCATGACCATTGAATTTTCAGGCGAAGGAGTGGACGAGAAGGGCGTTAACCCCGCCAACGGCAAGACCGTGGTGGCGGTGGATCCGCGCTATTTCCGCCCCACCGAGGTGGAAACCTTGCTTGGCGATCCGTCCAAAGGCAAAGATAAGCTCGGCTGGAAGCCGAAAATCACTTTCCGGGAGCTGGTCGCCGAAATGGTGCGCGCGGATCTGGAAGAGGCGAAAAAGGAAGAGCTGTGCGTGCGGGCGGGGTTTTGTGTGAATACGCCGCAGGAGTGAGGCGGCCAAGAAAAGGATCCGGTGCGGCGCAGAGAGTACGTCATTCCCGCGAAGGCCGGGTTGTACCCGTTAGGGTGAATACATGCCTTTATCGGCTTGAAAAACCTGGATCCCCGTCTGCACGGGGATGACACTTAAGCGAGGATGGTGGGGCGGCCCAAGAGGATGAGCCGGTGTGGTGCAGAAAATGTGCGTCATTCCCGCGAAGGCGGGAATCCATGCCTTTACATGCGTGATAAATCCGGACCCTCGCCAGCCCATGCTGGGCAATCGTGCCGGGGTTGACATCTAGTCAGCCAGAGCTGGAACCTTTCAAATCCAGTTGTCCTCCCGGCAAGGTTACTTTTCGGACAAATTGTCCTCCTACGAAGGACAATTTAGACCAGACCCAAATTCGGAAGTGGATGAAAGAAGCAAGCAAATGAACAAGACAGACAAAATCCTCGTGGCCGGAGCGGCCGGCATGGTCGGCAGCGCCCTAGTGCGCGCCTTTCTGGCCCAGGGTTTCGAAAACATCCTCGGCACCATCCACAGCAAGGTGCCGAATTTCGGCCCCGAGGCCACGGGCCGCGTTCGTCTGGAGCCCCTGGATCTCATGGACCAGGCAGTTGTGCGTGCATTTTTCGAGAAAGAACGGCCAGGCCATGTCTTCCTGGCCGCAGCCAAGGTCGGCGGCATCCACGCCAACAACACGTACCCGGCGGATTTCATCCACTCTAACCTGACCATCCAGACGAACGTCATCCACAGCGCCTACCAGGCCGGGGTGCAGCGACTCCTTTTTCTGGGCTCAAGCTGCATCTACCCCCGGGAATGCCCGCAGCCCATCCGCGAATCCTATCTGCTGACCGGCCCCTTGGAAGCCACCAACCGCCCCTACGCCGTGGCCAAGATCGCGGGAATCGAGATGTGCTGGGCCTACAACCGCCAATACGGCACGCGGTACCTCTCGGTCATGCCCACCAACCTCTATGGCCCCGGCGACAACTACGATCTGCAAGCCAGCCACGTCCTGCCCGCCCTGATTCGCAAGGCCCACGAGGCCAAGTTGCGGGGCGACAGAAGTTTCACTGTCTGGGGAACGGGCACCCCGCGCCGCGAATTCCTCTACAGCGACGATCTCGCAGGTGCCTGCGTGTTTCTGATGAGCCAGGCGGGTAAGACCAACGCGCTGTTCAACGATCCCGAACCGCCCCTGGTCAACATCGGCTGCGGCGAAGACGTGACCATCGCGGAGCTGGCGGGGATGGTGGCGGAGGCTGTGGGTTTTGAGGGGGAGATTGCTTTTGATGCGGGCAAGCCGGATGGAACGCCGCAGAAGCTTCTTGATGTTTCGCGGTTGAATGGGATGGGTTGGCGGCCGAGTGTTGCGTTGCAGGAGGGGATTGCTTTGGCGTACGGGGATTTTGTGGAGAGTCGAGGATAGCCGGGTTGTGGATTTGAAAAGGGTAGGAAACGGGAACGGTTTGAATGGCCAAAGGAAAATTTGATCCGATTCGTTTACATACAACACCGCAGCAACTGACATGCGACTGAGCGAGCATGAGCGCCACATCATCCGCACGGTTGCGGCGGAAGTCTTTGGCCCGGACGCCCGGGTGATGCTTTTCGGCAGCCGGGTCGATGACGCGAAACGTGGCGGAGATATCGACCTGTTTGTCGAGACCCCTGACATCTCGGACATCTTGGCAAAACAAATACGCTTTGCCGTGCAGTTGCAAATGCGGTTGGGTGAACAGAAGATAGACATCGTGGTCGCCTCCGACCCTTCCCGGCTTGTCGAGCAGGAAGCGCGCCGGACAGGAGTGGTTTTATGACCGGGAACCTGACGGAACAGAAAGTGCTCAAGGCGCTTGCCGAGTGTGAGATCCATCTGGGCCGGATGCGATACGCCCTGTCCGGCATGGCTGGCTTCATGCCTTTGAGCGATGCGGCGTATGCTCGACTTTCCCTGGAACAGATTCAGGTGGTGGACCAGTTTGTGTTCCGGTTTTCGAAGGTTCAGGACGCCATGGGCGAACGTCTTTTCAAAGCGGTGCTCGAACTGCTCGGTGAAGAGGTCAAAACCAGATCCTTTCTGGATATCCTGAATAGGCTAGAGCAATTGGGTGCTCTGCAAAGCCGCGAACAGTGGATGGAGTTGCGGGCCATGCGCAACCGGGTTGCCCATGAATATGACAATGATACAGTATCCATGAGCGAGTCGCTCAACACGGCTTATTCCCATGCTGCGAGCTTGAGGGAAATTTTGGACCGCATGCGCGGGTTTCTCGGCAAGTATCTCGACCTGACCGGGTCGGGGAAGACCATCTGATGAAAACACAAAGCATGGTGCAAACCATCAGGCAAACCCTGACCGACCCGGATATTCGTCTGGCCATTCTGTTCGGCTTTCAGGCAACCGGGAAAACGCATGCAGGTTCGGATGCTGACGTGGCCGTGGCGCTTGACGGCGAGATGTCTCCAGTTCGCCGGGGTGAACTGAGCGCCAAGTTGTCTGAGGTGATGCGGTGCGAGGTCGATGTCGTAGATCTGCGTACGGCGCAGGGCGAGTTTCTGGCGCAGATCGTCCTTGGCAGCGAGGTAGCGGTTAAGCGGGATGCTTCCCTTCTGGCCGAACTCGCCCTCAGGGCCTTGGCGTACAGAGAGGACATGCGGCCAATGGTGCTTCATGCGCTCAAGAACAAGGTGAGGAGAAGCATAGATGGATGAAATGCTCGTTTTTCGGAACTGGAATCCCTTGGAAAATGCGTGGACAGAATCCGCTCCAAGCGCGGGTTCACGCATGAAGAACTGCTTCGCGATTTCGATCTTCAGGATATTTTGAGCGTGAATCTCCAGCGCGCCGTTCAACTGAGCGTGGATATCGCCCTGCAGCTGTTGTCCGATCTCTCCGGAAAGCCTCCGGACACGATGGGACAAGCCTTCATCGCGCTTCGCGAACACGGAGTCATTTCAGAGGGCACGGCCAACGCCCTTCGCAGCAGCGTCGGCCTTCGCAATGTGGCCGTGCACGATTATGTCGCCGTGAATTGGCAGATTGTTCAGGATGTAGCTGAGCAGCATGTGGAAGTTTTCGCGGAGTACATGCGCGAAGTTGAGGGATGGCTTGGCAGGAGCGGTGCGGATGGGGAAAAGTGAGGCCGTTTTTTGCAGGCAAGGGTTGCGAGTGAGACGATAAGGGCTGGCAGCATTATGGACTCTAACGTGTTGGAGTTGTGATGAAAACGGAAGAATTATCAAAGGAAGACTTGACCCCCCTGACCCCCAATGCCCTTTTTGGACGGTTTGGGGAAAGTTTTTTCGCAGGCAAGGGCTGAAGCTGTGGGGAATTGGCAGGTGTCCTCGATGACCGCGAAAGAGTCCCGATACTATGAGTGAAAATTCGCGAAAATTGCCAGCACTCGTTCGATTCTTGCCCGATTTTATCAAGCGCCGAATTTTGAACCGACCAAACCTAGTCAAAATTCTTGATAATATCGGATGGCTGTTCTTTGACAAGATCCTGCGAATGGGTATAGGGCTTTTTGTCGGCGTGTGGATTGCTCGCTACCTCGGCCCCGCGCAGTTCGGCCTGTTCAGCTTCGCCACCGCATTCGTGGGTCTGTTCGGGGCCGTCGCCGGCTTGGGCCTGCAGGGCATCGTGGTGCGCGACATCGTCCGCGACCCGGCGGTGAAGGAGGAGACCCTTGGCACGGCAGCGATGCTGCAACTGCTGGGAGGCCTGCTGGCCTACGGCCTGATCCTCGGTGCCATCTTCTGGCTGCGCCCCGACGATCTGCTCGCCAAAACGCTGGTCGCCATATTGGGCTCGATGATGCTGTTCAAGGCAAGCGAGGTAGCGCTGTACTGGTTTGAATCGCAGATCATGTCGAAATATACCGTCTGGGTGCAGAATGGCTGTTTTCTGCTTTTTGCCGCGATCAAGGTGGGGCTCATCCTCAACCATGCGTCGCTCATCGCCTTCGCCTGGGCAGTGATGGTTGAGGCGCTGCTGGTGGCTCTGCTGATGTTCGCCGTGCTGGATCGGCGCGGGCCGGGTTTGCGACAGTTGCACGTCACGGCTGCGCGTGCGAAGGGTTTACTTAAGGACAGTTGGCCGCTGGTTTTGTCGGGCATCGCCGTGGTCATCTATATGAAAATCGACCAGATCATGTTGGGGCAGATGGTGGGCGATGAGGCGGTGGGTATCTACAGCGCGGCGGTGCGGATCAGCGAGGTGTGGTACTTTATTCCGATGGTGATCGTGGCTTCCGTTTTTCCGGCAATCTTGGAAGCGAAGAAACGTAGCGAGAGCCAGTACTATGCAAGATTGCAGGCGCTTTTCGACTTGATGTCTTTGATCAGTTTGCCGATCGCAATAATGATGACGTTTCTGTCTCCTTTCGTGATCGATTCGTTATTTGGTGCTGCCTATTCCGAGTCCGCTCCCGTACTCGCCATTCACATATGGGCTTCAGTATTCGTCTTTCTTGGAGTGGCGAACAGCAATTGGTTTCTTGCTGAAAATCTGCAAACTCTTATGTTTGCAAGAACGTTACTGAATGGATTGATAAATATAGCACTGAATTATATGCTGATCCCTAAATACGGTGCCGTCGGCGCAGCCATCGCGCTGGTCGTTGCCCAATCCGCTGGAACATTTGTCTATGACCACTTCCATGCGGATACGAGAAAGATGTTCTATATGAAAATATCCTCTTTCAATTTTTATCGAATTTTGTTTAAACGATCTTGGCGTTTTGTCTGAAAGCAATTTTGCCTTAAAATTGGATAAGAATGTTGAGCATAGGTGCTGGTAGAACAACTTGTATAGTGATCCATGAATTATGATGTCTAAAAAAAATATCTACGTCACCCAGCCTCAATTGCCGCCCTTGGAGGAGTTCATCCCCATGTTGCAGCAGATTTGGGACAGCCATGTACTGACCAACAACGGACCGTTTCATAAACAGCTCGAACAGGCCCTCTGTGACTACCTCGGCGTCAAGCACTTGGCCCTCTTCGCCAACGGAACACTCGCGCTGGTGACTGCGCTTAAGGCGCTGCGCATCTCCGGCGAGGTCATCACCACGCCGTACTCCTTCGTCGCCACCGCGCATTCGCTGCTTTGGAACAACATCACCCCGGTCTTCGTCGACATCGAACCGCACGCCCTCAACTTGGACCCCGCCAAGATCGAAGCGGCCATCACCCCGAAGACCACCGCGATCCTGCCCGTACACTGCTACGGCAATCCCTGCGATGTCGAGGCCATCCAGACCATTGCCGACAACTACAACCTCAAGGTGATCTACGACGCCGCCCACGCCTTCGGCGTAGAATGCCACTGCGGCAGCGTGCTCAATCACGGCGATCTCTCGGTGCTCAGCTTTCACGCCACCAAGGTTTTCAGCACCTTTGAGGGCGGCGCCATTGTGTGCCCGGACGCCAAGAGCAAGCAACACATCGACCACCTGAAGAACTTCGGCTTCGTCAACCAAACCACCGTGGTCGCCACCGGCATCAACGGCAAGATGAACGAGATACAGGCCGCGATCGGCCTGCTGCAGTTGCGGCATATCGGCCAAGCGCTCGCTCACCGCGCGGAGATCGCCGCGCGCTATCGCGAAGCGATCAATGCTATACCCGGATTGTCTTGCGTGCCCGGAGCTGGCCAACGCGTCGCAAATAATGCCTACTTCCCGATCTTGGTCGGCGACGATTATCCACTCAGCCGCGACGGCCTCTTCGAGAAGCTGAAGGCCCACGGCGTCAACGGCCGTCGCTATTTCTTCCCGCTGATCTCGGATTTTCCGATGTATCGGGGCCTGCCTTCCGCCAAAGCCAGCGACCTGCCAGTAGCGACTGACGCGGCGGCACGGGTGATCTGCTTACCGATCTATCCTGGTTTGAAATCGGAAGACGTTGATCGTGTTCTAAGGGTCCTCAATGAATGTGGAGTGAAAAGTCGATGAAGCTCGGTATCATGCAGCCGTATTTCTTTCCATACATCGGTTATTTTCAGTTGATTCGGGCTGTCGATCTCTGGATAGCATTCGATGACATCCAATTCATTGATAAGGGCTGGATCAACCGTAACCGAATCCTGCATCCAGAGACGGCAAAAGAGTGGCAATTTATAACATTGCCGCTGGCAAAGCGGGGCCAGTTCGACAAGATCAGTGATATTCGCATCAAGTCAGACGTAGACTGGCGCTCCCAGATTCTCGGGAAGCTGACTGCGTACAAGAAGAGAGCGCCATATTACAAGAAAACAAGAGACTTTGTTCATCGTTGTTTTGACACGGATGAAAACAACCTTGCCAAGTTCGTGATCAAAACTCTCAAAATGACGTCAGAGTATATTGGAATCCAAACGCCTATCGAAGTGCAATCCGAGATGGAGCTACATCTAGGAAAGATCGAGCATCCAGGGCAATGGGCGCTGAGGATTTCAGAGGCGGTTGGGGCTGACGAATACATTAATCCGATCGGCGGCATAGACATATTCAAACAGGAAGAGTTTGAAAGTGTAGGCGTGAAGCTCTCTTTTCTGCATCCGATGCCTGCGTCTTACTCACAGAGAAGAGATGGCTTTGTATCAGGCTTGTCGATCATCGACGTCATGATGTTCAACGCTCCCGAAGCCGTGCGCGAGTTACTGGACGGGTATCGCCTAGTGGAGGCAAGCACTTGATCCCCAAGAGTGCAATCGACCCTGAGAACGCCCTGCGCCAGGCACGTTTCTTCCCCGCGAAGCCCTCTGCGTTTCGCCTTTTTCAGTCCCGGACCATCGCCGCGAAGAAGCCAATCCTTCAGCATGCGCAACATGTTATAGGCCAATATGCCGACCAGGGATAACAATTCGATTGCCTTGGACTTGCCTGACGGCGGGCGTTCCAGGTCAAGCTCGCTCTCGAATTCTCCGGAATACTGCTCAGCTTCCTTAGTCGCGGTAGAGCCTCAAGGCGTTCTTTTAGGGCGCTTACAGCGTTCCTGAGCAACTCGTCGATGGTAATGAGGCCGACGTGCCACACCAACGGCTCATCGGTCTGTTTAAAGGACATTCTGGTCATGCTGCGCACCACTCAAATGGAATTTTTTCAGACCAGAAATTCTGAGAAAAGTATGGTTCCCTGTGATTGTAAATGTTAAATGTTGCTACTGCTCACGGATTAAAGATAATGAATTTGAAAACGCAATTTGTCGGCCCTGAAAAGCAGGACAACATGTCGAAATTAATTGTAATTTAATCAGAGAGGATGTATTTTAAATAACCAGTAATGCAGTGAAAAATGCAATTTTTCTGGTCGAAATCACTCCCAGGTTACCAACGATGCAGCCCAAAAACTCGGACCGCCAGCGCAGCTTCCTCTGCCCAGATCTGATCGATCAACTCGATCCTCGAAACCACCTGTTGGGGCTGGCCAAGGCCATCCCGTGGCAAGTCTTTGAAGACAGCTTTCGTCCACTCTATGCTGCATCCGGTCGCCCAGCCAAGCCCATTCGATTGATGGTCGGACTTCTCATCCTCAAGCAGCTTGAAAACTTGAGCGACAAGCGCGTCTTCGAGATCTGGGTCCAGAATCCGTATTTCCAGGCCTTCTGCGGGCGCAGCGTTTTACTTGGAAGCTGCCGTGCGATCCGTCCGAGCTGACCTGTTTTCGGCGTCGCATTGGAGAAGACGGAGTTTACAAGATCTTCGAGATCTCCGTTGCCCTCCACGGTGACAATGCCAAGGAAGCGGAAGTGGTTATAGACTCCACCGTGCAGGAAAAGATCCGCCTGCAAAAAGTCTTAAACCCTAAAATACAAAATCAATGCATTGATTTTAAATAGACAATTTAGTATAAGCTTCTATCTTCAATATTAACAAAATTACGCCATGATACGATCAAAAGATAGAAGACAAAAAGAACTGATGGACTTCATACCACGGGGAACTGAGAGGCATCACAAGATCCTCAAAGGCTCTATTTATCATGCTTTCAGAAATGATATTCTTCCCAATATTCCGATCTACTTCTTCTCTAAGCACTTTTCTGAAGAGTTTGGCAGGCCGACTAAAGACCTGCAATCGATCGTCGGGTTGTTTATACTTCAGGCGCTTCGGGACATGACCGACCTCGAAGCCATCGAGGCGTATTGTCTCAATGACGGCTTCCGGTACGCCCTGGATATTTCCCGCAGCGAATACTTCTCCGAACGCTCCTATTATTACTACCGGGTTAAGATTCTGGGAGAAGGAAGCACCGTTTTCAACAAGGTACTCGCTTCGATCACCAAGCGCTTGGAACTTGATGCCGCGCTACAGCGCACCGACTCCACTATGGTCCAGGTCAACCTCGCCCGGATGTCCAAGCTCGAACTCTTCTCCACAACCATCAAAAAATTTCTGGGAGAACTCAGGCAGGCGCACCCCATCATCTACGGTCGACTCGATCAGGAGCTGCGCGACCGTTATCTGCCGACCAAGGAAAGCTCTTGGTTCGCGAGCAACAAGCCCAGTCAGTACAAGGATATCCTGCTGTTAGCCGCCAAGGATGTGTTGGGCCTTATCGCGCAATTCAAAGATCTTCCTTCCGCCTGCAAGCTCCCTTCCTTTGCCCTGCTTGTGCGCCTTGCCGAGGAGCAGATCGTCGAGAGCGGCGAAGAGATCGTCGTTCAGCCCAACAAGGAAATGAAGGGCACGGCCATGGCCAACCCTCATGATCCCGACACCCATTACAACGGGCACTACAAGAAGGTCGGCTACAAGGCCGATTTCACCGAAACCTGCGCCAAGGACAAAGACACCCCGCATCCCAAGATAGTCACCCAAGTCAGCGTTCATTCCGCCAACACTTCGGACAAAACCACCATCCTTGACACCGTTGAAGTCCTTGAGAACAAAGGACTCAAGCCCCAAACTCTGCTCGCCGACAACGGGTATGGCAGCGACGGGAATCAGCAGGGCTGCGTGGAACACGGAGTGGAGCTTGTGTGCCCGCCCTCGGGAACCCCTGCTGATGGATTCGGAGTCATGGACTTTGTTCGCACCGAGGAAAACACAATCATCTCCTGCCCCATGGAGCAACAATGCGTTGAAAATATAGTACATTCCGGCCGCAAGAAGACTTTTTCCCATTTTGATCCCGCTCGTTGCCGCGAGTGCCCGCATAGCCATGACTGTCCGGTAAAGATCACCAAGCGCAAAGCCAGGCTCGAGTGGGACTGGAAAAAGCCCCGCATCGAAGCCAGGCGCCGGATGTTTGCCGAGGACACGGAAACCAAGGCTCTTTACCGACAACGAGCCGGAGGCGAGTCCGCCTTCAGCGTAGCGAAAAGAAAACTCGGCTTGAACCAACTGCGCAGACGTGGCCAAGAGAAGTCCACTTTGTCTATTTTCCTGGCCGCCACGGCGCTCAACGTCTTGCGCATGCACAATTGGCTGGTGTGGTGTCTATTTTCTCTTCTTTTTTCAAAGATCAGTAGGTTCTTGGAGTTTTTTCGGAGCTTGAAATTTTCATTTTTCCCGAGTCGGACAAAAATATTCCAGCAGCAAGCTCAGGCTTGTTTTTGCTGAGTCGGATTATTTGCAGTGAGGTCATCTAAAGAACGATCAGAGGATGCTTCGTAACTACCTCAAAGGCCGGATCGGAGATTCCGTGAATTTGTTCATGCCTGTGCGGACTTCAACTTCCCGAAGTACATCCGGATACTGTATTTTATGTGCCTCCAATTGCTCGGGCACGTTTTCCGAATCGATGTTCGGCCGGTACAGGCTTGTGCATGACGGACCGTTTTTAGAGTTTTTCAAAATCGACTAATTTATTGATTTAACAGATTACTATAATTTTCAAACATGGTGCAATAATGAGCGACTACATTCATAAAGAATATCCAAAAACAGTAGGAAGGACTGAATTTTGGAGGCAAATTAAGCGTACTGTAAATGGGGTTGAAGTTTCAGATAAAGATATTGAACAAATCGTTTGTCAAATACAAAATGCACTTCAGCTTACACGGAAAGATCATTTACTCGACTTAGGTTGCGGGAATGGGGCATTGGCTTCAAATTTTTTTGATAATATTTTGAAATATACAGGCGTTGATTTCTCTGCATACCTTTTAGAGATTGCTGTTCAATATTTTAAGCCAAATGACCTTGTAAACTATTTAGAAGCTGATGTTGTTGATTATATCAAAAACATTAAAGAAAATGATAGTTATGATAAAATACTAATGTATGGTGTGATATCTTATTTTAAAAAAAAGGATGTATTGGAGTTATTGCAAACAATCAGAAAATGTTTGCCTGATGTGCAACGGATATTTATCGGTAATGTGCCAAACAAGGCAAAGGCCGAACAATTCTATGCGGTCCGGGATGTCATTAACTATGACCTTAATGATCCAAAGGGCAGCATAGGGGTTTGGTGGACTGAAGAGGAAATCATTCGAGTTAGTCAAATTGCAGGATATCGGGCGAATATTCTAAGAATGCCTGAATCCTTCTATGGTGCAAAATATCGCTTCGATCTTCTTTTAATTAGGTAAAAAGCCACAACTATTAGCAATGAAACTTCTTTCAACTTCCAATTTATACGAACCGAAAATCACATCTGTATTAGATAAGATTCAATCGGCTCTGCAAAAAAAACAGTTTTCTTGGATTATTGAAGACTTAGAAATAGCTCTCCGTGAATATCACCAGACAAAATACTGTATAACTTTTTCTTCAGGATTTTGGGCATTGGTGATGGCTATGCGTGTTAAGGCTCGTCAATATGAAAACGAGGTGATACTTCCCTCATTAACTTATCGTCGATTGGCAGATGCAGTTTATTGGTCAGGGAAAATTCCAGTTTTTGTCGATATTGACAGAAAAAATTTAGCAATATCGCCAGCAGCGGTTGAAAAAAATATAAATGATCGTACTGCACTGATTCTAGCTGTTCATCCTATAGTTAATTGTTGTGAAGTTGATAGTCTGATTAAAATTTCGAACATACGTGGTATTCCAATTCTATTTGATTCTGTTGAGTCTGTTCATGAGACATATTTTGGCAGAAGAATTGGATCATTCGGAGTGGGAGAGGTTTTTTCGTTGCATGCGTCAAAACTTATCAATGGGATTGAAGGAGGTTATGTCTGTACTTCGGATTTAAAAGTAGCATCTCAGCTCGTTCATTTTAGAAAGACATTTAATGCTGAGATTAATCCGGTTCATGCAGCGTTTGCTCGTGAATCTTTGCGTGAAATTGAGAGCAATGTGTCTCATAATCTCAAGATTTACCGAAGATATTGTGAAAGATTAGCTGAGATTGATGGCATTGAGATATGCAGTTTTGACGAAACAGAGCAAACATCTTTTAAGAACATCGTTGTGCGGGTTGACAATGGTGCAAACTTTGATCGTGAATCTTTGATTATTAATTTAAATAGATTTGGAATATTAGCCAGAGCGCATTATTTTCCTCCTTTGCACTTAAAAAAATACAGATATCCAGTAATAATAAAGCAAATGAGTAATACAAATTTTGCTATAGATAAATATTTGAACTTGCCGTGTGGTCAGCGCGTTGAGCTTGCAGACGTAGATCGAGTTTGCCAAACTATTACTAAATTTAAAATATGAACATACTCAAATATTCTGATTATAAGAAAGTTATCCAAGATATGTATTTATCCCGCTGGTACACTAATCATGGGCCTAAAGCTAAAACATTCGAGAATGAAGTTGCTCGATACTGCGATGTAAATTATTCAATCGCAGTATCTAGTGATATTCTTGCGACAGTTATTGCGCTGACAGGTGTTGTAGAGAAGTCGATAAATTTGGATGGTAATGCGCCTGAAAATATTGTGCATGCTTTAAAAATTGCAATGATTGATTCGTTTTTGTTACATGTAGCCTTAGAAAATAATTCTATTATAAGTATTTTAGATGATATTGAATCTACACAGCCAATATTGTTATGCGAGGCAAAAGAATTTTTTATAACTGCTGTAAAGCAAAATAATGTTGATATCAAAAATGTGCCCGTAATTATTTATTCAAATTCAAGTTTTCAATTCCAAGCTCGACGTGATTTTTTATTGCCAGACAACTGGATTCGTATATGCCCTCTTGATAGTTGGCTTGAAGCAAAGGGGTGCCTTACAGGCGCAATCATAATGACAAATAAAAAAAAATGGGCGGATATTTTTCGAAATATTCGTAGTAGCTATGGAGTAATAAAACCTGTTGATGTTAAAGCGACATGTAACGGAAGATTTTCAGAACTTCAAGCTGGTCTTGCGCATATTGCTTTTAATAAAGTATTAAAAAAATGTTGTAATAAAGTTTATAATTCGTGAAGCACGGCATCTTGTTGTAATATTTATTAACTTTTCAGCACTAAAAAGCAAGACAACATATTAAAGTTAATCGAAGTTTAAACGGAAATGATGTAATACTTTGGGCCACAGATTGTTAACATTTTGCAGCCTAATCTTCGATCATCAACCGTTAGCGAAAAAGCATCGCTAACTATTTCCCTGTCGGAGTAATAAGATAGCACCATGAATGACAGTAAGTTTGCGCCTATCGCAATTCCCGTTTTCGATCGGCCTCATCATTTTAAAGCCTGTATCGAGTCTCTCAAGAAGAATGCAGGGGCTGATAGAACGGTATTGTATGTGTCGTCTGATGGTCCGAAGTGTGATAAAAGTAGGCTGCTTGTACAGCAGGTGCGTGATTACATCAGAGCGATCCATGGGTTCAAGGAAGTTGTTGCATTTACGCCTGCCGAGAATACAAGAAAACAGATATGGTTTGAAACACGTAGAAAGGTTGCGGAGGACAACGAGCGGTATATTGTCACGGAGGATGACAATATCTTTTCGCCATATTTTCTTGAATTCATCAATGATGGTTTGGAGGCGTTTGCGGATGAACCAAACGTTGCCGCGATATGCGGATACAATTTTCCTGATTTCCCCTTCCAAAAGCCCGTAGCAATCGCCTTGAGGTGTTTCGCTGGTTGGGGGGTTGGAACATGGCGGGAAAAGGATTTGTTGTCGAAGGTTGACATGCATACACAAGCGGTCGCTTGCGAAGTGTTCGCAGACAAGAATCTGTTTGCCGCGATCAATACAGCCTTTCCGCATATGGCGCCGATGATGCGGAGTGCTTTTGAAGGAAATTTGATCGCAGGAGATGTAACCGTGTGTTCACTTCTTTTTAAGCAAAACAAGGTTTGCATTTTCCCTTCGAGGTCTCTGGTGCGAAATACGGGCCATGATGGCAGTGGAGAGCATTGCGGAATATCAGATGAATTTTCTAGCCAGTCAATCCTTATGGAGAGGATTTCGTTTGAACAGCTCCCGTCAATAGAGCCATTGGAAATACACACGAAGTGGCTAAGTGGCTATTTTGGAGGACGTTGGGCGGAAATCAGGAATTGGACAATTTTTTGGGAAATGAATCTAAGGTCCCCGCTGCAGCGGAAATTGTTTCGAAGCACGATTTCGGTAATTGCCTTTCCGTTTCGCGCAATGGGTTATCTCTACCGTTGCCTGAAACGAAGCCTGGCACGATGGAGATGTCGAAATGTCTGATCTTGCGAATCTGCTCACTATGCGAAACTTCTTTTTTGAAGAGTTTTCTTTTCAATTGTTTTCAAGGATAGTCCTAAGATGATTTCTGTACTGACCGGTGAAGACAGTGCCCGTTTGTTGGATCGCCTGAACCCCAAGGAAATTGCTGATAAATGGCAGAAAGCGATGGCAGTTGATGTAGGAGAAGAATTTCGAAATCTAAAAGCCATCGAGTATTGGGAGTGTCCGGCAACGAAGTTTCGATGGTATAGCCCTGCAGCGGCTGCTGGTGGAGGGGAGTTGTATTCTCAGCTAGAGAAATACGACTGGTATTACATGGCGGATAAATGGGAATTTTCTGTGGCCCTCGATTTGCTCGGTAGCGTTGGCTCAATTCTGGAAGTTGGCGTTGGCGAAGGGCATTTTTTGCAAGCGGCGGAAGGGCGGGGCTATGAAGTTCAAGGAGTCGAGCTCAATCCGAAAGGTGCTGAGCGCGCTCGATCACTCGGCTTCCGAATTCATGAATCCACGCTTGACGAGTTGAGAAAGCAGACGGAGCAGTATTTCGATGCGGTTTGTTCGTTTCAAGTTTTGGAGCATGTCCCCAATCCGCGGGCGTTTCTCGAGGGTATGATCCGAATGATAAAACCCGGAGGAAGGATGATCCTGTCTGTACCAAACGCAGCAGTGATGAGAAGGATTGACCCGCTTAATCAGGAACTCCTCAATCAGCCCCCTCACCATATGGGTCATTGGGATGAGGCTGTTTTTCGTGCCCTTGAGGATTTGTTACCCCTGAGGGTCAAGTCTGTCCATCTTGAGCGGCTTGCCAGCTATCACGTCGGGTGGATGGTGAACGGGTACCTGAGAAATCTCCTGTCTCCACTGGGCCAAACGTTGCCGCGACTGCTCGTCAACCGATACTCAACATTGCCTTTGCAGTGGCTGCTGGGCGACGGGTTGAGAAAATTCGTTCCCGGGCACACGCTTCTTGTTGAATTTGAACACCAGCCCGGCTGAAGCCCTGAGCGCTATGAAAGTCATCCACCTCAACTACTCCGATATCCAAGGCGGCGCTGCCCGCGCCGCGTATCGAATTCACCAGGCACTGCTTCTGGCAAATATTGATTCGCAAGTAGCTGTAAATTATAAGTTGTCTGATGATTGGCGTGTCGTGGGGCCGAAAAGCGCGCTGGGGCGGATGGAGAATGGACTGCGTCCATACGGCGGGGCTATGCTTGGACGGTTGCTTAAGACCGGGAATAGAATTCTGCATTCTCCCTCAGTGTTGCCTTCGCGTTGGCTCGGTCGAATAAAGAAATTAAAACCAGATGTAATTCATCTTCACTGGGTATGTGGAGAGATGCTTTCCATCGCAGAAATAGGTAGAATGCAAGGACCTGTCGTATGGACGCTACACGACATGTGGGCCTTTTGTGGTGCGGAGCATTGTACTGAAGATTACCGGTGGCGTGAAGGCTATAATCGCAGCAACCGTCCTTCATATGAATCAGCTTTTGACCTCAATCGTTGGACCTGGGAGCGCAAGCGAAAGTACTGGAAGCGACCTTATCATATAGTCACGCCTAGCCATTGGCTTAAACAATGTGTGCAGGAAAGTGCTTTGATGCACAATTGGCCCGTAACTGTCATTCCTAATTCCATCAATACTGATATTTGGGCTCCAGTCGACCGATTTTTGGCGCGCCGGTTGTTGGCCTTGCCGCTAGATGTTCCGCTTGTACTTTTCGGAGCTATGAGCGGTTCGCAAAGTCACATAAAGGGATTTGACCTGCTACGAAATGCCCTTGAGCATCTGCACGGCGCCCTACCTGATTTGCAGATTGCGATTTTTGGACAGAACGCGTCCCAAAAGCATGAGGACATAGATTATCCTGTTCACTATTTAGGGCATCTTTATGATAATCTTACTTTAAGAATTTTGTATAGCGCCGCTGACGTTATGGTGATTCCCTCTCGGCTAGATAATTTGCCAAATACTGGCTTAGAATCTCTTTCTTGTGGTACACCCGTAGTCGCCTTTGACACATGTGGCTTGCCGGATATCGTCTGTCACATGAAAAACGGATACCTAGCGCGACCGTTTGATACCGAAGACCTTGCTGCGGGCATTCAGTGGGTGTTGGCCGATTCAAGTCGTCACGTCGAATTATCAAGTAACGCTAGAGCGACAGCTGTGACAAGATTTAGCGAGGATGTGGTTATTCCGCAATATCTCGAAGCATATAAAAAGGCGATTATGGCGGGGACGACATGATATGAGTGCAGAGAAATATATAAGTAAATCGCCCATAATTTCTATTATAACTGCGACTTTCAACTCGGCCAGCAATCTTCCTCGTCTCATTGCTAGCCTTCGTGCGCAAACTTTTAAAAATTATGAATGGGTTGTAGCCGATGGCGGTTCTACAGATGGCTCGCTACAACTTTTGAATCAGGTGGGGGATATAAATCTGGTTGTTGATTCTCGTCCCGACCTTGGTATCTACGATGCTTGGAATAGAGCACTTGCCCTCGCAGGTGGTAAGTGGGTTTGTTTTTTAGGATCGGATGACTTGATTATGCCGGAGGCGATTACAACAATGCTGGATTTTGAATCCAACGCATCCGCGCCCCATGATTTCATTTGTGGACGTGTTGAGCTTTTTCGTGGTGAAACCTTAGTAAAAACGATAGGTCGCCCATGGTCATGGTCTCAATTCAAGAAATATATGTGTGTGGCGCACACGGGATCACTTCAACGAATGTCGTATTTTCATCAGTATGGTAATTTTGATTCTTCATTTAAAATATCTGGGGACTATGAAATGTTGCTCAGGTCCGGTGAAAATTTAAGTGCTGGATTTGTAAACAAGGTTGTTGCAGGGATGCAGATTGGTGGTCTGAGTAACGATAATATCCTGGTGTTTAAAGAAAATTTACGTGCAAAGTTGATGCATGGAGTAACAACGCCTGTTTCTGGTAGAATTCATTCAAAATGGGCAGAAATTAAATGGCGCGCTCGCCGTTTTCTGGGAAGTGTATAGTCGTGTTTCAATCTGCACGTGAACTTTTGAGCAATCTGCGAAAGCTATCGAAGAGCTACGACTGCTGGGGCTTGGTAAGTTTGGGAGTGGACGTTATTCATACCCGCCTGTTTTTTTCCGGCGCTCGTTTGGTGCGAAGGCCTGCGTATGTTCGTGGAAAATCCAAAATTTGTTGGGGAAGAGGTTTCACCACGGGCGTTGGGTTGCGTCTTGATGTTTTTAGTTATGACGACGAGCAGCGTCTTATTTTTGGAAATGATGTTCAACTTAATGATTATGTTCATATCGGTGTTGTCGATCGTGTTGAAATTGGGAACAATGTGCTGATAGCCAGCAGGGTTTTTATTAGTGATCACAATCATGGTCGTTATGATGGGTGTAATCCTGAAAGCGGGCCGTCTGTTTCTCCAGTGGCCCGACCTTTGGTTGCCAAACCTGTACTCATTAGAGATCGGGTTTGGATTGGTGAGCATGTGTGCATTTTGCCAGGTGTCACGATCGGGGAAGGGGCGGTTGTCGGCGCCGGTTCGGTTGTGACTCATGATGTTCCACCGCACTCCATTGTTGCGGGCAATCCTGCGCGAGTCATTCGGGTATTCGATGAGGCATGTTGGACATGGCAAAGGGTATAGTCCGGCGTCTGGTTGTTTCGGCTGTAAATTTCACCGAGGGTGGACCTCTAAGCGCTTTGCGGGATTGTCTTTCAGTAGCGGTCTCCTCGCTATCTGATAAATGGGAAATCATAGCCCTCGTGCATGACAAGAGTTTGTTTGACGTTCCTGACGTCACCTTTATCGAGTTTCCCCGCGCGAAGCGTTCCTGGTTATGTCGATTATATCATGAGTTTTGGGTATTTAATGCGCTGTCTCGAAAACTGAATCCAGATGTCTGGTTTTCGCTCCATGATATTTCCCCCAGAGTTCATACCAGAAAACAAGTCGTATATTGTCATAATCCGTCGCCGTTCTATCAGTCGCTGACCCGCGAGGCGTTATGGGATCCAAAATTTTTTCTATTTACGTTGCTTTACCGCTATATTTACAGGATTAACATTCATTCCAATGACTTTGTCATTGTGCAGCAGGATTGGATTCGTAAAGCTTTTCAACGGATGTATAACGTATCTAAAATTGTTGTGGCGCACCCGATAATCAGCGATTTTTCAATCTTGGCACCAAAAATCACTGCCAGTAAAAATGTCTTTTTTTATCCAGCATTGCCGCGTGTATTCAAGAATTTCGAGGTTATTTGTGATGCTGCGGAAATTCTTTGCAAGAGGGTTGGAAATATTTTCGAGGTGCGTCTGACTCTCTCGGGTGCGGAGTCTCGCTATGCCGCATATTTGAAGCGTCGCTATGCTGAATCACAGGTTATCCGCTTCATCGGTCTGCAGAGTAAAGAGCAGATGATGACACAGTATCAGGAAGCTTCTGTTTTGGTCTTTCCGTCAAAGCTTGAGACTTGGGGCTTGCCTATTTCAGAAGCCATAGCATGGGGTAAATATCTTTTAGTGGCAGATCTGCCTTATGCCCACGAAACAGTCGGTGCGTATGCTGATGTGAATTTTTTTGATCCGCAAAATGCTTCTCAACTAGCTGATCTTATGGAAGCGCATCTTAAAGGAACGCTCCGTCCGCATGTGCATAAACAGCCATCTATCGCAGAACCCTTTGCTGCAAATTGGGAAGAGCTTATTCGCCTTGTGGTCGCGGATACTGGAGTTGATAAACCGTGATATCTATCTCGATAGCAAGCCATGGTCAGGGAGATTTGGTTGGTCAGGCGCTGAATGACCTTGCACAATTCTCAGATCAATTAAGCTTTGAGGTCATTTTGACCAAAAACATCCCCGAGAACTTGCCATTTACCCCGGCTTATTTTTCTTATCCGCTACGAATAGTTGAAAATTCTTCCCGGAAGGGTTTTGGAGCCAATCACAACGCCGCCTTTAAACTTACGAGTGGCGAATTTTTCTGTGTACTCAACCCAGACATTCGCCTGACCATGAACCCCTTTCCGACTCTTCTCGAATTCGCCCGTCAATCAGATGTAGGGGTTGTGGCGCCTCGGGTGGTCAATAAGTTTGGTCAAAGAGAGGACAGCGAGCGTAGATTTCCCACTCCGTGGGAGCTCATGAAGAAGATTGGCGGTGGCAAATCCGCGATATGGTCCGACGCGCATCCCGTTTCAAATCCCGACTGGATTGCAGGCATGTTCATGCTTTTTCCCCGATCGGTATTTGAAGAATTCCAAGGTTTTGATGAGCGATACTTCCTCTATTATGAGGATGTCGATCTGTGTGCCCGTCTCGCCCTGGCTGGGTATAAACGGCTTGTCTGTTCGGATGTTACTGTCGTACATGATGCCCGCCGGAGCAGTCATGGGAATTTTCGCTATGCGTCCATGCATCTTAAAAGTATATTCCGGTTCTTCTTGTCCGACGTATATCGTCAGGTACGAAAATTATGACCGTGCTTTTTTTTGAGAAAATCATCGTGTTCGCAACCCTCACGCTACCTTAAGGCGACTTCATGACCTCTCCCTCCCGTTTTTCTCTTTCATTGACCGGCGAATTTTGGCTCGCTTGTTTGCTGGTTGTGCTCACCACCGTTTCAATCCGCCTCACCGAGCTGCCGCTTTGGCTCAATGAGGCTTTTTTTGTAGACGGCGAGCATCTCATGGCTACGCACGACGCATATGTATGGCTTGCTGGCGTGAAGGACATTGGCAACTTCATCAATGATCCGTTCACTCGTATATTGAGCCTGCTCCATAATGTTTCCGGCATCCCGTTGGCGAGTATCGGATTCTGGTCACCGATCATTTTCATTCCCCTTCTGGCTGTTCCTGTCTGCCTGCTGGCCCGGTTTCTTCGCCTACCTGAGGGCGGTTTGGTTTTCGGCATTCTGGCTACCGCTGGACTGGGTTTTTTGGTCCGCACACGCCTTGGATTTTGCGATACTGACATCGTGAATCTTATCTTTCCCGTGGCCATGGTCAGCACCCTTGCTCTTTGGCTCAACGGAATGGGGGCGGAGAATCGGACGGCGGAGGTCTCCAGACCATATAGACAGATAGGCTGGGCTCTGCTGGTGGGCATATTGGGGAAAATGTCGGTTTATGTGTATCCCGGGAGTTCGAGCATTCTTCTGCCCGCGTTTGGAATGGCCGTTCTGATTGGGCTGTGGCGGGCGCATCGCGAAGACCGTTTCCTGCTATGCCATGGTTTGCTGCTCATTTTTGCCGTGCTATTTGCCGGATGGCAGGGCGGTTTGTTGGTTGGGGCCTGTGTGGGTTGGGTGCTGTACAAAAAGGACGTGTCTGCAACCGTTCAGCTTGGCGGAATGGCGGCCCTCTTTGTGGTGGTGGTTTTTCTGGGGAATTTCTGGGAGATAGTTCAGGCACTTGTTTACAGGCTTTATTTGTACACCAAGGTCGGTACGCCGGACATGATCACCAACGCGACGGGGCTCAGGCTGCCCGACATCGCCCAGAGCGTGCGTGAGGCCCAGAACCTTGATTGGACTCTGATCGGTCCGCGTTTGGGCGGGAATTGGGTCATTTTTGTCCTGGGCATGCTCGGTTTTGGCTTTGTGACGTGGCGTCGTCCCGCCTTGCTTGTCTTTCTTCCGTTTCTGGCACTGGGCCTGGCCAGCGTGAAGTTTGGCAATCGTTTCGCCATGTATGGCACTGCCGGCGTTGGGATGGGACTTGGGCTGGGTCTTAGCGAATTTTTGAAAATGCTTGGCCAGAGCCAGGGGCGACGCTGGATAGCACAGTTGGTAATGGCCTGTGTGGCCTTGTGGCCCTCCGCCGTTTTCATGCAGGAAGTCGGACCGGTTCCTGTGCTTCCCCGGACCTATGCCGAGACGTTCGTGGAACTGCGGGATGCGACTGAGGCGGACGCTCTGCTCTGGCAATGGTGGGATTATGGCTATGCAGCTCAGTACTACGCCGAGCGGGTGACATTCGGAGACGGCTCACGACAGTCCGGGCCCTGGCTGTATCCTCTGGCCCGCGTGCATTGCGCATCTTCTCCGCGCGAAGCTGCACAACTCATGCGTTATTTCGGGCAAGCCATGCTCGAAAACGGAACCAACTCGTCCACTGACCCGCGTACAGCCATGTTCAAAGGAAACCCTGTCGCCAAAATCCGCGAAATGGAAGTGGCTCAGGCGCAGCGGTTTTTGGCCGAACTTGCCGTGGACGGGCAGAATTGGCCGACGAACGTGCCCAATTATTTTGTCGCGTCCTGGGAGAACCTGCGGCTGGCCTCTTGGATAAGCTATTACGGAAACTGGGACATTGCCTCGGGTAGCAGTTCGCCGGGCAAGATTCAGCAGGTGCGAGGGGAGGTCCGGCTTGATTCGGCGGCAGGGCTTTTGGTGATCAATGGCAACTCGACTCCGGTTGATTCCTTGGATGTGGTGGAAGCCGAGGGCGCCAAGCATTTTCAGTGGCCCCATGGGACGGGCACGCATGTGGTCATCAACCAGATGTCGCGGCAGGTGTTTCTGATGGACGCCAAGATATACAGATCCATGATGGTGCAGATGCTATTGCATCCGGCCTCGGATTTTGAGGGCGAGTTTTCACTGGTCGTTGATAATTTTCCGTGGGCGCGGGCGTATAAGGTCCGATAAGGAGATTTTCGTGAGTCGAGCTGAAGATTTGGAACACGGGGATCTGGTCATGGCCCGGTTTTTGGACATCCTCGAAAAGGATATCGTGGCCGGGCGAAATGTTGTGGACCTGCCTGATGATATGGCTGCCAGAATGCTGTCGGCTTTGAATCGCCATATTGATGAAGAAATCCACGGTGACGTCGAGATATGAACATGCGTCATAACTCCGGCGTGTTGTCTCGGACGAACGCGCCATGAACAGCACGTCTCCCAAGCGCGTCCTGGTCACCGGCGCGTCGGGATTTATCGGTCGCGCCTTGTGCCTGGAACTGACGAATCAGGGCTTCGAAGTCACGGCCATGCTGCGCAGCCCGCAGACCGGGCCGTGGCGGCATGTGCTGGAGTGCGATCTTAGTCGGGACGAAGTCGACTCCCGAAACCTTGAAGGCGTGGACACGATCTTCCATCTGGCGGGGAAGGCGCATACGCGGGCCAGAAATGCCGCTGAGAACGCCGAATATGAAGCCGTGCACGTGAATGGCACGAGGTCGTTGCTTCGCGCCGCTATCCAGGCTGGTGCCCGCGCCTGCGTGCTGCTCAGTTCGGTCAAGGCCATGGGCGAGGGCGGGGAAGAGGTCTGGGACGAGTCCACGCCGTGTAGCCCGCAGAATCCATACGGCGTCACCAAGCTTGCGGCAGAACGCGTCGTTCAGGAAGAGTTGCCGTTACCCTGTCCGGTGGTCTTGCGCCCTACGCTCGTTTATGGTGCCGGGAGCAAGGGTAATCTTGATCTGATGATCCGGGCTGTGCGCAAGGGGTTTTTTCCTGCTCTCACATTTCCCACCAACAGACGTTCCATGACTCATGTACAAGATGTCGTGAAGGCCTGTCTGCTGGCGGCAACTCACCCTGCGGCATGTGGACAGACCTATATCCTGACCGACGGCAGGGACTACTCTACCAATGATATGCTGGCCTGGATTCATGAGGCTCTGGGCAAAAAGGTCGGACCGGTCGTTCCTTATGCTGCGCTGCGGGCTGGGGCTGTTCTGGGGGATATTCTGGAACGCATCGGCATTCATGCTCCATTAAACGGTGACAGGTTGTCCAAGCTGGCCGGTTCCGCCCGTTATTCCAGCGCCAAAATCTGCCGCGAACTGGGCTTTGAACCGGCCTGGGACCTGCGGCGGGGCATCCATGAAATGGTGGAACGGATGATGCGACAATGACGGGCGCGGCGCTGTATTTTTTGGTGGGGCTATTGCTGAGTATTCCGTGCTGCATACTGGTGCCCCGATACCTGACCCGTGCAGGTTATCTGGACCTGCCAGGGGAACGCAGTTCCCATGCCCGGCCCACCCCCAAGGGCGGTGGCGTGGGTCTGGTGCTGGCCTTTGTCTGGATCGCCATTGCAACGGGGCTTTTGCCATTTTTGTGGATTCCGCTTCTGGCCTTGGCGATTCTAAGCTTTGCCAACGATTTGCGCCACATCTCCGCAGGCCTGCGACTTGTCGTGCAGTTTGTGGCCGCACTTCTCGCTTTGGGCGGGGCCTTGTGGCTGGGCCATGCTTCGTGGTCCGTATTCCTCCTTTTGCCGGCCCTTTTCTTCGTGGTTGCCACGACCAACTGCTTCAATTTCATGGACGGGATCAACGGTATTGCCGGCATCACTGCCCTGGTCGCCTTTGCCTGCCTGCTGATTTTTGGCGGAGCGGCGGATACCCCTTTGTTTTATCCGATTCTGGCGGTGGTGGGCGCGCTGCTGGGCTTCCTGCCTTTTAATCTTCCACGCGCCCGGCTGTTCATGGGGGATGTTGGCAGCATTTTTCTGGGCTTTCTGTTTGCTCTGTCCGTTTGCCTGTTGGCCCGGACATGGACCGAGTTTCTGGTTTTTGCCTCCTTCCTCTTTCCGTTTTATGCTGATGAGGCCGTGACCGTAGTCGAGCGGTTGTGGCGCGAGGAATCACTGCTTGCACCGCATCGCAGGCACCTGTATCAATTGTTGGCAAATGAGCGCGGAATTGCCCACTGGAAAGTCAGCGTTTCGTATGGAGTGATCCAGCTTCTTGTCGCGCTTTTGGTGGTGAGTGTAGCCGAGTATGGTTTCTGGGCGGTTTTTGGAATTGATGCCGCGTTGCTTCTCTTATGGGCCTTCACGCACTATGCGCTTAAACGGAATTTCGAATATTAAGGATGTTTGATGGAAATAGCTCTGTTTTTCAACTTTTTGCTGAAAAAGAGAAATTTGTTCTTTATGCTCGTTGGGGAAAGCGTCCTTTTTGCCTCAGCCTTGTTATTATCATATCTTCTACGTTTTGAATTCAATATCCCCGACTCCTTTCTGAGACAGCTGCTGGCCCTTCTGCCTGCAGCAGTAGCCTTGAAGATCGCTTTTTTCTGGATGACAGGCCTCTATCGTGGCATGTGGCGATACACTGGCCTCTCCGACCTCTGGAAGATCGGGCGTGCTGTGTTCATGGCCGAAACTGCGCTCATTCTTTATGTGGTGTATGCTTCGCATTTCAAGGGCTATCCCCGCTCAATATTCATTTTGGATGCTCTGCTGGCCTTCGTTTTCGCCTGCGGGGCGCGGGTGCTTATTCGTTCCCTTTACGAAATCACGTCCAAGCCCGGAGAATGGCGAAACGTGTTTCTGCCCGAGAATTTTTGCACGCCTTCAGGTGGCGCACGTGTGCTTGTGGTCGGCGCAGATGATGAAGGTGCTCGTATCGCCAAGGAAATTCTCGATGTCCGCGATTCCGGATTGCGTCTGGTGGGGTTCGTTGATGACGACCCCGCCCGCATAGGTCGCCGGATTCACGGCTTGCCGGTTTATGGGCCGTTTGCGGATCTGCAGCGCGTGGCGGAAATTGCCTGTGTCGAAGAGGTTTTGGTCAGCGCGAGTCAACAAGGTCAGGGGCTGCGCCAAGTCATGAAGGCTTGTGAGGCGGCGCAACTAGGTATGAAGAAGTTGCCCGCCCTGGCCGATATCGCCAGCGGGAAGGTCTCGATCAAGTCCCTGCGTGACGTGCGTTACGAAGATCTGCTGGGGCGCGAGGAGGTCCGCCTCGATGAGGAGGGGATCAAAGGGTACTTGCGGGACAAGGTTGTTCTGGTGACGGGGGCCGGTGGTTCCATCGGTTCAGAGCTCTGTCGCCAGATAATCCGCTTTGAACCAAAGCTGCTGGTACTTTTTGATGCCGGTGAAGAAAACCTGTATTCTATTGAGATGGAGCTTTTGCACCAGCATGGGTTCACTCGTTACGTGACGGTGCTGGGGCAGGTGCAGGACGCTCCGCTGGTGGATGCCGTGTTCGGCACGCATGCGCCCCAGGTCGTGTTCCACGCCGCCGCCTACAAGCATGTGCCCATGCTCGAATGCAACCCCTGGCAGGCCGTGACCAACAACGTTGTCGGCTCCCGGACGGTCATGGACGCGGCAGCGAGGCACAAGGCCGAACGATTCGTGCTCGTATCCACGGACAAGGCCGTGCGTCCGACCAACGTCATGGGCGCGTCCAAGCGTGTGGCGGAGCTTGTCATGCGCGGGTACAAGGGTGGAGTAACCAGATTCATGGCCGTGCGTTTCGGCAATGTGCTCGGCTCTTCCGGCTCGGTCATCCCGCTTTTTCGCGATCAGATCGAACGCGGCGGCCCGGTCACGGTCACCCATCAGGACGTGACCCGCTACTTCATGACCATCCCCGAGGCGGCCCAGCTGATCGTCCAGGCCGGGGCCCTGGGGCAAGGCGGCGAGATTTTCATCCTGAAAATGGGACAACCCGTGCGCATCGCCGACCTGGCCCGGGATCTGATCATTCTTTCCGGCAAAGACCCGGCCGAGATCAAAATCAAGTTCACGGGGCTGCGCCCTGGAGAGAAGCTCTATGAGGAGCTTATCACCGAAGGCGAAGGCATTGTCGAGACGGGCCATGAAAAAATCATGGTACTTGCTGCAGGCGCGATGAATGGCCTCTCGGACGAACAATACCGCACAAGTCTGGAAGAGCTGCTTTGCGAATTGGAAAGCCGGGGGGCACAATTCAAGGGCGAAGAGATTAAAAAAATCCTCGGCCGCATTGTTCCTGAATATTGTGCGGATGAAAATTGCAGTTCAGCCGTATGCGGTCTGACGGCAAAATAAGGACTTTCGAGAGCTCTCTTAATCTTCAGGCTGAGCCTGGAACTGGAGCGTGTAAAGCCGAGTGTAGATGGGGCATTTTTCCAGCAACTGCTGGTGGTTGCCAACGGATTTGATCTGCCCGCCATCCATGACCACGATCTTGTCGGCCGTGAGGATCGTCGAAAGCCGATGAGCAATGATCAGGCTAGTTCTGCCCACCATCAGGTTTTCCAGGGCCTTCTGGACAATGCGCTCTGACTCGGTGTCCAGGGCTGAAGTCGCTTCATCAAGGATCAGGAGCGACGGGTCCTTCATGATGGCCCTGGCGATGGTCAGGCGCTGTTTTTGCCCACCCGAGAGTTTAACGCCTTTTTCCCCTACCACAGTGTCGTAGCCTTGCTGCAGTTCAAGGATGAAGTCATGGGCATAGGCTGCCTTGGCCGCCTGCTCCACTGCCTTCTGGTCCAACTCTCTTTGCCCGTAGGCGATGTTCTCCCGCACCGACAGGTTGAAGAGGAACGGATCCTGGGAGACGATGCCGATGTTCGTGCGCAGGCTCGGCAGCGTGTATTCGTGCAGAGGCTGACCGTTCAGAAGGATTTCGCCCTTCTGGCAGTCATGAAAGCGGGGGATGAGCTGCACCAAAGACGTCTTGCCCGCTCCGCTCTGCCCCACGAAGGCCACGCGCTCGCCCGCCTTGATTTCAAGATTTATGTCCTTCAGGGCCGGCTCCAACGTGCCGGGGTAATTGAAAGACACGCTCCTGAATGACAGGGAGGAAAAGGGCGGAGTGTAGACTTTTGTTCCGCCGGTCTCTTCCTGTAATTCCTTGGAGTCCAGAATCTCAAAAACCCGCTCCGCCCCGGCCATGGCCTGCTGGATGGTGTTGTTGGCCTGGCTGATGGATTTGAAGGGGTCGTAGAGCATGACCAGGGCCGTCATGAACGAAAAAAATTCACCAGGTGTGCTTTTTTCGGCAATGACTTGGCTGCCACCGTACCAAATGACAAGTCCTGCCCCAATTGCGCCGATCAACTCCATTACCGGAGACGACAGCTGATTATAAACTTTGCCTTTGAGGCCGATGCGAAACAGCCTTGCACTTGTTTCACCAAACTTTTTCTTTTCCATATCTTCTGCGGCAAAGGCTTTGACGACTCTCAAGCCATTGAAGCTTTCCTGCATATAAGAAGATATATCAGCAGTAATAGATTGATAGTTACGGCTAATTTTACGCAATTTTCTGCCAAAATATATCACGGGGTACACGGCTAGGGGGAAAATGAGGCAGGCCCAAAACGCAAGTTGGGCATCTCTGTAAATGATGAGTGCGACAAGTCCGACCATGGTCAGACTATGTTGGATGATGCGGATGAGTTCCGGCAAACTGGAGCTGATTAAGTTTACGTCACTGATGATCCTGGACATGAGCATGCCGACACGGGTTTCCCCGAAGAAATCAACAGGTAGGCAAATGATTTTAGCAAAAAGTTCATAGCGCAAGCGTTCCAACACTTTGAGCCCACAATAAGACATGAGGTACTTTTGCACAAACAGCCCCACGCCTTTGCCCAAAAATAGTGCCACCAGTACGATGGGGAGTAGCATCAGCGCGGATCGGTCCTTGTCGATGAATATTTTGTCCAGAGCTGGCTGAACCAGATAGGCCGCGCCAGCAGTGCATAAGGCGACTAGGCCAAGAGCGGCGAAGGATGCGATGATGAGCAGTTTGTAGGGCGCAAAATAACTGAGGCAGCGGCGCAACAGGTGTATGGTGTCGTTTTCAAGAAATTTCATGATGTTATGGGGTTACGGCAGGGTGACGCCCATCTCCTTATAGAGTTTTTGGAAGTAGCGATTGACTTTTTGACGGACGAACCAAGGGTGCCGGAGCCAGAACTGCCCCCGATACCGTTCTCGTCCGGTCTGAAAGTCGATCATGACCGGGTGATCCGGGGATTTGACCAGAATGTTCCGGCGGACGATTCCAAAGTGGTCGATGCTGCCCGCCAGAAACACGTCCTTGCGCAGGCGTTCGAGTGCGTCCCAGAACTGAGGGGAGAGGGGGCGCGTATTCTTGGCGAGGTTCGGGGCGACCAGGTTCCTGTCGTCGAGGACGATATCCATCACGAGGGCCTTGCGTCCGTCGTCGGTCGTTTCCAGCCCGTGGATCTCGACAATGTACTGCCGAAGATCTTCGGGGCAGGCGCGCAAGATTTTCTGATAATTTGACCACTCGTAGGCCAGAAAGTCCGGAATGTTGTACTTGGCCTGCACGATCTCGTCCGGGTCCGGGCGTTGCCCCTTGAAGCGTCGCCTCGGGATGAGCAGCTTGGCGCACCTGGAAGGGGCGCCGACGATTTCGCGAATTTCGCACCAGCCCCCGCGGACGAGCAGTTCTCCGACCCTGATCATTTCTCCCCTCCGGTTTTGCGGGAAATCATTCCGAGGTGCCAGGCAATGATGTCTTTCGCCCTGTTTGTCCAGGAATATTGGCGAGCAGCCAGGATCTGACGCTCTTTCAGGGCCTCGCGTTGCGACCTGTCCATTTCGGCGGCGCGAAGCACGCTGGCCCGAAACGAATCGTGAGACTCGGGTCGGAAAAACAGGCAGTTGTGGCCGTCGCTCAGTATCGGTCTGAGTACAGCGAGTTCGGAGGAAATGATCGGCCTGCCTGCAGCGAGGTATTCAAAAAGCTTGAGGGGGGACATGTACGGGACGAGCTTCCCGCGGTTCAGATACGGCATGACGAGCATTTCGGCTTCCTGGAGGAGCGCGGGTACGAGCTTGTGGGGAACGGACCGATGGATGAAAAGGTTCGGGCAGCCCGGGTGGGCGCTTCGGAGCGCCGATGCCTCCGCCTCATTTCCGCCGACGATCACGAGGTTGAAGGTTTCCAGCCGCGAGGCGCACTCCGCAAAGAATCCGGCCCCTTTTTCCTTGCTCAGCGAGCCGGTGTAGACGAGACAGGGCCGTTTGTAGACATGGTTGCCGAACAGCCTACCGAGGGTTCCCGGTTCAGGGCTGGAGAACGCGGAAAGGTTGACCCCGTCGGGGCTGGTCAGGATTTTCTCCTGCCGCAACCCATGGGCGAGATACTCCTGCGTGATTGCATCGGAAATGCTCACAATGCCGGAGCATGCGGAACGGTTCAAGGCGGCGATGAAATCCTTTATTGATGTCTGTGAGGTGTCATGAGAAAAAACGTGGGATTCGAACAGCGTTGGAAGGCTTTTATCCACAGCCGCCTTTGCTATGTAGGGACTTCTGGTATAGAAGAGATCACATCTGCTATTGAATGCCGAATGAATAACCGCGTTTTCAAAAGATTTTTCAGTTCGCGATGAATATTTTATAAATTTGAATTTCGAATTTTCCGGAATCTTGTGATTATAGTTTTTAAATAAAATTCCAGATAGCTCTAGTATTTTCTCCTTAATTCCTCCAGGAATAAATACTTGAATATTATCTGTAAATTGTGAAAATGCGCATATCATGTTGACAACTTGCACAGAGTTTGCGTGTCGTGAAGGTATTTTTGATTTCGATGTGTATATAACTTTTGAGTGTTTCACGATTCGCTCGATTCGATATTCATGCCTTGGGAAAAACCGAGAAAGAGAAAAAATAATCCATGAATGTTTGTAGCATATAGGTGCATATGAAGTTGAAAGTGTAAAAAGAAAATGATGAATGCCATGGATATGGAGAATGCTGCGATATTTTTGTCAATAAGCCGAATTCCAGAAAATATTCCTTTGTAGAAAAGGAACAGGAAGAATGCCAGGCCGACGACTCCGTTTTCCGCCAGAACGTGCAGGAAAATGTTGTGCGCATCCTCAAGGTCGCCGTGGACCAGATTCGGATCCATCTCCCTGTATTGATCCACATAAGGCTTCGACTCTTCCTTAAACGTCCTGAAGCCGCACCCGAGAAGGGGGTTTTCCTTGAAGAGATGCCATGCCGCGTACCAGACCGCCTGTCGTTCGACCAGGGACTCCGAGCCCAGGATGGCTTCGGGCTGGACGCTGAAACGCTGGGCCTGGCCGAGTCCGACGATCAGCGCCAGCGTCGCGGCAATGCCGATGCCCAGCGGGATGAATTTCTTTCGAAACATGAGCAGCAGTGACGTGGCGGCAAGCACTGCTGCCAGAGTCATTCTCCTGCCCGCGAGAATCAGGGCATTGAGAAGAAGGAATGCGACCGGGACGGCCATCATCCGAAACTTTCGATGAGTTGACAGAACAACGGTCGTGGCGACGATTTGAAGCGCTACGGCTATGAAAAGACCTGTTCGAGATACATTTCGGAAGGTCAGCTGGAGGTCGAATTTGTGAAGAGTTGTCCCGCCAATCTCTGTTATCCCAATAAAGGGGAGAATAAATCCTATACTTACAAATATTACCAAGGCTGCGGACCCAAGAACAAGAGGCCTGAGCATGTTTTCTTTGTTAAAAAAGGCGAACAACTTTCCGATAAGGAATATCAAAATGGCGCTTGAAAACTTTAGTGTGTCACTGAAGCTTCCTTTGCCGAACAAGTTTGTCAAAAACAAAAGAATGCAAAATAAGATTATCGCGTAAAGTATGCTATCCTTGAAAAAAATAAAACTCAACTTTCTTGTATAGGAGAGGTAAATAATGGCCCCTGCAATTAATATTTTTGCCGCATCAAGTTGCGATGGAAAAATACATAGGAATATCAAGTAGATGCATAAAACAAAAGATGCTGTTTTCTTTGTCGTTTCAGTTGCGTGCATGGTGATTCGTGAAGATTGATTCAAGTTTGTCGATCATTTTGGCCAGGGAGTTGTCGCACGCAGATCTCCAGAAAATTTCCTTCAATCGGAAAAAGTGGTCCTGATCGGCATTCAGCACAGTGGCGAGTGCCGGAACGCTGTCCCGGGTGAAAGGCTGTTCGGAGATGAGGAATGCACTCGCCTCCCTGGGCCAGATTTCAGCTATCCCGCCGGTATTTCTGGCGATGCAGACAAGGCCCTCGGCCATTGCCTCCAGCAGGGAGTTCGGCAGGCCCTCCCTTTCCGACGGGAGCAGAAACACGTCGGCGCACCGGAGAATGGAGCGCACGTCTTTCTGGAAGCCGTGCCAGACGACCCGGTCATCCAGGTCGAGAGACGCGGCTAAGGCCCTGACTTCAGCATCGATGCGCCCGGTTCCGACCACATGGTACTCGAAGGAGAACCCGTCGGCCTTGAGCCTGTGCAGGGCCCGCAGCATGTCGCGGTGTCCCTTGTCCTCGTTGAGCTGGCTGGTCGATACGAATTTCAGGGGCGATTGCCTACGGCGGCTGATGCTGGCGACCGGCTCTTTCCCTGTCAGGACGACGCTGACCTCCTGGTCCAGGAGGTACGGCAGCTCCTTCAGTAGGCCCTGTTTGATATGCTCGCATGGAACCAGAATCCGCGGTCGAATCCATTTATGCAGTAGACGCACCTTGTAGGTGTTCATCATGTCCCCGGCCAGGCCGGCGCGGTGTATCACGGGAATGCCCATGAATTTTGCTGCAATGCCTGCCGTGCGCATGTCCTTGCCGACGTTGACGACGACAAGGTCCGTCCCGCTGGCCTTGAACAGCTTCATGAAGCCAATGATCCGAAGCGGGTTGAAGTCCGGGCCGAAGGACACGCTGCGGGCATCGAGCCCCATGGCACAGGCTTTTTCGATGAAGGGGCCGGGCCTCCCGACGATCATGGGCCTGTGGCCGCGATCCGCGAGTCCCCTGGCCACATCCAGGGTCCAGCTTTTGACGCCGCCCCATTTGCTGGTGGAGTTCACGAAGCAGATGTTCACGCTGTCCTCCGCGGGGGGGTGCCGCGCACCAGTGGCGCGGTGAGCCTGTGGGCGAGCAGGGAAATTTTGATGCCCAGCCAGGAAGGGCTTTTGCGGTCCTTGACCGCAAGGCGGCCCAGCCGCATGGGGTCGCCGCCAAGGCCCACATACCCCGCCTCAAGATTAAGGACTCCCGAATACCCGGCGCGCTTCGCGGCTTCCAGGGTCACGCCGTCATAGTGTCCCCAGGGGAGGCAAAGAAAGGGGCAGTCGCGCTCGAGTATCACCTCGAGGGCGGATTTGCTGCGCGTGAAGTCGTTCAGGCAGAAGGCCGCACGTTCGTCAGGACTTCCGATCCCAAGGTGACGCCCGAGCCAGTCCTGGCCGAAACCGGAATGCGCATAAGCGCTTCCGACGTCGTGCACGGGGTGGTCGGGAGCGGCGCCCGGACCGCACAGGGCCTGATGGCTCCAGTGCTTCCCGTTCCGAAGGCGCCCTGTCGGTTTTTCATCGACGAAACAGGCCTGATGTGCGGCGGAATGCGAATATACCTCCATCCCAAAGTCGTGAACGGCGGCCCGCAGCTCCTCATGGTTCATGAACCACTCGCAATTTCCGGCCAGGGCCGACCGCATGATGTCCGGGAAATCGGGGATCGACGCCCCCCCTCCCTGGTCAGACCGTGGCCTGGCAGGGCCGGTTCCAAGAAAATCCGTAATGGCGAAGAAAACGCCCTGCATGCGACGCCGGACAAGTTCGGGCAAGGCGTATACCCAGTTGTCTAGGGTGCAGTCGTCGAAGGTCAGAATTACCGAGGGGTATGCAAGGGGTTCTGCGCCCTGCATGACGCGCAGCAGACAGTCGAGGCCGATGGTTTTCAGGCCGAGGCGAGTCAGGAGGTCTAGGTGCCGGCCGAACTTGTCGGGGCTCATCCCGCTGCCCGGGCGAACCTGATGGTAGCACAGCACCGGAACGCCTTTGCCAAGGGCCGCCTGGCTTAGGGAGAGGAAACTCATCGGGCGGCCCGCTTCAAGAGGTCGCCGTAAAGCTGGACGGTCCTGTCCCGCATGGCCTCGATGGAAAACTCGCCTCGCAGCCGGCCCGAATCATCAGGAGGCAGCAGTATGGTGCGTTCCAGCTGTTCCGATGCCGGCGCCGCGTCGTCGACATAGGCTATGCGATCATAATAGCCGCGAATTTCCTCCACGGGCGCCGTTCTTCTGGCCAGCACCGGCAAGCCGTGCGAGCAGGCCTCGAGGACGACCCCGGGCATGCCCTCGTGGGCGGGCTCCGAGGTGAAGAGGAGCATGTCGAGTTCGGGATACACGGTGCGCATGTCCAGCATTTCGCCTGTGAACGTGACGTGCTCCGAGATCCCGAGCTCCTTGCAGAGTTGTCTGTAGGGACAGGGGTCGCCCCCGCCTAGGATAGCGAAATGGAAGGCGCCTTCCCGTTCCTGCAGAGCCTTCGCCGCGAATCGCAGGAAAAAAGTCAGGCCCTTGCCGCCGGTGAGCCTGCCAACAAAGCCCACCAGGGGCCTGCCCTGCGGGACCCCGAGATCGAAAAGCCTGCGGCTGCGCTGGCAGGGCTCGAAACTGATGCCGTTGTGCATCACGCTGAGCATCGTTCGCGGAAGGCCGGTTTTCTGCTGAAAATAATCCATGGTTTCCTGCGAGACGCAGAGGACGTGATGCGCGAAGATTCCCAGCACCGAGCGTTCTTCTGCGCACTGTTTCCAGCGCCGGAAAGGGCTTTTCCCATACCAGTGCAGTCCTCTGGAGTGCACCTGCCCGATCCGCACAGGCACCCGCGCCAGGGCCGCTGCGAGGATGCCGAAGATATTGCCGCCAAAGGAGTGCGTGTGCACGATGTCTGCGCGGTGTTTGCGGAAAAGCCTCGCCAGCCGCCAGATGGCCACTGGGTTCCAGTGGCCTTTTCGGGGCAGGAAGTGCGTATGCACCCCAAGTTCGGCCAGTTCATCAAAGAACACGCCCTTATCCTTATATGTCACGATGTGCACTTCGTAGTGCTCCGTGAGCAAAGGCAACAGCGCGCGCAAGCGGCGCTGTACGCCGCCGACTTTCAAATTGTTCGTGACTCGAAAAAGAACCGGTTTATTCATGGAGTTATTCAGGATCCAGCCAGGATTTTCTTCGCCAAAGCCGCCGCGCCAAAACCGTTGTCGATATTGACCACCCCCACGCCCGGTACGCAGGAATTGAGCATGGCCAGGAGCGGGGTCAGGCCGGAGAAGTTGGCCCCATAGCCTGTCGAGGTCGGAACCGCAATGACCGGGGCCTTGACCAGTCCGCCGATGACGCTGGGCAGGGCTCCTTCCATGCCCGCCACGGCGATGACCACTTTGGCCCGGCGCAGGGCGCCCAGATGCGGATCGAGGCGATGCAGGCCCGCGACGCCCACGTCGGTCACCAGGCGTGTGCTGAGGCCAAAGAACCTGGCCGTGCCCAGGGCTTCGCGGGCCACGGGCAGGTCCGAGGAGCCGGCCGTGACGATGAGCACGTCCGCGTGTTGGGCTGCGAGGTCTTCAGCTTGGCGGTTGTCTTGTAGCAGGTCCGCGCCCAGGCTGAAGAGTCCGGCCTCCTCCCACAGGCATCCGTGCGGGAAGAGGCGCTTGAGCTCCCGGCCGTGTTCCGGCGAAATTCTGGTGGCCAGGACCGGGTGACGCTTGCCGAGGTCCATGAGGGACACGCGAATCTGCTCCAGGGTCTTGCCCTGACCAAAGACCACTTCGCCCACATTGGTGCGCTCAAGCCGCCAGTGGTCCAGGGTCAGGCCCTGGTCCTGCCGGTCATGCGTGCTAAGTGCGTCCAGGGCCGCCTCGCAGGAGACGTTCCCGGCGGCGACGCCTTGCAGCAGGGCGTGCAGTTCATTGGTATCCATGGACATAAGCGGGCGAGTTCTCCGGGCGTGTGAAAATTTCTGGCGCAAAATCCTTCCCGGCCCTAGCTGATTGAAAAAATACAAAATTCGCAGGGCGTTCAAAAATGGTGAGATGCAAGGAAGCTGAAAAAGCCAGGACGCGCAGTCATGCGCAGATGCGCGGTCTGGCTTTTTTCGCTGACGCAGCAGGTCGCCATTTTTCAACGTCCTGCTAGCAGATGCCTGCATGGCGGGCAAGCGTCCGCAGGCTCTCCATATTGCAAAGAGTCTGGGGAAAAGATAGCGTAGGAAGATATGGCATCCAAGCGAATCCTCTTCATTGCGCGATCCGAGCTCGTGTCCCCCCTGCATGCGCAGTTCAAGGCGCATGAGTGCCAAGCCATGGTCGTGGATGATCGTCTTTCGGCCATGAAGGTCCTTGAAGGGCGCAAGGCCGATCTCGTGTTCACGCTGCCGAGCCTTCCCGGATACCGGGCCCAGGAGCTGCTTGATGCCGTGCAGGAGTCCGCGCATCCGGTGCCGGTCATCGTGTTCACGGAAAAGGGCAGTGCCGAGGAGGCGCGATATTTCATGGAAATGGGTGCGCAGGACTACTGGCTCTGCCCCCTGACCTGGGAAAAGATCCAGGCCGTGTTGCCGGATGACGCCCCTGCGCCTGCCCCCATCCAGGGCCTTGCCGCGCCGCAGGGCGGGCCGCGCGATGTTTCCATCATCGGTTCCCACCCATCTGTGGCCCGCGTTCTGGCCCTGGCGAGGCAGGTGGCCCCGTCCAGGGCCACGGTGCTCATTTCCGGCGAATCGGGGACGGGCAAGGAGATGTTCGCCCGTTTCATTCACGCTCATTCGGGCCGCGAAAACGCCCCCTTCGTGGCCGTCAACTGCGCGGCCCTGCCCGAGCATCTGCTGGAGAGCGAGCTTTTCGGGCACGAGAAGGGCTCGTTCACCGGGGCCATCTCCCGCAAGCTTGGCAAGTTCGAGCTGGCCACCGGTGGGACCCTGCTCCTGGACGAAATTTCCGAAATGGCCCTGGCCCTGCAAGCCAAGCTGCTGCGCGCCCTGCAGGAGGGCGAGATCGACCGCGTGGGCGGAACGGAGACGGTCAAGGTCGATGTGCGCGTCCTGGCCACCACCAACCGCAATTTGGAGCAGAGCGTGGAGAAGGGCGAATTCCGCCAGGACCTGTTCTACCGCCTCAACGTCATCCCCCTGCGCCTGCCCCCCCTGTCCCAGCGCGGCGACGACGTGCTGGTGCTGGCAGACTTTTTCATCCGCCGCTATACCCGTGAGTACGGGCTCGGTGCCTTGCGCCTGTCGGACGAAGCCAGGGACTGGCTCATGGCTCACGACTGGCCCGGCAACGTGCGCGAATTGCAGAACCTGATGGAGCGGGCCGTGCTCCTGGCCGGTAACGCCCCCATCCGGCCCGTGCATTTTCTGCTCGACGGCCAGGAATGGTCACCCGAGCTCGCGCAGGAAGGCGAAGCGGAATCGACCGCGCACGGTGCGCCGCAGATGCCGTCCGCGACCTCGAGCGTGACCATCGACGCCGATGGCCGCATCCCGACCATCCAGGAAATGGAGATGCACCTGATCATCAAGAGTCTGGACAAGACCGCCGGGAACAGGACCAAGGCTTCGGAACTGCTGGGAATTTCGGTGCGCACTTTGCGCAATAAGCTGGGTGAATACAGAAAGATCGGTATGGAAATCCCGTAGGGAGACCGGGCCTTCAAGGTGATGCTGTAAAAAAGTCGCCTTCCCTTGAAGAAGAGGTAGTCTCTCGTAATTGTCTGAAAAGAACGGATTTCGCGCTATTGCCCGACTTGGCCTGTTTTCACGGGAATGACTCTCAGATTCTCTTGCGACTTTGCAGTGGCCCCTTATAAGGTGCCGTTTTGAACAGCCGTCATCCCCTTGAAGAAGGGGATCCATGCCTTTTAACGGCTTGAAGAAAGCGGGTTTTGCGTTTCCACGGAAAGGGCGTTCAAGTTCTTTCGCGATTTTCAGAAATTTTATCACAGGGAGATATATATGATTCTCAGTTCGCAGATCGAGGGCTATCTGGCCAAGTCGTCGTGGATTCGCCGCATGTTCGAGACGGGCATTGAGCTCAAGAAGAAGTACGGCGCGGAGAATGTCTATGATTTCAGTCTCGGCAACCCGGATCTGGCTCCGCCTGCGGCCGTGGCCGAGGGGTTGCGCGAGCTGGCCGAGGAAGCGGGCAAGCCGTTCGCTTTCGGCTACATGCCCAACGCCGGCTACCCGCAGGTGCGTGAGCGCCTGGCTGAGGTGGTTTCCGTGGAACAGGGCGTGGCCGTCGCCTCCGATGACCTGGCCGTGACCTGCGGCGCGGCCGGCGGGATCAATGCCCTGTTCCGGGCCGTGCTCGAACCGGGGGATGAGGTGCTCTGCCCGGCCCCATACTTCGTGGAGTACGGATTCTACGCCGAGAACCATCGCGGGGTCCTGAAAACCGTCCCGTCCAAGCCCCTGACCTTTGAGCTGGACCTCGGCGCCCTGTCTGCGGCCATCACCGACCGCACCCGCTGCGTACTCATCAATTCGCCCAACAATCCCACGGGGCGGATCTACTCGTTAGAAGAACTCTCCGGGCTGGCCGACATCCTGCGCCAGGCCTCGGCCCGCACCGGGCGGCCCATCCTGCTCATTTCCGACGAGCCATACCGCTTCCTGGCCTACGACGGCACGGAAGTTCCGGCGATTTTCCCGGTGTACGAACACAGCGTGGTCATCAGTTCCTTCTCCAAGAATCTGGCCCTGGCCGGTGAGCGCGTGGGGTATGTGGCCGTGAACCCGGCCATGCCCGAAGGCGGGATGCTGATGTCCGGCCTGATCCTGGCCAACCGTATCCTCGGCTTCGTCAACGCCCCGGCGGTGGGTCAGAAGCTTCTGGCCAAGGCCATCGGGCATGAAGTGGATTCCTCGATTTACGCTTCGCGGCGCGACGCCATGGCCGAGGTGCTGCGCGAGGCGGGCATTGAATTTTCCATGCCCCAGGGCGCGTTCTACTTTTTCCCGCGCATCCCCAAGGGCGGCGACGACGCGGCCTTCGTAAACGAGCTGATGCAGGAGCAGATCCTGGCCGTGCCTGGCTCCGGCTTTGGCTATCCGGGCTACTTCCGCCTGGCCTTCTGCGTGGACGAATCCACCATCCGCGGTTCTGCGCCGGGGTTCAAGCGGGCCGTGGCCAAGGCCCTGGCCTGAGCGCCGGGTGCGCGGGAGGCGTTCCCGCGCACCACTTGACGGGTGGATCGAACTTGTCTATGCATCCCTTCTTCTTTTCCCTAGCATAGGTGCCCCTGCATGTTCGATAGCTTGTCAGACCGGCTAGAATCGGTCTTTAAGAAACTTCGCGGCCACGGCCGCCTCGACGAAAGCAATATCCAAGATGGCCTGCGCGAAGTGCGTCTGGCCCTCCTGGAAGCCGACGTCAATTTCAAGGTCGTCAAGGACTTCGTCGAGAAGGTGAAGGTGCGCGCCCTTGGACAGGACGTCCTTGGCAGCCTCACGCCCGGCCAGCAGGTCATCAAGATCGTTCACGAAGAGCTGATCGAGCTTCTGGGTGGCGAAAACTGCGCCCTGAACCTGTCGGGCAAGCCGCCCTACGTGATCATGATGTCCGGCCTGCAGGGCTCGGGCAAGACCACGTCGGCGGCCAAGCTGGCGCTTTTCTTGCGTCGCCAGAAGTATTCGCCCTACCTGGTCCCCGCCGACGTCTACCGTCCGGCGGCCATCGACCAGCTGACCAAGCTGGGCGCTGAGCTTGGGGTTCCGGTCTATCCGTCCACCGTGGACATGAATCCGGTGGACATCTGCGTCGCCGCCATGCGCGACGCCGAGCTCAAGGGCTGCTCCGTGATCCTCATCGACACGGCGGGCCGCCTGCATATAGATGAATTGCTCATGCAGGAGCTGGTCGGCATCAAGGAAAAGTGCCACCCGCAGGAAATTTTGTTCGTGGCCGACGCCATGACCGGCCAGGACGCAGTGACCGTGGCCGAGAAGTTCAACGAGGTTCTGGACATCACCGGCGTGGTCCTGACCAAGATGGACGGCGATGCCCGCGGCGGCGCGGCCCTGTCCATCAAGTCCATCACCGGCAAGCCGCTCAAGTTCGTGGGCATGGGCGAGCGCTTAAGCGAACTGGAAGTTTTTCATCCGGACCGCATCGCGTCCCGGATTCTGGGCATGGGCGATGTGCTGACGCTGATCGAAAAGGCGCAGTCGACCATCGACGTCAAGGAGGCCGAGGCCCTTGAGAAGAAATTCAAGAAGGCCGAGTTCGATCTTGAGGATTTCCGCACCCAGATGCGTCGGATCAAGAAGCTCGGTTCCCTCGAAGGCATCATGAAGCTCATCCCGGGCATGGGCCAGATGCGCAAGCAGCTGCAGGACGTGCAGATGCCGGAGAAAGAGCTGGCCAAGGTCGAGGCCATGATCAGCTCCATGACCATGGCCGAACGTCACGAGCCCAAGATCATCAACCCCAGCCGCAAGCAGCGTATCGCCAAGGGCAGCGGGGTCACGGTGACCGAGGTCAACCAGCTGCTCAAGAATTTCGAGCAGATGCAGAAGATGATGAAAAAGATGGCGGGCGGCAAGATGCCGGCCATGCCGCAAGGGGGCCGCATGCCCGGAATGCCCGGAATGCCGGGCATGGGTGGCATGCCGGGAATGCCTCCGGGCCTGCCTTCCGGAGGCGGACGGTCTGCCGCCGAGGCGGCCAAGCTTAAGGAAAAGCTCAAGGAAAAGCGCAAGAAGGCCAAAAAGCAGCGCAGAAAAAAATAGTCGGACATCTCAGCTTCGGTTACGACCGGGCAGAGGCGTTCGCACACTACACTTACGTTCAGGGAGAACAACAATGGCTTTGAAATTACGACTGACCCGCATGGGCTCCAAGAAGAAACCGTTTTACCGCATCGTGGCCGTGGATTCCGCTTCCCGTCGCGACGGCCGGGCCCTTGACTATGTGGGCTACTACAACCCCATGACCGAGCCTGCCGACATCAAGATCGACCAGGACAAGGTCAAGAGCTGGATCGAACTTGGTGCGCAGCCCACAGATACGGTTCGCTCCTTGCTAAAGAAGTCTGGATTCAGTAAATAGTACCTCCAAGGCTCGTCGCCCGGCTCATCGTGCGATTTACAGATCTTCAGCGGAGGTTCCCATGCTCAAGGATTTGATCGAATTCATTGCCAAGTCTCTGGTGGACAATCCTGACAGTGTCTCGGTGACTGAAATCGAGGGAGAGCAGACCTCCGTCATTGAACTCAAGGTAGCCAAGGAAGATCTGGGCAAGGTCATCGGCAAGCAGGGCCGCACGGCCAGGGCCATGCGCACCATCCTCGGCGCGGCTTCAACCAAAGTCAGGAAACGTTCGGTCCTGGAAATTCTGGAGTAGCGTGTCCGAAGAAAAGCTCGACCCGGTCAGGCTCGTGGAACTGGGCCGGGTACGCAAACCTCATGGCCTCAGGGGGGAGCTCTGCATCGAACCATATGCAGACTCCCCTTTCATCTTTGAGGGGCTGACCCGCGTGTATCTGCGCCTTCCCGGCAAGAAGCCCAAGCCCTGCGTGCTTGAAGGGTGGCGCGTGCACCAGGGATGCGCCCTGATCACGGTGGACCGCTCCCAGGGGCGGGACCAGGCCGAGACCTGGCGCGGGGCCGATGTGCTGGGCCGCGAGCGCGACCTGCCGCCGCTGGACGAAGACGAGTTCCGCCCCGAAGACCTGCTCGGTCTGCCGGTCATGCATGTCAACGGGTCCCGCATCGGCGTGCTGGAAGACATCCGCGACGTGGCCGGCCAGGAGCTGTGGTTCATCCACGACGAAGCCGGCAACGAGATCATGCTTCCGGCCGTGGATGAGTTTATTCGGGGCATCGACCTTGAAGCCGGGGTCATCCTGGTCGATCCTCCGGACGGCCTGCTCGAATTGTATCAACGATCATGAGCGTGATTGGCTGGAGATAACCGGGCGCAGGATTGTCGAGACACGATGCCGTCATCCCCGCGAAGGCGGGGGATCTATGCCTTTTCCGGCCATACAAGACAATCTAGTCATCTGGAGAGGGCTTTCAGGAATATTTTTGGGTATTTCGGGTAGAGCTTGAACAGAGCCTCCAATCAGGGAGTGAACGTTCCGGCTACCACAGTGTCATCCCCGCGAACGTGTGCCCAGCATGGGTAGGCGGGGATCCATCCCATGATTTTAAATGATTGCTTGAAGCAAGATGGATTTCCGCCTTCGCGGGAATGACCTTTAGCGGCTCCACATGATTTTTTCGCAGTGATACCCGTAATGCTCCGGCCATTAAAAGTAGAATCAGGAATGCGATTTTCCGTCATCACCATTTTTCCCGAATTTTTCGACTCCCCCCTGTCCTGCGGCCTTCTGTCCAAGGCTCGGGAAAAGGGGCTGGTCGAATTTTCGTTCATCAACCCGCGCGACCACTCCACGGACAAGCATCACAACGTGGACGATCGGCCCTACGGGGGCGGCCCGGGCATGGTCATGGCCGTGGATCCCATCCGTCGCGCCCTGGCCACGCTGCCACCAAAGGCCCGAGTGCTCATGCTCAGCCCCAAGGGCCGTCCGCTGACCCAGTCCCTGGCCAGGGAGCTGGCCGGTGAAGAGGAGATAGCGCTGCTTTGCGGCCGTTACGAAGGTATCGACGCACGGCTTGAAGAGTTGTGCGACATCGAGCCGGTCAGCGTGGGCGATTTTGTTTTGAATGGCGGCGAGACCGGTGCGCTGTGCCTCATCGAAACCGTGAGCCGCCTGGTGCCTGATTTCATGGGCAAGGACGAGAGCGCGGACGAGGAAAGTTTCAGCTCGGGTCTGCTTGAATACCCCCACTACACACGGCCCGAAGACTACGAGGGCCTAAGGGTGCCCGAGGTTCTGTCTTCGGGGCACCACGGCCGGATCACGGCCTGGCGGCGCGAAAAAAGCCTTGAGACTACCCTGGCCCAGCGTCCCGACATCCTGGCCACGGCAGCGCTCAGCGATGCGGATATCAAGTATTTGAAAGAGTTGGAACGCACCAGGCCGGGGCGCAACCTCTTCGTGGCCCTGGTCCATTACCCGGTGGAAAATAAATCGGGTCAGACCATCACTACGTCTTTGACAAACCTCGACCTCCACGATATTGCACGCGTTTCGTGTACCTATGGGCTCGGCGGATATTTTGTCTGCACTCCGGTGGCGGATCAGCAGGAGCTGGCACGCACCCTTGTCGGCCACTGGCGCGAGGGTTACGGGCTCAAGGCGAATCCGGATCGGGGCACCGCCCTCGGCCGGGTCCGGGTGGTCGGACTGCTGGACGACGCCATCGCCGAAATCACGGACTGCACGGGCCGGCGCCCCAAGGTCGTGGCCACCAGCGCCAAGGCCGGGAACATGACCTGCGCCCAGGTGACGAAAATGCTTGCCAGAGAACCGGTCCTCCTGGTTCTGGGCACCGGATACGGTTTGCATCGCGACGTTCTGGCAGGGGCCGACGGCATGTTGCGGGCCATACGTTTTATGGATAGGTACAACCACCTTTCCGTTCGTTCCGCGGCTTCCATCATGGTGGACCGCCTGCTGGGCGATATCGGATAAGACGCACACGTTGCGGCCACAGGCCGCTGCAGATAAAGGAGAAAATCATGAACATCATCCAGAAGATTGAAAACGAGCACCTGCGTGCCGACCATCCCCGCTTCCGCGCCGGCGACACGGTCAAGGTGCATACCCGCATCATCGAAGGCGAGAAGGAGCGCATCCAGGTTTTCCAGGGCGTTGTCCTGCGTCTGAAAAAGGGCACCACCGACAGCACCTTCATCGTGCGCAAGGTCTCCGATGGCGTCGGCGTGGAGCGCATCTTTCCCCTGCACGCCCCGAACATCGACCGTATCGAAGTCGTGTCTGAAGGCGTGGTTCGTCAGAGCCGCATCTACTACCTGCGCAACCTTCGGGGCAAAGCCGCCCGCATCAAGACCAAGCGAGCCTGGTAGGTCGCATTGTTCAGCCCCAAAGGCTGCACAGGGTTTTCGGAAGGAGTCAGGGCCGGCATCGATGAGGCCGGGCGCGGCTGCCTTGCCGGTCCGGTGGTGGCGGGAGCGGTCATACTGCCTCCCGATTTCGACCTGCCCGGACTTACCGATTCCAAAAAGCTTTCCACGCGACGGCGCGCGGTGCTTGCACAAGCCATAAAGGCCCAGGCAGTGTCCTGGGCCTTAGGTTTTTCCTGGCCCGGCGAAATCGATCGCATCAACATCCTGCAGGCCACCCTGGCCGCCATGGCCCGCGCCCTGGACGCCTTGCCTGTCAGCCCGGAACTGGTGCTGGTGGACGGCAACCAGCGCTTTCCGTCGCAGCTGCCACAGCAGACCGTGGTCGGCGGCGACGCCCTCCACCCCTGCATCTCCGCCGCGTCCATCCTGGCCAAAACTTTCCGCGACGATCTTCTGCTGTGCCTGGACCAGCGCTATCCCGGCTACGGGCTGGCCGAGCACAAGGGCTACGGCACCAAGGTTCACCTTGAGGCCCTGCGCAGACTGGGGCCAAGCCCCGCGCACCGGCTCAGTTTTCGCGGCGTGGGGCCAAAGCCCCGGGAGGCCCAGCTGTGGCTGCCGGGCATCTGAGCACAGGCAAGGCCGGGGAAGAGCTGGCCGCCGCTTTTCTGACCGAGAAAGGGCTAAGGGTCGTGACGCGCAATTATCGCTGCACCAGAGGTGAAATCGACCTCGTGTGCGAAGACGGCAAAACCCTCGTTTTTGTCGAGGTCAAGACCCGCTCCACCGATGTGCGCGGCGAACCGGGCGAAGCCATCAAGGCCGCCAAGAAGCGGCGGCTGGTCAAGGCCGCGGCGCTCTACCTGAGCCGCACGCGCGCCTGGAGCAGGCCGTGCCGGTTCGATTTGGTCAGTATTCTTTTTCTGCTTGGGGAAACAGTCGTTGAACACTGGGAGGATATCATCGATGTACGGGACGGTCTGGATCGTGGCCACGCCCCTTGGCAACCTTGGTGATTTTTCCCCCCGCGCACGCCAGACCCTGGAGGCGGCCGATGTCATCCTGGCCGAGGACACGAGACGTACGGGCCTTTTGCTCCGCATGGCAGGCATCGCGGGCAAGCGTTGCGTAAGCCTGCACGAACACAATGAGGAAGGCCGCATTGCCGAGGTGCTCGCCATGCTTGCCCAGGGCCTGCAGGTCGCGGTGGTGTCCGATGCCGGCACCCCGCTCATCGCCGACCCCGGCTACCGCCTGGTCGCGGCCTGCCGCCGCGAGGGCGTCCCGGTCGTGCCCGTGCCCGGACCCTGTGCGCCCATCACGGCACTCATGGCCAGCGGCCTGCCCCCGTATCCCTTCGTGTTTCTCGGATTTCTGCCGCGCAAGGGCGGGGAGGCGCGCGCCCTGCTCGGGCCTTATGCGCAACTTTGCGCCACGCTGGTCTTTTTCGAACGCAAGAACCGCGTGCTGCCGACCCTGGACCTGGCATTCGAGGTGCTCGGTGAGAGGGAATTTTGTCTGGCCCGGGAATTGACCAAGAAACATGAGCAGTTTATCAATGGCAGGCTTGGCAAACGCCAGGATTTAACGGAAGAGCTTCTGGGCGAAGTGACCGTGGTCATCGGTCCTCCCGAAGGGATTGCCGTGACCCCCAGGGAAGAAGTTCTGGGCCTTGTCCGGGGCCTGAAGGAAACGGGAATGCGCCCCAGGGACACCGCACGGGCGGTGCGTGACCGGACCAGCGGGTGGTCGGTCAAGGAGATATACGAGCTGATCCTGGAACTGAACGCGGAGTAAGGGTGGATACGCGGATTCTGTTGCAGATATTCCTGCGCACATACATGGTCGGCGCCACATTCAACACCAAGGGGATGCAGAATGTGGGGCTGGCCTATGTCATGGATCCGGGGCTGCAGGCGATTCATGCTGCGGACACACGCGCCCTGAAGCAGGCGCGGGGCCGCTATCTGAAGCACTACAACACCCATCCTTTCTGGACTCCCCTGCTGGCGGGGATTTTCCTGTCCATGGAGAAGAAGATCGCGCTCGGCATGGTTCCGGCGGATATTCTGCCCAAGCTGCGCGCGACCACGGTCTATACCCTTTCGGCTCTCGGCGATTCCTTTTTCGGGGGCAGCTTTCTGGTATTGTGGTCCCTCGTTGGGGTCAATCTGGCGGCTGCGGGGTGCATCGGCGCGCTTGTGCTCTGGATCAGCCTGTGTCTGGTTGGGCTCCAGCTTTTCAAGATGTACACCTTTGCCCGGGGTTATGCCCAGGGGCTGTCTTTTTTACAGCGACTGAAGTCCTGGAATCTCATTGACTGGGGGGGACGCCTCAAGCTGGCCAACAGCCTGCTGGTGGCCCTTTTTGTGCTGCAGGCTGCGCCTGCGGAAGGACTGTGGACTCTGGCCTGGGGCGCATGCGCCGGGCTTCTGGCTCTGGCCGCCTCGTGGCGCACCAGGGATCGGTCGATTTTTCTGGCGGTATTGGTTCTGGGCGGGCTGGTGACGCCCTGGGAAAGGATTTTCGCTTTTGTTTCCATGTAGGTGACGCAATATGGATGACGTGCAGGAAAAGATTATCCGGGTTGGGAACAGCCTTGGGCTTCATGCCCGGCCCGCTGGAAAGATTTCGCAGGAGGCGCAGCGCTATGCGGCCTGCATCACCGTGCACTCGAACGGCATGGAGGCCGATGCCAAGTCCATCCTCGACCTGCTCTCCCTGGCCGCCCCCCAGGGTACCGAGCTCGTTCTGCGTGCCCACGGCCCCGATGCGGGTGCCGCCATTTCGGGCCTTTCAAGGCTCTTTGAGGACATGTTCGGAGAAGAGCGCTGATGGCCACGCGCACGATTTTCGGTATTCCCGTCTCGGCAGGCATCGCCATTGGCCGGGCCTATTATCTGAACAAGAGTCACTTTTCCGGCACGGTCCGCCAGACCGTGCCCGACGCGGACGTGGCGCTTGAAATGGAGCGCCTGAACCGGGCCTTTGATGACGCCTTGCATGACCTGGAGCGCATCCTGACCCTGGTGCCTGATGACCTCAAGGAGCACTCGTCCATCATCGAGTCGCACCTGATGATGCTCAGGGATCAGAAGTTCCGCAAGCGGGCCCTCGATCACATTGCCAGCTCCAAGGTCAACGCCGAATGGTCCCTGGAGCGGGCCGTGGGCGATGTGGAGGAGGTGTTCGCCTCCATCGCCGACGATTACCTGCGCCAACGCATGCAGGACGTGCGTCTGGTGGCTGAGCGGGTGCTCGGCAAGCTCGTCGGCGGGGAGAGCGGGCACCAGGCCATCAAGCACCGCGCCATCCTCCTGGCGCACGATCTTTCCCCCGCCGACACCATCGAGCTCGACGTCAACAAGATCATGGCCTTTGCCACGGCCCAGGGCGGCAAGACCTCCCACGCGGGCATCCTGGCCCGCTCCCTGCAAATTCCGGCCGTGGTCGGGGTGGAGGGCCTCGGTGACGATCTGGCCGAAGGCGGGATCATCATCCTCGACGGGTTCCACGGCCGGATCATCATCGACCCCGACGAGGACGAGCTGGCCCGGTACACGGACCTGCAGGAGCAGTTCGAGAGCTACCAGGCCACCATCATGCGCTCCTGCCACCTGCCAGCGGAGACCATCGACGGCTACCGGGTGCAGGTGCTGGCCAATATCGAGCTTTTCGAGGAGGTTGTCGCGGTCAACGACAACGGGGGCGAGGGCATCGGGCTGTTCCGGTCCGAGTACAGCTATTTGAGCCGCGACGGTATGCCCAGTGAGGAAGAGCTGACCGAAATCTACATGGACATGGCCTCCCTGGTCGCGCCCAAGAAGCTTGTCATTCGCACCCTCGACGTGGGCGCGGACAAGCTCATGCGCATGCAGAGCTCGGCCGAAGCCAACCCCGCCCTGGGGCTCAGGGCCATCCGCTATTGCCTGAAGCATCGGGAGGTGTTCCGCACCCAGCTGCGCGCCATTTTGAAGGCCAGCGTGCTCGGCAACGTGTCCATCATGTTCCCCATGATCTCGGGCCTGCAGGAGCTCATCGAGGTCAAGAAGTTCTACCGCGAGGTGCAGCAAGAGATGCACCGGGAAGGGATCTGCTTTCGCGAGGACATGCCCATGGGCATCATGGTCGAGGTGCCCAGCGCGGTCATCACCGCCGATTTCCTGGCCCGGGAGGTGGACTTCTTCAGCATCGGCACCAACGATCTGATCCAGTACTCGCTCGGCATCGACCGCACCAACAAGGACGTGTCCTATCTTTACCAGCCCCTGCATCCGGCCATCGTGCGGTCCATCAAATGGGTGGTGGACTCGGCCCACCGGGCCGGCATCGAGGTCTGCCTGTGCGGCGAGCTGGCCGCGGACCCTTTTTGCATCCCCGTGCTCATGGGCATGCAGGTCGACTCCATCAGCCTCGGGCCGCAGTCCATCCCCGGCATCAAGCGCATTGTGCGGCAGGCCTCCATGGAGGAGTGCAGCGCGCTTTTGAAGCAGGTCATGGCCAGCCATTCTGTGGCCCGCAACAACAAGCTCGTCCGGGAAATGATCTTCCGCCGGTTTCCCGAGGAGCTCATGTTCTACTCCTCCCTGGTGGACGACTAGATTACAACTTCAAGGATTTTTTCATGTGCGCCAAGCCCACAGGCATCAAGATCATCGCGGCCAACCGCAAGGCCCGTCATTTTTTCGAGCTCCTCGAATTCATTGAGGCCGGCATCATGCTGACCGGTTCCGAGGTCAAATCCCTGCGTGACGGCAAGGTCAACTTCATGGACGGGTATGTGCGCATATCCGGCGGCGAGGCCTTTCTTTCGGGGGTGCATATCTCCACCTACGCCAACGCGGGCTATGCCCAGCATGTCCCGGACCGGGAGAGAAAGCTGCTCATGCACCGTCACGAGATCAATTCGCTCAGGTCCAAGATGGAGCAGAAGGGGCTGACCCTGGTGCCGACCAAACTCTATTTCAAGGACGGCAAGATCAAGATCGAGCTGGCCCTGGCCAAGGGCAAAAAGGTCTACGACCGGCGCGAGGACTTAAAGCAGAAGGCCGTGAACCGCGACACCGAGCGGGAGATGAACCGGGCCTGACGGCCCTGCCGCCAGGGATCAGGCCGGTGGGTTGATGCCGGCCAGGTATTCGTCCACAGTCACGCAGGCCATGCCCGCGTCGCGGATGTCGCGGATGTTGGCCTGATGGATCTCCTGCGTGCGCGAGGACGAGGCGTCGGTCAGGAGGGTCATGCGGTAGCCAAGGCAGAGGCCGTCGAACAGGGTCGTGCGCAGGCAGAAGGGCAGCTGCGTGCCGGTCACGGCCAGATGCGTGATCCCCAGGCGGCGCAGGATCAGATCCAGCTCCGTGAACATGAAGGCGCTGAACCGCTGTTTGACGATGCGGTATTCGCCATCCACGGGTTCAAGGCCGGGCGCGATGCGGACACCTTGGGTGCCGGGAACGACCATGTTTTTTTCCTTCAGGGCGTCAAGACGGGTGATCTCCACGTCCGAACCGTCGGCGCGGTATTCGCGCACGATGTGGAAAACAGGCAGCCCCAGATCCCGAAACCGGCCGAGGGCCTTGCGGATGGTCGGGATGGTGGCGTGGGCGCCGGGTACTTCACAGGCCCCGCCGGGCACGGCGAAGTCGTGTTGCATGTCGATGATGAGCAGCGCGTGGCGGTCCATGGCTTCTCCGGGTTGTCATTGTGAAAAATCTGCCCTAGTGCGTGAACTCGGGCATGGGTCCGCTTTCTAGCCGGAGCATCCGCCCTCGGCAAGAGACTCTTTTATCTGACTGTTTGAAATTCAAAATTCACAGGTCGTTTAAATTTTCGGCCTGTTATCCCCAAGACCAACGAGCCCGGAGTATACATGATCGGTTATCTGACCAAGAAAATATTCGGTTCCAGAAACGACAGGTACCTTAAAACACTGCTGCCTACGGTAAACAAGATTAACGCACTGGAAAAGGACATGCAGGCCCTTTCCGACACCGACATTCCGGCCCGCTTCGCGGCATACCGGGACGAGGTGGCCGGGGGACGGGAATTTGAATCGCTCTTGCCCGAGGTTTTCGCCCTGACCCGCGAGGCCAGCCGTCGCGTGCTCGGCATGCGGCACTTCGATGTGCAGCTCATGGGCGGCATGATTCTGCACCAGGGCAAGATCGCGGAAATGAAGACCGGTGAGGGCAAGACCCTGGTCGCCACCCTGCCTGTCGTGCTGAACGCCCTGTCCGGCAAGGGCGTACACGTGGTCACGGTCAACGATTACCTGGCCCGGCGCGATGCGGCCTGGATGGGGCAGCTCTACACGTTCTTGGGCCTTTCCGTCGGCGTCATCGTGCACGGCCTGTCCGATGCCGAGCGCCAGGAAGCCTACGGCGCGGACGTGACCTACGGCACCAACAACGAGTTCGGTTTCGATTACCTGCGCGACAACATGAAGTTCTACAAGCATCAGCTCGTGCAGCGGCCGCTCAATTTCGCCATTGTCGACGAAGTGGACTCCATCCTCATCGACGAGGCGCGTACACCGCTTATCATCTCCGGGCCCGGCGAAAAGTCGACCACCCTGTACGGGCGCATCAACGCCATCATTCCCAAGCTGGATCGCGACGAGCACTTCTCCATCGATGAAAAGGCGCGCACCGTTGTGCTCACCGACGAGGGCGTGGTGCACTGCGAAGGGATCCTGGGCGTGACCAATCTTTTCGACCCGGCCAATATCACCCTGCAGCACCATATTTTGCAGGCCCTGCGCGCCCACTACCTCTTCACCCTTGACGACCACTACATCGTCAAGGACGGGCAGGTGGTCATTGTCGACGAGTTCACCGGCCGGCTCATGCCCGGCCGCCGTTTCAGCGACGGCCTGCACCAGGCCCTGGAAGCCAAGGAAGGCGTCAAGGTCGAAGCCGAGAATCAGACCCTGGCCAGCATTACCTTCCAGAATTTTTTCCGCATGTACAAGAAGCTCGCCGGCATGACCGGTACGGCCGACACCGAGGCCGTGGAATTCCAGCAGATCTACGGGCTGGAAGTCGTGGTCGCGCCGCCCAACAAACCCATGATCCGCAAGGACTTCCCCGATGTGATCTTAAAGACGCAGAAGGAAAAGTTCGACGCCATCGTGGAGGAAATCCGCGAGCTTCACACCAAGGGCCAGCCCGTGCTGGTGGGCACGACCTCCATTGAAAAGTCCGAGTACATCTCGGAGCTGCTCAAGAAGAAGCGCGTCCCCCATGAAGTGCTGAACGCCAAACATCACGAGAAGGAAGCCGAGATCGTGGCCATGGCCGGGCAGAAGGGCCGCGTGACCATCGCCACCAACATGGCCGGCCGTGGCACGGACATCGTGCTTGGCGAGGGCGTGCGCGAGCAGGGCGGCCTGCACATCCTGGGCTCCGAGCGTCACGAGAGCCGGCGCATCGACAACCAGCTGCGCGGCCGTGCAGGTCGGCAGGGCGATCCGGGCTCCTCGCGCTTCTACCTGGCCCTCGACGACACGCTCATGCGGCTCTTTGGCTCCGAGCGCATCGCCGGGATCATGGAGAAGCTGGGCCTGGAAGACGGGCAGACCATTGAGAACCCGCTCATCTCCCGCTCCATCGAGAACGCCCAGAAGCGTGTCGAAGGGCACAACTTCGAGATCCGCAAACAGCTCATCGATTACGACAACGTCATGAACCAGCAGCGTGAGGTCATCTACTCCTTGCGCCGCGAGTTCATGATCGCCGAGGACCTGCAGCCCACGGTGGAGGAGTTTGTCGACGACCTCCTCTCACAGGTCTACGAGCCCATGGAAACCAGAAAGGGGCATACGGAATCTTCGGATGAGATCCGGAGCATGATCCGCTCCAAGCTGGACGAGATCTTCGCCATGGAGCGCATGGCTCCGGGCGGCAAATACATGGAAAAATCCGAGGCCCGCGCCGCCATCCTTTCCGTGCTCGAAGAACACCGCGCCGCGGCACCGGACCAGTACCAGGAAATTCTGCGCTTCTTCCTCCTCGACGCCCTCGACCGCAACTGGAAAGACCACCTGCTGCAGATGGACTACCTCAAAGAGGGCATCGGCCTGCGCGGCTACGCCCAGCGCGATCCCAAGCAGGAGTACAAGCGCGAAGGCTTCGAACTCTTCGAGGACCTCATCTTCCGCATCCGTGAGAACACCATGAAGGCGCTGACCCATCTGCGCATCGAGGCGGTGAAGCAGGAGGAGCTCAAGCATGAGGAGCAGGATGACGTGAAGTACGCGTCCGGCAGTGAACCCGCCGACAAAAAACCGGACACCGTGCGCCGCACCGACCCCAAAGTCGGCCGCAACGACCCCTGCCCCTGTGGCAGCGGGCAGAAATACAAGAAATGCTGCGGCAAGATGGCATGAACGAAAAACCCCGGTGAAAGCCGGGGTTTTTCGTTGAGGTGATGCCTCTGGCGGAGAACCATAAGTCCCATAGGTCCTATAGGACTTATAGGACCTATGGGACTTATGGGCCCCGGCGCAGGCAGGAGAAGCTGTGCCTTTTTCTCCAGTTTTCCCTCAACGGGAAGTCAAAAAAAAGCGCGGGCCGGGGATCATACCCCGGCCCGCGCCGTTTAAGCGTCGTGTTTTAGACTGCTGTTACTTGCCCATCCAGCGATTCACGGTCTCAGGATACTCCTTCAGGAAACGCTTGGCGTTCTCTTCGGGGCTTCCGCCTTCCTGGTTCCAGGCCATGACCATCTGCAGCTGTGCCGGGGAATCCCACTTGAAGTTGGAGAAGAAGGCATGAACTTCAGGCATGTCCTTTTTGAGGCCCTTGCGCACGATGGCCTCGATCATCTCCTCGCCGCCCAGCACGCCCTTGGGGTCTTCCAGGTACTTGAGCTCCCACTTGCCGAACATCCAGTGCGGGGACCAACCGGTGACGACAACCCATTCATTGTTCTTGATGGCGTTGTCCAGAGCGGCGGTCATGGTGGCACCAGAGCCTTCCATGAGTTCGAGCTTGTTCAGGTTGTAGGCGGCGATGGCATCCTCGGAGAGCTTCATGAGTCCTGCGCCGGGATCGATGCCGATGATCTTGCCGTCAAACTTGTCGGCGTTGGCATTGAGTTCCTCGATGGAGTTGATGGTCACGTAGGCAGGAACAGCCCAGCCCAGCTTGGCTCCGCCGGAAATAACGGACACTTTTTCGACGTTGTCCTTGACCTTGTCGTAGTAGTCGCCGTGGGTCACCGGCAGCCAGGCCGTGACCATGGCGTCGACGTCGCCCGTTCCCAGGGCCTGCCACATGGCGGCAGCGGCGACGGGCAGGGTTTCGACCTCATAGCCCATCTCTTCCAGGGCGACCTTGGCCGTCACGGTGCTGGCCGTGGCGCAGTCCCATTCAACGTAGGCGATGCGGACTTTGCCTTTGGAGGCGAGGGCCGGGACAGCTACGAACATCAGACAGATCAGGGTGAGCAGAATTTTTTTCATGCGTTTCTCCTTTTGGTTTTATTTTTCTTTGCGGGTGCCGAGCTTCTGCAGCACCCGGTCCAGGATCATGGCCACAATGACGATGGCGATACCTGCTTCAAATCCACGCCCCATCTGCAGGCGCTGAATGGCCTTCCAAACTTCTCCGCCGAGCCCTTTGGCACCAATCATGGACGCGATGACGACCATTGACAGGGCCAGCATGACCGTCTGGTTGATGCCGGCCATGATGGTCGGCGAAGCCAGGGGCAGGTCCAGCTTGAACAGTCGCTGCATGCGCGTCGCGCCGAATGCGGTGGAGCATTCCACAAGCTCCGCCGGAATCTGGCGGATGCCAAGGCAGGTGAAGCGTATCGCCGGGGGCATGGAAAAGATGACCGTTGAAAAAATGGCCGCAGTCTTGCCAAGCCCGAAAAAGGGGATGGCCGGGATCAGATAGACAAATGCGGGCATGGTCTGCATCACGTCGAGGATGGGCATGACGGTTCTGTAGGTGCCCTTGCTGATGGCCGCGCAGATGCCGAGCGGCACGCCGATGGCGATGGCGCAGAGCGTGGCCACCAGGACCAGTGCGATAGTGCTGATCGTCGCGGTCCAAAGACCCATGTTCCAGATCAGGGCCAGCCCCAGGGCGCTGCCAATGGTGAGCTTTCGTTCTTTGGTCAGAAACCATACACCAATTCCGACAAGCACGATGAAAACCGGAATGGGCACAAGCAGGAGCCCGCTTTCCATGGCTCCCAGCAGTGTCTCCACCACCTTGGCGCTGGCTTTGGTGATAAACGACAGATGTTCGACCAGAAAATCGATGCCATTTTCGATCACTTCGCCTACCGGCAATTTATACTGGCTCATTCGGCACCTCCTCTTTCAGCCAGGGCCGCGACCAGGGTGCCGCGCACGATGACTCCCTTGAATTTATTCCCTTCGTCGACCACCGCCAGTGGATATGGCAGGTCGGACATGATGCTGAAGAGATCCTGGGCCGGAGTGTCGGGATACACGGTCTTGATGTCCGTGCAGATGGCCTCGGTCAGGCTTCCCTCGCCGCGCTGCGCCAATATGGCTGCGGAGTCGGCGGACACGATGCCAACCAGTCGGTGGGTGTGATCGACCACGAAGAGGTGCGCGATGTTGTGCTTGCGCATCTTGCGCAGGGCTGCGCGCGGGCCGTCGGTGCGCAGGTAGGCCACGGCTTCGCTGTTTTTCATGACGGATTCGGCGGTCAGGACCTTGGTGATGTCCACGTCCTCCACAAAGCGCGCCACGTAATCATCAGCTGGATGAGTCAGGATTTCCTCCGGGGAGCCGACCTGGACGATGGCTCCATCCTTCATGAGAATGATGCGGTCGCCGAGCTTCAAGGCTTCGTCCAGATCATGGGAAATGAAGACGATGGTCTTCTGCATGCGCTCCTGCAGGTTGATGAGCTCGTCCTGCATGTCGCGGCGGATGAGGGGGTCAAGGGCGCTGAACGCCTCGTCCATGAGCAGGATGTCAGGGGAAAGGGCCAGCGCACGGGCCAGACCAACGCGCTGCTGCATGCCGCCGGACAGCTGGCGGGGATATGACGCGCCCCAACCGTCCAGACCCACCAGAGAGAGAGCCTCGTCGGCGAGCTTCAGGCGCTCCTCTTTTTCCATTCCCTGGATTTCAAGGCCCAGGGCCGCGTTTTCAAGTACGGTGCGGTGCGGGAAAAGCGCGAAGTTCTGGAAGACCATGCCCATCTTGCGTTGCCGCAGTTCCCGCAGTTCGTTTTCGTCCATGGTCAGGACGTCGCGGCCATCAATGAGGATCTTGCCGGCGGTGGGTGTGATCAGGCGGTTCAGGCAGCGCACCAGGGTGGATTTACCGCTTCCGGACAGGCCCATGACGACCACGATCTCTCCTTCGTGCACTTCGAAGGTGGCGTTATCCACGCCCACTCCGTGCTTGATGGAGGCCATGATGTCGTCCTTGCTGATGCCTTCGGACAACATTTGCATTGCTTTTTTGGGGTTCGGGCCGAAAATTTTGTACAAACCTTCAACGTATATTTTAGCCATTAAGTCTCCTTGGCTTCATGTTGGGAGCACACGCGTCGGTGCGCTCTTTTTTGCAGCGTCAATCAGAATAGGTGGATAGGGCGAGAGATCAAGGGGAGGGAGCGGGGATGCATCGGGTATCTGCAAATACCCGATGCGAGAGCTGCCAGTTAAAAAAAGAAAATTTCAGGGCTGTTTTTGGGCGGCCTGCTAGAGAGGGGGGTGCTGCTGGACAAAGGCGGACAGAGAGATTGGCCCGCCTTTGAGCTCGAGTTTGCGGCGGATATTCTTGCGATGCGTCTGCAGTGTTTCAAAGGAGATGCCCAGTTCTTCGGCAATGGCCCTGCCCTGCCAGCCTTGTTGGATGAGGCGGCAAATGTCCGTTTCGCGCGGGGTGAGCCGCGAGAGCAGGTTCGTCGAATCCTGGGTGGTCACGCTCATGTCCGCGATCTTCTCCTTCAGGGCGGAGCGATATGCCTGGCGCACCAGGGGCGATTCCTCCAGGGCGATGCGTTCCACAGTGGGCAGCACCTCTTCGCGGACCTGCTGGGCCAGTTCGTCTTTGAGCTCCTGGCGTTCCTCTTCCACATTGCGCAGCACCTGCTTGAGGGCCGTGTTCATGTCCGCCACCGCCATTCTGCTTCGGGCCAGGTCGCGCTCCAGGGCCATGCGCTCGCGCAGATCGCGCAGCATGAACTGAAAAAGGCGCACCTCGCCCACGCTCAGGCGACGGGCCTGGAGTTTGACGGGGGTTTCCTTTCCTTCCGGGCTCAGGGTGGCGAGGGTGCAGCGCCAGGACGCCCCGTTTTTCAGGGCCCGGACCGAGGCTCTGACCCGGGCCTGGTCCCCAGAACGCAAAATGCGGCGAAGCGTGGCTCCGGTCAGGGACTCGCCTTCCTCGGCGTACAGGGTATGCGCCTTGCGGTTGGCCGCAAGTATGGAGAACTGTTCGTCCGTGAGCATGATGGCGTCGCGTGCGTCGTTGAAGACGGCATTGAACAGGGCGTAATCCAGGGCGGCGGCTGCAGGGTCCGGTTTGTCCGAGTCCGATGACTCGTTAAAAAGGCCCAGATGCGCGGAGAAACGCAGGGTGGCCAGAAAACCTCCGTCCGGGGCAAGACTTTCCGGCAGTTCGATGATCTGCAGGGTCATGGGCTGGCCCGCCGGATCGGTCAGTGTGTGGGCGACCTCAGGAGCAAAGCGGGTTAAAAGGGGGCTTTCTTCCGCGCAGTCAAGGCCCAGGGCGCTGCACAGCTCCGTCCCGGGAGGCAGGTCCCAGTCCTTGAGTTCTCCGGCGTGAGCCTGGGCGATGCGTCCCCCGGCGTCGCAAAAGAAGAAAACTGTGGGCATTGGCGCATCCTCGTGCTTGCGGCCGCGGTGCTCAGGTTTGGGTCCTGTTGAAATGCGGCGCGATTTTACAATCTGTCCCAAACTAGAGGATGCCGGCCCAAAACACAACCGTGACGACAGGCTGACCCGCCTGAGCTCCGTCAGAAGCGACCCTGTTTGCTCAGGAACCCGGCATTCTGCAGGGAGGCGTTGTCCAGCCTGTACTCTTCAATTTTACGGTACAGTGTCTTGCGGCCGATGCCCAGAATCTGGGCTGCTCGGGATTTGTTGCCCTGCACGGCGTGCATGACCATGCTGATGTGCGACCGCTCAAGCTCCTCCAGGGTCGAGAACCCCTGGTCGCGGGGGGCCTGGCAGCTTTTCTGGCAAAAGGGCAGGGCTTTTACGTTGATGATGTTGTTCTCGGCCAGGATCATGCCGCGTTCGATGATGTTTTTGAGTTCACGCACGTTGCCGGGCCAGGGGTTGTCCATGAGTTGCTGCATGGCGCGGGGTGAAATCTTGTATTCCTGTCCATCCTTGTTCAGAGACATGAGAAAGTATTCCACCAGGGCCGGGATGTCTTCGCGGCGCTCCCGTAGCGGGGGCAACTCGATGTTGAAGACGTTGATGCGGTGATAGAAGGCGTCGTGGAAGCGGCCCGCCTCGACCTCTTTTTCCAGATCCTTGTTGGTGGCGAAGATGAAGCGAACGTCCACGCATCGCTCCTCCTTGTCGCCCACACGCCTGAAATGCTGGGTTTCGAGCACGCGCAGCAGCGCGCCCTGAAGCTCAAGCGTCAATTCGCCCACCTCGTCGAAAAAGAGGGTCGCTTTGTGAGCCAGGGACAAAAGGCCGTCATGGCTGCGATCCGCACCGGTAAAGGCTCCTTTGCAGTAGCCGAACAATTCGCTTCGCAGGAGTTCCTTGTCGAAGGTCCCGCAGTTCTTGATGATCAGCGGCTGATCCGCTCGTTTGCTCTTGGCGTGCAGGGCGGCGGCGGCCACATTCTTGCCCGTGCCGCTTTCCCCGGTCAGCAGCACCGGCACGTCGGTGGGAGCGGCTTTTTCGATGAGGTAGCGCACATCCTGCACCGATTTGGAATGGCCGATGAACTTGGGCATGGACTTGTGGTCGGAGTTGTGTCGCAGGAGTTCGTTTTCACGTTGCAGGCGCACGCGCTGGTACGCCTTTTCGATGACCTGCTCCATGCGGTCCAGGGAAAAGGGTTTGGTGATGTAGTCGTAGGCCCCGTTCTTCATGGCCTGCACGGCGTTGTCCACGTCCGCGTAGCCGGTGATGAGGATGATGGCCACGTTGGGTACGGTTTCGAGCAGCCGGGTCATCAGCTCCAGGCCGTTGGCGTCGGGCAGTCGGATGTCGAGAATGATGATGTCGTAGTAATGCTTGCGCAGGTGCTCGAAAGCTTCGGCCGCGCTGCCCACGGTATGGATGGTGCGGCCAGGCGAGGCCAGCTCGCGGGAGAAGAGCTTTCGTATGTTGGACTCGTCGTCAACGACGAGGATTTCAATGGAATTGAAGATGCTCATGAATGCGGTTCCTTGTTGTTCGCTGAAAATGCGGTCGGGAGCATGACCCGGAAGACGGATCCTTTGCCGGGCTCGCTACAGACGTGAATTTCTCCGCCATGCATTTTGATGATGTTGTAACATATGGACAAGCCGATGCCGATGCTGTGCCCTTTGGTTTTCGTGGTGAAAAACGGGATGAAGAGCTTGTTCAGTCTTTCGGGCTGAATGCCCTGTCCGGTGTCCTCCACGATCAGCGCCGCGCGCTCGGAGTTGTCCAGGCTGGTGCGGATGGTGATGGTTCCATTTGACTCAATGGCGTCCACGGCGTTGAGCACGAGATTCAAGAGCACCTGTTTGAGTTCGCCCTGCGCGCCCTGAATTGTCACTGGCTCGGGCCACAGTTCCTGTTGCAGGGTGATGCCGGGGTGCAGTTTGATCTGGTGGTGGAGGATCTTGAGCGTCCCCGTGACCAGTGAGTTCAACTCTATAGTGTTGAATTTGCAGGATTTTTGACTGCTGAAGGACAGCAGATTGCCGACGATGTCGCGGCAGCGGTTGCATTCTTCCAGGATGGTGGTCGTGTAATCGGTGAAATCTTCCAGCAGGTCCTGATCCCCGTTCTTGTCGAGCAGGGTGCCGAGGTAGGGCAGACGGCGTTTCAACGCCTCGGAAAAACCGCTGATGGCGGCCAGCGGGTTGTTGATCTCGTGGGCTACGCCTGCGGCCAAGAGGCCGATGGTGGCCATTTTTTCGGCCTGATAGTATTTGGCCTGATATTCCTTTTCCATGGTGACGTCGCGTTTGGAGACAAGGACCGTGCGGACCTGGCCCTTGTCGTCAAACATGGGCGAGGCCACAACCTCGAAATGCAGGCTGCGGTCCGGGCGGTGGTCGATGTAGGCTGCCCTGTCCGGCTTGCCGGTCTGCCAGGCCGTGCGCAGGGGACAGGCCGGACAGGGCTCGGAGGCGCCCCGGAAGACCTGGTAGCAGAAGAGTCCTTCGGGCTGCGGGATGTCGAAATAGTTATAGAAGACCTTGTTGACGTAGACGATACGATAGTCCGTCGAGACCACTGCCAAAAGGTCCATGATCCCGTTCAGGATATCCTGGATCTCCTGCTTTTTGCGTTCGAGCTCCGCATTGTACGTCTCCAGCTCCACCATTTTTTCCTGCACTTCGCGGAAAAAACCGAGCTTGGTGTACTCTGGCCCGACAATGTCGCTGAGCGTGGTCTTGGCCATCACCAGACCTCCTCGCAGATGCCCAGCAGCTGCTCGGCGGTTGCCGGGCGAGGGTTGGTCAGCAGGCAGGCATCCTTGGTGGCCATCTCGCAGATCTGGGGAAAGGCCGACCGGTCGTCCACTATCTCGCGGAAATGCACCGCCGTGCCAAGCTCCAGGAAAATCTCCCTTAGCCGTTCAATGCCGCTCTTCGCGGTCTGCAGGGGGGAGGACATGCGCTTGCCGAGGATGATCTCCCCGATAATGGCCATCTTGTTTTCGCAGGCCGGGAGGTTGTAGTTCATGACCGCCGGCAGCAGTACCGGGTGGACCATGCCGTGGGTGGTGTCGAAAAATCCGCCCAGGGAATGGGCGATGGCGTGGCAGGCGCCGAGGCTGGCATTGCTGAAGCTCATGCCTGCGCACACTGCGGCCATGGACAGGCTTTCCATTGCCTGGGGGTCGCGGGTCTGAAGCGCAGGCTTCAGGTTGTGCAGGATGAGATGAATGGCCTTTAACGCCTGTGTCTCGGTCAGCGTGTGGGCGATGAGCGAGACGTAGGATTCCACGGCATGGGACAGGGCGTCCACGGCCGAGGTCACGATGAGATCGTCGTCGGCCGTGGAGAGCATGTCCGGATCGATGATGGACACGTTGGGCGTCAGCGAGCGGCTGATGAGCGACATCTTCACCTTGCGTTCGACGTCGGTGATGATGGCGAACTGGGAGATATCCGATCCGCTGCCGGCCGTGGATGGCAGGAAGATCATGGGCGGCAGGGGCCTGATGATCAGGTTGGCGCCTTCGTAATCCTGGATGGTCCCGCCGTTGCTGGCCACCGTGGCCACGCCTTTGGCCATGTCCAGCGGGCTGCCCCCGCCAAGGCCGATGACCACGTCCGCCCCTTCCTTCTTGTACAGCTCGGCGCCGAGGTGCACTTCGTAGTCTCGCGGGTTGGAGCTGACGTTGGAATAATAGACCCATTTGAGAGCGGACACCTCGATAACCTGTATGAGTTTCTCCACCCAGCCGCTGCGTTCAAGTCCGGGGTCGCTGACCACGAAGACTTTCTTTGCCCCGAGCTGCAGGGCGTAGGAGCCCGTGTAGTGCATGCTGCCGTGCCCGAAAATGATTTCCGGCAGGGAAAACTTTCTGATGTCCATATGCATCTCCTCTGGAGTGGACTGGTTTTGCGATTCCGAATCGAATCCGGGCGGCGCATGTCTGTTTGGCGTGCAAGAACATGACCGCTCTTGTCTTGTCGACCGATTCAGGATTCGTCTGGGGCAGATATTTTCAACGTGCTGAAATCAAAGAAGTAAATTTGTTGTTTGTGCCCAAAATACCCGGCATGGGACAGGCCTGCAAGATGTTGTGCTTGGATTCGCCAGACATAATGAGTCATTTTGACTCAAGTCTTCGGTAAAAGCCAGGATCAATCTGATACACCGTGCGGCGGTCTGGGAATGCCTGCTGCTTTCTCGGCGAGAGCAGAAGATGTGAGTGATGTAATATAGGACATGATTGCAAACCCTTGCGGCGGAATCCGTGTTCTTGCGCGGGTTTTAAATCACTCTGGCCTCATTCTTGCCTAAGGAAGAATCACGAGAGTCAAGTGGATTACTTTGAGTTTGAGTCAAACAATTTTTAGCGAGGTGCAAATCATGGCTGTTCAAGAAATGGTGTATGGATTTTTCATTCCCAGCGTAACTCTGATCGGTATTGGCGCTTCCAAGCAGATCCCCGAGAAAATCAAGGCCCTGGGCGGCAGCAAGCCCCTCGTGGTTACAGACAAAGGCATCACCGGCTGTGGCCTGACCAAGCAGATCACCGACCTGCTCGATGCCGCCGGCATGAAATACGAAGTTTATGACGACACCATCCCGAACCCCACCGACGAGAACGTTCACGCGGGTGTTGAAGTTTACAAGAAGAAAAAATGCGACTCCCTGATCTCCCTGGGTGGCGGTAGCTCCCACGACTGCGGCAAGGGCATCGGCCTGGTCGTTGCCAACGGCGGCAAGATTCACGACTACGAAGGAGTTGACAAGTCCACCACGCCCATGCCTCCATATCTGGCCGTCAACACCACCGCCGGCACCGCCTCTGAAATGACCCGTTTCTGTATCATCACCGATACTTCCCGCAAGGTGAAGATGGCCATCGTTGACTGGCGCGTCACCCCCGGCATCGCCATCGACGATCCGATGCTGATGGTCGGCATGCCCCCGGCGCTGACTGCCGCCACCGGCATGGACGCCCTGACCCACGCCGTGGAAGCCTATGTTTCCACCATCGCCAACCCCATTACCGACGCCTGCGCCCAGAAGGCCATCGAACTGATCGCCAAATACCTGCGCAAAGCCGTTGCCAACGGTAAAGACATCGAAGCCCGTGAAGGCATGTGTTTCGCACAGTACCTGGCCGGTATGGCATTCAACAACGCCAGCCTCGGTCACGTCCACGCCATGGCTCACCAGCTGGGCGGCTTCTACGATCTGCCGCACGGCGAATGCAACGCCATCCTGCTGCCCCACGTCGAACGCGCCAACATGAACGCCAAGCTGGAACGCTTTGTCGACATGGCCAAATTCCTGGGCGAGAATGTTGAAGGCATGTCCGTCCGCGCCGCCGCTGAAAAGGCCCTCGACGCCATCAAGCAGCTGTCCACCGACGTTGGTATTCCTTCCGGTCTGATCGAGCTCGGCAAGCGTTATGGCAAGGACGTCAAGAAGGAAGACATCGCCATCATGACCGGCAACGCACAGAAAGACGCTTGCGGTTTCACCAACCCCGTCTGCTTGAAAGATGCTGACGTGGCTCGCATTTACGAGGCCGCCCTGTAATTATGAACACATCGGAGCCAGGTGCGTCGGAGTTTTCCGGCGCGCCTGCCTTCGCGGCTTATCTGGAAAAGGGGATTCTCCATGTGGTTCGATGACGCTTCGCTGCTGAGCCTGGAAGAGGTCGACTGGAAAGTCGGCGTCGAGCGCAATGAGCTTGCCGCCATCATCCGTGACGAGGATTTTCTCGAATCGACCAGGTTCGATGAAACGTGGCGCGGAACACAGGAGGTTTGCGCGAACTGCACATAACTCCTGATACTGAGTGGATCATCGAGATCTGTGCTGAACCATGAGACTGCCGCGAAGTTTTCGACGATAGTCCCAGGGGGCAGGGTTGGGGGAGGCATTCTCCCAACCCTGCCCTTTTTTTTGCTTTATGTCAGAAATGGCAGCATTTGCTGCCGGTCAAACCCATTAAAGACCGAGGAGTGTCTATGAAGATTCTACGCATCAATACCCGGACCAAGGGCTTCAAATTCGAAGAGCTCGGCGACCTGGCGGGCCTTGGCGGCCGCGCCCTGACCTCAAGAGTGGTCAACAAGGAAGTCCCGGCCGACTGTCACCCGCTTTCCGCCGCCAACAAGCTGGTCTTCGCGGCCGGCATCCTTGGCGCCACCAACGCGGCCAACTCCGGACGCATCTCCGTGGGCGCCAAGTCGCCCCTGACCGGCGGCATCAAGGAGAGCAATTCCGGCGGCCAGTTCGCGCACACCCTGCCCAAGCTGAATCTGCTGGCCGTCATCCTCGAGGACAAGCCCGAGGCCGGCAGCCCCATGCAGGACATCTTCATCACCGAGGGCAAGGTCGAGTTCAAGGACTCCGCCGTGGCCGGACTGCGCACCTACGCGGCGCAGGAAAAGCTGCTGGCCGCCTATGGCGACAAGTCCGTGACCGCCATGGTCGGTCCCGCCGGTGAACAGTGCCTCGCCGCGGCCACCATCCAGTTCTCCGACCCGGAAGGGCTGCCGTCCCGTTCCGCCGGTCGCGGCGGCCTGGGCGCGGTCATGGGTTCCAAGGGCGTCAAGGCCATCATCCTTGACGCTGCGGCCAACGTGAAGACCGAGTACGGCAACGAGGAGCTGTTCAAGGAAGCGCGCAAGGAATGGGTCGACGTGCTGCGCAACCATCCCGTCACCAGCCAGGGTCTGCCCGGATTCGGCACGGCCGTTCTGGTCAACGTCATCAACGAGGCCGGGGCGCTGCCGACCAAGAACTTCCGCAGTGGAAAATTCGACGGCGCGGAGAAGATCTCCGGCGAGACCCTGGCCGGCAACATCGAGAAACGCGGCGGCAAGACCAAGCACGGCTGCCACACCGGCTGCATCATCCAGTGCTCGCAGGTCTACCATGACAAGGAAGGCAAGTTCAAAACCACTGGTTTCGAGTACGAGACCATTTGGGGCTTTGGCGCGAACCTGATGATCGACAATCTTGACGACATCGCCGAGATGGACCGCACCTGCGACGAAGTGGGCATGGACACCATCGAGATGGCCAACACCATGGCCATGGCCATGGAAGGCGGAACCATCGCCTGGGGCGACGGCAAGGCAGTCATCGCCGAGCTCGGCAAGGTCGGAACCGCTGATCCGCTGGGCCGCATCTACGGCAACGGGACTTCCTTCACGGCCCAGGCCTTCGGCGTGGACCGCGTACCGGTGGTCAAGAACCAGTCCCTGCCCGCCTATGACCCGCGCGCGGTCAAGGGTGTCGGCGTAACCTATGCCACGACCCCCATGGGCGCGGACCACACCGCCGGCTACGGCGTGTGCCAGAACGTGCTCAAAGTCGGCGGCGACGTTGACGGTCACAAGAACGAAGGCAACATCGAGCTGTCCAAGAACCTGCAGATCGCCACGGCAGCGGTGGACTCCCTTGGCCTGTGCCTGTTCGTGGCGTTTGCCATCCTCGATGACGCCCGCGGCGTACCGTGCATGGCAAAGCTCGTGTCCGGCCTGACCGGCAAGGAGATGAGCGTGGACGAGATGATGGCCATCGGTGTGAATTGCCTCAAAGACGAGCTTGATTTCAACAAGCGCGCCGGCTTCACCGACGAAGACGACCAGCTGCCCCGCTTCTTCCGCGAAGAGCTCCTGGCTCCCCATAATGTGGGCTGGGATTACTCCGCAAAAGAGCTGCAGGCCGCAAAGGTCTAATATTTTAAACCCCTTGTCTCGGAGGCGCGAGCCTCCGGGGCAAGACTTCAAGGCTGCCGCATACTTGCAGCGATGGCTGGAAGATGCACCGGAGAACACTGCATCCACCCGGATCAGTAACAAGGTTGTGAACACGCGGCGCGCTCATCGTCTCGAAATACACGCGCCCATAAATATGCCAGAAAAGACATGTTTATAGATAGTTAAGCCACATGGCACCGAATGGTGTCACGACCAGACCGGGCAGCCTTGAAATAAAGATGCGCATGACGGGGGGAAAGTATTTTGTGTAAACAGTTGTCGATAATTGACTCGGAAATGCCGTTCACCCCACACGCACCCCCCGCATGGACACCGACCCCAGCGTCACCCTGGCATTGAAGAACGCCACAGGCTCTCCCCCTTCCGCCGCTCCCAGGACGTAGAGCAGGGGCAGGTAGTGTTCTTCCGTGGGGATGGCCTGGCGGGCGTGGGGGAGGGTTTGGTAATTTATCAGGGACTGATGGTCTGCCGCGCCGATCATTTCCGCCATGGCTTCGTCGCTTTCCACCGCCCAGTCAAAGCCCTGTTCCTGCCAGGCCATGACCCGCAGGTTGTGGACCATGTTGCCGCTGCCCAGGAGCAGTATCCCCTCCTTTCGTAATTCCCTCAGTTCCCTGCCCAGTCCGTAGTGAAAGTCCGGCGGGGCGCCCGCGTCCAGGCTGACCTGCACCACGGGGATGTCCGCCTGCGGGTACATGCGGCAGAGCACGGACCAGGCGCCGTGGTCCAGACCCCATGAGCGGTCCGGCCGGATGCGGGTTGAGCGCGCCGAGGACATCACCTTTTCAGCCAGTTCCGGCGATCCCGGAGCCGGGTAGCTCATGTTTTCCAGGGCCGCCGGGAATCCGGAGAAATCGTGGATGGTCGCGGGATGCTCCATGGCTGTCACGCAGGTGCCATCCGTTTCCCAGTGCGCGGAAACGCAGACGATGCCCTTGGGCCGCGGCAGGGATCTGCCAAGCTCCGCCCAGGTACGGCTGAACTCGTTGTCTATGATGGCGTTCATGGGGTTGCCGTGGCCGACGAACAGGGCGGGCATGGTCATGGGCTTCCTCAGGTTTTGATGTTGATGAACACCTTGGTCCAGGCCAGGGTCAGGGCGATGGCGAAGAGGGCGGCGACGATGCCGAGCGCCACATCGTACATGGGCGGGGCGGCCAGGGCCAGGCGGATGAAAAGGGTGCACAGCGCGTAGCCCGAGTTGCGGAACACGGCGTGAAACGATGGCCGGAAGCACTGCGAGATGAGCACCACCAGGATGTCGGTGAAGATGAGCAGGGTGTAGAAGACCGGGAAGAAATCGATGCGTGGCAGGCCCGCCAGCATGAAGTACAGATTGCACAGGCCAAGGGCGGCAAAGGTGAAGAGGAGCAAGAGGGCGATGCCCTTTTTCGCCGCCACGAACCGGAACAGGTCGTGGGGCAGGCCCATGCCCTGCTTCTTGTCCGGCTGGATGCGGTAATACACGCCGAGCAGGGCGAAAACGGCCAAGGCTCCGAACCCGTAGCCCAGGATGTGAAAGACCGGGGTCAGCTCCGAGCCCACCACGGTGATGGGCTCGGAAAAGTAGGACAGTTCCTTGAAGGCGTCCCGCAGCAGGATGAGCGAGAGGATCTCGAACTGCTTGCCCACGGACCGGGAAAAGGAGCAGGGCAGGGTGAAGATGAGGCTCACGACCTCAAGGATCAGCACCAGGGTGAAGGCCAGATTCACGGCGTGAAAATGGTTGGTGGGCGTGTGCGCGGCCAGTGCGGCCGGGAGCAGTCCCTGCCGGTTCAGTTCGATGCCTATGAGAGCGGCCAGGAACACGACGATGAGCCCCAGGGCGAAACGCCGATGCATGCGTTCTCGTTCCCAGAAGTGATGCAGCGGGTCGAAAACATAGGTGAATCGCTCGAAAAGAAAATCCATGGAAAAGGGCTCCGGCTTTGCGGGTGTGGTTACAGATACCTCGATGCGATGGACACGACTTCCCCGAGGTAGGATCTGCGCACCTCGTCCTCGACCGTGTCCACTTTGCCGAAAAAGGCGTGGTGGAGAACCTCCATCCCGCACATCTCGAAGATGCCCGTGTCCGTGGTCAGGACCATGGCCTCGTGCATGCCCTGGGATGTGTATACCGGGCTGGGCAGGGCCGTGGTGTTGAAGATCATGACTTTCTTGCCGCCGAGCAGCCCTCTTATCGCCCCATCATGATACATGTACGCAAACTCCAGACAAAAGACACGGTCGATATAGCCCTTGAGCATGCCCGGCATCCCGGCCCACCATACCGGGTAGACAAAGGTGAGCATGTCGGCCCAGGTGATGAATTCCTGCTCCTGCCGCACATCGGGCGGGATCATCACTGTCGCGTCGTCCAGTTCCGCTTTGGACAACACCGGGTTGAAGGAAATTTCATACAGGTCCCGGCAACAGGTGTCGTGGCCCAGCGCTCCGGAGACGGCTTCCACTGAATCGGCGACGGCGCGGTTGAAGCTTGCGGGGCTGGGGTGGCAGAAGATGACGAGGTGGTTCATGGCGTCCCCTTATCGGTGCGAAACATTGCAGGGAAAAGGTCCGAACTGCGCTCCCGGGATTTCACGAGAAGTCTCGGGATTATGGCGCACCATACGACAGGGGGGAAAATCTTGAAAGCGAAATTTGTCCAAAGAAGAGTTCTTGGGCTGAAATTGCTCCGCCGGTCAGGCTTTGTGCAGCAACGCGAGGATCTGGTCGGGGCCGGGGATGCGCCCGGTCGCTTTTTTGGAATAGAGTACGCGTCCGTGGAGCAGAACTTCAAAGTCCCCCTTGTCTCCCTGGGCAAGGAAGACGTCAGCCCCTGTTTCGGCGCGTAACCTGTCCGCAAGACCTGCGGCTCGCTGTTCGTAGCCTGCTCACATGCCGCAGTACAGAATCTGTATCCGCATTGCGCTCTCCCGTAGTCCTGCTGCGATCACTTCTGGAAGAATTCCGTGTAGTTAAGCTCTCCGCCTTCAAAGGTCAGCACGTAGTAGCCTCCGCTAGCCTCGTAGGTCAGCTGGGTGATGTAGAGCAGACGCTCCCCGCCGTTGCGGGTTGTTCTCTTGACTTCGCCGATGCGGTCCTCCCACAGAGGGGTGCCGCATTTCTGGCGCACTTTGGTAATGATGGTGCCCGACGTCATGAGATCGCCCTGGCAGCGCAGGTCTGCGGCCTGGGCCGGGAAGCTCGCAAAAAGAAGCGCGGCGACAAGAAAAAAGAACTTTCGCATTGGGGATTCTCCGTTTAGTTGAAGTGCCATGTCAATTGTATGCCTCAAGGTGATCGCGAGTAAAGAGGGCAAAATGAACTATCGTATCGAAAAAGACTCCCTGGGCGAGCGCAAGGTGCCGGCCTCGGCCTATTACGGGGTGCAGACCGTGCGCGCCATGGAGAATTTCCAAGTTACGGGCATCCCCATCTCCCATTATCCGCTGCACATCGAAGCCCTGGCCTGCATCAAACAGGCCGCAGCCCTGGCCAACCTGGAGCTGGGGATCCTTGATCCGCGCGTCTCCCAGGCGATCATGGACGCCTGCCGGGAGGTGCGGGAGGGCAGGCTCAACGACCAGTTTGTGGTCGATGTCATTCAGGGCGGAGCCGGGACCTCGGTCAACATGAACGCCAACGAGGTCATTGCCAACCGGGCCCTGGAACTCATGGGCCACGCCCGGGGCGAGTACGCGTTCTGTCATCCCAATAATCACGTCAACCTGTCTCAGTCCACCAACGACGTGTACCCGACGTCGCTTCGGATCACGGCAATCTGGAAGATCCGCGAGGTGGTCGGTGCCATGGAGGAACTGGTGGACGCCCTGGCCTGCAAGGGCGTGGAGTTCGCTGATGTACTCAAGATGGGCCGCACCCAGCTGCAGGACGCCGTGCCCATGACTTTGGGTCAGGAATTTGCGGCCTGGGCCGTGACCGTGGGCGAGGATATCGACCGGGTGCAGGAGTGCCGCAAGCTGCTCATGGAGATCAACATGGGCGCCACGGCCATCGGCACGGGCATCAACACCGTCCCGGCCTACGCCGCCTTTGTGTGCGAGAAGCTGGCTCACATCACCGGCCTGCCCCTGACAAAATCCCCCAATCTGGTGGAGGCCACCTCGGACACGGGGGCCTTTGTGCAACTCTCGGGCGTGTTCAAGCGCGTGGCGGTGAAACTGTCCAAGATCTGCAACGACCTGCGTCTTCTTTCCTCCGGCCCCTACGCAGGACTTGGCGAGATCAACCTGCCGCCGCGCCAGCCCGGTTCGTCCATCATGCCCGGCAAGGTCAATCCGGTCATCCCGGAGATGGTCAACCAGGTCTGCTTCCAGGCCATCGGCAACGACCTGACCGTGACCATTGCCGCAGAGCACGGACAGCTGGAACTCAACGTCTTTGAGCCCATCATCGCCTTCAACCTTTTTCAGACCATGGACATGCTGCTGCGGGCCATGCGCATCTTGAAAGACCGCTGCATCGTCGGCATCACCGCCAACCGCGAGCGCTGCGCCCAGCTGGTGCGCATGTCGGCGGGCATCGTGACGGTGCTTGTTCCCTATCTGGGCTACGACGAGGCCGCTGCCATCGCCAAGGAAGCCGCGAAGACCGGCAAGACGGTGTACGATCTCGTGCTCGAGAAGGGACTCATGACCCGGGAGGAGCTTGAAGACGCTCTCGATCCCATGAAGATGACGCATCCGCGCATGGTGCAGCGGGGCGCGTGTCCGATTCCGGAGCGCAACTGACCGTGATGGAAGGCTTTTGCATGCCTGTTTGCGTCTTCGGGCGGGCTTTGCCGCAAGACTTGACGAAAGCCCCGCTAATGACCATTTTTAAAGAATGTTGCGTACGGCTATGAACGAACTCCTACGCTACCTGCGGGTGGCTCCTTTTCCCCATCTGACCACGGTCAAGGTTGCGGTATTGGCAGTGGTGTCGGGTTGCGAAGCGTGGTTTTTTCTTGAGCAGCCCGAATTTTCCTGGGTGGCTTGGGTCTGGATCGTGCTGACCGCCCTTTTTGCCTGGGGCGTGATCCTGTGTCAGGCCGACGCCTTCTCGCGTTATCGCGAATTCAAGCGGCTGCGGCACTTGCTGCATCGCTACGGGTTCCGGCCCGGCATCTTCCGCCTGGTGGCGGCATCCCGCTGCCAGCGCGATGCCGCCCTGCTCGCCGCCGGGGAGACGGGTTGCCGCGCCCAGGCCCGGCGCGTGTTTCAGGAGCTCGGGTACCGCTGGTACCACATCTTGCCTGACGCCATTCTGGCCAATCCCTTTGTTTTCTTCCACCCCAGATTCCTGCGGTCCACCTTCATTCCCGGAAAGCGAAGCAAAAATCAGCCCTGCTGAAGCCGCGCCTGTATGGGGTGCGCCATTGGCATGGACGGATGAGGCTAAAAAAAGGTTCATCCGGTTTAAGCGTCCGTCGCCTTATTAGTCGCAACAAATGTACTCCGGGCGGGACGTCGTGATCTACGAACATTCGTTCGAGATCCGTCATTGCGAGAAGGCTTCGACGAAGCAATCCACTTCTTGAACGGGTGAAGTCGGGCAAAGCATGGATCGCCACGGCGAAGACGCCCACGCAGAGCCTGGCTTCTCGCGATGACGATGATGAGGCACGTTTGGCAGAGTTTTTGATCCAAAGTTCAGGGTGCACAGTGAATTTTCAACGAGCACGTACGCCTTAACCGGATGACGCCAAAAAAAAGGAGCCTCGAAGGCTCCTTGTCGGTCAGGCTGCGCGGGCGGCCTACCAGTTTTCGGCCAACTCCTCGAAATGAGCCTGGGGATGGGCGCAGGCCGGACAGAGTTCGGCCGCCTTTTCGCCGGTATGTACGTATCCGCAGTTGCGGCAGCGCCAGGTGATCTTCTTTTCCCGCTTGAAGACACGGCCTTCCTCGATGTTTTTGGCCAGAGCCAGATAGCGACGCTCATGCTCCTTTTCCGCCACGGCAATGGACATCATGATGGACGCGATTTCCGGAAACCCCTCTTCCTTGGCGACCTTGGCAAAATCGGGATACATGTGTTCCCATTCGTGGTTTTCGCCGCCGGCGGCTTCACGCAGGTTCTCAAGGGTGGTGCCGATGCGCCCGGCCGGGAAGGAAGCGGTGATCTCCACCTCGCCCCCTTCCAGCAGTTTGAACAGCCTCTTGGCGTGAGCCATTTCCTGGTCTGCGGTTTCGGCGAAGATATCGGAGATCTGGACAAATCCTTCCTTGCGGGCCTGCTTGGCGAAGTAGTTGTAGCGGTTGCGGGCCTGAGATTCACCGGCAAACGCGGTCAGAATATTTTTTTCGGTCTGTGTTCCTTTCAGAGATTTCGACATAAATCCTCCATGGTTGAATTGTGAGCTGCGCTTAGCAAGGCAGCAGCTGGCTTGTCAAGTTAATAAGATTCGTTCTTGATAAGGATTGTCATTTGTGAAGGTAGAGGAATCTTCACGTTCTTGTCCAACATTGCTTTGATCTTGACGCTCTGCCAATGGTGTTTAGTTAGTTTCCATCGTAACGTTTGGAGGTGCCGTATGGTTATCGATTTCAGCACACATTATGATTTACCACGCAATATGGACAGTTTTTTCGAGGAATTATGGAGGCCCAGTACGCTGAGCCAGAGACGCATCTCGTATCCTCCCGTAAATATCAGTGAGAGTGAGGAGGAAATTTTGGTGATGTCGGAAATTCCCGGAATGGATACAGGGGATATTGAGCTGACCTTGAACGAGAAGAGTCTGGTCATCCGGGGCACAAAAAAGAACGAAGTCGGCAATTACTACAGACAGGAGCGCCCCACCGGGAGTTTCCAGCGGATCATCAATCTGAACGTACCCGTGCGCGCCGAGGCGATCAAGGCCTCCATGAAAGACGGGGTGCTGAGGGTGGTTCTGCCCAAGGCACGGGAAAGCCACCCGCTGACCATTGCCATTGATGCACAGTAAGCGCCGCCCAGAGGAGATAAGCCCATGACAAACGAAATGGAAAAAAAGACAACCCCGGCTCTGCCCAGGTTCCGACCCAACACCGACGTGCTCGAACGTGAGGACGGTTTTCATATTTTCGTGGACATGCCCGGAGTGGGCAAGGACGGATTGTCCATTGACCTGCGTGACAACGAGCTGGAGATACGGGGCAAGGCGGTCTACCCGCGCGAGGAAAATGCCAAGGCTCTGCATGTGGAATTCGGGGACGGAGAGTACGTCCGTACGTTCACCATCTCAGATGGCGTGGACCGTGACGGTATTCGCGCCAGCTTGAAGAAGGGATTGCTGGAGCTGTTTCTGCCCAAGGCGGCCCGCTTCAAGCCCCGTCGAATTGAAATTCAGGCAGGATAGGAACGGATTTCAGACGCCAGGCGTCCTGGTGTCTTGAAGATGTTTGGTGAAACAGGAAGCGCGTTCCGGCCGATGATGGCCGGGACGCGCTTTTTTTTGGTTCGACTCACTCTTTGGTGGGCAGTTCACATCCGGCGTCCTTGGTCGAGCCGGGCCCGGCCAGGGGGCGGAAGCATTTTTTCGTGCCCCCGCAGATGGGACAACGCCAATCTTCCGGCAGATCCTCGAATTTGACTCCCGCCGGTATCTTGCCCTTCCTGTCGCCCTTGTCCGGATTGTACATGTAGCCGCAATTTACTGTCTGGCACTGATAGATCTCTTCGGGGGCCGCCATTGTTGAGCTCCTGGTTTGATGTTGGGTTAGAAATTTTACAATAAGGATTCTGGGGGGGAGGTCAAATGCGGGGTCGGGTGCGTGGCTTGCCAGCCAATGGGACGCGACACCCAATCGGCGTAGGGGCAGGCCTGTGTGCCTGCCCTCTTCGGGCCACGGGGTGCAGGACGTCACGGGGAGGGCGGCCACGCAGGGCCGCCCCTACGGGAGGGGATTGTCGGAAACGGGTGCCAAGAGGGGCACGGCTGTGCTCCAGCCCAGTTGGCGGAAGAGATCCAGAAGCTCCTGGGCAGGGGGGCAGGTCAGGGTCACCCGGTTGTTGCCTTCGGGGTGGCGGAAGGTCAGCTCCACGCTGGCCAGCAGCAGGCGGTGCAGCCCGAAATATTCCCGGAAAAAGCGGTTCTGGCGACCGTCGCCACGCTGCACGTCGCCGATGAGCGGGTGGCGGATGTGCGCGAAGTGGCGACGGATCTGATGGGTGCGACCGGTCCGGGGACGGACGTGGACCAGGCTGTAGCGAGCGGTGGGGTTGGGGCCGACCGGGTGGGGGATCTCGGCCGTGGCCAGGCGCGTGAACTTGGTTTGGGCTTCCTGGAGGGCGCCGGAGTCGGATTTGAGTGGGTTGTCGATGAGCCCTTCGGGTGGTGTGAAGCCGCGCGTCACGGCCAGGTAGGCCTTCCTGATTTCCTGCTCTGCGAACTGGAGGGCCAGGGCGTGAGCGGACTGCGAGGACAAGGCCATGATCATGAGGCCCGAGGTCGGGCGGTCCAGGCGATGCACCGGATAGAGGCGCTGACCGAGCTGATCGCGCAGGATCTGGAGCAGAAAGGGCTCGCGTCCGGCGTGGGCGTTGCGGTGCACCAGCAGCCCGGCGGGTTTGTGCACGGCGACAAGATGTGAGTCCCGGTACAGGACCGGGATCTCATCTGCGGACATTGTTCTCGGTCAGCTCGCCGCGCAGGTTCCTGGGCATGTGCTCCCTGATCTCGTCGGGGGACAGGCCGAGGCTGAAAAGATAGATCATCTTGGTCAGCGCTGCTTCGGGCGTCATGTCCGCACCAGACACCACCCCTGTGCGGGCCAGGGCCGAACCGGCCTCGTATCCGCTCTGGTCCACGGTACCGCGCAGACACTGGGTGCAATTGACGATGACCACGCCGCGTTCACATGCCTCGGTCAGAACGTCCAGGAACTCGGTGTCGTTGGAGGGGCCATTGCCCAGCCCGTATGTTTCCAGCACCAGACCCTGTAGCGGCGAGCGCAGCACGTTGGCCAGAAGCTCGGCGGAGATGCCTGGAAACAGACGCAGGGCGCCGACCCTGGCGTCGGACAGGGGATGCACGGTCAACCCGTTGACTGCCCGTTTGGGCAGCAGCAGTTCCAGATGGGGGCGGATGGTCACGCCGATGTGCCCCAGGTCCGGGTAGTTGGGAGAATCGAAGGCCTGGAAACCGGCCGCATCGACCTTGGTCGCGCGGCAGCCGCGCAGGAGACGGTTGCCAAAACACAGGCAGACCTCGGGCACGGGGGCCAGGGCGATGACCATGAGCGCTGTGACCAGGTTGTCCCGGCCGTCGCTTCTGACCCTGCACAGGGGTATCTGCGACCCGGTCAGGACCACGGGTTTGGCCAGCCCTTCGAGCATGAACGGAAGGGCCGAGGCCGTGTAGGCCATGGTGTCGGTGCCGTGGATGACGATGAATCCATCGAATTCGTGGTATTTTTCGGCGATGTCCCTGGCGATGGCCAGCCAGTGCCGCGGCCCCATGTTGGAGGAATCGAGCAGCGGCGAGTATTCGTAAATGACGTAGGCGGGCATTTCCGGGCTTGAAAAATCAGGCATGGATGCCATGACCCGTTCCAGGTACCCGGCTTCAGGCGCGTAGCCCTGGGGCGTGGGTTTCATGCCGATGGTCCCGCCCGTGTAGAGGATGCAGACCCGTTTTTTCACGCCTGTCTCCAGGTCATGAGCTTCCAGTGGATGAACTCCATGATCTCTTCGTGCTCGTTTTTGCCGGTACCGCAAACGGTGATTGGCTCGCCGAAACAGAAATGGACCGGAAGTTTGGGCCGGATTCTGCCGAAATCCTTGAGCAGGGTGCCAACGCCCCAGGCGTCGGTCTTGAGCGCCAGCGGCACGATGGGAACCCCCGCCTTCTTGGCGAGCTTGACGCCGATGGTGTTGAAGCCGGAGCGGTTGAGTGCCGGCGTGCGGGTAGTCTGAGGAAAGACAATGACGGAGATGCCGCGTGAGAGGCGGTCCTGGCCCTGTTCCATGACGGCCTTGAAATCCTCGCGGGGATTGACCCGGTCCACGGCAATGGGTTCGGCGACGTTCACCACACGCTGGAAAATGGGGTAGGTCGTCAGGCTGCGTTTGAGCACGAAGGAGATGGGCCTGTGCCCGGCCAGAATGGCCGGCATGCAAAACGTTTCCATGGTCGACATGTGGTTGGCCACGACCACGCAAGGACCGGGCAGCGAGGTGAAAGCGGCGGCGTTTTCAATGTGAAAGCGCAGTCCGCAGGATTCGGCCCTGCGCATGAATGTTCGGCTGTCTTCCGCCCACTTGGTCATGGAATACCCCTTTCGGGTCCGCCAGGCGGCTTCGCAGACGATGGAGAAGACCCGGGTGTAGAAAGCCAGGCTGGGAAGATGCCGCGCGAAGGGGCCGATGGGAATTAAAGGGCTGTGGTACGGATCGGTAAGGGCTTCGGTGTTCATGCGCGCTCGATCATGGGTTAGGCGGGCCATGGCGACCATGGCCCGCGTTTTTGGTGATCGCGGATGTTAGCCGAAGAGGGGCCGGGCTTCCAGAATTTTTTGTACGCCTTCTTCCTACAGGGCCTGGGTCAGCTTGGACAGGATGGCCCGCAGTTGCTCCGATTCTTCATGGGTCAGGGCGGACTGCAGTTCCCTGGTCAGATGCAGGTGGTGGGCATGGTGCTCCCGGTACAGCTCCTGCCCGGCTTCGGTCAGGGTCACGAGGATGGAACGGCGATCCGTCTCGTGCGGAATGCGCGCCACCAGGCCCTGCTTTTCCAGGCGATCCACGCCCACGGTCAGAGTGCCAGTGGTCACGCCCATCTTGGCCGCCAGCTCCTTCATGCGCAGCGGTGACTGCTGGCCCAGGATTTCCAGGGTGTGCATCTGTGGCAGTGTGATGGGCGTGTCGCGGACCACGGCCTGTTCCCATGAAGAGAGCTTTTCGTAGAACTCGATGATCAGGTCGCTCAGCTGTTCAAGATCATGCATGGCCGTTCTCCGGACAGGCCTGATCCCCTCCTTCCGCCGGACACGGGCAGGAGTGAATTTCCACGGTGACATGCTCCAGGTGCGCAACCCCTGCCACAAGATTTTTGTAGAACTCTGGCGGGCGGGGAGCGGCATCTTCCACGGTAAGATGCGCGGCAAGGCGGCGGGGACCCACGCTCCAGACGGAAAGGTCACGAACCCGGACCTGGCCATCCTGCTCGACGCGGCGCAGGATATCCGTGTGCACGCCCTGGTCCGCGCGGTGGTCGAGCAGGACCCGGGCCGTTTCACGCAACAGGCTGAGCGCCCAGCGTCCGATGACCAGTGCCCCCACAATGCCCATGACCGGGTCAAGCCAGCCAAGACCGTACAGCTTTCCGCCAAGCAGGGCGAATATGGCCAGAATCGAGGTCAGTGCGTCGGCCAGAACGTGGATGTAGGCGGCTTTGAGGTTTTGGTCGTGGCTGTGGGCGTGATCCTCGTCGCGCAGCCACCAGGCGCTGATCAGGTTCACGGCCAACCCGAGGACCGCCACCAGGATGGCCGGGCCAAAGGAGATGGGTACCGGTGAGAAGAGCCGCGCGCCGGACTCGGCCGCCATAAAAAGGGCCACGAGGACAAGGCCCACCGCCGAGGCGAACCCGGCCAGGGCGTTGACCTTGCCCGCCCCGAAGACCAGGTCGGGATTGTCGGCGTTTTTGCGCGCCCAGGCATAGGCGAACCAGGCCACGGCCATGGCGCCGGCATGGCTGGCCATGTGCCAGCCGTCAGCCAGGAGCGCCATGGAACCGAAAATCCAGCCCGAAAAGATTTCCACGGCCATGGTGGCCACGGTCAGCCAGAAAACGAAACGGGTCCCGCGTTCGCCATGGTCCATATCGTGATGGTGGTGCTTGCAGGAGCAGGAGTGATTGTGCATGGGAAGACTCGCAGTTGTTTGGATGTCGAAATGTTTGCCAGTCAAGCAACTAGGGGGAAGTTGTTTGATTGTCAAACATGATTTTCGGCCTCACCGTTCAAAATTACGCCGATGCATGATTATCAGCAGCAGTCCCCGCCCGTAACGACGGTCCGGAGTGTTCAGGGATTGACAATTGCTCCCGGCTTTGAAACTTCCAAAGTCAAATAATTCTGGAGGACAACGTGCAGGACAAAGACGGAATCTTTTATTATCCCTACCCCGAGAACAAGCGCATCCGCATGTACGTGCGCGAGCAGGATGGCGTTGTCGAGTTTCGATTGAACAACGTCGACCACCCTGAGATATGGGAGCGCCATGGCTGGCTTGATATGGACATCATAAAGCGCGGTGCCAGGATGTTCGAGGAACGGAACGCCAAGGCCGATCCGACGAAAATTTACGACCTGGACACTGCGCGCTATCTGCTGAGGGAAGCCGGGAAGAAGTAGGCCGGGAGGACGAATGGTCATTGACGGACTGGTGCAGGTGGCGGGGGTTGGCAGCCTTGAGGAAGGGCGCATGCTGCTGGACTGCGGGGTGGATCTGCTTGGATTCCCCCTGCGCCTGCCTGTGCACGAGCCGGACATGTCCGAGGCCCGTGCCCGAGCCATTATCGAAGAGCTGGGGCCTGCGGTTTGCGTGCTCATCACGTACGAGGATGATCCGGGGCGCCTGGTGGATCTGTGCCGTTTTCTGAACGTGAACACGGTTCAGGTTCACGGCGACGTCTCTGCCGAAACGCTGGCTCTCATCAGATCCCGTTTTCCCCTGCGCATTTTCAAAAGCTATGTCGTGGGCCGGGAGTCCCTGGACCCAAAGGATTTCGTGCGGGTCTATTCCCCGGTCTGCGAAGCCTTCATCACTGATACCTTCGACCCCGCCACCGGCGCCAGCGGTGCGACGGGCAAGGTGCACGACTGGAGCGTGAGCGCGGAGCTGATCCGTCACAGCCTGCGTCCGGTCATCCTCGCCGGCGGGCTGACCCCGGCCAATGTGCGTCTGGCCGTCAAAACCGTGTGTCCGGCGGCAGTGGACGTGCACACCGGGGTCGAGGCCCCGGACGGCTCCAAGGACCCGGAACTGGTCCGGGCCTTTGTGCGCGAAGCCAGGGCCGGGTTCGTGGAGGCCGGTTTTTCCTGATGCCTGGTGATGGGTCCTATAGGTCTTATAGGTCCTATAGGTCCTATGGGACCCATGGGACGTATGGGACTCAGGCTTTTCTCTCCCCCCAAAGTTTTTCCCTTCTACTTCAGTTCGAAAAGAATTCCTCCCGTTCCGTCCGGTACCGGTACCGGCGGCTCCGGGGCGTGGTAGATTTTGCGAATCTTTTCGCCCAGCACGCGTAGGTCCTCCAGGGATTTTTTCAGGTCACTGACCTCTTCCAGAAGCAGGGAAAGGAGTTCTTCCTTGCGCGGTCCGTCCGTTGTGGTGAGGGCCTCGATGTAGTCCGACATCAGCCCGTACTGCATGGCCTGGACCTGCGCGATGTTGTTGAGGCGGTCCGAGAGTCCGCCCATGGTCCGGCGGTAGGTTTCAAGCTCCGTGCGTTCGATGAGCGGGCGCATGTCGTGCAGGATGACCTGATAGCTTTCGAGCAGCCCCGAGTTGCGGTTCTTCCTGCAGCCCGCGGTGATGACCACGTCCACCACCTCGCCCGACAGGGTTTTTAGCCTGGCCGGGTGGTCGGTGACGTTTCCGGTCCGGGTCAGGGCGGTCATGATGGCCTTGCGCTCCGCTTCTTCCGTAACGTGACTGACCACGTTTCCGGTCAGGGCGTGCTCCCTGTTCTCATACCCGAAAAGGGCTATGGCGGCCTGGTTTATGTCCGTAAAGCTTCCGTCCGGCAGGGCCACGAAGATGGGGTCCGTGGAGTACTGGAAGATGCGGCGGTATTTCTGCTCGCTGACGCGCAGCTTCTCCTCGTCGTTTTTGCGGTCCGTCACGTCCTTGATGAAATGGTAGACCTGCTCAATCCTGCCCAGCCCCTGCTCCTTGTAGATCACTTCACCCTCGTCGCGCACCCAGCGGATGTCGCCGTTGGCGTGAACGATACGGTACTCGATGCGGTCGATCTCCTTGTCGATAAGACCCGCATAGAAGGCCTGCACCCTGGCGCAGTCCTCGGGCAGGACCAGGTCGATGGGGTGGAAGATGTTACCGACGAACTGGTCCGCCGGGAGGCCGAAGATTCCCTCGGTGGCGCTGTTGGCGGCTTCGATGCGGGAGTGCTCGCTGTCGAAGGCCATGATGACCTCGGGAATGGAATCGAGGATGCGCTTGAGTTTCTGGCTGGCCTTGGTCTTCTGGGTGATGTCCTTGAGGGAGCAGAGCAGGGCAAAGCCGGCGCCATGAGGGATGATGCCGGCCTGCATTTCGACGAAAAACTCAGTTCCATCAGTATCCGGCAAGGTGAATTTCACGGTTTGCCGGGCAGTCGGTCCTTGCGTCACGTTTGCGAAGAAGGTTTCCACCCGGGCGCGGTGCTCCGGGATGACGAAGTCGGAAAAGGGTTTTCCGGTCAAGGCTTCGCGCTCGGCCTTGCATATTGTGGCAAAACAGATGTTGGCGAAGGCGATCCTGCCTTGGTCCAGGATAACGGTGCCCTGACTCAAGGCGTCGAGCAGCTGGATATGTTCAGGGTTCATGGGATGCATTGTGTGTTCCTGGCCGGGTTTTCCCGGCCTTTTGTTACGGAGCGATGCCGATCATCTCCAGCGTCGTCAGGCTGGTCCTGGCGCGGGTGCCCGGGGCGTTGAGCAGGTGCCAGGCCGTGTATTGCTCGGCGTAGAGAGTGCCCGCCGACATACCGTCCACGGGAACGATGACGGAGAGTCCGCGCATGGACGCGCCCGTGGCCGTGTGCAGCACCGCGCCCTCGGCCGTGGTGCCGGTGATGATGACCGTGCCGACACCGAGTTTTTTCAGGATGTCTTCAAGTTCCGTGTTGAAAAATTTGTCCACAGAGGACTGGACAACGGGTTCGCCGGGCAGTGGCTTGGCCGGGGGCAGGATGCTTTCGATCGTGCCCCTGCTGGTCAGGCTGTGCACAACGGGCATTCCCGCCGCCCTGGCTTTTGCCAGGAATGCGCCGATGCGGGGTGCGGACTCCACGCAGCGGGGCCGCGCCTGCATGTTGCAGGTCAATTCCTCGATGTCGAGGACCAGCAGGGCCGTGTTTGCCGCACTGACCGTCGCGGTTTTGAGCTCAACGGGCGCAGGCGGCTGCACAAGGTCCCATTGCTCGACAATGGTCCCGGCCAGGGCGGGCGTTATGCATAGGAAGGCAAGGATTGTCAAAATGAAAACAGATTCTGATTTTTTCATGGGATCCTCCTGCTGGGTTCAAGGGGTGGGCAACGTGGCACAGAGGCTCTCCGGTGCCTTGGCCCCTGCCTTTCGAATATTATACACGCCACGGCCTTCGGCAATGACCACATCGGGTTTGCTGGCCGAAAAAATCTGCACTGTCGCGTTGCCGACCCGGTTGCCTAGCAGCTTGACCTCGCCCACGGCGATGAGGTCCGCCGGATCGGCCGGGCGCAGGTAGTCCACGCGCATGTCGATGGTTGCCACCCGGTCGCGTACCGAGCAGGCCGCCCACACCGCAGAGCCGCCGCAGGTGTCCACGAGCATGGAGATGAGGCCGCCGTGCAGCGAGGGTCGACGCGGATCGCCGATGAACTCGGGGCGGTAGGGCATGCGCAGGCGGGCATAGCCGGGGCGGATTTCTTCCACCAGAAGGCCCAGAAACCGGTCAAAGGGGATTTCCTGCTCGATGACGTGACGAATATCCATGAGGCACCTCTTGTGTTGTGTGTTACGATGCATTTTCATGGGCAAGACTGAAACAACCGTCAAGGTGCAAGCCTGGGGCAATGCCGCGGGCTTGTGTTCAGGTTCGGGCCGGGGTAAAGCCGCCGTTCAACTTTCGGGCGTCCCCGGATCATAACGACTAACCTACCAAGGACATTGACGTGTCGTCCTTTGAAATCAAGGGCAAGGTTGCCCCGTGCACACTTTTCAGACCGCTGACGACGGATTCGGCTGCGCTGACCCATGACGTTGAGGAACGGCTGGCCCGGACTCCCGGTTTTTTTCGCAACATGGCCGTGATCATCGACCTTTCCGCCCTCGGCGACATGCGGGACGGGCTGGATCTGGCATCCCTGGCGCGCCTGCTGCGGGCTCAGGGCATGGTCGCCGTCGGCATCCAGGGCGGCAACGAATACCATGAACGGCTGGCCCCCAATCTCCACCTGGGCGTATTCCCCGAGAGCAGACCCGCCCAGGGCCGGGCTTTAAGCGATCATCCGGCCACCGGCCCTGCCGAATCCTCGGCCATGGTCGTGGACAAGCCTGTGCGTTCCGGGCAGCAGGTCTACGCCAAGGGACGCGACCTTGTGGTCCTGGCCCCGGTGGGCCAGGGGGCGGAGGTCATTGCCGACGGCAACATCCACATCTATGCCCCGTTGCGCGGCCGGGCCCTGGCAGGAGTCATGGGCAATGAATGTGCACGGATTTTTTGCAAGGAACTGCGGGCGGAGCTCGTCTCCGTGGCCGGGTTGTACCGGGTCAGCGAGGATCTGCCGGAAGGTCTGCTCGGCGTCGCGGCTCAGGTCTGCCTGAACGGGCGCCAGCTGTTGATTGAACCACTTTGACAGGACCAGGAGGGACTGTGGGTAAAATTATTGTTGTTACTTCAGGCAAGGGCGGGGTCGGCAAGACCACGTCCAGCGCTTCCCTGGCCACGGGTCTGGCCCGGCGGGGCATGCAGGTCGCAGTGCTTGATTTCGACGTGGGCCTGCGCAATCTTGATTTGATCATGGGCTGCGAACGCAGGGTGGTCTATGACTTCGTCAACGTCATCCAGGGAGATGCAACGCTGCATCAGGCCATGATCCGCGACAAGCGGGTGGAAAACCTCTTTATCCTGCCCGCCTCCCAGACCAAGGACAAGGACGCCCTGCGCATGGACGGAGTGGAAAAGGTGCTCGAAGAACTGACCGGGCGCTTTGATTTTGTGATCTGCGATTCCCCGGCAGGCATCGAGCATGGCGCGCTCATGGCCATGCATTTCGCTGACGAGGCCGTGGTCGTGACCAACCCGGAGGTGTCCTCGGTGCGTGACTCGGACCGGGTCCTGGGTCTTCTGCAGAGCAAGACCAGAAAGGCCAGGAATGGCGAAAACATAAAGGAGCACCTGCTCCTGACTCGCTATGACCCCGAACGTGTCGAGCGGGGCGAAATGCTCAGCGTCGCCGATGTGGAGGAGATTCTGGCCATCCCGCTCTTGGGGGTGATCCCGGAGTCCAAGTCCGTGCTGGCCGCCTCCAATTCCGGGGAGCCGGTCATTCTCGACGAGGCGAGCGACGCAGGGCAGGCTTACGACGATGCGGTTTCCCGCCTGCTGGGCGAGGATATACCGCACCGTTTTCTCACTCCGGCCAAGAAGGGCTTTTTCGCCCGCATTTTTGGAGGCTGACATGGGCATCTTCAGTTATTTCCGCACCAGGAAAAATACCGCCGAAGTGGCCAAGAATCGTCTGCAGATCATTGTGGCACATGAACGAGCCCAGGCTGGCGGGTACGAGTTCCTGCCCCGGCTGCGTCAGGAGCTTCTGCTCGTGGTGCAGAAATACGTGCATGTGGAACTCGACAACATCAAGGTGGACGTGAACCGGGACGGTGACTGCGAAGTCCTGGAGTTCAACGTGACCCTGCCCGACAACAAGCGCTGAAGTCCAAAAAACACAAGATCCTGGGCCGGGCCATGCCGCCCGGCTCAGGATCCTTTCAAACTCCGTCACCACCGAAAAAACTCTCCGCCTCGCACCCCGCTATCCGTCTCAGTCCACTCCCGTCCGCATCACCCGGCCGAATACTTCCTCTGACATTTGGGACAATGCGTTGAAGTCCTTCCCGCGATCTGTTCCGCCCTGAGCGCCCTGCCGCAGGCCGGACAGGGTTCGCCCTTCTTGCCGTAGACCTTGAAACTGTCCTGAAAGATGCCGCTCTTGCCGTAGGCGTTGCGGTAGTCGCTGATGGTGCTGCCGCCGGCGGCTATGGCTTCGAGCAGGATGCGCTGCAGCGCTTGGCTGAGTTGAACGCGCTTGGCATGGGGAATGTTTGCGGCAATGCTGGCCGGGTGGATGCGGGCCGCGAAGAGGGATTCGTCGGCGTAGATGTTGCCGATTCCGGCCAGGACCGTCTGGTTGAGGAGCAGGCCCTTCACTCCGGCGCGGCGCGCACCGAGGCGCTTTGCCAGTTCCTCGGGAGTGGTCTCCAGCGGCTCGGGGCCGAGGCTTCTGTAGAAGCTCCACTGCGCAAGGTCCGCCGGGCCGTAGATCCCGAAGAATCCGAAGCGCCGCGAATCTTCGAAGACCAATCGGTCGCCGCCGTCGAGCCCCAGAACCAGGTGGGTGTGCTTGGGCAGGACCAGTCCCGGTCCTGCGATCCAGACCCGGCCAGTCATCTTGAGGTGAAAGGCCAGACAATCGTCCCGGTCCAGGTGGACCAGGAGCAGCTTGGCCCGGCGCGAGACATGGGTGATGGTCCTGCCGGGCAGTGCTGCCGGGTTTCCCGAGCGCAGCACGCTTGGGGTGAGCAGTTCGGCCGTTTGGATGCATCGCCCTTGGACCAGCCTGTGCAGGCCGCGGGCAATGGTTTCGACTTCAGGCAGTTCAGGCATCAGTCAAGAGGGATGGCCAGGATAACGGTCTGGCCGGAGCGCAGGACGGTAAGCTCAAGCGGTTTCTTCTGGCGCGAGGCCGCCATGGCCGCAAAGTGCAGGTCTATGGCTTCACGCAATTCCCTGTCCCCGGCCTTGAGCAGCACGTCCCCGGCCCTGAGGCCCGCGTTGTCGGCTCTGGAACCGGGATCGACGCTTTCAACGCGCATGGCCGCATCGCCGAACAGGATGTTCATGCCGAGGCGGCTCTTGTGCTGGGCCGCGCAATGAAAAAAGACCTGTTTTCCGGGCAGCGGGCGCTGGCTTGCATCGGTCTGGGTCTTGAAATCGTCTTTGTCGCGCGCGGGCATGACGGCCAGGCAGACCGCTTCCGGGTCCAGAGTGCGCAACCGGTACTCGATGCCCCAGCCGTGCTCCACGTGTCCGCTTCCGGACAGGAGCAGCATGGGCTGATTCAAACGCCTGTGCCACGCCAGGGCCTGCTCGGCCATCATGGAATCCCACAGGGCCTGCACGAGGTAGAATTTTTCCGCCATGGAACTCATGGAAGGAGGATTGCCGGGCATCGATGGCGTCTTTGCTTTTTCCGGGGCCGCGTCCGTCATGGGCGCCTGCTCCGATTGTCCGGCCGTGCGCATGGCCTGGTGCATTCTGGCCTGCATTTCAAGGGCTTTTAGCTGCGCCGGACTGGCCGGGATGATGCGGCGCGGCAGGGCGTCCCGGTCGGCCTGGGTCAACCCCTCGTTGCCCTGGTCCCGGAACGTGACCAGGGTTTGTCTTGGAATGTTCAGGCCCGCCACAGGCAGATCGAATTTTTCAGCCAGCTCGAAGATGGGCCGGTACAGGGAATAGGAAAAACCCCAGAGCTCGTCCCAGCCGACCTTTCCACCCAATTCGGCAGCGGTGATGCTGCGGTCGTTGAACCTGTCCAGCACTGGCTGGCTGGTGACCGGCAGCATCTCAAGGCCGATGGAGAAGCGGAGCCCGCTGGCGGCCAGGGTTTCGATGAGGCGCGCCTGCACGGCGTGGTCACAGGGGTTGGTGTGGCTCTCGCCCGTGAGAATGAAATCAGCCTCGCGGGCCAGGGCGGTGACGGCGGCGTCGGTCAGGGGGGACCCGTCGGCCGAAAGAAAGGATCCCGGCGGCGGGGAGACCCAAGGGGGAGTCACCGCCGCCGGTTTAACGCATCCGGCGATCATTGCCAGGAGCAGAGGGAGGATGAGGCGTGTCATCAGTCCCAATTGCGCTTGTCCTCGATGAAGCGGATCTGCGGCGGCAGGGTTCCGGGAGTAAGGATCTTCAGCGCCGGACGGATCTTGATCTTCTCGCGGAACAAGTGCAGCAGCTCTTCCTCGCGCTTGAAGCCCGAGGTTTCGATCATCAGCGTCATCTCGTCGATGCCGCCGGGATTGGTGACCTCGATCTGCCATCTCTTGATCTCCTCGAAGCCGGAGATGACCTGCTCGACCTGGTGCGGGTACACGAACATGCCCTTGATGCGGGCGGTGGTGTCCACGCGGCCGACAATGGTGCCAAGGCGCGGGGAGGTCCGGCCGCAGGGGCAGGACGCACGGTCGATGTAGGACAGGTCGCCCGTGGCCAGACGGATCAGCGGGTAGGTCTTGTTGAAGGCCGTGACCACGATCTCGCCCACTTCGCCGTCTTTCAGCGGAATGCCCGTGTCCGGGTGGCAGATCTCGACATAGGCCCGGTTGGCAATGTGCAGGCCGTTCTTGTGGAAGCATTCGTAGCCGATGCAGCCCACATCCGCCGTGCCGTAGCCCTGGCGCATGATGAGGTCGAATTTCTTCTCAAGGGTGGAGCGCAGCTTTTCCGAGAATTTCTCGCCCGTGACGAAGGCCACTTCCAGGTACAGGTCCTTGCGCAGGTTGAGACCCTTCTCCTCGCCCTTCTGGGCCAGGTGCATGAGGTAGCTCGGCGTGCCCACGTAGCCCGTGACGCGCAGCTTCTTCATGATGTCGAGCTGGCTGCCGGTGTTGCCGGGGCCAGTGGGCACCACGGCGCAGCTCAGCTGGCGCAGCGGTTCCTCGAACATGAGCCCGGCCGGAGTCATGTGGTAGTTGAAGGTGTTCTGGACCAGATCGCCGGAACGAAAACCCGCGGCATAGAAGCTCTCGGTCCATCCCCAGTAGTCGTCCCCTCTGTCCTCGGGATCGAAGATGGGGCCGGGGGACAGGAAGACGCGGCGCAGCTCGCCCAGGTCCTTGGTCAAGAGGCCGCCCAGGCGCGGGCCCATGGACTGCAGGAAGATGAGTTCCTTTTTCTTTAAGATCGGGACGTGCTTGAGGTCGATGAGGTCGCGGAATTTTTCCACGGAAAACTGTGCGCGGTCAAAGCGCTTCTTCACGTCCTCGGAATATCTATAGGCATACGAGAGCAGCTCCTTGAGCTGGATCTGGTAATATTTCTGGCGCTCGGTGGCATCCAGAACTTCGCGGCGGCTGAAAATGCCTTCAGTGCGATCCTTGCGGGTCATCAGCACTCCTCCTTGCGGTGGCGTGGTCCGGCCGGGGTGGTCGGGGTTGAATGGTTCACGAAAGGTTCCGTATACAGGAATAAAAAAAGGATTTGCAAGTGTGTATTTGCAAATCCTTGAAATAGAACGATATCAGAGGTTGTTATACTTACTCGTCCAGTGGCTCTTCTGCAGGATCTTCGTCGCCGGTGGCTTCCGGGGCCACGGTTTCAGGCACCGGAGCCTCCGCGAAAGTCCGCGCGAAGACCAGAAATCCGGTGTGGGCGACCATGCGGTCTTCGGGGCGCAGGCGTTCGGGCACGGGCTTGTAGTGGCGCAGGAATATCTCCACCACCTCGATCTGGCGGAAAGGGCCTTCCTGCAGCTTCTTCAGCAGGTCCTGGACCTGGTTGGTGGTCGGCAGGAGAAAGCCCACGGGTGCGCCGGGCACCACCGCGCTGGGGATATGATGGATGTAGTCGCAGGGCTCGCGTACATCCAGAAAGAGGGCGTCGGCGGCGTGCGCCTGGAAGCCCTCGGCGATGTCGTGGTGGAACTGCTCCACGCGGTGGGCGAGGCCGATGCGCTCCAGGTTCTGGCGGCAGAGGGTGTAGAATTCCTCACGGCGTTCGTAGGTGTAGACCTTGCCCGTGTCGCCCACCAGCCAGGCCAGGGCCGTGGTCAGGCCGCCGGAGCCGCAGCCGGCCTCGACGATGCGGCAACCGGGCCCGATGCCCAGCTTCATGACGATGTAGCCGATCTCCTTGGGGTAGATGATCTGGGTGCGGCGTTTGACGGACTTGACCAGATCGTAAAGCGTGGGGCGCATGACGGTGAAGGGATAGCCCTTGTGGGTCATGACCTGCTGGCCCCAGCCCGCGGCGCGGACCTCATCGAGATGCAGAAGTCCTTCGTTGGTATGCATGACCTGCCCTTCTTGGGCGGTAACAAAATATCGCTTGTCGTTTGCGTTGAGCAGCATTACGAGCTGTCCCGGTTCGAGCATATGGCCTCCTGTGAAGTGCGTAGGCGGGAGTAGCCACGGCATACTGGGATGTCAAGCAATCCACCCTGCCCTGAAGATGGTTTTTCTTGCTATAGGATCGTTGGCAGGTTAGAGAACCTCTCTGATACTCGGCGTGATGTGCGCCCGGCAATGTCCGGTCATTATCTTGCTTGTAGCGCCACTCGCCACGGTCTCACAAATTTTTTCCGGTTTTCGATACGCAAATTTTTTATTTTTCCCCGGCTTTGCCGGAAACTTTTTTCATTTCGAGGATATGTATGGGCGAGAAGCAGAAACGCAAGATGTTCATCAGCGTGCTCCCTGGTGAACAGGTCGAAGTGGCCATCATGGAAGATGGCATTGTGGTCGAGTACTACGTTGAAATGCTCCATCAGAGCAAAACCAAGGGTAACATATATAAGGGCAAAATACACAACGTCGATCAGGCCCTGCAGGCTGCGTTCATCAATTACGGGGCGGACAAGAACGGTTTTCTCCAGGTCGACGAGGTCCATCCCGAATACTATCAGGGCGATGTGCCGACTCGCGGCAAGTACCCGCCCCTGCAGAAAGTCCTGAAGCCCGGACAGGAGGTCCTGGTTCAGGTCGTCAAGGAGCCGACCGGCTCCAAGGGCGCCTTCCTGACCACCTATCTGTCCATTCCCGGACGCTATTTCGTGCTCACCCCCGGCCGTGAACAGCTCGGCATTTCCCGCAAGATCGAAGATGAAAAGGAACGCGAGCGCTTGAAAGAGGTTGTCGAGGAACTCAAGCTCGACGAAGGCCTGGGTGTGATCGTGCGCACGGTGAGCGAGGCGCAGAGCAAGAGCAGCCTGTCCCGCGATCTGCAGGTCTTGAAGCGCCTGTGGAAGGACATCCGCAAAAAGGGCATTGCGTCCGAATCCCCCGCCCTGATCTATGAGGAAAAGGATCTCGCTTTTCGCGCCATCCGCGACTACCTCACGTCCGACATTGCCGAATGCTGGGTGGACGACGAGGAAACCGCCAAGCAGATCACGGAGTTCGCGACCCTTCTTTTTCCCCGTCGCAAGACCTTCATCAAGGTCCACACCGAAACCGAGCGCACCCTTTACGAACGGTTCCGCATCGAGGCGCAGCTGCAGAAGATTTTCAGCCGCAGCGTCAACCTGCCAAGCGGCGGCCAGTTGGTCATCGATCATACCGAGGCCCTGACGGCCATCGATATCAATTCCGGCAAGATCGGCGGAGAGAAGAATTTCAAGGAGATGGCCCTGCGGACCAATATCGAGGCGGCCCAGGAGATTCCCAATCAGCTCATGCTGCGCGACATCGGCGGCCAGATCGTGGTCGATTTCATTGAAATGAAGGACGGCAAGCATATCCGCGAAGTGGAGAAAGTGCTGCGTCAGGCCCTCAAGGTGGATCGGGCCCGCACCGACATCGGCCGCATTTCCAAGTTTGGTCTCCTTGAGATCGTGCGCCAGCGCCTTGGCACCTCGGCTCTGTCCGGGAGCCTTGAGCCCTGCCCGCATTGCTCCGGGGCCGGCACGCGCCGCAATCTGGAATGGCGCTCCATGCAGGCTTTGAAAGATATTTATCGCGAACTGCGCAAGGACAAGAGCTCCGAGACGTTCACCTACAAGACGGACGCGGACCTGATGCACTATCTCGTCAACCGCAAGCGCGAAAAGCTCATGGAGTTTGAGCAGTCCTTCGGCCGCAAGATTTTCGTCATGCCCACGGAAACGCCTAACTGCGCATTTTGCTAGGCTGTCCCATGAAGATTCTGGTTCACATCTGTTGTGGGCCGTGCGCCATCACACCCGTTACGGCCCTGCTTGAGGCCGGAATGGGTGTGACGGGCCTGTTTTACAATCCCAATATCCACCCCCTGCAGGAATATCTGCGCCGCCGCGAAGGCGTGACCCAGATGGCTGACCGCTTGGGCATACAGGTCATCTTCAAGGACGACGAGTATGACCCGCAGGACTATTTCAGGGCGGTGACGTACCGCGAACCGAACCGCTGCCTGCCCTGCTATTCCCTGCGTCTGGAGAGAACCCTGTCCATCGCCCGGCGCGGGGGCTTTGAAGCCTTTACCTCCACGCTCCTGTACAGCAAGTTTCAGAAGCACGAACAGATCCGCACCCTGGGACACGATCTGGCCGAAGGTTCGGGCGTGGGATTTCATTACCAGGATTTTCGCGAAGGGTGGTCCCGGGGCATCGCCCTGTCCAAGGAATGGGGGATGTACCGGCAGCAGTACTGCGGCTGCCTCTACAGCGAATTCGAGCGCTACTCCTCGGAGCTGCGCAGGCACGCCTAGCTCATGCTGCTCTATGTGCATGTGCCCTTTTGCGTTCGCAAATGCGGATACTGCGCCTTTCATTCCGGTCCGTTCTCGCGGGATGCCGCAGCGGCCTACGTGGAGGTGGTTTCAGAGCAGATGAGGGCCTGGGGGCGAACCCTTGGCCGGGTAGCGGTGGAGACGGTCTATTTCGGAGGAGGGACCCCGTCGCTTCTGGAAGCGGGGCAGATCGCGGATCTGCTGCAGGCGGCCGATGCCAGTTTTACTCTGGGCGCAGACGCCGAGATCACCCTTGAGGCCAATCCGGATTCGGCCCTTAAATCCGGGTTTTTGCGAAGTGTGCGCGGCCTCGGAGTGAACCGGCTGAGTCTGGGGGTGCAGAGCCTGCAGGACGACCTGCTGGCCATGCTCGGGCGTCCGCATGACAGCAGGCAGGCGCGCTTGGCCGTAAGTGCGGCCAGGGACGCGGGTTTTTCGAATCTGAGCCTCGACCTGATCTGGGGGCTTCCCGGTCAGACTTTTGAACGCTGGATGGATGATCTGGCCGGGGCCTTGGAACTGGCGCCGGAGCATCTCTCCTGCTATGGACTGAGCCTGGAAGAGGGAGCACCCTTGACACGCAGTGTGGAAGATGGCTCGCTCGTCCTGCCGGACGAAGAGACATGCGCGCGGATGTTTCTGGACGGCTCGAAGCTTTTGGAGTCCCAAGGCTACGGTCATTACGAGATTTCGAATTATGCCCGCCCCGGCCGGGAAAGCCGGCACAACCGGGGGTATTGGACCGGCCAGGACTATCTGGGCCTTGGCCCGGCTGCGGTTTCCACCATCGGTGGACGTCGGTGGGAGAACCCTGCCGCCTTGGACGAGTATGCCGCGGCCGTGACCGGGGGCGAGGGCGAAAATGCGATGGAGGTATTGTCGGCGCACACGCGCCTGCAGGAAATGGTCATGCTCTCTCTGCGCATGCGCGAAGGGCTTGGCCTGGAAAAATTTAAGGCAACGACCGGAACGGAATTTCCGTGGCGTCACCCGGCTGTCGAGCAACTGCGCTCCAGCGGGCTGGTCCGCCACCGCGACGGTCATCTTCAACTGACACGCGAAGGCATGCTGGTCAGCAACTCCGTCATCGAGATGATGCTCGGGATTCTGGACCACATGCACGCAGACACTGTGTAGGATACGTATGACAGACAACATTGATTTTGGTGACGCCCCCGCTGAGGGCTCCCAAACCGAGAATTTCGAAGGCAAGGCATTTTCCATGACCGACCTGCCGCAGGGCCTGCAGGCCGCTGCATCCCGACTGAACTGGACCGAACTCATGCCGGTGCAGGTGCAGACCATCCCGTACATGCTTGGCGGACAGGACGTCATGGTCCAGTCCCAGACCGGCAGCGGGAAGACAGGGGCTTTTCTGCTGCCCATCCTGGACCGCATCGACACGGGACTTGGCGCTCCGCAGGCCCTGGTTCTGGTTCCCACGCGCGAACTGGCCGTACAGGTCACCCGCGACGCCGAGGAACTGGGCCGGGAGTCAGGGGTCAAGCCGCTCTCGATTTACGGCGGCGTGGGTTACAAGGGCCAGATCCAGGGACTTGAGGACGGGGCGCAGCTCATCATCGGTACGCCGGGGCGCATTCTGGACCACCTGCTCAAGGGGAACCTCAATCTGGACCGGCTGAAGGTCATGGTTTTCGACGAAGCCGACCGCATGCTGTCCATGGGCTTCTATCCGGACATGAAGCAGCTGCAGCGGTATCTGCCGCGCGGGCTGCAGTCGACCATGTTTTCGGCGACGTATCCCGGACACGTGAAGCGCCTGGCCCAGCAGTTCCTGAAGGACCCGGTGTTCGTGTCCTTAAGTCAGTCCCAGGTCCATGTCAGCGACGTGCTGCATGTGGTCTACAAGGTGCCGGCCATGCAGAAGAGCCGCATCCTGGTCAAGATCATCGAGATGGAGAACCCGGCGTCGGCCATCATTTTCTGCAACACCAAGGCCGACGTGCATTTCGTGGCCACGGTGCTGCGGCGCTTCGGCTACGACGTGGGCGAGATCAGCGCCGATCTGACCCAGGGGGCGCGTGAGGAAGTGCTTGAAAAGCTGCGCCTGAACAAGCTCAAGTTCCTGGTGGCCACGGATGTGGCCGCGCGCGGCATCGACATCCACGAACTGTCCCATGTTTTCCAGTATCAGCCGCCCCAGGACCATGAGGCCTATGTGCATCGCACCGGGCGGACGGGCCGGGCCGGAGCGGCGGGCGTGGCCATATCCTTTGTTTCCGGCATGGAGGAGATCGAGCTCGAGCAGATCGCCAAGAAGTTCTCCATTCCCATGGTTGAGCAAACCGTGCCTGCCGATGAAGAGCTTGAAACCCTTATTTCCCAGCGCGCCGTCTTTTTGCTGGAGGCGCGTCTGCGCAAGGCTGACAACATTCAGAAGGAGCGGATGCAGCGGTTCATGCGCACCGTGGGCGAGCTGGCGACCAACGAAGAGTCGCGAGCCCTTTTGGCCATGCTTGTGGATGAATTCTATCAGGGTACTTTTCACGCGCCGCTTGAACAGCCGTCGGAAAAGCTGGTCGACATGGTGCGCCCGGTGAGGCCGCAATCCCGACCTGCCCCGTCTGCCGCGCCCCGGTCTGCCCCGCAGGCTGAAGCCGTCCCGGCCGAGCAGCCCGGCGGCGACGCGCCTCTTTCACCGGAAGGCACGCGGCCTGAAGGTGAGAAACGTCGGCGCAAGCGCACCCGGAAAAAACCGGCAGTCAGCGGCGAGGCCGCGCCGAGGGAACAGAGCCCGTCTGTTGCGCCTGAAAGCGCCGCAAAGGCTCCCAAGGCTCCCGCCGGAGCCGAACTGAACGTTGAAGACGGCGCAGTTCGTGAACCAGCGCCTGCAGCTCCTCCCGCCATCCCCGCGCCAGCGGTCGATTCGTCTGCGCCTGATGCTCCGCAGGACTCCGCCGTGGCCCAGGGCGCAGACGAGACTCCGGGCGCAGACGCTCAGGCGCTTGCCCCGGCGGGCGAAGGCGCGAATGGCGAGCAGCCTCAAACCGCTCCCAAAAAGCGACGTCGTCGCCGCCCACGCAAGCCCGCGAGCGCCAAGACTGAGGGCGGACGCGAGGCCGGAGCCGATGCGGGAACTCCCGTTGCCGCGCCGAGCGCTGCGCCGGTTCCGGCAGCCAGTTCTCCGGCCCCACGTGCGCCGCGCGCAGACTCCCGGCCGAAGGCGGCCGATGCGTCTGCGGAAGATGGCGCGCCGAAGCCTAAGGAGGCTCCACGCCCGGCTCGCAGGAAACCGGCCGAACCCAAACCAGAGCAGCCCAAGTCAGAACAACCCAGGAACGGACAGCCCAAGGCCGAGCAGCCAAAGGCGGAGCGGCCAAAGCCCAAGAAGAAGATCTTCCTAGAATAAATGTCAGCCCCGGGTTTACGTCCGGGGCTTTTTTTTTTCGCGCGTGGTGTCGTGACTTGAGGCGCAGGAAAGGCGGCGAATTAAAGCTGCGGCATTCCACGGGTTGGGTGTCGACGATGAGGCGGATTTGCGGTAGCTAAAGGTTCGTGTTGCCTGTGAGGATCGGGGATGGTCCCACCGCTTTGGTGACCGGTATTTTTTGGAGACGACGCGTGCACGTGTGGGAGGGATCATGTCAGAAGAGCGACGCAAACGAAGCAGGGTCAGCCTTGAATTTCCGCTTACGATAGCCTTTGAGGGCAAGAGAGTCCGGGGCAAGGTTCACGATTTGAGCCTCAAGGGCCTTGCGTGTTCCACGGAGGAGTGGATTCTGCCGGGCAAGGAGTGCGACATCACCCTGGAGCTTGATTCCGGGTTGCGCATGCACGTCCACGGCCGCATCATCCGCGCCGGACAGGACGGGGCCATCGACTTCATCCGCATGGACGAGACGAGTTTCGCGCACCTGCGCAATCTGGTCCGCCTCTATGCCGAAGACGCGGATCTGGTGGACGAGGAACTGCGTCGTCCGGCCTTCAAGACCGAAGGGGAGCCTTTTCCAGAGTGAGCAGGGTCCGCTTCAATGCGAGCCCGGGTCCGAATCCGCCAAGTCCCAGGTCGCCAGCCAGCACGCGGTGGCAGGGGTACAGCAGAGGCCAGGGATTTCGGGCCATGACTCCGCCTACTGCGCGGGCGGCCCGTGGCGAATCGCACAGGGCGGCCAGGCGGCCATAGGTCGTGAAGGACCCCCTGGGCGCGTGACGGCGCAGATTCTCCAGCACCTTCCAGGAGAACCGGGTGACCGTGCTCCTGTCCAGGGGAAGGTCCGGCCACTGATCCGCATCGAGGGTGTCGTAGCGCGAGACGATGCGTTCAAGCTCCTCTCCGAAAGGCGACTTCGGCGCGGTTGCGGGCGTGAGTTCTCCGCTGAGCTCAATGCGCCCAAGGAGCCCGTCAGTCCAGACGAAAGTGGCTGAAAACCATTGATTGACGAACGTTTCCGAGAAGCTGGCCATGTTTTTTTCCGTGGTTAGCGATGAATCCATTCCGGTAGCCCGAGCCCCAGATCCTTTCCCTGCCATGTATCCGTTTCGCGCAAGCGCTGGTTGACCGCATTCAGGTATGCGCTTTTTTTGTGTGCCCAGGACGGGGCGGCCAGGTCGTCCGCATCGGGATCGCTGTTCAGGCGATGGATGACGATGTCCTGGCGCAGCAGGCTGATGCCCTGCACCAGCCAGTCCAGTGACTCTTCCCGGCTGAGAAGCTCAAGCGTTCCGGCGTGCAATGAAGCTTCCAGGGGAGTGTCCCGGCAAACGTACAGATTGTGTATTTTGATGCCGGCCACGGGCAGGCTGTTGACAAAGAGGATGGTTTGTTTGAAGTCCGCCAGGTTTTCACCCGGTAGTCCGGTGATGACGTGGGCGCAGACCTTTATGCCCCTTTTTGCGGCCCTTTCGGTCCAGGCCGCGAAGCAGGCGGCGTCGTGACCGCGGTTGATGCGCCGCAGGGTACGGTCGTGGGCGGACTGCAGGCCCAGGTCCAGCCAGATTTCCTCGAAGGCGGCGTGCTGCAGGATGTCCAGCTTTTCTTCGTTCAGGCAGTCGGGCCTGGTGCCGATGGCCAGTCCGGCCAGATCGGGCAGGTCCATCAGTTCCCGCAGGATTTCCTGCAGACGGCTCGCGGGGCCGTACGTGTTGGAGAACGACTGGATGTATCCCAGAAATCGCGTATCGGTGTCGCGGTCTCTGGATCGCTCCCGATAAAAGAGGTACTGCCCTCGCAGGGACATGCCCTCGACGGCCAGGCCGGTGCCCGACCCCTTCTGGTTGCAGAACGCGCATCCGCTGCGTGACAGGGTGCCGTCCCGGTTCGGACATGAGCTTCCGGCGTCCAGCGGTATTTTGCGCACGCGCTGTCCGAAGCGTCGCTTGAAATAGAGCGACAGGGGGTAGAATCTGTAAGGTAACATGCCCGGTATGATTAAAGTTTATGCCTGCCCGAGGCGCCGGTTGCCTGTGTATTGAAATTCGGATAAACAGACGGGCTCGTTACTCATCTTTGCCAGGGATCGTGATCTTACGGATCCCGCACGTGATCACGCTCCAGTACGGAAGACGTATCGCCGACCGCACCGAACATGATAAAAGAGGAATTATATGTCCAGGATTTTGGATAAAATTTTGGGGTTCTTTTCGAACGATCTGGCCATCGATCTCGGCACCGCCAACACCTGCGTGTATGTCAAAGGCAAAGGGATCGTACTGCGGGAGCCCTCCGTTGTCGCCGTCAAGCGCGACAACCGCGGCAACAACAAGGTCCTGGCCGTGGGCTCCGAAGCCAAGCGGATGCTCGGGCGCACACCCGGCAACATCGTGGCCATCCGACCCATGAAGGACGGCGTCATCGCCGACTTCGAAGTGACCGAAGCCATGCTGCGCCATTTCATCTCCAAGGTGCACAACAGCCGCAGACTCGTTCGTCCCCGCATCGTCATCTGTGTGCCCACCGGCATTACCCAGGTCGAGAAGCGGGCCGTGCGCGAGTCGGCCCAGAGCGCCGGAGCGCGTGAAGTCTTCCTCATCGAGGAGCCCATGGCGGCGGCCATCGGCGCGGACCTGCCCATCACCGAGCCGACCTCCAACATGGTTGTGGACATCGGCGGCGGCACCACGGAGGTGGCGGTCATTTCCCTGGCGGGCATCGTCTATTCCAAATCCGTGCGCATCGGCGGCGACAAGATGGATGAAGCCATCCTCCAGCACGTCAAGCGCAAGTACAACATGCTCATCGGCGAAAGCTCGGCCGAGGATATCAAGACAACCATCGGTTCCGCCTATCCCATGGACCCGGAGATGGTCATGGACGTCAAGGGTCGTGACCTGGTTTCCGGCATCCCCCAGAACATCACCATCACCTCCGAAGAAGTCCGCAAGGCCATCTCCGAGCCTGTCGATTCCATCGTTCAGGCCGTACGTATCGCACTGGAGCAGACGCCGCCCGAACTGGCCGCGGACATCGTCGACCGGGGCATCGTGCTGACCGGCGGCGGCGCGTTGCTCAAAGGGCTGGACAGCCTGTTGCGGGAGGAGACCTCCCTGCCCATCACCGTGGTAGAGGATCCTTTGTCCACCGTTGCGCTGGGCTCGGGCAAGGTTTTGGATAACCTGGATGTCCTGCGCGAGGTAACCATCGAGTAGCGTGATGTCTCCTCGCTTCAAACGGCTGGTCATCTTCTTCTTCCTTCCTCTGGTCGTCTATTTTTCTATGTACACGTGGAACTGGAAGACGGGGCACCTGGACCGCCTGGCCGCCCTGACCGGGCTGGAGCTGACCGGCTGGGTTCTGGCTCCGGGGCGATGGCTGCAGAGCAACGTCGATGAATTCTGGTCCCGCTATGTCTATCTTGTGGGCGTGCGTCAGGAGAATGAGGATCTGGTCCTGCGCGTGCGTGAACTCGAACAGGAACTCGTCCGCGTCTCCGAGAAGGCCAAATCCGCTGATCGTCTGCAGGCCTTGCTGCGTTTCAGTCCCGAAATGCCATGGGAGATGCGCGGAGGACGTGTCATTGGCCAGAAGCTTGGGCCCAACGCCATTCTGGAGACCGTGCTCATCGACGTTGGGTCGCGGCACGGCGTCCGGGCCAACGACCCGGTCATCTCTCCGAGAGGGGTGGTCGGCAGGATCGCCAAGCCGGGCATTCATTTTTCCAATGTGGTCCTTCTGTCGGACCCGTCCAGCCGCATTCCCGTCATCACCAGCGAGGGCCGTGTCCCGGCCATAGTCCAGGGTCAGGGCCCGGGCGCCTTTCTGGAAGTCAAGTTCATTCCTCGCAACGATCCGGTCAGTCCCGGCGAGATACTGCTCAGTTCCGGCCTGGGTGGCGTCTATCCCAAGGGAATTCCCGTGGCCAGGGTGGTGGAAGTCACGCCTGCGGACGTCTCTCTTTTTCAGCGGGTCTATGCCGAACCCCTGCTTGCCCTGCGTTATTACGAAGAGCTTCTGGTCCTGAACCGTACGGATGAATTCGATCCCGGCGAGCCCGTCATGGCCTCTTCGGCGACCAATGCGACCCTGCCTGATGCGCCCGGAACCGCTGGCGGCCCGGCAGTTGCCCCGCCCGCCTCCGGGGATTCCCCTGCGCAGGAGCCCGAAGTGTCCGCGCCGCAATCCCCCGAGCCGTCCACCTCCATACGCCAACCGGTGCGCAAGAAGCCGTGAGACTTTCAGCCGCGCAATCCTCGTCCGCGCGTAGCGGGCAGATCCCCGCGTTCATCTGGTGGATGGACTTTCTGATAATCGCCATCTGGGCGCAGGAGTTGTCTGGCGGCCTTGATTTTCTTACTCCCGGAGTGCTCATCTGCCTGCAATCCGGGCAGTGGTGGACCGCGCTTTGGATGGGCGTTTTGTGGGTGCTCGTGCAAGAAGGGGGCGGCAATTTGGTCTTTGGCGTGAGTATACTCTTTTACGCCGGCACGCTGGTGTTTTTTATGCTTTCACGGTGGATTCTCGAACCGGAGAACCCTCTTTTCATCCTTTTCTTCTCTTTGCTTCTGGCCTGCTGGTCATGGATCGTGCTGAACGGAGCCATAAGCTTCCAGGAGCTTCCGGTTCGCATGCACTCGCCCTGGCCATGGATCGCCTTGCAGTGGCTTGCGTACGTCTTTTTCTGGGGCGCGGCCCTGTTTATTTATCGCAGCGGGGGCAGGAATGGGCGCGTTTAACACCCCCGAGAGGCCGCAGTTCTTTTCCGGTCCGCCGCTCCTGCTTGTGTTCGTCGTGGCCCTTTTCTGCATCTTCGGCATCAGGCTGTGGTACCTTCAGGTTTACAAACACGATTTCTACCAGGGCCGCGCCCAGGAAAACCGCATCAGGCAGAGCACCATGTTTTCCCCGCGTGGCATTATTCGCGACCGCGCAGGCGTGCTGCTGGCCGAGAACAGCCCCGCCTACGCCCTGGCCCTGGTACGCGAGGACTGTCCGGACATTCCGGCGACCCTGGACCAGATCAGTCGGTGGACAGGCCAGCCGCGGGACGAATTGCAAAAGGCTTTTGAAATCGGTCGCAAGCGGGTCAAGCATTTTGATGAGCAGGTCATTGTGCCCAATATCCCGTTCGAACTGGTGGCGCTGGTCGAGGCGCACATGCAGGATTGGCCCGGGCTTGTCATTGTCGTGCGTCCCAAGCGATCCTACACGTGCGGCGAGACCCTGGCGCATGTGCTGGGATATGTGGCGCGGGCCAATGAAGATGAGCTCAACAACGATCCCGACCTGCAACTGGGCGACAATGTGGGCAAGCAGGGCGTGGAGCTGATGCTCGAGCGCAGGCTGCGCGGCACCAAGGGGCTCGAAGAGTTCGAGGTCGACGCTTCCGGGCGGGTGCTGTCCTCAAGGGTTGTTTCCCAGCCGATCATGGGCGAGGATCTTGATTTGAGCATATCCCTGCCACTGCAGGAAGTTGCGATCAAGGCCCTGGACGGAAGGGCGGGTTCGGTGGTGGCCATGGACGCCGATACGGGCGAGGTTCTGGCTCTGGTCAGCCTGCCCAGTTACGATCCCAACGAATTCGTTGTCGGGATCAGCCACGCCAAATGGAATGCGCTCCTCGAAGACCCCCTGCATCCCCTGCAGAACCGTCCGGTGCAGAGCGCTTACCCTCCGGGTTCCATTTTCAAGCTCGTGGTGGGGGCGCTGGGGCTTGAAAGCGGGACGGTGACGCCCTCCAAAACAGTGTTCTGCTCGGGCAAGCACACTCTCGGGACACGTGTTTTTCGATGCTGGAACAGGGGCGGGCACGGCACCACCGACTTCAGGAAGTCGCTGCGCGAGTCCTGCGACGTGTATTATTACCAGCTTGGCGAGCAGCTTGGCGTGGAAGCCATCACCGATTTTTCGATCAAGTGCGGCTTCGGTGTCAGGACGGGAATAGAGCTGCCTCACGAGAGGTCGGGCAACATGCCCACACCCGAATGGAAATTCAAGCGCTTCGGGGAAAAATGGCAGCGCGGTGAAACGTTGAACTATGCCATCGGCCAGGGCTACACCTTGACCACGCCTCTGCAGGCGACAAGGTTTGTCGCGGCCCTGGTCAACGGTGGAAAAATACTGCGCCCGACCCTCCTTTTGTCTGAAGAGCCGGAGGTGCTGGGCGAATTGCCCATAAGCCCCGCGGTGAGGAAGCTGGTTGTCGACGCCATGGTGGCCACAGTGGAGGAGGACAGGGGGACGGCGCGAATTCTTCGACGCCCGGGCCTTCGGATCGGAGGCAAGACCGGCACGGCCCAGGTTGTGAAGCTTCAGGACAAGCACGAAAAAAAGAAAACCCACGAGATTCCGTATAAATACAGGGATCACGCGTGGATGGCCAGTTTCGGGGAAAAGGACGGCAAGCGCTACGTGGTCGTGTCCATGGTCGAGCATGGGGGGCACGGCAGTTCCGATGCGGGGCCTGTGGCCGGCGCGGTGCTGGATTCGCTTCTTGGCGTTCAAACAGCGGCCCAGCAGGAAGAGTGATGTTCGACAGACGACTTGTTTTCCATATCAATTGGGGGCTCTTGACCCTGACCGCGATCCTGTTCCTGGTGGGGGTCATGAACCTCTATTCGGCCAGTACGCTGCGCCTGGCCTCCGGGGTGGAACTCGACACCTACTTCAACAAGCAGTTGCTCTGGGGCGGGGTTGGGCTTTGCGTGATGACTGCTATCGTGCTGGTGGATTACCGGCATCTGAAATCCGTTTCCTGGCCATTCTTCATTCTCTGTCTGCTGTTACTGGTTGGAGTCAGTGTTGCCGGAAAAACCATTTACGGTGCCAAGCGATGGCTTGATCTCGGTTTTTTCAATCTCCAGCCCACGGAATTGACAAAGATAGCCGTCCTTATTCTCGGAGCTCGGCTCATGGCGCGCATGGACGGGCGGCTGGGGTGGGTCAATCTGGGCAAAACACTTCTCATCGGGTTGATTCCCGCAGCGTTTGTCGTCAAGCAGCCGGACCTTGGCTCGGCCCTCAACATTCTGCTCATTCTGGGCGGCATGATTCTTTTCAAGGGGATCACGTCATCGGTGTTCAAGGTCCTGGCGGTGGCGATTCCGGTCATGCTTCCCTTTGGCTGGTTTTTTCTGCGCGATTATCAGAAGCAGCGCATCATGACGTTTCTTGATCCCGGCAACGATCCGCTTGGCGCCGGTTATCACATTATTCAATCCCAGATCGCCATCGGATCGGGCGGATTTTGGGGCAAGGGTTTCATGGAAGGAACGCAGAGCCAGCTCCGTTTTCTTCCGGAAAAACATACGGATTTCGCTTTCGCCGTATTCGGTGAGGAGTGGGGCTTTTTCGGAGCCATGGTCCTGCTCATTCTGTTCTGTTCGTTTCTCTACCAGATCTATATCGTGACCATGGAAGCAAAAGATGAATTCGGCAGCTATCTGGCAGCAGGGGTGTTTTTTTACTTTTTCTGGCAGATTCTGATCAATATCGGCATGGTGCTCGGCATCATGCCCGTCGTGGGCATACCGCTGCCCTTTGTCAGCTATGGCGGCAGCGCGTCCGTGGTCAATTTCTGTATGATCGGACTGGTTCTGAACGTGGCCATGCGCCGTTTCGTGTTCAAGAAGGGCTGAGACTTTTGTTTGCATAGACTCCAGGCGGGCAGAATCTTTTTTGAGCCGCAAGTTTAGCGAAAGTGAGCAGCCCTCTTCGTGACGGCAGTTTTTTTCCATCAGGGAAAAGCGAGCGCTAGGCACGTGAATTTCTGAACAAACCACCAAAACCCAGGCCATGCCAATCATTTTAGCTGTGCTTTATCCAAAAAGATTTTGACACGAAAATGGGAATCAGATAGAGGCCCTGTGACTTTGAACAAAAATTCACAACCTTTTTAGGGGGCGGCATGATTGATCTGAATTACACTTTTTTTGTTCAGCTTGTGAACTTTTTGGTTATCCTGACGGTCTTGAATCTGATCTTGTTTCGTCCCATCCGTGGGATCATCAAGAAGCGGGCCGAGGTCATGAGCGAAAAGTTGGGCTCCATCGAGGATTTTGCAGCCAAAGCGGAAGCCAACCTTGAAAGCTACAAGGCCGCGTTGAGCGGAGCCAGGGTCGAGGCCCAGCAGTTGCGCATGACGTTGAGGGCTGAAGGCGCCGCTGTCGAGTCTTCCGTTCTGGCCGAGGCCGGAGCCGAAGCTGCCGAAAAGGTCGCCGCCGCCCGCAAGGAGATCGACGGTCAGAAGCAGGCCGCCCTGAAGGCCCTGCGTGCACAAGTCTCCTCCTATGCCAAGAATGTCGCCGGAAAGGTGCTCGTCAAGGCATGACAGGTTCGAGATTTTCTTATGTGTCATAGATTTACTTTTTCATATAAGGAGGGCGGAATTTTGAAAAAGTTCAAGACTGTCGGATTGGTGACGGCAGCACTGGTTCTCTGCGCGGCGATAGCTTTCGCCAGCGACGGAGAAGGGGGGGGGCATAATAAGCTGCTCGACCTTTTCTATCGCGTAATTAACTTCGGCATCGTCGCGTTCTTGGTCTATAAGTTCGCGGGCAAGCGCATCGCGGACATGCTGTCCGGGCGCAGCAAGCAGATCGAGACGGACCTTGCTGATCTCGATGAGCGCAAGGAAGATGCCGAGAAGCGTCTGCTCGAAGTCGAAGCGAGTATCGCCAATCTTGAAGCCGAGAAGGCCAAGATTCTGGAAGATGCAAAGGCACAGGGAGAGGCCATGCGTCAGGCGATTATCGACAAGGCGGAGGTTCAGGCGGCGCAGATCAGAGCCCAGGCTGAAGTTTCGGCGGCCCAGGAAGCTAAGTTGGCTATTGACGCCATCCGTGAAGAACTGGCCGAAAAGATCACCTCTGCTGCTGAAGACCTCGTCAAAAAGCAGCTCAAGAAGAAAGATCACGAAGAATTGGTCAACGAATATCTTAAAAAGGTGGTGCTCAATTGACTGGGAATATCGTAGCAAGACGGTATGCCAAGGCATTGTTCGCTGTTGCGCAGGTGCAGTCCGACAAGGGTGCCATGGCGCAATACGGCGATGACTTGGCCAGGCTGGCTGGACTCCTGGAGAATGCGCCTGAGCTCACGAAGATCTTCCGCAACCCAATTTTTGGAGTGGAAGAAAAGAGAGGGGTGATCGTGAAAATTCTGGACAAGGTCGCTCCCTGCGCCATGGTCCGGAATTTTTGTCTGCTTCTGGCGGACAAGAACAGATTGGCTTTTCTCCCCGAGATCAACGCATCTTACGGAATACTTTTGGATTCAGCCCAGGGTGTTCTTCGCGGCAAGCTGGTGACGGCTATAAGGCTCTCCGACGTTGTGCAGAAGAACGTTGTCGATAAATTGCAAAAAGAGTCGGGCCAGAAAGTGGTCCTTGATTACGAAGTGGATCAGGAGATTATTGGCGGGCTTATGCTCAAGATCGGAGACAAGGTTCTTGACGCCAGTATTCGCGCTCAACTGCAAATTTTGAAAGAAAATATCAAAAGGGGTGAGTAGAGGCTATGCAGATCAAAGCAGAAGAAATTAGCCAGATCATCGAAGGCCAGATCAAGAATTACGAGAAAAAGGTCGAGATGAGCGAGACTGGCGTGGTCCTGTCAGTGGGTGACGGTATCGCCCGCGTTTACGGCTGCGAAAACGCGATGGCCATGGAACTCCTCGAGTTCCCCGGTAACGTCATGGGAATGGTCCTTAACCTTGAAGAAGATTCCGTTGGTGTGGCTCTCCTCGGCGAGACCGAGCACATCAAGGAAGGCGACATTGTAAAGCGCACGGGCCGGATTTTCCAGGTTCCCGTCGGCGACGCGGTCATGGGTCGTGTCATCGACCCCCTGGGCAATCCCATCGACGGTCTCGGACCGATCCAGACGGATCTGTTCCGTAACGTTGAAATCAAGGCTCCCGGCATCATCGCCCGTAAGTCCGTACATGAGCCCATGTACACCGGTCTGAAGGCCATCGATGCCATGACGCCCATCGGTCGCGGTCAGCGCGAACTGATCATCGGTGACCGTCAGGTCGGCAAGACCGCCGTCGGCGTCGATGCCATCATCGCGCAGAAGCACAGTGACATTCACTGCTTCTATGTCGCCATCGGCCAGAAGCGCTCCACTGTTGCCCAGGTTGTCGAGGCCCTTCGTCAGAACGGCGCCCTGGAATACACCACCGTCATCTCCTCCACGGCCTCCGAGCCTGCGCCGCTGCAGTTCATCGCTGCCTACTGCGGATGCACCATGGCGGAATTCTACCGCGACAACGGCAAGCACGCCCTGATCGTTTACGACGATCTGTCCAAGCAGGCTGTTGCTTATCGCCAGATGTCCCTGTTGCTGCGTCGTCCTCCCGGACGTGAAGCCTTCCCCGGTGACGTTTTCTACTTGCACTCCCGCCTGCTTGAGCGCTCCTGCAAGGTCAACGACAGCCTGGGTGCCGGGTCCCTGACCGCACTTCCGGTCATCGAAACACAGGCCGGTGACGTCTCCGCGTACATCCCGACCAACGTTATCTCCATCACCGACGGTCAGGTTTACCTTGAGCCCAACCTGTTCATGGCCGGCATCCGTCCCGCCATCAACGTTGGTCTGTCAGTTTCCCGAGTCGGCGGCGCCGCCCAGATCAAGGCCATGAAGAAGGTTGCGGGTACCCTGCGCCTCGATCTTGCCCAGTACCGCGAACTGGCAGCCTTCGCGCAGTTTGGTTCCGATCTGGACAAGGCCACCAAGACCAAGCTGACCCGAGGCGAGCGTCTGGTCGAACTGCTCAAGCAGCCCCAGTACAAGCCCATGGTCGTCGAGGAGCAGGTCGCCGTCCTTTATGCAGGCACTCGCGGCTTCCTTGATGACGTTGCCGTTTTGGATGCCATCCGCTTCGGTGAAGAACTGGTTGAGTTCATGCGCAACCAGAAATCCGATATCCTGGCTGAAATCGTTCAGACCAAGGATCTTGGCAGTGAAACCGAAAAGAAGCTGGCTGACGCGATCAATGAGTTTAAAGCCGGTTTCAAAGCCTAGGATCGTTTAAGGAGTCGTAAATGGCATCACTGAGGGACATTCAGAATAAAATCGTCGGTGTGAAGAAGACCAAGCAGATTACGAAGGCGATGAACATGGTCGCCTCCGCAAAGCTGCGCGGTGCTCAGAGCCGAATCGAGCGCTTCCGTCCCTATGCTGATAAGTTCAATGACATTCTTATCGATCTGGCTTCCCGCGCCGACGCCAGCGCCCACCCCCTGCTTGAAAAGCGCGAAGTCATTCAGAACATTGGTATTGTTCTGGTGACTTCGGACAAGGGGTTGTGCGGCAGTTTCAACGCGAACTTGTGCAATGCCGCCCGCAAGCTGGCTAGGCAGAAGGAAGCAGAAGGCAAGACGGTCAAGTTTATCTGCATTGGAAAGAAGGGCAGAGACTTCATCCGCAAGACGAATTACGAAATTGTCACCGCTTACGCTGAAAATATGACCCATTTTGATTTTCAGTTGGCAAGCGAAACTGGAAACCTCGTCATTGACGGATACCTGTCCGGTCAATTCGACGAAGTGCACGTTATCTACGGAAAGTTCGTAAGCATCGCTAGACAGGAAGCGACTTCGGCGCAGATTCTCCCCGCCGAGACACCAGATGTGCAGGCTCCGGTCGGTGCATCCAGCGAGTACATCTTCGAACCTTCGGTGGAAGGGCTTCTGGCCGAACTTCTGCCGAGATATGTGAAGGTCCAGATGTACAGAGGCCTGCTCGACACATCGGCCAGCGAGCACGCTGCCCGTATGTCGGCGATGGATAATGCGACAAAGAACTGCGACGAAATGGTCGGCAGCCTGACGCTGGTCTACAACAAGGCTCGCCAGGCCAGCATCACTACTCAATTAATGGACATCGTAGGCGGTGCCGAGGCACTGAAAGGATAAGGGGGCATAACGCATGAGTGCTGTTAATACCGGTAAAATAGTGCAGGTCATTGGGCCTGTTGTCGACTTGGAGTTTGCCGAAGGCAAGCTGCCAAGTATCTTGGACGCTGTTCTCATCACCAACCCGACCATTGACGCCGAGGAAGACAACCTGGTTGTCGAAGTCGCGCAGCACCTTGGCAACAGCGTTGTTCGCTGCATCGCCATGGACAACACCGACGGCCTGGTACGTGGTCAGATCGGCAAGGACACTGGAAAGCCCATTCAGGTGCCCGTTGGCAAGGCTTCTCTTGGCCGCATCCTGAACGTCGTCGGCCGTCCCGTTGACGAGAAGGGACCGATCTCTTCCGAGAAAACCTACCCGATTCACCGTCCGGCTCCCGGTTTCACCGAGCAGTCGACCAAGATCGAAGTGCTTGAAACCGGCGTCAAGGTCATCGACCTGCTCGTTCCCTTCCCCAAGGGCGGAAAGATGGGCATGTTCGGTGGTGCCGGCGTCGGCAAGACCGTTATCCTCATGGAGATGATCAACAACATCGCCAAGAACCACGGCGGCATCTCCGTGTTCGCCGGTGTCGGCGAGCGCACCCGTGAAGGAAACGACCTTTATCATGAAATGATTGACGCGGGCGTTCTGGATAAAGCCTGCCTTGTTTACGGCCAGATGAACGAACCTCCGGGAGCCCGTTCCCGCGTTGCGCTGACCGCTCTGGCTGCCGCGGAATACTTCCGTGATGAAGAAAACCAGGACGTGCTGCTCTTCGTAGACAACATCTTCCGCTTCACCCAGGCTGGCTCCGAAGTCTCCGCGCTTCTTGGCCGCATGCCTTCGGCCGTTGGCTACCAGCCGACCCTGGGTACTGACCTTGGTGAATTGCAGGAACGCATCACCTCCACCAAAACCGGTTCCATCACTTCGGTTCAGGCCGTTTACGTTCCTGCCGATGACTTGACCGACCCCGCACCGGCCACCACGTTCTCGCATCTTGACGGAACCATCGTTCTTTCCCGTCAGATCGCCGAGCTTGGCATCTACCCTGCGGTGGATCCGCTTGACTCCACGTCCCGCATCCTTGATCCTAATATCATCGGTCAGGATCACTACATGACTGCTCGCGCTGTGCAGAGAATCCTTCAGAAGTACAAGGATCTGCAGGACATTATCGCGATTCTGGGTATGGACGAACTGTCTGACGAAGACAAGTTGACCGTTTCCAGGGCGCGCAAGATTCAGCGCTTTCTGTCTCAGCCCTTCTTCGTTGCCGCTCAGTTCACCGGCAAGGAAGGCCGCTATGTCAAACTTGAAGAGACCATCAAGAGCTTCAAGGAGATCATTGAAGGCAAGCACGATTCCATTCCGGAGTCCTGCTTCTACATGGTAGGCGGACTCGAAGAGGCATTGGAAAACGCCAAGAAACAGTAATTCTTGCTCTGGGGTATTGATATGGCTAATACAATTACGCTTGAAATAGTGACACCAGACAAGATGGTGCTCAAGGAAGAGGTCGATTATGTCGGCGCTCCCGGCATCAACGGTGAATTTGGTGTTCTGCCCAATCATATCCCGTTTCTCTCAGCACTTGGTATCGGGAGCCTTTACTATAAACTCAATGGCAAGAAATACTTTGTTTTTGTTGCCGGCGGTTTTGCCGAAGTTTCCCCTGCAAAGGTGACGGTTCTTGCCGAAGTTGCGGAAAGAGCCGAAGACATCGATCTGGAAAGAGCTCGCAGAGCTCAGGACAGAGCCGAGCAGCGCGCCAAACAGCAACAGGAGAAATTGGATCACGCAGCCGCGCAGGCTGCATTGGCCAGAGCGTTTCACCGCATGAAGTGCCGTCAGAGTGCTGTCAGTGAAGGCACCTGCCGCATGTGATCGCCGACGTTAACCGTACTTGAAAGCAGGCTCTCCGGAGCCTGCTTTTTTTTTGCTGTAGCATCTTGAGAATATTGAGATGTGCCTATACCGTTATCTCATGTTGCCTGATGGAACCTCCGGCCGGCTGGAACTGATTTTGGACGGGCGGGGCTGGTATTGATGAAACCCTGGCTGAACGCGGAGGCGATACGCGATTTGGTCGGTATACATTTTGAGGATGTTATGAAGCCTGAATTGGGATACGTCATATTGGCCGCGGGAAAGGGAACGCGCATGCACTCGGATTCGCCGAAAGTGTTGCAGCAGGTCTTGGGCAAGACTTTGCTGGGATATGTGTTTGATGCGCTGAGCCATGTGTCCGCGACACAGACATGGACAGTGATCGGTTTTCGGGCCGACGAGGTCCGGAAAATATTTCCGCAGCGGCAGGAGGAGTTTGTGCTCCAGGAGGAGCAGCTTGGCACCGGTCACGCGCTCATGTGTGCCTGGGACAAAGTCGCCGCCGGGGGCGTATCCCATGTCTGCGTACTCAATGGGGATACGCCTCATGTGCCGGTGGAGGCTATTTCCGAACTGGCGGAATCCTGCTCCGAGAATGGCGCCGCCATGGGCATGCTCACGCTGCGCCTTGACAATCCGTTCGGGTACGGGCGGATCGTTCGCAGTCCGGACGGATGCGTCGAGGCTGTCATTGAGGAGAAAGACTTCATCGCAGCGGACCATGGCGGCGAGATTCACGAAGTCAATTCCGGTGTGTACGTGTTTGATGTGCAGCGCTGTTTTTCATTGCTCGGGCACATGGACAGAGATAATGCCCAGCGGGAGTATTATCTTACGCAGATGGTCGGGCTCTGCGCTTCTCAGGGTTTTTCCGTAGTAGGTGTCCCCTTTGGCAGTTCCGACCTGTTGCGCGGAATCAATTCCCCCGGCGACCTGGTCCGTTTCGAAGAATCCCTGCGCGGCAAGATCGTCAGTGACCTTCTTGAAGCCGGAGTGATCCTGCGGAGACCGGGATCGGTGGTCATCGGGCCCGATGTCGAGGTCGCACCCGGGGCAGATATCAGCGGGCCGTGCGAAATATATGGCAATTCACGCATCGAGAGAGGCGCGGTCATCGCCTCCCACTGCTGGATCAAGGACTCGATTCTTGGGCCTTGCCAAGTGAAATCCTTTTCTCATATTGAAGGATCTCGCATCGGCAATGGTGCCAGTGTCGGTCCGTACGCGCGACTGAGGCCCGGATCCGAGATTGGCGAGGATGCTCGAGTCGGGAATTTTGTCGAGGTCAAGAAATCCGTGCTGCGCAAGGGAGCCAAGGCCGGGCATCTTTCCTATCTTGGGGACAGTGATATCGGCCCTGGAGTCAACATCGGCGCAGGCACGATTACCTGTAATTACGATGGAGTGCGTAAACATCGCACCGAGATCCTTGAAAATGCCTTTATCGGGAGCAATACCGCTCTGGTCGCTCCGGTGACCGTGGGGGCTGGCGCCCTTGTCGCCGCGGGTTCAGTGGTTACTAAGAATGTTCCGGACGGCGCCTTGTGTGTCGGCCGGGCAAGGCAGACAAATTTGGACCGCAAGAAACAAACACCTCAATCCTAGGACGGCATATGGACATCCTCAACCAGTTGTCGGAAAAGATAACGCTTTTGCTGGAACGCCAGGAAGCATTGAAACTCGAAAATATGCAACTCAGGGAGACTCTTGAGCAGGAGCGCCAGACCAAGGAGGCGGTCTTGGCAAGGGTGGAAAATATCTTGAACAGCCTGCAAGAGGTTGATAGAAACTAGGTAATGCCAGGATACAATTTGACAGTGCTCGGCCTCGATCTTTCCTTCGCGGCCGATGTCCCTCCCGAGCGGATTCACAGAGCCGTGGACCTGGTCCATCAGCGCTACTCGGATCTCCAGGGGAGGGTCAGTAACATGAGCAAGGAGCGGCTGCTGACATACCTGGCGTTGAGTCTGGCCGACGATTATTTACATGATCAAGGGAAGATGTCGCAACTGGAAGGCACGTTGCAGCAGCTTCTTTCGAAGATAGATAGTCCTGAAGAATAGCGGATCAAAACCCTGGGGGGTCAGTGATTGGAGATGCGTTTTTGAGCCAATAAAGCGCAATACGGGTAGCTTACAACGGCCTTGTGTGCATGCTTCGGCCTTGCCGGAGAAGCCTGATGGGCTGTAGCCAACCCCCTCTTAACTTAAGAGGTTCAAAATAATTCCCAACACTGCCTTCCGGGGATTTTTAAAAGATCCCCCTTCCAGAAACCAGACCTGTCGCCTACTCCTTGCAGATCGTAAGTAATACGCTTGCGCTGTCGTCTTGTCAGTCCGATTCAGGACAGGGACGATGCTCCATGGCCGTTGCGCAGCCATCTCAATATATAGTGCCAAGGAGTTTTCATGACCAGCCAGATCATAATCACGGCCTTCATCTGTACCGGAATCGGTGCGGTTGCGGGCTTTTTGTTCAAAAAATATATCACTGACCAGGAAAACGATGATGCGCGCAAGCTTTCCGATCGCATCCTGGATGAAGCCAAGAAAGACGCTCAGGCACACAAAAAGGAAGTCTTGCTGCAGGCCCAGGACGAAGTCTTTGCTCTCAAGAAAGAGGTCGAGCAGGATGCCAAGGACCGGGAGCGCGAACTGAAAAAGAACGAAGCCCGGTTGCAGGCCAAGGAAGAGCGCCTGGAGAAAAAGGTGGAGTCCCTGGCCCTGAAGGAAAGCGAGCTGGTCACCCTTGAAAAGAAGGTCGCCAAGCAGGAGCGCGCCGTCGAAGAGAAAGAAGAGGGACTCCAGGACCTCATCGCCGCCCAGCAGACCCGGCTTGAGGAAATCTCCGGTCTGACCGCCGAGGAAGCCAGGGCCAGGCTCATGCAGGAAATCGAGAGCAAGGCGCGCCATGAGGCGGCAAAAATGGTGCGCGTGATAGAGGTCGAAGCACAGGAGACGGCTCACCGCAAGGCTCAGATGATCATTGCCGGAGCCGTGCAGCGTTACGCCGGCGACTACGTCTCCGAGCACACGGTCAGCTCCGTGGAACTGCCCAGCGAAGACATGAAGGGGCGCATCATCGGCCGCGAGGGGCGCAACATTCGGGCCATCGAGGCGGCCACGGGCGTGGACCTGATCATTGACGATACGCCGGAAACGGTCATCCTGTCCGCCTACAACCCTCTGCGTCGCGAAGTGGCCAAACGCTCCCTGGAGAGGCTCATCAGCGACGGCCGCATACATCCGGCCCGCATCGAGGATATCGTCAAGAAGGTCGAGAAGGAGATGGACGTCCAGATCCGGGAGATTGGCGAACAGGCCACTTTCGATCTCGGCGTGCATGGCATTCATCCTGAAATCGTGCGCCTTCTAGGCCAACTGCGTTTTCGTACGAGTTTTACGCAGAATGTACTGCAGCATTCCCTTGAAGTGGCCTTTCTGTGCGGAATCATGGCCGCTGAACTGGGGCTTGATATCAAAAAGGCCAAACGCGCAGGGCTGCTGCATGACCTGGGCAAGGCTGTGGATCACGAAGTCGAGGGCCCGCATGCACTCATCGGTGCGGACCTGGCCAAGAAGTACAACGAATCCGGCGAGATTGTGCACGCCATCGCCGCCCACCACGAGGACATTCCGCCCAAGTCCGTTTATGCCGTGCTGGTCCAGGCTGCGGACAGCCTTTCCGGTGCGCGTCCCGGCGCCCGCAAGGAATTGCTGGAGAGCTACGTCAAACGCCTGGAGGAGCTCGAAGGCATCGCCACCGGTTTTACGGGCGTAAGCCGGGCATTTGCCATCCAGGCCGGTCGCGAGGTGCGAGTCATGGTGGACTGCGAAGCGGTCAACGACGACCAGATCTACATGCTCAGCAAGGATATCGCCAAGCAGATCGAGGAAAAGATGACGTACCCCGGTCAGATCCGGGTCACCGTCATTCGCGAGAAGCGGGCCGTGGGCATTGCCAAGTAGCTCTTTCATGCGACTTCTCTTCCTGGGCGACATTGTCGGCAACAACGGGCGGCAGATGGTCAAGGACCATCTGCCGCGTTTGCGTCGGGAATTGGGACTGGACGCGGTGCTGGCCAACGGCGAGAACGCTTCGGGCGGGGTGGGCCTTTCGGCCAAGAGCGCACAGGTGCTGCTGCGCTGCGGAGTGGATGTCCTGACCACCGGCAACCATGTCTGGAAATTTCCCGATATCCGTCCCCTGCTGCAAAGCGAGCCGCGCCTGCTGCGTCCGGCCAATTATCCCGCATCCGCGCCGGGCCGGGGAATGGGAGTGTATGATCTGGGAGCGGGTCTGCCGCCGCTGGCGGTCATCAATCTGCAGGGACGCACCTTTATGGAGGCCCTCGACTGCCCCTTCGCCGCGGCGGAGTATCTGGTGGCGCAGGCCCCGCAGGGAGCTGTCATCGTGGTTGACATGCACGCCGAGGCGACCTCGGAGAAGCGCGCTCTGGCTCACATGCTGCGCGGTCGCGTACAGGCTGTGGTCGGCACGCACACCCATGTGCAGACCAACGACGCCGTCCTCCTCGATGCGGCGACGGGCTACATCTCGGATCTTGGCATGTGCGGGCCGGAAGACTCATGCCTTGGCATGGACAACGACATCATTCTGCGCAGATTTCGCAGCGGCCTGCCCCAAAGGTTCGAGCTGGCCAAGGGCCCGTGCATGCTGAACGGGGCGCTAATGGAAATGGATCAGGGCCGATGCCGCAACATCACGGCATGGCAATTCAGGGCATCTTAAAGAACAGGAACAGTCATGACAGATATGGAGTTGGCTCGCCAGTTGGAGCAGATCCGGCGTGGAAGCGTGGAGATCATCAATGAAGAGGAACTGATCGGCAAATTGCGCAAGGGCGTTCCGCTGCGGGTCAAGGCCGGGTTCGACCCCACCGCCCCGGACCTGCATCTGGGGCATACGGTGCTGATCCAGAAGCTCAAGCACTTTCAGGATCTTGGCCATCAGGTCATTTTTCTCATCGGCGACTTCACCGGCATGATCGGCGATCCATCCGGCAAGTCCGAAACACGCAAGAAGCTGACCCGCGAGGAAGTGCTGCGCAACGCCGAGACCTACAAGCGACAGATCTTCAAAATCCTCGATCCCGAGCGCACTGAGATCGCTTTCAATTCCACGTGGCTGGACAAATTTTCTGCTGCGGACTTCATCGAACTCTGCTCCCGGTACACAGTGGCCAGGATGCTTGAGCGCGACGATTTCGAGAAGCGTTTCAAGGGCAACCAGCCCATCGCCATCCATGAATTCCTGTACCCGCTGGTGCAGGGATACGACTCGGTGGCCCTCAGGGCCGACGTCGAACTGGGCGGGACGGATCAGAAGTTCAACCTGCTCATGGGCCGTCACCTGCAGCGCGAACACGGCCAGGCGTCACAGATCGTCCTGACCGTGCCCATTCTCGAAGGCCTCGACGGCGTCCAGAAGATGAGCAAGTCCCTGGGCAACTACATCGGCATCGACGAGGCCCCGGCAGACGTGTTCGGAAAGGTCATGTCCGTTTCCGACGAGCTCATGTGGCGCTACTACGAACTGCTCTCCGACAGGACCCTGGATCAGATCCGTTCCCTGAAGGAACAGGTCGAAAGCGGCGCGTTGCATCCCAAGATCGCCAAGGAAGACCTGGCCGAGGAGATCACCGGTCGCTTCCACGGGACGCAGGCCGCGCAGGCCGCCCGCGAGGGCTTCAACGCGGTGTTCGCCAAGCAGGGCATCCCCGAGGACATCGAGGTTTTTTCGGTGGGCACGGGAGCGTTGCTGGTCGATGTGCTGAGCGAGAGCGGCGTATGCTCCTCCAAAGGCGATGCGCGGCGCATGTGCAAGCAGAACGCCGTGACCGTTGACGGACGAAAAGAGGATGACCCCTCTTTTGCATTCTTTCCAGGTGAGTACGTGCTCAAGATCGGTAAAAAAAGATTCTTGAAGCTCGTGGTTGCGTAAGGGGGAGGGTATGTTGTCAGTTTGGCGCAAGACCGTACTTCTGGCGCGCATGGTCAAGATCGAGCATTCGATCTTTGCCCTGCCCTTTGCGTATCTCGGCATGGTCTGGGCCGCCGGCGGCTGGCCGGGGTGGAAAACATTCACGGCCCTGACCGTGGCCATGGTGGCCGTGCGGTCTTTCGCCATGGCCGTCAATCGTCTGGTCGACCTGCCCATTGATGCCCGGAATCCGCGTACCCTCACGCGTCCCCTGGTGACCGGCGAGATCGGCGTCTTCGAGACCAGGGTTTTCATTGCCGTCAGCGCGCTTGTGTTTGTCCTGGCGTGCGCCCTGCTCAACCCCCTGTGTCTGGCCCTTTCGCCCCTGGCCCTGGTTTGGTCCGGTCTCTACAGCTTCACCAAGCGCTTTACCCGTCTGTGCCATTTTTTCCTGGGTTCGGTACTTGGGCTCGCACCCCTGGCCGGCTGGCTGGCCGTTTCTCCTGCCATAGAGCTTGCACCCGTGCTGCTCAGTCTGGGAGTGACCTTCTGGGTGGCGGGTTTCGACATTCTCTATGCCTGCCAGGATGCTGACTTCGACCGCGCGGAAAAGCTTCATTCCATGCCTGCCGCCAGTGGGGTGCCCACCGCTCTGGCGCTGTCGACCTTCAGCCATGCGGTCACGGCGGTCTTTTTTCTGCTGGCCGGATGGGCCGCCGGGGCCGGACTGGTATATGCAATTTTTTGCCTGGCCGTGGCAGTGATCCTGCTCTTCGAGCACCGGCTCATCTCCGCCGAGGACATGAGCCGGGTCAATCTGGCGTTTTTCACCGTGAACGGTTTTGTTGCGGTATTTTTGTTTGCAGGCGCGGTGCTCGACATTGCGCTCCGGTAATCATTTCCCAAGGGAGCATCCCATGCGCGAAGCCAATATTTTCCCCAGCTACAGAGGGGAAATGGAATATGTCTGCCTCGGCTGTCAGGCCAGGTACCCCATTGACGAGCTGCACTACACCTGTCCCAGCTGCAAGGGCGTGTTTCTGCTGGAGGACACCGGGTTTTCCGAGCTGGAAAAAACATCAGGCTCCGCCTGGCGCGATATTTTCGACCTGCGCGCCGCCACCAAGAACCCGGCCCTGCGCGGCATCTTCCGGTTTTACGAGCTCATGGCGCCTGTGGTGGCCGAGGAGCACATTGTCTACCTTGGTGAGGGCAACACTCCTGTGACCCGTTCCTCGCCTGCCCTGGAGCGTCTGGTGGGCCAATCCATGGCTTTTAAGAACGACGGGCAGAACCCGTCGGCGTCTTTCAAGGATCGCGGCATGGCCTGCGCCTACTCCTATCTGCGCCATCTGGTCGCCAGGCACGACTGGGACAACGTCCTGACCATCTGCGCCTCAACCGGCGACACGTCCGCTGCCGCTGCCCTGTACGCGGCGTACGTAGGCGCGCCGCTGACCTCGGTGGTGCTCCTGCCCCAGGGCAAGGTCACGGCGCAGCAGCTTTCCCAGCCTCTTGGCAGCGGCGCCAAAGTGCTTGAAATCCCCGGTGTCTTTGACGACTGCATGAAGGTGGTCGAGTATCTGGCCGATCATTACCGGGTGGCGCTGCTCAATTCCAAGAATGCCTGGCGCATCCTTGGCCAGGAAAGCTATGCCTTCGAGGTGGCTCAGTGGTATGATTGGGATCTGCGCGGCAAGGTTGTTTTCGTGCCCATCGGCAATGCCGGGAACATCACGGCCATCATGAGCGGGTTTCTGAAGCTTCTGCGCCTGGGCGTCACCCAGACCCTGCCGCGCATCGTGGGCGTACAGTCCGAACACGCCGATCCCGTTTTCCGCTATTACGATCAGGCCCCGGATCAGCGCAGATTCGAGGCGGTAAAGGTGCGGCCGTCCGTGGCCCAGGCGGCCATGATCGGCAATCCCGTGTCCTTTCCCCGAGTCGCGTTCTTGGCAGAGCAGTACCAGAAACTTGGCGGAGCCGGATCGTTCGCGGTGGTGCAGGTCAGCGAGCAGCGCATCATCGAGTCCATGCTGCTGGCCAACCGGCACGGTCACATCGCCTGTACCCAGGGCGGGGAATGCCTGGCCGGGCTGATGAAGGCCAGAGAGCTTGGGCTTATGGACAAGGACGAGTTGGCGGTCCTCGACGCCACGGCCCATGCCCTCAAATTTGCGGGATTCCAGGACATGTATTTTCAGGACGGGTTTGGTCCCGAGTTCGAGATCACTCCCGACAAGAAACTCGCCAATGTGCCGCGTCTGGTCATCGGTCAGGACGAGAAGACCTCTCTGCCCGAGGCCGAGTTTACGGCTCGGGCCGCTCAGAACGTGGTCGGGATTTTGGGGCTGGACAAGAAGTAACGGCGTTTTGTTGAGGAAAAAGTCAAGTGGCCGGGGCGAGAGTCCCGGCTTTTTTTGTACGTGCGGTCAGGTCGACGCGGGCAGGCCGATGAGGGTCAGGCCGTGGCGGTCAGCGAATTCAAGGGCTTTGTCCTGTTCAAAAAAGATGCAGCCCCCGGCCTCGAAGGCCAGGCACGTCGCACCGGCTTCGGCCATGGATTCCACTGTCTTGAGGCCAAAGGCCGGAAGGTCGAGGCGCTTGTCCTGGGTCGGCTTCGGGCGTTTGACCACCACCGCGCCAGGGCCCCCGAGCCGCCCGCCGCGCTGAATGGCCGCATCGGTGCCCTCGATGGCCTCCACGGCCAGCACGATCTTCTCTTTCACCACCAGACATTGCCCGATATCATACTGCCCCAGGGCCTCGGCCAGGTTCCAGCCGAATTCGATATCCTCGTGTTCGGCCTGGGAGGGCTTTCGGCGGGTCAGGATGCCCTCGGGGGCGAGCAGTTGAGGGGAGTAGAGGTGCGGGGCGACCACGGTCATGCCCTCGCGTTCCAGTTCGGCCGTGAGGGCACGCAGCAGTACGTCGTCCCCGCGCGCCTTGATGGAAAAAAGGAGTTTTGCCGCACGCCAGTCCGGGCGGATGTCAAGGGCCCGGGGCTTGTTGATGGGCCCGGCCATGACCACGTGGGTGACGCGATGGGTGGTGAAGAATTCGATGAGTCGTCCGAGTTGGCCGAGCCTCAGCCAGGAAAAGCTGTCGCAATGAGAGGCAAAGCCAGGGTCGGTGTCGGAGTGGAATCCGACACCGATGACGCGTTCGCCGCGTTCCCGGGCCGTTTGGGCCACGGTGATGGGGAATGCGCCGCCTCCGGCGATGATGCCAAGCGTCCTGGTCATGATCCGCCTAGATGCGTTCAGGCGTGATGGTGCCCCGTTTGCTGCTGCGGATGAAATCAAGGAGCTTCATGACCTGCGGAAAGTTGCCCAGCTCCGTCTCAACCTGCTGCATGACTTCGTTGCGTTCCTGATTGGAGCGCCAGATCAGTTTGTAGGCGGATTTGAGGGCGCTGATCTCTTCGGAGGAGAGGCCATGGCGACGCAGGCCGATGAGATTGAGGCCCCGCAGCGTGGCGCGTTCGCCCACGGCCAGCATGAAAGGTGGCACGTCCTGGGCCACGCCGGTCTTGCCGCCGATAAAGGCGTAGTCCCCGATGTTCACGAACTGATGGACTGCGGACAGTCCTCCCACCACGACCTCGTTGCCCACGGTCACATGTCCGGCCAGGGTCGCGGCGTTGGCGAGCACATTGTTGTCACCGACCACGCAGTCATGGGCGATGTGGGAGTAGGCCATCATCAGGTTGTCAGAACCAACCTTAGTGAGCCCGCCTCCGCCCTCGGTGCCGCGGTGGATGGTCGAAAATTCGCGAATTCTGTTGCGGTCGCCGATGACAAGGGCGCTTTCTTCACCGCCGAACTTCAGATCCTGGGGCTCTCCGCCGACACAGGCCATGGAGTGAACATGGTTTTTCGCTCCCAGGGTCGTGAAGCGCTTGATCTGGGCTCCGGCGTCGATGATTGTCCCGTCACCGATATGGACCTTCTCCTCGATAATGGCGTAGGGGCCGACCGTGACTCCGGTGCCGAGATAGGCTTCCGGATGAACGATGGCCGCGGGGTGAATGGATGTCTGCATCAGTCCTCCCTTGGCACCACGGAAGCGGTGAGGATGCCTTCGGCCACGACCTTGCCGTCAACCATGGCCTTGCCGCTGGTTTTCCACATCATCATCTTGTGCCGTTCGTAGTTCACGTGCAGGTGCAGCTGATCACCAGGGAACACGGGGCGGCGGAACCGCACTTTTTCCATGCCGGTGAAAAGAAAAATCTTGCCGACAGTGTCCGCCGGGGGAAGGCTCTTGATGACCATGATCCCGCCCGCCTGGGCCAGGGCTTCGAGGATGAGCACGCCAGGCATCACGGGATAGGACGGGAAGTGACCCTGGAAGAACGGTTCGTTGATGGACACGCTTTTGATGGCATGCACGGACTTCATGGGCTCGAAGGAGAGCACCCGATCCACCAGCAGAAATGGATAGCGGTGTGGGAGCAGGTCCAGAATGTCCCGGCTGACGATTTCGCCCTGGTCTGGTTTGGTGATCATATCATTACCCTTTGTTGGCAAGTTCTTCCCGGAGTGCGGCCAGTTCCTTTTCCAGTTTGCCGAGTCGGCGTTTCATTTCCGGCAGCTTGGGGATGATGGCCGAGGCGCGCAGAAAAGATCCATGAGGCATGACCGGAATGCCGCTCAGGTCAGTATTTGGCGGGACATCCTTGCCCACGCCGGACTTGGCCCCGATGCGGCAGCCGTCGCCCAGATGGATGTGTCCGGCGACCCCGACCTGTCCGGCCAGGATCACCCCGTCGCCAAGGGAGGTGGAGCCCGCGATGCCGACCTGCGATACGATGATGCAGTTGCGCCCCACTCTGACGTTGTGGCCGAGCTGGACCAGGTTGTCGATCTTGGTTCCCTGTCCGACACGGGTCTCGCCCAGCGCGGCACGGTCAATGGTCGTGTTGGCCCCGATCTCTACATCGTCTTCGATTACGGTCCGTCCGATCTGCGGGAATTTGGTCATTCCCGAAGCGGCCTGGGCAAATCCGAACCCGTCGCTGCCAAGAACCGTCCCGGCATGCAGGATGACGCGTTTGCCGATAACAGTGCCGGCCATGAGCGAGCAGTTGGGATAGATGGTGGTATCCTCGCCGATGACGCAGTCCTCGCCGACATAGGAGCCGCTGAAGATGCGTACTCCCGCCTCCACTTTCGCTCCCCGTCCGATATAGGCAAACGGCGCGATGGCCGCACCGGCGTCGACAACCGCGTCCTCATGCACAAAGGCAAGCTCGCTCACGCCGCTGAAACAGCCCTGGACCTTGGCGAAAAGCTGCACGCAGCGCGCAAAGTCGAGATATGGATTGGCGCTGATGAGGCAGGACATGGAGTTTGGCGCCTGGTCGGCGTTAACGATAACCGCGCCGGCACTGGTAGTCTCCAGCTGCGGCGCGTATTTGGGGTTGGCCAGAAAGGACAGGTCGGAGGGTGTGGCGTCAGCCAGGGTGCCTACGCCACGTATCTCCATGTCTTTGCCCTGGAGGGTGAGCCCCAACCGGGCGGCGATTTCGGAAAGAAGCATTACGGACCCTTTATTTGCCGCGCATGACTTTGTTGAGTTCGGCGATGATGGCGTTTGTGATGTCAGCGCTTTCCAGGCCGTAAATGACGCCGCTGGCCTGCTTGTCGAAGATGGCCGTGTATCCGTTCTTCTTGCCGTAATTTTCGATGACCACCAGCAGGTTGTCGATAATGGGCTTGGAAAGGTTCTGCTCGGCCTGCTGCAGCTTGCGCTGGTAGCTCTGGCCCATGTCCTGGAAGTCGCGGACCTTGCGCTTATACTGGGTTTCCTTGTCCAGCTTGGCTTCCTGGGAGAGCATCATGGACTGCTTCTGCAGTTCGTCCTTTAAGGTGTCGAGGGATTTCTTCTGGGCATCAAGGGTGTCCTTCATGTCCTTGAACTGGGTCTTGAGCTCTTCCATGGCCTTGACCCCGGGTTCGGACTTGGCGATGATCGCCTTCATATCCACAAAGCCGATTTTTGTTTCGGCTCCGGCCGTCAGGGCCAGGCAAAGTACGAAAAAACATGTCAGAAAAAAAGCACGCATGAATAACTCCTCACCAAATTTGTGTAATTTGTCTTGTTGTTAAAAAAACTGCCCAACTGAAAATTCGAACCGGCCCTTCCTATCGTCATCAACTTTGACCTTGTCCAGTGGGTATCCGTATTCAAGGCGTAGCGGGCCAAGGGGCGAGTACCAGCGGACTCCGGCGCCGACACTCTTGTACAAGTCAAAATCGATGGACTCGTCATCGTCCCAGGTTTTGCCTGCATCGAAGAAGACCAGGCCCATGATGCCCATCTCCTTGTGCAGGGGCACAAGGTATTCGGCGTTGAAGAAGAAGCTCTTGTTGCCGCCTTTCTCGTCGCCTTCATCATATCCCTGCTGGCCTTCGACCTTGTCGTAGACCGGCGAGATGGTGCGCTCCTTGTATCCGCGCACAGAGTTCATGCCGCCGAGGTAGAAACGCTCGAAAGGCGGTATGCGGTCGCTGCCGTTTTCCATCACGTACCCGGCCTGGGCATGCAGGTGGATGATCGTGTTCAGGAAGATCGGGTAGTAGTGGTTTGTGTCCGCGATATACTTGACGAATTCATCGTCGCCGCCAATCAGTCCGCCAGCGTATTCCACGGAAAACTGATGCGTCGTTCCCTTGCTCGGGTTGATGCGGCGGTCCGTGGTGTCGCGCTTGATGGAGGCATAAAGGGCGCTGGCCCAGTTCTGCCCCTCGATGTCCTTGATGACCTTGTCCGCATCATCGTCGACGTCTTCGATGGTGTAGCGTTCCAGACGGTAGTTCCAGGACAGGTTGGTGTATTCGCCCAGCGGATAGCCGAAGAGCAGGCGTCCGCCCATGGACTGCTTGTCGTAGTCCGAGTACTCGTTCATTGTATTATAGAGACTTACGCCCACTCCCAGAGCCGTGTCATTGTAATTGGGGTTCCAGAAGGTGGCGGTGTAGTCTGCGGACTTGGCGCTGATGGTCCCTTTGAAACCGAGCTGGTAGCCCATGCCGAAGAGGTTACGCTCCAGGATCTGCCCGGAGAAGAACACCTGGGAGTAACTGGAGTAACCAACGCCAGCCGAGAACTGGCCGGTGGGTTTTTCCTTGACCTTGACCCGCAGGTCCAGGGCATTGGGGCTGGCCGTAGGTTCGGGCGTGATCTCGACGGTATCGAAGAAATCGAGGCGGTTCAGGCGGGTGTTGGATCTGCGCAGCTGGGAGCCGTCGAAGACGTCTCCGTCGACAAGGCGCATCTCGCGGCGAATGACGTTGTCCCTGGTCTTGGTGTTGCCCTCGATGAGGACGCGGTTGATGGTGACCTTGTTGCCCTTGGACATGATGTACGTGACATCAAGAGACTTGTCTTCCTCGTTGCGGGCCATGTTCACATCGGCGTCAGCGAAGGCGTAGCCGAAATTGGTGTAATGCTCGGTAAGCCTTTGCAGGTCCGAGCGCATGACCGAACGATCGAAAAAGTCGTTTTCGGCGGCCAGGTCGTCAAGAGCGATAATGGCATTGAGGTCTTCGGGTGCGGCGATCATGTCGCCTTCGTATTTTACGGAGGAGACAGTATAGCGTGCACCTTCATCGACCTGGAAGGTCACGGTGATGCCCTTGTCCGAGTAGCTGACCTCGGGCTGGCCCACTCGTGCGTTCAAAAAGCCGCGGTTGCCGTAATAGGCTTCAAGAGCCGCGGCGTCGCGGTCCAGAATTTCCTCGCGCAGTACGCCAGAGCCTGTGAACCAGGACAGCATGCCGCGTTCCGTCAGAGCCAGCTCCTCCTTGAGATCCGAAGGATCAAGCTGCTGGGCGCCCTGGATGATGATATCGGTGACGTAGAGCTTGCTGCCTTCGTTGACGATGATGTTCAGGCGGGCGCGCTTGGCGTCGGCCTGGGTCAGGGAGTAGTCGACCTGGGCATTATAGAAGCCGTCCTTGCGGTACAGTTCGCGGATCTTGCCCATGTCGTCGGCCAGAACCCTGGGGTTGAGCACCGCGCCGGTCTTGGTGGCGATGGCCGCCAGCAGGTCGTCGGCGTCAAGCTCCTGTGCGCCTTCGACGCTGATGGCGGAGATGAGCGGCTTTTCCTTGACGTTGATGATCAGGCGCTTGCCGTCGACAGTGTCTTCCAGGACAATGGCGATGTCGTCGAAATAACCGAGTTCGTAGAGGCTTTTGAGTTCCGTGTTGACAACCGACGGGTCGTACACGTCTCCGGTCTGGATTTTGAGGCGCATGAGCACCACTTCGTCATCCAGGATTTCGTTGCCGCGCACATCGATGAATGCGATTCGATCCTTTTGCTGCACACCGGTCTGGATTTTGGCCGCAGTCTCTTCGATGGCGGGCAGGATGTTGATCACGCCTTCCTTGACCACGAAAAAGGGTTGCGGTTCGCGCACGCCGTAGGCTTCCACGAGTCGCGTGTCGATGCTGATGCTTTCACCCACCTGGCTGAAACTGCCGTATACGGCGTATCCGGCCCCGGAGAGCAGCGCCATGTCCCGGGCCACTCCCAGATCCAGATATTCCACCTGCTGCTCCTGCAAGAGGCGCATGGTCTCTTCCTGCGAAATCACCTCCAGGCCCATGGCCGTCAGGCGATCCTGCAGCAGTTTCGGCAGGCTCTCTTCCAGATATGCCAAGTCCGGTGCCGCATTTACCGCAAAGGGCAAGACGATGACCTTGTTCGCCGGTTCGGCGAACAGGGGGGCGGCGCAAAGCAGGTACATGGTGACAATCAGACACAGGAGGGCATTACGTTTCATACAATTCTCCGGAACGAAGCTCCAATGTGCGGTGCATGCATTGGGCAAGTTCAGCATTGTGGGTAACGACGACCAGGGTAACTCCCTGATCCTGGTTCAGATGCAGCAAAAGATCGTTGATTTCCCGGCCGGTCCGTTCATCAAGGTTGCCGGTAGGTTCGTCGGCGAGCACCACCGCTGGCTCAAGCAGGATGGCCCTGGCAATGGCGGCTCGTTGCCTCTCTCCTCCGGACAGGGTGGTTACCCTGTGAAGCCGCCGATGCGCAAGCCCCACCCGCGACAAAGCCTCATCGGCTTTTTCCAGGGCCAAGCCTCTGGCCATGCCGCCGATGATGGCCGGCATGGCCGCGTTTTCCCTGGTCGAGAATTCGGGCAGCAGGTGGTGGAACTGGAAGACAAAGCCCATGTTCCGGTTGCGGATGCGGGCGCGTTCCTTCCAGCCAAGCGTGGAGATGTCCGCCCCGTTGAACAGGATGGTGCCGCTGGTGGGCACGTCCAGGGTGCCCATGAGCTGCAGCAGGGTGCTCTTGCCCGATCCCGAAGCCCCGACAATGGCCAGCGAGTCCCCACTGCGCACGGTAAGATCCACACCCGCGAGCACGGTGATGGTCTCTTCCCCCTGCTCGTAGGCCATGCCGATGCCGTGCAGGCTGTAGACGTCATTCATAACGCAGGGCCTCGGTGGGTTGCATCTTGGCCGCCTGGCTGGCCGGGTACAGGGTTGCAAGAAAGCACAGGACCATGGCCGAAATGGCGATGAGCGACATGTCGAGAAATTCGATCTTCACGGGCAGATGGTCCAGGTAGTAGACATCGGCGGGGAGCTTTATGAACTGGTATTTCTGCAGCAGCGAGCAGATCGCAAGGCCCAGCCCGAAGCCTATGCTCGTGCCCACGGCACCGATGAGAGAGCCTTGCAGGATGAAGATGTTGCGGATCTGGGGCGGCGTGGCCCCAAGGGCCATGAGCACGGCGATGTCCTTGGTCTTTTCCATGACCATCATGACCAGTGTGGTGATGATGGAAAAGGAGCCCACCAGAACGATCATGGTCAGGATTACGGCCATGGCCGTCTTTTCGAGTTTGAGCGCGGCAAAGAGGTTCTGGTTCATCTCGATCCAGTTGCGCGAGTAGAACGGAAATCCGCCCAGGGCGCGCACCAGACTCTCGCCGGTCTTCTGCACGGCGTCTATGTCCGAGACTCGGTATTCTATCCCGGTCACGAAATCGCCCTCGAAGCCCAGGATTTTCTGCGCCTCGGGGATGGACACGAAGGCCAGGGACGAGTCGTATTCGTACATGCCGGAACTGAAGATGCCGACCACATTGAAAAAGATGATTCTCGGGGAGAAACCGGCTGCGCTCTTCTTGCCGCTGGGCGCGAGCAGGCTGACCCTGCTGCCGATGGTCAGGCCCAGACGAGTGGCCAGTTCCCTGCCGATGATGATGCCCGGGATGTCGCCGGCGTCGGCCAGGTCCCGCAGGCTGCCGCTGATCAGGTCTTTTTCCACGGTCAGGACAGTACCGGCGGTTTGCGGGTCGATGCCGCGCAGCACCACGCCCTTGACCCCCGAGGGTGTGGACAGCATGACTTCGTAGTAGATGAAGGGCGTGGCGGCGACCACGCCGTCGACTTTGAGGCTTTTTTCCACCAGACGGTCGTAGCCGTCGAAGGTCTGCTTGACCGAGCCGAGAATGAGATGGGAGTTTATGCCCAGGATCTTGTCGCGCAGGTTTTCGCTGAAACCGTTCATGACCCCGAGGACCACGATGAGCGAGGCCACGCCAATGGCCACGCCCAGTACGGAGATGAGCGAGATGACGGAAATGAAGGCCTGCTTGCGTCGGGCCAGGAGATACCGCAGGGAAACGAACAGTTCAAAGTGCATTGGTTCTCGCTCTGGTGCGCATGCCGTCCCGTGTTCCGGTCCGGCCTGCCCTAACCGACGGTTTCAGGCCGCAGCAGGGGGAAAAGGATGACCTCCCGAATGGACGGGGAGTCGGTCAGCAGCATGACCAGGCGGTCGATGCCGATGCCCTGTCCCGCGGCAGGGGGCATGCCGTATTCCAGGGCGCGGATGTAGTCCTCGTCCATGGCGTGGGCCTCGTCGTCTCCGGCCGCCTTTTCCCGCACCTGTTCTTCGAACCGGTCTTTCTGATCGTAGGGATCGTTCAGTTCGGAAAAGGCGTTGGCCATTTCCTGTCCGCAGATGAACAGTTCGAACCGGTCCGTGATGTCGGGGTTCGCGTCGTTCTTGCGGGACAGGGGCGAGATGTCCGTCGGGTAGTGGTAAATGAAGTGCGGCTGGATGAGCTTGGGCTCGACCAGATTGTCAAAGAGCTTGGCCTGGAGTTTGCCGAGCTTTTCCTTGGGGTGTACGGCTTCGCCCAGCTTCTGCGCCAGGTCCTTGCATTTGTCGAAGTCCAGGTAAATCTCGGGAGACACCCCGCCGATTTTTTCCAGGGATTCGTGAAAGGGCATGCGCACCCAGCCATCCTGCAGGTCGATGACGTTGCCCTGGTATTCTACCAGATGGGTGCCGCAGACGGCCTTGGCCAGGCCGCAGAGCATCTCCTGGGTCAGGTCCATGAGGTCCACGAAGTTCGCGTACGCCCAGTAGAATTCAATCATGGTGAATTCGGGGTTGTGGCGCGTGTCGATGCCTTCGTTGCGGAAGTTGCGGTTGATTTCGTAAACCCGGTCGAACCCGCCCACGAGCAGGCGCTTGAGATACAGTTCCGGTGCGATGCGCAGAAACAGGTCCATGTCCAGGGCGTTGTGATGCGTCCGGAACGGCTTGGCCGTGGCGCCGCCGGCGATGGGCTGCATCATGGGGGTTTCAACTTCCAGGAACCTGCGTTCGTTCAGAAAATTGCGGATGTACTGCACGATGGCCGTGCGCTTGCGGAAGATATCGCGGGCGCGGTCGTTGACCAAAAGGTCCACGTAGCGCTGGCGATACCGCGTCTCGACATCTTTGAGCCCGTGGTATTTTTCCGGCAGGGGGCGCATGGATTTGGAGAGCAGGCGCACTTCGGCGGCCTTGATGGTCAGTTCCCCGGTCTTGGTGCGGAACAGGGCGCCGACAACGCCGACAATGTCGCCGATCTCGAACTTCTTGAAGATGCCGTAATTCTCGACCCCGAGGTCGTCGCGCTGGGCATAGACCTGGATTTTGTCGCTGGTGTCCTGGATATGGAAAAATGTCGCCTTGCCGAAAGAGCGGTGAGCCATGATCCTGCCGCACAGGGCGAACGTCAGACCTTCCTGTTCGAGGACGTTCTCGTCCTTTTCGCCATGTTCTTCAATAACGTCCCCGATTTCCGCGGAGCGGCGGAAGTCATTGGGATAGAGAGGGACGCCCGCGTCGAGCAGAAACTGCGCCTTTTCCTTGCGGTGGCGGAGCAGCTGCTTTTCACTGGGGGCATTGGTCTGGTCTTTAGTCAAGGAAAGTCTCCGTTTCGGGGGTGAAGGCGTCGAACAAACAAATGCGGGTATTGGAAATTGGACCTATCGTCAAGAAAAGTCAATGCGCGCGAGGCGACGCCGGATCAGGAAATCCGCTGGTTTGAAGAGTTTTGGCCACGCGGGACCCGTTCTTCAGGATGCTGTCCGGGGAGGTGCCTACGCGTCGCAGAAGATCGCTCAGGGCCGTCAGTTCCGCCTCCGGGGCATGGAGGGGATAGTCGCTGCCGAAGAGGATGCGCTCAGGATCATGACGTTTCAATATCGCAGCAAGCGCCGGTTCGGGAACGATGCCCGGACAGCAGGACGTATCCATATATAAATCGCGCCCCGCGAGATGTTCGAGGGTCTGAGTCCACTGGTACTGTCCGCCAAGGTGCGCTGCAATGACCGAGAGTCCCGGAAAGTTGTCAAGGACACGAGCCAGGTCCCCGGGGCGGGACAGGGTCTCGCCTCCTTCCTGCACCGGACCCATGTGGATCATGATCTGGAATCGTTCGGCCGCGGCTTCCCACACGGGATTCCAGCGCGCAGAGTCAAGGGCGATGCCGCACAGGTCCGGGTGGATCTTCAGGCCCCGGATTCCGCCGCGTTCCAGTCGGCGGAGCTCGGATTCCCAGCCCGGATGGTCCGGGTGAACCGTGCCAAGGGCAATGAGCCTCGGGTTGGCGCGGCCCAGGGCGAGCATCCAGGAGTTGGCCGGGATCATCTGGTCCGGGCGCAGGGCCGCGGTGAAGCACAGGGCGTGGGTCAGTCCGGCGCGATCCAGGTGCCTGACGAGGTCCTCCGCCGTGCCGTCGCCGGCGGGCGTAAGCCCCAAATCACGGCCGATGGCCGCCACCAGCCTGGGCGCGACTTTGGGAGGGAAGACATGAGTGTGGCAGTCGACCATGGTCAACCGAAAAGGATGGACAGCCAGTCCGGAATGCGCACGGGTCGCCCCTGGGCATTGACCACGGCGTGCTGGGTCGTGCCCCTGGTCAGGACACGGGTCTTGTCGGCGTCCGTTATTTCGTAGACGAAGTCCAGGCTGGCCCGTGACTGCCCGGCCAGGCCGGTGCGGATGTGGATGATCTCGTCGTAGCGGGCGGGGGCGAGATAGCGGCAGGTGGCCTCGCGTACGGGCAGGAAGATGCCGCGCTCTTCCACCACGGCGTAGCTGAAGCCCAGATTCCGGATCAGTTCGCTGCGGCCGCGTTCAAAGAGGTGCAGGTAGTTGGCGTAGTAGACCACGCCCATGGCGTCGGTTTCGCCGTAGGAGATGCGGTGGGCGAGCCAGCACGAAGGCTCGGGGAAGCCGGCGTTCATGCGCCCGGCCTCAGGCAGAAGGGAAGCAGGTCGAGCCCTTCGTTCAGAAAGAGTCCTGTCTTCTGCGCCGTGTCCTCGTCGAGGCTGGCCGGTCCGTCGGCCCTCGGCGCACGGGTCCTGTAGACCAGGAAAGGCACCGGGTCTTCCGTGTGCGTGCGGCGCTCGACCGGCGTGAAATGGTCGCAGGTGACCACGATGGTCGCGTCCTCGTCGCCAAGGGCCGAAAGGATCGGGGCCACGATGCGCTGGTCAAAGAGTTCGATGGCGCGCCTTTTGAGCTGCGCATCGCCCATGTGCCCGCATTCGTCCGGGGCCTCCACGTGCAGGTAGACGAAATCCCCTTTTTTGAGGAATTCCAGCGCCGCCTGGACCTTGCCTTCGTAGTTGGTGTCGATGAGGCCCGTGGCCCCTTCAACTTCGAGCACGTCCATTCCGGCGGCGCGGCCAAGGCCCTTGACCAGGTCCACGGCCGATACCACGGCGCCACGCAGGCCGAACCGGTCGGCAAAAGCGGGCAGCGTCAGCGGCCTTCCCTGTCCCCAGGGCCAGACAGAGGTGGCCTGGGACGTCGTGTCGCGGCGCAGGATTTCATGTGCCTGGCGCACAAAGGCATAAAGTTCGGGGAACGAGGCAAAGGCCTGCAGGTCCGCAGCGATATTCTGGTCAAGGATGTCGTGGGGAGGGCGGATGGCGAGGCTGGCGGCATCGGTGAGCGCCCCGCCGCGCTGCACCAAAAGGTGGCGGTACTGGATGCCCTGCACGGGTTTGAACGGACCGTGACCGGCCATCTCGGCGAGGCTGGCGACCAGGGGCGCTGCGGTGGGGGTGTCGATATGCCCGGAGGAATAGTCGAGCATCACTCCGTGTTCCGAGAGTTCGGTCAGATTGACCAGGTTCATGCGCCAGACCAGGTCGTCGCGGTCCAGGGAGAGACCCTGGGCCGCAGCTTCGATGGGGCCGCGCCCGGTGTGATGGGCCTTGGGATCGTAGCCCAGAAGCGACATGTTGGCCACATCGGAGCCTGGCGGCATGCCCTCGGGCACGGTCCGGCACCTGCCCACACGGGATTTGGGGGCCAGCAGGTCGAGGGTCGGGGTGCTCGCGGCCTGCAGGGAAGTGCGTCCGCCAAGAATGTCCAGCGGCCATCCGGCCATGCCGTCGGCGACGAGGAAAACGGTTTTCGACATCAGATGATCCTGTAGTGCACCGGCGGGTCGAGCACGAAGCTGAATTTCTTGATGGTATCGAGGGCCGCGGTCACGTTCTGCATCTGTGCCGAATGGCTGATGAAGACGATGGGCACGCCGTCATCGGGCGCGTACTGGCGCTGCACGACCTGGGCGATGCTGATGTTGTACTCACCCATGACTCCGGCGATGGAGGCCATGACGCCGGGGCGGTCGACCACGGTGAAGCGGAAATAATGGCGGAACACGGTCAGTTCCGGGGCCAGGATCTGGGCCTGGGGCAGCCTTGATTCCAGAAATCCGGTGTTGTTGGGCACGCAGTTGGTGCGGGCCAGGGCCAGAATGTCGGCCAGCACGGCGCTGCCCGTGGGCAGGTCTCCGGCGCCCTGACCATAGAGCATGACCGGGCCGACGGCGTTGCCTTCGAGCAGGATGGAGTTGAACGGGCCGTCGACCTTGGCCAGGATGTGATCCTGGCGCAGCAGGGCGGGATAGACTCCGGCGTGGAGCAGGCCGGACTTGTCGCGGACCTGGGCCAGCAGCTTCAGCCGATACCCGAACTCCCTGGCCAGTACGATGTCGAACTGCTCGACCTTGGAGATGCCCTCCACCGTGAGCTTGCTCATGGGGAAGTCCTGACCGTAGGCCAGCCGGATGAGGATGACCAGCTTGTGGGCCGCGTCGATGCCCTCGATGTCCAGCGTCGGGTCGGCCTCGGCGTAGCCCTTGGCCTGTGCCTTGGCCAGGACCGTGGCGAAATCCTCGCCCTTTTCCGACATCTCGGACATGATGAAATTGGCGGTGCCGTTCAAGATGCCGGTAAGATTCTTGATGCGGTTGCCGGCCAGGCTTTCCTTGAGGGTCTGGATGATGGGGATGCCGCCGGCCACACTGGCCTCGTAGTAGAGCCCCAGCCCCTTGTCCGCGGCCAATTCAAACAGCTCCGGGCCGTGCTCGGCCAGGAGGGCCTTGTTGGCCGTGACCACGGATTTGCCGCTGCCGAGCGCGCGGGTGATGAGGGTGCGCGGAAATTCGATGCCCCCTGCCAGCTCGACGACAATGTCGATTTCGGGATCGTTTATCAGATCCTCCATGCTGGTGGTGAACGTCGTGTCCGCAGACGGGATGACGTTTCTGGGCTTGTCCAGGTCGCGGACCATGATGGTCTTGACTTTCAGCGTCTTGCCCAGCCTGCGTTCGATCCAGTCGCTGTTCTCCTGGATGATCTTTATGAGCCCGGAGCCGACGGTGCCGAGGCCAGCCAAACCGAGATGGATGACGGAGTCTTTCAAGGAATTCCTCCACGCCGAAGCATTGAGAAAAAGATTAGTGTTGTGAAGCCGAAAAAAGCTATTTGCCGCATCCTGCACGCGCTGTCAAAAAGGCGAGGTAGGCGGAGAAGAGTCATTTTTTGTTGACGACCCATGAGCTTTTGGCTAATTAGCCACTTCTTCAATGAACGGAGAGGTGGCCGAGCTAGGCTGAAGGCGCTCGCCTGCTAAGCGAGTATAGGGGCTTAAACCTCTATCGAGGGTTCAAATCCCTCCCTCTCCGCCATCCCCTGGAGGGTTGGCAGAGCTGGTTGATTGCACCGGTCTTGAAAACCGGCATGCCTTTGCGGGCATCTGGGGTTCGAATCCCTAACCCTCCGCCACACGTATTCGTTCCGCTGGAATCACAAAGATTTCGGCGGTTTTTTTTGGCCCGGTGCCTGGCTATGAAGCCGGGAGCCGGGCTTTTCGGATTTGGTGCTGCGTGGCTTGTCGAGCCTCCGGCAGGTCTTCGGAGATGGTTTGCAGGGGGGGACTGGACCCTTCGCGCGGGTGGTCGCGAGGCCGGAATCCGGTCCGGTCGACGTTGTTTTCCGCGGGCACTTGTTATAGTCGCATGAGTCTTACATTCAAAGACAAGGAAGGCGCCTATGAAGATGACCCCAACGCAGATTCCCGGGGTTCTGCTACTCGAGCCCAGGGTTTTTGGTGATCATCGCGGTTTTTTTTGCGAAACGTACAACCGTCGCCAGTTTGTGGAGCAGGGACTGGATGTCGATTTCGTGCAGGACAACGAGGCCTTTTCCGCTCAGGCGGGGGTGTTGCGCGGCCTGCATTTCCAGACGCCGCCAATGAGCCAGGCCAAGCTGGTGCGGGTCGGACGAGGCGCCGTTTTCGACGTGGTGGTGGACCTGCGCGAAGGGTCACCGGCTTTCGGGCGCTGGCAGGGATTCACCCTTTCAGCGGCGAACTTCCTGCAACTCTTCGTGCCTGCGGGGCTGGCCCATGGCTATATGACCCTGGAGCCCGATACCCAGTTTCTTTACAAGGTCGACCGCTTCTATTCGCCGGAGCATGATGGCGGGATATCCGCCCTTGATCCGGACCTTGGCATCGCTTGGCCCGATCTGCCGCCGATCATGTCGGATCGGGACCTCAAGTTGCCGCGCCTGGCGGAATTCCGGTCGCCTTTTGACATGGCCGCCGGGCGCTGATTCCCGAGCGGACAGGTAGGATAATACCGGCACATTCATGAAATTTCATTTGTTGCAAGGGGTTTAGACTGCTGTCGAACATCGTGATTTTTTTCATTATCTCTTGACACGGGCGGACCCTCTTGAATACAGGTGGGCAATTATTGCGTGTCTGTTTTTTTAAATTTCATCTCAACGCGGTAGGAGGAGAGGACTGTGGCAAAATGCAAAAGCTGCGTGGTGTTGCCATTCCTGGTTGGTTTGGTGGCATCGATCGTGCTTGGTTGGTGGGGCTTCCCCAAAGTCCTGTACAGTCAGAAGACCCAACCCATCCGGTTCGATCACGTCGTGCATATTGAAGATCTGGCCATGGCATGTGAAGATTGCCACGCGTACCGGGAGGATGGCTCCTTCGCCGGCTATCCCACCAACGCCAACTGTGTGGCATGTCATGAGGATGTTCAGGGGGAAGATCCTGAGGAAGCCCGTTACGTGGCCGAGTATGTGCAGCAGGAAAAGGAAGTTGAATGGCTCATCTACCAGAAGCAGCCGGACAACGTCTATTTCTCTCACATTGCCCACAAGGACTTCGACTGCACATCATGTCATCCGGATGTGGCCAACATGAGCACCCCGCCTGTCTATTACGAAAACAGGCTTTCGGGCTACAGCAAGGACACCATGAAGATGTGGCAGTGTGAACGGTGCCATGCCGAGAATGGGGCCAGCAACGCCTGTTTTGTGTGCCACAAATAAGAGAGGAGTGGATTTACGATGGGACTCGACAGAAGAAGCTTTATTTCTTTGGTGGCTGGCGGCGTAGTAGGCAGCACCTTCACTCCCGTTATCTGGAAAACCCTGGATGATGTGTCCATCTGGACGCAGAACTGGCCGTGGGTACCCACGCTCCAGTACGGTGCAGAACAGAAGGTTCCGGCGCTTTGCAAGCTGGGTTCCGATGCCTACGGGATCAAGATCAAGACCATAGCCGGCCGCCCCGTTGTGGCCGAAGGCAACCCGGATCACCCGCTGAGCCTTGGCGGCATCTGTCCCTTGGGCGCGGCCAGCGTGCATCTCATGTACAGCCCTTCCCGGGTGAAGAATCCCAAGCTCAAGGATGGCTCCTCCTTCAAGGACATCAGCTGGGAAGAAGCGGAAGAACTGCTCGCCGGGAAGATCAAGGCCGCCGGTTCAAGCGTGGCCATGATCAGCGGCGATGAAACCGGCTCCGTCACCGACGTGCTGGCCGGACTGGTCGGCAAGGCCGGCTCCGACAAATCTTTTCTCATGCCCGGCGAAGGCGCCCCGGCGGCAGCGGCTCTGGCCCTGCTCGGCGGCGACGGCCAGGTGGGCTATGACATCGAAAACGCGAACTACGTGCTCATGCTCGGTGCCGACGCCCTGGGTTCCTGGGGCAACGTGGCCCGCAACGGCAAGGCCTTTTCCGCCAGCCGCGAGAAGGGCGTCAAGTTTGTCTACGTAGGACCCGCCCAGAACGGCACCACAGCCGTGGCCGACAGCTGGATTCCCTGCGCTCCCGGAACCGAGCCGGTGCTGGCCATGGGTCTTGCGGCCGTTATCGCGGAATCCGGACGCGACCGCTCCTTCTGGCCCGGTTTCGCCGCTTTCGCGAAGTTCGTGAAAGCCACGTACCCGCTTGACAAGGTCGCCGCGATCACCGGCGTCTCCGCCGAGACCATCAAGGGTCTGGCCGGGGAACTGGTCCGGGCCGGACGTCCGCTGGTTCTGACGGCAGCCGAGGCCGGCCATGGACTGGGCGCTTTCGAGCTTGCCGCCGGCATGAGCCTGAACATGCTCCTGGAGCGTGTCAACGCGGTTGGCGGTGTACGCATTCTGCCCTGGGCACCGAATGTCGTCGAGGCCGCCGCAGACAGGAAGGCGCTGTTCGGCAGCGACGTGGTCGCCTACCTGAGCGCGGTTGCCGACGGCGGTGCCGAGGCTCCGGAAGTGCTCATGGTCTACGGTGCGAACCCGGCCTACGCCCTGCCCAACCTGACCAAGGCCCAGGCCGCCATCGACAAGGCCGGCTTCGTGGTCTCTTTTAGCTCTTTCATGGACGAGACCGCGGTCATGGCGGATCTCATCATGCCCGACAGCTACGCCTTCGAGCGCCTTGATGACGCCTATTCCCCGTACGGTTCGGGTCAGCCCAACTATACGGTGGCCGCTGCGGCCATCAAGCCGGTGTTCGACACCAGGCCTGCCGGCGACGTCATTTTGTCCGTGGCCGCCAAGGCCGAGCTGGATCTGGGTTTCGAATCCTTCGAAGACGTGGTCAAGGCCAAGGCCGAGGCCCTGGGTGCCGATTTCGACGAGATGATCGAGGGCACGGCCTGGGTTTCCGAAGAGTTTCCGGCTCAGGATCTGGCATTGTGGAGCACTCCGCTCGAGGAACTGTCCGCTCCTGCCGCAGATGGAAAGACCCTGGCTCTGGCCCCTGTGCTGCGGCTCAAGATCGGCAGCGCCAAGATCGCCATTCCTCCTTTCAACACCAATGCCATCCGCTACGACGAAATGCTCGGCAACGACATGTACGTGCTGATGAACGCGGCCACGGCGAAGAACCTGGGGCTGAAACAGGATGATGCCATCAAGCTCGCCGGTACGGGCGGGGAATGCAAGGCCCGTCTGCGCATTTTCGAAGGCGTGATGAATGACACTGTCGTGGCCCCCCTGGGGTTTGGCCGAACTGCATGGGATGATTTTTCCAGAGGCAAGGGCGACAACGTCTACAAACTGCTGGTTGCCGAGACCGAGGCCCAGACCGGACTTTCACGGTTCGCGACGGCACGGGTCACTGTCAGCAAGGCGTAGGTGTCGTTTAAGCGTCCGGAAAAAATAAGAGGATATTCACAATGCAATATATCGAATTCAAAGTAAAATGGGGTATGCTTGTCGACCTTGACAAGTGCACCGGGTGCGGAGCCTGCACCGTGGCCTGCAGGGCGGAAAACAACCTCCCCCCCGAGGCCGACGCTGCCAACAAGCTGCGCACCAACGACTGGATGAACATATACGAGTTGTCCAACAAGAAGCCCTTCCCCGATCACGAGGTGGCCTACCTGCCCCGGCCCTGCATGCAGTGCGGTCATCCGTCCTGCTCCGTAGTCTGCCCGGTCGTGGCTACCACCAAGGACGAGGAAGGCGGCATCGTCAGCCAGGTCTACCCCCGCTGCATCGGATGCCGGTACTGCATGGCGGCTTGCCCTTACCACTCCCGGTACTTCAACTGGTTCGATCCGATCTGGCCCGAAGGCATGGAAAAGGTCCTCACCCCGTACGCATCGGCCCGTCCGCGCGGCGTGGTCGAGAAATGCACCTTCTGCCACCATCGTTTCATGGCGGCCAAGGAACAGGCCCGCATGAACGGCGAGGACCCGACCAAACTGGCCGAGGACGCCTATATTCCGGCCTGCGCTGAAATCTGTCCGACCGGGGCGATCAAGTTCGGCGATCTGAACAATCCCGAGCATGAAGTCACCAAGCTGACCAAGACCAAGTTTGCTTTCCGTGTACTGGAAAAACTCGGTACCGACCCGCAGGTGTACTACTACTCCAAGCGGGAGTGGGTCCGCAAACTCGGGGACAACTACCTGAAGAATGAGAAGGGGGGCGAACATGTCTGATAGAGCGTACTGGCCCGAAGGGGTGGAACGTTGTTCTGTTGGGAAGTTCCTGGCCTGGTTGGGCGTGATCAGCATCTTCCTCGCTTGGGGCGGATATGGTGCCTACAAGGTCCTGGGAACCGGTATCGGCGTGACGGGCCTGGACAACTATTTCGGGTTCGGCCTGTGGATCACCTTTGACCTGGCGGTCATCGCCCTGGGCGCCGGCGCGTTTTTCTCCGGCTTCCTGCGTTACATCATCCGTATCGACGAACTCAATAACGTCATCAATCTGGCGGTTATCGTCGGGTTCCTGTGCTACTCCGGCGCCATGCTGATCCTCGTGCTGGACATTGGCCAGCCGCTCAGGGCCTGGTTCGGTTACTGGCACCCCAACGTTCACTCCATGCTGACGGAAGTCATCTTCTGCATCACCTGCTACTGCACGGTGCTCATCATCGAATACGTGCCGATCATTCTGGAAAACCGGAAGATCAACCAGAACAGGTTCTGCCATCATCTGGCTCACAACCTTCATGTGTACATGCCGCTCTTCGCCGGCGTCGGCACCTTCCTGTCCTTCTTCCACCAGGGTTCCCTGGGCGGCATGTACGGTGTGCTCTTCGGACGTCCGTTCGTGTTCCGCGAAGGCTTCTTCATCTGGCCCTGGACCTTCTTCCTGTTCATCTCCTCGGCCATCGCTTCCGGCCCCGGCTTTACCATGCTCTGTGCCGCGCTCATGGAAGCCATCACCGGTCGCAAGCTGGTCAGCTACGAGACCAAGATGCTCCTGGGCAAGATTTCCGGCCTGCTCTTGTGCGTTTACATCTTCTTCAAGATCCTCGACACCTACGCCTGGGCCGCCGGCATCCTGCCCGGCATGGGCCTGACCTTCGACCAGATGTTCAGCGCCGAACACGGCTACCCCAAATGGTTGCTGTGGGCGGAACTGTTCTGGTTCGGCCTGATCCCGGCCGTAATCCTGGTCATTCCCGCCGCCCGCCAGCGTCCGGTGCTGCTCTACGGCGCAGCCATCATGGCCGCCATCGGGGTGACCATCAACCGCTTCGTCTTCACGGTTCAGGCCCTGGCCATCCCGGTCATGCCCTTCGACCGCTGGACCACCTACGTGCCCAACTGGGCGGAATGGTCCACCTCGCTCATGATCGTAGCCTACGGCTTCTTCGTCATGAGCATTTCCTACCGTTATCTGCCGATCTTCCCCCAGGAAGTGAAGCTGAACAAGTAGAGATGGTTATCAATGAAAAAAAGGCCCTTCGGGGCCTTTTTTTTTGGGGGATGACAAATGCGGCGTGTTCGTGTTCATACCCGGAGTGTCACGTGAAGGTTGTAGCGACGTGCCGTTTCAAGGCATGGATCAAAGCCATTGCGGTGCGCGTGGCTACGGCCAGGTAAAACCTGTACTTTCAGTAGACTGGTCGTCTTTTGACGGCTGGCGGCTTTTGGTCACAAATCGAAAAGCGAAACAGCCAGGTACGGCTGACGGGAGGAGTTTCATGCAGGATGCGCAAGCAAAGCGTCTGGACGCCATTGACGTCGCCAGGGCCTTGGGGCTGATGCTCGTCTATTACGGCCACTTCGTCGAACAGGTCATGTATCTGGAGAACCCTGTCGCCGCTGTGCACTACAAATGGATCTATTCGTTTCACATGATCCTTTTTTTCATTCTTTCCGGATGGATAAAGGGCGCTCGGCCCAGCATGCCTGCGGCCCGAAAATTCGTGCACACCACCCTGGCCGGACGGATCGCGCCGTATCTTTTTTTCAGCGCCCTTACGGCGGCGCTCTCCCTTGTCTTTTCAGGCTGGTTCCCGATGCTCGATCTCACCACGGTCGGGGGATATCTGCAGGCCGCCCTGGCTACGGCCATGGGCTTTCCCCTGTTCAATGTCCCGCTGTGGTTCGTGGCCTGTCTGGTCAGCGTCGAGTGTGTGCACCGTCTCTTGCAGGGATATCTCGATACCGTCCCGCGCATCGTTCTGGCGGCCCTGATCTTCTATGTCGGCGGGTACGCGCTCAATGAGCAGTATTTCTTTTTCGGGCAGAACAAGAGCTTCTGGCTCCTGCACGAAGTCCCGGTGGTCTACGCCTTTTATCTCGTCGGCGTGCTGCTTGGACGAACCGGGGTGCTTGGTCGTGTCTCCACCCTTGGGGCCGCAGCCATAGTTCTGATCTCGCTGGCGGCGGTCCAGTTTTCCTTTGACCTGAACCAGGGTCCGTTTCGGTATCTGCAGGCCGTGGTCATTCTGCTCTCCGGGCATGGGCATTTTCTGTGGTTTCCCTTTACCGCACTGGCCGGGACGGCCCTTGTCGTCGCCCTGGGCAGAGTCTTGCAGAATGTCTCCCTGCTGGCCTTTTTCGGGCGCAACGCCATTATCCTGCTCGGCATGAACGGCGTGTTCTACCACTTTGTCAATGCACCTCTGGCCGCGTGGAGCGTGAAGCATCTGCCGGGTGACGGGTGGAGCGTTTTTGCCGTGAGCGCGCTGGTCACGGTCGCAAGCTTCGCGCTCAGCCTGCCGGTTATTCACGCCCTTAACTTCGCTGTCCCCCAATTGGTGGGCAAGCCGCGTGAGGCGGGACGTTTTTTCGGCCCCCTGATCAGGCAATAGGGTCATGCCTCTCTTCCGTAACGTGCCCAGCCATGACGCAGGGCCAAGGTCCACGGGCGAAAGCAACCTGCGGCGGACGCTGCTGACGCTCAATGTCTTTGCGGCCCTGAAGATGACCCTTTTTCCCATGGCCATCATCACCCTGTTCTGGAAGGACGAGATCGGCCTGACCCTGACCGATATCCTGACTCTGCAGGTCTTTTTCTCTCTGGCCAGCGTGCTCATGGAGTACCCTTCGGGCTACGTCAGCGACCGCCTCGGCTATCGCTGGGCTTTGATTGTGGCCTGTGTTTTCGGCATCGCTGGGTGGAGCCTGTATCTTGCCGCCGAGACATTCTGGGGCGTTCTGCTGGCGGAGCTTCTTCTCGGCGTCTCCTTTGCGTTCATCAGTGGTTCCGACACGGCACTGCTTTTTGAAAGCCTGCGCGCCGAGGGACGGGTGGACCTGTATACCCGCTGCGACGGGCGCATGGTCGGCTGGGCGCAGGGCGGAGAGGCCGCGGGTGCGCTTTTCGCCGGGCTCATGTATGCCCACTGGCCGCTTTTGCCTTTCGTGGCCCAGATCGGAATCTGGACCCTGGCCCTTGGCCTTTGCCTGAGTCTCAAGGAGCCCAAGGGTGAGGGCGGCGGCCACGTGACGTCCCATCTGGCGGAAGCCATTGGCGTGTGCAGGTCGGCCTTCCTGGAAACACCTGCCATCCGGGCGACCATTGTAAACGGCATGCTTCTGGGGCTGGCCTCTTTCTACATGGTCTGGCTCGTCCAGCCCTACATGCAGGAATGCCTGGTGCCGGTAGCGTGGTTCGGGCCGATCTGGGCCGGGGCGAATCTGGTTGTGGCGCTGGGCGCGGCAAACAGCCACCGGGTCGAGGGAAGGATTGGCGCTTCCGGCATGCAGGCCCTTTTTTTCGGGATGATTGTCGTTGCGTATCTTGGTCTGGGGACGGTCACGGCCCTGGGCGGCTTTTTGTTCTACTACCTGCTGACAGCCATGCGCGGGCTGCAGGGGCCGCTCATGCGTTCGCGCCTGCAGTCCCTCAGTACACGCAGGAACAGGGCCAGCATCCTGTCACTGCACAGCCTGGCCTTCCGGCTGGGGTTCGTGCTCACCGGGCCGCTGGTGGGTCTGCTGGCCGACAGCCGAGGACTGTCTGTCACCTTTCTCGTGCTGGGCGCATTTTTCGCGTTGACGCTTCCGCTCGCCGGAAAAAGTTTTTTGCGCCACAACCAGGCATAATCATTGGCTGGAATTGGTCGTCCACATACGAGACACACCCCTGTGGAAAAGGTTTTGGTTGATCCCGGCGCGCTCATGCCCTAATACTCATTTCGTTCTTCAAGACTACTTCAGGAGCATGGGAACCCGGTGCGAATCCGGGGCGGTCCCGCCACTGTAAGCCTCATCCTGCTCGCAACCAGCGGCGCACGGGGCAAGCCAGAAAACCTGCCTGAAGCATTTCTCTTAACCCTCTGCACGCGGATGCAGGGTGTTGAGTTGTTCAGAAAAACGTCACATCAACTTCGAGCGAACATGACTGACACCACTCCTGTCTGGGAGCGTGTGCGTGGCATGGTGCCGGTGAGCCTTTGCGACTGGCCCGGCAAGATCACGTGCGTGCTTTTTTCCGGCGGCTGCAACATGCGCTGCCCGACCTGTCACAATGCGTCCCTGGCCTGGAACTGGGCGACGCTGCCGGGTTTGGACAAAAGCACCGTCCTGGCGGATCTGCGCCACCGCAGGCGCTGGCTCGACGGGATCACCCTGTCCGGCGGAGAGCCGACCTGTCTGCCTGGCCTCGAGGACCTGCTGGCCGACCTCGCCTCCACCGGGCTGCCGGTCAAGCTTGATTCCAACGGCTCCGCGCCCCACGTCCTGCAGCGGGTGCTGGAAGCCGGGCTGGTCAAGGCCGTGGCCGTGGATGTCAAAGGCCCGTGGTCCATGTATCCTGAGTTGACCGGGCAGAGCATGGCCGCTGACACGGCCCGCGATGCCCTGGCGGAAGTTTTTGCCCTGGCCCTGGCCCACCCCGGTCAGGTGTATTTCCGGTGCACAAAGGTGCCGGGTCTTACAGCCGCGGATCTGGCGGCAACCAGGGACCAGGTGCCGGGGGCCCTGCCCCTGCATTTCCAGGACTACGTCGAGCCTCGAAGCGTTGACGATTTTTCCTGAATCTCAATTCGAACGAACCTTATTGGAGTATCCATGCCTCAGCAGATTGTGAAACGTGATGGCCGCATCGAATCCTGGTCCGTGGACCGCATCGCCCAGGCGATTCTGAAATCTTTGAACGCCAGCGGCATCAAGGATCCGATCCTGGCCAAACGCCTGGCCGGCAAGGTCGAGTCCAAGCTCGAAGCCCAGGCCATGCCTGAACAGGAAATGGTGCAGGACACCGTCGAACAGGTGCTCATGGAGTCCCGGCTCTATCAGGTCGCCCGGCGCTACATCGTGTATCGTGAAAAGCGCAGGGCCATCCGCAGCCAGACCGAGACCTTTTTGGACGTGACCGAGACCATCGACAGCTATCTGGACAAATCCGACTGGCGCGTCAGTGAAAACGCCAACATGAGCCACTCATTCCAGGGGCTCATGCTGCATCTGTCCGGTTCCGTGCAGGCCCGCTATTCCCTGGAGAAGTATCCCGAGGAAGTGCGTCAGGCCCACGAGCACGGCTATTTTCACATCCACGACCTTTCCTTCGGCCTGGCCGGATACTGCGCGGGCTGGTCCCTGCGCGACCTCCTGCTTGAAGGCTTCAATCTGGAGGGGCGCTGCTCTTCGGGGCCGCCCAAGCATTTTGACGCGGCCATGGGCCAGATGGTCAATTTCCTCGGAACGCTGCAGAATGAATGGGCCGGCGCCCAGGCCTTCAACAACGTGGACACGTACCTGGCTCCGCTGGTCCGTCACGACAACATGACGTACGATGAAGTCAAGCAGGCCATGCAGAAGTTCGTGTTCAACCTGAACACGACCTCCCGCTGGGGCGGACAGAGCCCCTTCACCAACCTGACCTTTGATCTGGCCCCGCCTGCGCACATCGCCTCGGAACCCGTCATCATCGGTGGCAAACTGCAGGACAGCACCTACGGCGAATACGCCGCAGAAATGGAGATGATCAACCGGGCGTTCCTGGAGGTCATGCTGGTCGGTGACTACCACGGTCGGATTTTTTCCTTCCCCATCCCGACCTACAACATCACCTCGGATTTTCCTTGGGAGACGGAGGTTGGCGAGTTGCTTTTAAAGCTTACGGCCAAATACGGCGTCCCGTATTTCCAGAACTTCATCAATTCCGACCTCAAACCCGAAGACGTGCGCTCCATGTGCTGCCGTCTGCAGATGGACCTGCGCGAGCTGCGCAAGCGCACCGGCGGCCTGTTCGGCGCCGGGGACCTGACCGGCTCCATCGGCGTGGTGACCCTCAATCTGCCCAAGCTGGCCTACCTGGCCCAGGGCGAAGAGGACTTTCTGGACCTGGTCGGCGAATATGCGTCCCTGGCCAAGGATTCCCTTGAGTTCAAACGCAAGATGGTCACCGACAATATGGACAAGGGCATGTTTCCCTTTTCCAGGCGCTATCTCAAAAACGGTTTCCGCAGCCACTTCAGCACCATCGGCATCCTCGGCGGTCATGAAGCCTGCATGAACCTGCTCGGCAAGGGCATCGAGACTGACGCCGGGACCCGGCTCATGGTGCGCACCCTGGAGCATCTGCGCGAACTGACCGTGCGCTTCCAGGAAGAGACGGGCAACCTCTACAACCTTGAAGCCACACCGGCCGAGGGCACCAGCTACCGCCTGGCCAAGATCGACAAGAAGCTCTATGCCGACATCCAGGCTTCCGGGAACGGAGTACCGTATTACACCAACTCGACCCTGCTCCCGGTGGGACACACCGCGGATATATTTTCCGCCCTGGAGCACCAGAACCGGTTGCAGCCCATGTACACCGGAGGCACGGTTTTTCACAGCTTCCTGGGCGAATCCGTTCCGGACATCCAGGCGCTGAAGACATTCCTGGTCCGCGCCCTGACCGAGACCAAAATCCCCTATGTTTCCATCACCCCCACCTTCTCGGTCTGCAAGGACCATGGATATCTGACCGGGGAGCAGATCACCTGCCCGCAATGCGGTCAGGAGACCGAGGTGTACACGCGGGTGGTCGGCTACTACCGTCCCGTCAAGATGTGGAATCGCGGGAAGCAGTCCGAGTACAAGGATCGCGTGGAATACTCCCAGGCTTCCTGCTTCGGGCAATAGCTCCTGGGCAGAAAACGCGAAACGGCCGGGCTGCGATGCAGTCCGGCCGTTTTACGTTCTGGCGACCTTGATTATTTGTGGCCGTGCGCCCGGCGCAGGCTGTTAAAAAGGCAGAGCGCGCTGCGCAGTCCTCCGGCCAGGCTCAAGATGGCGGAGGAGATGATGGGTTTGGGGCGCTGAATCTTCTGGGAATGCAAAAAAAGGGTGATTTCACGCATGGGTGCCTCGTGTTCGGAAATATTGTATTTTTCATGAATTTCGTTTTGAAGCGAGAGCTAGCTAGGCGCGAATCGTCTGTTCGTCAAGCAAAATAGTGACGATTATATCATTTCGATAGGAGCGTTCCCGGCGGGTGTGAGGGGTCAGGTTGCGGGCAGCAGGGCGGCCTGCGTCTCAAGATCCCAGGCTGGAGTGGCGGGCAGGGCCAGGGAGGCGCGAAAGCGCGACAGCGCAGCCTTGGAGCGTTTGCCGAAGATGCCGTCGATTTTCCCTTTATACAGCCCCTGGGCGGCCAGGGCCTGCTGCACGCGTTTGGCATCGGCCCTCGCTTTCAGGTCCAGCAGCGTGGCGGGCATTGCCGGTGTTTTTGGTTCACTTGAAGAGGCGGCCAGCAGTTCGCGAACCTCTTCCGTGATCCGCAAGCGGCAGCTGGCTGCGGCCAGAACCGCATGGTCCGCAGGCCGCACGAGGCGTGCGGAGATGCGCAGGCCGCCATCGACCATGACGTAGGTGCCGCTGAGTATTGTCTGCACTCCGGTGGTGACTCCAACCTGGTCCGGCGCTGAAGAGAGGGCCGTTTCGCCTTCTTCCTTGAGGCTGTACGGGGACGGCTTGAATACGCGGGTGTCCGCCAGGCGGTACCCGTGACGGATGAAGGCGTTGCCCAGATCCTCCGCCAGGATGCGGCCCAGAGGAGACGTGTTTTTGACATCATGCAGATCCGCGAAAGGCGCGGTCATGATCGGCGCAGAGCGGTCCAGGCGGGTCTGCAGGTTCGAAATCAGGCTCGCGGCCAGGGATTCGCTCAGCATGTCGACACGCGCAGCCCCGCATTGGCCCATGGCGTGAAGCGGCAGGGCGCAGAGAAGGATCAAGAGGGCAATGGCGGAACGGATCATCAGTTCACCAGGGAATAGCGTTTGAGTTCAACCGTGTTCTGGGGAGACTGCAGGCGGTAATGGGTCCAGTCGGGGCCGTTGACGTAGAAAATGCTCGAGTCGCGGAACAGATAGCCGCCCTGATGCACCAGGGCCGAATTGATCTGAACCTCGGAATCAGGAGTTGGCGCGTCAAAGTAACCGCTTTCCTCGGCCACTACCGGCACGGGTTCATACAGTCCCCCGTCGTTCCTGCGCTGCCTGAAACCGGGGTCGAGGGCGCGTCGTGATCCCTTGTAGGTCTTGTCCAGAACGCGGCGGTGGGTGACCAGTTCCAGGTTGACTTCAAGGATGGCCGCCCCCTCGGGTTCAAAGGCAATGGGAACCCCGTAATCGACCAGGCGGGTCAGCAGGGCTTCCCGGTAGACCTTGGCGAAAGGCGTCGTGCCCATGGGCGCGACATATACACGCACATCGTCCTGCGGGAAGAAGTGATCCAGGGCCGTGCCGCAGTTCTTGGCGACCTTGTCCGCCAGGTGGTCCCAGTGGGCCATGGCCTGCATCTTGGGCTGGGTGCTGATCAGGTAGCCGCTGGAAATGGGGGCCTGCGCCGTGACCAACTGCGAGGATTGGTCCGAGTTGACGCTGACTGCGGAACAGCCGGTTACGAGGGCCATGGCCAGCAGGGCAAGCAGTGCTGTGATGCGCATGATGTGGTCCTTGATGATTTTTCTCATGATCAGGTTATCGGCCGACAGCGGAAAAACTTAAGACGGAGCGCCTTGGCACGCGGCATGCTTCGGATTGTGCGGTCGGCATTTTTCTCCGGAGGATCGGTCATGTCCAAGCTGCCTGTGTTGCTTTTCTGCCTGTTTCTGTGCGGCTGCGTCCAGCTGCCACCCTTTTATGAGGTGGGTTCCCGTGCCAAGACGCCGCCGCTCATCCCCCTGTCCTACAAGGCGGGGGATCATCTGCATCGCCAGCTTTCAGGCAGTGGGGTGGAGGGCTACCCCATGCTTGCGGCCTCCTTCGTGGACTCGGCAAATATGGAAAGCACCAATGATCTCGGGCGGCTTCTTTCGGAACAGGTCGCTTCACGCTTAAGCCAGCTCGGTTATTCCGTGGCCGAGGTCCAGCTGCGTTCCGACGAACTGAGCCTGCAGCCCGAAGGCGGACTCCTGGTCCTCTCCCGCGATCTGTCCCGCATCAGTACCGATGTTCCTGCCTATTCCATACTGGTCGGAACGTACACGGTCATCGAGCGCCAAATTTACGTCAACGCCAGGGTTCTGCGCACAGGCGACGGGGTGGCCCTGGCCTCGTCGGATTTTACCCTGCCTTACGTCCGGCCGAAGAAAACCGAGGGTGCTTCCGTGGCAATCCAGCCTTCGATCAGAACTGTCCTCGATTGACGGATAAGGCCCCGCTTCCTTCTTGTTCTTGTGTCCGATATGGCATAGGTACAAATACATATGTCATTATCTGCCCAACAGGAGGAAGTATGAAGAAATTTTTGGTTTTGTTTGTTTTGTTGGCCCTGCCGAATATGGTCTTCGCCGAGGACAAGGTGCTCAAGATGTCCACCACGACCAGCACGCAATCCTCCGGCCTGCTTGATGTGCTGCTCCCCGAATTCAAGAAGGACACGGGGATAGAAGTCAAGGTCATGGCCAAGGGCACGGGCGCGGCCATCCGCGACGGTGTGGACGGCAACGTGGACGTGATCTTTGTGCACGACCCGGCTCGCGAGGAAAAATTCGTGGCCGATGGTTACGGCACCAAACGCTATTATGTCATGTACAACGATTTCCTGCTCATTGGCCCCGCCGCTGATCCGGCTGGAGCGAAGGGCGCCGATGTAGCCCAGGCCATGAAGAAGATCGGCAGTTCCGACGCCGTGTTCGTGTCCCGTGGCGACGACAGCGGCACCCACGCCAAGGAACAGGCGTTGTGGAAGGCCACGGGTCTGCCCCTCAAGGAAGAGGACACCATTTTGAAGCGCCAGGACAAGGAAGTGACCTTCAAGGCCGTTCGTCCTGAAGCGATGAAGATGTACATGTCCATTGGTCAGGGAATGGGCAAGACCCTGACTTTCACCGAGGAAAAGCAGGGCTACACCCTGACCGACCGCGGGACCTACGTGCAGTACAAGTACGGCCGTCCCGAGGGGCTGGATCTTGAGCCCATCAGCGAAGGCGACACCACGCTCTTCAATCCTTATGGCGTGATTCCGGTCAATCCGGAAAAATATCCCCATGTTCGCTTCGATCTGGCCGACACGTTCGCCCAGTGGCTGGTCTCCCCGCGCGGCCAGCAGGTCATCGGTGAGTACAAACTTCTTGACAAGCAGCTCTTCTTTCCCGACGCGAAATAGCTTCGGGCGGATGCACTGACCGTTCGGAGCCGGGTCCGGCTCCGGATCGGCCATGTCCAGGTTTGCGACGGCCCGTTCAGAGAGCGGGCCGTTTTTTTTCAAAACGCCTTTCCGGTCTGGAGGGCTCATGTTTTTCCTGGAAAGTCTGCGAGCCGCCCTGGCTCTCCTGCTTGAATTTGATCCCGAGCTGCTGCATATCGTCGGCGTGTCCCTGAACGTCAGCTTCTGGTCCACCATGGCCGCCTGCATTGTCGGAGTCCCGGCGGGTTTCTGGATCGGCATCGCGCGGTTTCGCTTCAAACAGGCCGTGATCACCTTTTTCAACACCCTGCTGGCCCTGCCCACCGTGGTCATCGGCCTCTTGGTCTATTCCCTGCTCTCGCGTCGCGGCGTATTCGGCTCCCTGGGCTGGTTGTACACGCAAAAAGCCATGGTCGTCGGCCAGATCATTCTGATCACGCCCATCATTATCGCCTTCACCATCGCCGCCGTGGGCCGTCTCGATGACCGCTACCGGCGCACTGCCCTGACCTTGGGCGCTTCCTCCTGGCAGGTGGCCCTGGTCATCCTGCGCGAGGCCCGTTTTAGCATCATGGCCGCCATTGTGGCCGCTTTCGGGCGCGTCATCTCCGAGATCGGCATCTCCATGATGCTTGGCGGCAACGCCAAGGGCTTTACCCGCACCATGACTACGGCCATGGCCCTGGAGTACGACAAAGGTGAATTCGTCCTCGCCCTGGGGCTTGGCATCGTATTGCTGTCCATCAGCCTGGCCGTGAACGTGTTGCTGGGCTACGTGCAGGGGAGGACCGGAAGATGAGCCTGTTTGAACTGAGCGGCGTTCGCGTCGTCTACGATGGGCGGGTCGTGCTCGACCTGTCCCGCCTGACCATAGAGGAGAACACCGCCTATTCCCTGCAAGGGCCCAACGGCGCCGGAAAATCGACCCTGCTTGGCGTGATCTCCTTTCTGAGTGCTCCGCATGAGGGCGAGGTCCGCTTCGAGGGCGAGGTGGTGCGCTGGACCGAACCCGCCCTGCGCGTGCTGCGCCGCAACGTGGGCCTGGTGGAGCAGCACCCGGTCATGTTCAGCCGCAGCGTGCGTGACAACGTGGGGTACGGGCTGGCCATTCGCGGGGTGGACAAGGTGCGGCGCAATCGCCTGGTGGACGAGGCCCTTGAGCTCGTTGGGCTGACCCACCTGTCCGAGGCCTACGCCCCGCGGCTGTCCGGAGGCGAAACCCAGCGCGTGGCCATCGCCCGCGCCCTGGCCAGTCGTCCCAAGGTTCTGCTGCTTGATGAGCCCACTGCCAGCGTCGACACTCAGAACCGGATCATCATCGAGCAGATCGTGGCCGATCTGCGCGACAGGGGCGAGACGACCATTGTGCTGTGCACCCACAACCGTTCCCAGGCAGCCGCGCTGTGCCCCGAGGTCATCTATCTGGAAGACGGCCGCCTTGCCGAGCGCCTGCTCAGGAACACCTATGTGGGATGGCTCGTCAACGAAGACGGCCGGATGTGGTGTCGCATCGCCTCCCGTTTCCGAGTCCCGGTCGGGGAGTGCGGGCCGGGGCGCGGCCGGGTGGTGGTCGAACCGGATGCGGTGCGATTGCGCGAGGCCAGGGAGCCCGGCCTGAACCGGGGGACGCTGACTCGAATCCGACTCGAAGGAGGGGCGGTCAGCCTGAGCGTGGATCTGGATCGGCCGTTGCACGTGCGAATGGGGCTTGCGGAGTTCAAGGCCGCAGGGTTTGAGATCGGGGCGCTGGTCCAGGCGGACATACCGGATGAGGCGGTGCAGTGTTTTCTGGGGTCTTGAGGAAGAGGATGGATGGATTGCGGTTGTGTGGTGAGAGGGTCGGCGGTTCGTCCCGGTGGTGCAGCTTCGAAACTCCTTCGCCGGCCTCGTAGAGTTTACCCATTGCCCCATGGACAGCTGGTTTGCGCTTCGGGCGGTCGGCAATGGGTAAACAAACGAGACCTGGCTCAGTCAAACAGTCGAAGCCCCACCACCGGGACGAACCGCCGACCCTTGAGCGATTGATGGGTGCGGATGCAAAGAAGGGATAAGAAACGGGTTACGCTTCGGGCGGTCGGCAAAGGATAAACAAACGAGTCCTGGCTCAATCAAACAATCGAAGCCTCACGCCCGGCGCGAAACGACGGCCCTTGCGCGGCTGGCGGGAGTGAACGGGAACAGGGAGCTGCGGTCTGGCGGGTGGGCGGCGAGGCGCGGGACGCTGTTTTTTTGGCGGTTGGCGGATAGGCATGCAAAGCAGGGATAGGCATATGTTGGAGCAGGGGGCGTTTGATACGCAGTCATGTCCAGAATCCGCTTCGGACGGGGAGTGGCGGGAGCTGTGCCGCCGCTGCAACGAGCTGCGGCGCGATCCTGAAAGCTGGTGGGCGCGGATCGCGACCGACCCCGAGATGGTCCCCTGCGCCCAGGATTCGGCGGTGAGGGTGCGCCTGCGCGGGAGCGTCCTGGCCGAGGTGGGGCTGCGCGGCGACGGCCTGCAGTGCCGCATTGCTGCGGAGCACCTGCTCCTGTCGCACCCCGGGGCGCGGACAGTGCTCGGTGACGAGGGTCCTGCTGCGCAGCCGTCACGGGTCGCAAGCCTCGCGGAACTGGCTGCCCACTACGATCACGTGCGACGCCGGGTCTGCCTGGGGCAGGACAAAAGGGCGGCGGTCATGGACCGGCTATTTCTCCGCCACTCCTGCATCCTGGCCGTGGACGCGGCCCTGCCGGGCTGCCGGGCCGATCTGGTGGCTCTCTCCGCCCAGGGCGACGCCGTGTTTTTTCTGCTCCGCCGCTACAGCGACCCGCTGCTTCGCCTCAAGGGGCGCGGCGGCATTGTCTGGCGCATGCAGGAGCTCAGTCGCTGCCTTGCGGACGGTGAGGCCGTGGCCCACTGGGTCCAGCGACATATTCAGCGCTCCCGGCTCCTTGAAACGGTTCATTCGCGCAGGTTCCGCTTCGACGGGCGGCCTCTCGTCCATCCCCGCGCCCGCCTGCTCATCGTCGACTTCGACCATGCCCAGCGTCTGCACGGCCTGCCCCCCTTGCGCGCAAATCTTGAGGACGGACTTGACCACAGCGCCGCCCAGGGTGATATTCACTGCATTGGCGACGCCGGAAACATTTCCTACGCTACCTTTTTTTTCGGAATCTGACTGGCCCACTGTTTTGACGTCACTGCAAAAAGCCGTCATCCCCTTGAAGAAGGGGATCCATGCTTTTCTTAACTATCTGGAAAAAAATGGATTCTCGCCTTCGCGGGAATGACACTCAGGTTCTTTCGCGACTTTTTGCAGTCGCATCTGTCTTGCGGAGGAGATATGTCCGATCTGCATTTGTGGCACCGCGCCGAGCTCGGCAAGCTCAAAGAGGACATGGAAGAGCTTTTCGACTCCTTTGTGCGCGATTTCTGCAGCCCCATGGATTTGCGCCTCTTGCGCTGCGACCCGGATGTGCGCGTGGTCAACGAAAAGGGCGCCATCCTGGTCTCGGCCCATGTGCCGGGTCTAGACCCGCGTTCCATCAAAGTCTCGGTCACCGGCAACCGTCTGGCCATCGCCGCTGAAAAGGTTGAGCAGATCCGGGAGGGGCAGGCGCTCAGCATTTCACGGCACGGCTTTTCAAGCACGGTGCGCCTTTCCGGCCCCGTGCAGACGGATCAGGTCCGCGCGACCTATTCCGGTGGCGTGCTGCGCATCGTTTTGCCCAGGTGCAAGGACTGCACCTCCGTACAGGTGAGTACGGAAGAACACGAGCGGGGGAGCAATGAGTGAATCGTTACGACTGACGCCTGACCAGCTGCGGTGGACGCTCGATACGTCCACTCTGCCTTTTGCCACCACGGACGAGCTTGAACCCCTGGACGAGATCCTGGGCCAGGAACGGGGCGTTGGCGCGCTCAGGTTCGGCATCGGCATCCGCCGTCCGGGCTACAACATCCTGGTCACCGGAGCCCCCCGCACCGGGCGCATGGACGCGGTGCGCAAAGTCCTCGCCAAGGTCGAGCAAAACGGGGATACCCCCGGCGATCTCTGCTACCTGAACAATTTCAAGAACCCCGAAGCGCCTATCCTGATCCGCCTTGGATCCGGCCTTGGGGAGAAGCTCAAGAAGGGCATGCAGGGGCTGGTCGACGAGCTCAAAAAAGAGGTGCCCAAGCTTTTCGAGAGCTCGGAATATCTGGCGCGCAAGAACGAGATCAACGAAACCTACGAGAAAAAGACCGCCAGCTTCTTCATGAATCTGGAAAAGCAGGTCAAGGAAGCCGGTTTCGCCCTGGTCACCTTTCAGGGCCGTCAGGGCCAGCCGCCGGAAGTCATGCCCATTGTCGACGGCGAGCCCACCCCTGTCCTCAAGCTTGAGCAGATGGTCGAGAAGGGTCGTTTTCCAAAGGACGAGTTCGAGCGCATCAAGGTCAAGCACGGTGAGATCAAGACCGAGATCGATTCCATCTTTCTGCAGATCCGCGCCCTGCAGAAGGAGATCCAGGAAAAGAACCGGCACGCCGACAAGCTCATGTTCTCGAACCTGGCCGGGGACCTCATCGCCCCACTGAAATCTGATTTCAAATGCGCCGAGCTGGACGGGTATTTTCAGCACATGGTCGACGACATGGTCGACAACATCGCCATCTTCTTCAACCAGGAGCGGCCGCCGCAGATGCCGATGGGTGATCCTTTCGAGCAGTATTCGGTCAACGTGCTGGTCGACAACGGCGATCAGCAGGGGCCGCCGGTCATCATCGAGGAGTACCCGACCTACCGCAACCTCTTTGGCAGCATCGAGCGCATCGTGGACCGCAGCGGGGTCTGGCGCACGGATTTCTCGCGCATCAAGGCCGGGTCGTTTGTGCGTGCCAATGGCGGGTATCTGGTCCTGAACCTGCTTGACGCCATCATGGAGCCAGGGGTGTGGCAGTCCCTCAAGCGCGCTCTCAAGAGCCGCAAGATGGAGATCCAGACCTACGATCCCTTCTACCTCTTCACCACCTCGTCCATGAAACCCGAACCCATCGAGATGGACATCAAGGTCATCGTCCTGGCCGACACCTACATGTATCATCTGTTGCAGCGCTTCGACGAGGACGTGCCCAAGATTTTCAAGGTCCGCGCCGATTTTGACTCCACCATGGACAATACGGGCGAGGCCGTGACCCTGTTCGCCCGCTTCGTGCGCGCCCAGTGCGAGGAACACGGGCTGCGCCCCTTTGACCGCTCCGCCGTGGCCGCGCTGGTGGAAGAGGCCGTGCGCATGGGCGGCCGCCAGGAAAAGATGGCCGCGACCTTCCCCAAACTGGCCGACCTGCTCACCGAGGCCGACTATTTCGCAGGCCAGGACGGGCGAGGCACTGCCCGCGGCGAGGACGTGAACCGGGCCATAGAGGCGCGGCTGCATCGCGCCAGCCTCATCGAGGAAAAGATCCAGGACATGATTGACCGCGGCTCCATCATGATCGATACCGACGGGACCAGGGTCGGACAGATCAATGGCCTGGCCGTGTACAGCATGGGCGACATGATGTTCGGCAAACCCAGCCGCATCACCGCCGCCACGTCCATGGGCAAGGCCGGGATCATCAACATCGAGCGCGAGGCCGAACTTTCGGGCAGCACCCATAACAAGGGCGTGCTCATCCTTGGCGGCTATCTGCGCAAGATGTTCGCCCAGGACAAGCCCCTGGCCGTGAGCGCGTCCATCGCTTTCGAACAGAGCTATTCCGGGGTCGACGGCGACAGCGCGTCCTCCACGGAGATGTACGCCCTGCTCTCCAGCCTGTCAGGCGTGCCCATAAAACAGGGCATCGCCGTGACCGGGTCCGTCAACCAGAACGGCGAGGTCCAGGCCATCGGCGGGGTCAATCACAAGATCGAAGGCTTTTTCGCCTGCTGCAAGGCCAAGGGGCTGACCGGGAAGCAGGGCGTGATCATCCCCCGCGCCAACGTGCCCGATCTCATGCTCAGGGCTGAAGTGGTCGAGGCCGTGCGCCAGGGGCAATTCCACGTCTGGTCCGTGGCCAGCATCGAAGAGGGCATCGAGCTTTTGACCGGAAAAAGAGCCGGTACGCGACGAAAGGACGGCACCTATCCGAGGGGCAGCATATATGCATTGGCGGACCAGCGACTTAAAGAGCTGGCCGAGGGCATGGTCAATTTTGGCAAGGATGAAGACAAACAGGAAATGGCCTGAAACGGGCCGGGCTTGAAGGAGAGTATCTTGGAAAACAAAATGTACGATCTGGTCATTGTCGGAGGTGGTCCGGCCGGACTTTCCGCAGGAATCTATGCCATGCGCGCGGCAATGAACACCGTTCTGATCGAAAAGGGCATGCCCGGCGGCCAGATCGCCCTGACCAAGGATGTGGAAAACTATCCGGGCATCGAGGAAGTTGGCGGATTTGAGCTGTGCGAGAAATTTCTGAACCATGCCAAGCGCTACAACCTCGAAATCCGTGAGAACGAGGTCACCAGCGTCGAGCCGGGCGTGGACTATCACGAAGTCGTCCTGGCCGACGGCACAAGGCTGCTCGCTCATTCCGTCATCCTCGCTCCCGGCGGGTCGGCCCGCAAGCTGGGCGTGCCCGGCGAGATGGAGCAGTACGGCAAGGGCGTGTCCTATTGCGCCACCTGCGACGGGTTCTTCTTTCGCGGCAAGACCGTGGTCGTGGTCGGCGGCGGAGATACGGCCCTGGAAGATGCCCTCTACCTCTCCAAGATCTGCGCCAAGGTCTATCTTGTGCATCGCCGCGACGAGTTCCGCGGCAGCCGCATCCTGCAGCAGCGGGTTTTCGCCGAACCGCGCATCACCCTGGTGCTCAGTTCCGTGCTGGAAAATATCGCCGCCGATGACCAGGGCGTGATCGGGGTCAAGGTCAAGAACGTGCAGACCGAAGAGACCCAGGAGATCGCCACCGACGGCGTGTTCATCTTTGTCGGCTTCCTCCCCAACAACGGCCTCGTCCCGTCCGGCGTGAAGATGAACGCCTCGGGATACGTGATCACGGACGAAAAATGCGAGACCAACCTGCCCGGCATTTTCGCCGTGGGGGACCTGCGTCAGAAGTACGCCAACCAGATCGTCCTGGCCGCGGCCGACGGCTGCGTGGCCGCCCTGGCCGCCGCGCACTATGTGGAGGCACGCAAGGCCCAGGCCGAGCGCAAATAGCCTGGCAGGCGCAAAATACGCTTCGCGGCGCAAACCTTTCGGGTCTGCCCCGTTTTTTTGCGATTCGGTTTGCGCCGTCCTGGAGGCAGGACCGCCCGGCAACAAAAAACCCCTCGATTCGAGGGGTTTTTTGTTGCCGGGTGGGCAGGAAATTCATGGCTCCCCGGGACAGATTTGAACTGCCGACACGGTGGTTAACAGCCACCTGCTCTGCCAGCTGAGCTACCGGGGAACAAAAGCCAGAACGCGCTTTTAGAGAATGGCAGGCGCGCTGTCAACCTCCTTGTTCCGGGGTGCCCGCGAGGTCCTTGTGTTCAGAAGAAACGGCGCCGAAGAAGCTCCAGTCGTTCCTGCGGGTAGAGCCTGCCATACGCGGGGAGTTGCTGGGTCCCTCCTCCGGGAGAGAGCTCCATGATGCGGACCATGGCCGTGTCCACGGGAAGCCGGTCCAGCATCCTGACCTTGTAGGCAGGGGCAGGAGTGAACCCGGCTGCGCGGATCTTTTCCAGGTAGCGGCGGTATTCCGGGTCCGTCGTGTCCGAAGACAGCGCATAGGAGGCCTCGCGGTACGGATATCCCTCGATGAGAGTCTTCATTCCGCCCAGATAGCGGAAAATTTCGGTCTGACTGGTCTTCATGACCCGGGAAAGGATCAGAAATTCCGGGGCTCCTCTGTCCTCGCACACGAAAAGCAGGGAATTGACCTCGTCCACAGGGGTGAGGATGGAATCCCAGATTTCTCCGCGCACGGTGATTTTTTCTTCGCCCAGATACCGCCACTGCGGTGCCAGGGGAATGGGCTCGTCCCGCCACAAAAAGACGGTGTCGGCTCCGGACTGGTAGCGTTCGCTGAAAGGCGTGGATGAGCAGGCCGGGACCAGCAGCAAGAGGGACGCGAACATGATCAGGATGAAGTTTCTGTGATTTGGATGGTGGTTCATGATTCCTCCGAAAAACAAGCTTCCCGCAAAGCACTGGGGTTGTCAAAAATATACGCCAAGCCCCGGCGTGATCCACTCGCACGACTCTTCCAGGCTCGGCGGATAGAAGCCCGAAGGGTCCGGGTCCGGGGCTTGGGCGAGGGCACCCGCGCTTGGCCAGGCGGGATGGCGCTCCAGGAAAATCGAAAAGTCGTCGGCGAGGGGAAGCTGCCGATGCGGGAATTTCGGGTTGGCTTTGGGGCGCATGAAGGCCGCCGCGTATGCCGCATGGTCCGCTTCGTCTGCAGCGGAATTGGCCGCACGTGACAGACGGATGTGGCCACTGTCGGTCAGCGCTTCCCCCTCTTCAAGCATCAGCGCCCCGAATCGCCTGCGGCTGGCCGCAGCCTGGAATCTGTGCTTGTACACGAACGAACAGTAATTGACGGCCAGCGGGAGCCTGCGCTCCGCCGCATGGGCCAGGAGCGCAAGGGCGCAGAGTTCCGATTCCAGCACCGTGACCTTGGGGCCGTGAACGTACGTGTATGCGCGTTCGAGCAGATGCCTGGCGTTGTGCGGGGTGAGGCGCAGCTGGTGCAGATTCAGATGGCTCACCCCGGCCGCGCAAAGATCGGGCAAAAGCGAGCGCAGGCGCGCAGCCTCTTCGGGCACGGCCGGTATTTCCACGGTGACCGTGGGCACGATGCCGGAGGCCAGGGGGAGAAATTTCAGCTCGTAGTCCGTGGCGCCAATGTCAAAGCGGATCTCGTCAAGTCCGGCGTCCACGAGCTGGCGCAGCCGGTCCTTTGTGACCAGAATGCCGTTGGTATAGAGCCAGATGTGCAGGGCCGGGCCGCAGGTGCGGCGCAGAGCCGCTACGTAAGCCAGGCTTTTTTCGAAATCCAGGAATGGTTCGCCGCCGCTGATGCTCGCTCCGCCGTACCCGAAATAATGGACGTGGTTGGCGTAATCCTGTGCACGCAAAAAGGGCACGCTGCCGGACATGGGCGGGTCGTCGGTGTTTTGGGGCGCGGGGCAGTAGAAGCAGCGTCCGTTGCAGCGTCCGCTGATGAACAGGCAGGACCAGGCCATGCCCGCGCACTGCAGGCACCCCGGCGCGAGGGGGCCGTAATGGATCTTGGTGCCAAGGCACGAAACCAAAAGGCCGGGCGTTTGCAGCAGCCGGGCTCTTTCCTGGTTCGCTGTGCGGGCGCGATCTTCGTCGATCCAATTGATATAGTTGGAAACAGGGCCGTATTCGCGGGCGTTGGCCTCGATCAGGCGGTCTCTCGTCCTTTTTTCGTTCATGGAATGTCTCCCGCGTGGACGATGCGACGGTACAGGGTTCAATCCACCCTTACGATGGTGGCGTAACTGCCGAAAACGGCCCACACGCTGTCCTGCTCCTGCAACTTCAGGCGACGCAGGCTCTGTGTCGTTGAGACGATACACAGTTCCGTGTCCGGCCCGATGGAGAGTACGTATTCGGTGTTGACCCGCCCGCGCTTGATGCTGGTGATGACTCCGGGCAGGCGGTTTTCGGCCGAGCAGAGCGGCTCGTTTTCGGATTTGTGCAGGCTGACCCAGGGGGCCTTGACCTCCACCGTGGCCAGGCGGCCGGTTTTGAGGCCCATGCGGCGCAGGCTGTCCAGGGTGATGATGGAGGATATGACGTGCCCGTCAAGGGTGGTGAGCAATACCTCGGCCTGGATGTCGGCGGGGCGGATGGCCGTGATCTTGCCGAAAAAGGAGTTGCGGGCGCTCGTTTTGCGGTGGCTTTCGCGCTGCAGAAAGGACGAGGTGATGGTGCGGATGTCCTCCTCGGAGAAGGACACGTAGGCCGAGGTCAGGTTGGGCGTGGAGTGCCCAAGGTACATCTGCACCGCCGGCAAGGGCATGTTGGACTGCATCAGCTCCACCCCGCGAGATTTGCGGATCATTTCGGGGCTGGCCAGGTTCTTGGGGAAGCCGCAGGCCTCGGCGCGTTCATAGAATTTGCGTCGCACAAAAGCCGGGTCGACAGAGAGCGTCTGGCCTGAAGCCCGGCGAAAAATCTCGTCGGAGAGGATGCTGCGAATCTCCACGGCCAGGGCGTCGGCCAGGGGTACGGACCTGGTCTGCTCCGGGGTGTTTCGCCCGAAGGTGACGATGAGGCGGTCATGGTCGATGTCGCGCAGGGGGCTTAGGTCGAGCACCTCGTGCAGCTTGGCCCCGGTGTGGCGGATGAGCAGGAAGATGAGCAGGATGCGCTTGCGGGACAAGGTCACGTCGGTGCGCCTGGAGCCTTGGGCCCAAACCCTGAACTCGCGTTCCAGATGTTCAAGCTGCAGGGAATCGAGACAGGACGAGGCCTCGCCCACGATGCGTCCATGGTCGGCCTGACCGGTGTGCGGGGTGCGGGTGGAGGTGGCGCGTGGAGCTTTCATGGTCTCCATCATGGACTGATGAGTGGCTTGAAGGCAAGGGACTATTTTGGAGTTGTGTGGTTTTTCGCCTGGTCGGAGCGGCGGGTCGGGTTGGTCCGGGCAGGGTGCCTCGAAAATCCCTCGCGGGCGTTAATTGCGATGTGGCATAAAAAAAGGCCCTTCGCGTGAAGGGCCCTGGGAATTCTGGCTCCCCGGGACAGATTTGAACTGCCGACACGGTGGTTAACAGCCACCTGCTCTGCCAGCTGAGCTACCGGGGAATGCTCGTGAGGAGCCTCTTTAGGCAAAGAGGCCTCTCCTGTCAACCGCTTTGCGCAGCCGCGCGAATTTTTGTCTGTGCGGCCTCGTCCGTTTTGCCCTGCTGTTCCAGGGCGGTGATCAGTATTTCCCAGAACGCCGGGGCGTCGGGTTTGAGGTGCACGCTTTGTCTGGCCAGGGATTCGGCAATTTCAGGGTCGTCGCCGCGCTCCAGGTAGATCTTGGCCAGCAGGTGGAAGGAGTGGGCGTCCTGGGGGTTGGCGGTGATGGCCTGGTGCAGGTATTCGCGGGCCGTATCGCGGTCGTCGCGGCGAAAAGCGAGCCGGGCCAGGTAGCGGTAGGCCGGGTTGTGCGCCCCCTCTTCCTCGGACATTGTCCTGACCTGTTCGTAGAGGGTCCAGGCTCGCTCGAAGTCCCCTTCCTCCTCCGCCATGAGGCCGAGGCGGATGAGCGCGTAGACATGCTTGGGTTCGATGGCCAGAACCTGTTCGAAGGCCTGCCTGGCGGCTGCGGGATCGCCATCCTTGAGGCAGGCGCAGCCGAAATTGTAGAGCGGCATGACGTGGTCCGGATGGCGGCTGGTGAGCTCCTGAAAGATGGTTCTGGCCGTGGCGTATTTGTTCAGCCGGGCATAGCAGACCCCAAGGGAATTGCGGGCCAGCAGGTTGGCGTCGTCCACGGTCAGGGCCTTTTTGTATTCCGCGATGGCGTCAAAGGTTTCGCCCTGCGCGAAAAGGCGGTCCGCGCTGATGTTCAGGGACACGGAGTCGAAACAGGCGATTTTTTCGTCGCGCAGGTAGTCGGCATGATCCAGGGCCTTGCGCACGTTTTCAAGGGTGTCGGAGCGCGTGTAGTCAAGGAACGGGTAGGCCGCGATGCCTACGGACTTTTCCAGTCCCGCGAAGCGTTCGTCCTCGAGCAGTTCGCGTACGATGCGCAGGCAGTCTTCCTGGCCAAGGTCCGGCACGTGATAGATGATGCAGTTCACGCTGAACCGTCCGCCCAGCGCCTCGGGCCCGAACAGGGCCTCGACCCGCCCCGCCAGGATCTGGAAGAACTGCTCCTCCTTCATCTTGTCCATGGGGGTGCGCTCGGCGTGATGCGACTCGAGGCGCATGAGCACCATGCAGAATTCCCTGGCCTGGGTGCGGGCCGATTGCCAGGCCTGCAGGAAGTCGCGATAGGGGTAGAGGCCCGTGAGCGGGTCTTTCTGTGGCGTGCGATCACCGGGGTGGACTTCGCGCTGCTCCATGCGTCCGGAATGGTCGTCGAGCAGGGTCAGCTTGTCTCCCTGCTCCACGGTCCAGTTCGGATCGCTCTGCACCAGCACCTCGGCGATGGACATGTCCTCCTGCACTTCGACCAGGGACACCTCGGCCTTGTACATGGGCGGGTAGTGCCCGAAAATCACGTCGCCCTGCGTGCCGACAATGGTCTCCGTGCCGTTGAACTTGCGCGACCAGATCAAAAACCGCTGCCCTTCGTGGGCGTCCATGCTGCGCCCGAGGTTTATGACCAGACGGTTCATGGGCATGACGTCAAGGACAATTCCGCCCTGGGTCAGTATCTGCTTGAAGGAGCATATCTGGGAACGGCCGCCGGCCTTGGCCGTGTTCAGCGCCTTTTCCGCCTTTTCCAGCACCAGCCAGGCCTGTTCCTCGGATGGTTTCTGGAATTGGGCTCCCTGCAGGTCCTGCGGGTAGTTGACGTGGCCGATGCTGGCCGAAACGCCGATGTCTTCGCGCAAGGGGGTGAAACGCGCCGAGACCTTGGCCAGTTCGCCGCCCAGGCTCGCCGCCAGTTCGCTCATCTTCGCGCGGGAGGCCTGGGGCCAGAGCACGCCGAATGAATCCCCGTCCAGGCGGCAGACCAGGGTCTGTTTGGGGCATGCCGCGCGCAGGCGTTCCGCCGCCAGGTTCAGGACCTTGTCCCCGAAATTGTGTCCGTAGTTTTCATTGATCTGGCGAAATCGGTCCAGGTCCAGGATGATGAGGCCAAAGCACGCGCTGTGGCCCTGCAGGGAGTCGTCGGCCATGGCGCCCGGTCCGGGCATGATGGAACCGACAATGCCGGAAATTTCGCGGATCAGGGCCTGGTGCAGGCAGTGGCGGTTGAACAGGCCGGTCAGGGGGTCGGTGATGACCTGTTTGCGGATCTTGATCTGCTCAAGGCACAGGGACGCCATGTGCGGCAGAAACGGCAGGGCCCGTGATGTCTCCTGCGGATCGACCCCCCTGGCCTCGAACACTGCGAGCAGCCGGTCCGAGTGTGTCAGCGGCAGCGCCAAGCGATCGTTTTCAAGGGTTGCGCGGCCGAACGGGTGCTGCGGATCGGCCTCCATTTCTTCCGGAGTTCTGGCCGGAAATACGAGGCTGTATGAGGCGAAGGGAATGATGGCTTTCAGCGCGGTTTTGAGGAGAGGCTCGTACTCGATGATGTCCTGCCTGCGCAGGGCTCCGGTATCGATGGAAGTGGCCGTGTTCATAATTGACCCCAGGGTGTTTTTGAAGCCTTTGCCTCATGCCGGAGGCCTTGTCCAGAAAGGAGAATTGTGTTTTGGGACGAAGCTGGCTACATCCGGCAGATAAAGTCTGTCAGGGAGGAACCGATGCTCGAAGTTACCGTCATGCCGCTGGGGCCGCTGGATACGAACTGTTACGTTGTGCACTCGAAAAGCGAGGCCGTGGTCATCGATCCGGGAGGCGAGGCAGGGGAGATTCTCTCCTTTCTCGCAACACACAAGAAGAAACTCGTCGCGATTTTGAATACGCACCTTCATTTCGACCACATCCAGGGCAACGCCGATCTCGTGGCGGCCACGGGACTGCCTGTCATGGCCAGTGAAAAGGATGGCTTTCTCCTTGATACCGAACTTGGCGGCGGCGGGATGATGGGTTTTCCGCGCACTCCCGCCTTTTCGTTCACCCCGCTGCAGGAAGGCGAGCTGCCTCTGCTGGGCGTAAGCTGCCGCGTGCTGGCCACACCCGGTCACAGTCCGGGCAGCGTGTCCTTTTATTTTGAGGACCTGGGCGCGGTTTTCGTCGGCGACCTGCTTTTCTACCGCTCCGTGGGACGCACCGATTTCCCCGGCAGTTCAGAGCAGGAATTGATCCGCTCCGTCCGCAGCAAGATATTCACCCTCCCCGAAGGGACGGTGGTCTACCCCGGTCATGGGCCGGAAACCACCGTGGGGCAGGAGAAGCTCAACAATCCGTTTTTCACCGAATTTATCCGATAGGAGCGACCATGATCCCCGAAGGCGAACACGATTTTAGGGACAGGTGCTGACACGTGGGCGTCGATGCCAGTTGGCAGCTGCGATTCAGCCGAACGGACAGGCAGGTTTTCTGGGTCAAGCCGAGCGTGGTGCCCCAGCTTGAAAACGCCCTGTATATTGAAACCGACTGGCGCTTGAACCTGAGTGAGGTCGGAGAATACGTGCGTGCGGAATTCGTGCGCAAGCCACGTTCATGAACGCTCCGCTTGTCCTGTCCCTGAGTCCCCGGAGCGGGGGCAACAGCGACCAGGCCGCCGCGCTTTTCGCGCGCAGCCTGGAAGCCCCGGTCAGTCCCGTTTTTCTGCGTGACCATATGCTCGAGCCCTGCACCGGGTGCGGGGCCTGCACCGAAGACGGCCAGTGCAGGATCGGCACGGACGGTGCCGAAGAGCTTTTTGCGCGTCTTGATTCCGCGTGCGGCGTGGTTCTGACCGCCCCGGTCTATTTCTATCACCTGCCAAGCCAGGCCAAGGCCTGGATCGACCGCGCCCAGGCCAGGTACATGGCCCGGCAGCGCGGGCTGCGTTTGCCTCGGCCCGTCCGCCCCGCATACGTTGTGCTGGTGGCCGGGAGGAAGCGGGGCGAGCATCTCTTTGCAGGCATTCTGCCGACGTTGCGCTATTTTCTGGAGGTCTTCGATCTGCGCTTGGAGAACCCCGTTTGCCTGCGCGGGCTCGATGATGCCGACGATTTTTCCAGGGATGAAGAAGCCGCAAAGGCCGTGCGCGTCCTGGCCCGGAGCAGCGGGTGGTAGGGGGGCTCTGCCGGGCGCTTGCCGTGGTGCGGCATGCGGCCGGGCGGCGCTGCCAGTATTGCGCAGCGGTGCTCCAGGCCCCTGGCGAGTATCCTCTGTGTCCTGGCTGCCGGGAACTTCTTGCCCCGCGTGTCGGCGGCTATTGCCCCGACTGCGGCATCTGCTACGCCGACCCTTCGGCGCCCGTGTATTCGTGCCTGGGCTGCCGCCGGAGCAAGCCTCCGTGGTCGGCCCTGGCTTTTCACGGGACTTACTCCGGGGCCCTGCGCGAACTCATCCATCGCCACAAATTCAGCCACGACCACGGAATGGGCCAGCTTCTTGCGCATCTCATCCGGCAAGCCTGGGACAGGCACGGCCTGGCGCGTCCTGACTGCGTCGTGCCCGTGCCCATGCTGCCGGCCAGGGTGCTCGCCCGTGGCTTCAACCAGAGCGTGGAGCTTGCGCGTATGCTCGCCAAGGCCGTGGGCCTGCCTGTGCGACGCACGGACCTGCGCAAAACTCGTGACACCAAAGCCCAGTCGAGCCTGGGCCGGGCCGAGCGGCATCGCAATGTCGCGGGTGCCTTCATGGCCGCGACGGACATGACCGGACAGCATGTTCTGCTCGTGGACGATGTGATGACCACCGGGGCCACGCTGACGGCCTGCACCGAGGCCTGCCTCGCAGCCGGAGCCCGGCGCGTGGATATTTTTTTCCTTGGCAGGGCCGTATGAAGGACCTGTCGATCTGGCACCTGCAGCACCCCAACCAACGGCGGATTCTGTGGATGCTGGCACTCATGCTGCTCGGGGTCATCGCCCTCGGGGTCAAGGAGGCCCATCGCTACCAGGTCATTCGCGCCCATGAGCAACTCATGACGGCTGAGCAGGCGCATTTGAATCTGGTCCAGACTTTTCGCGTTGAAATGGCTGCCGCGCTGCTGGGCTTTGAGCGTCTGGCCTCGGTCAGGGATCTGCCGGGACTGCTAGACCTTGAGGCCGACATCGACAAGGCCCTGACGCGTTCGCGCGGGGCTCTGGTCGTGATGCACCAGGGCGGGGAATTTCGCTCCGGTGACGGCACAGAAGCGGGCCATGAAGATATTAGCCTTGCCCGGCCCATGCCGCCCGAACTTCTTGCCGAGGCTTCCAGACTCGTGACGCTGGTCCAGGGTATAGCGGACAATGGCCATTTCATGGTCCGCAGCCTCCTGCATGACATCCGGGACCCCGGCAGGGACGGCGCGGCATCCGACATGAAACCTGTCCTTGAACAGGCCCTGGTACTGTTCGAGCAGGCGTCGAGGATTTCCGATGTGCTCCAGCGCGACATCAGGAGCCGGGTGGACAGGCTTGTCGCGGATCACCGCCATGATGCCGACCGTCTCCTGGCCATGACCGGCGGACTGGTCGCGCTCCTGCTGGTCGGCATGGTCACGCTGTGTCTGCGCAGCATGGGTGATTTTGCGGGCCTGCTCGAGTCTCGCGAGAAAGACAGCGCCGCGGTGGTCGAAGCCAACGCGGGCATGGAAAGGATTCTGGAAGCCCTGCCCGTAGGTATTGCAATTCTGGGCCAGGACCGCATCATCCGCCGGGTCAATCTTGCTGCGACCAACCTGCTTGATATCGAGCCGGGGTGGTTTTTCGAACGGCGCGTGCCGTGGGACATGTTTTACGAAAATGTGCGCCCGGAGGATCCTGATCGGCAGTCCCGGGTCGAGTTCGAGCACGAAGTGCGCATGCGCGCGCTGGAGGGCCGCGCCCTGGACGTCATCAAAAGCTCCATACCGGTCATTCTGCAGGGCGAGACGCTGATTCTTGAAGTCTTCATGGACGTGACCCAGCGCAAGCAGGCCGAGCGGGAGCTCCTGCAGGAAAAATCGCGGTTGGAATCCCTCTTGGCCGGAATCAACGAAGGCGTTGCGCTGACCAGCGAGGACGGGACCGTAATCGATGCCAACGGGAGTTTGTGCCGCATTCTGGGGCGCGAGGCGCAGGATCTGCTGGGCCGCAAGGTTTGGGAACTTTTTCCCGCCGGCATTCTTGAGGCGCAGATGGAGCAGGGGCTGCGCACCCTGCAGGCCGACCCTCGCGCCCGGCTGCGGGAAATTCAGCTGGAATCCTTCCGGGACATGGCCCTGGTGGTGCGCATGCAGTCGGTCATGGGCGAGGCCGCATTCGGGGGCATGATTGTCAGCGTCATCGAGGTCACGGAAATTGTCGATGCCCGGCGCCGGGCAGAGGCTGCCTCACAGGCCAAAAGCATGTTCCTGGCCAATATGAGTCACGAGATCCGTACGCCCATGAACTCCATCCTCGGCCATGGGGAATTGCTGGCCCGGACTCCACTTGATCCGGACCAGGCCGACTGTGTGAGCGGGATTCGCGTCTGCGCGGAGAGCCTGCTGGTCATCATCAATGACATCCTCGATTTTTCCAAGATCGAGGCCGGCATGATGCGCATCGTGCCGGAGGATGTGGAACTCGAAGCGCTGCTTGCGCGGGTGCGGACCATGTTCAGCGAACAGGCCCAGAAAAAGGGGCTTGATCTGCGCCTGACTACCTTCGGGTTGCCCGCAGGGGTGAGCACGGACGCGGGGAGGCTTACACAGGTGCTGGTCAACCTGATCGGCAACGCCGTCAAGTTTACGGAAAGCGGGCGTGTGGAGGTTGTCGTGAGCGGGAAGGGCGCAGGCAGCGGCAAGGTCAAGCTGCATTTTTCCGTGCGCGATACGGGCATCGGCATTCCCGAGGACCGGCAACAGGGCATTTTCACCTCCTTCGAGCAGGCCGATGGCTCCCTGACCCGGGAATACGGAGGTACCGGGCTTGGCCTGACCATCGCCAACAGCCTGGTGCGCCTGCTTGGAGGCAGCGGCATCGCCGTGCAGAGTGAAGCCGGGAAGGGCAGCACGTTCTCCTTCTCGCTGCTCATGAAGATTTCGGCCCAGGCTCCGAGGCAGCAGCTTGCAGACAGCGAAAATCAGAGCCGGTCTTTTGCCCCTGTCCGGGTTCTGGCGGTGGAGGACAATCCCTTCAACCGAGGACTGCTGGTCAAGATGCTTCGCAGCCTGGATGTGCGGAACATCGTCCTCGCCGAGAACGGTCAGGAAGCGGTGGACGCCCTGGTTGCGGGGAAAAAGTTCGACATTGTGCTCATGGACATCCAGATGCCGGTCATGGACGGCCTTGAGGCCACCAGAAGGATACGAGCCATGGGGCTGGACGTGCCGATCATCGCCCTTACCGCGCACGCACTGGAGTCGGATCAGCGCAAAAGTCTGGAGGCGGGGATGAACGGGCACCTGGCCAAGCCATACAGGCTGCAGGATCTGGTTGAAACCCTTGGTGTCTGGTGCTCCTGATTTTTTTATTGACGACACAGAAGTTTCGTCTTATTTGCATCATCCCTCTCGACAGCTGTCCTGCTCCGGACGGCTTTTTAGCGTGATCAGAGTCTTGACGGGGCATCTCGGAAGAGGTAGCCACGTCGTTCAATATTTTGGAGGTCGCAAGATGTTTGCAATCGTGGAAACGGGCGGAAAGCAGTTTCGAGTGGAAGAAGGCCGCATTCTGAAGGTAGCCAAGCTCGACGTACAGGCCGGTTCAGAGCTTACTCTGGACAAGATCCTGCTGGTTGGGACTGGCGCCGATGTCAAGATCGGCCAGCCCTTTGTCGACGGCGCAGCCGTGCAGTGCGAAGTGCTTGAGCATGGTCGTGACAAGAAGATCATCATTTTCAAGAAGAAACGCCGCAAGGATTATCGTAGAAAACAGGGACACCGTCAGGATTTTACTACCCTGAAAGTGAAATCCATTCAGTCCTAGTGTTGGGAGGAAAAAATGGCTCATAAAAAAGCAGGTGGTAGTTCACGTAACGGACGCGACAGTGCCGGTCAGCGGCTTGGCGTGAAAAAGTTCGGTGGCCAGACGGTTTTGGCGGGCAACATTCTTGTGCGTCAGCATGGCACCAAGGTTCATCCCGGTGTGGGCGTCGGCGTGGGCAAGGATTTCACTCTTTTCGCGCTCATCGACGGCGTCGTGAAGTTTGAAAAATATACCCGTAAAAACAAGGTCAAGACCAGGGTCAATATCGTCCCTGCTGTCTAGGCTTTGTCCGGCGCAAGCCTTTTTCAAGCCGCTTCAAGAGAGTGCTCTTGGGCGGCTTTTTTTGCTGTCCGGCGGTCATGCGCCCCGGACCTGGAGAGAACATGAGATTTGTAGATGAGGCCAAGATCATCATCCGTTCCGGAAGCGGTGGTCAGGGTAGTGTTTCGTTCCGCCGGGAAAAATACGTGCCTCGGGGCGGTCCCGATGGCGGGGACGGGGGCAAGGGCGGCGACATTATCATGCGAGCCAACAACAACCTGCTGACTCTTTACGATTATCGCCACGCGTCCATCCAGGAGGCCGAGAGCGGCAAGCCCGGTGGCGGGCGGCTTTGCTATGGCCGAGCCGGGGCGGACAGGGTCGTCGAGGTGCCGGTGGGAACACAGGTCTTTGAGGAAACCCCTGACGGGGAGCGGCTCATCGCAGATTTTACCAGGGACGGGCAGGAGATCGTTGTCGCCGAGGGCGGCCGCGGAGGCAAGGGTAACGCGCACTTCAAGTCTTCGGTCATGCAGGTGCCGCGCTTCGCCCAGCCGGGGGAGCCGGGTGTTGAAAAATACATCCGTCTGGAACTCAAGGTCTTTGCCGATGTGGGCCTGCTGGGCCTGCCCAATGCGGGCAAATCCACCTTTATTTCACGCATCTCCGCCGCCCGTCCGAAGATCGCAGCCTACCCGTTCACCACCCTGTCCCCGAACCTGGGCGTGGTCATCGACGAGATGGAGCGCAAGCTTGTGGTGGCCGATATCCCCGGCCTCATCGAAGGCGCCCACAGCGGGCTCGGACTTGGGCACACCTTTTTGCGCCATGTGGAGCGGTCCCGCTTTCTGGTCCACATCCTGAGCATCGAGGACGTGAATGTGGAAGACCCGCTTTCCGGTTTTCACATCCTGGACGATGAACTGCGCAAGTTCGACCCGGCCCTGGCCGAGAAGCCGCAGATGCGCGTGATCAACAAGGTCGACCTTGCGGGTGAAGAGCGCATGGCCGAGGTGCGCGCGGCCTTTGACCGCCTCGGGCTCAAGGTGTACTTCATGTCGGCATTGGATGAAACGGGAGTGGACGTGGTGCTTGAGGCCATGTGGACATTGCATCTTGAGACCGTCAAGGACGAGACCAAGGATGGAACTATCGACTGACTGGCGTGAGCAGCGCCGCCGTATTCTAAAGAAGGCCAGGCGGGTTGTCATAAAAGTCGGCAGCGCGGTGCTGACCACGGACAAGGGGCTCGACCCCCGGGTCATGAACCGGCTGGCCGACCAGATCGCGGGGCTGCACGACCGCGGCCTTGAGATTGTGCTTGTCACCTCCGGGGCCGTTGCCGCCGGGCGCTGCGTGCTTGGCGCGGACAAGGCCGCCGGGTGCATGGTCCACAAGCAGGCGGCCTCCGCCGTGGGCCAGAGCCGCCTCATGCACAGCTACGACGAGGCCTTCGCGCACTACGAAAAGATCACCGCGCAGGTCCTTTTGACCAGGGACGACCTGCGTAGCCGCGAGCGGTTCCTGAACGCGCGCAACACCATGTGTCGCCTGCTGGACTGGAAGGTCATCCCCATCGTCAACGAGAATGACACCGTGGCCGTGCAGGAGCTCAAGTTCGGCGACAACGACGCCCTGTCCGCCATGGTCGCCAATCTGGTCGGGGCGGATGTGGTCATCAACCTGACCTCCGCCGACGGCGTGTTCGACGACAATCCGCTGGAAAACCCCGAAGCCGCTTTTGTGCCCTGCATCGAAAATATTTCCGAACTCAATTTGCAGTCCATGTGCCGGGGCAAGACCGGTGCCGGGACGGGCGGCATGCTCAGCAAGCTCATGGCCGCGCGCCGCGCCGCCAGCATCGGCGTTCCGACGCTTATCGTCTCGGGTCGCCAGAAGCACGTGCTGGAGCGGGTGTTTGACCTGGAGGATCTGGGGACCTGGATCGCCCCGACCCAGAAGATGCTCTCCGGCCGCAAGTTTTGGCTGGCCTACCATCTGGACCCGGCCGGGACCATCACGGTCGACGACGGGGCCGCGCGCGCCCTGACCGGCAAGGGCAAGAGCCTGTTGGCCGCAGGGATCGCCGGGGTGGAAGGCAACTTCGGGGTCGGCGCCCTGGTCCGCATCGTGCGCCTGGACGGGGCGGTCGTGGGCGTTGGACTCTCGAATTTCAAGGCCGCGGAACTGCGCAAGATCCAGGGGCTGAGCAGTTCCGACATCGAAAAGATCCTGGGCCCCTGCCCGCATCAGGAGGTCGTGCACCGCGACAACATGGTGCTCGACAGTTCGCTCTGAAGAATAAGGCGTGGCGCTGCCGCGTTCCGGAAGAGAAGGCTTCTGCATGTTGCATGCACGAAGCCTTTTTTTGCGCCCGCACAAGCCGAAATGCGCTTGTCCTGCACCAGTCAGTGCAGGTCCGTTCCGGTCCGTGCCAGTCCGTGCCGGTCCGTGTCAGTCCCTCTGCTCCTGTCTTGCGGCGTAGTCTCGGGCCGTGTGATTCACATCTTGAAAAGATGAAACACGAACAGCCGCCCAGATCTCAGTGTCACCGTGGCCCGGGTTTCCACAAAGACGTTGCTCATGCCCCAGCTTGTGCCGAAGGTCAGGGTGGCGTCATGAAGAGGGTACTCAAGCCCGGTCAGGCTCACCCCGCAGGCTTCGGGCGTGGCCGGGAGCAGGGACAGGGTGTCGCCCACCGCGCCGTTCAAGATCAGGCTCTGGCCCGTGAGGTGGATACTCTGCCTGTGGTCCATGATGCAGGCCGGAATGCCGACGGGCAGGCAACGGGCCAGCAGAAAGAGGTTCCCGAGGGTGTGGTCGAGCCTGCCGCCCGTGGCCCCGAGGATGGAGATGCGGGTCGCTCCCCCGGTCAGGGCCATTTCGAGGGCCAGTTCCAGGTCCGTGGCGTCCTTTTTGGGTGGATGCAGGTGCATTTCCACCCCTTCCCGGCGGTATTCCGCCAGCAGCTCCTCCGGAATGGAGTCCATGTCGCCCACGGCCAGGTGCGGGCGTGCGTCCAGTGCGCGTAGATGCATGCTGCCGCCGTCCACGCCGACCAGTCTGTCAGCGGTAAAGATGACGTCCCTGATGGCGGGCGAGACAGTAAACGGCCCGTTGGCCAAAAGAACCCAGTGCATGTGCGCCTCCGCGATCAAAAATGCCGTTGCTGGAGCAGGCCATCCCCATCAAGAAGGGGATGCCATTTAGAAGGCTGGAAAACTGGATTCCCGCCTGCGCGGGAATGACACCCAGGCGCTTTCGCGACCTTTTGTTGTGACGTCATAAAACACAATTTGCCGTTTCGGGCGCGTCCCGATACGAAGCCCCTAGGTAATCCTGCGCGCGGGACAAGGCAAGGCATCGATATGTTCGGCCTTTTCGCGCTCCGGCCCCGACCATCCCCGTCATTTGAGGAGCTTCCCATGTTCGAGTCCTCCATCTACGCCGCCCGCCGGGCCGAGCTCAAGCGTCTGGTTGGCAGCGGCTGTATCCTCTTGCCCGGCAACGATCTTGTCGGCATGAACTACCGCGCCAACACGTTCCCTTTCCGCCAGGACGGGTCCTTTCTGTATTTCACGGGCCTTGACGCGCCAGGCTTGTGCCTGTGGCTTGATTGCCAGAGCGGGCGCGAGATCCTTTTTGGCCATGATCCGGGCATGGAGAACACCATCTGGAGCGGTCCAAGCCCTTCTCTTGCAGAACTGGCCGGTCGGTCTGGAATTGAAGCCTGCGGGTCCATGGGCGAGCTTGCGGATACCGTGGGTCACGCGCGGGGCCGTGTCATCCATTACCTTCCCACCTATCAGGGGGACGGGGCCTTGCTGCTCGCGCGCCTCCTGGGCGGTGTTCCGCAAGCGGTCGAGGCAGGGTCTTCACCGGATTTGATCCGCGCCGTCGTGGAACTGCGGGGCGTCAAGAGTGCGGACGAGGTCAGCGAGATCCGTCGCGCGGTCGATCTTTCCGCCGAAATGTACGCCGCGCTGATGGGCGACTGCCACCCCGGAGCGGCGGAAATGGACCTTTACGGCCGCATGCAGGGCTTCATCCTGGGCCGGGGCAGCCGGGAAGCGTTTCCCATGATCCTGTCCCGGCGCGGGGAGGTGCTGCACAACCACAGCCATGATCAGATTCTTGCGGGCGGGGACCTGCTGCTGGTTGATTCCGGGGTGGTTTCGCCCCGTGGCTACGCTTCGGACATCACCCGCACCCTGCCCGTGGGCGGGCGCTTCACGCCGCGTCAGCATGAGATTTACGAGATCGTGCTGGCCGCCCTGGCCGAAGGGACCAGCCGCATGGCCCCTGGCATTCCGTTCGTGGACTGCCACCGTGCTGCCGCCACGGTGGTGGCACGGGGGCTCAAGGACCTCGGGTTCATGCGCGGCGACCCGTCCGAGGCCGTGGCCAGCGGCGCGCACGCCCTCTTTTTTCCGCATGGCCTGGGGCACATGCTGGGCCTTGACGTCCACGACATGGAGGCCCTGGGTGAGGATCATGTGGGCTATGACGAAGAGTTCAGGCGTTCCGCGCAGTTCGGGTTGTCTGGCCTGCGCATGGCCAGAAGGCTTCAGCCCGGCTTTGTCATGACCGTGGAACCGGGCATCTATTTCATTCCCGCCCTCATCGAGCAGTGGCGTCAGGCGCGGCGTATGGAAGAGTTCATCAACTACGAAGCCATTGACGGTTATCTTGATTTCGGCGGTATCCGCATTGAGGACGACGTGCTGGTCACGGAGCAGGGCCATGAAGTCCTGAGCGCGGGCATTCCAAAAGAGCCCGAAGCGGTGTGTGCGTGCATGGGAGGGGCGGCGTGAGAAAGATCAGCCTGCACGGCGGGCACAGTGGCGAGTATTGTGATCATGCCCGGGATACGCTGGCACAGATCGTGGCCGCGTATCACGATGCCGGCTTTGAGTGCGTCGGCCTGACCGAGCACATGCCGCCCGTTGACGACGCCTGGCTTTACCCGGACGAGGCCGGACTCGGGCGCACCGCCAAATGGATGCAGGCCCGCTTCGCAAGCTACGTGGCCGAGGCCAGAGCGCTTCAGCATGCCTACAGGGGCCGCATGGGCATCCTCGTCGGCATGGAGAGCGAGTGGTATCCCGGTTGCGCAGAGTGGGTGAGGGAACTGCGCCAGCATGACGAACTTGATTACGTGGTGGGGTCGGTTCACCATGTGCGCGGCGTCTGCTTTGATTTTTCGAGCGAGTTCTACGACAAAGCGGTCGCACTTTGTGGCGGGAAGAGCCGGATGTACGCCGCCTACTTTGACGGGCAGTTAGAACTGCTGCAGGAAATCAGGCCGGAGGTGGTGGGGCACCTGGATCTCATTCGACTCCACGACCCGGATTATCTGCAAACCATGACGCAACCGGAGGTCTGGGGCCGGATCATGCGCAATCTGGAGTGGATCCGCGACGCGGGCGCAATCCTTGATGTCAATGCGAGAGCCCTGCTGAAAGGCCAGCCCGAACCATACGTGTGCGCTCCGATCCTGGACGCTGCCGCAAAGCTGGGGATTGGCGTTGCCTACGGTGATGACGCTCATGGTGTGGCGGATGTGGGATGCGAGTTCGCGCGGGTGGAGGAGTTGCTCGCCCAGAGAGGAATGAAAGGGCCGGAAGCTTCCAGTTCGCAGTTTCTAAAGAGAATCGGCGGTTGAGTTCTTCCAGGCGCGCCAGATGAGCCGGCTGGAAAAGGCCAGGCCGCTACCGACCATCACATAAAGGCCGGTCTTGATGACCGCATCAAGGGGCAGCGCGCCCAATGTTCGCCCGAACACGATCATGACCGCGATGAGCAACCAGTTGCGCACGGAAAAAAGCCCACCCAGACAAGCGCGGGACGGCTTGCCCCCGATGTGAAGAATGATTCTACCCGCAACCCGGTCCAGGATGAACCTGCTTTTGATCACACCCATAATTATTCCGGCCAGGACCACGGCCAGCCCGGTTCCCAAGGAACCTTCCCGAAAGAGATAGAGCCCCTTTATGGCGAGAAAAAAACCGACCGAAGACCACACAATGGCCGCCGTGAGCAGGCGCGTGCGCGGGTAGGCGCGGGGGGTGAAGCGGTCGAGGAAGTGGGGAGGCATGGGGGCTTTGATAGGGAGGAGACAATTTAATGTCAAATCCAAGAGCTATTTTCAGTGTGAACAATCGGTTTTCAATCCGGAGATTCAAAAGAGAAGGCCGCCATCCAAGCGATGACGGCCTCGACGCATTCCTGATGTTTTTTAGTCAACTTCGAAAGTATGCCATCCTCCTCGCCCAGATTTGACATTGGGGATGGGCAGGTTCGGTTGGTGGATTTCGATGATGCTTCCGGTACTGGTTTGCACAAAAGCTCTGACGCCTTCTTCACTGCCCAAATGAAGGCTGGGTGAGACGCCCATGCCTTGTCCCAAATCAACAATGAACGGCACAAATTCACCAGTGCTATCCCCGAAAACATCTTCCTTCCAGGCCGTGCCCGTCAGATAATAAAGTGCATAGAGTCTGCTGGCACCTTCCGCTGTGCAATAGTCGCTGGAAGGTGTGAATGTCGTGAAGTTGGTCAATCCTCCAAAAAGTGTGGGCTGGCCGACAACTCGTTCCCCAAGGTTTGGCATGGCTCGTTTCCATCCATCCAAGCTGTTGGTGATTCGGATGTGTTCGGCCAGTTGCTCAACAGTGGTTACATCAGTTGGCAAACATGCAGTCCCACCGCCTGAACAAACCAGTGTGCCTAAGCCGTCATTTTTGACGAGGATGTCCGTGACATCCAAAAGATTGCCTGCAGGTATTTGGCTGAAGTTATATGCACTGCTGCCAGTTTTTTTCGGTTCCATAATGCCATACATCCACTGGGTTCTCAGGTCGGTCTTGTCCGAAACATCCCAGAATTTTCCTGAGCCAAAATATACCCAGACGTTTTTGTCCTTGAAACCGACATTAGGGGCGCCCGTCAAAGGAAGGCCAGTATCCGTCATTTCCTTGGGTTCCCATTTGCTGGGATCTGGCTCGGCTTCAATTTTCAAGCGATGTACGCCACCGGAAAGATCTTTTCCGCTGCTTGGCGTAGTAACAACTCCATAATACAACATATCAACGAAGAAATCGAAGTCATAATCGACAGAAACAAATCCCGTTCCCATCGCACTATTTGATTGAGGCAAAGTTATAATGCCGATTTCAGTCATAGATGGTTTAGATACCGTGTCGTCTAATCGTAGTGGAAAGGAAGGATTGGCTTTGTTATCATTGCCAATTACGTGTTTGATAGGGATAACAATGACTTCAGCTTTTTTGTCACTGGTTCCTGCAGGGGTTAGCGGGCCTGTGCCGAAAAGTAGATACCAGTGTTTCTCATTGCTTATATCCTTCACTGCGACCAGTGTAGGTTGATTGAGTGCATAGCCTAGGGTGTAACTTCCATCGTAAGTGAATTCGCCCAGTAGTTCCGGTTCATTTTCAGGGTTCGTTACATCAAAGATGAAGAATGATGAGCCAAAGAAGTCCGGATCCTTATACAAATCCTGCTGACCATCACCTCCAAAATTGAAACCGGTTACAAGAATTGTTCCCCATCCGCCAGGATGGTCATCGTCCGGCGTGAAAATTTGAGCGTCGAAAACTCGAGGCTTCAAATCAACATAGTATTGGTGTTGATATTTTTTGTTCGTAAGACAGGGGAGATGCGGATGTAAATTGTACGGAACGTAGGCCCACATCTCAGTTCCCAGACTAAAGCCTTGCGAGTTGTCGTATGTACCGTTCCCGTAGCTATGAGTGTAGTAGGCACTGTCATCTTCGCTGTAAAATCCGCTATTCACGGCGTGGAGCATGCCATCATTTGCGCCAAAATAAACCATGATTCGCCGATTTTTATATTGTCTGTAAAAGTCACCGTATGAAGCATCGTTCCAGATAAGGTCGTAGTTTTCAGCTGGAGCAGCAACCACAGTCGGAGATGAGTTGATAATGTCTCCAAGTCTCCATGTGACGGTTGTGTCGGCTGTTCCGTCAGAATTAGTGTCTACAAATATCTCGCGCGATCTGAATTCCGAGCTGTCAAGCCCCCGGATCCAATTTACTACGGACGCATCGACAACATCGGAAGTGGTGTCAAAATTCGATGCAATGAATGGTATGAATTCGTTGCTATCAATCTTTCCATCTCCGTTGATGTCCTTCCATGTCTTGATATGACGTCGAGATTTGTCAGCAGCTGTCGGATTTGGTTGATTGTAAGCAAATCGCTGATCTGTTGCATTTAGGGCAGTATCGTTGAGCCATTTGGAAGCCGCCCATACATGTTTGACGGACGAAAGTTCTTTGGCAGTGCCGCCAACGCAAGTTCCGTTTACTACTGTTCCACCAGAACATGCCCGAGAGCGCTTCAAAGTCCCTGAATCATCGTACCATACGGTGATCTTGTTATCGTCAGATGCCAGTCTTTGAGGAGAAGATGTCCCGTCATCTTCAAACATAATGCCTTCGTCATCTAGCCAGTAAGCGTATACGTCTCCGGCCCACGAAATCTCTTTTCCGTTTATGTCGATAATTTGAGGCCAAAAGACTGCTTGATAGAGAAGGCCTTCTCCTTTGCGGGAGGTTGAAACAACAGACGCTGCAGAGCCTGAAGAAACCCGGTTCAAAATGCTGCTGAAAGCTGTGATGAGAGCGTTTTCAAGTTGAGCACCTTCCGCGGCTTCGAAATAATTGTCAGGTTCTCCGGTTACTATACTGTCCCACTCTCCTGGGTCAGGTAACCCGTTGTCATTCAAGTCGTTGAAGCCTCCCCATTTAGCTGCATCTTTAAGCAGTTGGCTCCCTGATCCGAAAGCAAAGATGGTGTAGAGGTTGATTGTTTGTTTGTCCTGCAGGTCAGAACGGAGGTCTGTTGTGTGTGCCCAGTATGCGATATTGTCCAGATAACCACTTCCCTCGCTGGGGTATGTCGCACCATCGTTGCCGCCAACGTCAGAGTCTGTTGTTTTGAATTTGTCGGGTACATTTTTGTCTTGTGTAGACTCGCCATCTGTTATGAGTATTACGTTTTGCTGTGAGCAGTAAATATTCTTTTTTAAATCTTCAAAATAATAAGGATCCGTTGTTGTTCCGGTGACGTAAGAATCAGTTTCGTAGCGAGGTCCAGCAGTGGACTGGTCTTTGATTTGCTGGATATAGCCCGTGACTGTATGAAACGTTTCAGCGAGCGGCGTCCAGCTGTCCATGTTTAGCGTGTCAATATTGTTGATGATGCTGTTGATTTGCGTTGGATCGTCAGTCATGTAGTTGAGAATTTTTCCTCCATTAGCCATGCTGCCGTCATCGTCGTAGCGGAAAAGCGCCAATCGCATGCGATAGCCAAAGCGGTCTAATACTCCGTATTTTTTTTCAGAAAATATTTTAAGAGCGTATGACGCCTGTTGAGATCCGATATTCCAACGGACAGGGGTTGTGCCTGTGTCTATACTGGTTACGGAGTATATGAATAAATTATCGCTAGACGAAACTTGAACAAAACCGAGTTCCGCTCTATGTGGTTCTGGAACAACATGTTTAGAAATGTTGTTTAAATCTGTGACTGGATTTGTCGCATCGAATACATGATATTTTCCGCGATGATTTCCTTCGTCTGTTCTTGACACTGTGTAAGTGCTGGTTGCGTTGTTGTACGGTCCGCCAGTCAGTACCTTTCGGACAATGTCTGTCCTGTGCATTGAAACCCAGTTCATAAAGTTTCCATTCCATCCTCCAGTTTCTGAAGGATAGAAATAATTTTTAGAACTGTCGTAATTATAATATGCATACGAATCAAAGTAGCCGTAGTAGACGGTGCTGGGATTAAACCCCGTATACGCTCGTCTATTAGACGTGTCGGAAGAGTATCTCCAGCCAACTTCGATCTCCTGATATGCATGCTCATTCATGCTTCCAGACGAGTCAACGATGAGGGTGGTGGAGGGTTTGACCGCATCTGCCAAAAACGGAGGACTCAGTGCGTAGTTGTTGCAATTGAAAATTTCTACTGGCGCAGGCTTTTTTGCCATAGTTGGCGCAGCAATGAACATAAAAAGTGCTAAGTTTAGAGCAATAATACTTACTCGTTTCATATCAATTCCCTCCGGAACGGGTGCTCACAATGCTATTCACACACGATAGTCAGAGATTTTATATCAGGTAATCCGTTTTCAACATTGGGTGGTGCACAGGTAATGCTTACTGAAACTCCGAGTAATTCGTTGGTAAGTGGGAGTGGGGTTTGACTGCATCCTAGAACTTCTGTCGTTGCAGAAATTGGCAGGATCAATCCTTGTTCATTGCGTACTACCCATCCAGATGGTTTTGAGAGAACCCAGTTGCCAGGACAGATATTGGTCGTATTGGTGTCTAAATTCTCGGCGTGAACATTCCCCATGAAAAGAAATATGCATATGGCTAACATCAGGGTTTTCATAATTTCCTCCATTATTTTCCACCCGAGAGCGATCGATAGACTTCGGCTGATCTTTTTCTGGATTGCCCGTTGTCTGAAACGCCAGTGGCGTGAAGTGAATATATACGAGCAAACGCGCCTCCTCCGGCCAGACCCTTGCCAACTCCTTCAAAACCGGCGGCAAAAATTATCGAGGTGCCGTCCGAAGAAAGTGAGCCGAGATACTCGACGTTCACGCTCGAAACGGTTGTCCCGTCAACAATGAAATCGACACCCGTAGTGTTGTTGCCGGTGCCTGGTGTGTAGAGAGGGGGGTTTCGGTATTGAATTGAGTATGTTGTCCCGTTTAACGGCAATGTTTTGGTCGTATCAAGGTCTCCGCGATGGTATTCGGAGTATCCGATAAGTTCTTCAGCGATTTCAAGGCCGCTATCGCCCCATAAAAAAGCTTGCTTCATGAGTCGCACATTTCGACCAATAAAAAGATCGATGTCTGTATTCCTGCTCAAAGCTATTATGACGGCCGCCAAGAGAGCCATGACGACAATAGCGAGTACGAGAGCGCTTCCATGTTCTTTTCGCATAGTTAACCGCCTACCACGATGCGTTGGTATTGTACTGATTTCGGGCCATAATGGTTCCATGTCACCGTGATATCAATCTTGCGAACACGAACGCCTGCAGCAATGTTTCCCTCGTTAATGGTCCATGATCTCGTAAATTGGACACCTTGGGTATTAATCACGTCTGTGTCGTTGGCAGGAGCGGCGTTGCGCTGAGATTCGAGGGCAAGTTGTTCGAGTTTTGCCATTCCCAATTCCGAAGCTGTGGTAATTCCATTGCTGGTTGCGCGCCCTTTGATGCTTCCGTCTTGGGTTTTAGCCCAACCCAGAATGCCTACAGCAATAATGATCGCTGCTATTAGGAGTTCAACAAGGGTGAAGCCACTTTGTTTATCTTTAGTTGACATTGCGTAACCAGACCTGGGTTTGAAATTCCTGGTAATGGAAGCCTGCCGGCAAGGTGTTTCCATTGAAACTTTGTCCCGGATTCCAAGGCAGGCTGAAGGTTCTCGATTCCTGGTGACCGGGTTCGCGGTCACGGGTGCGCAGGATCATGTAGATCCATACAGCCTTGACGTTGCGCGGGTTTGTTGGATTGTCTTGCCAGTTGGCCAGGTTGTTCAGGTCGGAACTGTCCTCGGTATAAGCGAGTTGAAAGTCTTGGATGTCGTGGATGACAATGTCGTTTCGTGCCCCGGATGTCTCTCTTTCCCGCAAAATTCCCGCAGAAACTGTGTATTCAAGTGGGTTGACCCTGAAAATCTTTGTCCCATCATTTACAGAGAGTTGGTTGTCAATGACAACGCTGGTTGTGGATGGAACATTCTGTACGATGTAAAAATTATTAGGAGTAAGCGATGGAAAAAAATTTATAAAACTATTGTAGTTAGTTGTGCCAAGTTTTGCGGAACTGTCTACTGGAATCGTTGTGCTGTTTCCTGTGTTTGTATTTACGGTTGCGATGTGTTCGTATCCGTATACTAGTGTTACGCTGTCAGGTGTTGTGCCGCTGAAGCCCTGATTTCCAGGGATGAGAAATGAGCTTTCTCCTGCAACTTGTCTAGATGTAGATATGTTTTCACTGCATCCAAACCCTGCGTGGCTAAAACTTTGTATCAAAACTTGCATAGCAGCTCTTGCGCTGCTTTGAAGCTCAAGCATATTTTGCTGCGACTGGTTTATTCTGCTTTGTTCTCGAAAAAGACTATATCCTGCCGTGGCTAAAATTCCAGTCATTACAATAACAACTAAGAGTTCTGCAATTGAAAATCCGCAAGAATTTGTAATTTTCCGAGGTGCTTTACTATTGCACACGAACAACTCCTGTTCTCAGAACTTGGATTGTTAGCAGAGATCCGCGACTGTTTCTCATTGTTGCATTGCCACTTGTGGAAAAACCTTCCTCGCTAAATTGAATTGGACTGCCTGACACAGCCGTAAACCTAATTTCACCGTCGTAGGAGGAGAGGTTGACGGTTTTGACAACAGTCCCGATCGGGCCCTCGATGCTATAGCTTTGTGTTGCTGTATTCATGGTCACAGACCATGTTTCGAGTCTTCTGATCGCTCCAACTTGGGCCTGCCGCAGATCTTGTGATAGGGTGGAAGCGGCAGATCTCAGATGATGTTCCGGCAGGTATTTCATAAGAAACAACCCCGTGACTCCCCCCAATATCCCCAGAATCGCCACCACTACAAGCAATTCCACCAGGGTCACGCCGCCTTGGTTTCGACGATTGATTTGCAAGTCAGCCTCTCTTTGTTTGGACTGCGTCCAGAGATGAGTCGTTCATTTTGTTTTATGGGGCCCGTTTTGGCAGGCTTGGCGGACCTTTTGTCCAATTTTTTGTTTTTTGTGCCGAAAAATGTCAGATTCCGTTAATTCAAGTCAACGGTGTCAGAAGTTTCGATTTTATTTACAATATGGCTAAAAAAATCATTTTTTCAGACTTTGCTCTGACTTTTTTGAGAAAAATTGCTCACTTTTGTTGTCTTGGTGCGCAATTATTTTTCCCACTTGTTACTTAGTGACTATGTACACTTTATAACTTTTTATTACCATAATGCCGTATTTAAACGGTGTCAAAGCCTAGCGTCTTGAAGTAGCAATCTTTTGAGCTCATACTTAGCAGAAATTATGCCGTTGCGCTGTTTATGCAAGACAGCGGTGGCGCATCATGAATTTTTTTTAACGGTGTGGAGAGGGGGAGTGGCGGAGGTTATTGGTGCGAGGTGACCTGTCGGGAAATTTCAGATTGCTTAATTCTTGAGGGCTTCCTCACGGTTCAGCTTTTTTTCATGCTTGCGACAGAAGTATTCGGGCGCCTCGTTGTTCTGGCATGGCTATGGGGGAGGTGTGTCAAAGCGCAGCGCATTGAGACTACAGAAGTTTTCGAAGGGAATTTGGATGAAACCATCCTTGGCAGCTTTGCTTGGCTGCCCGTGTCAGTCAGGCTCGATCGAGACTTTTTGCCGTTATATCAAAGGCGGCGGTTTTTTTTGACTGTGTAGACACAGAGTGTGTCTACAAGATTTCTTTTTCAATACATTCTATAATAAAAGAATTTATACTTTTGTTGCGCATTGTCGCTGCATTTGAAGTTTTTTTGTGTAGTTCAGTCTTCATGCGTAAGGAGATTTTTCCAGAGTATGGTTTTTCTGGTTTTTTTCCAATCTCAGAACAATGCTCAAGATAGTCGTCAATCGCTTCTTTCATTGCTAATTTTAGTTCATCGACGGATTTGGCGTAAAAAGTTATGGTATCATTAATGTCTAGCACCTCTCCTCGAAATGATTCACATTCATTATCGAATTCAATTATAGCCGAATATCCGTTATATATCATTGGATTTTTCATGGCATCACTCCAATTTTTTCATAAAATTTGCGCAAGTCTTTGATTGCTGCTTTGCAAAATACGTGACTCGGATGCGGATCATGCAATTTTGCATAGTGTTTTCCAACGATAAGTCGAATTCGTGCCCCACAGGTTCGCCCTTTTGTAGAGATGTAACCACCAATACCTTCAATCAAGCTTTTTACCTCGTCACTTTTAATATTGCTTGATGTCGGGCTTTTAAAAATTTCCTCAAGCGTCCGTCGCTGTTTTGAATTTAAGCGTGGTATCATTTTTTGCCACCATTCTTCTTGTTTCACAATTAGTCAATAGGGATTAAGTCAGAATCATTTTGGTGTACTGGTCGGCATTTCCACCGAGGCTCAGGCTTTTGATGACCAGTTCCGTCAGCGACATTTTGCCTCGTTCACCGGGCTGCTGCGGAATCGCCGTGGATATAGGTGATGATGAGATGATACATGTCCGCTTTGAAAGAGTTGACACAAAATCAATCCGTATTCTTCCGCCAGAACAGGCAACCGGATTTGAACGGGAAGGCCGGATTGATTTCGGTATCCGTGATGTCGCCGGAGGAGAGTTGTGTGAAGGCCGTTACGGCCTGTTTTTCACTGACGTGCAGGGTGGGGTGTGCGGCCAGCCCTGGCCCGAGACCGATGAAGGCGGGGAAGTTTCCGGAGTGGTGCGCAAGCGAGGGCCAGAGGTAGGGTGTGCCTGTTTTGTAGTAGAGCGCCCAGAGACGGCTTGTTCCTCCGGCGGCGCAGATTTCCTGTGAGGGGACAAAGCTTGTGAAGATCACCGATCCCCCCAGGACCGCTGCCTGGCTCAGGGCTCTTTCTCCCGCCGCGCTGAATGTGTGTTTCCATCCCGGTGTCTGGTCCAGGGTGCTGGTCAGCCATGCCCAGTCCCGGGTGGCGTTGGTGTTTTCGTCCATCTGGATTATTCCAACGCAATTGTCCGAGTATTCCCCTTCACCGCAAGAGCCCTGCGTCACCGCGACCCTGTTGCTGTCGAAGAGGTGCGTGGCAAAGACAGTGTCCCAGTTTTTGGTTCCGTCTGTTTCCGGTTCACGGATTCCGTAAAAGCCCATTGTGCCGGTTTGGGAGATGTCTTGCGGATTGAGATAGCGCCCCGTGCCGAAATAAACCCACAGACTGCCTGTTTCGTCAACGGACACGGAAGGCGCGGCACTAAGTGGTTCACCCACATCGATGAGGGTGGATGCCTCCCAGTCATGGGGCGCGCCATTGCCGGTCCGCAATCGGTAGACCTTGCCTGACGGGCTGGCGGCATCCCCGGCCACGGTGCCGAAGTAGACAAGATCGGTGCTGAATTTTCCCGCGATGTCTTTGGATGGGATGTCCAGATCCACGCACACGGGGTCGGAGATGAACGAACCTGCTTCCGTAAAGGAGTAAGGTTCTCCTTGCACGGACGTCAGGCCTGATCCGTCCACAGTCTTGACAGTTTTCTCCGCGTACAGGGCGCAAAGGTCCAGCACGAAGAGTTTGCCGGACTGGTCGCTGCTCTCGTGCATCAGCTTGCCATGATCGGCGCGCCCGGCGGCGTCCGCCGGACCGGAGCCGAAGATCAGGTACCATTTGTTGGCGTCCCGGCTTTCGGCGTTGGGGCGGCTCATGGGCATGACTGCAGGGAGGCAGGTGGTGAAGCCCTGGCCGGGCAGGGAGATCTCGGCCAGCACGCTTGGCGGTGATTCCGGGTCGGTAATGTCCATGATTACGTAGGCCGATGTCACGGTGCGGTCGATGTCTTCATTGAAGGCGTTGCCGTCTGTCTTGTCGATGTCCACGTGCATGGCCGCTCCGCCCATACGCATGCCCGCCACCAGGATCGTGCCCCAGCCGCCTGGGTATTTGTCTTCGTCCACGGACGTGATCCCGTCGGACATGAAAAAGATTCGGGCATCGAAGACCCTGGGCGTCAGGTCCATGTAGGCGACATGCAGGTTTTCGCCATATTCGGGATGCATGAGCCACTTGAGGTGCGGGAGCAGGTTGTAGGGCACGTAGGCCCAGAGTTCCGAGCCAAGGGGAAACGGCGTACGCCCGCCTTGCTGCTCATCGAACGTGCGGGTGACGGCATTCCAGAAGCCGCCGTTGAACGCATGCAGCATGCCGTCATTGGCCCCGACATACGCCACCTGGCGGCGGTCCAGGTATTTCGCGAGGAATCGCTCGTAAGTCCTATCATTATATATGAGGTGGTAGTTTTCGGCAGGTCTGCCCACCACGGTGGGCGATGAAAAGACAATGTCGCCCAATCGCCAGAGACTGCCCTCGTGCATGCGGCTTCGGGCCAGGTCTTTGATTCCTTCCACAGTGGCGTTGCCGACATCCTTCCCGCGGATGAAATCAACCTGCCGTTTGGCCAGGGTCGCCTGCAATGTGGAGAAGCCCGAAGGGTTGTCTTCCCGCAGTCTGTGGATTGCCATTTGCGCGGGGTCGTCCAGATCAAGTCCCGGTTTTCCGGAAGCGGATTCGTACAGGGTCAGGTAGTTGTGGAAATGATCCGGGGAGTTGAGCGTTGCGTCCGCTGGTCTGGCCGCAAGCGCGAAATGCTGGATTTCACCGCTTGCCGCGTCGGCCACCATGTCCTGATTTTTGTCCACAAAGGTTATGATGTAGCGGTTGGGGTCGGCCGAGGCGTACCGCGAGCGCTGCGTGACAGCCTGATCTTCGGTCAGGTCGTTGAGCCAGCAGCTTGCGGACCACAGGAAATTGATGTCACCCATCCCGTCCAGCGCGGTGGCGTTTCTCTCCCCTTCGTCAATGACTTGATCCCCGTCGGCATCGGTATGGGCGAAAATCCTGTCCCCGGCGAACTCGATGATCCGGCCAGCGGCCGGGCCTTCGCGCAGGTTGCCCTGTCGGTCCAGAAGATAGGCGTGAATCTCCCCCGACCAGGCCGGGGCTGCGCGATCTGTTTCGCCAGGCGGAAAAAACACAGCCTGATACGCAGCGCCTTCGCCCGCATGCACCTGCGTAGCGACGGCAGTGCTCGTGCCGGAAGCGATTCCCTGAGTGTCCAGTTGCAGGGCGCGGGTGAGGGCTGCCCCCAGCTTTCGCCCTGATCGTGCGGTACAAAAATTGTCGGGCCGGCCGTCGCCGTCGGCGTCGAACTCCGCGTGCAGGTCGGGGAGATTGTTACCGTTTATGTCCCTGAATTTTCCGTGTCTGGCCGCGTCCATGAGCAGACGGTCCGGGCCGCCTGCCAGAGAGACGACGAAAAAATCCCAGTTCTGCTTCCCGTCCATGCCGAGTTCGGGCCGCAGGTCCGTGATATGACCCAGGTACGCCACGTCGATGAGAAAGGTGCTTCCGCCCTGGCCCAGGGCGTAGAACGCATCGTCTTCTTTAATTGCGGCCGTTTTCTTGAACCCGGCGGGGACGCCGTGATCGCGGGAACTTGCCCCGGCACTGACCAAGACAACCTTTTGCCTGGAGCAGGGCGCGAGCTGCCCCTTGGATGGAAAGTAAAACGGGTCGTCAGTCTTTCGGCCCTGTCCGCCGTCATGCCGGAGATACTCGTAGACCGAGTGCAGGGTTATTGCCAGCGGCGCACCGCCCTGCGGGCGCACGGAGTTTACGGTTTCGATGATCGCGCCGATATCGTCGGTCATGAAGTGCTGGGGCTGCCCGTCGTCTTCAAAGGTGAACAGCGCAACGCGGGCCTTGTTCCGCACGGCGTGGAGCAGGCCGCCCTCATCTTCTCCTTTTACACGCAGTGCGAAGCGCCCGTTGTCCTCCTGTCCGAAGACGAGCATGAGGCCTTCGTCATCCCTGGCTTTTATGGCGAACGCTCCGCGTAACGGAGTCATGTGCGACACGCGGCCTGCCAGATCGCGCCGGGGCGCAGTGTCGTCAAAGTCAAATTCCTCTGCCTGAGCGGTATGGAGCTCTGCTTCGTAGCAACCGCTTGCGGCATTGAATTTTCCGCCGCTCAGCAGCTTGCGCGCTACATCAATGCGCAGCATCGTCGCCCAGTTCAGGAAATTGCCGTTCCACTGACCGGTGGCGTTGTCCGCCACGAAATGGTGCGTGTCGACTTCTGAATTGTAGCGGTAGTACGAAGCGGAATCGAAGTAGCCAGGGTATTCACGCGTGGAGTTGAATGAACCGGGGTATGCACGCTGCAACATGCTCGCCGAGGTATCCAGGATGAAAGTCAGTGAGGGCTTTTCTTCCACGGCCAGAATAGGGGGCAGCCAGTGAAAATCAGCAGCCCGGTAGGCGCTTGAATTCGGGGCCAGGAGCATGATGACGCAGACGGCCATCCAGAGCGCATTGTTCAGGGTCGTTTTTCCGCTCATTGATTGATATGCCTCCAGCCCAGGTCCACTTCGACAGCGCTGTTGCGCGGTCCCTGCCTGTGCGAGCGGATGAGATAGGAACTGAATGTTCCGCCCAATGCCGCTCCGCCCCCTGCGCTCCCGTACCCGGAACCGCCGTGCACGGCGCTGCCCGGAACCAGCCCGGTTTCGATGAAACCCGCGCGCACATGCGTGGCCCCGGTCCTGTGGCGGTGCCATTTGATGGGGAAGTCTTGCGGTTTGAACGCCGCGCTTGCCCAGGCGGAGGCGTTGGTGGCGGGGGTGCCGTCATTGTAGAATGTCGAATTGACGGAGGCGATGGCACTTTCCAGGTATTCATGGCCAGCGTTTGCGCCCGATTCCGCGAAAAAGAAGGCCCGCCTCGTGTCCTGGCCGTTGGCGGCCATGAGAATGTTCAGGTGTGCCGTTTCGCTTGCGGCCAGACCCATGATCCCGAGCAGGGCTAGGGCGATGATGGCCACGATGAAGACCATGCCGGACTGCTCCGCGCAGGGCTTTGACCCGGGTCTAGAATTTCGGGGAGAGGACATAGACGTACCGTGCGCTCGCGGATGAGCCCTGGTTGCTCCATGAAAGGATGCAGGTCATTTCCCGGCATCGTTCCACGGGTGTGTTATCGGCCAGCGTGCAGTTCATGGTATAGCGGACGCCGTCGATGACGCGGCTTGCAGAGGTGCCTGTCAGGGCATTGAACGCCTGGGCCGAGTGCTGAGCGCGGGTGGCGGTCTCCAGAAATTCCTCCACCACGAAACTTCCTCGGGCCACGTGACTCGCGCGGACATCCTGTACGCAGGCCCAGGTGATGACAGAAGCGACGCCCATCAGGCCGATGGCCAGAATGGCCGTCGCCATCAGGACTTCGATGAGCGTGAAGCCTGAGGCGCTTTTTTCTTCCCATGGCGCACGGGACGTGGCTTGGAGTTCACGCGTATCAGGGCATGGCCTGCCTGCCCACGCGGGGCGAACGCTCGCGGGAATGATTTTGAGCTTTTTTTCGCGATGTGTTGCAGGAAAATTTATGAAGGGATGGCTGGCCATGCTCTACTCCGAAACCACGCTGCCCGATGGTCGCACCGTCACCGTGCGCGACAGCCCGGTGTCGTTCCGGATGGTGACGGTCCCGGCCACGCTGGCTCTTCCGGTGCCACTGAAATGGGTGGTGAAGGACTTGGCATGCTGGACGCGATTTCTGAGTTCGGACAGGTCGAAGCGCCGCAGCAGCGTATCATCGCTGCGCACCCTGACTTCGCAGGTGTTGCTCTGCATGTCGCAGTGAAAACGGATCCGCTCGTTTCGTTTTATGGCCTCCAACCTCGCGTGCCGGCACATGCTGACAATGGTTCTGGTCGCACGGTTCATCTCGGCCACTGGCAGAGCGCGAAGCAGCGCCGTCCCGCCGACGCCTGCCAGCATGGCCACAATGGCCAGGACCACCAGGGTTTCCACGAGCGTGAAGCCCTTGCTCACGGCGCTTTTTCCATGTGCGTGTTTCTGCACCAGACCATGGTGGACAGTGTGCGGTTGCCCACGTCCGATTGTGCGCGGGACGGGTCCGCGATGGCGGTGATCTGCACGCCTACGCCGCGTATGCGTTCCGTATGTGCATGCGGCTCGTCGATGATGTTGCCGCCAGCGTCAAAATAGGTGAAGCGCAGGTCGCCGATGTTGCCACTGATCGGCTGCCAGCGCACGGCCCCGGTGTCGTATTTGCGCAGTACGTTGTCGGGGACCGCTTTGGCCGACCCGTCATTGGCGACATTGAGCCTGAATCCCGCGTGCTCGCGCAGGCTGCCGCTGCCGCTTTCGTTGACGATACCGTCCGCGTTCCAGTCCTGCGTGCAATAAACCGCGTCATGCGTTGTGGCTCGACCGTAATCAGGTGCGCCTGTACCGGGCTTGTGCGAAAATCCGAAGTGCTGCGATCCTTGGGTCGAGAATCCGCACATGCGCAGTTCTTCGGAGATGAGCGACATGGCGGAAAGCAGCTCCTGTTGCATGAGAGAGGTCTGCCTTTGCCTGAGGGCTATGCCCTGGTGGGTCTGGAAAAGGGAGTAGACCGCGCTGATGACCAGGCTGGAAATAACCATGGCGAGCAGGGCCTCAACAAGGGTCATGCCGGAATGGGCGCATATTTTTCGAGTAGATTGGGGCATGCGTCTCGCCTGTAAATGTGCTCGATTTCATTTGAAAAATTCGCAGCACCATACAACAGGACGCAGCCGGGTCCAATAATGTCCGGACCTTATCTTGAAGGGCCAATCAATCGGTAGGAGTAGGGAAGAAAATGGGGGTGGACTGGGCTGTTTAAGCCCAGTCCGTCGTGGGAATCGGTACTTGCAGGTATTACTTGTCCACGATCGCGCAGTCCGGATTGGGGCACCACCATTCCTCGCCGTCGCCGGTGATGGCCTTCACTTCCTGTGATTCGAGCATGGCTGCGGACTGGGAGTCGAGCTCCTTGCATTTGCGGCCGGTAAGCTTCTTTTTGGTATCGCCTGTCAGGGGCAGGGTATTTTCCTGTTCGTCTGTCATGGGGGCCTCCTTGGGTTTTAACGCCTGCAGCATACCTGGGTGTGCGATGGCTGACAATATCTGGGGGGGGGAGGGGACGTGATTCGTGACGCGTGATGCGCGAGGAGGGAGCGGGTATGGACGTGTAGGGCGAAAAATTTTTCGCCCTTCCCAATGGACGTGTGATGGGTGATGCGTGACGCGTGATGTGTGATGTGTGATGCGAGGGGCCAGGCGGGAAGGGTGGAACGGGGGCTGTTGTTTGAGTCTTCTGGAATTTTCAGATATATTGGCAAAATGGAGAAGAACGACCCTTTGAAAATTTTCGGGCTTTCAGCGGCTTGCCGGGCGTGGCTTGTGGCAGGCGCGGGCGGGTTGGCATGAGCGACGCGCAAAAGCACGTGCTTGTCGTCGATCCCGACCCGGTTCAGCGGCGGACCCTGGCTGATCTGCTCGGCTCTGACGGGCATGCGGTCCTGCTTGCTTCCGACGGCGAGGAGGCCATGCTGAAGCTTGAGAACGGCCTGGTCGATCTGGTCTTCGCCGAGGAAATTCTGCCTGACATGTCCGGGCAGGAACTTTTATGGGAGTGCGTCAGGCGCTTGCCGGGCTTGCCGTTTATTGTGCTGACCGGCAGCGGTTCGGTGCCTCGCGCGGTTGCGGCCATCAAGGATGGCGCCGCCGACTATCTCGTGCGGCCAGTGGACGGGCAGGAACTCTTACGGGGGATCTCCAGAATTTTTGCCGCCAGCGCAGGCCGAACCTGGGCTCGCAGCGGCAACCTGTTGACTGAGGAACTCTGGGGCGGGAAAAGCCCGTCCATGCAGCGCCTCTACAAGCTCATCGAACGGGTGGCTCCGACGGAAGCCACCATCCTGCTCCTTGGCGAGAGCGGCACGGGCAAGGAAAAGATCGCGGGGCTTCTGCACCGCCTGAGCCAGCGATCACGCGGGCCGCTGGTCATCGTTGACTGTGGCTCCACCCCGTCCACCCTGCTTGAAAGCGAACTGTTCGGGCACGCCAAGGGCTCGTTCACCAACGCGTTCAAGGACAAGAAGGGCCTTGTGGCCGAAGCCCACGGCGGCACCCTGTTTCTTGATGAAATCGGGAACATTTCATCGGAGATGCAGCTCCGGCTGCTGCGTTTTCTGCAGGAGCGGAAAATCCGCAGGGTCGGCGACCTCGCCGAGACCGCCGTCAACTGCCGCGTCATCGCCGCGACCAACGCAGACCTGGCCGAGCTGGTGCGTAGCGGCGAGTTCCGTGAGGATCTGTACTATCGTCTCAAGGTCATCACCATCCAGGTGCCGCCGCTACGCGAGCGCAAGGCGGACATTCCCATCCTGGCGGAACGCTTTTTACGCCTGTTCGCCGAGGACGGGGCTGCGCCGCGTCTCGATGCGGAGGTGAGCGAGGCCATTCTCGACTACTCCTGGCCGGGAAATGTGCGCGAGCTGCGCAACATGCTGGAGGCGGCGGTCATCCTGTCCTCGGGCGATGTCATCCGCATGGAGGACATGCAGTTCGAAGACATGGACGAGGACTCCCCCCTGCCCGGCAATCTGCTCTCCCTGGCCGGAACCGAGAAACAGGTGGTCCTGAGCGCCCTGGAACGCAGCTCCTGGGTGGTCAAGGACGCTGCGGAACTGCTTGGCGTCAGCCGCCGGACCATGCATTACAAGATCAAGAAATTCGGGATCGATACGACGAAACGCTCGGCCTGACGGAATTGTTTCGGCGTTTGCCCGTCGACATTGAGAAAAGTCGTAAAATCAATTATTTTCAGATAGTTAAGAACTGGGGTGCTCCCGTTTTCAGGGGATGGCGACCTTTGCAAGATCTCCATTTCTGACGATGTTTTTTTCAGATTACTCCCATTTTATTTGTCATCCAGCGCGCAGTGATTAGCAAGGATAAGAACATCGCCGATGGGAGGAACTATGAAAAACATGAATACCTTGCTGCACTTCATGCGATATTTTGAGCCGCATTGCCTGGAAAAGGACGGAGAGAGGGTGTGCTACGTCTCCGCCCTGGAGTATCCCGACAGGGAAGAAGCCCTCGAAGTACTTGGAGGGAATGGTTTTTTTGCCAACGGGCCCCAGACCGTGGCGCTCAAGTACGCGGGCCGGGAGAGCATTGACGGCGAAGACAAATGGCATCTGTATGATGTAGAGACCCCAGGGTCATTTCCCGTGTGGGAGGCTCGTTGATTTTTTTCGTGTTCAGGCGGGAGGAAAAATGCCGCGAATCGTGTTGCTCATGCTTTTTTTTATTTTGGTGGTTGGGTGCGCCCATCTGGGAAGAAACGTGGAGTCTCCGACGGTGCGGCTGGTCAATGTGGCGCCGGCCAGTTCAACTCTCTTTGAACAGCGAGTCATGCTGACCCTGCGCATCGTCAATCCCAATCCTTTTGCGCTGTCCTGGACCGGGGTGAGGGTCAATACGCGTTTCAACGACATGAATCTTTTGCCCGCCGTGTCTTCGGAAAACGGCCGCGTGGAGGCCCTTGGCGAGTCGGTGCTCAAGGTGGAGGCGTCCGCGTCGACCCTGGACCTGTTGCGTCAAATACTGGCCTTCCAGGGCGGGCAGGGCAAGCTGACGTATGCCCTTGAAGGAGTGCTGTACCAGGGCGGCCTGCGCTCCGGTGGTATTCCCTTTTCCACGGAAGGAGCGCTCTGGGATTCGGGTGATAAACTCTAGGGGGCCCCATGCGACTGGTGTTGATTCTTGCAATTCTCGCATCTGGACTGTTTGGAGGAAACGTGACTGCACAGACAAAGGAAGCCGTGTTTGCGGGCGGGTGCTTCTGGTGCCTTGAAGGCCCTTTCGACGCCCTGCCAGGAGTGATGGAGACGCAGGCCGGGTACACCGGCGGGCAGACGCCGGATCCGACCTATGAACAGGTGTCGTCGGGGACCAGCGGTCATATCGAAGCCATGCGGGTGGTGTATGACCCGCAGCAGATCGGGTTTGAACAGCTGCTCGATGTCTTCTGGCGCAACATAGACCCCACCGATGCCGGTGGGCAGTTCTGCGATCGCGGGCCGCAATACAGGTCTGCGGTGTTCTACGGGGACGAAGAAGAAGAGGCCTTGACGCGGGCGTCAAAAGTACAGCTTGAAGAGTCCAGGGGATTTGATGTCGTGACGGAGATTTTGCCTCGAACGGAATTTTATGCGGCCGAGGAGTATCACCAAGATTATTACAGGAAGAATCCACTGCGCTATCGTTTCTACCGTCAGGGCTGTGGCCGCGACCAACGGCTGAGGCAGCTCTGGGGAGCAGACGGCCCAGGAAAGCCCTGATCCGGTTTGAATCGAATCGGAAAGAAAATCCCGGCCCTGCCACTGGCACAGGTCGGGATTTTTGCGTCTATTCGTGGATCTGCAGGGTCACGTCCGTGCCGCCGGGGCTCAAAAAACGCAGGCATGGTCGGCCCTTGGTGATAAGCTGCAGGATGGGGCGGTCGGCGGACTTGACGTGCAGGGCCAGATTTTTCTCCGGATCGTCAAAAACCGCTCCGATATGCAGCGCTTCGCCGGAAGGCAAATCCACCTCCTGCCAGGGCACGATGTCTTTACCTTCAGGGATCTTTCCGTCCAGAACCCATTGGCTGTTCACGGACGAGAAAATCAGGCTGGTGTGCATGACCCAGTTGTCGTCCTTGTTCTCGTCGGTATAAATGTAAACCGTGGTGCTGTTCATGGGGCTCCTGTGCCAGGATCGGTTGGTGGTACGCGCGGGGGATTTCCGGCGTTGTGATCCGTAGTCATGCCAAGCAAGGGCAGTGCTATGCCTACGTATTATTACCAATCGTGGCCGTACGGTCAACGGCCGCCTGGATGCAAAGCCCGCTCCTTCAGTCTTCCAGAAGCTCGGACGCACTCATGTAGCTGCGGCCGTAGCGGTCCCAGATGTCAATGGCGATGCTGAGCGGCTTTATCATGGGCACTGTGTAGGTGTGGAAACGTTTGGCGTAGAGGGATTCCCTGAACCGTGTCACATGGGTGCACAGGCCGCGCGGGGAGACGATGAACGGCTTGTCGATGGAGCGCCTGAACTCGACCAGACGCTCGGCCAGGTATTCGGACAGGTAGGGCACCTGCAGGTAGATGGCGGCCACGATGACATCCGTGCCCGGATCGGCGGCGATGATCTCGAGGGCGCGGATGAGCCGCCTGTCGTCGCAGTTGCCCAGAAGATCCAGCGGATTGTTGCCGACATTGACCAGCATCTGCTCCAGATCGTCGGGGCTTGCGGCCTTGATGTTCTCGCGCAGGAGATCCTGCAGGCGCTGCCGGGTGGCAGGGGCGAACTGCGCCAGCTCCAGTCCCTCGGCCGTGATCTGGTCGGCCAGGAGCACCGCCGCGCCGCCGCCGACGCTGACCACCGCCGTGCGATTGCCCCGCGCCTTGGGCTGGGTGGCCAGGATGGAGAGCACGTTGACCATGATCTTGGGGTCTTCGGTCAACTCTTCAATGAGATAGAACCCGGCCTGGGAACAGCAGGCCCGGAAGGCTTCATGACTGCCCGCCAGGGACGCGGTGTGGGACATGGTCGCCTCCTTGCCGCCGCCGGACCCGCCCTTGATGATGACCACGGGCTTTTCGGCCGCCACCTGTCGCCCGATCTCCATGAGCTTGAGACCCTCGGAAAGACCTTCGAGGTAGATGGCGATGACTTCGATGCGTTCGTCCTGTCCCATGTGCGCCAGGATCTCCGCCACGCCGACGCTGCTCGAATTGCCGCAGGACACCCACTTGCCCATGCCGACCCGGTCGGCTTCGAGCATCTCCATGAGTTCCATGCCGATGCCGCCGCTCTGGGAGATGATGCCGATCCCGCCCTGCTCGCGGATGATCCCCGTACGGTGGGGCGGGATGAACATGGTGTTCACACCTGAAAAATTGTCGATGATGCCCAGACAGTTGGGGCCGATATAGCTGACACCGTGTTCGATGCTCAGGTCGCGCAGGCGATTTTCGAGCTCGCGCCGTCCCGATTCGGCAAAGCCGTCGCTGATGACGATGGCGCCCTTGCCTCCGGCCAGGCAGAATTTTTCGAACTCCCGCACCACGGTCTCGGAATTGACGACAAAGACCGCCACCTCCGGAACCTCCGGCAGACTCTCCAGGCTCGGGTAGCAGCGCATGCCCTGCAGGGACTCGGTGCGCGGGTTGATGGGGTAGAGCCTGTCCATGCGGCGCAGGTTCTTGAGCACGATGCCGCCCACGGTGCCGGTGTTGGACGCGCCATAGAGGACCACCGAGGCAGGGTTGAAGATCGTGTGCAGGCTGGACATCTTTTGCGGTGAAATGTCGGTCTGGCGGGGGTAGTGGATCGGTTCCCCGGCAATGAGGCGGGCGTCGACAATGGCGAAGCCCTCTTCGTAGACGATGACGGGGTTGAGATCGAGTTCATGGATTTCAGGATGCTCGGCCATGAAGCGCGACACGTTCATGGCCAGGCGGATAACGGCCGCCTTGTCCAGGGCCGGGCCTCGGAACCCGTCCAGGATGCGCCCGGCGTGGGTTCGGTCCAGCATGGCACTGACTTCATCTTCCTCCAGAATGCCGATGCCGGGGGCCACATCGGCAAGGAGCTCAACAAAGCGTCCGCCCGAACCGATCATGGTCATGGGGCCGAAGCTGACGTCCTGGGTGGCGCCAATGAGCACTTCGAGGCCCGGCTTGACCATGGGCTGGATGAGGATGCCGTCGATTTCCGTCACTCCGGCGGCGCGAACGTTGTCCATGAGCCGAGTGTACCCGGCCTCAAGCTCGGCCCGGTCCTGGAGCCCGAGAAGCACGCAGCCGAGGTCGGTCTTGTGGATGATTTGGCTGGAGACCGTTTTCAGGGCCACGGGGAACCCCAGTTCTTCCGCGGCGTGTAGGGCCTGCTCCAGTGTACGGATCATGCGGCCCAGGACGGGGATGCCGTAGGCGTCCAGAAGGGTGCGGCTCTGTTCGAATCCAAGCTGTGTCGGTTCCATGGGGGCTCCTGCGGGGCTGGTGTCGGTTTCGGTTTCGCATCATGATGGGGGCGGCGTTTTTTTGCAAGAAGGTCCTGGGTGTGACGGGGGGGAGCGAGAGAGTGTTGATGGTGTGGCGGTGTGGCGCGGCGTGTCGGGACGGGTTGACCCGGTCAGGCCGCCTCGAAACTCCTTCGCGGGCCTCGTAAGGCAGAATCGTTGCGGTCGGGGCGCCAGATCGGGGCAACACGTCTGGCAACGATTTTGCCAACGATGCCTGTCTCAGTCAGACAGTCGAGGCAACCTGCCCGGACCAACCCGCCCCGACACGGTGCTGCGCTACGCCATAATTGTGGAAGAGCTCTGTGATATCTATGTTGCAATTTTATATCTCGGTCGCCCGACTTCACTGTGCGTCATCCCCACGAAGGCGGGGATCCATCTTTTTTGTTGGGAGAGGCTGAAGTTTTTCGTCTGCCTGGAGTGTGTCGGGGCGGGTTGAAAGGACAGTGGATGCCGTTGAAATCACGGGAATTGGGCCGATAATCCAGTTATTGTGCGAAACAGCGCTTCTTTTGCGAAAAAAACGCCGGACTCTCTTGACCTTGGCCTCGCTTGGGGGGAAGAAAGGCGGCAAGGTTTCCACGGATTTTTTTGCGTCGAACGAGCACTGACCGAACATGCATGCAACAGCTTACTCGCGGAGGACTTTCATGAGCATGGAGATTCTTGAACTGGTCAAGCGGCGGGATCCGGGCGAAGTTGAATTTCATCAGGCCGTGACGGAGGTCATGGAATCGATAGAGCCGGCGCTTGAGCGCAATTCCGAGTACCGCAGGGCCGGGATTGTGGAGCGCATGGTCGAGCCGGAGCGGGTCGTCATCTTCCGCGTTCCCTGGGTGGATGACCAGGGTGAAGTGCACGTCAACCGGGGTTTTCGGGTGCAGATGAACAGTGCCATCGGCCCGTACAAGGGCGGCATCCGCTTTCATCCTTCGGTCAACCTCGGCATCCTCAAATTTCTGGCCTTTGAGCAGGTTTTCAAGAATTCCCTGACCACCCTGCCCATGGGCGGGGGCAAGGGCGGCGCGGATTTCGACCCCAAGGGCAAGTCCGACTACGAGGTACAACGATTCTGCCAGAGCTTCATGCTTGAACTTTATCGGCACATCGGGTCGAACACGGACGTGCCCGCCGGAGACATCGGTGTGGGAGCGCGCGAAGTGGGTTTCATGTTCGGCATGTACAAGAAGCTCAAAAATGAATTCACGGGCGTGCTGACCGGCAAGGGCGCGTCCTGGGGTGGCAGTCTGGTCCGGCCCGAGGCAACGGGTTACGGGGCGGTCTATTTCGCAGCCGAGATGCTCGGCGCCCAGGGCAAGACGCTGGAAGGCACACGCAGCCTGGTCTCCGGATCGGGCAACGTGGCGCAGTACACCATGGAAAAGCTGTTGCAACTGGGCAGCTCCCCGATCACGTTTTCGGATTCGTCGGGCTACATTTACGACGAAGCGGGAATCACCACCGAAAAACTGGCTTTCATCAAACATCTCAAAAACGTGCGTCGGGGCCGGGTGCGTGAGTATGTGGATGCTTACCCCGAGGCCATTTTCACTCCCGCTGACTATGCGCTCGGGTACAATCCGCTCTGGGCGCACAAGGCGGACTGCGCCTTCCCGTGCGCCACGCAGAACGAGATCAATGCCCGCGACGCGGAAAATATGGTGGCTGGCGGCGTGCGGGCCGTGACCGAGGGGGCGAACATGCCGACCTCGCATGAAGGCGTGCACATCTTTTTGGACAACGGCGTGCTCTTTGGCCCCGGCAAGGCCGCCAACGCGGGCGGGGTCTCGGTCTCGGGCCTGGAGATGACCCAGAACAGCATGCGCCTGAGCTGGACCCGGCAGGAAGTAGACGACAGGCTGAAGCTGATCATGAAGACCATCCACAAGGTCTGCATGGACACCGCCGCGGTCTACGGCAAGCCCCTCAACTATGTCGTGGGGGCCAATATCGCCGGATTCGTGAAAGTGGCCGATGCCATGCTGGATCAGGGTGTGGTCTGATGTAGGCGGAAAATTGCCTGGTTTGCTCGTTGCGGCTGATCCTTCAAACAGGGTCAGCCGTTTGTTTTTTCAGAGATGGCTTCAAGGTGGATTTTGTGGAGAAGTTCGTTTGTTGCGTTGCCTCTGTACGTGCCGGTTATTGGAGCGGTCAGCTCCGGTTCGGAAGCGGCGCAGAGGGCAAGATGGCCTCCGACCACCGTAAGACCGAGGGTGGGATCGTAGCCGCGCCAGCCCGCTCCGGGCAGATAGACTTCCGGATAGGCGTGCAGGTCCCGCTCGGTTTGTCCAGGGTCGCCGATCTGGTAGCCGGAGACGTATCGGGCGGGGATTCCCGCCTCCCGGCAGGTCTCCATGAAGACGAGGCTGACGTCGCGGCAAGCGCCACGGCCGTGCAGCAGCGTGGTCTCCGTGGTAAAGATGCCCGGTTCGAGCCGAGGTATTATTGTAATGTTCTGATAGATCCAGGCATTGAGACGGCTCAGGAATTGGATGCTGTCGCCACCGGCCTCGGCCATGAATTTTTTGGCAAGGGCGCGTGTTGACGGGCTGCCGGCCCCAAGAGACGGCAGCAGGGCTTCGCGTTCAAGGGCGGGCAGATCAAGAGGGAGGGTGAATGCACACGGGTGCAGCAGATAGTCGAAGGGGTTGTCGCGCAGGGTGCGAGCCGTGAATTCCGTGCGGATCACCAGCTGCTCCCACATGCCTTCGAACCACAGCCAGTGGGCGGCGTTGCCGCACGCATCAAGGATTTCGCACTGGCCGACCGGTTCGGGGCTGACCGTGAGGCTGAAATCTTCAAGCATCTGCCCGGCGTCCTGCCGGGGCTTGAGCCGGATCAGATGCGGCTCAAGGAAGACGGGCCCGCTGAAGCGATAGCTGGTTTCGTGCTCCACCCGGATGCGCATCGTTCAATCCTCGGTTTTTGAGTGCAGCTTGCGACTGCTGGGAGAGAGGCTGGCCGCGATGGCGTCGATCCATTCCGAGGGCAGGGCGTGGACGCCCTCGCGCAGTCGATCCTGCCACCAGGTGGAGATGTGCGCCAGATCGTTCTGCTCGAAGCGGTGCTCGATGAGGGAAAAGGATCCCTTGGAATAGACCACCACATCGAGCGGGAAGTCAACGTCGGCGGCGCTGATGCGCGTTGAGTCGAAAGCCAGGCAGCCGACCTTGAGGGCGAAGTGGATGGAGTCCGCGTGCTTGAGGGTGCGGTCAAGGACCGGCTTGCCGTATCCGGTTTCGCCAATGATATGGTAGGGCGTGCCGGAGGTGATCTCCACCCAGTTGCCCTGCGGGTAGATCAGGAAGAGCTTGTGCGTGGCGTCGGCCGAGAACTGTCCGCCCATGATGGCGTGGATGTTGAACTGCAGCCCCGAGGCGTCGAGGTATTCCTTGTCTTCCTTGGCCACGCGCCGGACGAGGTCGGCAAAGAGGTTCACGGCCTTGTAGAGCTTGTCCGGAGGCGGCCCGGCTTCCAGGGCCTCCTCGAAATAGGTGGCCACCTTGTCACGCAGGGAGCGCAGGCCGGAGGTCATGAAGAATACCGCCCCGCTCGCAGTCTCATAGGTGCTCAGTTTCTGCGCCGTGGTCATCTCATTGCCGGCGGTGATGCGGGTGTCCGCCAGACCGACCAGACCGTCTTCCACCGTGATGCCGAGACAAAAGGTCATTGTTCCATCCTTTCTTCCGGTCCATGCGCCGCGTAACCGAAAAATTCGATTCCCAGGCGGGCATCGACCGCATTCATGCGGGTTTGCAAACGGTCCGTGAAACGATGCAGACCCTGCGCGAAAACGTCGTCAATGGTCAAGTAGGAAAGGTCCGCGCAGAGTTGGCCCAAAAGGCGTTCGCTCTCGCACGTGAAAAAATTCAGCCTCGTTCCCGTGATGGCGTGCAGGGAGGCCTGGGCGTGCGTGAGTCCATACAGTATGGATCGCGAAAAATGATGTTCAAAAAGAAGAAAGTCCGCCACCTTTTCGGGCGAGATGCGTCCCCGGCAGCGCCGGAATGCGTTGAAGGCGCTGGTGGCGCGAAGCAGCGCCATCCAGTGAATGGAGTCGCCCTGTTGCTGTGAACTGCCCGGGCCCTCCTGGAGATGGTGGAAACTGACGTCCAGGATGCGCGATGTCTTGTCGCAGCGCTCCAGGAGGCGCCCGAGTCGTGCGAAATGCCAGGCTTCGTCCTCGATCATGGCGTCCGCCGCGATGCCGCCGAGGATGAAGTCACGCATCTTGACCTCCTGACAGAACGAAAACGGGTTTTCGACCACCTGCAGGGGGCGGGTCGAGGCGTCATGGACGAGATGGTAGAATATGTTGATATAGTTCCACATCTCGTACGGGATGACCTCGCGGATGGCGCGGGCGTTCTCACGGGCCGCCCAGAGGCAGGACGCGATGGAGTTGGGGTAGTCGCGGTCGAAGCTCAGGAACGTGATGACCGAGGCTGCGTCGTAATACCCGTATCGCTCCTGGAAAAGGGACTGGTCCCCGCTTGCTTCGATGAGGGATTTCCATTCACCGCTCTCGGATTCCTGCAGGTCCAGGGTCAGGTGCCAGTTGACCTCCACCACACGGGCCAGATTCCCGGCCCGCTCCAGATATCTGCTCATCCAGTAGATGGCGCTTGCAACGCGTGATAGCATGGGCGTGTCCTTGGAGTTAATGTTTGAGGACCCAGGTGTCCTTGCTGCCGCCGCCCTGGGAGGAGTTGACCACCAGCGAGCCTTTCTTGAGGGCCACCCGGGTCAGGCCGCCGGGGATGACCTGCACGTCTCCGCCATGAAGGATGTAGGGCCGCAGATCCACATGTCTGCCCTCGAAATGGTCGCCGACGATGACCGGGGCGCGGGAGAGCATGAGCGCGGGCTGGGCGATGTAATTGCGAGGCTTGGCCTTGATGCGTCCTGCAAAATCCTCGCGCTCGGCCTTGGTCGAAGCCGGACCGACCAGCATGCCGTAGCCTCCGGATTCGTTGGCCGCCTTGACAACCATGGTTTCAAGATTGTCCAGCACATAGGCCCGGTCTTCCTGTCGCCAGCAAAGATAGGTCGGGACGTTGGGGATGAACGCTTCCTCTCCCAAGTAGTAGCGTATGATTTCAGGTACATATGCATAGACGACCTTGTCGTCGGCCACGCCTGTGCCTGGCGCGTTGGCGAGACAGACATTGCCCGCGCGGTAGGCGCTCATGATGCCGGGCACGCCCAAAAGCGACTCCGGCCTGAAGACCAGGGGATCAAGATAATCGTCGTTCAGACGGCGGTAGATAACGTCCACCTTTTTGAGACCCTTGGTCGTGCGCATGTAGACAAAATCGTTCTCGACGACCAGGTCCTGGTTCTGGACCAGTTCGATGCCGGTCTGCAGCGCGAGGAAGGAATGCTCGAAATAGGCGGAGTTGTAGATTCCTGGCGTGAGCAGGGCCACGCAGGGCTGGGAGTCGCTTCTTGGGGCCATGCGCAGCAGGAGATTGAGGAGCTTGGCCGGGTAGTCGTCCACGGGTCGAACCCGCGATGCCGCGAAGACCTCGGGCAGCGTTCGCTTCATCAGACTGCGGTTGGCCAGCACGTAGGACACTCCGGATGGGCAGCGCAGGTTGTCCTCCAGCACGAAGAATGTTCCGCTTTCGTCGCGCACCAGATCCGTGCCCGTGACGTGACACCAGATCCCGTGGGGCGGGTTTATGCCCATGCAGGCCGGGAGAAAACCCTCGGCCGTCTCGATGATTTCGCGCGGGATGACTCCGTCCCGTATGATCTTTTGTTTGTGGTAGATGTCATCCAGGAAAAGGTTCAGGGCAAAAATGCGCTGCTTGAGGCCAATCTCGACATGATCCCAGTCATTGGCCTCGATGACCCGGGGCACCACGTCGAAGGGGAAGATCTTTTCCGTGCCCTGCTCGTGTCCATAGACCGTGAAGGTGATGCCGAGGTCGTAGAGCGCCTGCTCGGCCTGTTGCTGCCGCCTGAGCAGTTCGCCTTCGGGCAGCGATTCGAGTTTGTCGACCAGAAGCTTCGTGCCGTCGCGGGGGACGCCGGGTGCCGAGAACATTTCGTCATGGAATGGCCCAAGATCATAGCCTGTGAATTTCATAAGCAGCCCCAGGTTTTGACATCTTTGTAAGTTTTGTGTGGCCCTGTGCCAATGATTTCAACAAATACGTAGCTGGAATCAAAGATCCGCACGTGATGTTCTCCGCATTTTTGGCTTCCGCCGCGTTGCATAAGGGCGGGTTTATTGCATAGGCTAGAAAGCTACATCGCACAGTTTTCACCGGAGACAGACATGTCCCTCACGCCATCCTTGCAACTTGTGGCCCAGGATTCGGAATTCAGAAAATTCCATGATCTCATGGCCAGGAAAGTCCAGAACATTCTGCTTGTGTCCACAGCCTACGACGCCTGGGTCATGGAGGAGGACTGCAAACTCTCCGAGCGCATCGTATCCGAATATCAGGGATTGAACCTGAGTCGCCCGCCGCGCCTGACCTGGGCGTCGAGCGCCGAGGAGGCCTTGGTTTTTTTGCACCAGCGCCCGTTTGAACTGGTCATTCTCATGCCGCAATTGGCCGAGCGCGAGGCCCTGATCCTGGGCCAGAAAATCAAGGAACTCGGGCTTGGCATCCCTGTCTATCTTCTTACGCACCGCGAGGTTTTCCTGCCAGGCGAGAGCCCGGCCGAGGGCATAGACCGCCAGTTCGTGTGGACCGGTAACGCCGATCTTCTGGTCGCTCTGGTCAAAAACGCAGAGGACGCCATGAACGTGGATTTCGACACGGTCAGTGTCGGCATCCGGGTCATCATCGTGGTCGAGGATTCTCCACGCTACCAGTCCTGCCTGCTGCCCATCCTGTACCGGGAGCTGGTGGTCCAGACCCAGGACGTCATCCGCGAGGGCCTCAATCAGGAACACCGCCTGCTGACCATGCGCTGTCGTCCCAAAATTCTGCTCGCAAGCACCTACGAGGACGCCCTGGCCCTGTTCCAAAAATTCGAGCCGTATGTGCTGGGGGTCATTTCCGACGTACGATTTCCCCGGGGCGGCAAACTCGATGCCTCGGCCGGGGTGGATCTGCTGCGCGCCATCAAGGCGCAGCGTTTCGACATTCCGCTGCTGCTCATGAGCAACGAACCGGACAATGCCCGCAGGGCCGGGGAAATTCCGGCCTGGTTTGTGGACAAGAACTCGCTCAGCCTGCTGGGGGATGTGCGCGCTTTCGTCCTCGACAGGCTCGGGTTCGGAGATTTTATCTTTCGCAGCGAACAGGGGGCCGAAATCTGCCGGGCAGGGAGCCTGTTCGCCCTTGAGGAGCGTCTGGAAACTATTCCGGCCGCGACGCTTGTTCATCACTCGCGGCACAATGATTTCTCGCGCTGGTTCTTTGCGCGCACCGAGTTCGATCTGGCCGACCGCTTGCGGCCGATGAGCGAAAAAGACTTCGCCTCTCCGGAACTGCTGCGCAATGGGATCATTCAGATGATTCGCGCCCGGAGGGAGCAGCGGCAGAAGGGGATCGTCGCCAATTTCAACCCCAAGGACTTCGATCCGGGCACGGACTTCTTCAAGATCGGCAAGGGTTCAATGGGAGGTAAGGCCAGGGGCCTGGCCTTTTTGTTTTCGATTCTGAGCAGAATTCCGGGGCTTGCCCAAAAGTATCCCGGCGTGGATTTTTCCATGCCAAGAACGCTGGGCATTTCCACGGAAGGTTTTGATTCGTTCGTGCGACTCAACGCGCTCGAATTTCTGGCCGGTGCGGACATGGCCGATGACGAGGTCCTGAAGATCGTCGAAAAGGGGCGCTTTCCCAAATGGTTGAAACATCAGCTCAAAGCTTATCTGGCCAAGGTTCGCCACCCCCTGGCGGTCCGCTCCTCAAGCCTTCTTGAAGACGCCCAGTATCAGGCTTACGCCGGTCTTTATTCCACCATCATGGTGCCCAACAACCATCCCGATCTCGAGGTGCGCCTGACGGAGTTGATCCTGGCCATCAAGCAGGTCTGGGCATCCACCTTTTATCAGGCGCCCAAGGCCTTTTCCCGGCGCGTCAGCCAGCGTTCCGACGAGGAAAAGATGGGCGTGCTGGTGCAGGAGGTCATCGGCGAGGATTATGGAGGTTTTTTTTATCCGGCCATTTCCGGGGTCGCGCAATCGTACAACTACTATCCCTTCGGGCGCATGAAGCCCGAGGACGGGGTGGCCACCATCGCCTTCGGGTTTGGCAAGATAGTGGTCGACGGGGGCCAGACCCTGCGCTTCTCGCCGTGTCATCCCAACATCCTGCCCCAGTGCCCCACGGTGGAGTTGGCCCTGCGCACGGCCCAGACCGAGTTCTACAGCCTGCCCATGGAGCGCTGGCCGTGGCCGCGCACGGATTTCTCTCTCGCGCGGCGCAATATTGTCGAAGCCGAGGGTGTTGGGCCGCTTGCGCTCGTGGCCTCGACGTTTCTGCCGGAAGAAGGGCGCATCCGCGACACGGCTTCCATCCCAGATCGGCCGCGTGTCCTGCTTTTCGCCCCGGTGCTCAAGCACAAGATCTTGCCGCTGGCGGAAATTTTAAAGGATGTCATGGAGATCGCGCAGTCGGCCATGGGGTGTCCGGTGGAGATCGAATTCGCCTGCAACCTTTATCCGGACAAGGAGCGCAGGCCCGTGTTTTCCCTGCTGCAACTGCGTCCCATGTCCGCGCGAGCGGACCTGAACCGCGTGACCATCACTGACGAGGACCGCGCGAAGGCGTTCTGTCTGTCCACCCATGCCCTCGGCAATGCCGAAAAGACGGATGTGTTCGATATTGTCTTTGTGCGCCCCGATGCGTTCGAGGTCGATAAAACCATGCAGATCGCCGGCGAAATTGGGCGCATCAATGCGGCGCTCGTGGCCGAGGGGCGCAAATATCTGCTTGTGGGGCCCGGCCGCTGGGGCACTGCGGACCGCTGGCTGGGCATTCCCGTCGCATGGAACGATATTTCCGGAGTTTCGGCCATTGTCGAGACCGCTTCGGCGCAGTTGCGCGTGGAGCCTTCGCAGGGATCACATTTTTTCCACAACATCACCACCCTCGGGATCAATTACATTATGATGTCGGGCAGGGAAGGAGAGCGTTTCGACTGGCAATGGGTCGAGGGGCACGAAGTGGTGGCCAGCGGCGACCAGGTGGTTCATGTGCGCCTGGCCACGCCCATGGTCATCAAGGTTGATGGCCGCAACTCCCATTGCGCCATCACTCCCGGGGACGGGACGGTCGTTCGCCCGGAGAGCCCGGCTCCAAGGGCTCCGGGGTGCTGCACTCTGGGCAGCGGGGAATCAGGTTCGCCTGGGCCGTGCGCACTATGATATCGCCGACGCGCCGGGACAGGCTGCTCTGCAGACTCCAGCATTGGTAATAGTGGGGGACGCGCAGCGCTTCGCCGGGGGCGAGGTCGACCAGTTCGCCCCGCGCGAGGTGCGGCTCGGCCAGGATGCGAGAGACCATGCCGTAAGCACCGCCCTGGAGGATGAGCCCCTGAAAGCTGATATTTGAAGGCATGACGTGTACGGGCGGCCGCACTTCCTCACCGAAACGCTGCCGCAGGAATTCGTGCTGCAAGGCATCCTTGTGATTGAAGATGACCACGGGCGCACGGTTTGCGGTGTCCCGGTCAAATCCCTGCGGGCAATGGCGCGCCTGGAACTGCGGCGTTGCCACGCACAGGTACTCCATGTCGCCCAGATCGTGGGTGAGAAGCCCCTGAAAGGTGGCCGGAGTGGAGGTGATGGCGCCCTGCACCTCCCCTGACCGCAGGTAGGCATGAGTCACGGACTGGTCGTCGACCAGCAGGTCGAGGAGTACGCACTCCTTTTCCAGGATTTCCGGGATGCTGCGCAGAAACCAGTTGTCGAGGCTGTCGGCGTTGACGGCCAGACGCATGGTGACGGGCTCGCTGTTTTTTCCCGGAGCCAGCTCGTCAAAGAGCGATTCCTCCAGCACCGTGAGCTGCCGGTAATGACGCAAAGCGGCCATGCCTGCCGGTGTGGGCCTGATCGGGGAAGAGCGCACCACGAGCATCTGCCCGATGTGCTCTTCGAGTTGGCGGATGCGCTGCGACACGGCGGACTGGGTCAAAAAGAGGGCGCGCGCGGCCTTTTCGAAGCTTTGCTCGGTGATGACTGCGGCCAGGGCCTGAAGATGCTTGGTGTCAATCATTAGTTTTTTTTATGGTTCAGAAAAATTATTCGTTATCCTTATGTTGTGTCCTCGTCTATGACCTGGGCCTACACAACGCAAGGAGAATCCATGATTTTTACGCCATTTCTGCAGGGCCTTGGGACGGGCGCAGGTCTTATCATCGCCATCGGTGCCCAGAATGCCTTTGTCCTGAACCAGGGACTGACCCGCAATCATCATCTCACGGTGGCGCTCATTTGCGCGGTGAGCGACGCCCTGCTCATTACCCTTGGGGTGTCCGGAATGGGCATTGTCCTGGCCCAAAACGAAGGTTTTGCGCTGTGGGCCACCTGGCTTGGAGCGGCCTTTCTGTTCTGGTACGGGCTGCGCTCCTTCCGGTCGGCCCTGCGCTCGGGAAACCTCGGGCCCGAAGGGCGGGGTCGGATGGGACTGGGCGCGACGGTGGCGGCAACCCTGGCAGTGACTTTCCTCAATCCTCATGTCTATCTTGATACGGTGCTCCTGCTTGGCTCCATCGGTGGCCGCTACCCGGAGGCGCAGCGCATTTTTTTCGGCGCCGGAGCCGTCACGGCCTCTCTGGCCTGGTTTCTGACTCTGGGCCTGGGCGCACGCCTGCTGCTGCCTTTTTTTCGCCGCCCCCGGTCCTGGGCCGTGCTCGACGTTCTCGTGGGCCTGACCATGTGGGGCGTGGCCGCGTCTTTGGTGGCGCCCGCATTTGCAGGCTGATGCGGGGCATTGGGCTCTTTACCCCGCACCTTCCCCCGGCTATCACCCACCCATCGGAGGAACGATGGCCAAAAATTACGACCCCCGCATGCACACGGCGGAACACATCCTGAATCAGACCATGGACCGGCTCTTTGCCTGCGGGCGCTGCTTTTGCGCGCACGTGAACCCGGACAAGGCCAAGTGCGATTATCATTTTGGCCGCGACCTGACCGAGGCCGAGGCTCGGGACGTGGAGGCGCGGGTGAACCAGATTGTCGCCGCTGACCAGCCGGTTTTTGCCGAAACCATGTCCCGGTCCGAGGCGCAGGCTCTCTTCGATCTGGAGCGATTGCCCGAGAGCGCGTCTGAAGAACTGCGCATCATCCGCATTGGCGATTACGACGCCTGCCCCTGCATCGGCGAACATGTGAATCGCACCGGCGCGCTCGGCACGTTCCGACTGACCACGCACTCCTTTGAAAACGGGGTGCTCAGGCTGCGCTTCAAGCTCGGAAAAAGCGCCTGATCATGGCAAGCCTTCCCCCGCACGGCGGCAACATTCGCTTCATGGCCGAGTCACTTGGCTGCACGCCGGAAGAGATTCTGGACTTTTCGGCCAACATCAATCCCCTCGGGCCGCCCGCATGGCTACGGCCGGTGGTGGCCCGCGCCCTGGCCGGGACGGCCCACTACCCCGAGCCACGGGCAGACTCGCTGTGCCGGATCGCCGCCCGGCGCATGGGCGTGGCGGCTGAAAATGTGGTTGCCGGCAACGGGTCGTCGGAGCTGCTTTACGCCCTGCCCAGGGTCTGCGCAGCCGGGGGG